>JAESFN010000036.1_pt1 | contig 379051 bp, 363 predicted proteins | sample 9269411 | NCBI WGS metagenome assembly JAESFN01 (sample SAMN14505399, study PRJNA617100) | algae metagenome | isolation source: Iphinoe sp. HA4291-MV1 and co-occurring heterotrophs from trail next to... | place: USA: Maunawili Falls, Hawaii | collected 2009-07-25
CCGGCGGTGGGCGGCCCGGCTGGCCTGACCGGCTGGCTGCGCGGCATCGGCGACACGGTGACCCGGCTCGACCGCTTCGAGCCGGCGATGAACGTGGTGCCGGGCGGCGATGAGCGCGACACCACGACGCCGGCCGCGATGCTCGCGAATATCGAGCGGCTGGCGCTCGGCACGGTGCTGTCGGCGCCGTCGCGGGCGCAGCTGCTCGGCTGGCTGCTCGATTGCCGCACCAATGACCGGCGGCTCAAGGCCGGGCTTCCCGCCGGCTGGCGGATCGGCAGCAAGACCGGCACCTATGGCCGGACCAGCAACGATGTCGGCATCCTGTGGCCGCCCGGCCGCCCGCCGGTGCTGGTCGCCGCCTACCTGACCGACGGCCCCGAAGCGGCGGAGCGGCGCGACGCGAGCCTCGCCGCGGTCGGCCGGGCGGTCGCGGCGGCGCTCGGCTAGGTCCGTTCCGGATCGCCGGGCGTATCCGACGCCAGGTCGCCCGGGCGGAGCGCCGCCGACCCGCGTCACGCGCGGACCCCGCCCGGTGGCGCCCCTACCCCGCCGCTGCTATAGGGCGCCTCACTCCGCCGGGCGCCCTCCGCCCGGCGGCCGCAAGGATTCCGATGAGATGGCGCGACGCCGACAGCTCTATGAGGGCAAGGCCAAGATCCTGTTCGAGGGCCCGGAGCCGGGCACGCTGGTGCAGTACTTCAAGGACGACGCCACCGCCTTCAACGCGCAGAAGAAGGGCGTCATCACCGGCAAGGGCGTGCTCAACAACCGCATCAGCGAATACCTGATGACCCGGCTGACCGAGATCGGCGTGCCGACCCATTTCATCCGGCGCCTGAACATGCGCGAGCAGCTGATCCGGGAGGTGGAGATCATCCCGCTCGAGGTCGTGGTGCGGAACGTCGCCGCCGGGTCCTTCGCGACCCGGCTCGGCATCCAGGAAGGCACCCGGCTGCCGCGCTCGATCATCGAATACTACTACAAGAACGACGCGCTGAACGACCCGATGGTCTGCGAGGAGCACATCACCTGCTTCGGCTGGGCCTCGACCCAGGACCTCGACGACGTGGTCGCGCTGACGCTCCGGGTGAACGACTTCCTGACCGGGCTGTTCCTCGGCGTCGGCATCTCGCTGGTCGACTTCAAGCTGGAATTCGGCCGGCTGTTCGAGGATGAGGAGATGCGGATCGTGCTGGCCGACGAGATCAGCCCGGACAATTGTCGCCTCTGGGACAGCAAGACCGGCGAGAAGATGGACAAGGACCGCTTCCGCCGCGACCTCGGCAAGGTCGAGGAAGGCTACCAGGAAGTGGCGCGCCGCCTCGGCATCCTGCCCGAGGCCGGGGTGCGGGACATGAAGGGGCCGGAGGCGATGCAATGACCTCCGATCGTCACAGGGCGCAGCCGGAGGCGAGCACCGGAGACGTGAATCGGAGGTCCGAACAATGGTGAAACTCCGGGTGACCGTGATGCCGAAGAACGGGGTGCTGGATCCGCAGGGCAAGGCCATCGCGCAGGCGCTCGGCACGCTCGGCTTCGCCGGCGTGGAGGACGTGCGCGCCGGCAAGGTGATCGAGCTCGAGGTCGCGGAGACCGATCCCGATCGCGCGAAGGCCGCCGCCGAGGAGATGGCGCGCAAGCTGCTGGCGAACACGGTGATCGAGAGCTTCCGGGTGGAGACCGCCTGACGCCATGCCGATGAAGCTCAGCCTGGCGGTGATGGTGGCGCTGACGGTGCTGATCGCGATCGGGCTGCGCTGGCGGGAAGAACGCGCGGTGCACGAAGGTCAGCGCAAGCCGAAGCGCCTCGGCCTGATCGGCGGCTTCAAGGCGAAGGCCAACCGCTACGTCACCGCCGCCGCACTGGCCGCCGTCGCGACCATCGCGATCATGGGCGGGCTGCACTGGCTTCGCGTGCTGCAGCAGGGGTAAGCATTATGAAAGCCGCCATCATCGTCTTCCCCGGCACCAACCGGGAGCGCGACATGAAGATCGCGCTGGAACGCGCTTCCGGCCGGGTGCCGACCATGCTGTTCCACCGCGAGACGGCGCTGCCCGAAGGCACCGACCTGGTGGTGCTGCCGGGCGGCTTTTCCTATGGCGATTACCTCCGCTGCGGGGCGATGGCGGCGCAGTCGCCGATCATGGCGGCGGTGCGGGCGCATGCCGATCGCGGCGGCCTGGTGCTCGGCGTCTGCAATGGCTTCCAGATCATGATCGAGGCCGGGCTGCTGCCGGGCGGCCTGCTCCGCAACGCCACGCTCCGCTTCCTGTCGATGGATTGCCGGATGCGCGTCGAGCGTGCCGGCACGCCCTTCACCGGCCATTGGCAGAAGGGGGCCACCTTCCGCGCACCGATGGCGCATGGCGACGGCAACTACTTCGCGGATGACGCCACGCTCGACCGGTTGGAGGGCGAGGGCCTGGTCGCCTTCCGCTACGTCGACGACCGCGGCGAGGCGACGCCGGACGCCAACCGCAACGGCAGCGCCCGCAACATCGCCGGCATCCTCTCCGAAAACCTCCGGGTCTGCGGCCTGATGCCGCACCCGGAAGACCTGGTCGACCCGCTGATGGGCGGCGAGGACGGGCTGCCGATGTTCGAGAGCCTGGTGGGGAGTATCTCGCAGGCGGCCTGAGCGACGGGCTATGCGCCCTCCCGCCAGGGATCGATGACCGTCAGCCCGGCCGCCAGGAACGGTGCGGTGTCGCGCGTCGCGACCGTGAAGTCGTGGACGGCGGCAATGGCCGCGATCTGCCCGTCGGCGACGCCGAGCGCGACACCCTCGCTCCGCAGCCGACCGAGGATCGCCGCATGGGCTCTCGCCGCGGCTTCGTCGAAGGCCAGGATGCGCCGCGCGAACAACCGGTGCACCAAGTGGTTCAGTTCGGCTTCCAGAACCCCGCGCCGCTTTCCCTGCGCGAGGAATGCAACGCCCGTCAGAAGCTCCGAAAGGCTGATCGCCGTCAAATAGAGTGTTTCCGCCATTTGGCGGTCCAGCCAGTTCAGGACCGCCTTGCTGCCGCTCGGCCGCGTCGGCTCGGAGACGACGTTCGTGTCGAGGATGATCACTCGAACTTCGCCGGCTCCAATGGCGCCTTGTCGCGCGGGGTCTCGAGGTCGAGCCCACCGAACCTGCGGCCCAGCGCAGCCAGTTCGGAGCCGACCAGGATGCGGTCCGGCGGCCGCACCGCTTCCTCGAGAATGGCCCGGATCTCCGCCTCGGTGCTGCGACCATGCTGCGAGGCGCGCTGACGGAGCGCCCGATGCACCTCCTCCGGCAAGTTCCTGATGGTGACGGCGCCCATGAGCAGCCTCCTGGCTGGCAGGATGATATCGCCTTGCTGAAGCTGATATCAATGTTCGGAGGTCCTTGATCGGCGCCGCTCCCCCCCTGGACAATCCGCCCGCGCCTGCCGACAACGCCCCCATGTCCGTCCCCGCCCCCCTCGACGCCGCCCATGCCTCCCAGCTCGCCGCCGAGTTCGGCCTGAAGCCGGAGGAATACGAGCGGGTGCCGGCGATCCTCGGCCGCCTGCCGTCGCGGACCGAGCTCGGCATCTTCAGCGTGATGTGGAGCGAGCATTGCTCCTACAAATCCTCCCGCATCTGGCTCCGGGAGCTGCCGACCAAGGCGCCCTGGGTGATCCAGGGGCCGGGCGAGAATGCCGGGGTGATCGATATCGGCGAGGGGCTCGCCGCGGTCTTCAAGATGGAGAGCCACAACCACCCGAGCTTCATCGAGCCCTATAACGGCGCTGCGACCGGGGTCGGCGGCATCCTCCGCGACGTCTTCACCATGGGTGCCCGGCCGATCGCCAACCTCAACGCGCTCCGCTTCGGCAGCCCGGACGCGCCGCGGATGAAGCAGGTGATCGACGGCGTGGTGCGCGGCATCGGCGGCTACGGCAATTGCGTCGGCGTGCCGACGGTGGGCGGGGAGGTGAACTTCCACCCCGCCTACAACGGCAACCCGCTGGTCAATGCGATGACCGTCGGCATCGCGCCGGCCAACCGCATCTTCCTCAGCGCCGCGGCCGGCATCGGCAACCCGGTGGTCTATGTCGGGTCGAAGACCGGGCGCGACGGCATCCACGGCGCCACCATGGCCAGCACCGAATTCAGCGCCGACAGCGAGGAGAAGCGGCCGACCGTGCAGATCGGCGACCCCTTCGCCGAGAAGCTGCTGATCGAGGCCTGCCTGGAGCTGATGGCGACGGATGCGATCGTCGCCATCCAGGACATGGGGGCCGCCGGCCTCACCAGCAGCAGCGTCGAGATGGCCGGCAAGGGCGGCGTCGGCATCGAGCTGTTCCTGGAGCGCGTGCCGCAGCGCGAAGCCGGCATGACCGCCTACGAGATGATGCTCTCCGAGAGCCAGGAACGCATGCTGATGGTCCTGAAGCCCGGGCGGGAGCCCGAGGCGGAGGCGATCTTCCGCAAGTGGGAGCTGGATTTCGCGGTGATCGGGCTGCTCACCGACACCGGCCGCATCGTGCTTCGCCACAACGGCACGCTCGAGGCCGACATCCCGCTGGCGCCGCTCGAATCCGAGGCGCCGCTCTATCGCCGGCCGATCGCCGATACCCCGCGTTCGGCCCCGATCGCGCCCGATGCCGTGCCCGATCCGGTGGGCATCCTGCCGGCGCTGAAGACGCTCACCGGCTCGCTGGACCTCTGCTCGCGGCGCTGGATCTGGGACCAGTACGACAGCCTGGTGAACGGCCAGACCGTGCTGCGGCCGGGCGGCGCCGATGCCGCCGTCGTCCGGATCGAGGGCCACACGCGGGCGCTGGCGATGACGACCGACTGCACGCCCCGCTATTGCCAGGCCGACCCCGAGGAAGGCGGCCGCCAGGCGGTGACCGAGGCCTGGCGCAACCTGACGGCCGTCGGCGCCCGGCCGCTCGCCATCACCGACAACATGAATTTCGGCAATCCGGAGAAGCCCGAGATCATGGGCCAGTTCGCCGCCGTGGTGCGCGGCATGGCATCGGCCTGCCACACCCTCGACTTCCCGGTGATCAGCGGCAACGTCTCGCTCTATAACGAGACGGAGGGAAGGGCGATCCTGCCGACGCCGGCGATCGGCGGCGTCGGCGTGCTGGAGGATGCGGCCCAGGCGATCGGCCTCGCCTTCGACGCGGATTTCGACCTGGTGGTGCTGGGCGAGACCCATGGCTGGCTCGGCCAGTCGCTCTGGCTGCGCGAGATCGCGGGCCGGGAGGAGGGCGCGCCGCCGCCGGTCGACCTCGCCGCCGAACGCCGCACCGGCGATTTCGTCCGCGCCCGGATCCTGGATGGCACCATAAAAGCCTGCCACGACGCCTCGGATGGCGGGCTGCTGGTCGCGGTCGCCGAGATGGCGATGGGCAAGGGTGTCGGGGCCGCGCTGGTGGCGGCGCCGGAGAGCCTGCCCGCCCATGCCTTCTGGTTCGGCGAGGATCAGGGGCGCTACGTCGTCGCGGTCGGGAGTGCCGACGACCTCAAGATCGCCGCGGCGGCGGCCGGGGTTCCGGCCTATCGGCTGGGCCGCACCGGCGGCGGGGTCTTGGCGCTGGATGGCATCGGTTCCATATCGGTGGATGAGCTGCGGGCGGCGCATGAGGCGACGCTCCCGGCGCTGATGGGGGGTTGAGGGCATGGCGATGCAGCCGGCGGAGATCGAGGCGCTGATCAAATCGGCGATCCCCGATGCCGCGGTGACGATCGAGGACCTCGCCGGCGACGGCGACCACTACGCCGCGACCGTCATCTCCGAGAGTTTCCGGGGCATCTCCCGCGTCAAGCAGCACCAGATCGTCTATGCCGCCCTGCAGGGGCGGATGGGCGGCGTGCTGCATGCCCTCGCCCTTCAGACCGCCGCACCCGAACAAGGACCCGCGCGATGACCGAAGCCGTGCATGCCCGCATCCAGGGCGATATCGACCAGAACCCGGTGCTGCTCTTCATGAAGGGCACGCCGGTCTTCCCGCAATGCGGGTTCTCCGCCCGCGTGGTGCAGATCCTCTCGCACATGGGCGTGCCGTTCAAAGGCGTGAACGTGCTGGAGGACATGGAGGTCCGCGAGGGCATCAAGAGCTTCAGCAGCTGGCCGACGATCCCGCAGCTGTATGTCGCAGGCGAGTTCGTGGGCGGCTGCGACATCATCACCGAAATGTTCCAGTCGGGCGAGCTCTCGACGCTGTTGTCCGAGAAGGGCGTGCCGCATAAAGCGGAGGCGTAACGTTGATCGGGTAGCAGAGGGAGCGAGCGATGGAGAAGCGGCGCAGTGCTGCGACCTTCGCGTTTCTCGCCGCTCTTCCCCTGCTGACAGGCTGCGACAACTGCAACATTCTCGGCGGGAACATGTCGACCGGCTGCCGCGTGGGGCTGGGCGCCGGTGCGATCCTGGCGGCGCCCATCCTGATCCCCTACGTCCTGATCGAGGAAGCGGCCGAAAGCAATTCCCGGCAGACGCGGGCGGCAAGGCAGGTCCAGGCCGCCGGTGGTCCATTGACAGCCGAAGCGCCTGCGGGGCCGACGGCTGCCGCCGATGGCATCAAGGATCCGGGCACCCCGCCGTGACCGCTTTCCGGCGTATCGCGATGCTGGCCGGTCTCTTGTCTCCCGCGCTGGCAGCGCCGCCGGCAAGCGCCGGCGTCGATGATTTCGTCGCCGGCTGCATGGCCGGGATCGCCGATTTCGGCCGCCTGCCGGACAGGCTCTCGGCGGCGGGCTATCGGGAGGTCGATCCGGCGGACGGACCGCCCGGCCCCGCCATCGTGCTGGACGCCGAGCGGCAGCGCCTCTGGTTCCGGAGCCTGGGCGAAGCCCATACCGGCCTGGCGCTGCGCCCGGGCGGGCTGCCTTTCGATATCTGCTGGCATCTGAGCCGCCCGGGCGAGAACGCGGTCACGGCGATCGCGGCGCTCCAGCGCCGCTTCCCCCCGATCGGCGGGCAAACGGAGACCGGGACGGAGATGTTTTACGGCGGCTTCGAGCAATGGTCGGCGATGGCGGATGGCATCGACGTGGTGCTTCGCGTTTCCTGGGGGGCGCGTGCCCTTCCCCTTGAAGGAGGCAGCATGCTCGTCGTCACGCGGCCGCGGGCGATCCCTGGCCGCATCTGATGACGAAGGCCCGGAGCGGCGTCGACCAGGTGTTCCGTCCCGTCTGCCGCAGGCTCCTGGATTGCGAAGAGGCTATTCGTCGCCGTATGCGGTCGGGAGATGTCGTTCGATTTCCATCGCGTCGTGCAGCACGCGCCCGATGCCGATCAGATCGGGATGTGCGAAGCGATAGAGCAACAGATGACGTGGCCGGCGCACGATGCCGCCCTCGTGTCGCGCCCGGTCGCGGCTATGGCGCAGATGGTAGCTGCGCACCCGCGCGCCGAGTTCGGGACGGGCGGCGCTGCCGGGCCGCTCAGGCTCGGCGGCGAGTTCGCGCAGCGCGATGACGAGCAATCCTTCGTACCGAATCCGCGCGCGTTCCCCGAAATGCTCGTGCGTCCATTCGAGAAGCCGGACGATATCGGCGCGCGCCGACGCGGACAGGCGGAGCTCGGCCACCCCCGTCAGGCGCCGCCGGCCTTCCGCGCCCGCGCCGCGCCCTCCTGTCCGAGACCGCCGATATAATCCTCCAGCCTGTTGGCTGGCACATCGTCGAACCGGCCTTCGTCGAGATCGGCGAAGCCGGCGCGAGCGGCCTCCCTCAGCGCCTCCAGCTTCGCCGCCTCACGGCTCTCGCGCTGCTCGATCATGCGCAGGCCTTCGCGCATCACCTCGCTGGCGTTCTGATAGCGGCCCGACTTCACCAGCCGGTCGATGACGTCCTCATGATGATCGGTCAGGACGACATTGCGCGTCGGCATGAGAAGACCCTTACCGTCCAACTCCGGCACGAAGATAAGCATCCATGGCATGATATGCCAATGGCTCCCGGTTCTCCGCGGGCGGTTCCCCGTTTTTGTCCATGAACGTGAAAAGGCCCGGGAAGCGGCGCTTCCCGGGCCTTCGTCACCTGCGGAGGGCAAAACTCAGCGCGAGTAGAACTCGACCACCAGGTTCGGCTCCATCTGCACCGGGTAGGGCACGTCGGTGAGCTTGGGCGCGCGGAGGAAGCGGCCCTTCATGGCGCGGTGGTCGACCTCGATGTATTCCGGCACCTCGCGCTCGCCGCTCTGGGCGGCGTCGAGCACCGCGACCAGCTGCTTCGAGCTCTCCTTCACCTCGATCACATCGTTGTCGCGGACGCTGTAGGACGGGATGTTGAGGCGCTTGCCGTTGATCGTGACATGGCCGTGGTTCACGAACTGCCGCGCCGCGAAGGGCGTCACCGCCAGCTTCATGCGGTAGATCACGGCGTCCAGGCGCCGCTCCAGCAGCTCGATCAGGTTCTCGGAGGTGTCGCCCTTGCGGCGCACCGCCTCCTCGTAATACTTGCGGAAGGCCTTCTCGCCGATGTTGCCGTAATAGCCCTTCAGCTTCTGCTTCGCCATCAGCTGGATGCCGAAATCGGTCGGCTTGTTCTTGCGGCGCTGGCCATGCTGGCCCGGGCCGTAATCCCGCTTGTTGACCGGACTCTTGGCGCGGCCCCACAGGTTGACGCCCAGGCGGCGGTTGATCTTGTACTTGCTTTCGGCGCGCTTCGTCATGCGCGGGTCCTTCGTCGTCGTCGCGCGGGTGCCTTTGCGGTACCTCGTCGCCCTGTTGTCCCGGTAGTCCTGGGCCCGGCACGGGCCCCGGCGGGCGCGGACCATGAGGGCGGCGCATGCCACCCCGGCCCGTCCACGTTCCCGGGAAGAGGCGCGCCTATAGGATCGGCCACGGGGCTTGTCAAACCGCGCGCCCTCCCCTTACTCCGGCGTCATGGTGACGCGCGAAGAGATCCTGATCCTCGGCCTGACCGCCGGCGTGCTCGGCAGCCTGGTCGGCGGGCTGATGCTCGGCCTCGGGCTCGGCCTCGCCGTGCAGGGGGCGCATATCGGCTGGCTTCTGGTACTGCCGGCGGCGCCGCTCTCCGGCATGATCGGCTACCTGCTCGCGCGCCGTCTGGCGCGGCAGGTCGACAGCGGGCTCCGCTGAAACCTTTGATGCGCCACATCACTTCGTCGATCGTCTCCGGAATTTTCATCACCAGGCCGCTTCACCTCCGGCCACGTAACGTTCTAGGCTTGATCCCCACGAACCGATCGGGAGCCCTGCCGATGCGCCTTTCCGCACTCTGCCTCGCCACCGCCCTGGCCGGCCTGCCGCTGGCCGGCGCCGAGGCCTATGGCGTCAGCCAGATCCATTTCTCGATCGGCCGCAACAGCGCGATGCCGGATTGCCACCAGCGCGCCCGGGAGGTGTTCGAGCGTGCCGGCCTCCGCGTGCTCGGCACCGGCAATGCGAGCGTGGGCGCCGAGCCGCAGGACGGCTCCACGCTCGCCACCATCTACTGCATCCCGACGGCGGGCGTCGTGATCGCGACGGTCGCCGGCGACAACACCCAGGCGACCGCGCCGGTGCTGGAGCGCATCCGGGAGGCTTGGGGCGGCGGCGGCCAGGGCCAGTTCGGCGGCCAGCCCGGCGGCGGCGGTCAGCCCGGCGGCGGCCAGCCCGGCGGTGGCGGCGGCGGTCCGCGCGTCACCAAGTAGGGCGCGCCACTAATTCGGGTCGCCGCTCCCGAGATACCAGTCGAGCAGCTCGGCTCCCTGCCGGAACACCACCCCCGGCAGGGACGCCAGACCGTCGAGCATGGCCTCGAAGGCCGCGATCCGGTGCGGCACCCCCGAGATGTAGGGGTGCACCGCGATCCCCATCACCCGCGCACCGCCGGTCTCCGCCTCCGCCAGCAGCCGCTTGGCGGCGAGCATGGCCCGGCGGCCGAGTTCGTCCTCGCCATGGTGCTGGATCATCACGACCGGGATGTCGTTGAGCTCCAGCGGATAGGGCAGCGCCACCAGCGGGCCGTGCGCGGTCGCGATCCGCGCCGGGCGGTCGTCCACCGGGAAGTCGCCGATGTAGCGGATGCCGGCCTCGGCCAGCAGGTCGGGCGTCTCCAGCGTCTCGGTGAGGCCCGGGCCGAGCCAGCCGAGCACCGGCGCCTTGGTGAAGTCCGCGATCGTGTCGACGCTGCGGCGGATCATCGCCCGCTGGTCCTCGACCTTGTGGGTCGGCACCTGGTGGTAGCCATGGCCCATGAAATCCCAGCCGGCGTCGCGGGCGGCGGCCGCGACGCGGGGGTATTCCAGGCAGACGGAGGCGTTGCAGGAGAGCGTCGGGCGGATGCCGCGCCGCGTGAAGGCTTCCGCGAAGCGCCAGAAGCCGACCCGCATGCCGTATTCGTGCCAGGCCCAGTTCGGCACATCCGGCAGCAGCGCCGCCCCGGTCGGCGGCGACAGCACCTGGCGCGGCATCGGATTGTCGATCAGCCAGTGCTCGACATTGACGATCGGCCAGACCGCGAGCTTCGCGCCGCCCGGCAGCGCGAGCGGCGGCCGATCGATCGCCGCGGCATAGGCCAGGCGCTGTTCCGGACGCTGTGACATGGCTCCCTCCCCGCCAATCATTGCCGGCGGCGCGCGATGACCGCAACCGGACCGCCGCCGTCCGGCCCCTGATGCTCGGCGCCGCCCGAGACGAAGAGCGCGGTGCGCCCCGTGGCCGCCGCGATCACGCCGCCCACCAGTGCGCGGGCATGCCGGGTCGCGTTGATGTCGCTGTCATCGTTCATCACGTGCCGCGCACCGCGGATGCGCCCGTCGGATGAGGGCTCGGCCTTCGCCAGCACCGCGACCAGCCGCGCCTGGCAGGCCTCCGCCAACTGGCCGCGCCCGGCATCGAGACCGGCCGCAGCGAGCGCCCGCTGCACCGCCGGCAGGTCGATCGCATCCGCCATCACGTCATGCGCGATGACGAGGTCGCCGGCCCAGTCGCGGCGCATGCCGAGCAGGATGATCTCGTTCCGCAGCAGCTCGACCCCGGCGGAGGCCGCGGCGCGGCCGGAATAGAGGCCCGTCTCCCGCCCGATCGCGGCATCGGTCACCGCATCCTCCGCGACCTCCCCCAAGGCGAGCGCGACGCCGAGCGCGGAGGCGCCGCGGGAGAGGCCCATCGAGGCATAGGTGTCATGAGTCGCGACCGTGACGCCGCGCGACGCAACCTCTGCGATGCGGTCCGTCGTCAGCAGCGGGCATTTGACCTGGACGTAGTGGATTTCCGTCATCCCCACCGCCACCGCGCGGACGGCCTCCGCCGTCGCGCGGACCTGCGCGACGCGGCCGATCTCCTCCGGCGCGAAGTCGCGGGTGAAGGCGGTCGCGATCGCCAGCGCGCCGGCGGAATTGGGCGGCGTATCGGTTTCGCCGACCGCGAGCACCAGGAAATGCGGCGACAGCCCGCCCTCGGTCCCGCCCGACATCACGAAGGCGACGCGCTCGGCCGCCGCTTCCGGCGTGGTGCCGAGGCGGCGCGCGAGCATCTGCGCCAGGGACTGCACCGCATAGGCGCGGGTGAAGTCGTTGACGCAGCCATTGCCCTCGGTCTTGCCGAGGATGGCGACGACCTGCCGCGCATCGAGCGCGCCGGCATCGAACAGCGCCTCGATCGCCGCCACGTCGCCCGGATGGCGCATCGGAACGGCGTGGACGATCGCGTGCTTCGTCATGCGGCCTTCGGCGCGTGGTGGCTGGAAAGCCGCGTGCCCAGCACGCGGCGGACGGCGTTGAACTCCGGTCCCGCCACGTCGCGCGGCCGCGGCAGGTCCACCGCATGCTCGCTGGCGATGCGGCCGGGCCCGGGCTCCATCACCACGACGCGGCTCGAGAGGAAGATCGCCTCCTCGATCGAATGGGTGACGAAGAGCACGGTGAGGCCGGTGCGCTGCCAGATCTCCAGCAACTCGTCCTGCAGCCGCTCCCGCGTCATCGCATCCAGCGCGCCGAAGGGCTCGTCCATCAGCACCATCTCGGCATCGTTGGCGAGCACGCGGGCGATCGCGACGCGCTGCTTCATGCCGCCCGAAAGCTGGTGCGGATAGGCGTCGGCGAAGCGGGTCAGCCCGACCATCTCGATGAAGCGATCGACGGTCGCGCGCACCTCCGCAGCCGGGCGGCCGCGGGAGGCCGGGCCGAAGCCGATGTTCCGGCGCACGCTGAGCCAGGGGAACAGGCCGTAATCCTGGAACACCATGCCGCGGTCCGGCGCCGGACCGTCGATCGGCTTGCCCCACATCAGCGCCTCCCCGGCACTCGGCCGCTCGAAGCCGGCGACGATGCGGAGCAAGGTCGACTTGCCGCAGCCCGAGGCGCCGATCAGGCAGATGAACTCGCCCTTGCGCACCGTGAGGTTCGCGTCGCGAAGCGCGTCGATGGTCTGGCCCTGCAGGGTGAAGCGCTTGGAAACCTGGCGCAGCTCGAGAATAGGAAGCTCAGCCATGATGCTGCGGGCTCCAGCGAAGCAGGCGGTTCATCAGCGCGAGCACGATGCGGTCGGAGACGAAGCCGGCGATGCCGATCACGATCATGCCGCAGATGACGAGCTCGGTGCGCGAGAGGGTGCGGGCATCCATGATGACGGCGCCGAGGCCCTGCGGCACGCCGGTCATCTCGCCCACCACGATCACGAACCAGGCGAGCCCGAGCCCGAGCCGGAGGCCGGTGAAGATCGACGGGAGCGCTGCCGGCAGCACCACCTTGAAGAACTGCGCATTGCCGCGGCAGCCGAGCATGGCGGCGGCTTCGAACAGCCGCGGCTCGACGCTGCGGACGCCGAAGATGGTGTTGAGCAGGATCGGGTAGAAGGCGCCGAGGAAGACCAGGAAGAAGGCGGAGCGCGGCCCGAGCCCGAACAGGATCATCGAGAGCGGCAGCCAGGCGGTGACCGGGATCGGCCGCATGATCTGCAGGAAGGGATCGAGCAGGTCGCGGATCAGCGGCACCCGCCCGATCAGGATGCCGAGCGGCACGGCGGCCAGCGTCGCCAGCGCGAAGCCGCCATAGACCCGCGCGGCCGAGGCCGCGAGATGGACCAGCAAGGTGCCGGAGAAGGCATCGTCCCAGATGCCGCCCCAGGCGAAGTCGACCATGTATTCGGCGACGTCGTAGGGCGACGGGATGAGCTGCACCGCCCCGCCCGCGACCGCCAGGTGCCAGCCGAGCAGCAGCAGCAGCGGCACGACAAGCGCCAAGCCGAACACGCGCGCGCGGGCAAAAAGGCGCCGCGCCGGCGGCACCGTGCGTGCCACCGGCGCGGGTTCGGCGATGGCCTGTGACATCAGCGCTACCCTTCCCCTCAGGCGGCTGCCGCGACCTCGTTCGAGAAGCGCGGGTTCAGGAATTTCTGGAAATCCGGCAGGCGGCGGATCTGGCGGAGGTCCAGCATGCGCTGGGCGTAGGTCCGGGACTGCCGCATCACCGTCTCGTCCAGGCGCCAGATGTATTCGACGTTCTGCGCGCCGAGCGCGTTGTCGACCGCGGCCCGCGGCGCGCCGAGCACCCGCACCGCCGCTTCCGCGACCTCGCGCGGATTGGCGGCCATGAACTCGCTGGCGCGGCGGTGGATGCGGAGCATGGTGGTGACGAGGGCGGGGTCCTCGGCGATCAGCGCCTCGCTGGTGCCGAGGATCATGTTGAGGCCGCCCATCTCGGTGCCGTAGGGGTATTCGACGAGTTGCCCGATTCCGGAGGAGAGCGAGAGGCCGGGGCCGGGCTCGGCGCCGACATAGGCATCGATGTCGCCCCGCTGCAGCATCGCGTGCATCTCGCCGAAGGGCACGCGGACGGCGGTGATGTCGCGCACCGACATGCCCTCGCTCCGGAGCCGGTCGAGGATGAAGACCTCCTGCGTCGAGCCCGGCCAGATGCCGATGCGCTGGCCGCGCAGGTCGCGGAGCGTCCGCAGCGGGCTGCCCGCCTTGGCGACGATGCCCATGCCGCGATTGCAGAAGGCGCCGACCACGACGATCGGTTCGCCGGCCGCGGCCCCGAGCGTCGCGGCCGCGATGCCGAAGCCGCCGAACTCGACCGAGCGCGTCACGACCGCGTTCTTGCCGTCGGTCGGGCTGTCGAAGGTGGTGATCGCGATGGTGAGCCCTTCGGGCGCGAAGCGCTGATAAAAATGCGGCGCCATGGAATGGATCAGCCGGAGCGAGCCCATCTTCACGGTGCGCGCGGCCTGGGCGCGGGCGAGATGGGGCGCGGCGAGCGGCGCGAGCGCGGCGCCCGCGAGCAGGTGACGGCGGCGGATCATAGAACGACCTCCTGTTCGTGGGCGATGGAAGCGAGGTAGGCGCGCCAGCCGCCATGGCGGCTGATGTCGAGGGCGCCGTGCAGGCCTTCGGGCTCGGTGAGGAAGCCCTTGGGCCGCGTGCCGTCGGCGAGCAGCAGCGTGCCGATGCAGAGCGGCGGCGGCACCGCGGCGACGAAGCCGGCAAAACCGTCCGGCGGCAGCGCCCAGACCTCGGTCGCGATCGCGGCCCCGGTGCCGGAAGCGACGCGGAGCAGCCCCGGCCGCCGCGGCGGGCCGCCGGCGAGTGCGAAGAAGCGGTAGCAGGGCTCGGTCGCCACGGCGCGCAGCAGGCGGCCGCCGCGGCCGGTCAGCTCGTGGTTGAGCGGCAGGCCGGAGAGATGCGCGCCGACCACGGCGATCTCGATCATCGCGCCTCTCCGAGGAAGCGTGCGGCGAGGCGCGCGAGGCGGGCATCGCTGCCGAAGGGCCCGATGAAGGTGACGCCGGCGGGCAGCCCATCGGGCCGCAATGGGCCGGGGACCGCGATGGCGGCGAGGCCGAGCAGGTTGACGAAGTTCGTGTAGGTGCCGAGCCGCGCATTGGGCCCGACCGGATCGGCCGCGAGGGCCGCCAGCGTCGGGAACAGCGGCACCGAGGGCAGCACGATCGCCTCCGCCTGCTCCCACACTGCCTCCGTCCGGCGCCGGAGTGCGGCAAGCTGGTGCTGGGCGCGGATCGCATCGGTCGCGGTGAAGCGGTCCGCGCCCAGGGTGATGCCTCGCACCACCGGATCGACCGCGTCCGGATGGGCGCGCAGGAACTCGCCGAAGCTCGCATCACGCTCGGCGACCAGCGCGCTGTCGTAGAGCATGCGGCCGATCGCCAGGAAGTCCCCGATCGACACCGGCACCGTCGTCGCTGCGTCCCGCAGCGCCGACAGCGCCGAGGCCCAGGCCTGGCGCGCTTCCGTCTCGTCGAAGATCAGCTCGGCGGCGTCCGGGATGCCGAGCCGGGCGATCGGCGACGGATCATCCGACGGCGCGCGGCGAGCATAGGGATCCTCGGAATCGTAGCCGCGCATGGCGTCGAAGACGGCGCCGGCGCCGGCGACGTCGCGGGCGAAGACCGAGACGCAGTCGAGGCTGCGGCAGGCCGGTACGACGCCGCGGGAAGAGACGAGGCCGGGCGAGGGCTTCAGCCCGACCAGGCCGTTCAGCGCCGCCGGCACCCGGCCGGAACCCGCGGTGTCGGTGCCGAGTGCGAAGGGCACGAGCCCGAGCGCCACGGCGACGGCGCTGCCGGAGCTCGAGCCGCCCGGCACACGATCGGGTGCCGCAGGGTTGCGCGGCACCGGATGCGGCGTGCGCAGCCCGACGAGGCCGGTCGCGAACTGGTCGAGGTTGGTCTTGGCGATCGGGATGGCGCCGGCGGCGCGGAGCCGCGCAACCGCCGGCGCATCCGCGTCCGCACGATGGGCGAAGGCGGGACAGGCGGCGGTGGTCGGTCGGCCGGCGACGTCGATGTTGTCCTTGACCGCGAAAGGGATGCCCCAAAGCGGGAAGGCGACAGGATCGTAGGATGGCAGGGCAGCGGCGGCGGCCAGCACCCCGGGCAGCGGCGTCACGTCCAGGAATACGCCCGGATCGGGGCAGCCGGCGACCCCGCCCTGCGCCGCGGCAAGCAGCGCGGCCGGCGTCGCGCCGCCACGATAGGCAGCGAGCCAGCCGGCGATATCGGGCGGCGTATCGGCCATCGACGGGTCCCCAGATGGGGAAGGCTCAGCAATGGGCGTGCCAGGATGGCCCGCGCAGAACTTCGCATGGAATCAGCCGCTTGCCTGGACAGCGCCAAGACGGCACTGCGCTTCGTGCATGCACGAAGGCATATATGAACATAAGATAGGCACTCAGCCTGCCGCCAATTGCTCCCAGGCCTGCTCGGTCAGGCGCAGATGCCGGCGCGCCGCCGCGGCCGCAGCGGCACCGTCGCCGCGGGCGATCGCGGTCAGGATCTCCTGGTGCTCGGCATGCGAGCGCTGCAGCCGTTCCGGCGCTTCAAGCTGCGCGCCGCGGAACGGCGCCAGCCGCTGCCGCGTCGCCCCCGCGATCTCCGCCAGATAGGCATTGCCCGACCCGGCATAGAGCCGGGCGTGGAACTCCACATTGGCGGCGCGGTAGTCGGCCAGGCGGGAGGCGCGGACCATCTCCGCCATGTCGGCGTGCAGCAGGTCGAGCGCCCGGCGCTGGCGCGGCGGCATGGCGGCGGCGCAGAGCGTCGCGGCCATCGCCTCCAGCTCCGCCATCACCAGGAACATTCCGTGCAGCCGCGCCGCATCCGGCCGCGCGACGACGGCGCCGCGGCGCGGGCGATGCTCGACCAGACCCATTGCCGCCAATTGCCGCAAAGCTTCCCGGACCGGCGTGCGGGAGACGCCGAACTCGGCAGCCAGCGCCAGCTCCTCGAGCGCGGTGCCGGGCGGCCGCTCGCCGCCGACGATCGCCTCGGCCAGCCGCGTCGCCAGCGCCTCGGCATGGGTCGGGCGCGGCAGGCGGCCGCGGCGGGGCAGCGCGGCCCGGTCGGGGATGGCGTCCATCGGCGAGAGTTTAGCCGCTCCCGCCCTCCCCGGCCCAGGGCGGCGTCGGGTCGGCCTCCGGCGGGCGGCCGCGGGTGGTGCGGCCGCGCGACAGCTCGGTCACCACGCCGTGCAAGGTGCGCAGCTCCTGCTCGGTCACCGCGCCGCGCTCGAACCAGTGGCGCAGGTTGCGCACCATGGTCGGGCGCTTGTGCGCGGTGTCGAGGAAGCCGCTGGCGTCGAGTTCCGCCACCAGGCGCTCCAGGAAGGCTTCGAGCTCGCCCTTGGTGGCGATGCGCGTCTCGTTGGTGACGAGAAGGCGGGGCGGCGTCGCCTCCGCCGCCATCCACCATTCATAGGCGAGGATCATCACCGCCTGGGCGAGGTTGAGCGACATATGCGCGGGGTTCAGCGGGTAGCGCACCAGCGTGTCGCAGCAGGCGAGGTCCTCTGCGGTGAGCCCCGCACGCTCCGGCCCGAACAGCAGGGCGATGCGGCGCCCTTCGGCATTGCCGGCGCGGAGGTCCTCGGCCGCGGCGCGTGCGGTCAGCGTGCGGACGATCACATGGCGCGGCCGCGGGCAGGTGCCGAAGACGTGGTGGCAATCGGCGACCGCCGCCTCGACGCTGTCGAAGAGCTGCGCCGCATCGAGGATGCGGTCGGCGCCGGAGGCCATGCGCCAGGCATGCTCCTGCGGCCAGCCATCGCGCGGCGCGACGAGGCGCAGGTGGAACAGCCCGCCATTGGCCATCGCCCGCGCCGCGGCGCCGATATTGTCCGCGAGCTGGGGGCGCACCAGCACCACCACCGGGCTCTCGCCCGGCGGCGGCGCAAGGTCGGCGCCCCCGTCGCGGCCGGTCATCGCGGCCGGGCGAGGAAGGCGCGGAGCGCCGCGATCTCACGCTCCTGCGCGGCCACGATCTCTTCCGCGAGCCGCCGCATCTCGGGGTCGCGGCCATGGCGCAGCTCGATCCGCGCCATGGCGATCGCGCCTTCATGGTGCGGGATCATCGCGGCGGCGAAGTCGCGATCGGCGTCGCCGGTGTAGCGCAGCTCCATGTCGCGATGCATGCGGGCATTGGCGTCGCGGAATTCCTGCGTCGAGGCAGGCTCCGCGGCCTGTGCCGGCGGCGCGCCGTGGCCGGCATGCTGGGCGGCGGCAGGCAGCGAGGCGAGCAATAAGGCAGCGAATGCGAGGCGGATCATGATCATGGTCCCTTGGCTCGTGACGGTGGGATGCGCAAGACGCGCCCCTCCGTCATGGGAAGGTCAAGCCCGGCGCCAGGTCGTGCCGCCGGGCCCGTCTTCCAGCAGGATGCCCTGGGCCAGCAGCCCGGCCCGGATCCGGTCCGCTGCGGCGAAGTCGCGCGCCTTGCGGGCCGCGAGACGGGCCGCGATCGCCGCCTCGATCGCGGCGGCATCGGCGCCGCCGCGGAGCCAGGCTTCGGCATCGCCCTGCCAGAGGCCGAGCAGGCCCGCCGCTTCCCGGAAGGCGGCCGCCGCCTCGCCCGGCGCCGGCGCCCAATCCTGCCCGATGCGGGCCAGCACCGCGGTCGCACTGCCGCCGACCGTCGCCACGTTCTCGAGCGTGCGCAGGTCGCGGAGGCGCGCGAGCATGCCCGGCGTGTTGAGGTCGTCGCAGAGCGGCGCCATCGCCCACGCCGTCATGGCGGCGACCAGCCCGCCATCCGTCGCCGGCGCGCGGGTGAGCATCGCATAGCCGTCGTCGAGCTCGGCCTTCGCCTCCTCGAGCCCCGCCATCGTGAAGTCGAGCGACTGGCGGTAATGGGTGCGGAGCAGCAGCAGCCGGAAGGCCTCGCCGGCCCAGGCGCCGCGCGCCAGGATGTCGCGCACGGTCAGGAAATTGCCGAGCGACTTCGACATCTTCTCGCCGTCGACCAGCAGCATGCCGTTGTGCATCCAGTACCGGGCCAAGCGGCTGCCGGGGAAGGCGCAGGCGGATTGCGCCAGCTCGTTCTCGTGGTGCGGGAAGATCAGGTCGTGGCCGCCGCCATGGATGTCGAACTCCTCGCCGAGGAAGCGCCAGGACATCGCGCTGCATTCGATGTGCCAGCCGGGGCGGCCGCGGCCCCAGGGGCTGTCCCAGCCCGGCGTCCCGGCATCCGAGGGCTTCCACAGCACGAAATCGCCGGCATCGCGCTTGTAGGGCGCGACATCGATACGGGCACCGGCCAGCAGCTCGTCCGGGCTGCGGCCGGAAAGGCGGCCGTATTCCGCAAAGGAGGGCACGCTGAACAGCACGTGCCCGTCGGCCGCATAGGCATGGCCATTGGCGATCAGGCGCTCGATCAGCGCGAGCATGGGCGCGATGTTGTCGGTCGCGCGCGGTTCCTCATCCGGCGGCAGCGCGCCGAGGGCGGCCATGTCGCGATGGAAATCGGCGGCGGTGCGGGCGGTGATGGCGGCGATCGGCTCGCCGGTCTCGCGGGCGCGCGCGTTGATCTTGTCGTCGACGTCGGTGATGTTCCGCACGTAGGTGACGCGCGGATAGAGAAGGCGCAGCAGCCGCACCAGCACGTCGAAAACGACGACCGGCCGTGCATTGCCGAGATGCGCCAGGTCGTAGACGGTCGGGCCGCAGACATAGAGCCGGACGTGATCGGGATCGATCGGCGCGAAGGCCTCGCGCCTGCGGGCGGCGCTGTTGTGCAGATGAAGCTCGGTCATGGCGGTCCGGGGGCAAAAGGGCGGTCAGGCCGAAGCGCGGAGGGTTCTTCTCTCCGACGGGGATTCAGCGACAGGGGGACGCTGTGCGGGGCCTGGACGCGAACATGGCGTCCTTTCTGCCCGGTCGCAGGCCAGGGTTCAAGCGGAAGTGCCCAGCCTGAGCCGCTGCACCACCTTCGCCCGCCCGATCAGCGGCAGCAGCAGCTTGAGGTCCGGCCCCTGCTCCTCCCCGGTGAGCGCCAGGCGGAGCGGCAGGAACAGCGCCTTGCCCTTGCGCCCGGTCGCGGCCTTCACCGCTTCCACCCAGCCGCCCCAGCTCGCTTCGTCCCAGGGTTCCGGCGGCAGGGCGGCCAGCGCAGCGCGGAGGAAGTCGCGCTCCGCCTCCTGCACCGGCGGCACGATGCTGCCGCGGACCACGTCGAACCAGGGCCGCGCCTCCCGCAGCAGGTCGAGGTTGCCGCGCACCACCGTCCAGAACGCCTCGTCGGCACCCTCCGGCAGGCGGTCCCGCACCTCCGCGAAGGACGCGCCGTGCAGCACCCGGCGGTTCAGCGCCATGAGCTGGCGCGGATCGAAGCGCGCGGACGAATGCGAGACGCGGCCGAGGTCGTAATCGGGCGCGAGATCCTTCGGCAGGCCGGGCACCGGATCGACCGAAGTGCCGAGGGCGGCAAGATAGCCGGCGAGTGCCGCCGGCTCGATCCCGTCGCGGCGGAACTGGCGGAGCGATATCGCCCCAAGGCGCTTCGACAACGGTCCGCCATCGGCATCGGTCAGCAGCGGCAGATGCGCGAAGGTCAATGCCTCCTCCCTGCCGCCGAGTGCGCCAAAAATGTCGAGCTGGATGCCGGTGTTGGTGACGTGGTCCTCGCCGCGCACGACGTGGGTGATGCCGGTCTCGAGGTCGTCGACCACCGAGGTGAAGGTGTAGAGCGGCGATCCGTCGGCGCGGATCAGCACCGGGTCGCTGATCGCCTGCAGCTTGACGCTGCGCCCGCCGAGCACCGCGTCGCGCCAGGCGACGCTGCGGGGCGAGAGCAGGAAGCGCCAATAGGGCTGCTTGCCGTTGGCGAGCGCCCGTTCGTACTGCTCCGGCGTCATCTTCAGCGCTTCCCGATCATAGACCGGGGCGCGGCCTTCGCGGCGCCGGCGTTCGCGCTTCGCGGCCAGCTCCTCCTCGCTCTCGAAGCAGGGGTAGAGGCGCTTGGACGCCTTCAGCCGCTCGGCGGCCGCGGCATAGCGGTCGAGCCGATCGGACTGGGCGAAACGCTCATCCCAGTCGAGGCCGAGCCAGCACAGATCCTCCTCGATGGCGGCCGCGAATTCGGGCGTGCTGCGCGCCATGTCGGTGTCGTCGAGGCGGAGGAGGAAGCGGCCGCCATGGCGGCGCGCCAGCAGCCAATTGGCGAGTGCGGCGCGGGCATTGCCGGCATGCAGCAGGCCGGTCGGCGACGGGGCGAAGCGGAGCTTCATGCCGGCGCGTCCGGCTCGTCATCCTCATCCTCGTCCTCCGCATCGGCGCGGGGATCGAGCATGCGCCAGTTGCGCTCCTCGGAATCGGCGGGCGGGGTCGCGGCGAAGGCGTCGAGCTCCTTGGCGCTCTTCCAGGCCTGGTCGCCGCCTTCCTCGATCTCGGCATCCTCGCCATAGGCGAACCAGGCGGCGAGCACCGCATCGGACGCCATGCCGGGCGTGCGGCAGCGCTCCAGGCTGTCGCGCACGTAGCGGCGCGCGAAGGCATTGGCGTGTTCCAGCGTCTGGAAGCCGCCGACCGTCTCGACCGGCTCCGCGCCATTGGCACCCGACAGGTCGAGGATGCGGACGCGCCAGCCGCCTTCCGGAGAGAACAATTCGCTCACGAGACCAGCGCCGTGAAGCCGTTGGTGATCGGGTAGCGCCGGTCGCGGCCGAAGGCGCGCGGCGTGATCTTGACGCCGGGCGGCGCCTGGCGGCGCTTGTACTCGGCGCGGTCGAGCAGCTTCCAGACGCGCAGCACCGTGGCGCGGTCGAAACCCGCATCGGCGAGCGCGTCGACCGACTTCTCGCCTTCGATCAGGCCTTCCAGGATGGCGTCCAGCTCCTCATAGGGCGGCAGGCTGTCCTGGTCCTTCTGATCGTGCTTGAGCTCGGCCGAGGGCGGCTTGGTGATCACGCGCTCCGGCATCACCGGACCCTGCGGGCCCAGCACGCCCGCCGGCACCTGCGCGTTCCGCCAGCGGCACAGCGCGAAGACCGTCGTCTTGTAGACGTCCTTCAGCACCGAATAGCCGCCGCACATGTCGCCATAGAGCGTCGCGTAGCCGGTCGACATCTCGCTCTTGTTGCCGGTCGTCAGCAGCATGTCGCCGAACTTGTTCGACAGCGCCATCAGCGTGACGCCGCGGATACGCGACTGCAGATTCTCCTCGGTGATGTCGGGCGGGCGGTTGCCGAAGGCGGGTTCCAGCATCGCGCCGAAGGCCTGCATGGCGGGGCCGATCGGGATGCTCTCGTAGCGGATGCCGAGCAGCTCGGCGCAGGACGCCGCATCCTCCAGGCTCTCGGGGCTGGTGTAGGGCGAGGGCATCATCACCGCGCGCACCCGGTCGGGGCCGAGCGCATCGGCGGCGACGGCAGCCGAGATCGCGGAATCGATGCCGCCCGACAGCCCGAGCACGACGCCCGGGAAGCGGTTCTTGTCCACGTAGTCGCGGAGCCCGAGCACCATGGCGCCGTAGATCTGCGCGAGCGCGTCCGGCACCGGCGCCAGCGCGCCGGGCGTGCAGACCAGGCGGTTGCCTTCCCGCGTCCATTCGGTCAGCCGGATCTCCTCGGCGAACATCGGCAGCAGGTGCGCCAGGCTGCGGTCCGGGTTCATCACGAAGGACCCGCCTTCGAAGACCAGCTCGTCCTGGCCGCAGACCTGGGCCAGGAAGACGAAGGGCAACCCGGTCTCGACGACGCGGGTGACCGCGAGCGGCACCCGCTGGCGGTCGTGCTTGTCGACCTCGAAGGGGGAGCCGTTGATCGAGAGCAGCAGCTCGGCGCCGCTTTCCGACAGCGTCTCGGAGACCGCCGGGAACCACCAATCCTCGCAGACCATCAGGCCGATCCGGAAGCCGCGGAAGGGCACCGGGCCGGGCGCGGGTCCGGCATCGAAGACGCGTTTCTCGTCGAAGACGCCGTAATTCGGCAGCTCGTGCTTGGCCCGCCGCGCCGCAACCTTGCCGCCATCCAGCAGGAAGGCTGCGTTGTGCAGCAGGTCGCCATTCTGCCAGGGCCCGCCGACGACGAGCCCCGGCCCGCCATCGGCGGTCTCGGCGGCCAGGCCCGCGATCGCCTCGGCGCAGGCCGCGACGAAGGCCGGCTTCTTCACCAGATCCTCGGGCGGGTAGCCGCCGACCGAGAATTCCGGCGTCACCAGCAGGTCGGCCCCGAGCCGCGCCGCCTCGGCGCGGGCGGCCCGGATGCGCTCGACATTGGCGGTGATGGCGCCGGCATGGGAATTCAGCTGCGCCAGCGCGATCTTCAGGGTCTCGGTCATGCCCGGTATCTAATGCGGAATTTTGGGAGCGTCACGCCCCGCGGGCGGCGACGACGCCCCAGACGAGGGCCGCGCAGGCGAGCAGGACGCCGGCGATACCGGCGGGGCCGAGCCCTTCGCCCAGCAGCAGCCAGGCGGCGACGGCGACGAGGGCCGGCACCGCGCCGGCCGAGAGGGTGATCGGCCCGGGGCCCAAGGCCGCGACGGACCGGGTGTAGAGCAGGCCGGCGACGACGGCGGCCAGCACGCCGTGATAGGCGACCGGCACCAGCATGGTGGCCAGGCTCGCGGACCCGATCGCGGAGGGCAGCAGCAGCCACCAGACCGGCAGATAGAGCAGCCCGGCATAGAGCCCGACGGCGAGCGTCGATTCCAGCGCCGGCAGCCGCCAGCGCCGGACCAGCAGCGTATAGGCGGCCCAGCAGGAGGCGGCGGCGGCGTAGCAGAGGTCGCCGCGCCAGGCGCCGGGCATCACCGTCCCGGCCTCGAAGGCCAGCAAGAGGGCGCCCGCGACGATGCCGAGGAGGCTCGCCAGCCGCGTCGGGCTCGGCCGTTCCCGCAGCAGCAGCCAGGCGAGCAGGCTGGTCGCAACCGGCAGGCCGGCCGACATGATCACCGCCGCATGCGCGGCCGGCGCCATGGTAAAGCCCGCATAGGCGAAGAGCGGGAAGCCGATCCCGGCGGTCGCGAGGATGGCGGCGAGCCGGTGCGGCGCGAAGCGCGGCAGGCCACGGAGCGCCAGGATCGGCAGCACCGCCAGCGCCGCGCCGGCATAGCGGAGCGCGCCGACATCCCAGGCGGTCAGCGGCGAGCGGGCGGCGACGCGGCCGGTGATCTGGAAGCCGACCCAGATCGCCATCACCCCCACCACGCAGGCCCAGCCGATCCGCCGTTCAGCCCTTGTCGTGTCGGCTTCGCCGCGCGGCCGATTCAGACCTCCGCGCCTTTCGGCGCTCCGGTCATCGGACGCGGTCACCCATGTCCGTTCTTCTTGCGCGCGCCGTTGCGGCGCAGCAGGAACTCGCGGCCGATCTTCACCCGCGCAGCGCCGTCATATTCGACGATGTCGGCGGTCGCGTAGGTCTCGCTCCAGGCATCGGGGATGAAGCTGCCGGTGCCGACGACGTCGATCGGCGCCCGCGCCTCCGCCATCACCCGGCACTTGCCGACCCCGAAGCCGGAGGAGGCGACGATGCGCACATGGGGGTAACCAGCCGCATCCAGCGCCTCCCGCATGCGCCAGATCGCCGCCGCCGAGACGCCGGTGCCGACCAGGTGGCGAAGCTCCGTCTCGCTGCGGTAGCGGCGGATGGCGCCCGGCGCGTGGCGTTCCAGCACCGCATAGCTCTCGGCGGGGTCGAGCCCTTCGAGGAAGCGGCCGCCATGGGTGTCGAGCCGGACCGCCATGCGGCCCGACGCCGCGATCTCCGGGAAGCGGGCGCAGACCGCGAGGCCGTCGGTGACCTCGCGCCCGAAATAATCGACCAGCACGGTCAGCCCTTCCTCCGGGAAGGTCTCGTGGAACATCTCGGCGGCACGCACGGTCGACCCGGCATAGCCGATCAGGGCATGCGGCATGGTGCCGCGGCCGGCAGGCTCCCCGAACCAATGCGCGGTCGCGTCGTTCGCGTTGCCGATGAAGCCCTTGGCCCCTTCCCGCTTCGCGGCCGTGCTGCCGACCGAGGCGGCATAGGCCATCATCTCCTGCATCTCGGCGCCGGCGCAGTGCCGCGCTTCCATCGCCAGGAAGGCCGCCGCCGGCAGTTCCAGGCACATCTGGTAGGCGTTGTGCGCGGCGACGCAGGGCGCGCCCAGCTTCTGGAGCAGGATGGTCTCGAGCTCGGAGAGCTTGGCGAAGCTGCCCGAGATATAGAGCAGCGGGTCGCCGGCGCCGGCCCATTGCCCTTCCTCGTGCATCAGCTCGATCGTGAAATCGGTGCCGCGCTCGGCCGCGGCGCGGCGCAGGAAATCGAGCGCCAGGCGCGGCGCCGAGATCACCGGGCGGCGGAGGAAGACCGCATAGGTGACGCGGGCATCGCCGAAGCGCTCGACGATCGCGCGGGTGCGGCGGAAATAGCTGTCGGTGCGGGCGGCGATCGCGGAGTCCGCGACCTCCTCCGCCGCGGGAACCGGGCTCATTGCGCGGCGACCGCCGGCAAGGCCCCCGGCAGGCGCCGCGCCTTCAGCTCCTCGGCGATCAGGAAGGCGAGCTCCAGCGATTGCTCTGCATTGAGGCGCGGGTCGCAAAAGGTCGCGTAATTGGCGGAAAGGTCCGCCTCGCTCAGGCGGTGCGCGCCGCCGAGGCACTCCGTCACGTCGCTGCCGGTCATCTCGACATGGACGCCGCCGGCGAAGGTGCCCTCCGCCAGGTGCGCGTCGAAGAAGTGCCGGACTTCCGCGAGAATGGCGTCGAAGCTGCGGGTCTTGTAGGCGCCGACCGTCGTCGTGTTGCCGTGCATCGGATCGCAGAGCCAGACCACCTCCCGCCCCGCGCGCTTCACGGCGGCGAGCAGCGGCGGCAGCTTCGCCTCCACCTTCTCCGCCCCCATGCGCGAGATCAGCGTGAGCCGCCCCTTCTCGTTCGCCGGGTTCAGGATCTCGGTCAGGCGCACCAGCTCGTCGGCATCCATGCTCGGGCCGACCTTCATGCCGATCGGGTTCTTCACGCCGCGCAGGAATTCGACATGGGCGCCGTCCGGCTGGCGGGTGCGGTCGCCGATCCAGAGGAAATGCGCCGAGCAGGCGTAGGGATCGCCGGTGGTGGAATCGACCCGGGTCAGCGCCTGCTCATAGGGCAGCAGCAGGCTCTCGTGGGAGGTGTAGAACTCGGTCTCCCGCACCTGCGGCAGGTCGGACATGCCGCAGGCCTGCATGAAGTTCAGCGTCTCGTCGATGCGGGTCGAGAGGTCGGCATAGCGGTCGGCGAGCGGGCTGCGCGCCACGAAGCCGAGGTTCCAGCGATGCACCTGGTGCAGGTCGGCATAGCCGCCGGTTGCGAAGGCGCGCAGCAGGTTCAGCGTGCCGGCCGATTGCATGTAGGCGAATTCCATGCGCGCCGGATCGGGGATGCGGGCGTCCGTCGTGAAGTCCGGGCCGTTGACGATGTCGCCGCGATAGGAGGGCAGCGTGACGCCGTCCCGGGTCTCGGTGTCGGAGGAGCGGGGCTTGGCGAATTGCCCGGCCATGCGCCCGAGCTTCACCACCGGGAGCGAAGCGCCGAAGGTCAGCACGACCGCCATCTGCAGCAGCACGCGGAAGCTGTCGCGGATGGTGTTGGCGGTGAAATCGGCAAAGCCTTCGGCGCAGTCGCCACCCTGCAGCACGAAGGTCTGGCCCTCGCCGGCGCGGGCCAGTGCCGCCTTCAGGCGCCGCGCCTCGCCGGCGAAGACCAGCGGCGGGAAGCGCGCGATCTTGGCTTCCATGGCGGCGAGCGCCGCCAGATCGGGGTAATCCGGCACCTGCCGGATCGGCATCTGCCGCCAGCTCTCCGGGTTCCAGCCACGCGCCGTCATGGTGTTCCGCTTTCCAGGCCCTGTGGCCGGACCATAGCCAGCGCCCGTCTCAGGTGGAAGCGCCGGCGCCCGCCGGGCCATGCGGGGCCGGGATGCCAGCCACCCGCGTCCGGGTCCGGAGTGTGACGAATTCCTCCGCCGCGGTCGGGTGGATACCGATGGTGCGGTCGAAATCCTCCTTGGTGGCGCCCATCACGACCGCGACGCCGATGCCCTGCATGATCTCCGCCGCGTCGTCGCCGAGCATATGGGCACCGAGCACCCGGCGCGTCGCCTGGCACACGACGAGCTTCATGGTGGTGCGCCGCGGCCGCTTGCTGATGGTGTGACGCATCGGCATGAAGCGGGCGAGGTAGATATCGGCCGGCCCGCGGGCCGCGGCGGCTTCCTCGCTCAGGCCCACGGTCGCGATCGGCGGCGAGGAGAAGACGGCGGTCGGCACGTTCTCGTAGCTCGCGCGGCGCGGCGCATTGCCGAACAGCGTGTCGGCCAGGGCATGGCCGACGGCGGTCGCCATCGGCGTCAGGTTCAGCCGGTCGGTGACATCGCCGATCGCGAAGATATGCGGCCGCGAGGTCGCGTGCTCGTCATCGACCACGACGGCGCCGGTCGCGGTCAGCGTCACGCCCGCCGCTTCCAGCCCGAGGCCGGCGGTCGCCGGCACCCGGCCTGTCGCGAACAGCACGACATCGGCCTCGATCGCGCGCCCGCTCGAGAGAAGGAGACGCAGTGCCTCCCCGTCCTGCTCCAGCGCTTCCGGCGTCTCGCCCTTGTGCTGGCGGATGCCCTCGGCCTGCATGGCTTCGTCCAGCGCGATGCGCATGTCCTCATCGAAGCCGCGGAGCGGCAGCTCGCCGCGATAGACCAGGTCGACCTCCGAGCCGAGGCCGCGGAAGACGCCGGCGAACTCGACCGCGATGTAGCCGGCGCCGACGATCGCGATGCGCTTCGGAAGGGTTTTCAGCAGGAAGACGCCGTCGGAATCGATGCCGAGCTCGGCGCCCGGGATCCGCGGCGTCACCGTCCGCCCGCCGGTCGCGACGACGATGCGGGACGCGGTGACGCGCTGGCCGTCCACCTCGATGGTGTGCGGGTCGATCAGGGTGGCGCGGGCCTCGAAGATGGTGACGCCGGCGCCTTCCAGCAGCCTTGCGTAGATCGCGGAGAGGCGCGCGACCTCCGCATCGCGGGCGGCGACCAGGGTGGCGAAGTCGTGCCGGCCCTTGGTGATGTCCCAGCCGAAGGCGCGCGCGTCGTCCGCCCAGCCGCCGTATTCGGCGGCATTGACCATGATCTTCTTCGGCACGCAGCCGACATTGACGCAGGTGCCGCCCCAGAACCGCGCCTCCGCCACCGCGACGCGGGCGCCGTGGCCGGCGGCGATGCGCGCGCAGCGCACCCCGGCGGAGCCGCCGCCGATGACGAAGAGGTCGAAATCATGGGCGGTCATGCCGCGGTCGCTCCCGAGTGATCGGGCAGGAGATTGGGGCGGCTTGAGCGTCTCGCCAAGGTGAGGGGGCCGAAGCCCCCTTCCCTTGCAAGCCGGGCATCCGATTCAGACCTTCGGGCCGTCCGACGTAGACGTCGGACCCCTGCGGTCATCGGATGCCGCTCAGCTCCCGATGCCGCCGAGCGCCAGGTACTTCATCTCGATATATTCCTCGATGCCATGGCTGCTGCCCTCGCGGCCGAGGCCGGATTGCTTGAAGCCGCCGAAGGGCGCCTCGGCGGTCGAGATGATGCCCTCGTTGATGCCGACGATGCCGTATTCCAGCGCCTCCGCCACCCGGAAGATCCGGCCCACGTCGCGGGCGTAGAAATAGGAGGCGAGGCCGAATTCGGTGTCGTTGGCGAGCGTCACCGCCTCATCCTCCGTCTTGAAGCGGAACAGCGGCGCCACCGGGCCGAAGGTCTCCTCGCGGAAGATCAGCGCGTCGTGCGGCACCTCGGCCAGCACCGTCGGCTGGAAGAAATTGCCGCCGCGGTCATGGCGCTTGCCGCCGGTGACCACCTTGGCGCCGCGCTTCACCGCATCGGCGATGTGCTCCTCCACCTTGGCGACCGCGTCGGCATTGATCAGCGGACCCTGGGTCACGCCCTCCTCCATGCCGTTGCCGACCTTGAGGCCCTCGACGGCCGCCTTCAGCTTCGCCGCGAAGGCATCGTAGACGCCGTCCTGCACCAGGATGCGGTTGGCGCAGACGCAGGTCTGGCCGGTGTTGCGGTACTTCGACGCCATCGCACCCACGACCGCCGCATCGAGGTCGGCATCGTCGAAGACGATGAAGGGGGCGTTGCCGCCGAGCTCCATCGAGGTCTTCTTGATCGTCTCCGCGCATTGCGCCAGCAGCACGCGCCCGACCTCGGTCGAGCCGGTGAAGGACAGCTTGCGGATGATCGGGTTCGCGGTGAGCTCGCGGCCCGTCTCGCCGGAGGGTCCGGTGATGACGTTGCAGACGCCCTTCGGCATGCCCGCCCGCTCCGCCAGCACCGCGATCGCGAGCGCGCTGAACGGCGTCTGCGAGGCGGGGCGGATCACGCCGGTGCAGCCGGCGGCCCAGCCGGGCCCGGCCTTGCGGGTGATCATGGCGGAGGGGAAGTTCCAGGGCGTGATCGCGGCGAAGACGCCGATCGGCTCCCGGGTGACCAGGATACGGCGGCCCTTGGCGTTCTGCGGGATGGTCTCGCCATAGACGCGCCGCGCTTCCTCGGCGAACCACTCGATGAAGCTTGCGGAATAGACGACTTCGCCCTTCGATTCCGCGAGCGGCTTGCCCTGCTCCGCGGTCATGATCGCGGCCAGGTCGTCGGCATTGGCGAGCATGAGGTCGCTCAGACGGCGAAGGATCGCGCAGCGCTCCTTCGCCAGCATCGCGCGCCAGGCCGGCCAGGCGGCATTCGCGGCCTCGATCGCGCGGCGGGTCTCCGCCGCGCCCAGCGCCGGCACCTGGCCGATCACCTCGCCGGTCGCCGGGTTCTTCACGGCGATCGTCTTGCCGCTATCGGCCTGCACCCATGCGCCGTCGATGCAGTTCGCCTGCCGGAACAGGTCCGGATCCTTGAGCGGCAGCTTTGCGGTGGCGTCGAGCATGGCGTCCTCCTGGAGACTTTTCTCCCGCGGAAGATAGGCGCGGCATCCCGCGATGTCAGCCGGCCCCGCCCTCCAGCACGCGCAGCACCGCCTCCGCGGTCGTTCCGATATGCTGCGCGAGTGCCGCCGTCGCCTGCGCTGCGTCGCGGGCGAGCGTCAGGCGCATCAGCTCCTCATGCGCCGCCACCGCGCCGTCCGAGAACATTCCGGCCTGCTTCAGCACCCGGCGATAGCGCGTCTTCTGCTCGTAGAGTGCGTCGCAGAAGCCCTTCACGGCATCGAGCGGACAGGCCGCGATCAGTGCCCGGTGGAAGCGGTGGTGCTTGGCTTCATAGGCATCGAGCCAGGCCTCGTCCGAGGAGATTCGGCGCTCCAGCTCCCGCTTCAACAGATAAAAGCTTGCGACGATCTCGTCCTCCCAGGCGGCATCGCCGTGCCGCATCGCGAGGCGCAGCGCCTCCGGCTCCACGAGCTGGCGGGAGGCCGTGATGTCGGTCAGGTGCGCGCGGGTCACCGGCGGCACCGAGAAGCCGCGCTGCCCTTCCGAGACCACGACGCCCTGCGCCGCAAGCCGCGACAGCGCTTCGCGCAAGGGCGTCGCGCCGATGTTGTAGCGATCGGCCAGCATGCGGAGGCGGAGCGGCGTCGCCGGCGGCAGCACGCCCGCCAGGATATCGGCCCGGAGCAGCCGCGCCGCCGCCTCGGTCGCAGTCATGAAGGCTCCCTATCGACAATCAGCCAGAAATATATTTTGCTGCCTTCAACACGTCAAACGATCCGAGGAAACGCCACGATGCCGCAGGATGCGACCGACGCCACCCACGACCCGTCGCTCCGTGCATCGGTCCCTGCCGCCAATGCGCCGGGGGCGGATTTCCCGATCCAGAACCTGCCTTTCGGGATCTTCTCGACCGAAGGCGCCCCGCCGCGCGGCGGCGTCGCGATCGGGGATGCGATCCTCGACCTGGCCGCGGCGCGGGAGGCCGGGCTGTTCGAGGGTGCGGCGGCCGAAGCCGCCGCGGCCGCGGCGGGACCGACCCTCAACCCGCTGATGGCGCTCGGCAATCCGGCCGTCGCGGCGCTCCGCGCGCGGCTTTCCGCTATCCTGCGTGACGGCGCGGCCCCGCCGCCGCTGGTGCCGATGGCGGCCGCCCGCATGCACCTGCCGGCGGCGATCGGCGCGTTCACCGACTTCTTCACCTCCTACGACCACACGCTCCGCGGCGGCCGCGCCATCCGGCCTGAGGACCCGCTGCCGCCCGCCTTCCGCTGGCTGCCGATCGCCTACAACAGCCGCGCCTCCTCGGTCCGCGTCTCGGGCGAAGGCGTGCGCCGGCCGCTCGGCATCACCGGCCAGCGCGGCGGCGGCGCCCGGTTCGGCCCCTGCGCTGCGCTCGATTTCGAGCTGGAATTCGCGAGTTTCGTCGGCCCCGGCAACCCGATCGGGGAGCCGATCCCGCTCCGCCGCGCGCCCGATCACCTGTTCGGCTTCTGCCTGCTGAACGACTGGTCGGCGCGCGATATCCAGCGCTTCGAGAGCATGCCGCTCGGCCCCTTCCTGTCGAAATCGCTCTCGACCACGATCTCGCCCTGGGTGGTGACGGCCGCCGCCCTCGCCCCCTTCCGGTGCCCGGCCGCGACGCGGCCCGAGGGCGACCCGGCGCCGCTGCCGCACCTCGCGGAGCCGGCCGATCAGGCGGCCGGGCATTTCGACATCGCGATGGAGGCCTGGCTGCGGCCGGCCGGCAATGCGCGTGCCGAGCGCATCGTCGCCACCAATTTCCGCCACATGTACTGGACGCTCGGCCAGATGCTGACGCACCACGCGAGCAATGGCTGCAATCTCCGGCCCGGCGACCTGATCGCGAGCGGCACCGTCTCCGGCCCCGAGGACCACGAACGCGCCTGCCTGTTCGAGATCACGCTCGGCGGCCAGACGCTGCGCCTCGCCGACGGCACCGAGCGCAGCTGGCTGGAGGACGGCGACGAGGTCGTCTTCCGCGCCCGCGCCGAGCGTACAGGGTTCGTCGGCATCGGCTTCGGCGAATGCTCCGGTACGGTGTTGCCGGCAGTGGACTGGCCATCGGCCTGACGCGTCAGGGAAGGAACGACACCATCATGGCAAGGCGCATCATCGACATCTCGGTCGCCCTCAAATCCGGCATCGCGAGCGACCCGCCGCGCATGCTGCCGGAGATCGAGTACCACGACCACCACATGACGGCGCCGGCGATGGCGCAGGAATTCGGCATCCCCATCGAGGCGCTGCCGGAGGGCGAATATGCGGCGGTCGAGCGCGTGCATATCAGCACCCACAACGGCACCCATCTCGACGCGCCCTACCACTTCTTCAGCCGCATGAACGAGCGGAGCGTGCCGGGCGGCGAACCTTCCTGGCGGATCGACGAGGTGCCGCTCGACTGGTGCTTCCAGCCCGGCGTGAAGCTCGACTTCCGGCATTTCGAGGACGGCTACGTCGCGACGCCGGCCGATGTCGAGGCGGAGCTGAAGCGCATCGGCCACCGCCTGCGGCCGCTCGAGATCGTCGTCGTCAACACCCGCGCCGGCAGCCGCTACGGCGAAGACGACTACATCCATTCGGGATGCGGCGTCGGGAAGGCAGCGACGCTCTGGCTGCTGGAGCAGGGCGTGCGCGTCACCGGCACCGATGGCTGGAGCTGGGACGCCCCCTTCTCCCACACCAGGCGCCAGGTGCAGGCGACCGGCGACGCGTCGCTGATCTGGGAAGGCCATCGCGCCGGCCGCGAGATCGGCTACTGCCACATGGAGAAGCTCAGCAATCTCGAAAGCCTGCCGGCCGATGGCTTCACCATAGCCTGCTTCCCGGTGAAGGTGCATCGCGGCTCCGCCGGCTGGACCCGCGCCGTCGCGATCCTGGAGGATTGAGCCCGATGCGCCGCCATCTCCTCGCCGCCGTCCTGACGCTGGCCGCCTGGCCGGCTGCTGCCTATCCCGACCGGCCGATCACGCTCGTGCTGCCCTATTCGCCGGGCAGTGCCGCGGACGGCTATGCCCGCGCCCTCGGCGAGCACTTCGCGCGCGTGCTCGGCCAGCCGATCGTGGTGACCAACCGCGACGGCGGCTCCGGCGTCGTCGGCATGCGCTCGGTGGCCCTGAGCCCGGCCGATGGCCACACGCTCGGGCTCACGCCGATGACCGCGATCGTCGTGCAGCCGCATCTGCTGCGCAATGCGGGCATCGGTCCGGACAGCTTCGCGCCGGTCTGCGGCACCAACGAGAATGTCCTCGGCGCCGTCGTGCGCGCCGACAGCCCGGTCCGCGACCTGCCGGGCCTGGTCGCCGAAGGCCGGCGGCGGTCGCTCACCTTCGGCAGCGCCGGGCCGAATTCGCTGCCGCAGCTCGCCATCTGGCGGGTGCAGCGGGCGACCGGGGTCGAGTTCACCCACGTCCCCTATCGCGGCGATCCGCCGCATCTGAACGAGCTGCTGGGCGGGCGGCTCGATTTCTCCTCGACGGTCGTCGCCTCGGCGAGCGAGCTGATCGACAGCGGCCGGCTGCGCCTGCTCGCGGTGTTCTCGGCGCGCCGGCATCCGGCCTATCCGAACGTGCCGACGGCGCGCGAGCAGGGGATCGATGCGGAGCAGCTGAGCCAGGTCGGCATCTACGCGCCGCGCGGCACGCCGGAGGCAGTGCTGAACCAGTTGGAAGCCGCCTGCCGCAGCGGCGTCGCCGATCCCATGTTCCTGCGCGTGGCGGAGACCGGCCGCGTCGTCGTCAACTTCATGACGCGGGCGGATTTCACCGCCATGGTCCGGAACGAATTCGGCAACTACGCCCGCATCCTGCGCGAGCTGGGCGTCCAGCCGGAGTAGCGACTCACCCAGCCTGCAACCAACGCCGCGGCGGCGCCGTTCTGTCCCCGCACCGGCGCCTGGCCGGGAACAGCGACGCGGAGCCGCCGGATGAGCACCATCCTGATCATCATCCTGATCCTGCTGGTGATCGGCGCGCTGCCGAGCTGGGGCTACAGCCGCGGCTGGGGCCCTTACCCGTCCGGCGGCCTCGGCCTGATCCTGCTGATCGTCATCGTGCTGCTGCTGATGGGCCGGATCTGACCGGCATCGCGCCCGGCCCCTCGGCGATGGCGGCGCTGTCGGCGGTGATGCTCTCCTCGTAGGTCTCGGGGCCGTACCAGACAGCGATCGCGGTGATGGCGGAGAGCAGGGCGGCGTAGCAAGCGACCGGCCACCAGCTGCCGCTGGCCCAGGCGACGAGCGCGGTCGCCAGGAAGGGTGCGGGACCGCCGGCCAGCAGCGACCCCAGCTCGCGGGCGAAGGCGAAGCCCGCGAAGCGCCGCTGCGGCGGGAACAGCTCGGCGAAATAGGCGGCCTGCGGCCCGAACATCGCGGCGGTGACCACCGCCCGGGCCAGGATGAAGGCCAGCGCGATCCAGATCCATTCGCGGGTGCCCACCATCCAGAAGAACGGGAAGGCCAGCGCGATGCCGGCCAGCGCGCCGAACATGTAGACCGGCCGCCGGCCCACCCGGTCGGACAGCGCCGCGAAGCCGAGGATGGTGAACAGCTCCACCCCGAAGGCCAGCATCAGGGCGCTGAGCGCGTCCGATCGCGGCACGCCGAGCGTGATGGTGACGTAGCTGAGCCCGAAGACCGGGAACAGGTAGCCGAGCCCGTTCTCCGCCATGCGGGCGCCGAGCACGACCATGAAGTTCCGCGGGTGCTTGCGCAGCGCCGCCATCGCCGGATTGGCCTCCACCGTGCCGCGCTCGACCACCGCCTTGGTGAAGACCGGCGTCTCCGGCAGCTTCAGCCGGACGTAGAGGCCGACCAGGATCAGCAGGAAGCTCGCGAGGAACGGCAGCCGCCAGCCCCAGGACAGCAGGTCCTCCCGCGGCAGCATGGTGACCAGCGCGAAGGCGCCGGCGGCCAGCAGGTTGCCGACGGAGACGCCGAGCGGCGCGAAGCCGCCCCAGAAGCCGCGATGCCGGGCGGGGGCATTCTCGACCAGGTAGATCACCGCGCCGCCATACTCCGCGCCGGCGCCGAGGCCCTGCACCACGCGGAGCGCCACCAGCATCACCGGCGCCCAGTAGCCGGCCATCGCGTAGGTCGGCAGCAGGCCGATCGCCGTGGTCCCGATGCCGATCATCAGCAGGGTCGTGACCAGCACCGGCTTGCGGCCATACCGGTCGCCCATGATGCCGAACAGGATGCCGCCGAGCGGGCGCACCACGAAGCCGACGCCGAAGGTCAGGAACGCTAACAGGGTACCAACAAGAGGCTCGCTCCGCGGGAAGAAAAGCTCCCCGAACACCAGCGCGGCGGCGGTGCCGAAGAGGAAGAAATCGTACCATTCGAGCGCCGAGCCGATGCAGGCCGCGGCGATCACGCGCAACGGCGCCCGTCCGGCGCCGCCGGTTGCGGATGCACTCATCCTTCCCTCCCTGGTCTTCTTGTTGTCGTTGGACGCGGGATCAGGCAGCGCGGGTGAAGTAGGATTTCCGCGCCGCCGACTGCGTCTCGTAGATCGAGCCTTCGCGGGAAGGCGGCGGCAGCGGGATGCGCACCGGCACCGCGGCCATCCGCGGCGCGACGACGGAGCCGCCCGCCAGCAGCCGGCTGTCGAACTCGGAAAAATCCTTGACGCCCATCAGCGGCCAGGCGTCGCTCGCCGCGACCTCGTAGAGCAGCAGGTTGCGCGGCCGGTCGGAGGTGTTGAGCGCCGATCCGTGCAGCGCCCGCACATGGTGGAAGGACATGCTGCCGGCCGGCCCCATGCAGGGCACCGCACGGTCGATCTCGGGCCGGATGAGGTCGGGGTCGATGAGGCCGGCAAAGCGCCCATCCTCGCCATGATGGTTCCAGACCGGCCCGGTGTGGGAGCCCGGCGTCACCAGCATCGGGCCGTTGACGAGGTCGGTGTCGTCCAGCAGCACCCCGATCGCGAGCACGTCGTCGTTGGTGTGCGGGTAGAAGGCCCAGTCCTGGTGCCATTCCACCGGCGAGCCGTACTGCGCCGACTTCATGTTCAGCTTGGAGCCGTGCAGCCGGAGGCCGGGCCCCAGCAGCCGCCGGAGGATCGCCATCACCGCATCGCTGCGGATGATCGCGTCGAAGACCGGGTGCACCTTGTGCGGGGTCTTGATGCGGCGGACCCGAGGGGCCTCGGGCGTATGGCCGGGCTCCAGGTCGTAGACCGGGGTATGGACCGTGGTGGCGGCGGAGGCGGCGACCAGCTCCGCCACCACCGAGCGGACCTCCGCCAGCACCCCGGCCCCCAGCACTTCCGGCACCACGATCACGCCGTCGCGGCGATACCTGCCCACCATCTCGTCCGAGATCATGTCCGCTTCCTCCTTGTCGCCATCGCATGAAATGCTAGCGCTATCATTCGTCGCGCTGCAACCGGAAAAGCCTTGGCCCCCGGTCCTGGGATAGTCTCCCGCCATGACCGTCCACCGCCGTCCGGAGCCGCGCCCGGCGCCCCCCACCTTGAACGAGGTCGCTGCCCTGGCCGGGGTTTCGCCGATCACCGTCAGCCGGGTCATCCGGCTGCCGGACCTCGTCAAGCCGCCCACCCGGGAGCGGGTGGAGGCGGCGATGCGGGAGCTTGGCTACATCCCGAACCTGGTCGCCGGATCGCTCGCCAGCGCGCGGACCAACTCCATCGCCGTCGTCGTGCCGACCATCGCCAATTCGATCTTCGCCGACACCGTCCAGGGCCTGTCCGACGTGCTGGAACCGCTTGGCCATGCCGTGTTGCTGGCGCAGACCAATTACGATCCGGTGCGGGAGGACCGGCTGCTCACCGCCCTCCTGGCCCGCCGCCCGGAAGCGCTCATGCTGGTGGGCTCCCCCGCCACTGCCCACGGGGCGGCCATGCTGCGCCGCGCCGGCATCCCGATCGTGGAGATGTGGGAGCTGCCCGCGGCGCCGATCGACGCCGTCGCCGGCTTCGACAACCAGGCGGCGGGCGATGCGGTGGCGCGGCATCTGGCAACCGGGCGCCGCCGCCGGCTGGCCTTCATCGGCGGCGACGACCCGCGGGCCGGACGCCGCTGGTCGGGCTTCCGCGCCGCGGCACTCGATCTCGGCCTGCCGGAGCCACGGCGGCTGATGCTGGGGCGGAGTGCGATGGCCGGCGCCGGCGCGCTGCCGGCGCTGGACGGCATCGATGGCGTCTTCGCGGCCAATGATGCACATGCGATCGGCCTGCTGGCGGCGCTGCGCGATGCCGGCCGCACCCGCGCCGGGCCGGCCGCCGATCAGCCGGTCGCCGTCATCGGGTTGGGCGATGTCGAGATGGGCCGGCTGATCGCGCCGCGGCTGAGCACCATCCGCGTCCATGGCGCGACGATCGGCCAGGCGGCGGCACGCCTGGTGCTCGACCGGTCCGGCCCGCGCCGCGTCGATGTCGGCTTCGAGCTCGTCATCCGCGACAGCGGATAGGCGCTACTCGACGGTGACGCTCTTTGCCAGGTTGCGCGGCTGGTCGACATCGGTGCCCTTCAGCACCGCGACGTAGTAGGCCAGCAGCTGCACCGGCATGGCGTGCAGGATGGGTGCGACGAAGGGATCGACCGTCGGCAGCTCGATCACGTGCTTGGCGAAGCGCCGCAGCGGCGGCGCCCCCAAGGCGTCGGTGAAGGCCATGATGCGGCCGCCGCGGGCCGCCGCTTCCTGCAGGTTGCTCGCGGTCTTCTCGAACAGCGGACCCGACGGGCACAGCGCGATCACCGGCACCGCCGGGTCGATCAGCGCGATCGGGCCGTGCTTCATCTCGCCGGCGGCATAGCCCTCGGCGTGGATGTAGCTGATCTCCTTGAGCTTCAAGGCACCTTCCATGGCGATCGGGAACAGATTGCCGCGGCCCAGGAACAACACGTCCCGCGCCTGTGCGACTTCTTCCGCCAGTTCGCGGATCGCGATGCCGTCCTCGAGCAGCGCTGCCGCGTACGAGGGGAGTTCCAGCAGCGCCGCGGTCAGCGCCGCCTCCCGCGCCGCATCGATGGTGCCGCGGGCGCGGGCCATGCCGATCGCGAGGCAGGCGAGCACCGAGAGCTGCGCGGTGAAGGCCTTGGTGGAGGCGACGCCGATCTCCGGCCCGGCCACGGTCAGCAGCGCCGCGTCGCTCTCCCGCGCCATGCTGCTTTCGTCCACGTTGACGACCGAGACGATGCTCTGCCCGCCGGCGCGGAGCAGCCGCAGCGCCGCCATCGTATCCGCCGTCTCGCCGCTCTGGCTGACCAGGATCGCGGCCCCGCCCGGCGCCAGCGGCGGGTCGCGGTAGCGGAGCTCGGACGCGACGTCGATCTCGACGGGCAAGCGGGCCAGGCTCTCGATCCAGTAGCGGCCGACGAGGCCCGCGAGATAGGCCGAGCCGCAGGCGCTGATCGTGAGCCGCGGCAGCACCGCAGGGTCGAAGGGCAGCGCCGGCAGCGCGACCGCGCGAGTGCCGGGATCGACGTATTGCCGCAGCGTCTCCCCGATCACGACCGGATGCTCGTGCAGCTCCTTCTCCATGAAGTGGCGGTAGTTGCCCTTGCCCGTCGCGGCGCCGGAGAAGGCGGTGACCTTGACCGCGCGGCTCACCGGCTGGCCCTTCGCGTCGAAGAACCGCGCGCCCTCGGCATCGACGACCGCCCAGTCGCCTTCCTCGAGATAGGCGATGCGGCGGGTCAGCGGCGCCAAGGCCAGCGCATCGGAGCCCACGAACATCTCGCCCTCGCCATAGCCGATCGCGAGCGGCGCGCCCTGGCGGGCGGCGATCAGCTTGCGGCCGTGGCCGGCGAAGATCATCGCCAGCGCGAAGGCGCCATGCGCGCGCTTCAGCGCGGCGGAAGCGGCTTCCTCGGGCGTCGCGCCGTCGATCAGCGCCTGGTCGAGCAGGCGGGCGAAGGTCTCGGTGTCGGTCTCGGTCTCGAAGACCTGGCCCTGCGCCTCCAGCGCGTCGCGCAGCTCGGCGTGGTTCTCGATGATGCCGTTGTGGACGACGGAAACCCGCGCCGTGCCGTGCGGATGCGCGTTGCGCTCGGTCGGTGCGCCATGCGTCGCCCAACGGGTGTGGCCGATGCCGGTGGTGCCCGGCAGCGGCTGGCGGTCGAGCACGCCAGCGAGGTTGCCGAGCTTGCCCTCGGCGCGGCGGCGCTCGATATGCCCGTTCACCAGGGTCGCGATGCCGGCGCTGTCATAGCCCCGGTATTCCAGGCGCCGGAGCGCCTCCAGCAGCCTGGGCGCCGCATCCTCGCGGCCGACGACGCCGACGATCCCGCACATGGCCTACTTCCCCTTCCCCCGGAACCCGCGCCCCGGCTTGTTCGCCTGGCGGCCGCGGGCGATCGCCAGCGCATCCGCCGGCACGTCCTCGGTGATGACGCTGCCGGCGGCGACCAGCGCCCGCGCGCCGATGCGGACCGGTGCGACGAGCGCGGTGTCGCTGCCGATGAAGGCGCCCTCGCCGATCTCGGTCCGGTGCTTGGCGACGCCGTCGTAATTGCAGGTGATGGTGCCGGCGCCGATATTGGCGCCGGCGCCGATCGCGGCATCGCCAAGATAGCTCAGGTGGTTCGCCTTGGCGCCTTCGCCGAGCGTCGCCGCCTTCAGCTCCACGAAGTTGCCGACATGGGCGCGGGCCGCGACCACCGTGCCGGGCCGGAGCCGCGCATAGGGCCCGATCACCGCATCGGGGCCGATCACGGCACCCTCGAGATGGGAGAAGGCGCGGATCTCCGCCCCTTCGCCGACGGTGACGCCGGGGCCGAAGACGACATGCGGGCCGATCGTCACGTCCGGCGCGAGCACCGTGTCGGCGGCGAGGAAGACCGTCTCCGGCGCGACCAGGGTGGCGCCGGCGTCGAAGGCGGCGGCGCGGAGCCGCCCCTGCATGGCGGCCTCGGCCTCCGCGAGCTCGGCGCGGGAATTGATGCCGCGGAGTTCCGCCTCCGGCGCTTCCACCGCGACGGCGCGGGCGCCGTCGCGGCGCGCGAGGTCGACGACGTCCGTGAGGTAATACTCGCCCTTCGCGTTGTCGTTGTCGACCGCACGCAGCCAGCGCATCAGCGCCGACGCCTCGGCGCAGACGACGCCGGCGTTGCAGAGGTCGATGCGGCGCTCGGCCTCCGTCGCATCCGCCCATTCGACGACACGCGCGACGTCGCCCGCGTCGTCGGTCACGATGCGGCCATAGCGCGCGGGATCGGCCGGCCGCATCGCGAGCAGCGCGAGCCCCGCTTCGCGCCGCGCCGCGACCAGGCGTTCGAGCGTCGCGCGGGTGATCAGCGGGTTGTCGGCATAGAGCACCGCGGCGTCGCCGGCGAAGCCGTCCAGCAGCGGTGCCGCCTGCAGCGCGGCATGGCCGGTGCCGAGGCGCTCCTGCTGCACGACGGTCGCATGCGGCGCGGCGACGACTTCGAGTTCCGCCATCCCCGGCCCCACCACCACGACGATGCGGTCGAAGAGGCCGTCGCAGGCGGCGATCAGATGCGCGAGCATCGGCCGCCCGGCGATCGGGTGCAGCGCCTTCGGATGGCGCGACTTCATGCGGGTGCCGAGGCCGGCGGCGAGGATGATGGCGGCGCGCATGCGGAGGGGGTAGCGCCGGGCGCCGTGCCGGAGCAAGCACAAGACCCGTCACTTCGCATTGCAGCATATGACCGGGTATGGGAGACCGGCGCCATGGCCCGCACCCTCCTGCTCGACCTCGACGGCACGCTGGTCGACAGCGTCCCCGACCTGCTGGCGGCGCTCGACCGGCTGCTGGTGCCGATGGGCGCCCGGCCCTTCGCCCGCGCCGAGGTCACGGCGATGATCGGCGACGGCGTGGCGGCGCTGGTCCGCCGCGCCTTCGCCGCGCGGGGGATCGCCGAGCCGCCCGCCGCCGCCGCCACCTTCCTCGCCGACTACACGCCGCGTGCCGCGGAGCTCACCAGGCCCTTTCCGGGGATCGATGCGATGCTGGACGCACTCGCCGCCGCCGGCTGGCGGCTCGCGGTGTGCACCAACAAGCCGGAAGCGGCGGCGCGGGCACTGCTCGAGGTGCTCGGCCTGACGCCGCGTCTCGCCGCGATCGGCGGCGGCGACAGCTTCCCGGTGAAGAAGCCCGACCCGCGGCATCTGCTGGCGACGCTCGAAGCCGCCGGGGGCGCGCCCGGGCAGGCGCTGATGCTCGGCGACCATGCGAACGACATCGACGGCGCGCGCGCGGCGGGCATCCCGGCGATCTTCGCCGGCTGGGGCTATGGGCCGGCCGCTATGGCGCAGGGCGTCCCGGTGGCCGCGACGCCGGCGGCGGTGCCGGGGCTGGCGGCGGCGCTTCGGGCCTGAGCGCCGGCGTCGCCACGCGCTCCAGCTCGGCGCGCGTGGTGCCGAACCAGCGGGTCTCGAATTCCAGCCGCACCGGAACCGGGGGCAGATAGGGGCTGACGGTGCCGAGCCAGGCGGTGCCGGCGAAGGGCCGTGCCGCGTCCCCGCGCGGATCGGCGGTGCGGAAGCCGGCGATGACCCGGCCTTCGAAGCCGCAGCGCAGCACCGTGCCGTCGAAGCGGATCGGGCGGAGCGTCAGGCGTTCGGTGCCTTCGGTGCGGCTCCGCCAGGCCTGCAGGCGGCGCCCGTCATAGGTGCGCGCCTCCGCGTCGCAGCTGCCCTCCAGGCCCGCCAGCCGCATCAGCCGGGCGATCACCGAGATGCCGTCGAGGGCGCCCGGCAGCAGCGCTTCCGGCACCGCTTCCCGCTCCGCCTCGTTCGGCGGCTCGACGCGGCGGAGGATGGGGCGGCGGCCGTCGAAATCGATATGCACGCGCCGCGGCTCGCCGCGCAGCGTGCCGTCGGCGCGGTAGAGGCGCGGCACCGGTTCCGGCCCACGCCAGCCGCCTTCGGCCATCGTCACCTGCTGGCTGCGGGCGAACAGGTCGGCGGCGCCGACGGTGCGGCTGGTCGCCTCGATCCGGTAGCGGTCCTCGCCGAGGTCGAGCCGCGCGGTCAGCTCCAGGATGCGGAAGCCGGCGGCATAGACCGAATAGGTCAGGTCGACGGGCGCCGCCTCCGGCCGCCCGGGCAGCACCAGAACCAGCAGGGCGAGCAGGCGCTTTCGCATCAGGCGCATATGGAAGCACGATCCCGCAGCGCCAGTCCCGTTCCGCTTGACACCTTGGGGATCGGGCCCTATCCGTCGCCGCCCCGGGAAGCCCGGTTCGGGTGCGTAGCTCAGCGGTAGAGCATTGCCTTCACACGGCAAGGGTCACAGGTTCAATCCCTGTCGCACCCACCATCGGGATCCGCCCATGACCGACCCGCGCCTCGCCGAGATCGAGCATCTGCTGACCCATCGCGCCGACGGGCTCTATGGCCTGCACGCGGTGACCCAGCGCGAGCATGCCTTGCAGGCGGCCTGGTCGGCGGAGCAGGCCGGGCATCCGGTGCCGCTGATCGTCGCCTGCCTGCTGCATGATATCGGTCACCTGGTGCACGAACTCGGCGACAACCCGGCGGCGGACGGCGTCGACGACCGGCATGAGGCGCTGGGCGATGCCTATCTGCGCCGGCATTTCGGGCCGGAGGTGACCGAGCCGGTCAGGCTGCACGTCGCCGCGAAGCGCTATCTCTGCGCGACCGAGCCGGATTACTTCGGCCGTCTGGCGCCGGATTCGGTGCTGAGCCTCGGCCTGCAGGGCGGGCCGATGAGCCCGGCGGAGGTCGCGGCCTTCCGCGCCCAGCCCGAGGCCGAAGCGGCGGTCGCACTCCGCCGCTTCGACGAGGAGGCGAAGATCGAGGGCCTGAAGACCCCGACCGTCGCCCATTTCATGCCGCTCGTCGCGGCCTGCCTGCGCCCGTTCTGAACCGGGCGCCGGCTTGCATCACCGCGCGGGCGGCGGCGGCGGCGGGGCGTCGCGTTCGGCGCGGGGCGGCCGGCCGGGGCGGCCGTTCCGCATCACCTCCTCGCGGGTCAGCGCGCCGTCGCTGTTCGCGTCCGCGACGCGGAACATCGCCTGGCCGACCGGCATCAGCTCCTCCATCGTCACGCGGCCATCGGCATTGGCGTCGACGAAGCGGAAGCCGCGCTCGATATTGGCACGCATCCGCGCCTCCATCTCCGGCCGCGGCGCCGGGCGGCCCGAAGGCCGGCGCGCCTCCATGAAGGCGACGAGCTCATCGACCGTGACCCCGCCGTCGCGGTTCTGATCGACCTCCGCGAAGCGGGCCTGCAGCCAGGCGCGGCCTTCGTCCAGCGTCACCCGCCCGTCATTGTTGGCATCCGCCCGCGCGAAGGCCTCGCCGGCGGCAAAGGCGCCCATGCCGCCGCGCGGCCCGCCGCGATGCCGTGGCCCATGCTCGCCGGGGCCGGCACCCGGCGGCGGCGGGGGCGGGGCCGGCTGCGCGATCGCTGCACCCGCCAGGCCGAGCCCGAGCACGCCGGCCAGAAGGGCTGTCTTCCGTGTCTTCGTCATCCACCGTCTCCCATCCAAAGTCTCGTCATCAGCGACGATGACGGGAGCCTGACCTGGGGCTGTAACCCGGCGATTGCGCCTCACGTCCGACGGCGCGACGAAGAGTAACCGAAACGTCAGGAACGGGCTCTTTCGCCCAGATCCCACCACAATCCGGCGAAAGCCAGCAGCCCTTCGCGGGCCGGCGCGACCAGCAGGTGCTCGTCCGGCCCATGCTGCTTGCAGCCATTGTAGCTGTGCGGCACCCAGACCAGCGGCACGCCGAGATGATCGACGAAGACATCCCCCGGCAGCCCACCCGAGGAGTTCGGGATGATCTGCACGGGCTTGCCGAGCGTCTGCCGCATGCTGGCCTGCGCCCAGCGCACCCAGGGGTGGTCCGGATCGGTGCGGCTGGCCGGCATGCGGATGAAGGCGTTCTCGACCGCGACTTCGGGGAAGCCGGCGGCGTCGAGATGGGCGCGGATCGCTGCCGCGAAGCCCGCTGGATCGCTGTCGACCGTGTAGCGGATCTGGCAATGGGCGCGGGCATCGGGGGCGACGGCGTTCACCGGGTTCTCCGGCCGGCCGCTCACCATCGCCAGCACGATCAGGCTGTTCCAGCCATAGATCTTCTCGGCCGCGGAGAGGCCCGGCTCGCCCCAGCCGGCATCGATGGTGGCAGCGCCGCCCCCGCCGCCGACCGCGCAGCCGTCCAGCACCGCGCGGACGGAATTCGGCAGCGACGGCGGCAGGATGCCGCGCACCAGCACCTTGCCGTCGCGGTCCATCAGGGTCGCCAGCGCATGCGCCAGGATCACCGCCGGGTCGCGGGTCAGCCCGCCCCAATGCCCGGAATGCATGCCGCCGTCGCGCAGCTTCACCACCAGGTCGAAGTGGAAGGTGCCGCGGGTGCCGGTCGCGATCGTCGGCACGGCGGGTTCGACCCGCGGCCCGTCGGAGGCGATCAGCACGTCGGCCGCGAGCAGTTCGGCGTTGCCGGCCACGAATTCGCGCAGGCCCTTGGAGCCGCGCTCCTCCGCCGTCTCGATCACGAGCTTGACGTTGAAGCCGAGCCTGCCGCCGCGCTCCGCGAGCACCGCTTCCAGCGCCGCCAGGTTCAGCGCGTGCTGGCCCTTGTTGTCGGCGGTGCCGCGGCCGTACCAGCGATCGCCTTCCTCGGTCAGCGCCCAGGGCTTGAGCCCGGCGCGCCACTGGTCCTCGAGCCCGCGCACCGTGTCGCCGTGGCCGTAGAGGATGACGGTCTCGAAGGCGGGATCCTCGATCCGGATCCCGGTCAGGATCGGCCCGAAGCCCGGCAGCGGGTTCGGGTGCACGGTGGTCACGAAACCGAGGCGCTGCGCCCAGGGGGCAATGCCCTGTTCGAGGTACTGCCTCAGCGCCGTTTCGGCGCCCTCCTCCTGCGAGGTCGAGGGATAGGCGACGAGGTCGCCGAGCAGCACCTTGAACTGGCCCTGGTCGAAGAAGGAAGCGGCGCGGTCGAGCGCGCCTTGCCGGCTGGTCATCAGGACTGGTCCGTCAACTATGATCGAAGGGCGCGGAGCATGGGCGCGACATCCCGCGAGGTCCAGCCGGCCGGTCCGGATTTGCCGGCTGGACACCAGAACAAAAATGGAACATGACTCCGTGCCGTCTGCCCGCCAGGAGGTCCAGAATGGCCGATCCCGCACCCCCGCCGCTGATCGACGGCAAGGTCCTGCGCAGCATGGAAAACCTCATCGCCAGCGCCGTGCAGGTGCACCGCCTGTCGCTGGAAGAGGCCTGCGGCCGGGCCTGGGGCTATTGCCGCGCCTACCATGCCTGGCTGCCGGCGGATGCGATCGACGCCGCCATCCGCCACTGCTGCGCACGGCTGCAGCCTGTGGCGCCGGTGGTCCGGTGCGAGCGCGCCCTGTGGTAGGAGGGAACATGGACGCGTTGCTCGACAGGATCGCCGCCCAGAAGGCCGAGCTCGACCGGCTCCGCAGCCGGTCGCCGCACGGGCTGGTCAATCTCGAGCGCGTCCACGACATCGAGTTGACCTACGTCCAACGCGATCGAGGGGAACACGCTCACCGCGTCGGAGACCATGCTGGTCATCGAGCAGGGCATCACCATCGGCGGCAAGCCGCTCAGGGACCATCTCGAAGCGATCGATCACCATGACGCCATCCGCTACCTGCGCGAGCTGGCGCAGCGGGACGCGCCGTTGGTCGAGATGGATGTCCAGGCACTGCACAGCTTGGTGGTGGCGCGCTCCGCGCCCGGGATCGCAGGGCGCTATGCCGACCAGGGCCGCTTCGTCCTGACCGACACCGGCCGCCACGCCTTTCCCTCGCCGGTGGAAGTGCCGGCGCTGATGCACGATTTCGGAGCCTGGCTGCGGGCTGCACCCATCTCGCCGGAGACGGCCTTCACGGCGCACCGGCGGCTCGTGGACATCCACCCCTTCAACGACGGCAATGGGCGCACGGCGCGGCTGCTGATGAACCTGGTGCTGATCACAGGCGGCTATCCGCCGGTCGCGGTGCGACCCGAAGATCGCGCGGCCTATGTCCGTGCCTTGCAACTGGCGCAGGCCGGTCACGGCGCGCAGGGCTTCGACCGTCTGCTGTACGAGCGGCTGGATGCGACGCTCGGAGAGTATGTGGGTGCCCTCAAGCAAGCGCTTCCGATGCCGCCTGAAGGCTGACCGCTGCGGCGCCGCTATCGCCGTCCCAACATCTGCCGCGCCACGATCACGCGCATGATCTCGTTGGTGCCTTCCAGGATCCGGTGGACGCGGAGATCCCGGACCAGCTTCTCGATCCCGTAATCGGCGAGGTAGCCGTAGCCGCCGAGCAACTGCAGCGCCTCGTCCGCCACGCGGTGGCCGGTGTCGGTCACGAAGCGCTTGGCCATGGCGCAGAAGGTGCCGGCATCCGGCGCCCCGGCATCGAGCTTGGCGGCGGCGCGCCATAGCAGCGCCCGGCAGGCTTCGAGCTCCGTCCGCATGTCGGCCAGGCGGAACTGCGTCGCCTGGAAATCCGCGACCGCCTTCCCGAAGGCCCGACGGTCCTGCACATAGGCCAGCGCGCGATCGAGCGCCGCCTCGGCGCCGCCGAGCGAGCAGGCGGCGATGTTGATCCGCCCGCCATCCAGCCCCGCCATCGCGAAGCGGAACCCCTCCCCTTCCGCGCCGAGCCGCGCCGAGACCGGCACCCGGGCATCGGAAAAAATCATCTGGCGCGTCGGCTGGGCGTTCCAGCCCATCTTCCGCTCATTGGCGCCGAAGCTGAGCCCCGGTGTCTCCTTCGGGATCAGCAGCGCCGAGACCCCGCCCGGCCCCGCCTCCCCGGTGCGGACCATGGTGAGATAGAGGTCGGAGGCGCCGGCGCCGGAGATGAACTGCTTGACCCCGTTCAGCACGTAGTGGTCGCCGTCGCGCCGCGCCCGGGTCGAGAGTGCGGCGGCATCGCTGCCGGCGCCGGGCTCGGTCAGCGCATAGCTGGCGATCCGCGCCATGGCGATCAGGTCCGGCAGATGCGCGCTGCGCTGCGCATCATCGCCGAAGCGGTCGATCATCCAGGCGACCATGTTGTGGATCGAGAGGAAGGCCGAGATCGTGGGGCAGCCCTGGGCCAGCGCCTCGAACACCACCGCCGCGTCGAGACGGGTGAGGCCGGCGCCGCCGCTTTCCTCCCGCACATAGAGGGCGGCCATGCCGAGGGCTGCCGCCTGGCGCATCTCGTCGATCGGGAAGTGGCGGCGCTGGTCCCAATCCTCGGCGCTCGGTGCCAGCACGTCGCGCGCGAAGGCGCGCGCCACGTCCTGCAGCGCGCGGGTGTCCTCCGACAGGTCGAAGCCGGCATCCCTCGGCATGGCGATCTCCTCCTGCGGCGCAGTCTGCGCCGGCCGCGCCGCCCGCGCTACTCCGCCGCCATCGCCATCGGCCTGGCGGCGCGGGCGGCCTCCGCCAACGCAGCGATGCGCGGCCGCGCCGCTTCCAGGTTCCGCGCCTTGACCGGGCCATAGCCGCGGATCGCGGCCCAGGCGGCGATCCAGTCGAGCAACGCCGCCTCCGGCACGCGATCGGCCAGCAGCGCCTCCAGCCCGGCCCGGAACGCACCGGGCAGCGCGCGCTCCTCGCGCCGCTCCGTGGTGCGGCCGAAGGGGTCGAGCCAGGTGCCGCGCAGCACCTTGCCGTGCCGCAGCAGGCCCATGGCGCGCAGCATCCAGGGGCCGAAGGCACGCTTGGCGGGCCGGCCGGTCGCGGGATCGGTCTTCGACAGGATCGGCGGCGCGAGATGCATGACGATCCGCGTGGTGCCGGCGAAGTCGCGTTTCAGCCCGGCCTGCCAGGTGGCATCGACATGCAGCCGCGCCACCTCGTACTCGTCCTTGTAGGCCATCAGGCGATGGAGCTGGTGCAGCGCCGCGCGGGCGACGGCGTCCGAGGTGCGGCCGCGGAGGCTTGCCGCGATTTCCTCGAAGCCGCGCGCATAGCGCGCATCCTGATAGCCGGCGAGGTCGGCGGCGCGATGCGCGATCAGCGCGTCGAGCGTCTCCGGCGCCCGCTCGGCCTCCGCCGGCTCGAGCGCCGCGGCGCGGCCGAGCGCGAAGGCCGCCTTGTTGCGCGCGACCGCGGTGCCGTTCAGCTCCAGCGCGCGCTCGATCGCCGCCGCCGAGAGCGGCAGCAACCCGCGCTGGAAGGCGAGGCCGAGGAGGTAGACATTGACGAAGATCGCGTCGCCGAGCCCGTCCAGCACCCGCCGCGTCGCATCGAGCGTCACCATCGCCTGCGTCGCCTGCCGAAGGCTCGCCTGCATGCCGGCGGCATCGTAGCGCGTGTCGGTGTCGCGCACGAATTGCGCGGTCGGCGCCAGCGCGGCGTTGACGACGGCGACGCTCCGCTCGGGCGAGAGCAGCGGCCGGGCGCTCGGGCCATGCGCCACCACCATATCGGCCGCGATCATCAGGTCGGCCTGGCCCTGGCCGATGCGCGGGCCGCGCAGCGTCTCCGGCGCCGCGCCCTCGGCGCCGAGGCGGAGCTGCGCATAGACGCCGCCGCCCTTCTGCGCCATGCCGAGCTGGTCGATCGAGCGCACCGGCCGGCCTTCGAGATGCGCGGCCTCGGCGAGGATCGCCGACAGCGCCGTCACCCCCTGCCCGCCGATGCCGGCCAGCAGGATGTTCCAGGCGCCGTCGCGGAGCGCCGGCACGACAGGCTCCGGCAGCGCGCCCGGAAGCACCGGGGCCGCAGCCTTCGCCGGCTCGGCGCCTTCGAGGGTCACGAAACTCGGGCAGAAGCCGTCCAGACACGAAAAATCCTGGTTGCAGGCGCTCTGGTCGATGTGGCGCTTGCGGCCGAACGGGGTCTCCACCGGCTCCACCGCCAGGCAATTCGAGGCGCGCGAGCAATCGCCGCAATCCTCGCAGACCCGCGGGTTGATGACGACGCGCTGGGTCGCCTTCGCCGCGGTGCCGCGCTTGCGGTGGCGGCGCCGTTCGGTGGCGCATTCCTGGTCGTACAGGATGATCGTCACGCCCTTGGTGGCGCGCAGCTCCCGCTGCACGGCATCGAGGCGGGAGCGGTGGTCGAAGGTCACGCCCAAGGGCATCCGCGGATCCTCGCGGTGCCGCTCGGGATCGTCGGAGACGATCGCGATGCGGTCGATCCCCTCCGCGCGCATCTGCATCGCGACGCGCGGCACGCTGGTATCCGCCTCCGGCGTCTGGCCGCCGGTCATCGCGACGGCGCCGTTGATCAGGATCTTGAAGGTGATGTTCTCGCCCGACGCGATCGCGGCGCGGATCGCCAGGCTGCCGGAATGGGCATAGGTGCCGTCGCCCATATTGGCGAAGATGTGGTCTTCCTCGACGAAGGGCGCCATGCCGATCCAGGGCGTACCCTCGCCGCCCATCTGGGTGAAGAACTCCGCCTGGCGGTCCATCCGGGTCGCCAGGAAGTGGCAGCCGATGCCGGCCAGCGCGTGGCTCCCCTCCGGCACCCGGGTCGAGGTGTTGTGCGGGCAGCCTGGGCAGAAATAGGGATCGCGCGCATGGATCGGACCCGCATCGCCGGCAGCCAGCGCATCGAGCGCCGCGATCCGGCGCGCGAGCCCCTCGGTCTTCAAGGCCGCGGGCAGCCGCGCATCGAGGGCGCGCAGGATCTGCGCCGCGTCGAGCTCGCCGAGGTCGGTCAGCAAGGGCCGGCCTTCCGGCGTCGCCTTGCCGGCGATGCGCGGCCGCTCCGGCAGGTGGTACAGCGCGTCGCGGAGCTGGGGTTCGATCACCGGGCGGCGATCCTCGATCACCAGCACCTCCTCGAGCCCGCGGGCGAAGCCGCGCGCCGCCTCGGCATCGAGCGGCCAGGCGAGGCCGATTTTCCACAGCCGGAGGCCCGCCTGCTTCGCCATGGCGTCGTCGATGCCGGCATCCGCCATCGCCTGGCGCAGCACCGCATAGGCCTTGCCGCGCGCCGCGATGCCGAAGCGCGCTTCCGGTGCGTCGATCACCAGGCGGTCGATGCCGTTGCCGCGCGCGAAGGCCGCCGCATGCGGCAGGCGGTAATGTCGGTGCCGCTTCTCCTGCGCGATCCAGTTGTCGTTGATGCGGATGTGCAGCCCGTCCGGCGAGGGGTCGAGGCCGCGCGGCGCCAGCGTCGCGAAGCGCGCGGCGTCGATCGCGACCGAGGCCGCCGCATCCATGGTGTCGGCCACGCATTTGAGCCCGACCCAGAGCCCGGCGAAGCGGCTCATCGCGATGCCCTTGATGCCGTATTCCAGCACCTCCGCGACATCGGCCGGATCGAGCATCGGCATCTCGAAGTCGATGAAGGCGTGCTCGGAGCCCGAGGTGACGGTCGAGGACTTGGCGGACGGATCGTCGCCGGCGAGTGCGAGCACGCCGCCGAGCGGCGCCGTGCCCGCCGAATTCGCGTGCCGCAGCACGTCGCCGCTGCGGTCTAGCCCCGGCGCCTTGCCGTACCAGATGCCGAACACGCCCTGGTGCTTCGCGCGTTCGCGGAGGCCCGGCATCTGGCTGCCCCAGACCGCCGTCGCGGCCAGGTCCTCGTTCAGCGCCGGGCGGACAACGATGTTGAGCGCGCCGAGGCGGGAGGCCTGCTTCGCGAGCTCCTTGTCGTAGCCGCCGAGGGGAGAGCCGCGATAGCCCGCGATGAAGCCGGCGGTGTCGAGGCCGGCCGCCTCATCCATCTCCCGCTGCAGCAGCGGCAGCCGGACGAGGGCCTGGATGCCGGTCAGCAACACGGGCGCGTCCTGCGCGACCCACCGCTCCTCGAGCGTTGCCTCCGGGCGTTGGATGCTGCCCATCGCGCTGTCCCTCCGCCGGCGGCTGACGGCCGCCATTCCTTGCGGGATGATACGCCGGCAGGCACGGCGAAGTTTCCCGAATTCTGTTGTGCGTCGCCGAGCAAACAGAAGGATGTTCCGGAAAACCCGCTGAACCTCGGAAGACCCTGGCGGAGATCACGGCCCCGCGCCTAGAATCCTGATCATGCCGATGACCCTCGCCGACCTGCTTGCGCCGATCACGCCGGAGCGCTTCTTCGCGGAGTATCACGACCGCAAGCCGCTGCATGTGCCGGGGCGCACGGACAAGTTCGCAAGCGTCGTCTCCTGGCGGCAGATCAACCGCCTGCTCGACATGACCCATGTCTGGTCCTCGACCAGCCTCCGCATGGTCATGGACAATGCCAGCGTGCCGGCCGAGAAATTCTGCGTCCGCGCCCAGGGCCGCGACGGCCAGCAGCTGCTGCAGCCGAGTGCGACGCTCGTGCAGGACTGGATCCGGCGCGGCGCCAGCCTGGTCATGAACGACGTCGACAGCCTGACGCCGGGCCTCGCCGGCGTCTCGGCGGCGCTGGAAGGTGCCGGGCTCGGCAAGGCTCAGGCGAATATCTACATCTCCTGGCAGGACCATCCGGCCTTCGCCACGCATTACGACACCCACGACGTCTGGGCGGTGCAGGTCGAGGGCGAGAAGACCTGGAACATCTGGGAAGGCCGCGCCGAATGGCCGATCGGGCATCCGGTCTTCCGCAACCTGCCGCAATCCCATCACGACCAGGCGAAAGGGCAGCTTCGCGAACGGCTGCTGATGAAGCCCGGCGACCTGCTGTACCTGCCGCGCGGCTGGTACCACGACGCGCTGGCCGAGGCCTCGGCCAGCGTCCACGTCACCTACGGCGTGCACGCGCCGCTCGGCATGGACATCGTGAACATCCTGCTGGAACGCGCGTTGCACGACACAGCCTTCCGCCAGCCGCTGCCGCGGCAGGATGGCAGCGCGCCGGCGCAGTTCGCGCTGACGACCCGGATCGGCCAGCTCGGCCAGCGCCTGGCGGAGCTCTGCCGCGACCCCAAGGTGCTGGAGGTGGCGCGCGGCTTCGTCGCCGACTACCGCTATGAGCGCGGCGGCTTCGACCTGCTCGGCACCCGCGGCATCGCGCCGGCTGCTTCGCCGGAAGCGAATGAGGAGGCCGCCGTCTTCCGGGTGCTGGCGCAGGGCACGAAGCCGGTGCGGCGCGGCGCGGAATGGGCGCTGAAGACGCCGCAGGGGGCGCTCTCCCTCGATGCCGCGGAGGCCGAGGCGGCCGGCTGGGTGCTGGCGCGGAGCGACGTGACCGAGCCCGAGCTCGCCGCCGCGCATCCCGCGGCGCAGGCCGCGGCGCTGCTCCGCAAGCTCGCCGACGCCAGGCTGCTGGCCAGAAGCTAGAGGCGATGGACGCCACCGACCGCCGCATCCTCCGCGCGCTTTCGCAACAGGCCCGGCTGACCAATGCCGAGCTGGCGGAAAGCGTCGGCCTCTCGCCCTCCCCCTGCTGGACGCGGGTGAAGCGGCTGGAGCAGGCGGGGGTGATCCGCGGCTACCACGCGCTGCTCGACCAGGCGGCGCTCGGCATGCCCGACACCGTCTTCCTCGAGATCCAGATGGAGAAGCACGATGACGGCATCCTGCACCGCTTCGAGGAAGCGGTCGCTGCCATGCCCGAGGTGCTCGAGGCCTGGCTGATCACCGGCGAATACGACTACATGCTGAAGCTCGCGGTTGGCGGCACCGCCGGCTACGAGAAGCTGCTGCGCGAGAAGATCTACCGCCTGCCCGGCATCCGCCACACCCGCACCAGCTTCACCCTGCGCCTGCTCAAGAGGCGGTTCTCGCCCGAGCCTGGCTGAGCGTCACGCCGGCAAGCTCACCTCCCCGGCCGCGACCCGGGCGCGCAGCGCGTCGCGCCGGACACGGGTGGCGCGGTCGAACTCGCCCGGAATGCGCTCGATCGGGATCGGCCTGTGCACGTCGCGCGGGCCGTCATCGCTCGACCAGGCGAGGCGGAAGCGGAAGCCGACGAGCCCATGGCGCTCGACATCGGCCACGAAGGCATCGGTGGCGAAGAAAGGCCAGCGCAGCTTCGGGTCGCGGAACAGCGTCGCCGTGCCGATCGCCTCGGGACGGAAGACGAGTTCGCGAAGACCCATGATGTTGCCGCTTTCAGGAAAGATCTCGACGATGGACGCTTCCAGGTCGATCGCTGGAAGATGCTTTTGGCAGAGGAACAGTTGGTACCCACCTTCCAGGCCATGCGTCGGGAACAGGAAACCCGCGCCGTCAAGATGGGATGCAAGCGCTTGAACAGCACGGGCACTCAGGAGAAGGTTCGTGCCAGGCGCATACGGGCAGTCGGTGAGCAGGGGCGGTCCGCACTCGGAAGCATCGTTCTGAAGCCGAAGGTCATAGGATTCGCCGGGCTCTGGTTGCAGCTCGCCATCCCAAAGGCCGGAAAGGCGCTTCGATGTCGATGTGTCCAAACGAACGCCCACCGAGGCATAGTCCGAATCGCCGTTGATGATATAGACGCGCACGGTTAGCCCTCCTCACCTCGCCCTGGCCAACCGCCGGCTTGTGCTCCCGCGGCGGTCTTGGCGGATGGCGCGGCGAAGCGCCCCCCCCACCGCGCGAAGATTGCAAGTCGCGTCGTCAGCCGTGCCGATCCGCCTGAAGCCGGCCGGCGGCCCTTTCAACCTTGAGCAGGCAAGCTTACCTCCCCGGCCGCCACCTTGGCGCGCAGCGCGTCGCGCCTGGCACGGGTGGCGCGGTCGAACTCGCCCGGGATGCGCTCGATTGGGATGGGCGTGTGCACATCGCGAGGGCCGTCCTCGCTCGACCAGGCGAGGCGGAAGCGGAAGCCGACGAGTTCGTGCCGCTCGACATCGGCCACGAAGGCATCGGTCGCAAAGAAGGGCCAGCGACGACTCGGATCGCGGAACAGCGTCGCACTGCCGATCGCTTCCGGGAGGAAGACGAGACTGCGGCGATCCATCAGGACCACGGAAGCCTTTCGATCGATCGCCGAAAGATGTCGTTGGCAGAGGAACAGCTGGTAGGCACCATCGAGGCCATGCGTCGGGAGCAGGAAACCCGCGCCTTCGAGATGGGACCGAAGCGCATGAACAGCACGGGCACTCATGAGAAGGCCTGTCCCGGGCATATACGGGACGTCCGTGAGCAACGGTGGACCGATCTCTGCGGCATCGTCATGGAGCGCGACTTTAAAGAATTCGCCTGGCTCCGGCTGCAGCTCGCCATCCCAAAGGTCTGAAAGGCGTGTTGGTTTCGACATGCCCGGCCTGACGACGATGGTGGCGTAGTCCGGATCACTGTCAATCAGATAGACGCGCACCTCGGCTCTCCTCAGTCCTGCTCTGATCAACCGCCACCACCTTGCTCTTGCGTCGCGTCTTGGGGGGGCGGAGGCGGAACAGCGTCACTAAGCGACTCGCCGACCGCACGGAGGAAGTTACGCGCCTCATCAGCCGTTCTTACGTCGTTCAAGCCGGCGGCCACACGCTGGTAATAGGCTCTTGTGTGGATACCGCGATGATGGCTGCCCGGCAGCGGAACCCCGTTCGCGGCGTCATTGATGTCGATTTCGAGTTCGGCAAGGCGCTGCCGCGCGAGTATTGCCTCTGGGAACCGCCCATCCCTTAGCGGAACGATATGGTGCGGCTCCGACCCGGCGGGAATGTCGATCCCTGCCGCGCGCATGTTTCGCGCCAGGGTACCCCGCTCAAGGATCTCGATCGGATCCAGGTCGATCGGCGTGAAGCCGGGATCGGTCCAGGCCACCTCGGAATCCGGCATCGGGGTGATCAGCGTGCTCATGTCCGGCACGACGGGCCGCGTCAGGCTCTCGATGTCCGGCCGCGCCGGCTCGGGGATCGGCGTCACCAGCGGCGGCAAGGGCGGCATCGGCGTGATCGGCTGCAGCAGCCGCATCGGGCCGCCATCCGGGGCGCGGTACCGTTGCCAGAACAGGCCGCCAGCGCCACGATGCCCAGGTTGAGCAGCCCCATCATCACCGGGGTCAGCGGCCCCGCCGCCAGGCGGATATTGGGATCGCCCTCCCCCTGGTTCGCCGGCACCAGCAGGCTGCCATCGGCGGTGAGCACGGCCCCAGTCCGCAAGCTCGCTGACGCCAGGCTGCTGGCCAGAAGCTAGAGGCGATGGACGCCACCGACCGCCGCATCCTCCGCGCGCTTTCGCAGCAGGCCCGGCCGACCAATGCCGAGCTGGCGGAAAGCGTCGGCCTCTCGCCCTCCCCCTGCTGGACGCGGGTGAAGCGGCTGGAGCAGGCGGGGGTGGATCCGCGGCGACCACGCGCTGCTCGACCAGGCGGCGCTCGGCATGCCCGACACCACCTTCCTCGAGATCCAGATGGAGGAGCACGATGAGGGCATCGCCGCGACCGCTTCGAGGAAGCGGTCGCGGCGATGCCGGAAGTGCTGGAGGCCTGGCTGATCACCGGCGAATACGACTACATGCTGAAGCTCGCGGTCGGCGGCACCGCCGGCTACGAGAAGCTGCTGCGCGAGAAGATCTACCGCCTGCCCGGCATCCGCCACACCCGCACCAGCTTCACCCTGCGCCTGCTCAAGAGGCGGTTCTCGCCCGAGCCTGGCTGAGCGTCACGCCGGCAAGCTCACCTCCCCGGCCGCGACCCGGGCGCGCAGCGCGTCGCGCCGGACACGGGTGGCGCGGTCGAACTCACCCGGGATGCGCTCGATCGGGATCGGCCTGTACACGTCGCGCGGGCCGTCATCGCTCGACCAGGCGAGGCGGAAGCGGAAGCCGACGAGCCCATGGCGCTCGACATCGCCCACGAAGGCATCGGTGGCGAAGAAAGGCCAGCGCAGCTTCGGGTCGCGGAACAGCGTCGCCGTGCCGATCGCCTCGGGACGGAAGACGAGTTCGCGAAGATCCATGATGTTGCCGCTTTCAGGAAAGATCTCGACGATGGACGCTTCCAGGTCGATCGCTGGAAGACGCTTTTGGCAGAGGAACAGTTGGTACCCACCTTCCAGGCCATGCGTCGGGAACAGGAAACCCGCGCCGTCAAGATGGGATGCAAGCGCTTGAACAGCACGGGCACTCAGGAGCAGGTTCGCGCCAGGCGCATACGGGCAGTCGGTGAGCAGGGGCGGGCCGCATTCGGCAGCATCGCCCGAGAGCCATAGATCGTAGGATTCGCCGGGCTCGGGTTGCAGTTCGCCATCCCAAAGGCCGGAAAGGCGCTTCGATGTCGATGTGTCCAAATGAACGCCAACCGAGGCATAGTCCGAATCGCCGTCGATGATATAGACGCGCATTAACAGTTCTCCTTGGTCCTGCTCTGGTCAACCTCCGCCATTCTGCTCCTGCGGCGGGGTGGGAGGGGGTGGAACGGCCTGACGAATCTTTTCTCCCAAATTGCGGAGAAAAGCTCGTGCCTCTGCGGCGTTTCTTACACTGGTCAGGCCTCGGGCCACCTCTTCATAATAGGCCCGCGTGTGAATGCCGCGATGATAGCTGCCCGGCAGCGCAACCCCGTTCACGGCGTCATTGATGTCGATTTCGAGGTCGGCAAGGCGCTGTCGTGCTCTTATTGCTTCCGGGAACCGCCCGTCCCTGCGCGGTACGAGATGGTGCGCTTCCCAGCCATCCGGGAAATCAGCCCCAGCCTCCCGCATCTTCCCCGCCAGGACATTCCGCTCAAGGATCTCCACCGGATCCAGGTCGATCGGCGTAAAGCCGGGATCGGTCCAGGCCACCTCGGAATCCGGCATCGCGGTGATCAGCGTGCTCATGTCCGGCACGACGGGCGGCGTCAGGCTCTCGATGTCCGGCCGCGCCGGCTCGGGGATCGGCGTTACCAGCGGCGGCAAAGGCGGCATCGGCGCGATCGGCTGCGGCAGCCGCATCGGGCCGCCATCCGGGGCACGGTACCGTTGCCAGAACAGGCCGCCCAGCGCCACGATGCCCAGGTTGAGCAGCCCCATCATCACCGGGGTCAGCGGCCCCGCCGCCAGGCGGATATTGGGATCGCCCTCCCCCTGGCTCGCCGGCACCAGCAGGCTGCCATCGGCGGTGAGCACGGCCCCAGGCGGGAAGTCGGAGCCCGCAGGCGTCAGGGTGGAGGAATCGACCGGCCCTGTGCTGGGTGGGACGCCCGGCGCGGTCCAGCGGCCCTCGGCGCGGCCGAAGGTGATGTAATGGATCGCGGCGGCGCCCGGATCGCCGCCGAAAGCCGCCGCGACATCGGGGTTGGCGGCCAGGTAGGCGACGGCGTTGAAGATGGTGCCGCGCCCCTCGGCGGCGCCGTTATCGTTGAAATGCTGCCGGCCCGCGGTCGGGTCGGTGCCGAAGGCGGCGCTGAGATCGGGGTAGGAGGCGATATAGGCGAGCGATTGGGCGTCGCTCCAGCCACTTGCCGGGCCGGACGCCGGAGGCGGCGGCAAAGCTTCCGGCATCAACGGCGCGATGGGCGCGGTGACCGCCGCGGGGACGATGAAGGGATCTGACGGCCGTTCCAGCGCAAAGATATCGTAGCCCCCAGGTGGGGGCGGCGTGTTCCACCAGCCCTGGACCGGCGGCGGCGGCTCGGGCGGCGGCCGGAGCGGGTTCATCTCGGACAGGAGCTGCTGCTGCGGCGTCATGCCCGCCATCGGCACGCCCGCAGGCTGGAGATAGCCGCCGGAGCCGAGCGGGGCCGGTGGCGGCGCCAGGACCGGCGGCGCCAGCGGATCGACCCCGCCGCCCGGCGACAGCCGCGAGGGGCCGAAGACGGTGCTGTCCGGCGCAAAGATCACGGCGTCGAGTTGCATGACGCCGGCAGGGTCGCCGCCGCCCGAGCCGATGCCACCAACGCCGCCCGTCTCCGACATGCTGGCCTCCGCTGCTGCGCTGCCGGCATCCTAGCCGTCGGCTTCACGAGGTCAGGTCACGAACGGCTGACGTCATGTGAAACAAACGGGTCACGCCGGCACGCCACGAGGAGATGCGAAGCATCCCGGCCCTGGCCGATGCTGCGGTGTGCCGCATCGGCAACTGGTCTACATACCGAGCGATGATTCCTCTCGCGCTCACCATGGGAGAACCTGCCGGCATCGGGCCCGAGGTCACGGCCGGCGCCTGGACCGCGCTGCACACGACAGGGCCGGCCTTCTTCCTGCTGGGCGATGCCGATGCGGTGACAGGCCTGCCGGTGCGGCGGATCGCGGCGCCGGAGGCGGCGGCCGGTGCGTTCCGGGACGCGCTGCCGGTGCTGCACCGGCCCTTGCCGGCGCCGGCGGTGCCCGGCCGCCCCGATCCGCTGCATGCCGCGGCGATCATCGCTTCGATCGAGGAAGCGGTGGCCTTCGCCCGCGCCGGGCGCGCCGGCGGCATCGTCACCAATCCGATCCAGAAGGCCTCGCTCTACGCCGCCGGCTTCCGCCATCCCGGCCATACCGAGTTCCTGGGCGAGATCGCCGGCACCGGCCAGCCGCCGGTGATGATGCTGGCCTCGCCCATGCTGCGCGTGGTGCCGGTGACGGTGCATGAGCCGCTCGCCGCCGCCATCGCCCGGCTGACGCCCGGTTTGATCGTGGAGCACGCCCGCATCGCCCATGCCGGGCTGATCCGCGATTTCGGCATCGCGGCGCCGCGGCTCGCGGTCGCCGGGCTCAACCCGCATGCCGGCGAAGCAGGCACGCTGGGGCGCGAGGATCTCGACATCGTCGCCCCCGCCGTCGCGCTGCTGCGCGCCGGGGGCATCGATGCGCGCGGGCCGATGCCGCCCGATACGATGTTCACCGCCAAGGCGCGGCCCGGCTACGATGCCGCGATCTGCCTCTACCACGACCAGGCGCTGATCCCGATCAAGGCGCTCGACATGGATGGCGGCGTGAACGTCACCCTCGGGCTCTCGATCGTGCGCACCAGCCCCGACCACGGCACCGCGCTCGACATCGCGGGCCGCGGCATCGCCGACCCCTCCTCCCTCATCGCCGCCATCCGGCTCGCCGCCGTGATCGCCCGGAACCGCATGCCATGACGCCGCTCCTGCTCTCGGTGAACATCGACCACGTCGCGACGCTCAGGAACGCGCGCGGCGGCGTCCATCCCTGCCCGGCCGCCGCGGCGAAGCTTGCGGTCGCCGCCGGCGCCGACGGCATCACGCTGCACCTGCGCGAGGATCGCCGCCACATCCGCGACCGCGACGTGGAGCGCATCGCGGCCGAGGTCGCGGCGCCGCTGAACTTCGAGATGGCGGCGACCGAGGAGATGGTCGCGATCGCCGAGCGGCTGCGCCCGCATGCCTGTTGCATCGTGCCGGAGAAGCGGGCGGAGCTCACGACCGAAGGCGGTCTCGACGTGATCCGCGCCGGCGCGCCTCTCGCGGCCGCCGTCGCGCGGCTCGGTGCTGCCGGGGTGAGCGTCTCGATCTTCGTCGAGGCCGATCCGGCGCAGATCGAGGCGGCGGCGGCGATCGGCGCCGCAGTGGTGGAGCTGCACACCGGCACCTACGCCGACGCCGCGGCCCCGGACCGCGCGCCGCACCTGGCGCGGCTCGCGGCCGGCGCCCGCGCCGCTATCGCGGCCGGGCTCGCCTGCCACGCCGGCCATGGCCTCGCCTATGACAGCGTCGGCGACATCGCCGCGCTGCCGGAGGTCTCCGAGGTCAGCATCGGGCATTTCCTGATCGGCCAGGCGGTCTTCGAAGGCCTGCCCGCGGTGATCGCCCGCTTCAAGGCGCTGATCGTGGCGGCGCGGGGCGCCTGACCGCTCAACCGCCGCGATGCACGACGTGGAGCTTGTTGCCTTCGGGGTCGCGCAGATAGGCGCCGTAGTAATCGGGCGCGTAGTGCGGCCGCAGGCCGGGCGGGCCTTCGTCGCTGCCGCCGGCGGCAAGGCCCGCCGCATGCGCGGCATCGACCGCGGCGCGATCGGGTGCCGTGAAGGCGGTCATGGTGCCGTTGCCCGGCAGCGCCGGGTTTCCGTCATGCGGACGGGTGACGAAGAAGGTCGGGCCGTCCTTCTCGCGCCGCCAGCCGGCAAAGCCGAATTCCTCGCTGGTCATGACGCGGCCGATGCCGAGCGGCGCCAGCACCCGGTCGTAGAAGGCGATCAGCCGCGTGAGGTCGCGTGCGCCGATGGTGATGTGGCTGAACATCGCCTGCTCCGTTATTCCGGCTCGATCCCCGCCGCCCGCGCCAGCTCCCGCCAGGTCGCGATCTCGCGCTGGATGAAGGCGCCGAATTCCGTGGTGGTGCTGCTGCCCGGCTCGAAGCCGAGATCGGCGAGCCGCGTCGCGGTGTCCGGCCGGTCCCAGACGCGGCGCATCGCGGCGTTGAGCCCGGCCGCGACCTCCTGCGGCAGGCGTGGCGGCGCGATGATCCCGGCCCAGGAGACGATGTCGAAGCCCGGCACCCCTGCTTCGTGCAGCGAGGGCACATCCGGCAGCAGCCGGCTGCGCGCCCGCGTGGTCTGGCCGAGGGCGCGCAGCTTGCCGGCGCGGAGATGCGGCCAGGCGGCGGGCAGGTCGACCACGATGCCGCTGACCCGCCCGCCGATCACGTCGATCATCGCCGGCGGCGTGCTGCGATAGGGGACGTGCAGCAGCTCGACGCCGGCCAGCCGCGCGAGCGTCGCGCCGGCGACGATGCCGGTGCCGTTGCCCGACGCGTAGCTGAGCGCCCCGGGCCGGGCGCGCGCCAGCGCCAGGAAGCCAGCGAGATCGGTCGCCGGCACCGTCTCGCCCACGACGAAGGCGAAGATGTAGTTGCCGGCGCGCATGATCGGCGTGCAGTCGGCGATGGGGTCGTAGTCCAGCTGGCGCATCAGCGCGGGATTGACGGCATGCGGCGTGTTGGTCGTCATCATCAGCGTATGCCCGTCGGGTGCCGCGCGGGCGGTGGCGACGGCGGCGATCGAGCCATTGGCGCCGGCGCGGTTGTCGACCACGACGCGCTGCCCCCATTCGGCTTCGAGCAGGCTTGCGAGGATGCGGGAGATGGCATCGGTGCCGGAGCCGGCGCCGAAAGGCACCAGCAGCGTCACCGGGCGGCTCGGCTTCCATTCGGCCTGGGCGCGGGCGGCGATGGGCGCCGCGGCGGCGGCGGCCAGCAGGGCGCGGCGCGGGATCGGCATGACGTCACCTCCTTGATCAGCTCTTAACCGCAGCCTCCCCGAAGCGCGGCAAGCCTGTCCACAGGCTTTCATTCCGCGCCCGCACGGCGTATGCGCGAAGGATGCCTGCCTTCCTCCTGCTCGCCGTGACCGCCGCGCTGCTGGCCGTACCCGGCAGCGCCCGCGCGCAGGAGGATCCCTGGACGCTCTGCCGCCCGGCAATCGAGCGCGCCTCGGCCGAGGCCGGCATCCCGCCCGGGCTGATGCTGGCGATCGCGCGGGTCGAGAGCGGCCGGCGCGACCCGCTGAGCGGCCGCATCGAGCCCTGGCCCTATGCGCTGAATGCCGGCGGCGAAGGCCGCCATGCGGCCAGTGCCGCGGAAGCGATGGCGCTGGTGCAGGCGCAGCTCGCGGCCGGGCGCTTCTCCGTCGATGTCGGCTGCATGCAGGTCAACCTGGCGCATCACCCGGCCGCCTTCGGCTCCCTCGCCGAGGCCTTCGACCCGCTGGCCAATGCCCGCTACGCGGCGTCCTTCCTGCGCAGGCTGGAAGCGCAGGTCGGGTGGGAGGCGGCGATCGGCCGCTATCACTCCGCGACACCGGAGCGCGCCGAGCCCTATCGCGCGCGCGTGCTGGCCGCCCTTTCCGGGCAATCGCTGCCGGCCGGAATCGCGGCACCACCGCCGCGGCCTGCGTCGCGCGACCCGCATGTGATCATCGTGGCGCCTTCGGCCGCGCAGGTGAGGGTCGAGGTGCTGGGCCGGCGGCGGAGCGAGGCGCCGGCCGTGTCGCCCGCGCCGCCAGGGCCGATGCGCGGGCGGGTCATCCTGATCGTCCGGCGGCCGGGATGACCGCCGATCCGGCGGTCTTGCTGCCGCTGGTGCTGGCGCTGGCACTGCTCGCCCATGCCGCGCTGCATGATCTCGCGGCGCGGACCATCCCGGACTGGGTCTCGCTCGCGCTGCTGCCGATCGGGCTCTGGCTCCGGCTCTGGCAGGGCGGGCTGCCCTGGGCAGTGGCGGCGCTGCTGCTGGTCTTCGCGGGCGGCGTGCTCGCCTGGCGCTTCGGCGCCTTCGGCGGCGGCGACGTGAAGCTGTTGGCGGCGGCGACGCCGCTGCTGCCGCCCGCCGAGGTGCCGATGTTGATCGCCGCGGTGGCGCTCGCCGGCGGCGCGCTGGCGCTGCCCTACCTCGCGCTGCGGCCGCTGCTGCGCGGCCGCGCTGTCGGCGAGCGGCCGCGCCACCTGCTGGCGCGGGTCCTACGCGCCGAGCGCTGGCGTATCGGCCGCGGCGGGCCCTTGCCCTACGGCATCGCGATCGCCGCCGGCGCCACCTGGGTGCTGCTGCTCCAAGCATGAATCCAGCTACCCAGTATACCGATTATCAAGGTCTTGCCCGGTAAGGTCGGCGCCAGGGCCCGATCCCCCCGGAACCCCTCCGGCTCTCTACCAGGGTATCCGCATCCGTTCGGGCCGAGGACGGCTGGATGCGCGTCTCCGGGACGCATCCGGTCCGCACGCCTCGCAGGATGCGAGCGGACAGGGTCCCCGGGGTTCGCGCCGCCTGCCTGCGGCACATTGAGGAACAGACACCATGAAGATCATCTCCACCCTGCGCGGCGTCATGAAGGACCGGAAGGGCATCACCGCCCTGGAGTACGGTTTGATCGGCGCGCTCATTGTCGTCGGTATCGTCGCCGCAATGACGACGATCGGCACCAAGCTGGCCACGACCTTCGGCAACATCGCGAACTCCCTCTGAGACCATGCCGGCACCGGTGGCAACCACCGGTGTCGCTTCCTCCCGTAGTGCCCGGCGTCGGTTTCGGAGCGTCGCATGCTGCGTGCCCTGCTTTTCGTCATGATGGCGGTCGGCTTCGTCGGCATCGGCGCCGTGGCATGGATCGGACTGCGTCCGCCGCCGGCGCCACCGCAGGAGGTCCGTGCGGCAGCGCCTTTGCCCGACGTCCCGCCTGAACCTCCGCCTTCACCGCAGCGGGTCAGCATCCTCGTGGCCGCCCGCAATCTCCGACCTGGCGCACTGCTCCGTGCCGAGGACCTCGCCGCGGAGACCATGATGGCAAAAGACGCACCGGTCGATGCTCGCCCGGACGGGCGTGAAAGCCGTGCGGCGATCCAGGGAGCCCTGATCCGGCGCGGTCTGCGTCTGGGCGACCCCGTGCTGAACGGCGACATTGTCTTGCCGGGTGACCGCGGATACCTCGCGGCTGCACTTGGCGCCGACAAGCGGGCCATCCCGATCGCGGTCGACCAGATCAGCGGCGCAGCCGGCCTGATCTGGCCCGGTGATCGCGTCGACGTCGTCCTGACCCAGCAGCTGCCTGCCAATGAAGGACTTCCTCTGGCGCGCCGCATGGCCGGCGAGACGGTGGTCAACGACGTCAGGGTCATCGCCGTGGATCAGAATCTGGTGCAAGGCGCGGTGTCGGAGGGCGGCGATGGCGGTTATCGCCCCGCCCGCGTCATCACGCTCGAAGTCACCGTACCGCAGGCGGAGCGCCTTTCCGTCGCCCGGCGTCTCGGCATCCTGTCCCTGCTCGTGCGGCCGGTGCAGCAGGAAGCATCCGACGCCGAAGCCACTGGCGGCGTCGTCTGGGGGGGGGACGCGTCTGCCGCCCTCCGGCAGGGCCAAACCACCCTTGGGCCACGCGGAACGCTGCAGATCTTCCGTGGCCGCGAGGATCGCCAGGAGATACGCTTCTGATGTCAAGCGAACGCCTACCGCTGATCGCTGCCCTGCTGGTCGCTCCGATCGCCGCCGCCGCCCAACCGGCGCCGCTGACGGCGGTTCCACCACCGGGATCGGCTGCCGGCCCGCAGGTCCAGGCGGTGACGCCGCCACAGCCGGTCCTCGATGCCCGCAGCCTGCTGATGCGGCCGGGCCAGCCGATCGCGATCGAAGCCGGCATCGGCCGCGTGCTGCAGCTTCCACGCGCCGCGGCTTCGGTCTTCGCGGCCGATCCGGCGATCGCCGAAGTGCGCGCCGCCAGCCCGACCACGCTCTTCATGTTCGGCGCGGGGCCCGGCCGGACGACGGTCGCCGCACTCGACGCGCAGGGCGCGCCGATCGCACAGTTCGAGGTCACCGTCCGACCCTCCGCATTCGGCGCCGGTGAAGCCCAGGCGGCGATCGCCCGCGCCATGCCGGGACGGCGGGTGCGCGCCGAGACCCGCGGCGACGGCATCGCGCTGTTCGGCGAGGTGAACAGCGCCGCGGAGTCGGAGCAGGCGCAGCGAATCGCCCGCGGCTACGTGCAGGGCAACCAGGCGGTCGACAACCGGCTGACCGTGCTCGGCCAGACCCAGGTCAACCTCCGCGTCCGCATCGCCGAGGTGTCCCGCCAGGTAACCCGAGAGTTCGGGATCGACTGGACGGCGCTCGGCAGCATCGGGCGCTTCACCATCGGCGCCAGCACGGCAACCGCGCTCGGCGCTACCGCCACCAGCGCCGGCCGCCTGACCGGGCTCTTCAACGGCAACAACGTCACGATCAACGGGGTGATCGACGCGCTGGCGCAGGACCAGCTCGCGACCGTGCTCGCGGAGCCCAACCTGACGGCGATGAGCGGCGAAGCGGCAAGCTTCCTCGTCGGCGGCGAGTACCCGGTACCGGTTGCGGGCGGCGGCGGCACCAACAACAACACCGTCACGGTCAGCTATCGCAGCTTCGGCATCTCCCTCGCCTTCGTGCCCACGGTGCTGAGCCAGGGCCGCATCGCGATGCGCGTGCGGCCGGAGGTCAGCGAAATCACCGATGTCGGCGCCTTCACGGTCAGCAACGGCAACAGCGGCACCAGCATCACGGTGCCCGGCCTCAGCGTCCGGCGCGCCGAGACAACGGTCGAGCTCGGCAGCGGGCAGAGTTTCGCCATTGCCGGGCTGCTATCCGACAACACGCGCCGGACCAACCGCGCGGTGCCCTGGATCGGGGAGATCCCGATCCTCGGCGCGCTGTTCCGTTCCGACCGCTACCAGCGGAACGAGACCGAGCTCGTGATCATCATCACCCCCTATATCGTCCGCCCGACGAGCGACCCCACGGCGCTCAGGGAGCCGACCGCCGCGGCGCCGCCGCCCGACGACGTCGATCGCTGGCTGCTGCTGCGTCAGGTCGCCCGCGCCCGCGGCACACCGCCTTCCATCCCTGGCGATGCAGGATTCGCCCTGCCATGACCCGGAACCTCGGCCTGCTCCTGATCCTCGCCGTCGCATCCGGCTGCGCGCTCGACCCGTATACCCGCGACGGGGTGTGGCGCCCGAGCGCCGTCAACGACGCGAACCTGCGCGCGATGATCGCCGATCCGCGCGACCTGCAGCAGGGCGCTAGCGAGCCTGGCGCCGACGGCGCCAGCGCCGCCGCGGCGATCCAGCGGCTGCGCGAGGACCGCGTCCGCCCGCTGCCGGCGGTCGGTGTCACCGGCGGTACGGGCCCCAGCAGCGGCGCCGTGAGCACCAACTGATGGCGCCGCCGCTCGACGCCGATGCTGCCCCCGCGGTGACCCGCACCGAACGCAAACGCGTGATCTGCTTTGCGACGGACGCGGAGACCGAGGCGGCGTTGCGTGACGGTTTCACAGACCCGACACAGGAACCGCCCGATGTCCGCCGTGGCGATATCGCGGTTGCGATCGCCAGCATGCGGCGGATGACTACGCCGCATGTGCTCCTGGTCGACGTCTCCGGGCACCCGCAGCCACTGGTCGCCCTCGACGACCTCTCGCACGTGGTCGAGCCCGACGTGCATGTCCTGGTCATCGGGGATCGGCAGGACCTGGGCTTCTATCGGCATCTCACGCGCGGACTGGGCGTGGCCGACTACCTGTACAAGCCAATCTCGGCGACGATGATCGCGGAGGCTTTCTCACCGCTCATCTCCCGCCGCCGGGTCGTGGAGCCGATGGCGCGTGGCGGGCGCATGATCGCCATTACCGGCGCTCGCGGTGGCTCCGGCGCTTCCACGATCGCCGCCAATCTCGCCTGGTATCTGGCGAATGCAGCGCAACGCCACACCATCCTGCTGGACAGCGACTTGCATCGCGGGACCGGCGCCCTGCTGCTTGGTGCTCAAACCGGGAGCGGCCTTCGGGCGGCCCTGGAGTTCCCGGATCGGGTCGACGAGCTCTTCATCGAGCGCAGCGCTCAATTCGTTAGCGAACGCCTGCACGTCCTTGCTGGCGAGGAGGCCCTCGAGGATCAACCGAGCTTCACACCGGGTGCAACGCATCGCCTGGTGACGACTTTGCGTCGGCGCTACAACTACATCGTCGCAGACGTTCCATTTCGCAACGAGCCGTTCAGTCGCGAACTCTGTGATCTTGCCCAGCAGCGTGTCGTCGTCATGGAGCCGCAGCTCGCATCCTTGCGCGACGCGCTGCGACTGATGCGCCTGGCGACCGGTAGCGGGCAGGTCCATCGGCCGTTGCTGGTGCTGAACCGTGGCCGCCGCAAGGGCGCCTTGACCATCAAGCAGGTGACCGAGACGCTGGGTCAGCCACCGGACGTGATCGTCCCCGAAGGGGGGGGCCGCGTCGAATCAGCCGACACGATGGGGGACCCTGCCGTGGCCAAGAGCGGCAGCTTTCGTGCCGCCATCGTTCAGCTTGCCCATGGCTGCGGCGCCGCAAGCGTCAACCCAAAACGTCGCGGATGGTTCAGGCTGTTCCGTCGATGAATGGCGCGGCGACACCGATCTTCGGAAGGCGCCCATCCGAAGCTGATATCGAGATCACCGCGGCCGCGGCACTACCGATCGATGCCGGTGAGCCAATGCCGCCGCCCGCACCAGATGCCGCACAAGCCGCCGGCACTTCGCTCTCGGCACTTCGAACGATCTGCCTGTCCCGCATGGATCCAGGGAGCGTCGCCGGCCTTCCACCGGAACGCCTCGCAATCGAGCTCGAGCGCCTGGTTGCCGCCATCGCTTCCGAGCAGCGGTTGCAACTCAATGCCCGCGAGCAGCGGCAGTTGGCACTCGATCTCGTTGACGACATGCTGGGGCTCGGTCCGCTCGAGCCATTGCTCGACGATGAGAGCATCACCGACATCATGGTGAACGGCCCGCACCGCGTCTTCATCGAGCAGCGCGGCAAGCTGACCCTCAGCCAGGTGCAGTTCCGCGACCTCCAGCACGTGGCCAACGTCGCGCAGCGCATCGCCGCCGCGGTCGGCCGCCGCGTCGACGAAGCGAGCCCGATGGTCGATGCGCGGCTCGCCGACGGCAGCCGCGTCAACATCGTCTTCCCGCCGCTGGCGCTCGACGGCCCCTGCATCTCCATCCGCAAGTTCGCGCGCCGGCGGATCGGCTTTGAGCAGCTGGTCGGCTTCGGCTCGATGACGCGCCAGGTCGCGCGGCTGCTGCAGATTGCGTCGAAGTGCCGGCTCAACGTGATCATCTCGGGCGGCACCGGCTCGGGCAAGACGACGCTCCTCAATGCCATGAGCCAGCTCATCGACCCGACCGAGCGCATCGTCACGGTCGAGGACGCGGCGGAGCTCCAGCTCCAGCAACCGCATGTGGTTCGCCTCGAAACCCGCCCGCCCTCCCTCGAAGGCAAAGGCGAGATCACCCAACGCGATCTGGTGCGCAACGCGCTTCGAATGCGGCCCGATCGGATCATCCTCGGCGAGTGCCGCGGCCCTGAGGCCTTCGACATGCTGCAGGCCATGAACACCGGCCATGACGGAAGCATGAGTACGATCCACGCCAACACCTCGCGTGACGCTCTTGCCCGCATCGAGAATATGGTACTGATGGGCAGCTTCGGCCTGCCCTCCAAGGCGATCCGCACCCAGGTCGCGAGCGCCATCGACCTGATTGTGCAAGTGGAACGCCAGCGCGACGGTGGCCGCCGGCTGATCCAGTTGACAGAGCTCGTCGGCATGGAGGGCGAGGTCTTCACGCTGAATGACATCGCCCTGCTGGAGCAGCTCGGGGAGACGGAAAATGGCCGCCTCCGCACGCGCTACAGGATCAGCGGTGCCCGTCCGAGCTTCGATGAGCGCCTAGCCTACTTCGGGCAGGCGCAGGCCTGGTCGGATACGCTACGGGATACGGAGGCGTGACCTCCGATACCCGCGGAATGCTGCTCCTGATCGCGGGCATTGGCTGTGCCCTGTTGATGGCATTCTGCATCTGGGCGCTCGGTGCCATCACCCGCCAGGACAAGGTCGCCGCCCGGATCGCGATCGCAATCGGCCGACAGCCGAAGAAGATACGGCAGATGTTTCCTGTCGGCGACATCGTCCAGCTCGCGCCCGACAAGCAGACGCTGAAGGAGGCCGTTACCGGCCTGTTCGGCGTCAATCTTCGACGGTCGGTGGACTACCCGATCCGCTGGTGGCTGGCCATCATTCTTGCTCTGCCTATAGCCCGCCTGGTCGCCGGCTTCATGGCCATCCTGATCAGCGACGCTCTGCTCTTTGCCACCCCTGCGATCTGGATCGTACTCTGCCGCAGCTTCTTCGGCTGGGCCGAGGAGCGCCGGCGCCTGATCCTGTTCCGGCAATTCCCCGATGCGCTCGACATGGTGGTTCGTGCGGTGCGGGTGGGGATTCCGATCAGCGATGCCATCGCTGCCGTCGCGCGGGAGAGCGTGCAGCCGACCGCCCGGGAATTTCAGGCCATGACCGATCGCCTTGCAATCGGCATGCAACTCCAGGAGGCGCTCACCGAGACGGCGATGCGCAATGGCGTCGCCGAGTACCGCTTCTTCGCGACCGCGCTTGCGCTGCAAGCGAGGACCGGTGGGTCACCGACCGAAGCCCTCGACAATCTGGCGGATGTCATCCGCCGCCGCGTCGCGCTGCGGGAGCGTGGCCGCGCCCTCGCCAGCCAGGCGAAGACGAGTGCCATCGTTCTGATGGTGCTCCCGATCGCAACAGGCCTTTTGTTGATGGTGATCGACTTCAACTACATGTCCATCCTGTTCGTCGACGAGACCGGACAGCAGATTCTAGCTGGGGCAATCACGCTCCTCTGCCTCGGCATCTTCACCATGCGCACGATGATCAGGAAGTCGCTGTCGTGAACCAGGACATCCTCATTGTCCTGGCGCTTTTGGCGGGCCTGTTCCTGGTCGTCGCCGCCGTGGTGGCGCAGCGCATCGGCAGACAACAGCGGATCGCGCAGCGGCTGCGCAGCATTCGTCCCGGAGCGGAACGTGGCGCGACGCTCACGCCCGCAACGGCGGCACTCGGGCGGGTGGAAGGCCTTGGAGCCTCGATCGTTCGCGGCCGGCTGCTTTCGCCCTCGACCATCGAAGGCCTTGAACAGACGCTGCGCGCGGCAGGCTTCCGCGGCGAGCGGGCGCTCGGGCTGTTTATCGGCGCCAAGATCATGCTGCTGCTGGGGCTACCGATCGCGACGGTCGCGATACTCTACCTCTTCGACTTCGGCGACACCGGCCTGTTGTTCGGCGCCATGGTCGGGGCGGTCGTCGGATTGCTGTCGCCGGACATGATCGCGTCGCGGCTTCGCGCACGGTACCTGTCCCGGCTTGAACGCAGCCTGCCGGACGGCCTCGACCTCCTCGTCATCTGCGCTGAATCTGGCCTTGCACTGCAACCGGCCATGCAGCGCGTCTCTGACGAAATGGGCGGTGTTTCCACGCCGGTCGCCGCAGAGTTCCGCCTGACGCTGCATGAGCTTCGCGTGCTCACCGACCGGCGGGAGGCGTTGCAGCGGATGGCCAAGCGGACGAGCGTGCCGGCCTTGCAGCGCCTCGCGCAGACGCTGATCCAGAGCATGCAGTATGGAACGCCTTTGTCGCAGGCGCTCCGCATGCTCGCGCAGGAGCTGCGGCAGGAGCAACTGGTCCGCTTCGAGGCCAGGGCCGCGCGCCTGCCAGTGCTGCTGACCCTGCCGATGGTACTGTTCATCCTGCCCACGCTTTTCTTGGTAGTCGGCGGGCCGGCCGCGGTTCAGGTCATGCGCATATGGTAGCGCGAGCTCTCAGGCCCTTGCTCCGCGGGCTCCTGCGTCTCGTGCGGGACCGACGCGGTATCTACCTGATCGAATTCGCGGTCGCGGGCAACGTACTCATCATCCTGATGATGCTCGGCATGGAAGCTGCCTTGCAGACAGCGATCGCCACGGCGCTGGATCATGGCGCGCGGGAAGCGAGCCGGACGTCTGCGTTGGGGCCGGTTGGCGGGCTCGAGTCCCGGCAGTTGATGCTCAGGCGTCTTCTCGAACGCGCCGGGCTGCCGCTCACCGCCTGGGCCGCGGAACCTGCCGATCTCAGGATGCAGATCTTCGCAGACTACTCTGCGCTGACCCGCGCAAACCCACTTCCCGACGACAGGAGCTGTCCCGGGGAAAATGCCTGGACAGAGACCCCGGGCGGCAGCGGGCGGATCATACGCTACTGCGTTTCCTTCAAGGCGCGTGCCTTCACGCCATTCAGCCGCGCCCTGCTGCCTTCCGGCCTTTTCCAGCACCGGACGTTCTTCGTGGTGCAGAATGAGCCGTACTGAACGCTTGGTCCGATGGCGGCTGGGGCGGCGCGGCGTGGCCGGCGTCGAGCTTGCATGCGTCCTGCCGGCCCTGCTGCTGCTTACGTTCGGCCTCATCGATCTGGTGCTGCATATGCGCGCCTCTTACCGAACCGAGCGGATGGCGGGAGAGATCCTGAATGCCATTGCCCAGCTCGATCCTGTGACGCGCACCGGCGTGAATGCTGTTCTTGCTGCGGCGCCGCTGATCGCCGGGACAGGTATCGCGGTGACCGATACACCTCGCAACGATGGCGCTATCCATGTGACGGCGATCGGCCGCAACGCGCAGACGAACGCGAACCAAAGGTTATGGACCGTCGCTAGCTACACACCGCTTCCGCCAGCGGTCGTCAGCCGGCTGAATGTTTCCGCTCCATCGCTGCCGGGCGGCGCCGTCGTTCCCACTGATATGCAACTCCTTGCAGTCGAAGTTCTAACGCAGAGGACTCGCTGGACGTCTCGCATCACTCAGGGTCTGTCCGCGTCGACCGAGCCGAGCGTCCTCTACGCCATTGCCGTTGCGCGGCCGCGCACGGCGAACCTCACCGGAACGCTGGCGCCATGAAGAACGAGCTTGCCCGCGACGGTCGCGGCAACGTTGCCGTCCTGACGGGTCTCGTCGCGCTGGTCCTGTTCGGTTCGACCGGCGTCGCAATCGATGCGACGCGCGCCTGGATGATGCGCTCCCGCCTCGCGACCTCGCTGGATGCCGCAGCGATTGCGGTGGCGCGCGGCTATTCGGCTGGCATGGACACGCGACCGGGCAGCACGCTGGCCCGCCAAGCCTGCCAAGTCTTCTGGGCCAATTTCGGCGTCTCAGCCACGACGAATCCTTGTGCCGCTGATAATCCTCCACCAGCACGCGGCTTCTTGCAGGCAACCTCGACAAGTCCCACGATAAGCGTAAGCGGTCAGGATGTTCTGACTCTCACTGCACGAGCCAGCCTCGGCAGAACGATCACACGATTATTCAGGAATGACGAAATATCGACGACGGCGGCGTCAGCTGCCATTCGTACCATTTCTTCGCTAGAGATCGCCTTGGCCCTGGATGTTACGAGCTCTATGTACCCAACGGCCAGAAATAATTACAACGACAAGATAGGCGCGCTCCGCACTGCAGCAGGTAATTTTGTTAGGTCGATCTATGGTAATAATGAAACTAGAGAAAATACTTGGATTTCGGTCGTTCCATATACAACACACGTCAATATTGGCCCGTCTCGGACGGCAATGATAACCTCTGCATCTCTTGCACAATTTTCTCCGAACGGTATCGATTTGATCGATAGTCGGGGAAACCGGGTCCGGTGGGGCGGTTGCGTGGAAGCGCGCTTTCAGACGACGACAGATCCGATGACAGGCGCCACGACAACAGGCGATTTGGTCGATCGGCCACCGTCCGAACTTCCCTATGTCGCCTACTTCAACCCTTCGACCCTTGATACGCCGACAACACCAAATACCAACCCGGAAACTCGTTATCGGCGCACTTATCGCGGAACGACATATTACCAGCCGGGTGACAATGAGTGGGCTACCAGAACCGTGTCTGCCGCGCGTGCCATCAATGAGTGGGCGCTCAATCAGGGCACTAGCCGTCCGGGCGCGGCTGCGGTGACCGGACAGCAGCCCCTCGAAGATCGATATTACATTACCGGCCCGAATCTCGGCTGCTTAAATGAAAGCCGATATTACATACAACCGCTAACAGCCGAGCGCAGCACCATCCTGTCTCGCATCGACGGTCTGCTAGCAGATCCATGGGGCTATCACTACTGGTACTTAGATAACAGTTCCATTACGTATGGAGGTACGATCGTCCATCTTGGGTTACACGCCGCGTGGACCACCATCAGCCCCCGCTGGCAGGGTCTTTGGGGCAATTCGCATTTACCACTTAATACAGATGAGGCAGGACAAAAGGTCATTGTTTTGATGACCGACGGTGCCAATGACATTATGGGCGACGTCGGTCGTGGTGCACCGGGCAACTGCACCGATACCACGGTGATTTCCGGGAGGCGGCCTTATGGGTGCCGCGGCGATCCATCAGGCTTTAGTTGGAGCAGTGTTTATTCGACCACTGATACAGCCTACAGCAGCTACCGACGTCAGTCGCAGTGGACGGCCACTCTTGGCTCAGGCATTACCTCCGAGGCGCTCGCCGAGGCCGAGCTGAACAACCGCCTCACTCGTCTGTGCACAAATATAAAGAATTCGCGCGTCCATATATACACTGTTGGCTTTGCTCTCGATGGACTAAGCGTTAATCCGACGACGGTGAGGAACCTCCTTCGGAACTGCGCAACAGCTTCGACAGATTATTTCGAAGCCGCTAACGCCGCCGCCCTCAACGCTGCCTTCCAGGAGATCGCCAACCGGGTCGGCCGGGTTCGGCTGGTCCGGTAGCGGAAAGCCGCACGGATCGTTGACCCCGCGCGAACGGTTCGCGAAGACTGACGCCATGGTGGATACAAAAGGCGATTCGCCCGTCCCGGCCCGGTCGGCAACCCCCGGCTGGCTGCCCGCCCTGGCGCTCGCCGGACTGGCGCTCATCGGCGGCTGCGCCGATCGGCCGCGCGGCACGCTGAGCGATGCGGCGCGGCTGCGGCTGACCGAGGCGATGGACCGCAACAACCCGGCCGCCCCCGATGCCGCCTCGCTGGCCGCGCTGCGGGAGGCAGCACTCCGCAGCCCCTCCGACATCGCCACCCAGGAACGGCTGGCCCAGGGGGCGCTCGCCGCCGGCTATCCGGCGGAAGCGGCAGCGGCGCTCCGCCGCGCGCTCGCCATCTCGGGCCCCGTGCAATCCCGGCTGCTCGATCTCGGCCGCGCCGAGATCCGCGCCGGGAACGCGACCGGCGCCGTCGAGGCCTATCGCCAGGCCCAGGCGGCCGGGCCGCCGAACCCGGCGATCCTCGGCGGCCTCGGCCTCGCCTACGACATGGCGGGCGATACCGGCGCCGCCGAGGAAGCGCATCGGCGCGCCGTCGCCATGGCGCCGCAGGACTGGACGTTGCGGGGCAATCTCGCGTTGTCGCTGCTCTTCGCCGGCCGCGCCTCGGAAGGCGTGCGGGTGCTGAGCACGGCCGAGAGCGACAGCGCCGCACCACGCCGGGCGCGGCACAACCTGGCGCTGCTGCTCACCGCCGACAACCAGGTGCCGCGCGCCGTCCGTATCCTGCGCGCCGATATGGGCCCGACCGAGGCCGAGGCCATGGCGCGGGACTTCCAGGCCTTCGCGCGCTGGGTCGGCACCGTCCGCTCGCCGCCGACCCGCCTGCTGCCGAGCGTGGAGCCGGCGATCCCGGCATCGCCCGCCGCGGCACCGGGCACCTGACGACAGGTTACGCCGCGATGCGGTCGCGGCGGCATGCCATCAGCGGCTGGATGCGTTCCCCGAAGACATCCATGCCGAGCAGGAAGTCGTCGAAGGTCAGCATGATGCCCTTCACCCCCGGCATCGCCGCCGCCTCGTCCAGCATGCGCGCGACATTGGCGTAGGAGCCGACGAGCGTTCCCATGTTGAAGTTGATCGGCGACGCGGCGCGCAGGAAGGAGGCCGCCATCGAGGTCTGGTCGATCGCCGGATCCTCCGCCGCCTTGCCGAGCAGATGCGCGAGCGCGCCCTTGTCGGCGCCGCGGTTGTAGAGATCCCATTTCGCCATCGCCGCCGCGTCCGTGTCGTCGGCGATCACCATGTACAGCATGTAGCTGCCGACATCGCGGCCGGTCTTCGCGGCATGCGCCAGCATGCGGGCGGGCACCGAGGCGGCCCGCGTCGGCTCGTTCACGCCCTCCCCCAAGGCGAAGTTGAAGTCGCAATACTCGGCCGCGAACTCCATCCCGCGGTCACTCTGCCCGGCGGAGACCAGCTTGATCGGCTTGGACGGGCGCGGGCTGAGCTTGCAGGCATCCATCTGGAAGTACTCGCCCTTCAGGTCGGACTGCCCAGTCTCCCACAGGTCGCGCATGATGCGCACATATTCCGTGCTGTAGTCGTAGCGCTTGCCGAAATGCGCATCGCCTGGCCACAGCCCCATCTGGCTGTATTCGACCTTGTGCCAGCCGGAGACGATGTTCACCCCGAAGCGGCCGCCGGAGATGCTGTCGATGGTGCTCGCCATGCGGGCAACGATGGCCGGCGGAATGGTCAGCACAGCCGTCGAGGCATAGAGCCGGATGCGGCTGGTGACCGAGGCCAGGCCTGCCATGAGCGTGAAACTCTCGAGCCCGTGGTCCCAGAACTCGGTCTCGCCGCCGAAGCCGTGCAGCTTGATCATCGACAGGGCGAAATCGAAGCCGAAGCCCTCCGCCTTCTGCACCACCTGCTTGTTGAGCTCGAAGCTCGGCATGTATTGCGGCGAGGTCGCCGAGATGATCCAGCCGTTGTTGTTGATCGGAATGAAAACGCCGATATCCATCGCCAGACCCTTCCAGCACGATTGCCGTGCCGGAAGGGTAGCAACTGACGTGCCAGGAAGGGGCGCGCTCTACGCCTTTTGAAGATTCCAGAACAGCGGCAGCCCCTTCAGGACGCCGGTGATGCCGCGACGATAGGCGGTCGCCTGGAAGTACTGGCCGAGCGGCAGGTAAGGCACCTCCTGGAAGGCAGTCTCCTGGATCTGGCGGGCGATCTGCTGCTGGGCGGCGAGGTCCGGCGCTTCGAACCAGGCACTCCGCAGCTCCTCGAGGCGTGGGATCGTCGGCCAGCCGAACCAGGCCTGCTGGCCATGGCCGCGGAGCGACTGGTGGACACCCGGGTTGAACATGTCGACGCCCGACCAGAAGGTGAAGAACATGCTCCAGCCGCCGCGCGCCGGCGCCTCGCGGCTGGCGCGGCGCTGCACCACGGTGCCCCAGTCGGTCGAGACGAACTCCACGTTCACGCCGGCGCGGGTCAGCATGTCGTTGCCCACCTGCGCGAGCGCACTGAGGCTCGGGAAGTCGGACGCCGCGATCAGCACCACCCGCTCGCCATTGTATCCACCGGCCGCCAGGTCGCGCTTCACCTTGTCCATGTCGCGCGGGCCGGTCAGCGCCTCCAGCCCGGCATCGTTCGCCATCGGGGTGTCCGGCGGGAAGAAGCCGACGCCTTCGCGCCACAGGCTGCGATCGGTGCCGATCACCGCGGTCATGTAATCCGCCTGGTTGACCGCGCCGAGCAGCGCCCGGCGCACGCCCGGCTTGTCGAAGGGCGCGTGCAGATGGTTGAAGCGGCCGACCGCGAGCAGGCCGGTCGGGTCCGGGATCTCGAGCACGATGTTGCGGTTGCGGCGGAGCACCGGCTGCAGGTCGCCGGTCGGCTGCTCCCACCAGTCGACCTCCCCGTTCTGCAGCGCGGCGGCGGCGGTCGAGGCATCGGGCGTCACATGCCATTCGACGCGGTCGAGATTCACGCGCTTGGGTCCCGCAGTCCAGGACGGGTCGCCCGAGGCACGCGGCTGATAGCCCTCGAAGCGCTGATAGACCACGCGGGCGCCGGGCACCCGTTCGTTGGCGACGAAGCGGAACGGGCCGCTGCCCACGATCTCGGTGATCGGGCGCGCCGGATCGCTGTTGGCGATGCGCTCCGGCATGATGAAGCAGACCGGGGTCGAGGGCTTGCCCAGCGCCTCGAACAGCATCGGGAAAGACCGCTTGAAGCGGAACACGATGGTGCTGTCATCCGGCGCCGAGAGGTCGTCGAGCGTCGCGGTCATCACCTGGCCGAGCGCGTCGCGCGCCGCCCAGCGCTTGATGGAGGCGACGGCATCCCGCGCGCGCACCGGCTCATTGTCATGGAAGCGCAGCCCGCTGCGCAGTTTCAAGGTGACCAGCTTGCCGCCATCCTCGACGGTGTGGCCTTCGACCATCTGCGGCTGCGCCTTGTAGTCCTCGTCGAAGCCGTACAGCGTGTCCCAGACCAGATAGCCGTGGTGGCGCGTCACGTAGGCGGTGGTGACGATCGGGTCGACGACCGCGAGATCGGCCTGCGGGATGAATTTCAGCACCCGCGGCGCCTGGCTGAGGCCAGGGCGCGGCAGGCCGGCGGCAAAGGCGGTGGCGGCCGCCCCGGCCAGAAGGTCGCGACGCTGCATCGATCTCGTCTCCCGTCACCAGCCGGCCCGGGCCCTTTCCCCGGCCGGCCTGCGGGGGGCAGCATCGCCATCGTCATCGCCCGGCGCAAGGCCGGTCGTTCCACCTGGGCCGGTTCTGTTCTATGCACGGCGCGATGATCGCGACCATCGCCCGGCTCGGCCCCGAATTCCTGCGCTTCGGCGTGGTCGGCGTCGCGGGCCTCATCGTCGATACGGCGGTCCTGTATGCAGCGCTCCATTTCGGCGCCGGGCCCTATTGGGGCCGGGTGCCGAGCTACCTGGCGGCTGCCTCCACCACCTTCCTGCTGAACCGCGCCTGGACCTTCCGCCACCGCCGCGGGAATGGGCCGCCGCACCGGCAATGGCTGGCCTTCCTGGCGCTGAACCTGGCGGGCTTCGTGCTGAACTACGGCACCTATGCAGCACTCGTCGCGCTGGTGCCGCTGGTCGCGGCGCATCCGGTGATCGGCGTCGCCGCCGGCGCGCTCGCCGGCATGACCAGCAACTTCCTGCTGTCGCGGCGCCTGGTGTTCCGTCCCGGCGCCGAAGCCGCACACTGAAAGACCTCGTCGATGCCGAACCCGGACCCCGATGCAGCCCCGCGCATCGCCGTGCTGATCCCCTGCTACAACGAGGAGGTGGCGATCCCGCGCGTCGTCGCCCGCTTCCGCGACGCGCTGCCGGACGCCACCATCCACGTCTACGACAACAACTCGAAGGACCGGACGCGGGAGGCGGCGGCGGCGGCCGGCGCGATCGTCCGCGGCGAGAGCCTGCAGGGCAAGGGCAACGTCGTCCGCCGCATGTTCGCCGACATCGAGGCCGATATCTACGTCCTCGTCGACGGCGACGACACCTATGACGCGGCCGCCGCGCCGGCGATGGTGCGCCTGCTGCGCGACGAGCGGCTCGACATGGTGACCGGCATCCGGGTGACCGAAATCGAGGCCGCCTATCGTCCCGGCCATCGCCTCGGCAACCTGGTGCTGACCGGCTTGGTGCGGCTGATCTTCGGCGACCGCATCACCGACATGCTCTCCGGCTACCGCGCCTTTTCCCGCCGCTTCGTCAAAAGCTTCCCGGCGCTGGCGCATGGCTTCGAGACCGAGACCGAGTTCACCGTGCATGCGCTGGAGCTCCGCCTGCCGGTCGGCGAGCTCAGGACCGAGTATCGGGACCGGCCGCCGGGCTCGGTCTCCAAGCTCAGCACCTTCCGCGACGGCTGGCGGATCCTGCGCACCATCGTCTCGCTCGTGCAGCGGGAACGCCCGCTCGCCTTCTTCGGCATCGCGGCGCTGCTGATGGGGCTGCTCGGGGTCGGGCTGTTCCTGCCGGTGCTGAACGAATATCTCCGCACCGGCCTGGTGCCGCGGCTGCCGACCGCGGTGCTGTCGGCCTCGCTCGTGCTGGGCGGTTTCCTGTCGCTGGTCTGCGGCCTCGTGCTCGACACCGTCACCCGCGGCCGGCGGGAAGCGAAGCGAATCGCCTACCTCTCGGTCCCCGGGCCGGGATAAGCGACGACGCCACACCAGTCGGCGATGAAGCCGGCGATGGTCAGCGTGCAGCGGCGCAGATCCTCGACCGAGGTGCGCTCGTCGAAGCCGTGGTTGCCCTCGCCCTTCGGCCCGTAGCAGAGCGCCGGCGTCGCGTAGTAGCGGCCGTAATAACGGGTGTCGTTCACCGCGGTGCCGCGGCGCTCACCCATCGGCGCGCCGTGCACGGCCTGGTGCGCGGCACCCAGCACCGCCTCCGCCGCGCTGCCTTCCTCCAGCACGAAGCCGTCGGCCTGGAACCCGTGCCAGACGATCTCGGGCGGGTTGTTGGCGAGGAAGTTGTCGCCCCGCGCCGCGTCCTTCACCGCGCGTTCGACGCCGGCCATGGCGTCCGCGACCGAGGTCGAGGGCAGCAGGCCGATGCGGCAATCGACCTCGCACCAGGATGGCGTGCTGCTCGCCCAGTCGCCGCCGCGGATGATGCCGGGGTTGAACTTGATGGGGTCCTTGATCGCGCCATAGACGGCATCCGACGCCGCCGCGCGGTTCACCTGCTGCGTATGCGCGATCAGCGCCTGGATCAGCACATAGGCGGAGAGGATGGCGTTCGACCCGCTCTGCGCCACCGCGACATGCACCGGCACGCCGCGCACCCGCAGCCGGAACCAGATGGTGCCGGTATGGGCGCGGGTGAGCGTGTGGCCGGTCGGCTCCGGGATCAGGCAGGCCTCGGCGCGGTAGCCGCGGAGCAGGGTGGAGAGCGCGCCGTTGCCGGTGCTCTCCTCCTCCGTCACGGTCTGGAGGTAGACATCGGCCGCCGGCGCCAGGCCGGCGCCGCGCAGCGCATCCATCGCGAAGACCATGGCGGAGACGCCGGCCTTCATGTCGTTGGCGCCGCGGCCATAGAGCCAGCCGTCGCGGATGGTCGCGGCATAGGGCGCTTGGGTCCACATATCGGCGGGCCCTTCTGGCACCACGTCGATATGGCCCTGCAGGATCAGGCTGCGGCCGGTGGGGTTCGGCGCGCGATGGGTCGCGACCACCTGCACCGAGCCGGCGGGATCGACATCGACCATCGGCGCCGCCTTCTCATGCGCCACGATTTGCACGTCGGCCAGCGTGTAGCGGTCGACCGCATAGCCGCGCCCGGCGAATTCCCGCGCCATCCAGTCCTGCAGCGGCGCTTCCCGGCCGCGGAGCGAGGGGAAGCGCACCAGCGCCTGGAGGAATTCAAGGTGACGGTCGAAATTGGCATCCACCGCGGCGGCGAGGCGGGCGAGCAGGGCGGCATCGGGCATCGTGTCGGACCTTCGGTGGAATCGATCAGTCGGCGGGTGTCGCGAACAGCGCGTTGGTGTACCAGGCGGGCGAGGCGTCGTAGCGCACGCGCGAGCGCAGCCCGGCCCAGTTGACCTTGAGATAGAACAGCGGGATCACTGCCACGTCCTCGATCACCGCGCGCATGGATTGCGCCACGAGCGCGTTGCGCCGCGGCGTATCCATGGTGCGCAGCGCCTCGACCAGCGGCTGATCGACAGCGGCATTCGAATAGTACTGGCGGTTGAAGGGGCCGAGCCCGGCATCCGGATTCCGCGTCGCCACCACCTGCTGCAGGGTCACCGCCGCGAGGTTGGAGGCATAGGTCGTCATGAACAGCGCGAAGTCGCGATTGGTCGCGCGGGTGAAGAAATTGGCGGTCGGCAGCGTCTCCACCCGGGTCTCGACGCCGATTCGGGTGAAGTTCTGCGCGATCGCCTGCAGCACCGCGACGTCGCCCGGGAACCAGCCGGTCGGGCCATGGATGGTCATCCGGAACCCCTCCGGATAGCCGGCTTCGGTGAGCAGCCGGCGCGCGACCGCCAGGTCGTTCGGGATCGGCGGCATGTCGGGCGCGCGGCCGAGCGTCACCGGCGGGGCGAATTGCTCGGCCGGCGTCCCCTGCCCTTCCAGCACGCGCTCGACGATCGCCTGGCGGTTGAGCGCCAGCGACAGCGCCTGTCGCACGCGGCGGTCGCGGAGCGGGTTGCGGTCGAGCGGGCGGCCCTGGCGGTCGGTGACGAAGGGCGCCTGCTCGCGCACCGTATCGGGGAACAGGTAGGCGGTGCCGTTGCTGTCGGTGGTGAACACCGCGACCCGCGGATCGGCGGCGAGGCGCCCGAGATCCTGGGTCGGCACGCCGTCGATCAGATCGACATCGCCCGACAGCAGCGCCGCCACGCGGGACGCGGCATTGGCGACGAAGCGCATGCGCACCTGGTCCCAGGGCGGCGCCGGCCCCCAGAAATCCGGGCTGCGCGCCGCCTCGAAGCGAGAGCCCTGTTCGTAGGCGGTGAAGCGATAGGGGCCGGTGCCGATCATGGCGCGGCCGGCGTTGAAATCGGCGGTCGTCGCGCCCTCGTGCAGGCGGCGCGACAGGATCAGCACCGCGGTCAGCTCGGCATCCAGCAGCGGCACCGGCTCCCGCGTCGTGATGCGGATGGTCCGCGCATCGATGGTGGTGACGCCGGTGACGCCGCGCACGACCGAGGCGAAGGAGCCCGGGCTGTTCGGCACGTTCGGCAGGCGGGCGAAGGAGAAGGCGATGTCGTCGGGTGCCAGAGGCGTGCCGTCATGGAAGCGCACGCCCTCGCGCAGACGGAATTCCCAGGTGGTGTCGTCGACGGCGCGCCAGGCTTCCGCCAGGCGCGAGACAACGCGGCCGTCATTGTCGTAGTCGACCAGCCCGTCGAAGACATGCCGCAGCACGGCGTTGTTGCTGTTGGCGCGGTGGTAGTGCGGGTCCATCGCGGTCGGCGCCGATTGCGCGGCGATGGTCAGCACCCGCTGCGCCTCCGCACCACCCGAGAGCCCCAGGATCAGGCAGACGAGGACGAGGCGGCGCATCGACGAGCTCCCGGCAGGCCGTCGAGCGTCCCTGGCTTCGGCGTTGCGGTCAACCCGCGGCAGCGCCTTCGGCCAGGCGATCGAGCTGGCGCCGGATATGCGCGGCCTCGGCCGGGCTGCGCGCCAGCGCGATCGCCTGGCCGAAGGCGATGCGCGCCTCCGCCTCGCGGCCGAGCTGCGTCAGGAAGGCGCCGCGGGCGCCGTGAAAGTAGAAATAGGCACCGAGCCGATCGGCCAGCGGGTCGATCATCGCGAGCGCAGGTTCGGGGCCGCGCAGCTTCAGGGTCGCGACGGCGCGGTTCAGGGTGACGACCGGCGAGGGCTGCAGGCGTTCCAACATGGCGTAGAGAAGGTCGATCTGCGCCCAGTCGGTCGCGGCGGCATTCTCCGCCCGCGCATGCAGCGCGGCGATCGCCGCCTGCACCTGGTAGATGCCGGGCGTCGCATGGCGCATCGCCTTCTCGATCAGCGCGAGGCCCTCGGCGATCGGTGCCCGGTTCCAGCGCGCCCGGTCCTGCTCCTCGAGCAGCACGGGCTCGCCCCCTGCATCGAAGCGCGCCGGCGAGCGCGCATCCTGCAGCAGCATCAGCGCGAGCAGGCCCATGATCTCGGGCTCGGCCGGGAACAGGCGCAGCAACAGCCGCGCCAGGCGGACCGCTTCCTCCCGCAGCAGCGCGCGTGCGGCGGCGGTCTCGGCGGTCACCGAATAACCTTCGTTGAAGACGAGGTAGAGCATGGCGGCGACGGCGCCGAGCCGCTCCGCGCGCTCGACCGCGTCGGGGGTCGCGAAGGCGATGCCCGCCTCCGCGACGCGCGCCTTGGCGCGGGTGATGCGCTGCTCCATCGCCGCCTCGCCGACCAGGAAGGCACGCGCGATCCGCGCCACCGACAGGCCGGAGACGATGCGGAGCGCGAGTGCGATCTGCTGCGTCGCCGGCAGCCGCGGATGGCAGCAGACGAAGAGCAGGCGCAGCACGTCGTCGCGGTAGTGCGACCCGTCCAGGCGCTCGGCCATGTCCGCCTCCGCGTCCTCGATGTCGGAGAGCGCATCCTCCTCCGGCAGCGGCACGTCGCGGCGGCGGCGGCGGGTGGCGTCGATCCCGGTGTTGCGGCCGACGAAGATCAGCCAGGCGACGGCATCGCGCGGCGGCCCGTTCCGCGGCCAGTCGCGCAGCGCACGGAGGCTCGCTTCCTGGAAGGCCTCCTCCGCCGTGTCGAGGTCGCGGAAGTAGCGGAGCAGCGCCGCGACCGCCTGCGGCCGCGCGGCGGCGAGGGTCGCGCCGAGCCAGGCCGAATCGTTCATCCGGGGGCACCTTTCGGATAGAACAGCGAGACCGGTCGGATCTCGTAGGCGCCGAGGCCGGGATTGGCCTCCGCCAGCTCGCGCGCGACGTCGAGCGCGGCTTCGAGCGAGGGGCATTCGACCATGTAGAAGCCGAGCAGCTGCTCCTTGGTCTCGGCGAAGGGGCCGTCGATGACGAGCGGCTCCTCGGCGCCCTTGCGGAGCGTCGTCGCGGCAGTGGTCGGCAGCAGCCGGGCCACGGGCCCGAGCCGGCCTTCGGCCGAAAGCCGCTTCTGGACGATGGCGAGGCGGGCCATCACGGCCTCGTCCTCCGCCTTCGACCAGGCGCCGACCACATCTTCCTCGTTGTAGCACAGGATGGCGTAGAGCATCTGTCGCACCTCGCTGCTTCCAGGACGCGGGAGGATGCCTGCACCCGACAGCGGTCGCGAAAAAAAACCGTGCGATGATCCCGGCCAGGCCCGGGCGTCAGCCCGGCGCGAAGGCCGCCTGGTACTCGGCCGGCCGGAAGCCGACCAGCAGCCGGCCGCCTACCTCCAGCACCGGCCGCTTGATCATCGCGGGCTGCGCCGCCATCAGCGCCAGCGCCCTGGCTTCGGTCAGCCCCTCGCGCTCCGGCTCCGGCAGCTTGCGGAAGGTGGTGCCGGCGCGGTTGAGCAGCACCTCCCACCCGACCGCCTTCGCCCATCCCGCCAGGCGCTCGGGCGCGATGCCGTCGGCCTTGTAGTCGTGGAACCGATAGGCGACGCCCTGCCCGTCCAGCCAGGCGCGGGCCTTCTTCATCGTGTCGCAGTTCCTGATGCCGTGGATGACCGGCGTCGCGCGCGTCATGTCGTGTTCCTTCAGGCCGGATGCCGGCGGACATGCTCCAGCAGCAGCGCGCTCACTGCATCCGGCACCTGGTCCGGCGCGTAGTGGCCGACGCCCGGCAGCTCCACGAAGCGGTACTCGGCCGCGATGCAGTCGCGCGTGCCCTCGGCCGCCATGCGGCCGACCGTGTCGTCGGCATCGCCCCAGACGAAGAGCGTCGGCACCTGGACTGTCCCGGTCGGGCGATGCAGCGGGCCGCGGGCGCGGTACCAGGCGAGCGCCGCCGCCATCGCCGCCGGATTGCCGATGACCGAGAGGTGCCGCTCGACCGCTTCCGGCGGGATGCCGTTCCTTGCATGCCGCTCGCGCAGCCAGCGTGCGTCCTCGGCCAGCAGCTTCGGCACCGCATCCGGTTCCAGGAACGCCTTGTGGTGGCGGGAGCGGTTCGGCTGCTCCGGATCCTCCCGCATCGCGCGGCCGAAGGCCGCCGGATGCGGGCGCGACATCATGCCGAGCGAGGCGAGGCGATCCGGGTAGCGGTCCGCGATCTCCCAGGCGAGGCTGCCGCCCCAGTCATGCCCGACCAGGTGGAAGCGCTGAGCGCCATGGCCGAGCGCATCCACCAGCTCCATCGCGTCCTGGATCATGCAGTCGATCCGGTATTGCGCGAGATCGGCCGGATCCGGCCGGGCACCCGGCGAATAGCCGCGCTGGTCGGGTGCCGCGGCGCGGTAGCCGGCGCTGCCGAGGGCCTCGACCTGCGCCCGCCACAGGTGGCGGGAGACGCCGAAGCCATGCAGCATCAGCACCAAAGGTGCGGCGGGATCGCCGGCCAGCGTCACGTCGAAGGCGAACCCCGGCACCGTCTCTATCCGCTGCGTCTCGATCCGCTGCGTCTCCATCAGCGGATCGGCATCGCGTACATCAGCCCGCCGCGGGTCCAGAGCTCGTTGATGCCGCGCGGCAGTGCGATCGGCGTGTTCGGGCCGAAATGGCGATCGTAGATCTCGCCGTAATTCCCGACCGCGCGGATCATGGTGTAGGCCCAGCGCCGGTCGAGGCCCATCATCGGCCCGTGGTCGCCGGCATTGCCGAGCAGGCGCCGGATCGCCGGGTTCGGGCTCTGCAGCATCTGCTCCGCATTCGCCTGGTTGACGCCGAGCTCCTCCGCCTCGATCAGCGCGAAGACCGTCCAGCGCACGATGTCGAACCACTGGTCGTCGCCATGGCGCACCGCCGGCGCCAGCGGCTCCTTGCTGATGCGCTCGGGCAGGATCACGTGGTCGTTCGGGTTCTGCGTCGAGGCCCGGATGCCGGCGAGCTGGGACGCGTCGGTCGAGAAGGCGTCGCAGCGGCCCGACAGGTAGGCGATGCGGGTCTCGTCGTTCTGCTCGAAGACGATCGGGCGGATGGTGATGTTGTTGGAGCGCGCCCAGTCGGCCAGGTTCAGCTCGTTGGTGGTGCCGGAGCTGACGCAGATGGTCGCACCATCGAGCTGCACCGCGCGGTCCACATTGGCGCTGCGGCGGACGAGGAAGCCCTGGCCGTCGAAGAAGTTGACGGCGGTGAAGTTCAGGCCGTTGGCGGTGTCGCGGACATGCGTCCAGGTCGTGGTGCGGGCCAGCATGTCGACCTGGCCGGATTGCAGCGCCGGCAGCCGCGCCTGGGAGGTCAGCACGACGAAGCGCACCTTGGCCGCATCGCCGAGCACGGCGGCGGCCACCGCACGGCAGATATCGGCGTCCATGCCGCGATAGACGCCCTGGCTGTCGGTGATGCCGAAGCCCGGCGCACCGGGATGCGCGCCGCAGACCAGCGCATCGCGCTGCCGGACGGTGGTGAGCGTCGGCCCGGCCGTCACCGGCTGGGCCGAGGCGTCGGCGATGAAGGGCAGCGCCAGCAATGCGCCGAGCAGGATTCTCAGCATGACGTGTGTCGTCTCCCCGTTTGTCTTGTCAGGCGATGCGGCGGCCCGGCGCGCGGAGCGCCTGCCAGCCGCCGACCAGCGCCAGCGCGCCGCAGCCGATCGCCAGCCGGACGCCGTCCGGCCAGGCATGCGCGAAGGCCGTCGCAATCCCTGCCGACCCCAGCGCCAGCCGCAGCAGGATGCCGAGCGGCGCCAGCAGGAAGCCGGCATAGGCGCTGGTGACCAGCGTCAGACCCGCCACCTGCATCGCGAAGGCGGCCAGGATCTCGATCAGGCTGCCGCGCAGCATGATGCCGGGGTCGTAGATGAAGGCGAAGCCCACGGTGAAGCCGGCGATGCCGAAGCGCGTCGCATGCACGCTGGTGATCGTCGGGCTGGCGCCGGCGATCGCGGCGGCCGCGAAGGCTGCCGCGGCCACGGGTGGCGTCGCATCCGCGATCACCGCGAAGTAGAACAGGAACAGGTGCGCGGGCAGCATGTCGACGCCGAGCGCGATCAGCTGCGGCACCCCGATCGCGGCGGCGATGATGTAGGAAGGCGTGGTCGGGATGCCGAGGCCGAGCACCAGCACGGTGATCGCGAGCAGCACCAGCAGCAACCCGAGATGCCCGCCCGCCAGGTCCTTGATGATGCCGCCGAAGGCGACGACCATGCCGGTCGCGGTCAGCGCCGAGACGACGATGCCGGCGCCGGCGATGGAGACCGCGAGCGGCGCCATGGTCAGCCCGGCATTGGCCAGCGCATCGAAGATCGCGCGCGGCGACATGCGCGTCCGCCGCCGCAGCATGGCAATGGCGATCATGCCCATGGTGGCGCAGAAGGCGGCGAAGTTGCCGCTCCAGCGCTCCCCCATCAGCCAGACGAGGGCGGCGATCGGCAGGATCAGGTGGATGTCGGCCAGCACTTCCCGGAGTGCGGGAATCTCGGAGGCCGGCATCGGTGTCATGCCGGCGCGCTTGGCCTCGAAATGCACGGCGGCGAGGATCGCGAAGTAGTAGAGGACGGCGCCGAGGGCGGCGGCCACGATGATCTCGCCGTAGGGGATATTGGTGATCTCGGCCATGACGAAGGCGGCCGCCCCCATCACCGGCGGCATCAGCGCGCCGCCGACCGAGGCCGCGCTCTCGATCCCGCCGGCGACTGCCGGGCTGTAGCCGATGCGCTTCATCAGCGGGATGGTCATGGCCCCCGTCGTGATGACGTTGGAGACCGAGCTGCCGCTCATGGTCCCGAACAGGCCGGAGGTGACGACCGCAACCTTGGCCGGGCCGCCGGTGAAGCGCCCGGCGGCGATCGCGCCGAAATTGGAGAACAGCCGGCCGGTGCCGCTGCCCTGCATGAAGGCGCCGAAGATGATGAAGACCGCGATCGTGGTCGCGACGATGCCGGTGAGCGGCCCGTAGACGCCGCCCGCCGTCGGTACCAGCCAGGCGCTCTCGACGATCTCGGCCAGCGTGAAGTCGCGGGTGTTGAGCACCCCGGGCAGATGATGCCCCCACCACATGTAGGCCAGGCAGCCCACCACCATCCAGGCGAGCCCGGGCTCGACCGCGCGCCGCGTCGCTTCCAGCAGCGTCACGATGCAGACGATGCCGAGCGCCATCATCGGAGGCGTGAAGGGATCGACGTATTCCATGCGGTCGTTGACCGCATCCGCGTACCACAGCACCCAGGCATGCGGCACGGCGGCCAGGATCGCCCAGAGCCAGTCGCAGAGGCTCGGCAGCCGCGCCGGCGAGCGGCCGGGGAAGGCCGGGTACAGCAGGAACAGCGGCGGCACGAAGATCAGCAAATGGAAGCCGCGCATGGTGATCGGCTCCGGAAAGCCGAAGCCGCCGAAATAGAGGTGAACGGCAGCGGCCGCCGCCATCAGCCCGAGGATGGCGTGGCGCAGCCCGCGCGGCAGGTCCCGCATGTCAGGCCGGCATCACGCCGGCCTCGCGGAAGGCGCGCGCAGCGCCCGGATGCAGCGGCAGGCCGGCATAGCGCCAGGAGGCCGCCGGGTCCCAGGCGCCCATGCTCGGGTGGATGGTGACCAGCCGCTGCCCGCGGTTGCGGATCAGCGTGCGGGTGACGCGATAGGCGATGTCGTCGGGCAGCGTCTCATGCACCAGGATGACGCTGTCCATCGTCGTCACCGGCACGTCCGCGGTCTGGAGCTGCGGATAGGTGCCGGCCGGGATCACGCCCTGGCTATAGGCATAGGTCTGCTCGAGGTGGTCGCGGACATCCTGCGGAAAGGCGACCAGCCGGGTCTGGCGGCGCCCCTGCGAGACCTCGGTCAGGATCGCCGCAGGCTTGGCCAACGCCACGTACAGATAGTCCACCTGGCCATCGCCATAGGCGGCGGCGATGTCGCTGTAGCTGCCGTTCAGGTAGCGGCCGCCCTCGCTCCGGATGCGGTCGGGCGAGGTGCCGAAGAAGCGCATCGCGCGCTGCAGCGTCATCTCGTCGGTCGAGGAGCGCTGCGGGCAGGCGAGCCGGAGCCCGCGCTGGGTCAGGATGGCGCGCATGTCCTCCGGCCCGGCATCGGCGCGACGGAGGAAATTGTGCTCGGTCGGGCTGTAGCCGGTGCCGAGGCTGCGCAGCCGCTCGTGCTTCTGATTGTAGGGATCCTCGCCCTTGGCAGCGGCGGCGGCGAAAGCATCGATGCCCCAGCCCATCTGGCTCTGCCCGTTGTTGACGCGGGTCGAGTTGGCCAGGCCGCCGCCTGGCACGACGCGGATCTGGATATCGGCGTTCTCGTCCTTGATCAGCGCCGAGACGCCGGCCGCCATGGTGTACCAGCCGCCGCCGAGCGAGCCCGCGACCCATTCGAAGGTCTGCTGCGCCGCGGCGGTGCGGATGAAGGGCATGGCCAGGGCCGAGCCCAGGACCACGCGACGGGTCGCCTTGGGTTGGAACATGCCGAAAGCCCCCTGTCTGTCCTTGGCAGGGCGGATCATGGACAGGTTGCGCGGCCCTCGGCAATGGCGCGGGTTGACGGAATCGGCCGGCAGGGCGAGCGTCGCGGGCCCGCTTGCCCGTTTCCTGGACACCCTTCTGCCCCATGGCCGCACCCACCGGCACCGCAGCGCCTGCGCCCCTCATCCTGCGCCTCCGCGCCCTGGCACCCGGGCTGGTCGTCGCCTTCGCGATCGCGGCCGCGTCCATCCTGCTGCGCGCGCAATCCGGCATCGCGGCGCTGAACCCGGTGGTCGTCGCGCTCGTCATCGGGATCGGGATCCGCGCCGCGATCGGCGCCCAGCCGCTGCTCGGCCCCGGGATCGCCTATGCCGTGCGGCCGGTGCTGCGCGCTGCGATCGTGCTGCTCGGCCTGCAGGTGACCTTGGCGCAGCTCATCGGCCTCGGGCCCGGCGCGCTGGCGCTCGCTTTCGCGGTGGTGGCGCTGACCTTGCCGGCGACCGTCTGGCTCGGCGGCCTGCTCGGGGTCGAGCGGCCGCTCTCGATCCTGATCGGCACCGGGACCGCGATCTGCGGGGCGTCGGCGATCGTCGCCGCCAACCAGGTGGTGCGCGGCCGCGGCGAGGACGTGACCTATGCGCTGGCCGTCATCACCCTCTGCGGCACCGCCGCCATGCTGATCTTCCCGGCCCTCGCGGCACCGCTCGGCCTCGATGCGGTGGGCTACGGGCTCTGGGCCGGGGCCGCGGTGCATGAGGTGGTGCAGGCGGTCGGGGCCGCGGCCGCGGGCGGGGAAGCGGCGTCGCAGAGCGGCACGGTGATGAAGCTCGCCCGCGTCTTCCTGCTGGCGCCGGCGCTGCTGGCGCTCGGCTGGTGGGTGGCGCGTTCGGCCCAGGCCGAGGCCGGCGCCGCAAAGGTGCCGGTGCCGTGGTTCGCTTTCGGGTTCCTGGGCCTCGTCGTGCTCGGCAGCTCCGGGCTGGTGCCGCGGCCGGCGGTCGATGCCAGCCGGGTGCTGGTGCCGCTGATGCTGGCCGCCTCGGTCGCCGCCCTCGGCCTCTCGACCGACCTCCGCGCGCTCCGCGCCCGCGGCATCAGGCCGCTGGCGCTCGGGGTGGCGAGCAGCGTCTTCATCGCGTCCCTCGCCTGGGCCGGCGTCAGGCTGATCGGCTGAGAGCCTGCCTCGAAAGGGGGGCGGGCCGCTCTGGCGGTCCTTTTCCGCCCCTGCCGCGCCGCCTTCCTTGCCGATGCAATCAGCATCGGCTGCGTCAGCCGACACGACAGGGACGAAAAATGCCTCGCCAGACCAACCCACCCCCCTTCCGAGACAGGCTCTGATGCGGGCCGGCGACCCGCGGCTGACGGCTGCCGTCGTCGCAAGCGCCCTCTTCATGCAGAACCTCGACGGCAGCGCCGTCGCGACCGCGCTGCCGGCGATGGCGCGCGATTTCGGCATGGAAGCGCCGCAGCTCGGCGCCGCCGTCACCGCCTATCTCGTCTCGCTGACGGTCTTCATCCCGGCCTCCGGCTGGGTCGCCGACCGCTTCGGCGCCAAGCGGGTGTTCCTGCTGGCGATCTTGATCTTCACCGGCGCCTCCGCGCTCTGCGGCGCCTCGCAAAGCTTCGGCGCCCTGATCGGCGCCCGCATCCTGCAGGGGATCGGCGGCGCGATGATGGTGCCGGTCGGGCGCCTCTTGCTGCTGCGCGGGGTGCGCAAGGACGAGCTGATCCAGGCGACCACCTGGCTGACCATGCCGGCGCTGATCGGCCCGGTGATCGGGCCGCCGCTCGGCGGCCTCGTCACCGATGCGCTGTCCTGGCGCTGGGTGTTCTGGATCAACATCCCCGTCGGCGCCATCGGGCTGCTGGCCGCCTGGCGCTTCGTGCCGAAGCCTGTGCAGGCACCGCCGCCGCCGCTCGATGCGCGGGGGCTGATCCTGGCGGGCCTCGCACTCGCGCTGCTGATGTTCGGCGTCGAGAATGCCGGGCGCGGCCTGGTCCCGCCCGTCTTCTGGGGCGTCGCGCTGGCGGGCGGGCTCGTCGCCGGCATCCTCGCCGTGCGGCATGCGCGGCGCGTGCCGCAGCCGGCGATCGACCTCTCGCTGCTGCGGATCCCGACCTTCCATGTGGCGGTGGTGGCGGGGACGGTGTTCCGCATCGCGGCCGGCTGTTCGCCCTTCCTGCTGGCGCTGACCTTGCAGACCGGCTTCGGCTGGAGTGCGAGCGAGAGCGGCTCGGTCGCCTTCGCGACCGCGGTCGGCGCCTTCGCGATGAAGCCGATGACCCGGCCGCTGCTGCGCGCCTTCGGCTTCCGCGGCGCGCTGCTGGGCAACGGAGCACTGGCCGCCGCCGGCATCGCGGCCGCGGCGCTGTTCACGCCGGGCTGGCCGGCCTACGCGATCTTCGTGGTGCTGGCGGCGGGCGGCCTCGCGCGGTCGCTGCAATTCACCTCCTACAACACGCTGGCCTTCGCCGACCTGCCGCCGGAAAAGCTCTCCGCCGGCACCTCCCTCTACGGCACCGCCCAGCAGCTGCCGCAGGCACTCGGCGTGGTGCTGGCGAGTGCGGTGATCACGATCGGCGTCGCCATGAGCGGCCGCGCGGCGGCCGGCCTGCCGGATTTCGAGCTCGCCTTCGTGGTGGCGGGCCTGCTCGCCTTGCTGGCGATCCCGCTCAGCCTGCACCTCTCGCCCGATGCCGGGGCGGAGGTGACGGGGCATGTGAAGCGGGTGCGGTCGACAGATTCGGAGAACCGGTAGCGGCGCCGCGCTCCAGCGGCACCGGCGCGGCCGGCTGTCCTAGAGCATGCTGTGTTTAGATGGCGGCGTAGCCTGAGTTAGCGAGGTAGTTGGCGCATTCGGTTGGGCTGACGATGCTGAGGAGCGCCCCCACCTTTCGCCAAGTGTCCTCGACGGTGCGCGGCTGGGCGGCGCGCATCAGGTGCTTCAGCTTGGCGAAGAGCTGCTCGATTGGGTTCAGGTCCGGACTGTAAGGCGGCAGGAAGAGGAGATGGGCACCGGCACCGCGGATGGCGGCCCGGGTGCGGCGTCCTTTGTGGCTGCCGAGATTGTCCAGGATCACGACATCGCCCGGCGTCAAAGTGGGGGCGAGTACCTGTTCGACATAGGTCGCGAAGAGGTCGCCGTTGATCGGTCCGTCGATCACCCAGGGCGCGTCGATGCGGTCATGACGGAGCGCGGCGATGAAGGTCAGCGTCTTCCAGTGACCGTGCGGCACGCGCGCATCGAGCCGCTGCCCACGCAAACTCCAGCCGCGTAGGGGCGCCATGTTGGTTTTGATCCAGGTCTCGTCGATGAAGACCAACCGGCGTGGATCGACCTTACCCTGATGGATCTTCCACCGCGCCCGCCTGGCCGCGACGTCGGGCCGGGACTGCTCGGCCGGCAGCACGGTTTTTTTTGAAGCTGAGCCCCTCGGCATGCAGGAACACCCACACCGCGCGCCGGTCGGTCTTGATGCCTCGCGCCGCCAGCTCCGCCGTTAGGCCACGCGTGGTGAACGGACCCTCGGCCACACGCGCCCGCAGCCATGCCGCGCACTCGTCCACCAAGGTGCGCGGCTTGTGCCCGCCAATCTGACCGGGCGCCAGCGACCCCGTCTCGCGCAATTGCTTGCGCCATTTCGGAATGCAGGACGCGCTGATCTGCAGAGCTTCGGCAATCGAACGGATCGCCTCCCCTGCCTCGGCCCGCTGAACCGCTCGCTTACGCAAATCCTCGGAGTACGGCTGCATTCGTGCTGGCCTCCGTCCAGCACGAAGCTTGAATCAGAAATCACCCCGCCTTGGGAATCCCGATTCAGCCAAAACACAGCACGCTCTAGGGCGTCGGCCCGGCGTCGTGCGGCTGAACGCGTTGGCTCATGCTGAGGATGGCGCCGTCCCGCTTGCGTATCGCAACCCAAAACGGCGCGCGGAATGGCAGGGCAAATGGCTGCAGCGGCACCGCGCCGATAACCCAGAAGAAACCGCCGGCGTCCTGAACGGAGAAGGGCTCTTGCCCGTCCAGGGCGGCCGCACCGAACACGGCGGGGATGACCACGCGCGCCACGGCGATCGCCGTGGCGGGGCTGGTGACGATACCGCCGCGGAGATCGACGAGGTCGTTCAAAGCGGAAGAAGCGAGAGTCGCCGGGCTTCTACTCATCTGACGATGCAAGCTTATGCATGGTTGAATCAGGGTCTTGGTGGGACGGGGCCAGCATCCGATTGCGGCATCTCAACCCTCTGCCCCATATGCAGGATGGCGCCATCCCGTTTGCGGATCGCGACTTCGAATGGGCCTCTCGGTGGAAACTCGAAGTCACGCGACTGCGGCAAGGCGCCAATCACCCAGAATATGTCCCCTGCGTCCTCCGCTCGCAGCGGCTCCTGACCCTCAAGAGCTGTCGGGCCGAACACTGCCGGGATGAGTACACGAACGACTTGAATTGCTGTGTCTGGGTTACGTACGACACCGCCGACCAAGGCAATCGCCTGATCAACGGAGAAGGGGTCTATCTCCCGAGGTGATTGCGCCATCGCAACCCCCGTTAAGATCATGAGCGCTGAAAGGAGAGGTCGAACTCTCATTCACTATGGCACATCTGGCAAGGAGAAAGGCGGGGTACCGGCCGGGAAAAGATAAGGTACGTACGGTTCACCGGGATTACGCGCTCGAATTATCATGAGGTCAAGAGGTGGCAAAGGAATCGCAACTGGCAGCAAAACGCCCAGAATCTTTTCTTCCATACATCTAATAAGGCCGCCAAACATACTATGCCCATACACCAATCTTTGCTGCTCAGTAAACCGCGGATTTGCTCCTGTTTTAATATCTACAATTAGAGGAGGTCTTCCATTCGGCGGTCTTCCAATAAAGTCGCAGCGTGCGCTCGTTCTCCCATCGACGGTCTGTAAAGTCACCTCTGTAACGATGCGGACGCCGGCCTGTCGAAAGCTTCGTACTATCCAATCTCGAAAAAAATCATGAAAATGACCTTCGTACGCGACATCCACGATCCGAGATCGTCCGATCGTGGGGAACGGAAACTGCTCTGGCGGCGCGACACGAACTTGCCATCCAGCACGCAAGAATGGATACAAGAATGCAGTGTTGGAGTCAGAAGCTCGTTCAACCTCAACAAAGCCTTTCCCTGGCACAGCACCCGAAGGACTTGAAACCGGCACCCGAGGAAAAACGACGCAAACTCCTCGCTTACGAACGAAACATGCGCGCGATCTGCTCCCCAAGCAAATGACAGATCAGGAACCATTTGGCCTCAAGACATTACTTGTCTTTCACATCTTACGCCGGCACCGCCCCAAACACCTGCGACGGCCGCACGAACTCCTCCTGCGCCGCGACCGTCGCGATCTCCCGCGCGCCGGCCGCGGCGGTCGCCGCGAGGATGCCGTGGATCGAGGAGGCGGAGAGCGACAGCGCCTCCGCCACGCCCTTCCCGTCCAGCGCATGGAACAGGAACAGCGCCGCGATCGCGTCGCCGGCGCCGTTGACCGAGAGCGGCAGCAGCGGCATGCGCACCCGCCAGAAGCCGCCCGCTTCGCCGGCCAGCATCTCGATCGCATCCGCCGGCGTATCGGCGACGCGGAGGCTGGTCAGCAGCACCCGGCGCGGGCCGCGCGCCTGCAAGGCAGCGATGGCGCGCTTCGCATCGTCCGAGGTCGCGATGGCCTCCCCGGTCAGCCATTCCAGCTCGAACTGGTTGGGCGTCGCGATCTCGGCCGCCGGCAGCGCCCGGTCGCGGAAGAATTCCGGGATCCCCTCCCGCACATAGACCCCGCGCCCGACATCGCCGATCACCGGATCGCAGCACCAGATGGCGCGCGGATTGGCGGCCTTCACCCGCGCGGCCGCATCGAGGATCGCCTCCCCGATCGCGGCGCTGCCCATGTAGCCCGACAGCACCGCATCGCAGCGCGGCAGCGCGCCGCGGTCCGCGATGCCTTCGACGCAATCCCGGATCAGCGCCGCGTCGAAGACCTGGCCGCGCCAGGCGCCATAGCCGGTGTGGTTCGAGAACTGCACGGTGTTGATCGCCCAGACCTCGGCGCCGAGGCGCTGGAGCGGGAAGACCGCGCTCGCGTTGCCGACATGGCCATAGGCGACCCAGGACTGGATCGAGAGGATCGAATGCGTCACGCGCCGGACGCTATGGTCGGCCTCGCGCGCGGTCAATCGCGCCCTTCCCTTTGTTAAGCGGTCCGGCCATGCTGACCCGCGAAGCCCCGCGCGCCGCGCAGGGGACAGAGGGAAGGATGCGTCATGACCGCTGAGATCACGCGGCGCCACGCGCTGCTGGCTGCCGGCTTCGGGGGCGTGCTGCTGCCACAGGCGCTCTCGGCGCAGCCGGTCGCGAAGCCCGCCGAGCTCAAGGTCGGCATCACCACCTTCCTCTCCGGCCCGGCCTCCGTCTTCGGGGTGCCCGGCCGCCGCGCCGCCGAGTGGCTGTTCGACGAGATCAACCGCGCCGGCGGCATCGGCGGCGTGCCGGTGCGCCCCTTCTTCGTCGACGAGGGTCCGGGCACCGACCATCTGGTGGGCGAATTCCGGCGCCTGGTGCAGTCCGAAGGCGTGCACGTGATGTTCGCCTCGATCTCGTCGGGCTCCTGCCTCGCCTGCACGCCGCTCTCGGACGAGCTGCGCAAGACCACCATCCTCTGGGATTGCGGCACCCAACGGATCTTCGAGGAAGGCAACCACCCCTTCGCCTTCCGCACCCAGGGCTACGGCACGCCGGAGGTGCTGGCGCCGCTGCTCTATCTGCTCAAGCACAAGCCGGATTTCCGCTCGATCGCCGTGATCAACCAGGACTACGCCTGGGGCCGCGATTCCTGGGAGCTCTGGAAGACCGCGATGGATGCGATGAAGCCCGGCGTCAGGCTCGTCGCCGAGATGTTCCCGCGCTTCAACAGCACCGATTTCTCGACCGAGATCACACGCCTGCTGGCGCTCCGCCCCGACGTGGTGCTGACCACCTCCTGGGGCGGCGAGCTCAATACCCTGATCCGCCAGGCGACCGAGCGGCGGCTGTTCGAGCGCAGCCTCTTCGTCATGCCGGTCTCGGAGCCGTCGATGCCCGCACTCGCGCGCACCATGCCGGCCGGCCACATCATCGGCGCCCGCGGCGACCACTGGATCAACCACCCGGCGCCGCGGGACCGTGCCGCCTTCGACCGCTTCATCGAAGGCTACCGCAGCCGCTACAACGAGTATCCGATCTATCCCGTGCACCACATGGCGCAGGCGGTCTGGGCGCTGCAGGCCGCCTACACCAAGGCGATCGAGGCGAAGTCCGGCGGCTGGCCGAACGACCAGGAGCTGGCGGCCGCCTTCCGCGGCCTCACCTTCCCGACGCCGACCGCGAGCATCACCCTGCGCGAGGACGGCCAGGGGCTGGAGGACCAGATCGTCGGCCTCTCCTCCTTCACCGAGCGCTTCCCCTATGCGGTACCGGAGAAGATGATCCGCTACCCGGCGGCCGAGATCAGCGCCCCGGTCGGGCAGAAGAGCGTCGACTGGCTGAAGACCCTGACGGCAGGCATGGAGAGCCGGGTCGGGGTCGGGATTTGATCGCCTGGTTCCAGGACAACGGACTGCTCCTGGGTTTGGCGCTGCTCGACGGCCTCGCCTATGCAGCCCTCGTCTTCATGGTGGCGGTCGGGCTCAACCTCGTCTTCGGCGTGCTCCGCGTGCTGAACGTGGCGCATGGCTCCTTCTACGCGATCGGCGCCTATGCCGCCGGGTCGGTCGGCGCCTTCGCGGCCGCGCAAGGCCTGCCGGGCTGGGCCGCGCTGCCGGCGCTGCTGGTCGCGGCGGTGCTGGTCGGCGCCATCCTGGCGCCGCCGATCGAGGCGCTGCTGCTCCGCCGGGTCTATGCCGGGGAGCCGGTGATCCAGCTGCTGGTCACCTTCGCCCTCTTCATGATCCTGGAGGATTCGCAGAAGCTGATCTGGGGCGTGCAGCCGGTCAGCAACGAAGGCGCGCTCCGGCTGCTCGGCACCGTCGACGTGCCCTTCGCCGGCGACGTCATCCCCTTCACCGCCTATCAGCTCTACCTCCTGCCGGCGGTCGCGCTCGCGACGCTGGCGGGGCTCGCCTGGTTCCTGCGCCGGACGCTCGCCGGCCGGGTGATCGTCGCGGTGACGACCGACCGGGAAGCGGCGACGGCGATGGGCATTGATGCCAAGCGCGTCTTCCTGCTGACCTTCACCGCCGGCGCGATCCTCGCCGCCCTCGGCGGCGCGCTCGCCTCCCCCACCACGGTGATGGTGCCGGGCGTCGGCGCGCAGACCATCGTGCTGTCCTTCGCGGTGATCGCGACCGCGGGTCTCGGCCAGATCGAGGGCGCGGCGCTCACCGCTCTGCTGATCGGCCTCGGCCGCTCGGTCGCGGTCTATTTCGCGCCGGAGCTCGAGGTGGTGATGCCCTACGTCATCATGGTCGCCGTGCTGCTGGTGCGGCCGCAGGGGCTGTTCGGCGCCGCCGAGGCCAGGCGCATATGAAGCGCGCCGAGCCGCTGCTGGCGATCGCCGGCGCCGTCGTCCTGATCGGCGTGGCCTATTCGGCGCCCTGGCTCCGCTTCGTGCTGACCATCGCATTGGCAAAAGGGCTCGCGGTGCTCGGCATCCTGCTGCTGCTGAAGGCCGGGCAGGTGAGCTTCGGGCATGCGATGTATGCCGCGATCGGCGCCTATGTCGTCGCCTTCGCCGCGCCCCGCGTGCCGGAGGCGCTGCTGCTGCTGCCGCTCGCGGCCGGCGCCGCGGGCCTTATCGGCCTCGTCATCGGCCTGTTCGTCACCCGCTACCGCGAGATCTTCTTCTCCATGCTGAACCTGGCGCTCAGCATGGTGCTCTATTCGATGCTCGAAAAATTCTACGCCATCACCAAGGGCACCGACGGCATCCGGGTGGCGCCGATCACCATCGCCGGCCTGGCGCCGGAGCGGCAGAGTTTCGAATGGGCGATGTTCGGCATCGCGCTGCTGCTGGCCTTCGCCGGCGGCGCCTTCGCGCGGCGCTATCTCGCCTCGCCGATGGGCCAGGCGCTCGCCGGCATCAAGACGCGGGAGACGCGGCTGGAATTCATGGGCGTGCCGGCGCGGCACGTGCTGCTCTCGGCCTATGTCGTCTCGGCGCTGATGGCGGGGGCGGCGGGGGCGGTCATCGCCATGACGACGCGGCACGTGACGCCGCTGCTCGCTTATTGGACGACCTCGGGGGAGCTCGTCTTCATCGCGATCCTCGGCGGTGCCGGCGGCGTGCTCGGGCCCTTTCTCGGTGCTGCCGCCTACGAGCTGATCCGGGTGCATGCCGCGGCCGCCTTCGCCGATCTCTGGCAGCTCATCCTCGGCATCGCCCTGCTGCTCGTGATCCTGTTCGCGCCGGGCGGGCTCTGGGGCGTGCTGGCCGGGCTGTTCCGGCGGGCGCGGGCATGAGCGCGTCCGATGATCGGAGCGCCGAATGGCGCGGAGATCTGAATCGGCCGCGCCAAACAAAGGGCGCGTTGCTGGAGGCGCGCGGGCTTCGCCTCGCCTTCGGCGGCGTGCGGGCCGCCGACGGCATCGACCTTGCCGTCATGCGCGGCGAGTTCCTGGCGATCATCGGCCCGAACGGCGCCGGCAAGACCACCTTCATCAACATGACGACCGGCTATCTGCGCCCGCAGGCCGGCACCATCCACCACGAAGGCGAGGCGATCACCGGCCTGTCGCCGCGCGCCATCGTCCGCCGCGGCATCGCCCGCAGCTTCCAGCTGCCGCAGCTCTTCACCGAGCACACGGTGCTGGAGAACGCGGCCCTCGCGATTGCGGCGCGCCTCGGCATCTGGTCGCCGATCGCGGACCTGCTGCGCCCGCGGATCCGCGACGAGGCGCGGGAGCTGCTCGACCGCTTCGGCCTGCTCGCGATCGCGGAAAGCCGCGCCGACACGCTGAACGAAGGCGCCCGCAAGCTCGCCGACATCGCGATGGCGGTCGCCCTCCGCCCGCGTCTGCTGCTGATGGACGAGCCGACCTCGGGCGTCGCGGCGTCGGAGAAGATGGCGGTCGTGGAGACGCTGGCGCGGGTGCTGCGCGATGCGGAGGTCACGGCGGTCTTCGTCGAGCACGACATGGACGTCGTCGCGCGCTTCGCCGACCGCGTTGCGGTCTGGTCGCAGGGCCGCATCGCGGCCCTCGGCCCGCCCGAGACGGTGCTCGCCGATCCCGAGGTGCAGCGCGAGGTGATCGGCGTCTCCGGCGGCGGCGTCCATGCTTGAGCTCGACGCCGTCTCGGTCGCGATCGCCGGCGCCCCGGTGCTCCGCCGCGTCTCGCTGCACGTGCCGCCCGGCGGGCGGGTGGCGCTGATCGGGCGGAACGGTGCCGGCAAGACGACCACGCTCCGCACCCTGATGGGCCTCCTTCCACCGGGCGGCGGCCGCATCCGGATCGGCGGCGAAGACGCGACCTCGGTGCCCGCGCATCATCGCGCCCGGCTCGGCATCGGCTACGCACCGGAGGAGCGGCGGCTGTTCGGCTGCTTCTCGGTGCGGGAGAACATCCTGCTGCCCGCCGAGGTGCTGGGCCTGCCGGCAGCGGAGGCGTCGCGCCGCCTCGACCTGGTCTTCGGGTTGCTGCCGGAGCTGACGGAACTGGCGCCGCGCCGCGCCGGCGGGCTGTCCGGCGGCCAGGGCAAGATGGTCGCCCTCGGCCGCGCGCTGATGGCGGGCAGCCGGGCGGTGCTGCTGGACGAGCCCTTCCAGGGCCTGGCCCCGGCCCTGGCGCTTCGCTACGCCGAGGCGCTGAAGCGCCTCAGGGACGCGCTGCCGGAGCTCGCGATCCTGATCACCGAAAGCAACCCGGAGCTGCTGCGGCCGCTGGTCGAGGCGACGCTGGTGATCGAGCGGGGCGAGATCGCAGCCGTCTGATGTTGCGCCCCTTTCCGGCTTCGCCTATACGCGCGGGCTTTGCGGCCGGTCGGGATCGGCGGCGCCAGGACAGACGAGAGCATCGCGATGAAGCCCGATATCCACCCGGATTATCACGAGATCACGGTCGTGATGACCGATGGCACCGAGTTCAAGACCCGCTCCTGTGCGGGCAAGGCGGGCGACACCATCCGTCTCGACATCGATCCCAAGTCGCACCCGGCCTGGACCGGCCAGCAGCGCGTGATCGACACCGGCGGCCAGATCGCCAAGTTCAACAAGAAGTTCGCCGGCATCGGCGCCCGCAAAAAGGCCTGAGCGGCCTTTTTGCTGGTTTACCTGAGCCCTCGGACGCCGGGCGGCCGCATCCGCGGCCTTGGCTTCGCGCGACGACGCGCGGGCCGCATGCGCGGCCTCGGAGCATCGGCTTCGCCTCGCTCCGCCGATACTGAGGGCGCGGCCGCAGGCCGCGCTCCTCACCCTTGAATCCGTAGGCGTCACTTTCCAATTTCCTGCCGCCGGCGGTGCCCTGATGGGGTCGCCGGTCCGGGGCTCGCGCCCGGGTCGCCCGATGATGGGGGCCCAAGCCAGACGCTCCGGCGTGCAATGGACCTTGCTCCAGCAGGAGGTTCCCTGATGAACGCCGTCGATTTTTCCCCTCTCTTCCGTTCCGCCATCGGTTTCGACCGCCTGACGCGCCTCATGGAGAGCGCCCGTGCCGCCGATGGTCCCGCCTATCCGCCCTACAACATCGAGCGGACCGGTGAGGACGCGTACAGCCTGACGATGGCCGTCGCCGGCTTCGGCCCCGAGGACATCGAGATCACCGCCCTCGAGAACACGCTGACCGTCGCCGGCCGCGCCAGGCAGGCCGAGGAAGGTCGCCGTTACCTGCACCGCGGCATCGCCGGCCGCGCCTTCGAGCGCCGCTTCGTCCTGGCCGACCATATCCTGGTGACCGGCGCGACGCTGGAGAACGGCCTGCTGCAGCTGTCGCTGAAGCGGGACGTGCCGGAGGCCAAGAAGCCGCGCCGCATCACGGTCGGCACGACCCCGGCGCCGAGCCTCGCGAACGACGCGACGGAGACCCACGCCGCGGCCTGATCGTGATCGGGCCCGGGGGTTCCCCCGGGCCCTATCCCTTGCGGAAGAACGCTTCCGCCGTGCCCTTCTGCGCCTCGCGTGCCGCGATCGCCGCCTCGGCGCGGGCGATCTCGGTCCGGAGGGCCGCGATATGCGCGGTCAGGTCGGAGACCGACCAGCCGTCGAAGGAAGGCGGCACAAAACCGCGTGGCTGACGCGGACGTTCCTCGTCCTCGAATAGCGCCATGCGACATTTCCTTTGCGTCTGCGGCCGCTTCGGGCTTTGACCGGCCCGATCGTGCCGCTTATACCGCGCACGACCCGGTTACTTTCTGTGGATATGCAGCGTCACCCCGAAGCGGCCGTGACCTGCCCCCACGATGAGGTTCGCATGCCGACGCCGCTGATGCCGAAAGCCACCGCCGTGTGGCTGATCGAGAAGACTTCCCTGACCTTCGAGCAGGTGGCCGATTTCGTCGGCATGCATCCGCTGGAAGTGCAGGCGATCGCCGATGGCGAGGTCGCACAGGGCATCGTCGGCTACGATCCGGTCGGCAACGGCCAGCTCACGCGGGAGGAGATCGCCCGCTGCGAGGCCGATTCCAGCACTCGCCTGCACCTCCTCGAATCGGCGCTGCCGCCGACCAAGCAGCGCGGCAAGGGCGCCCGCTATACGCCCGTCGCCAAGCGCAACGACCGTCCGGACGGGATTGCCTGGCTGCTCCGCAACTATCCCCATCTCGGCGAGGTGGTGATCGCCAAGCTCCTCGGCACCACCAAGGAGACGATCATCAAGGTGCGCGACCGCACCCATTGGAACAGCGCCAATATCAAGCCGCGCGATCCGGTGATCCTTGGCCTCTGCACCCAGAGCGACCTGAACGCCGTGGTCGCCGCCGCCGGGGAGCGCCCGGCGCATCTGCCGCCGCCATCGGCCGAAGACGACGCGGCCTGAGCATCCGATGACCGGAGGGCCGAATGGCCCGGAGGTCTGAATCGGATGCTCGACTTGCAAGCATCCGATGACCGGAGGGCCGAATGGCCCGGAGGTCTGAATCGGATGCTCGACTTGCAAGCATCCGATGACCGGAGGGCCGAACGGCCCGGAGGTCTGAATCGGATGCTCGACTCGCAAGGGCAAGGCGCGCCCTTTCACAGGGCGCGCCCGCCGGTCAATGCATCTGCTGTCGCAGGCGCTCCATCTCTTCCTTCAGCCGCAGCTTCTCGATCTTCAGGCGGTGCAACTCGCCGGCGTCGGGCGCCGGGCGCTGGCCTTCGTCGTCGATCCGGCGCTCCAGCGCAGCGTGGCGGGTCTCCAGGGTGGACAGTCGAGCCTCTGTCGGCATGCGGCGGTCATCCTCGGTCCTGGCCGGACCGGGACATACCGGACCGGCGATTGGCGGGCCGCCACGGGGCCGCGAACGGCCTGCTTGGAGGCCCGCGCGGGGGCATGGTAAGCCGGACGCCGCTCCGGTTGCACGCCTTTCCCACAGGATGTTGACCCGGAGATTGATTGGGCGCCGATGATCGAAGACCGCGATTCCATGCTCCGCCGGCTGCACGAGATGCGGAGCGAGCACCGCGACCTGGATACCGTCATCGCGCGCATGGAAAGCCAGCCGGTCGACCAGATCCAGCTCCAGCGGCTGAAGAAGCGCAAGCTGAAGCTGAAGGACGACATCACCCGCCTCGAAAGCGGCCTCCTCCCGGATATCATCGCATAATGTCGGCCTCAGACGCCGGCGCCGGCATCCGCCGGCTTGGCTCGCCGGGTCGTGCCGTAAGGCGCGCTTTACAGCGCGGCGGCGGGCCGCATTCGCGGCCTCGGAGCATGGGCTGCGCCTCGCTCCGCCGAGATCGTTGGCGGCCTTCGGCCGTAGGCTTCTGGACAGGACGCTAGGATGCTCTCCCCCCTCGTCGGCATCATCATGGGCAGCCGGTCGGACTACGAGACCATGCGCCATGCGGAGGACGCGCTCCGCGCGCTCGAGGTGCCGTTCGAGTGCCTGGTCGTCTCCGCCCATCGCACGCCGGACCGGATGATCGCCTATGCCAAGGGGGCGGCCGATCGCGGGCTGCGGGTGATCATCGCCGGCGCCGGCGGCGCCGCGCACCTGCCCGGCATGGTCGCCAGCCTGACCCGCCTGCCGGTGCTCGGCGTGCCGGTCGAAAGCCATGCGCTGCGCGGCCAGGACAGCCTGCTGTCCATCGTGCAGATGCCGGCCGGCATCCCGGTCGGGACGCTGGCGATCGGCCGCGCCGGGGCGGTCAATGCCGGGCTGCTGGCGGCCGCCATCCTGGCGACCACCGACCCTGCCCTGGCCGGCCGGCTGGAGGCGCATCGCGCCGCCCAGACCGCGTCGGTGCCCGAGGCGCCGCAGGATCCGGCGACGTGACGCCGCTGCCGCCGAACGCCGTCATCGGCATCCTGGGCGGCGGCCAGCTCGGACGCATGTCGGCCCTCGCCGCCGCCCGGCTCGGCTATCGCTGCCATGTCTTCGGCCCCGAACCCGACGCGCCGGGCATGCAGGTCGCCGCCGCGCGCACCGTCGCGGACTACCTGGACGAGGCGGCCCTCGTCCGCTTCGCCGGCGCCGTCGATCTGGTCACCTTCGAATTCGAGAACGTGCCGGCCCGCACCCTGGAAGTGCTGGAACCGCTCGCCCCCTGCCGGCCGGGCGTGAAGGCGCTCCGCATCTGCCAGGACCGCATCGCCGAGAAGCAGTTTCTGGAAGCCGCCGGCGTGCCGGTGGCGCCCTGGCGCGCGGTCGAGAGCCTGGAGGCGCTGCAGGAGGCCGCGGCTGCGCTCGGCCTGCCGGCGGTGCTGAAGACGACCCGCCTCGGCTATGACGGGCGCGGCCAGGCGGTGCTGCGCGAGGCCGCCGACCTCGAGCCCGCCTGGCACCGGCTGGCGCCGAGGCCGCTGATCCTCGAAGGCTTCGTCCCCTTCGCCGCCGAGGTCTCGGCGATCGCCGCCCGCGGCGCCGACGGTGCCGTCGCCGTCTACGACATCGTCGAGAATCGCCACCGCCACCACATCCTCGACCTCAGCTTCGCCCCGGCCCGGGTGGCGCCCGCGGTCGCGGCAGCCGCTTCCGCCCATGCGGCGCGGGTCGCCGAGCAGCTCGGGCTCGTGGGCGTCCTGGCGCTGGAGCTGTTCCTGCTGCCCGACGGCCGCCTGGTCGGCAACGAGATCGCGCCGAGGCCGCACAATTCCGGGCATTGGACCATGGATGCCTGCGCCGCCAGCCAGTTCGACCAGCATGTGCGCGCGATCGCGGGGCTGCCGCTCGGTTCCGTCACCCGGTGTCACGATGCGGTGATGCGAAACCTGGTCGGGCCCGAAGGCATGGCGCTCTGGCCCAGGGCCACCGCGATGCCCGATGTCGTGCCGCATCTCTACGGCAAGGCCGAAGCCCGGGATGGCCGCAAGATGGGCCATGCGACGCGTTTGTTGCCGCTCGGCAGCCTCGCGGGCGCGACGGACGACGATGCGCTTCGGGGTTTGTAGCTCAGGGTTACGCTTCGTCGGACTCTGTGGCGGATTTGCCGATACCCCCTGTGGCTTCTTCGCCACACCGACCTGGAAACGCCGGGACATACGCTGACTTTCCAGGCGGAGCGGTGTTAGGGTGCCGTCACGCAATGCAGGACTCGGTGTGCTCGGGGGTGAGCGGACGGTTCTCAATGCGAATTATTGCACGTGAACGTAGGAGAGAGGGATGAGCCTTAAGAAGGCCCTTCTGGCCGCGACGATCCTGTCGCTGCCGATCGCCGCCCAGGCGCAGCCCGTCACCGGTATCTACATCGGTGCCGGCGCCGGCGTTAACTTCCTGCAGTCCGCCAAGGACAACGGGATCGAGATCGATGCGAACACCGGCTTCGTCGGCGTTCTCAGCGTCGGTTACGGGTTCGGCAACGGTCTGCGCCTCGAAGTCGAGGGCAATTTCCGCCACAACGAGCTCGACCGGATCGACGTGGGTCGCACCCGCCTGAACGCCAGCGGCAATGTCCGCTCCTACGGCGCGATGGTGAATGCGATCTACGAATTCCCGCTCGGCCCCGTTCAGCCCTACATCGGCGGCGGTATCGGTTACGTGTGGCAGGACCTCGATGGTCGTGCCCGTGGCGGCGGCCTGACGGCCACCTTCGACGACACCGACGGCGCGTTCGCCTTCCAGGGCATCGCCGGCCTCGCCTTCCCGATCGCCGCGGTTCCGGGCCTGGCGGTCACCGCCGAGTACCGCTTCCTCGGCACCACCGGCCATGAGTACCGGGTTGCCCGTACCGGTGCGGCGAGCAGCCGCTTCGAGTACGACAACTACAACCACTCGATCCTGGCCGGCATCCGCTACAACTTCGGCCAGGCCGCCCCGGTGGCCCCGGTCGTCCAGGCGCCGCCGCCGGCGACGGCCCGCACCTACCTGGTCTTCTTCGACTGGGATCGTGCGGACCTGACCGACCGCGCCCGGCAGATCATCGGCGAGGCGGCTGCCGCCGCCCCGTCCGTGAACTCGACGCGCATCGAAGTGGCCGGCCATGCCGACCGCTCGGGCACGCCGCAGTACAACCAGCGCCTGTCCGAGCGCCGCGCGAACAACGTGGCGGCCGAGCTGGTGCGCCGCGGCATCGCCCGCAACCTGATCGCGATCAGCGCCTTCGGCGAGACCCGCCCGCTGGTGCCGACCGCCGACGGTGTGCGCGAGCCGCAGAACCGCCGCGTCGAGATCGTCCTGCGCTGATCGCGCAGAACACTCGACCACGAGACGACGGAAGGGCGCCCGGGAAACCGGGCGCCCTTTTCGTTTGCCGGTTTCGTTTGCCGGCATCGCAACCCTCACCACTTCCTTGACGGCCGTGCAGCCGAAGCTTCCCCGCGACGATCCGCGCGCGCTATGGTGCGCTGCAGCCTTCCCCGATTCCGGGGCGCATGCCTGGTCCGGATCATATTGATGCGTCGTGTCGCTCTCCTTCTTGCCGTCGGCCTTTCGATGCCGGGCATCGCCGGTGCCCAGGTGTTGCGCCCGGGCGATGCAGTCACCGGACCCTATGTCGCGGGTGGCCTCGGCCTGAACCTCGTGCCCGACAGCCGCGCGGCGACCGATGGCCAGGTGGCGACCCAGCTTCGCGGCCTCGGCCTCTACCAGAACGGCTCCGTGTCCTATGATCCGGGCTTCGCCGGCGTGCTGAGCCTCGGCTGGGGCTTCGGCAACGGCTTCCGGGTCGAGGTCGAGGGCAATTTTCGCCGCAACGACCTGGAAGGCGCCGGCGGCTTCACCGGCTTCGGCCGCCTCAACGCCACCGGCCAGCAGGACACCTATGGCGTCATGGCAAATGTGCTGCTCGATCTCGGCAGCTTCGGCCCCGTGGTGCCCTATCTGGGAGCCGGCCTCGGCTATGCGGTGACGGATTGGCGGAACGTGCGCCTGACCGGCAGCGGAACCGGCATCCGGCTGAACGCCAACGGCTCCGACGGCCGCTTCGCCTATCAGGGCATCGCCGGCTTCGCCTTCCCGCTCGATTTCCTGCCCGGCGCCGCGTTGACCGCCGAATACCGCTTCTTCGGCACCTCCGGCCCCAGCCTGCCGATCCGCGCGGAGAATGCCGCGACCGGCGCCCGGCTGGCCGGCGGCAACGTCGCGACCGACAATTACAACCACTCCCTGCTGCTCGGCATCCGCTACGCCTTCAACGGCGTGCCCCCGGCCCCGCCGCCGGCAGCGCCGGCGCCGGCCCCCGCCGCGGTGCGGACCTTCCTCGTCTTCTTCGACTGGGACCGCGCCGACCTGACCGAGCGGGCGCGCCAGATCATCGCCGAAGCGGCGCTGAACGCGCGGCGCAGCGGCGGCAGCACGCGGGTCGAGGTGGCGGGCCATGCCGACCGCTCCGGCACGCCGGACTACAACCAGCGCCTGTCGCAGCGCCGCGCCGATCAGGTCGCCGGCGAACTGGTGCGCAACGGCGTCGACCGCGGCGACATCGCGATCACCGCCTTCGGCGAGACGCGGCCGCTGGTGGCGACCGCGGACGGCGTGCGCGAGCCGCAGAACCGCCGCGTCGAGATCCTGCTGCGCTGATCCCGATCAATCCCCGCGCATGAAAAAGGGGCCTTGCGGCCCCTTTTCCTTATCCTGTCCGCAGGCCGTTCAGCGCGCCCGGCGGGCCGGACGGGCGCCGCGGGCCTGGCGGGCGGGCGTCGCCGCACAGACATCGGGATTGTAGGTGGTCACGATGTTCCGCTCGGTCGTGATCTGCGCCAGCTGGTCGGCGCTGCCCGACATCACCTGCTGGTAGAGCGCCGCATTGTCGCGGCAGATGAAGGCCTCGGAGCGCGCCGCGTCCTGGTCATGCGCATTCGCGAGCTCGGTCGAATACATGTCGAAGCGGCGCACGCCCTGGGCCCCATAGGCGCGACGGAAATGCGCGACCGAGGTGCGGTAGGCGCCGGTGAGCTCGGTGCGGTGCCGCGTCACGAAGGCGTTGTAGTTGGCGTCCTGCTGGCATCGGATGGCGACCACCGCCAGATGGCTCTGCAGCGCATGCAGCTCGAGCGCGGTGCGCTCCGCCGGCTGGGCACAGGTATCGGCAATGGCCGGGGCGGCGACGGCCAGGGCCGCAGCGCCGGCGACCAGGATGTGGGCGATCTTCATGCGACCCGTTCTCTCCGAGGATTGACCGCAGCCTTATACACGGAGCGCCGCGCCCCCGGAAGCGCGCGAAGCGCCTGCGATCCATAAGTTACAAGCAGTTGGCGTCACGAGTGTCGAAACCAGTCGAAGTGTATGCCGCTCGCCGCGTCACGCACGCTTGCGCCGCGCGAACCGCGCCAGCCCGGCCAGCCGCCGGTCGAGGAAGGCAGCGGTCGCGGCGCCCTCCGGGTCGTCATCCTGCAGCCAGAAGGCGAGCGTGGAACCATAGACGCCGGCGAGCGTCGCCCGCCGCGTGTACCAGGAGAAGTCGGCGGAATTGTCGCCGGCGGCGTGCCAGATCGCGCTCACGGTGCGGGCCGCGCTGCGGGCCGCGACGCCGAGATTCCAGGGCAGCGCCAACCGCGCCGCGGCCCGGCGCGCGGCTTCCTTGTGCGGCGCCGCCTGGTCGAGCCGCAGCAGGATCAGGCGCCGGATGCGCCCGGGCGTGCGAAGGCCGGCCAGGCCGTCCTGCGCCGCCGCCTCCATGCTCCGATCGGCCAGGTCGAGCCAGGCCTCGATGGCGCCGATCGGGCCGGTCGGGAACAGCCAGGCCTCGCTCTGCGGATCCTCGCCCACGTCGCGGAGCCCGGCGCCGAGTGCGGCGCGGGTCCAGCCGAGCGCCGGGACGTGCGGCAGCGCAGCCTCGATCGCCACGTCGCGTTCCGGGCTGCGTTCCACGGTCATGGTGCGTCCTCCTCGCGGCGCGTGGCGTCCGCCGCAGCCGCCGCCTCGGCCGCCGCCGCGGCCCGCGCCAGCTCCTCGGCGAAGCCGAACTTCGAGAAATCGGTCATGCGCGAGAGATAGAGCACGCCGTCCAGATGGTCGTTCTCGTGCTGGATGACCCGGGCCCCGAGGCCCTCCGCCTCGCCTTCCACGCGCTGGCCCTCCAGGTCGAAGCCGCGGAACCGGATGCGGCGGGCGCGCGGCACGGCCCCGCGAAGGCCGGGGATCGACAGGCATCCCTCCCAGGCCTCCTCGATCTCCTCGCCCACCGCTTCGACCTCCGGATTGATCAGCGCGACCGGGGTGCCGGCGGCTGAGCGCCAGAGGAACAGGCGAAGCGGCACGTGCACCTGCGGCGCGGCCAGGCCGATGCCGCCGGCATCGGCCATCGTCTCGGCCATGTCGGCAATGAGGCGCCGGATCTCCGGCGCGGCCGGATCCGGCACCGGATCGGCGCGCTTCAGCAGCACCGGGTGGCCCATGCGGGCGATCTTGAGCAAGGCCATGGCGGCAACGGCACCCCGCGAGCTATGAACCCGGATGTAAGGCGCGGCGGGCCCGGGCGCGAGGGGCTTCCGGCGCGGCGTGGCTTCGTGCTAACAACGCCTTCCCGTGATTCGAGCGGGCTTCATCAGGCATGGCCTGGGCGAAGCCCGCCATATCGCGTTCGCTGTCATTCACCCGCAAACCCCAAGGAGGTTATGCCGCGTGCAGGTCGTCGTTCGTGACAACAATATCGATCAGGCGCTGAAGGCGCTGAAGAAGAAGCTGCAGCGTGAAGGCGTCTTCCGCGAGATGAAGCTCCGCCGCCACTACGAGAAGCCCTCCGAGCGCCGTGCGCGCGAGGCCGCCGAGGCCGTCCGCCGCGCCCGCAAGGTCGAGCGCAAGCGCCTGGAGCGCGAGGGGTTCTGAACCCCGCTGCCCCGCGCGTTGCGCGCGGGGATTGCTGCATCTGATGCCGATGACGCGGCGCGGGATGATCCCGCGGGCCGCGTTTTCGCGTATGGGATGCCGGGAGCGACGCGGATGCCCGCGACGCGGGTAGGCGCTTCACGCTTCGGCAACACTGACCACGTAACAAGAGGGCTCCTGCGGCGCGGAGTCCCGATGCCAGATCATTGCAGCCCCCAACGGGCCGAACCGGCCTCCGCCGATGTCACGCTCCGGCGCGCCTGGGCGGTCGCCTCCCCGGCCGTCCTGCCGCTGCCGGCCTGGCTCGGCGCCGATGCCGCCGGGATCAACCGCGACGAGATCACCGGCCTTCCCGACCGGCGCAGCTTCGGCCTGGCGCTCGCTGCCGCGGAAGCGGCAACGACGCGCGGCGACTGGGCCGGTTACGGCGTGCTGGCGCTCGACCTCGACCGCTTCAAGGCGGTCAACGACCGGCTCGGCCATGCCGCCGGCGACGTGCTGTTGCGCGCCGCCGCCGAGCGGATCGCGCGCGGGCTGCGCGAGGGCGACATCGCCGCCCGGATCGGCGGCGACGAATTCGCCGTGCTGCTCGCCCCCCCGGTCGGCGAGGAAGCGGCCGGCGCGATCGCCGCCCGCGTCATCGAACGGCTGGCCCTGCCCTTCACCCTCGGCGGGCGCACCGCCTTGATCGGCGCCAGTGCCGGCGTCGCGCTGAGCGACGCGGAGGAGCGCAGCGGCGCCGGCCTGCTGCGTCGCGCCGACCTGGCACTCGTGCAGGCCAAGGCCGATGGCCGCGCCCGCTGGCGGGCCTTCGATGCCGGCATGCAGAGCCGCATGGCCGCCCATCGCAAGCTGGAACACGATCTCCGCGACGCCGCCGAGCGCGGCGAGCTGCGGCTGCTCTACCGGCCGCAGCGCAACGTCTCCGGCGCGCTCACCGGCCAGGAAGCGCTGCTGCGCTGGGACCGGCCCGGCCATGGCCTGCTGCTGCCGTCGGATTTCCTGCCCGTTGCCGAGGAAGCCGGGCTCGCCGGACCGATCGGTGCCTGGATGCTGGGCACCGCCTGCCTGGAGGCGTCGCGCTGGCCCGATGCCGGGGTGACGCTGACCGTCGCCATCTCGGAGGCGCAGCTCGCCGGCGGCGCGTTGATCGTCGACGTGACGCGGGCGCTTGCCGGCAGCGGCCTGCCGCCGGAGCGGCTCGAGGTCGGGGTGCCGGAAGCGGCCCTCGCCCGCGATGCCGGCCAGGCGCTCGCGCAGTTCCGGGCGCTCCGTGACATCGGCATCCGCGTCTCGCTGACCGAATTCGGTGGCGGCCACGGCTCGCTCACCATCCTGCGCGCCTTTCCCTTCAACCGGGTGACCGTCGACCGCCGGCTGGAACGCGCGCTGTCGGGCGATGCCGCCGGCCGCACCATGCTGCGCGCGCTGGCGATGATGGGCGGCGAGACTGACTGACCTTGGCATGGGCATTGCCTCCCTCGGCCGTCCAGGCTGGAGTAGCGCCATGACCCGCATTGTCACCCTGCCCGCGCGGCCCGAGCCGCTGGCCATCGACCTTGCCGAAACCGCGCTCGTCATCGTCGACATGCAGAACGCCTATTGCTCGAAGGGCGGCTATATCGACCTGGTCGGCTTCGACGTCTCCGGCGCCGCGCCGGTGATCGCGGAGACGGCGCGGATCGCCGCCGCGTGCCGCGCCGCCGGCCTGCCGGTGATCTATCTCCAGAACGGCTTCTCCCCCGACCAGCGGGAGGCGGGCGGGCCGGCGGCGCCGGTCTGGCACAAGTCGAACGCGCTGAAATTCATGCGCGCCAACGAGGCCTATGCCGGCAAGCTGATCACCCACGGCACCTGGGACCACGAGATCGTGCCGGAGCTGACGCCGGAGCCGGGCGACATCCTCGTCCCCAAGGCGCGCTACTCAGGCTTCGCCGGCACCGCGCTGGAGCAGCTGCTGCATGCCAGGCGCATCCGCACCCTGCTGGTCGCAGGCGTCGCCACCAATGTCTGCGTCGAGAGCACCATCCGCGACGCCTATCACCGGGAATTCTTCCCGGTGATGCTGACCGACGCGACGATGGCGGCCGGTGCCGGCGCGCAGGCGGCGACCGAATTCAACGTCGCCGCCTTCTTCGGCTGGCTCGCGACCGGCGTCGAGCTGCGCGCCGCCCTGATGAGCAACGGCACGTCCTAATCCCGGACCCGCAGGACGACCGTGTCGCCGGCCTCCAGCAACCGCCCATCCTGCGCGCGCAGCTCCAGCTTGCGGACCGGCTCGCCCCGTTCGCGGTCGACCAGCCGGACATGCTGCTCGCCGGGCCCGAAGAAGTGCTGCTCACCCCATTGCCGCAACGCCACGAGCAACGGGAACAGGTCGAGCCCTTTCCGGGTCAGCACGTACTCCTGGTAGGCGCTGCCGTCGGAGGCCGGGGCGCTCGCCATGATCCCGTGCTCGACGAGGGTCCTGAGCCGGGCCGACAGCACGTTCTTCGCAAGCCCCAGGCTCTTCCGGAACTCCCCGAAGCGACGCAGGCCATCGAAGGCGTCGCGGATGATCAGCAGCGACCACCAGTCGCCGATGGCGTCGAGCGGCCGCGCGACCGGGCAGGCCGCATCGACATGGCTGGTCCGCTTCATCGCTCTCCTTTCCCCAACGTGGTTGCATAATGAAACCAAGCAGGCTAAGCCCAAAGTGGTTTTTATACGCAACCACAATCGGCACCGGATGGAAGGGCGCTGCGCGATGCCCGGGACGCTGCTCATGGCGCTGGCCGCGGGTCTCGCCGTCGCCAATATCTGCTACAGCCAGCCGCTGCTCGATGCCGTTGCCGACGATATCGGCCTCAGCCGCGCGATGGCGGGCGCCATCGGCGCGCTCACCCAGGTCGGCTATGCGCTCGGCCTGCTCCTGATCGCGCCGCTCGGCGACCTGCTCGACCGGCGGCGCCTGATCATCGGGCAGCTCCTGCTCTCGGTCGGCGCGCTCGCCACCGTCGCCGTCGCGCGCGACGGCGCGGTCCTGCTCGGCGCCATGGCGCTGATCGGCCTGCTGGCGGTCGTCGCCCAGGTGATCGTGGCGCATGCGGCGTCCCTGGCACCGGAGGCGTCGCGGGGCCGCGTCGTCGGCGTGGTGACGAGCGGCATCATCCTCGGCATCCTGCTCGCCCGCACGGTCGCGGGGACGGTGTCCGACCTGTTCGGATGGCGCGCCGTCTACCTGGCGGCGGCGGCCGCGACCGCCGGTGTCGCCATGCTGCTGCTGCGGCACCTGCCGCGGCAGCCTCGTGCCAATCCACCGATCGGCTACGGGGCGCTGATCGCGTCGATGCTGATGCTGCCGGTGAGCGAACGGATCGTCCGGGTACGGGCGGTGCTGGCGCTGTTCCTCTTCTTCTCGATCACCGTGCTGCTCACGCCGCTGGTGCTGCCGCTGTCGGCGCCGCCCTACGCGCTGTCGCACACGGTGATCGGCCTCTTCGGCCTGGCGGGTGCGGCGGGCGCGCTCGGTGCCGTCGGTGCCGGCAGGCTTGCCGATCGCGGCAGGGCGGAGGCGGTCACCGGCATCGCGCTGCTGCTCATGCTCGCGGCCTGGGGCGCGGCGGCGCTGCTGCCGCTCTCGATCTGGAACCTGGTGCTTGCGGTCGTGGTCATGGATTACGGCCTGCAGGCCGCGCATGTCGCGAGCCAGAGCCTGATCTACCGCGTGCGCCCGGATGCGCGAACCCGCCTGGCCGCGATCTACATGGTCTTCTATTCGATCGGCTCAGCGGCGGGGTCGCTCTCCTCCACCCTCGCCTATGCCGCCGGCGGATGGGCTGCCGTCTGCATGCTCGGCGGCGCCGTCAGTGCCGCCGGGCTTCTCTTCTGGGCAACGACCCGTCAGCGCTGCAGGGCCTGAACGATCTCCTGCGTGACCTTCTTCGCGTCGCCGAACAGCATCATCGTGTTCGGGCGGAAGAACAGCTCGTTGTCGACGCCGGCATAGCCGCTCGCCATGCCGCGCTTGACGAAGAACACCGTCTTCGCGCGCTCGACGTCGAGGATCGGCATGCCGTAGATCGCGCTGGCCTTGTCGGTCTTCGCCGCCGGGTTGGTCACGTCGTTCGCCCCGATCACGTAGGCGACGTCGGCCTCGGCGAATTCCGGGTTGATCTCCTCGAGCTCCTTGACCTCGTCATAGGGGACATTGGCCTCGGCCAGCAGCACGTTCATGTGGCCGGGCATGCGGCCGGCGACCGGGTGGATGGCGTAGCTGACCTCCGCCCCTTCCTTCTTCAGCAGGTCCGCCATCTCGCGCAGCACCTGCTGGGCCTGCGCGACGGCCATGCCGTAGCCCGGCACCACGATGATCTTCTGCGCGTTCTTCATAATGTAGGCGGCATCCTCCGGGCTGCCGGCCTTCACCGGCGCGCGGTCCCCGGCATCGGCGGCCCCGGCCGCCGCATCGCCGCCCGTGGTGCCGAAGCCGCCCAGCAGCACGTTGATGATGCTGCGGTTCATGCCCTTGCACATGATGTAGGAGAGGATCGCACCCGAAGCGCCGACCAGCGCGCCGGTCACCACCAGCAGGATGTTGCCGATGGTGAAACCGATGCCCGCCGCCGCCCAGCCGGAATAGCTGTTCAGCATCGAGACGACGACCGGCATGTCGGCGCCGCCGATCGGGATGATCAGCAGGAACCCGAGCGCGAAGGCGAGGATGGCGATCAGCCAGAACAGGAAGGCGTTACCGGTCGCGACGAAGGCGATCACCAGCACCAGCAGCAGCAGCCCGAGGCCGAGATTGAGCCAGTGCTGGTTCTGAAACAGGATCGGCGCGCCGGACATCCGCCCGTCGAGCTTGGCGAAAGCGATCACCGAGCCCGAGAAGGTGATGGCGCCGATCACCAGGCCGAGCGACATCTCGACCAGCGACCCGCCATGGATATGGCCATAGCTGCCGATCCCAAAACTTTCCGGCGCGTAGAAGGCGGCGGCGGCCACGAACACCGCCGCCATGCCGACCAGCGAGTGGAAGGCGGCGACGAGCTGCGGCAGCGCCGTCATCTGGATGCGGGTCGCGACGTAGACGCCGATCGAGCCGCCGATCGCGAGGCCCGCGATGACGAGGGCGACGCCGCCCGCGCCCATGCCGGGATGCAGGAGCGTCGACAGGATGGCGATCGCCATCCCGATCATGCCGTAGAGGTTGCCGCGGCGGGAGGTCTCGGGATGGCTCAGCCCGCGGAGTGCGAGGATGAACAGGACCGAGGCGACGAGATAGGCGAGCGTCGAAAGCGTGGTCGCCATGGCGCGTCAGCCCTTCTTCCGGAACATGGCGAGCATTCGGCGCGTCACCGTGAAGCCGCCGAAGATGTTGACCGAGGCGAGGGTCACCGCGACGAAGCCGAAGACCTTGGCGGCGACGCCGTCCGACAGGCCTGTCGCCAGGATCGCACCCACCACGATCACCGAGGAGATCGCGTTGGTGACGCCCATCAGCGGCGAGTGCAGCGCCGGCGTCACGCTCCAGACCACGTAGTAGCCGACGAAGCAGGCCATCAGGAAGATGGTCAGCAGATAGAGGAAGGGCTCGGCCGCGGCGGCGATCGGCGCCGCCGCCTCCGCCGCGCGGCGCGCGGCCTCGGCGAGCTCGAGCGCGCGGTTGGCGAGCAGCGTCGCCTGGTTGGCGAGGTCAGTCGCGTTCATGATCGGCGGTTCCCCTCAGGCCGCCACGGCGGGCGCGAGTTGCGGATGCACGACGGCGCCGCCGCGGGTCAGCGCGGTGCCCTTCACGATGTCGTCCTCGGGCGGCAGCTTCGGCGCCTTCGCCTCCTTGTCCCAGAAGGTGGTCAGGAAGGTCAGCAGGTTGCGCGCATAGAGGGCCGAGGCCGCGGCCGGGATGCGCCCCGGCCAGTTGCGCCAGCCGAGGATGGTGACGCCGTTCGCGGTCACCACCGCATCGCCGGGCACGGTCGACGCGACGTTGCCGCCGGCGTCGGAGGCGATGTCGACGACGACGCTGCCGGGCTTCATCGACGCGATCATCTCGGCGGTCACCAGCACCGGTGCCTTTCGCCCCTGCACCAGTGCGGTGGTGACGACGACGTCCTGCTTGGCGATGTGGGCCGCGACCACCTCCGCCTGCCTGGCGTAGAACTCGGCCGAGAGCTGCTTGGCGTAGCCGCCGGCGGTCTGCGCGGCGCGGCTCTCCTCGTCCTCGTAACCCACGAAGCTCGCGCCGAGCGACTTGATCTCCTCCTTGGCGGCCGGCCGCACGTCGGTCGCACTCACCCGGCCGCCGAGCCGGCGCGCGGTCGCGATCGCCTGCAGCCCGGCGACGCCGGCGCCCATGATGAAGACGTTGGCCGCCGGGATGGTGCCGGCCGCCGTCATCAGCATCGGGAAGCCGCGGTCGAAGCTCGTCGCCGCTTCGATCACCGCGCGGTAGCCGGCGAGGTTCGCCTGGGAGGAGAGGATGTCCATCGACTGCGCCCGGGTGATGCGCGGCAGCAGCTCCATCGCATGCGCCTCGATGCCGCGCTCGGCATAGGCCGCGGCGGCGGCGGCATCGGCGGCCAGCGTGCCGATCAGCACCGCGCCGCGCGGGATCAGCGCCAACTCATCCGCCTCGCCCTCGCCGGCGGCCAGCGGCGCGCGCACCTTCAGCACGATGCCGGCGCCGGCCAGCGCCGCGGCGGCATCCGCCGCGACCTCCGCCCCCGCTTCGGCATAGGCGGCGTCGGTGAAGCCGGAGGCGAGGCCCGCGCCCCCCTCGACCGCGACGGTGGTGCCGAGGCCGATCAGCTTCTTCACCGTCTCCGGCGTCGCCGCGACCCGGGTTTCCCCGCCGCGCCGTTCCTTCAGAACCGCCACCCGCATGCGACCTCACCCCCTGGACCGGAACCCTTGTCACCTTCGCACCAAGCACAAGGCCCGGCCGGCGGCAAGCGCCGGGCCGCGAAGCCTGTCTTGCGCTACCCCGTCTCCAGCGCCGCGATCAGCCGCAGCATGGTGGCGGCGTCGGGCATCGGCAGCACCTCCTCCACCCCGGCGCGGATGAATTCCGCGACCACCGGCGGCGGCGCCGGGGCATCGGCGCCGAAGGGGCTGCGGAAGCCGTGCCGGGTCCAGGCCCGTTCCTGCAGGCCGGGTGCGAGCAGCGCCCGCGCCAGCGGCTCCGCCTCCGGCCGCAGCGCCAGCAGCGGATGCGCGGACAGCACGGTCGGGCGCGGATAGATCAGCACCGGGCGCACCGGCGATGCCGCCTCCACCCGCCGCCAGCGATCGGGATCGGCCAGCACCCATTCGATCAACTGGTTCTCGTAGCCGACGATCATCGGCTGCACGCCCGGACCGCCCGCCAGGTAATCCTCGAACAGCCGCGCCGAGGAGGGCGGCTTGAAGCCCATGGTCCCGAACAGGCGGACGAGCTGCGGCAGATGCCGGTCGAGGGCAGCCTCGGTCAGCACGTCGCCGGCCAGCACGTTGCCGGCGAGTGCGGCGAACATGAAGCCGGAATTGGACCGGTTGGGATCGGTCGCCAGCAGCCGCGCCCGGCCGCCCTGGCCGGCGACGCCGAGCTCCGACCAGGCGCGCCCTTCGAGCAGCGCCGCCAGCAGCCGGTCGAGCGCCAGGTCGTAGTGGCGCGGCCCGATCCGACGGGCGAGGCCGCCGGCGACCAGGCCGTCGGCAATCCGGTCCCAGGAGAAGATCGCCATCGGCACCGTCAGGATCGCCGCCTCGGCCCGGATCGGCAGGCCGCTGCGGCGGGCGATGTCGCCGATCACCGCCGAGGAGGGCCAGAGGAAGGCCGGCTCCTGGCGGAGCAGTGCCGGGTCGCGGACCATCTCGACCGAGCCGGCACGGCGCGCATCGAGCCGGAAGCCGGCGCCGCGGAGTTCGTCCACGATCCCGGGATCGGCGAGCAGCCCTTCCTTCTCGCCGCCGACGAAGCCGAACAGCGTCGTCACCGGCCCGAAGCGGCCAAGCAGGCTCGGGCGCGCCCCAACCAGCTCGCTGCCCGCCCCCGCCGCGGCGGCGGCACCGAACAGGCCGAGGCCGATCGTGCGGCGGGTCAGCGGCATCAGCGCGCCACCTTCTTCGCATCGGTCTCGGCCAGCGCATCCTCCAGCAGCCGCAGCTCGAGGTCGAGGGCGCGGAGCTCGGGCTCGGCCAGGCTGTCGCGGCTGCGCATGAAGGCCGTTTCCAGTCGGGCGGTCATGGCGGCGAGGCGCCCCTGCCGCTCCGGATCCGGCGCCGCCTGGGCCTCGACCAGCCGAAGCCCCTCGGCGAGCTGCGCGGCGCGCGGCAGCAGGTAGGTCAGCAGACGTTGGCCCTGGCCGATGCGCGCCGGATCGGCGGCGAGCGCCTGCATCACCGCCTCCGCCGCCTCGGCCATATGGGTGAAGCGTACACCGATGCCCGGCGCGCGGATGGCGCCGGCCGCGGCGCGGAGTTGTGCGAGAGGCGGCTCCGCCTCGGCGATCAGCCGCCGCACCAGCTCGCCGCGGGTTCCGGCCGGCACCCGCTCGGCAAGGCTCCGCGGCCGCAGCAGCAGGGTCAGGGCGATGCCGAGCGCGAGCCCGGCCGCGAGGGCGATGCCGAAGCCGAGGCCCAGGCCCCATTGCAGCACCAGCAGCAGCGCCGCGGCGCCGCCCCAGGCCGGCAGCCAGTGCGGACCGTCGCGGAGCATGGTCAGTTGTAGCCGCGCGCCGCCCGGAAGGCGGCTTCCAGGTCGCGTCGCCCGTCGAAGACGCGGGCCCGGGTCAGCGCGGCGATGGCGTCGAGCTGCTGGCGCTCGCCATCGCCGAACAGCACGCCGAAGACCGGGATGTCGAGATCGAGGCTGCGCCGTGCCTGTTCCTCCGCGGCGCGGAGGCGCTCGATCGTGCCCTCCGACCGGCCATCGGTCATCAGCAGCACGGCCGGCAGCGCGGCCCCGGGCTCCTTCGCGAGCTGCCGCTCCAGCGTCGCGACCGCCTCCGCGGCGCAGGCATAGATGTCGGTGCCGCCGCCGGCGCGGAGGCGCTCGACGTCGCGCAGCAGCTCGGCCTGGGATGCTGCCGCCCCGGTCGCCTCGAAGCGCTGGGCGACCCGGTGGTTGAAGGTCAGGACCAGGATGCGGTCGGCCGGCGTCCACTGCGTCAGCGCTTCCTCCATCCGGGCCGGCGTCAGCAGGAAGCGCATCGCGGCCCGCAGCTCCTCGATCCCCCGCCCCTCCATCGAGCCTGAGAGGTCGAGGCAGAGCGCGGTCAGCGACGGCCGCCGCCAGGCCGCCTGATAGAGGCCGAGGGCGCGGAACAGCAGCGCCGGATCAGGCGGGCGGATCGCGGTCAGCGGCCGCGCCGGATCGAAGCCCCAGGACGGGTCGGCGGCCGGCGGCGGCGCCTGGCTGCCGAAGGCCGGGCGGCGGCCGGTCGCCGTCACCCGCGCCTGCACCGCCGGCGACAGCAGGTGTTCCTGCAACGCCAGGAAGAAGGCTTCCGCCTTCGGCGCCTCGGCGCGCGGCAGGAAGCCGAGCGGCGCATCGGCGACGGCGACGCCGTCCCGCGGCGTCACCGCCACCAGCAACTCCCGCCGCATCGCCCGGAGCTGGTCGTTGGTTTCCTTCAGCACCGCCTCGTAGTTCCACATCGCGGCATAGGCGCGGCCCTGCCGCTCGCCTTCCAGGAACAGGTCCATGAGCCAGCCGGAGGAGCCGGAGGAGCGTTCGACGCCGCCCAGCAGTCCGCGCACCGCCGCCGCGACCTCCGGCCGATCCAGGCTCTCGGGCTCGATCACGTCGGGCGCGCGATGCGCGGCCGCGAGCATGGCCAGGAAGGCAGCCGCCCCGGAATTCGACTGCGTCGCCGAGGTCATCAGGAAGCGGAGCCGCCCGGCGGTGACGGCGGCCACGATCTCCGCCATGCCGACCTCGCGCCCGACCCAGCCGAGCTCGCGCGCCAGCGGGGCCCGCACCCCGAGCACCACCGGCGACAGCGCGATCGACCGCGCATGCCGCACCCGGCGTTCGCTGTCGAAGAGGTCGATCCAGAGGCTTGCCGCCGGCCAGACCGCATCTGCCGGCGGTGGCCGGCCGGGGCGGAGCGCCAGCCCGATATCGAGCGAGCCCTGATAGGTGAAGCGGCAGGCGACGCTGCGGCGGGCGCAGAACTCCTGGACGATCGGCTCCAGCGCCTGCTGCTCCGACCCGGCGAGGATGGTGAATTCGCGCGGGCCATCCTCGCCGCAGCCGGCGAGGAGGGCCAGGACCAGGACCGCGAGGAGCCGCCGCACGGAGGTCAGCGCCCGCCCTCGAGGAGGGCGGTGCGGAGCTGCCCGGTCATCGCCTCCATCCGCGTCTCGGCGTCCACGCGCTTGGCGCGGCCATCGCGCTGCACCTGGAGCACGCCGCGGATGGTCTCGATCATCGTCGCGTTGGTCTGCTCCAGCGTCTCGATGTCGAGGATGCCACGCTGCGCCTGCTTCTCCACCTCGATCGCCTGGCCCTTCATCATCTCGGCGGTCTGGCGCAGCATGGTGTTGGTGGCGTCGGTCACCGTCCGCTGCATCGCCAGCGCCTGTTCCTGATGCGTCAGGCCGAGCATCAGCACCATCTTCTGCTTCCAGAGCGGCACCGTGAGCGTGATGGTGGCGCCGAGATTCTCGATCAGCGTTTCGTCGCCCGATTGCAGGATGCGGATCTGCGGCAGCTGCTGGATGCCGACCTGCCGCGCCTGCCGGAGGTAGAAGACCCGCTTCTCCAGCCGTTCCAGCGCCTGCTGGGTGTCGCGCAGCGCCTCGGCCTGCAGCACCGCCTCCGGCCCCGTCGCGGCGGCCGCCGCCTGCTCCAGGGGCGGCAGCCGCTCGGCGCGGAACCGCTCCACATAGGCGCGGCCGCCGGCGATGTAGGCGTCGAGCCCGGTGACGGCGTTCAGGGTCTCCGCATGCAGGTCGTCGAGCATGGCGATGTCGCGGCGGAGCGTGTCGCGATGCCGGTCGAGCTCGATCGCGATGCCTTCGATCTGCGTCGCGACGTCCTCGAACTCCATCCGGAAGCGCTTCACCCGGCTCTCGACCGAGCCGAACAGGCGGGAGAGCAGCCCGCGCTCCTTGAGTGAAGCGGGATCGAGCCCCTCCGCTTTCAGGATGATCTCCTGCAGCAGGCCGCCGGTGTCGCCGAGGTCGCGGTTCTTCACCTGGCCCAGGATGCGGTCGGCGAAGTCGACGACCTGGCGCTGCGCCTGCTCGCCGAAGCCCGAGAGCCGCGCGCGGTCGTCGAGGTCGATCTGCCCCGCGATCTCGGCCACCGCCTGCGGGTTCGGCGCCGGCACTCCGGTCACTGCGGTTTCGGTGGAATGCGCCACGGCCAGCCCCTCGCCTCTGCGGGCGGAGGTTAGGCGAGCCGCGGGAACGACGCCACGCCGTTCCGGGACAGTTCAGTTTCAATTACGTGACATCCGGCACTCAGCCGGGTGGAGGCACCCCTGCCGCGGCCAGCGCGGCCGCCTGGCGTTCCGCGAGTGCCGCTTCGGAGAAATCGGCCGTCAGTTCACGGAACATCTGGTGCCAGTTCAGCTCGGCGCGAAGGCGGAGGAAGACGCTGCCGAGGCCGATCGCGGCGCGGTCCATCAGCGGGAATTCCCGCGGCACCCGGACCGGGCCGGTCTTCTGCAGACCGGCATGGACCTGCTCGGCGACCTTGCGGCCGTAGAGCACGTCGTCGCTCTCCTGGATCGGCCGCACCCGATCCTGCAGCAGCGGCTCGTAGAGGAAGCGCGCCCAGATGCCCAGCACCTCCCGCGTCTCGCGCTTCAGCTCGCCGAAGCCCCAGATGCGATAGGCCTCGGCCGCCTTGTCGTCGTCGCCGTCGCGCACCGCTTCGTACAGCATGATGACGCCGCCGACGAAGCGCGGCGGGAAGACGCGGATGGTGCCGTAATCGAGCAGGTTGATGCCGAAGCCGTCATTCTCCTGCGTATCCGCATGGACCTGGTAGTTGCCGAGATGCGGGTCGCCATGGATCACGCCGTAGCGGTAGAAGGGCACGTACCAGGCGCGGAACAGCGCCCGCGCATAGGCGTTCCGCTCCTCGAGCGGCGCATCCTCGTCGAGGCGCGACTGGATCGGGCGGCCTTCCAGCCAGGTCATGGTCAAGAGCCGCCGCGTGGTCAGCGCCTCGACCGGCCGCGGCACCCGGACCGCCGGCACGCCGTCCAGCATGGCGCCGTAGAGCCGCATCTGCGCGGCTTCGCGGGTGTAGTCGAGCTCTTCCCGCAGGCGCTCCGACATCTCGGCATAGACCTCCTCATGCTGGAGGGTGCTGTCCATGCGCTTGTAGACGCTCATCGCGAGCTTGAGCTGCCGGAGGTCGGCATCGACCACGCTCGTCATGTCCGGGTATTGCAGCTTGCAGGCGACCTCGGTGCCGTCCGGCAGGCGCGCGCGGTGCACCTGGCCGAGCGAGGCGGCGGCGGCCGCCTCCTGCCCGAAGACGGCATAGCGGGACTGCCAGTCGGCCCCGAGCTCGGATTGCATGCGCCGGCGCACGAAGGACCAGCCCATCGGCGGCGCATTGGCCTGCAAGGTCGCAAGCTCCCGCGCATATTCGTCGGGCAGCATGCCGGGCACGGTCGAGAGGAACTGCGCCACCTTCATCATCGGGCCCTTGAGCCCGCCGAGGATGGCCTTCAGGTCCTCCGCATGCGCGGCCTTGTCGGTCTTGATGCCGAGGAAGCGCTGCCCCGCGACGCGCGCCGCGATGCCGCCGACCGCGCCCGAGGTGCGGGCCATGCGGCGGAGGCCGCCGAAGAGGGTGCCGCGATCCTCAGCCATCGTCTTTGGCCAGTTCGTCGATGAAGCCTGCGATGACGTCGAGGCCCTTCGTCCAGAAAGCGGGATCGGAGGCATCGAGCCCGAAGGGCGCCAGCAGCTCCTTGTGCCGCAACGTGCCGCCGGCGCGCAGCATGTCGAGATACTTCGCCTCGAACTCCGGGACCGCGCCGTCGCGATAGACGCCATAGAGGGCGTTCACCAGGCAGTCCCCGAAGGCATAGGCGTAGACGTAGAAGGGCGAGTGCACGAAGTGCGGGATATAGGCCCAGTAGGCTGCGTAATCGGGGGTGAACTCGAAGGCGGGGCCGAGGCTTTCCGTCTGGATGCGCATCCAGATCGCGCCGATCCGCTCGTGGCTGAGCTCGCCCTTGCGCCGCTCCTCGTGCAGCAGCGCCTCGAAGCGGTAGAAGGCGACCTGGCGGACCACCGTGTTCAGCATGTCCTCGACCTTGCCGGCGAGCAGCAGGCGCCGCCGCCGCGGGTCGCGCTCGGCATCGAGCACGGCGCGGAAGGTCAGCATCTCGCCGAACACCGACGCGGTCTCGGCCAAGGTCAGCGGCGTCGAGGACATCAGGTAGCCCTGCCCCGCCGCCAGCACCTGGTGCACGCCGTGGCCGAGCTCATGCGCCAGCGTCATCACGTCGCGCGACCGGCCATGGTAGTTCAGCAGCAGATAGGGATGCGCCGAGGGCACCGTCGGATGCGCGAAGGCGCCCGAGGCCTTGCCCGGCCGCAGCGCCGCGTCGATCCAGGGCTTGTCGAAGAAGCGCTTCCCGATCGCCGCGAGCTCCGGGCTGAAGGCGGCATAGCTGTTCAGCACCCGCTCGGTCGCGGCATCCCAGGGGATCAGCCCGTCATCCTCCTCCGGCAGGGGCGCGTTGCGGTCCCAGTGCTGGAGTTTCTCCAGGCCGAGCCAGCGCGCCTTCATCGCGTAGTAGCGATGCGCGAGGCGCGGGTAGCTGTCGGTGACCGCAGTGACGAGGGCGTCGACGACCTCGTCCTCCACCATGTTGGCGCGGTTGCGGGCGGAGCCGGGGCGCGGGTAGCGGCGCCAGCCGTCGACGATCTCCTTGTCCTTGGCGAGCGTGTTGGTGATCAGCGAGAACAGGCGGATGCGCTCGCCGAAGGCCGCCGAGACCCCTTCCGCGGCCGCCGCGCGCACCGCGCGGTCGCGGTCGGAGAGCTTGTTGAGCGCCGCCGAGACGGTCTGCTCCTCGCCCGAGACCATCACCTTCATGGTCGCGACGGTCTCGTCGAACAGGCGGTTCCAGGCGCTGCGGCCGGTCACCTCCTTCTCGTGCAGCAGCTTCTCGGCTTCGTCGGAGAGCTGGTGCGGCCGGAACACGCGGAGGTCGCGGAGCCAGGGCGACCAATGCGCGAGCGCCGCGCTGCCGGACTGCTTCGCCGCCAGCGCCGCATCCTCCAGCCGGTTCAACTCCAGCGTGAAGAAGATCAGGCGGGAGGAGATGGCGGTGATGCGTTCCTGCATCGACTGGTAGAAGCGACCATTGGCCGCGTCCTGCGCATCGCCCGAGAAGATCAGCTGCGCGTAGCTGATGACGCGGCCCAGCACCTCCTCCATCCGCTCGTACTCGGCGATGGCGGCGGCGAGCGCATCGCCCGGCAGGGCGCCGAGCTTGCCGGCCTGCGCCGCCTCGAAGGCCTTCGCATCCTGCTCCACCCGGTCGAGATCCGCCTCGAGCCGTGGATCGCCGGGCGCCGCATAGAGGTCCGACAGGTCCCAGACCGGCAGCGGCGGGCCCTCGGCGGAGGCGTCGAGCGGGGATCGGGCGGGGCGGGGGATGGGGCGCGTCTCGGTCACCAACCCCATATAGACCGAAGCGCGGCGCGGCCAAGCGCCGCCGCGCCGGGCCATTCCAGCAATTCCAACGGCGCCGGAATCCATCTAGATGGCCTGACCGGGAAACGTCACGGGGATGACATGCCTTACTCGCGGGGCGACTGGCCCACCTTGCCGGCCATGATGCTGGCGCGCGCCCGCGCCTGGGGTCCGAAGCCGCTGTTCCGCTATTGGCGCGACGGCGGCTGGCAGCGCCTCAGCTGGGGCGGTTTCGCCGAGCAGGTGGCCGCCCTTGCTGTCTTCCTGCGCGCCCAGGGCATCGCACCGGGCGACCGCGTGCTGCTCGTCTCGGAGAACCGGCCGGAATTTCCGGTCGCCGACACCGGGATCATGGCGGTGGGCGCGGTGACCGTGCCGACCTACACCAGCAACACGGCGGCCGACCACGCCCATATCAAGGGCGATTCCGGGGCCCGCGCCGCGATCGTCTCGACCGGCCGCCTGGCGGCCCGGGTGCTGGAGGCAGCGGCCGCGACCGGCGGCCTCGACCTCCTGGTCGTGATGGAGGATGCGCCGCGGCCGGAGGGAATCCCGAGCTTCACCTGGTCAGAGGCGCTCGCGACGCCGGGCGATCCCGCCATGCTCGAGGCGGAGGCCGAGCAGGCCTCCCCGGAATCGCTCGCCTGCCTGATCTACACCTCCGGCACCGGCGGCAAGCCCAAGGGCGTGATGCTGCCGCACCGGGCGCTGCTCGCGAACCGCAACGGCATCGTCCCGCTCGCCGAGCGGCTCCGCTTCGCCGGCAACCCCTACCTTTCGTTCCTGCCGCTCTCGCACAGCTACGAGCACACGGTCGGCGTCTTCCTGCTGCCCTCGGTCGGCATGGAGGTCGTCTATTCGCGCGGCGCCGACCGCCTGGCGCAGGAATTTGCGGAGGTCGCGCCGATGGTCGTCACCGCCGTGCCCCGCCTGTTCGAGGTGCTGCGCGCCCGCATGCTGGCGCAGATCGAGAAGGATGGCGGCCTGAAGCGGCGCCTGTTCGAGCGCGCGCTGGCGCTCGGCCTCCGCCGCATGGACGGTCCGCCGCTCGGGACCTGGGAACGCCTGCAGGATGCGGTGCTGGACCGGCTGGTGCGCAGCAAGGTGCGGGCACGCTTCGGCGGCAAGCTGCAGGCGCTGGTCTCCGGCGGCGCCCGGCTCGACCCGGAGCTCGGCGGCTTCTTCATCGCCCTCGGCCTGCCGGTGCTGCAAGGCTATGGGCAGAGCGAGGCGGGGCCGGTGATCAGCGTCAACCTGCCCTGGGCCAACCGGCGGGAGACGGTGGGTCCGCCGATCGCCGGCGTCGAGGCCCGGATCGCGCCGGACGGGGAGGTGCTGGTGCGCGGCGACCTGGTCATGCTCGGCTACTGGGGCGAGCCGGCGGCGACCGCGGCCGCCCTGCAGGCGCTGCCGGGCGATGCCGACCCGCGGCCCTGGCTGCACACCGGCGATGTCGGCGCACTCGATGACGGCTATCTCCGCATCACCGACCGCAAGCGCGACTTCATCAAGACGCTCGGCGGCGACATGGTGAGCCCGGCCAAGGTCGAAGGGCTGCTGATGGCGGAGCCCGAGATCGCGCAGGCGGTCATCGCCGGCGAAGGCCGGCCGGCGATCGTCGCCCTCATCGTCCCGGCCGAGGGTCAGGAGTCGCGGGTCGCGGCCGCGGTCGAGCGGGTGAACGGCCGGCTGTCGACCATCGAGCGCATCCGCCGCTTCGCCGCGGTCGCGCCCTTCACGATCGAGGAGGGCACGCTGACGCCGACGATGAAAGTCCGCCGCCGCATCGTGCTGGACCGCAACGCGCCCCTGCTGGACAGCCTGCAGCCCAACCGGGGTTGAAGTTATCTAGCCCTCAATCGCCGGGCGCGGCCTCCGGCCGCTTGGCTCGCCGGACGACCGGCGGGCCGCATTCGCGGCCTCGGATCGGTCAAGTGAACCGATCCGCAACCCTACGCCTCGTCCGCGATGTAGGCGCCGAGCCCGGCCGCGAGCGCGTCGAAGACGATGCGGCAGCGGCGGCTGCCGCGCAGGTCGGCATGCATCGCGAGCCAGGTGTCGAGCCCGATCGCGAGAGCCTCCGGCAGCAGCCGCTCCAGCACCGGCGCGCGGCGCGCCAGCGCCACCTGGCAGACCCCGATGCCGAAGCCGGCACGGATCGCCGCGAGCTGCGCCAGGTCGCTGTCGGTCCGCAGCGCGAACAGGCGCCGGTGCAGCGGCACGCCCTCGGCGCGAAGCCCCCGGATGAAGGCGCTCTCCCGGTCGAAGCCGATCAGCGCATGGTCGCGGAGCGCCTCCAGGCTGTCCGGCCGGCCGCAGCGTTCGAGGTAGCGGGGATGCGCATGCAGGCCGAGCGTGATGCGGCCGATCCGCCGCGCCACCAGCGCCTCCTGCACCGGGCGGACCATGCGCACCGCGATGTCGGCGTCGCGGCGCAGCAGGTCCTCGGTGCGGTTGGTCAGCACCAGCTCGACGACGAGCGCCGGATGCGCCTCGCGCAGCGCGGCCAGAACGGGCGGCAGCACCTCCGCGCCCACCACCTCGCTCGCGGTCACCCGCACGGTGCCGCGGCTGCCGGCACGCGCGCCGGAGGCGGCGCGCAACAGCGCCGCGGCGCCGGCCGCCAGCGCCTCCGCATGCGGGCGGAGATCCTCCGCCGCCTCGGTCGGCGCCAGCCCCTGCACCGAGCGGGTGAAGAGCGGCAGGCCGAGCGCCTGCTCCAGCGCCTCGACATGCCGCCCGACGGTCGGCTGCGCGACGCCGAGCGCGCGTGCCGCGCCGGAGAGCGAGCCTTCCCGCAGTACCGCGAGGAAGCTGCGATAGAGGTCCCAGCCCGGCCCCGCCTCGTCCATGCATTCTTGTATGGTATCGCCACGGCTTTGGCGAATTTCGTTTGGCCCCGGCGGCCGCCATCCTGACCCGGTCACGAACAGGAGGCGGCGATGACGGAACGACGGACGGCGCTGGTGCTGGGCGCCACGGGCGGGATCGGGGGCGAGGTCGCGGAAGCGCTGCTCGCGCGCGGCTGGGCGGTCAGGGCGCTGCACCGCGACCCGAAGGCGGCGGCGGCGCGGACGCCCTGGCTCCGCGGCCTCGACTGGCGGCCGGGCGATGCGATGCGCCCGGCCGATGTCGCCGCGGCAGCGGCCGGCGCCGGGCTGATCCTGCACGGCGTCAACCCGCCGGGCTACCGGCGCTGGGCCGAGCTCGTCCTGCCCATGCTCGAGGCCAGCATCGCGGCAGCCCGCGCCTCCGGCGCGCGCATCCTGCTGCCCGGCACGATCTACAATTACGGCCCGGACGCCTTCCCCGTGCTGGACGAGGCGGCGGCGCAGAATCCCGAAACCGGCAAGGGCCGCATCCGCGCGGCGATGGAGCGGCGGCTCCGCGACGCGGCGGCGGAGGGCGTGCGCAGCCTCGTCGTCCGGGCCGGCGATTTCTTCGGGCCGCGCGCCGGCAACAGCTGGTTCGCACAGGGGCTGCTCGGCGGCGCGCGCCCGGTCCGCACCATCCGCAGGCCGGGCCGGCCAGGCATCGGCCATGCCTGGGCCTACCTGCCGGACCTTGCCGAGACGATGGTGCGGCTCATGGAGCGGGAGGCGGCGCTCGACCCCGTCGCATCCTTCCACTTCGGCGGACACTGGGATGCCGACGGCACCGCGATGCCGGACGCGATCCGCCGCGTCATCGCGCCCACGCCGCGGATCGGGCCTTTCCCGTGGTGGCTGGTCGCCGCCGCCGCGCCCTTCCTGCCGACGCTCGGCGGGCTCTGGGAGATGCGCCATGTCTGGCGGGTGCCGATCCGGCTCGACAACCGCCGGCTGATCGCCCTCCTCGGCGAGGAGCCGCACACGCCGCTCGACCGGGCGGTGCGCGCCACGCTCGCCGGGCTCGGCGCGCTCGGAATGGCTGACCGGCCCAAGCCTGACTTGCCCGCCGCCCTGCCCGGGCGGAGCATGCCGGCCGGATCGCGATAGAGGACAGCACGGATGGACGCGCTCGCGGGGCTGTGGCGGCAGGCGGAGCTCGACGCGCGGGCGCTGGACGCGGTGACGCTTACCGGCGCCGATCCGGTCCTGCCCTCGTCCTTCCGCATCGGCGCCGCGGCGCAGGCGGCGATCGCGGCGGCGGGGCTGGCGGCGGCCGAGATCCATCGCCGCCGCGGCGGCCCCGCGCAGCGCGTCTCGGTCGCCATGCGCGACGCCGCGATCGAGTTCCGCTCCGAGCGCTACTACGCCGTCGACGGCAAGGCCCCGCCCGACCCCTGGGACAGCATCGCCGGCCTCTACCCCACCGCCGGCGGCGGCTTCGTCCGGCTGCACACCAACTTCCCGCATCACCGCGCCGGCGTGCTCCGCCTCCTCGGCTGCGCCCCCGAACGCGACGCCGTCGCCGCCGCCCTGCTGGGATGGGACGCCGCCCGGTTCGAGACCACGGCGGCGGAGGCCGGCATGGCGGTCTCCGCCGCGCGCGGCTTCGCCGACTGGGACGCGCATCCGCAGGGCCAGGCGGTCGCCGGCCTGCCGGCGCTGTCGATCGAGCGGATCGGCGATGCGCCCCCGCGCCCGCTCCCGCCATTGGCAGCAAGGCCCCTCGCCGGCCTCCGCGTGCTCGACCTGACGCGGGTCATCGCCGGCCCGGTCGCCGCGCGGACGCTCGCCGCCCATGGCGCGGAGGTGCTGCACGTCACCGCGCCGCATTTGCCGGCCCTGCCGGCGCTGCTGCCCGATACCGGCCGCGGCAAGCGCACCGCCTCGCTCGACCTCCGCGACGCGGACCAGGCGGCGACGCTCGCCGCACTCGCCCGCGGCGCCGACGTCTTCCTGCAAGGGTACCGGCCGGGCGCGCTCGCCGGGCTCGGCTTCGGGCCGGAGCGGCTGGCGGCGCTCAACCCCGGCATCGTCTGCGTCTCGCTCTCGGCCTATGGCCATCGCGGCCCCTGGGCGGCGCGGCACGGCTTCGATTCGCTCACCCAGACCGCGACTGGCATCAACTGGGCGGAGGCCGAGGCGGCAGGCGAGGCGATGCCGCGCGCGCTCCCCTGCCAGGCGCTCGACCACGCCTCGGGCTACCTGCTGGCGCTTGGCGCCATGGCGGCGCTCCTGCGCCGCGCCGAGGAAGGCGGGTCCTGGCTGGTGCGCGTCTCGCTCGCCGGCACCGGCCACTGGCTGCGCGGCCTCGGCGCGCAGCCGGGCGGGATGGCCGCCCCCGATCTTCGCCCCGACGACGTCCGCGACCGGCTGGACGAGAGCGACAGCGGCTTCGGCCGGCTGACCGCGGTCCGCCACGCGGCCGAGCTCGATCGGACGCCGGCGCATTGGGCGCTGCCGGCGATGCCGCTCGGCAGCCACGCCGCGGCATGGGGGACCCCACCGGACTGAGCGCAATCCATCGAAACCTAACACTTTTCTAAGCAGCCTGCGGCATCCTGGAAGGCAGTCCCGGAACGGGGGAGGTGACGAGGATGACGGGCGATGGCGGCGAGAGGCGCTGCGAACTCGCCGCGACCGAGACCGCGACCCGCATGCTGCGGCTGGAGACCGCGCTGGAACGCATGTCGCACGGCGTGTGCTTCTTCGACGGCCGGCACCGGCTGATCCTCTCCAACCGGCGCTATGCCGAGCTCTACGACCTGGCGCCGGAGGCGATCCGGCCCGGGATGGCGCTGCGCGACATCATCGACCTGCGTTTCCAGGCCCGCAGCTGCCCGCCGATGACGGCCGAGGAATACTGGGACTGGCGCAACCGCATCGCGACCCGCAACGAGGTCTCCGAGACGGTCGTCGAGATGCAGAACGGGCGCACCATCGTCATCAAGCACCAGCCGATGCCGGATGGCGGCTGGGTCGCGACGCATGAGGACATCACCGAACAGCAGCGCTCCGCCGCCCGGATCGCGCATATGGCGCATCACGACGCGCTGACCGGCCTGGCCAACCGGCTGCTGTTCCGCAAGGCGCTGGAGGAGGCCTGCGCCGCGCCCGTCCGGCAGGACGAGCCGGCGCTGCTCTGCATCGACCTCGACCGCTTCAAGCATGTCAACGACACGCTCGGGCATCCCGCCGGCGACCGGCTGCTGCGGGCGGTGGCCGAGCGGCTGCGCGCCGAGGCGGCGGAGGGAGACATCATCGCGCGCCTCGGCGGCGACGAGTTCGCGGTGGTCGGCCGGCGCCCGGGTGCCGCCGATGCCGCCGACCTCGCCCGGCGCATCATCGACGCGCTCGGCGCCACCTTCGACCTCGACGGGCATCGCGTCGGCATCGGCGCCAGCATCGGCATCGCGCTCGGCTCCGGCGAGGGCTGCGACCCGGACGTCCTGCTCCACGACGCCGATGTGGCACTCTACCAGGCCAAGGCCGCGGGCCGCGGCTGCTGGCGCTTCTTCGAGGCGGAGACCAACCTCCGCATGCAGCTGCGCCGCAGCCTGGAGCAGGAGCTGCGCCGCGCCGTCGAGGACCGGGCGCTCGAGATCCACTACCAGCCGCTGGTCGAGCTGCCGTCGCGGCGCATCCGCGGCTTCGAGGCGCTGCTGCGCTGGCGCCATCCGGAACGCGGCCTGATCATGCCGCAGAGTTTCATTCCCCTGGCCGAGGCCGCCAACCTGATGGGGCCGATCGGCGCCTGGGCGCTGCGGGCCGCCTGCACCGAATTCGCGGGCCTGCCAGGCGAATTGACGCTCTCGGTCAATGTCTCGCCGCCGCAGCTCATTGCCGAATTCCCGGACATCGTCGCCGCGGCGCTGACCGCTTCCGGCCTCGATCCGGCCCGGCTCGAACTCGAGATCACCGAGACTGCGATGCTGCGGGAGACCGAGACGACGCTCGGGATCCTGCATCGCCTCCGCGAACTCGGCGTCGGCATCGCCATGGACGATTTCGGCACCGGCTTCTCCTCGCTCAGCGCCCTGCAGCGCTTCCCCTTCACCCGGGTGAAGATCGCCGAATTCTTCGTCCGCAACCTCGGCCAGGCACCCGGAAGTGCGGAGCTGCTGCGGGCGATGGTCGAGCTCTGCAAGGTGCTGCGCATGGCGACGACGGCCGAAGGCGTCGAGACGGAGGCGCAGCTCGCCGCCGTCATCGCCAGCGGCAGCACCGAGGCGCAGGGCTTCCTGTTCGGCCGCCCGGCGCCGATCGGCGAGGCGGCGGCCCTGGTCGATTACATGCCGAGCGCGCGGCGATAGAGTTCGAGCAGCGTCTCCATCTCCTCGACATCCGCCGGCTCCTGCTTGCGGATGCGGATGACCTGGCGGATCACCTTCACGTCGAAGCCGGCGCTCTTCGCCTCGGCATAGATGTCCTTGATGTCGTCGCCGAGCGCCTTGCGCTCCTCTTCCAGCCGCTCGATGCGTTCGATGATCGAGCGCAGCCGGTCGGCCGCGATGCCGCCCACGTCGCTGTCCTGGTTCTTCTCGGCGGTCTCGGACATGGCGCGGCTCCTTGGCTTCGGGCCGGCGGGTCTAGCCCGCCCCGGCCCGCGGCTCAATGCCCGTGGCCGGATTTCGCCAGCGCCGCCTTCTGCACCTCGGTCGCCGGCGCCTGGTGCTTCGCCTGCCACTCCTTGTACGGCATGCCGTAGACGATCTCCCGCGCCTCGGGGTCCGACAGCGGCACCGAACCCGCCTCCGCGGCTTCCCGGTACCAGCGGGAGAGGCAGTTGCGGCAGAAGCCGGCCAAATTCATCAGGTCGATGTTCTGCACGTCGCTCCGCTCCCGCAAATGCTCGACCAGGCGGCGGAAGGCCGCGGCCTCCAGCTCGGTCCGGGTGGCGGCGTCGATCTCGGGCATGTCCGGGCTCCCCTCATCCAGTGGCGATAGATGGTCCATGCCACGCCGCTTCGCCATACTGGACGCAAGCTGGAGGGCAAGATGGGCTGGACGGACGAAGCGGCGCGGGCGGTGCTGAGGCGGGTCTTCGATGCGGCGGTGCGGGCGGCGGACCCGCGGACGGTGCTCGCCGCGCATCTGCCGGAACCGCCGGCCGGCGGTCGCGTCATCGTGCTCGGGGCCGGGAAATCGGCGGCCCTCATGGCTCAGGCAATGGAGGCGGCCTGGCCGGACCGGCCGCTCGAGGGCCTGGTCGTCACCCGCTACGGCCATGCCGTTCCGACGGCGCGGATCGCGGTCGCCGAAGCCGCCCATCCGGTGCCGGACGAGGCCGGGGCGGCGGCCGCGCAGCGCCTGCTCGCGCTGGCGGACGGCGCGCGCGAAGGCGACCTGGTGCTGTTCCTGGTCTCGGGCGGCGGCTCCTCGCTGATCACCCTGCCGGCGCCCGGGCTGACGCTCGATGAGCTGAAGGCGGTGAACCGGGCGCTGCTCGCCTCCGGCGCCACCATCCAGGAGATGAACGTGATCCGCCGGCACCTCTCGGCGATCTCGGGCGGGCGGCTGGCGGCGGCCGCGCATCCGGCGCGGGTCGTGACGCTCGCGATCTCGGACGTGCCCGGCGACGACCCGGCGGTGATCGCCTCCGGCCCCACCGTCCCCGATCCCTCGACCTTCGCGGACGCCCGGGCGCTCGTCGCGCATTACCGCATGGCGCTGCCGGCCGCGGCCGTTGCCCATCTCGAAGCCGGGTCGGCGGAGACGCCGAAGCCCGGCGATCCGCGCCTCGGCACCCCCGACTACCGCTTCATCGCGACGCCGCAGATGGCGCTGCTGGCGGCGGCCGAAGAAGCCCGCGCTTCCGGCCTCACGCCGCTGATCCTGGGCGATGCGCTGGAAGGCGAGGCGCGCGGCCTCGGCCTCGCTCTCGCCGGCATCGCGCGCGGCGTCCGCGCCCATGGCCATCCCCTGCCCGCGCCCTGCCTGCTGCTCTCGGGCGGCGAGACCACGGTCACCATCGGGCCGGAGGGTGCCGGGCGGGGCGGCCGCAACACCGAATGCCTGCTCGGCCTCGCGGTCGCGCTCGACGGCGCGCCCGGCATCTGGGCGCTGATGGGCGACACCGACGGCATCGACGGCACCGAGGATGCCGCAGGCGCCCTCGCCGCGCCGGACAGCCTGGCCCGGGCGCGCGCCGCCGGGCTCGATCCCCGCGCGGTGCTGGCGCGGCACGACAGCTACGGCCTGTTCGCCGCGACCGGCGACCTGCTCCGCACCGGGCCGACGCTCACCAACGTCAACGATTTGCGGGCGCTGCTGGTGACTTAGCAACAGTAAGACTTCGAATTATCATTGGGGGGAAGGCTTATGTTGGGTAAGATAAGCCCATGCGCGATCCATCCCTCCGTGATCCGGCCCTCGAGGCCATCCTCGGCCAGCGCGGCGCGGTCACCCGCATCGCCCAGGGCCTCGGCATCTCGACCGCCGCCGTCTCGCAATGGCGGCGGGTGCCCGACGACCGGGTGGTCGAGGTCGCCCGCATCCTCGGCGTCACGGTCCAGGACGTCCGCCCCGACCTGGCGCCGGAGGAGGCCGAGCAGGCCGCCCAGAACCCGCGCCCGGCGCCACGCTTCGAGGGCCTGGCGCGCATGAGCACCCGCATCCCGATGCGCCGGCATCGCCGCACCAAGATGATCGCGACGCTCGGGCCCTCCTCCTCCACCGCCGAAATCATCGAGCGGCTGTATCGCGCCGGCGCCGACGTGTTCCGGCTGAATTTTTCGCACGGCTCGCACGAGGACCACGCCGCGCGCATCGCCATGATCCGGGAGGTGGAGGCCAAGGTCGGCCGCCCGATCGGCATCCTGGTCGACGTGCAGGGCCCGAAGCTGCGCGTCGGGCGCTTCGCCGGCGGGCGCGTGCATCTCCAGGCCGGAAAACCCTTCCGGCTCGACCTGAACCCGACGCCGGGCGATGCGACGCGGGTGCAGTTGCCGCACCCCGAGATCCTCGCCGCTGCGCAGATCGGCACCACGCTGCTGCTGGACGACGGCAAGCTCCGGCTGCGCGTCGCCCGCAAGCGCGAGGATCACCTGGAGACCGAGGTGGTGGTGGGCGGCCCGCTCTCCGACCGCAAGGGCGTCAACGTGCCGGACGTCGTGCTGCCGATCCCGGCGCTGACCGAGAAGGACCGCGCCGACCTCGCCTTCGTGCTCGATCACGGCATCCAGTATGTGGGCCTCTCCTTCGTGCAGCGCGCAGAGGATGTCGCGGAGGCCAAGGCGATCGCCGGCGACCGCGCCTGGATCATGGTCAAGATGGAGAAACCGCAGGCGGTCGAGAACCTCGACGCCATCCTGGCGCTCACCGATTGCGTGATGGTGGCGCGCGGCGACCTCGGCGTCGAATGCCCGCCGGAGGAGGTGCCGCTGATCCAGAAGCGCATCGTCCGCGCGGCGCGCGCCCTCGGCAAGCCGGTCGTCGTCGCGACCCAGATGCTGGAGAGCATGATCACCGCGCCGTCGCCGACGCGGGCCGAGGCGTCCGACGTCGCGACCGCGGTGTTCGACGGGGCGGATGCGGTGATGCTCTCGGCCGAGACCGCGGCCGGGCAATACCCCTATGAGGCGGTCAACATGATGGACCGCATCGTGGCGCGGGTGGAGCAGGATCCGGATTGGCGCGCGCAGACCGATGCGCGGCGGCCGGTGCCGGAGCATTCCTCGGCCGGCGCCATCGCGACCGCGGCGCGCCAGGTCGCCGACACGATCGGCGCCGAGGCGATCGCGACCTTCTCCTCGACCGGCTCGACCACGCTCCGCGTCGCGCGGGAACGGCCGGCCTCGCCCATCCTCGGCCTGACCGCGAGCGAGGTGACGGCGCGGCGCATGGCGGTGATCTGGGGCGTCCATCCGCTGGTGGTGAACGAGATCCATTCGATGACGGAGATGGTCGCCCGCGCCTGCCGCGCGGCGCAGGCCGAAGGCTTTGCGGCTGCCGGCGACGAGGTGGTGGTGACCGCGGGCGTGCCCTTCGGCACGCCGGGCACCACGAATGCGCTCCGCGTCGCGGTCGTGAAGTAGGCGCTCAGCCCGTCGCGGCCTTGCTCTCCTTCGCCAGCAATTCGCGCTTGCGCTCCACGCCCCAGCGATAGCCGGTGAGCGCGCCGCCCTTGCCGACCACGCGGTGGCAGGGGATCGCGAGGCCGACCGGGTTGCCGGCGCAGGCGCGCGCCACGGCGCGGGTCGCTTCCGGCCGGCCGAGGCCTGCCGCCACCTCCGCATAGTGGCGGGTCTCGCCGAAGGGGATCCGGGCGAGGCCCTCCCAGACCTGGCGCTGGAAGGCGGTGCCGCGGAGGTCGAGCGGCAGCGCGAGTGCGGCCTTCGGCTCCGCGATGAAGGCGATGACCTGTTGCACGATCGCCGCCAGCGCCGCATCGGCCGCTTCGATCCGGGCGCGCGGGAAGCGGGCGGCGAGGTCGGCGCGGAGTTCCGTCTCGCCCTCGCCGAAGCCGATGAAGCAGACGCCCTTGGCCGTCGCGCCGACCAGCAGCGGCCCGAGCGCGCTGTCGGCGAGTGCCGCGCGGATCACCTCCCCCGCGCCGCCGCGCCGCGCGGCACCCGGCGTCATGCCGAGCACGCGGGAGGGCTGTTCGTAAACCCGGCTCTCGCTGCCATAGCCGGCCTCGGCCACTGCATCGGCGACCCGCGCGCCCTCGGCCAGTGCGGCGCCGAGGCGCCGGGCGCGCACGCTCTCCGCATAGCTCTTGGGCGTCACGCCGGTCACCTCGCGGAACAGGCGGAGGAAGTGGTGCTTCGCGTAGCCGGCATGGGCAGCCAGCCGCTCGAGCCCCGGCATCGCTTCCTCCTGCTCGATCAGGTCGCAGGCGGCGGCGACGGCGGCGGCATGCAGCGCGGCGCGCTCGCCTTTCGGGTCGCAGCGGCGGCAGGCGCGGAAGCCGGCGGCTTCGGCGGCCGGGACGTCGGCGAAGAAGCGGGTGTTCTTCCGGAGCGGCGGGCGCGAGGGGCAGCCCGTGCGGCAGAACACGCCCTGCGTCGTCACCGCGTAGAGGAAGGGAGGGAGCGGCGGCGCCGGATCGCGGGCCAGCACGGCCTGCCAGCGGGCCTCGTCGGTGTCGGGGAGGATCATGATGTCGGGCATGGCATCTTGTCGCATCCGCCTGCCGCCCGGAACCATCCGGGCGTTGCGCCCACACGGGACAGGGTTACGTCACATCTCCCTCTGCGCGCCGGCGCAGCTCCCTGAGCCGCTGCTCGCCGCCGCGCAGCTTCGGGTGGATCGCGAGGGCGGCGGCAAAGCTGCGCAGCGCCGCCGCGGCGTCGCCCCGCTCCTCCTGGATGCGGGAGAGGGTGATCAGGGCCGGGAAGTGCCGCGGCTCCAGCCGCAGCGCCTCCCGCAGGTCGCGCGCCGCGGCCTCGGCATCGCCGACCGAGGCAGAGGCCTGGGCGCGGAGGTTCCAGAGCTCGGCCGCCTCCGGCTCCAGCGTGATCGCGGCGTCGAAATCCTCCAGCGCCTCCTCCGGCGCGCGGGCCTGCATGTTGCGCAGGCCCCGGCGGACCAGCAGCCCGACCGCGGCAGTCACGTTCTCCTGCCAGAGGGCGCGGATGCGGCCTTCGACCAGGGCCGCGCCGGCTTCGTCCGGGGCGTCGCGCAGCGCCTCGAACAGGCGGTCGAGCTCGATCCGGCGGCTCTCGGCGGCGGAGGGCCGCGCCGGCGGCGCGGGCGGTGCCGGCGGCACGGGCGGTGCCGGCGGCGCAGGCTGGGCCGGCGCCTGGGCGAAGGCGGCCGGGGATGCGAGCAGCAGCAGGAGCAGGGTGCGGCGCATGGCGCGATGGTCCGCCCGCCGCAGGCCTCGGCGCAAGCCCCCTCGCTTGCCACAGTCCCGCCGCCATTCCAGGATCAGCATGAGCTCCCGCAGCGACGTGAGGACCCTGGCGCATGCGCGATGCCACGTCTGTCTCCCGTCGCGGGCTGCTCGCCGGCGCGGGATCGGCGCTTGCCGTCCCGGCACTGGGTTCGGTGCCCGATGCCGCACAGCTGATGGCGCCGGGGCCGGAGGATGCGGCGGGGTTCCGCTGGCTGCAGCGGCTGGCCGCCGGGCTCGGGCGCGCCCTGCCGCAGGCGACCACGATCCGGGTGCAGGCGGTGGGCGGCCCCGATGGGGTGACCGCGGCCAACCGCTTCGCGACCGAGGCGGCGCCCGATGGCCGCTGCCTGCTGGCCTTCGCGCCGGGTGCGGCGCAGGCCCGGCTGATCGGCGCCGCGCGCGCCCGCTACGATGCCGGCACCTGGCTGGCGGTCTGTGGCGGCAGCCAGCCGGCGGCGTTGCTGTGGCGCCGGCAGGCCACGCCGGACCACGCGATCCGCGTCGCGCTGCCCGGGCCGGAAGCGCCGGAGGCGGCAGGCCTGCTGGCGCTCGACCTCCTCGGCCGGGCCGCCGTGCCGGTCGCGGCGCCGGTGCCGGAAGCGGCCTTCGCCGCCGGCGCCGCCGACGCTTTCGTGGCCAGCGGGCCGGGGCTCGCGGCCCGCGCCCGGGCGCTTGGCGCCGAGATCGCCTTCGCGGCAGAACCGGCCGATGGCGGCCGCGACCCGCTGCTGCCGGAAGCGCCGGTGCTTTCGGAGCTCCGCGCCGACCTGCCGGCGGCGATGCTGGCAGGGCTCCGCGCGGCGCTCGCGGCCTGCCGGCTCCGCGCACTCGTGATGCTGCCGGCGCTGACGCCGGCCGATGCGGTCAGCGCCTTCCGCCGTGCCGGCCAGCTCTGGCGGGAGGAGGAGATGCGGGAGGGTGCCACCGAAGCGGTGCGGTTGATTGGCCCGGCCGACGCCACCCGCCTTCAGGCGCAGCTCGCGGCCACTGCCGAAGCCGGCGCGCAGTACCGGGACTGGCTGCACCGGCGCCTCGGCTGGCGGAGCTAGCCGAGCCCGAGTTTCTCCGCCAGCCGCCAGATCGGCGCGACGATCAGGTTGCAGAGCAGGGTGCGCGTCAGGTGGAAGCCGAGCACCAGCGGCACCGCCAGGTCCAGCGCCTTGGCGGTCACCGTCATCTCCGGCATGCCGCCCGGCGCCATGCCGAGGATCACCGCCGGGATCGGCAGCCCGGCGAGCAGCGCCAGCACCACCGCGACACCCGCCAGCAGCAGCGACAGGGCGAGCGTCGCGACCAGCGAAGCGATGGCCAGCCGCCGGGCGCCCAGGATGAAGTCCCGCGTCAGCTTGGCGCCGAGCGTGGCACCAAGGGCGACCTGCGCCGCATCGACCAGCGGCATCCAGACGCCGGACGGCAGCCTTCCCGCCGCCGACAGCCCGATCGCGAGCAGGCAGGGGCCGAACATCCAGGGATTGGCGAAGCCGGCGCGCTGCCCGGCAAGCCCAAGCGCCGCGCCGCCGCCGGCGAGCAGCGCGAGCCCGGGCCACCAGACCTCCGGCCGCACCGTCTGGAAGGTCGTGTCATGCGCGCCGCCGGCGAAGGCCGCGAGCAAGGGCGGGAAGACCAGCACCACGACGACGAGGCGCATCGTCTGCGACAGGGTGACCGGCGCGATCGAGACGCCGGCGCGCGCCGCCAGCACCACCATCACCAGCACGCCGCCCGGGACGCCGGCGAAGAAGGCGGTGCGGCCGTCGAGCCCGCCGAGCCGCTGCAGGATCGGCCCGATCGCGAGCCCCGCCAGGATCGACAGCACGCCGGCGGCCAGGATCACCGGAGCGGCGCCGGCGACCGCCGCGATCACCGGCGCGGTGAAGGTCTGGCCGAGCGCGAGGCCCAGCACCAGCAGCCCGGCCGGCCGCACGGCATCGGGCACCGCGACGTTCCGCCGCCAGGCCAGCGCCGCGGTCGCCAGCATGGCGCCGATCATCCAGGCGAGCGGCAGGCCGAGGCGATGCGCGACATAGCCGCCGGCGGTCGCGACGGCGAGGCTGCCGAGGGAGCGGAGAAGGATGAAAGGGGTCACGCAGCAGGAGTGTCGCGCCGCGCGCTGAGCCCGTCAAAAAGGCTGTCGTTAATCCTTCCGAAAGCATTGCTCGGTAGATATTCACATACCGCCATGTCGATCGACCCCCTCCTGCGCGGTTCTGCCGCGACCGGTCTGTCCCAGTTCCTGTCGCCGCCGATGGCGACGGCGGTGGAGGAGGATGCGCCGGCGGCGCGCGCCCCGCCGATCGCGGCCAACCTGCCCAATCCGCGCCTGCGGCTCGACGGCGATCTCGGCCTCGTGGTGATCGAGTTCCTGGATGCCGACGGCAAGGTCGCGAATTCGCTGCCGACGCCGCGCGAGATCGACGCCTATCGTTCGGCCGTCATCGCCGACCGGCCCCTGCCGAGCGAGCTGGGCCTGCCCGGCCCCGGCCCCCTGCCCCGCGCGCGCGACACGCGGGACGCGGTGCCAGCCAGCGAGGACCGCGCTGCGTCGCCGCGGCGCGAGCCGGCGCGGCCGTCACGCAACATCGACATCTGAAGCCGGCGCCCCGCGGTCAGACAGTCAGGTTGATCCCGCTCTGGCTGTAGCCCGGCAGGCTGGCGGTGCTGCTGCTCGTGCCGCTGTTCATGTTGGTCATGACCAGGTAGCGCTCCGCGAGCTTCTGCACCTGCTTCGGATCCTGCAGGTCCTTGAGGTTGATCCGCCGCTCGATGACCTTGGCCTGGGTCTCGACCGGCTGCAGTGCGAATTCCTGCGGCAGGCCGAGCGCCCCGGTCACCACCCGGCGCAGCACCGCATTGCCGAGGATCGCATAGGCACTCGTCGCGGTCTTCGCATTGTCCTGGAAGTAGAGCGCGTCCGAGATGCCGGCGGCGCTGTCGTCGAGCCCGTTCCGCCAGGACAGCTCGCGCAGGCCCTTGTCCAGGTTCTCGATCAGCTTGGGGTCGCGCAGCGCATCGAGGCCCTTCGTCGCCAGGTTCAGCGACGTCGCGGCATCTTTCCAGCGCGTGTCCGAAAGCTGGTTCGCGAGGCTCTTCGGATCCTTGAGGTCGGAGGTCAGCGCCTTGCGGGCGAGCGCGGTATTGCCGACCTGGTCGCCGAGTCCCATCGCCGGCAGCAGCACGTTGAGGACCCGCGGATCCTTCAACGCCGAATCGAGATCCTTCGCCTTGGCGATGGCGGTCCTGTAGGCCTCCATCTGGCGCTTGATGGTCGGGTCCTTGGCCAGCCGGTCGAGCGCCTTCGTCTCCTGCTTCGGGTCGAGCGCCTGGCGAAACAGCGGGATGGCGGAGGTCAGGCTGGAGGACACGGCGTTAAAGCACTCTCCGTTTGACGAGCAGATTAACGCCTCCGGGCGATTCCGCCCTCCGGCGATCTGCTCTAACGCGCCTCGGCGAGCCCGGCGGCGATCTGCTCGTTCACCTGGATCAGGAAGCCGAGATCGGGCGCGGCGCCGTTCATCTCCCGCTGCACGGCGCGGCCGAGCGAGATCAGGCCGGCGCGGAGCGGTTCGGGCAGCACGTTGGCCGGATGCGCGGCGGCGGATTCGACCGCGAGCCAGAGCCGGCGGTTGTCGGCGATCGCCCGAGTCCGGCTGAGCGCGCCGGCATCGGCATCGGTCGCGGCGCGCAGCAGGCCGATCACGCGGCGGAAGACATCGGCTTCCTGCATGCGGGGATCCATGGCGGACCGGGCCGCGCCATAGGCGCGGAGGGCGTTGGAGTTGCCCATGCTTGCACTCATGCCTCCGCTTCCTCGTCGTCGCGGACCAGGTCGGCGATCGGCGACAGGCCGAGCACCGCATCCTCGTGCCGCATCACCCGGCGCACCAGCTTCAGCGCCTGGTAGCATTCATCGGCTTCGGCCGCGGCCAGCGCCCGCTCCAGCAGCTCGCGCGCCATGGGCGAGGTGGTGGCGTCCTGGAAAGCGGCGATGTAGCCGCGCGCGGCTTCGAAGCCGCGCTCCCGCTCCAGCTCGTCGCCGATATAGGCGGTCTGGAGGGCGAAATAGATCCGGCGCGCCGGCGTATCGGCGGCCTCCGGTGCCATGAGCTGCTTGCCGAACAGGAAGCGCGCCTTCGCAGTCAGCTCGATGCGCGTCCGGTTGCGGAAGCGGATCGGCGCGCCGTTCACGACCATCAGGTCGCCCTGGCGAAGCTCGAGCACGAGGGTGGACATCCATTGCTCCCGAACGGAACGGTAGAAAAGGCGGTGGCGGCGCCGGGGCGCCGCCACCCAGTTGGATCAGCGGAACAGGCTCAGCAGCGACTGCGGTGCCTGGTTCGCGATGGAAAGCGCCTGCGTGCCGAGCTGCTGACGAATCTGCAGGCTCTGCAAGGTGGCGGATTCCTTCGCGAGGTCGGCATCGATCAGGGCGCCCAGGCCACCATTCAAGGAGTCGACTTTCTCCTTGTTGAAGGTGATCTGGCTGTCGATGTAGCGGCTGTCGTTGCCGTAGGTGTTCATCGCGGTGGCGATGGCAGCCCGCACGGTCCCGTAATTGCCGCCGGACGCGATCGCCGACTGGGCCGTTGCCGCAGTCATCGTCGTGCCGGAGGTCGCCACGAGGAGGCTGCCCGCACCGTTGACGGCCGTCAGGGTGTAGGACGCCCCGGTCTCGTTCCGGACCGTGGAGATGTTGCCGCCACCGGTTCCGGTGCTCAGCAGCGAGCGGCCGTTGTAGGTCGCATCGGTGACGAAGTTCGACACCGAGGTCCGGAGCGCGTTGTACTGCGCCGTGTACTGGTCGCGCTGGTCGCCGGACACCGTGTCGTCGGCCAGGCGCACGAGCACCTCACCGATCTTCGTCATGGTGTCGGAGACCTGCTGCAGGCTCGACAGGGTGGTGTCGAGCACGCCCTTCACGCCACCCAACTGCTCGTTGGCAGCGGTCAGGCCGGCGACGTTGGAGCGGACGCTCTGGGCCACGGCGAAAGCGGCGCCGTCATCCTTCGCATCCGCGACCCGGTAACCGGTCGAAATCCGCTTCTGGGTCATCTCCAGGGCGGAGTTGGTCCGGTTGAGGGACTGCAACGCCACCATGGCGCCGGAGTTGGTGTTGACGGAATTGGCCATTGGGGTCTTCCCCTTCGATCGGTCCCGTCAGCCACGCGGGCATGTCGGGGACCGGAGTTGCGTGCCGCCTTTTGCGGTCGATCCTGACCATGCCGCGGGGCCCGTTAAGAAAGGCTCAAACGGCAAGGCCGGATGGGTTAACGCAGGAACTGCGTCAGCGTCAGCGACGAGGCCAGCGAGATCGCGTTGTAGGACGCTTCGAGCTGGTCGCGCGTCGCCTGCAGCCGCGTCGAGGTCTCGGCGAAATCCACCTCCTCGATATCGGAGAGCTGCGTCTTCAGGGCGATGGTCACGTCGGCGTGGTCGGTCGCCGTCGCCTTCAGCCGCGCCTCGACGGCGCCAAGCGCGCCCTGCTCCTGCCCGATGCCGGTTATGGTGTCCTTGAGGCCCTGGCGCAGGTTCTGCGCGAAGGCGTCGAAGCCGGTCCCGAGCGCCGCCTGGTCCGGGGTCATCGCGGCCAGCGTCGCCAGCCCGCGGATCAGGTCGCGCGACCAGGCGCCGGTGGTGTCGCCGGTCGAGGCGCCGGCGGCATTGCGGTTGGCGAACAGGCCATAGGCGACGTTCTGCCCATCGGCCGCCGGCACGCTGCGCCGCGCCTCGGTCAGGCCGCGCGCCGGATCGGAGAGGTAGGCCGAGAAGGGCGTGGTGCCGGCGGCATCGCTCTGCGCCGCGGCCAGGGTCGCGGCGGACGTCGCCGCGGCATTGCCGGCGTTGAGCCCCTGCACCGCCGTCGCGATCTGCTGCACCATCCCCGATTGCGCGATGTTGTCCGGATCGGGGATCGGCGGGTTGGCGCTGTCCTTGCCGCCGAAGATGTATTGCCCGGCATATTGCCCGTTCAGCAGCTGCGCCACCTCCGCCAGCGCCGTCTTGGCTTCCTGCGCCGCGGCGGCGATCCCCTCCTTGTTCGAGGAGCTGACGGATTGCGCCAGCGAATAGGCGCGGGTCGCGATGTCGGACAGGCGCTGCAAGGTCGACTGCGCGACGTCGGTCTGCGATTGGGTGTTGGAGATCGTGGTCTGGTACGCAGCCCGTCGCGTCATGTCCGCGCGCAGGTCGATGGCGCGCCCGACGCTCGGCGCGATGTCGCCGAGATAGGTGCCCTTGCGGCCGTCGGCGACCTGCTGGCTGAGCTTCTCCAGGCGCGCACGCAGCATGGCGGCGCCGGCATCGAGGCGGCTGAGCGCGGAGACCCCGGTCATGGTCAGCGCGCCGCCGCCAGCAGCGCATCCCACATCGCCTGCACGGTGCTGATCACCCGGGCATTGGCGGCATAGGCATTCTGCAGGGTCACCATGTTGGACATCTCCTGGTCGATATCGACCGCGGACCGGGCTGCGAAGCGCGTCGTCAGCCCATCATCGATGAGCTTGGCGTCGGCGACCGATTGCGTCGCCGCGGCCCGATCCGCGGTCTGGGTCGCGGTGACGTTCGCGGCATAGCCCTCGATGGTCTGCGGCGCGACGAAGGGGGATGAGAGGGTGCCGTCCGGACCGAGGCCGGAGGTCGAGATCGGCGGCCAGCCGACGCCGCTCTGCGCCTGCGCGCCGAAGGAGAAATCGACGACGCGCTTGACCAGCGTGTCGAAGCTCGCCGGCCCGCCGCTGCCGTTCGGCGCGAAGGCGGATGGCCCGGTCGCCGATCCGGCGACGGTATGCGTGCCGTCGCGAAGCAGCGCCGGATTGGCCTGCACGGCGGGGTTGACGCCGATCCGGGACGCGAAGCCGACCAGGCTGCTGCCGGCATAGGCCTGGGTCGGGTCCGGCACGGTGCCGTTGCCGTCGGTGAACAGCCGAAGCCCCTGGCCTTCCATGCGGGCGGCGAGGTTGGCAGCGGCGAGGTCGGTCTCCGCCTGGTAGCGCGGCAGCGTGGTGTCGCGGAGTGTGACGTATTCGCCGAGCCGGCCGCCCTGGATCTGGCGGGTCACGTCGGTGCCGTAGAGCGTGATCGGCGGGATGCCGCCGCCGCTGCCGTAGAAGGTGCCGGGCGTCATGGTCGCGCCGCTGGTCGAGAAGGGATCGCCCCTGCTCGGGATGGTGATCGACTGGCCGCCGAGCGTCGTCAGCGCGACGCCGCCATCGGCGGAGCGCAGCGCCCTGACCGGGATGCTCTCCGACAGGCCGGCGATCGCCTGGTCGCGCTGATCCTCGAGGTTGGCGGTGCTGAGGCCGGAGGCCTTCTGCGAGCGGATCTGCTCGGTGAGGTCGCCGATCCGCCGGATCGCGGCATTGGCGGCGTTCACCTCGTTGACGATGCCGTCCTGGCTCTGCTGCCGGGCGTCGGTGATGGCGCCGGAGACCGCCTGGATGCGATCGGTCACCTGCCCGGCGGCCAGCAGCACGTTGCCCTGCTGCCCGGCCGAGGCGGGATCGGCCTGCAACTGCAGGAAGGTCGCCTTCAGCGCGGCGACGCGATCGCCGATCCCGTCGCCGCCCGAGGTCTGGCCATGCGCCATCTCGACCGTCTTGAGGATCTCCTCCCGCGCCTGCGCCCCGGCGAGCGTCCCGCCGGAGCGGTTCATCTGGTCGATGATCGCGGTGTCGACGTCGCGCGTCGCGGTGCCGGTGCGCACGCCGCCGCTGACGCCGCTCCATTCGGCGACCGCCGCCAGCGTCTTCTTGGTGTAGCCCGGCGTCTGCGCATTGGCGACGTTGTCGGCCGCCACCGACACCGCGCGCTGGGTGTAGCGCAGGCCGGACTGGGCGATCGACAGGGCATTATCGAGGCTCATGGCAGTCTCCAGCCTGGGGCTTTCGCCATTAACGCGGTGTTAAGGCTGGTTTCAGCGCCGCATGTTGATGGTGTCCTGCAGCATCTCGTCGACGGTCGTGACGATCTTCGTGTTCGAGGTATAGGCGCGCTGGGCGATGATCAGCTTCGAGAATTCGGAGGCGATGTCGACGTTCGATCCTTCGACGGACCCGATCGCGAGCTGGCCGGCGCCGTCGTTCGCGACGTCGGTCACCCGCGCGTCGCCGCTGTCGATCGTGCGCATGAAGGCCTGGCCGTCGATGCGCTCCAGGCTGTTCGGGTCGTTGAAGGTGGCGAGCGGCACGCGGTAGACGACGCGGCTCTGGCCGTTGTCGTAGTTGATGGCGACGTCGCCATTGTCCCGCATCGAGACCGAGGAGAAGGAGCCGCGCGGCACGCCGTTCGGCGTCAGGGTCCCGGTCGACGCATCGGTCCCGGCATATTGCGTCAGGCCGGCGGCGGAACCGAAGGCGCCGAGGTTGAGTGCGATCGGCTGCGCGCCCTGGCCGAAATCGGCGCTCAGGCTGATCGTCGCCGGCGTGCCGTTGGCACCGTTGGTGACCGTGGCGGGGCCGGCAGTGACGAAGAGCTGTCCCACGGTGCCGGCCGGGGTCGGGGTCGGCGAGCCGAAGGTCACCCGGACGCTGCCGAGGGCGCCGCCGCCATTCGGGGCGTTGATGGCGACCGTCCAGGTGTTGGCGGGGGTCGCGTCCTTGGTCCAGCTCAGGTTCACCGTCTGCTGGGTGCCGAGGGCGTCGTAGACATTGGCCGGCATGACGATCGGCGAGGTGCTGGGCGTCGCCGGCAGGCTCGCCGCGACGTCGATCTCGCTGGTCGCGATCGGGTTGAAGACCTGGTCGTTGATGCGGATCGGCTGCAGCTGCGTGCGGTCCGGCTGGCCGGTCGCATCCACGCCCCAGCCCTCCAGGTAGTAGCCGGAGCCGTTGACCATGTAACCTTCGTCGTTGACCCTGAAGTCGCCGGCGCGGGTGTAGAATTGCCGGTCGTCGAACTGCGTCGCGCCATTGGCGTTGCCGGTCGGGCGGGAGACGGCGAAGAAGCCCTGGCCGGTGACCGCCATCGCGAGCGGGTTGTCGACCTGCTGCGGGCTGCCCTGAAGGGCGTTGACGTAGTCGGGCCGCGCCTGCACCGCGCCTGGCAGGTTTTGATTGGGCGTGCTGGAGGTGATGTAGGACACGAACCTCGTGTCGACCCGCTTGTAGCCGACGGTCTGGCTGTTCGCCACGTTGTCGGAGATGTTGCCGAGCGCGCGCGACTGGGCCGTGAGGCCGGAGATCGCGGTCGTCATCGAGCCGAACAGGGACATGCGGACCTCCGGTCCTTGGTTTGGCGCGGCGGACCGCGCGGAAGGGTTGCAGCAAGGCGATAAGCCAGCCGCGTCCAGGGCAAGGCCCGTGCCAGCCGTTTCGGGGCACAAGCCGGCGATTCCTGCCCGCATCGCCGTCTGCGGGCGGCAGGAATTGCCCGCCCCCGGCGGCGATTGCCCGCGTCGCGCCGCGGCGCGACTGGCCCGCGGCTTGCAGCCACCGTCCCGCGCGGCGCCCGATCCGGCTGCCGCCAGGAGATCGCGCATGGATACCCCGCTGGTCGCAGCCCCTGCCCCCCTCGCCGGCCCCGCGGCCGCGCCCGAGGCGTCGGGCAAGGCCGGCGTCTTCGCGCTTCTGCTGCAGGCCGCTACGACCGGCACCGGCACGGAGGCCACGCCGGCAGCGCCTGAGGAAGCACCCGCGCCCGAGGCGGCGGCAGCGACGCCGGTCGATGCCAGCACGATCGCCGGCCTCGTCTGGATCGCGGCGGCGACGCCAGCCGCCCAGCCCGCCGTCCAGCCAGCCGTCCAGCCTGACGCGCCAGCCAATGCCCCGACCGCCATCGGGACGGAGGCGAGGCAAGGCGTCGCGACGCCGCCGGCGCCGCAGGCCGCCATCACCATCCCGCCCGGCACCGACGCACCGGCATCGCCGCCGCCCGCCGCCGCGGAGACCGACGTCGCGGCGGCGGCGGCGACGCCGGCCATGCCGGCGCCCGCCCTCGCGACGCCAGCTGTCCCCGTGCCACAGGCGATGACGCCGGCGGCGCCCGAAGCCGCCGAGGCGGCTGCCCTTCCGGCACTGGCCGCCGTCGCGGCCGGCCCCGCCATGAAGCCGCCCGCCGCCCCGGCGGCGCGCGCCGGCAAGGCAGAGCCGCAGCAGGCCACCACCGAGGCCGACGCCCCGGCCGACGCCGATTCCACCATCCCCGCCGCGGTGCCGGCGACGGCGGCCAAGCCGGCCGCGGCGCCCGAGACCGCCGCCGCGGCGACGCCGATCCGGCGCCTGGCCGAGGTCGAGGCGGCCGCGCCCCGCGCCGCCCGCAAGGAGGCTTCGGAGACCGCGCCGGCAGCGCCGCTCACGACCGATCCCGCCGCGGCACCCCGCGCCCCGGAGGCCGCCGCCACCGCCGAAGCGCCGCGCGCCGCGCCGCCGGCCTTGCCGGTGCGGCAGCTCGCGCCGATGGCCGTCGCCCTCGCCTTCGCGGTTCGCGACGGGGAAAGCAGCAGCCTCTCGGTCGCACTCGACCCCGGCGAGCTCGGCCGCGTCGAGGTCAGCGTCGAGCGCCAGTCCGGCCACACCGCCGTCCGCGTCACCGCGGAACGGCCGGAGACGCTGATGCTGCTGCAGCGCGACCAGCGCGAGCTCGACCGCGCCCTGACCCAGGCCGGCATCGCGAGCGAAGGCCGCTCGCTCGATTTCAGCCTTTCGGGCCAGAACGCCGGCGGCCAGCGGCAGCAGGGATCGCCCAGTTGGGCCGGCTTCGCGGCCATCGGCGCCGGGTCGCGCGCCGCGGCGACCGTAGAGCCCGCCCCGCGCCTCGCTCTCTCGCTTCTCGACATCGCCGTCTGAACGCCAGCAGGAGACCAGATCATGTCCGGCACCGTGAACAGCGCGGCCCAGGCCGCCAATGCCGCAAGGCAGGCGACCTCGCAGCCGCAGATCGCGTCCGACCTCAATACCTTCCTGACGCTGCTGACGACGCAGCTCCGCAACCAGAGCCCGACCGATCCGCTCGACACCAACCAGATGGTGTCGCAGCTCACGCAATACGCCTCGGTCGAGCAGCAGATCACGATGAACCAGAACCTGACGCAGCTGATCAACCTGCAGCAGGTGAACGGCCTCGCCTCGGCGGCCGAGCTGGTCGGGCACCGGATCGAGGTGCAGTCGGACAACCTGTCGCTGCAAAGCGGCCGGTCGGAGATCCGGCTGCCGGCGCGCGGCGCCGCCACCACGGCCGTCGTCACCGTCACCGACAGCGCCGGCCGCACGATCCGGAGGGCGGAGGTGCCGCTGACCCAGGGTACCCAGAGCTGGACCTGGAACGGGGTCGGCGACAACGGGGTGCAGCAGCCGGACGGCGCCTATCGCGTCTCGGTCGCCGGCATCGGCAGCGACGGCAAGCCCACCAGCCAGGCCCAGAGCTTCACCGTGGTCGGGACGGCGACCGGAGCCTCGCGCGACGGCAACAACATCGTCCTCAGCATGGGCGGCGTCACCCTGCCCTACAACCAGCTCCGGGGTATCATCGACTGAGATTTTCATTGTCCTCGAACGCCGGCGCGCGCATCCGCGCGCCTGGCTTCCGCGCCGTCAGGGCGCTTTGGGGGCAACGGTCGGTCGCGCGCGGGGCCGCGTTCGCGGCCCCGGAGCATCGGCTTCGCCTCGCTCCGTAGAATCGGGTGGCGGCCTGCGGCCGCGGCGTTCTTTCGGGCACTGGCCCCATTAACCCTTCTCTAGTGGGCGGTGGGCAATGTTTGCCCAGCGCCCGGCAGGATGCCGGCGCGAAGGAGCGGCGCAGCGTGCATCCTGGACGTGACCCATGGGCGGCTTGATCGCGCAGTTGCGGGCCTTCGGCCCGCGTCGCCTCATGGCCATGGCGGCCGTCGGCGCCGTCCTCCTCGGCGTCTTCGCCTGGATGGCGATCCGCGCCGGGCAGCCCACCATGGGCCTGCTCTACGGCGAGCTCGAAACCCGCGATGCAGCGGCGGTCGTCGCCGCCCTCGATCGCCAGCGCGTGCCCTACCGCATCGGCGCCGGCGGCACCCAGATCCTGGTGCCGGAGGAGATGGTGCCGCGGCTGCGCCTGACGCTCGCGCGCGAAGGCCTGCCGAATGGCGGCACCACCGGCTACGAGCTGTTCGACCGCAGCGAATCGCTCACCACCACCCCCTTCCAGCAGGACGTGAACCGGCTGCGCGCCCTCGAAGGCGAGATCGTCCGCAGCATCCGCACCCTCTCCGGCGTCCGCGCCGCCCGCGTCCACCTGGTCCTGCCGCGCCGCGAAGCCTTCCAGCGCGACCGCGGCGAGGCCCAGGCCTCCGTCGTGCTCACCATGCAGGGCGCGCAGCGGCTCGACCGCGAAGGCGTCCAGGCGGTGCTGCACCTGGTCGCGACCGCGGTCCCCGGCCTCCGCCCGCAGAACGTCTCCATCGTCGACAGCCGCGGCGAGCTGCTGGCCCGCGGCGGCCAGGCGCTCGCCGGCCCCGCCGCCGCCCAGTCCCAGGACGAGATGCGCCGCGCGCAGGAGATGCGCATCACCCGCAACGTCGAGGAAATGCTGGAACGCACGCTCGGCGCCGGCCGGGTGCGCGTCGAGGCCAATGTCGACCTCGACTTCGATCGCGTCCAGACGACCGAGGAGCGCTTCGACCCCGAGAACCAGGTGCCGCGCAGCAGCAGCACCACGAGCGAGAGCAGCCGCGGCGGCGACGGCGCGCCGCCGACCACGGTGCAGAACAACCTGCCCGGTGCCGATGCCGGTGCCGGCGGCGGCGGCCAGACCACCGAGAGCCGCTCCGAGGAGACCATCAACTACGAGATCGGCCGCACCACGCGGAACACCCTCCGCGAGCATCCGGTCACCCGCCGCCTCTCGGTCGCGGTGCTGGTCGACGGCGTCTGGGAGCCGCAGGCGAATGCCGCGCCCCGGTTCCGCGACCGGACGGCCGAGGAATTGCAGCGCCTGACCGCCCTGGTGCGCAGCGCCGTCGGCTTCAACGAGCAGCGCGGCGACCGCGTCGAGGTGGTCAGCCTCCGCTTCGCCGAGCCGCCCGAGGCGACGGTCGCCGCCGCCGAAGCCGGTCCCTTCGGCCTGCCGATCTCCCAGGCGATGTTCGGCCGCCTGACCGAGACCGCGATCTTCGCGCTGGTGGCACTCGTGGCACTCCTGCTGATCGGGCGCCCGATCGTGAAGCGCCTGGCCGTCGGCATGGCCGGACGCCCGGCACTCGCGGGCGCCGCCGGCGGCGGCGGCGGCGCCACGCCGGCGATCGCCGGCGCGACGGCGGCTACCCCCGGGCTCGAAGGTGCGGCCGCCATGCAGGTGCTGCCGCCGGGCGAGGGCGATTCCGAGGCGCTCGTGGCACTCCGCAACGTCGAAGGCGCCGTCCGCTTCACCGCGATCGCGAAGCTGCATGAGCTCGTGGACCAGCATCCGGACCAGACGCTCGCCGTGCTGCGCGCCTGGATGGCGCCGGAGGAGGTGTCGTGATGCAGCTCAAGAGCGGTCCGCAGAAGGCGGCGGCGCTGCTGCTCGCCCTCGGCGACGAGAAGGCGGCGGTGCTCTTCGCCCGCATGCACGAGGACGAGATCCGCGACCTGTCGACCGCCATGGCGACGCTCGGCAAGGTGCCGGGCGAGCAGATCGAAAGCCTCTGTCGCGAATTCGCGGACAATCTCGGCCAGACCGGCAACATCGTCGGCTCCTGGGAAGTCACTGAGCGGATGCTGCTCAAGACCCTGCCGCGCGAGCGCGTGTCGCAGATCATGGAGGAGATTCGCGGCCCGGCCGGGCGGACCATGTGGGACAAGCTCGGCAACGTGAACGAGACGGTGCTCGCGAACTATCTCAAGAACGAATACCCGCAGACCGTCGCCGTGGTGCTCTCCAAGGTGAAGCCCGACCACGCCGCGCGGGTGCTCGCCTTGCTGCCGGAAGCCACCGCCATGGAAGTGGTGATGCGCATGCTGCGCATGGAGAACGTGCAGAAAGAAGCGCTCGAAGGCGTCGAGCGCACCCTGAAGATGGAGTTCATGTCGAACCTCGCGCGCGCCCAGCGCCGCGACGCGCACGAGATGATGGCCGAGATCTTCAACAACCTCGACCGCAGCGCCGAAACCCGCATCCTGACCGCGCTCGAGGAACGCTCGCGCGAAGCGGCGGAGCGGATCCGGGCGCTCATGTTCACTTTCGACGACCTCCAGCGCCTCGATGCCTCCGGCATCCAGACCCTGCTGCGCTCGGTCGAGAAGGACAAGCTGGCGCTGGCGATGAAGGGCGCCAGCGAGCGGCTGCGCGACCTGTTCTTCAAGAACATGAGCGAACGCGCCGCCAAGCTGCTGAAGGACGACATCGCAGGCCTCGGCCCGGTCCGCCTCCGCGACGTCGACGAGGCGCAGGCGATCATCGTCGCGACCGCCAAGGACCTGGCCGCCCAGGGCGAGATCCAGATGAGCGACGGCCGCGACGAGGAGATGCTGACCTGATGCATGCCTTCCAGCCGCTGCCGGGCTCCAGCATCTCCGTCTTCGCGGATCAGGGACGGCGCTCCTCGCTGCCCGGCTACGCACCGAGCTTCGCGGCCCCCGCCGCGCCGGTGCCGACCGATCCTGCCCTGCTGCTGGCCGAGGCGATGGAAGCCGGCCGCGTCGAGGCGCATGCCGAAGGCTATGCCGCGGGCCACGCCGCCGCGATGGCGGAGGTCCAACGCGCCGAGGATGCGGTGATCGCCGCCGCGCTGACCGCGGTGCCGGCCGCACTCGCCCGGCTTTCCGACATCGCGGGCAGCGCCGCCCGCGCCGAGGCGCTGGCGCTCGGCGGCCTGCTGCTCGGCGCCTTCGATGCCGCGCTGCCGGCCGAGGCCGCCCGCGCGACGCCGGAGGCCGCCGCCCGCCTCGCCGCCCGCCTCACGCCGCTGCTAGACCAGGAGATCGCCGTCACGCTCCGCGTCGCGCCGGCGCTCGCCGAGGCGGTCGCCGCGAAGATCGCCGATCCCCGGCTCACGGTCGCAGCGGATGAGCGTCTGCCACCGGGGGACCTCCGCGCCGAATGGCGCGGCGGCCATGCCGTTTTCGACCTCGCGGCGCGTCGCGCCGCGATCCGCAGCGCCCTGGCGGAAGCCGGGCTCGCCCTGGAGAGTGACCCATGACGGGTGAAAGCACCTTCGAACCGCTCGCCGCCGGCGAGGACGTCCGCAGCGGCCATGCCGCGCGCGAGCTGGAAGCGGTCTACGACATCCCGGTGCAGATCAGCGCCGTCCTCGGCCGCGCCACCATGCAGGTCAGCCAGCTGCTGAAGCTCGGCCGCGGCGCCGTCGTCGAGCTCGACCGCAAGCTCGGCGAAGCGGTCGACATCTACGTCAACAACCGCCTGGTCGCCCGCGGCGAGGTGGTGATGGTGGACGACAACCGGCTCGGCATCACGATGACCGAGATCGTGAAGTCGGATCGCGGCCTGTAGCGCCATGGCGAGGCTCCTCATCATCGGCTCGCTGGAGGCGGAGCTCGGCCAGGCGGCGCGCATCGCGATCGCCCGCGGCGCCCGGCTGACCCAGGCGGAAGGCGTGACGGCGGCGCTGGCGCGGCTGCGCGGCGAAGGCGCGGATCTCGTGCTCTGCGACGTGCTGCACGATATCGGCTGGCTGGTGCAGGGCATGGGGACCGAGCGCATCGTCTGCCCGGTCATCGCCTGCGGCCGCACCAGCGACGCCGAGGCGGCGGTCCGCGCAATCCGCGCCGGTGCCCGCGATTTCCTGCCGCTGCCGGCGGAGCCCGACCTGATCGCGGCCATGCTGGAGGCCGCGGCCGCCGGCCCGGAAGCCCCGGTGCACCGCGACGCCGCCATGGTCCGGCTGCTGGAGAGTGCCACGACGCTGGCGCGCGCCGATGCCTCGATCCTGATCACCGGCGAGAGCGGCACCGGCAAGGAAGTGCTGGCCCGGCATATCCACGCCAGCTCCCGCCGCGCCCGCGGCGCCTTCGTGGCGCTGAACTGTGCGGCGCTCCCGGAAAGCCTGCTCGAGAGCGAGCTCTTCGGGCACGAGAAGGGCGCCTTCTCCGGCGCCGTCGCGCAGCGCCGCGGCAAGTTCGAGCAGGCCGATGGCGGCACCCTGCTGCTGGACGAGATCGGCGAGATGGATCCCCGCCTGCAGGCCAAGCTCCTCCGCGCCATCCAGGAGCGGGAGATCGACCGGCTGGGCGGCACCAGCCCGGTCCGCATCGACGTCCGCATCCTGGCCGCGACCAACCGCGACCTGGCACGCGAAGTGGCCGCCGGGCGCTTCCGGGAAGACCTCTATTTCCGCCTGAACGTCATCCGGCTGCGCATCCCGCCGCTCCGCGAACGGGTCGCCGACATCCTGCCGCTCGCCGGGCATTTCGCGCGCCGCTATGCGGAGGCCAACGGCCTGCCGCCGCGCGACTTCACGCCCGAGGCGCTGCACCTGCTGCTCGACCATGCCTGGCCCGGCAACGTCCGCGAGCTGGAGAACGCCGTCCATCGCGCGGTGCTGCTCGCCATCGGGGACGCGATCGGCGTGGACGCGATCGAGCTTTCGGCGATGCCCGCCCGCGCCGAGCCCGCCATGGCGGCCGCGGCGCCGATCCTCGTCATGCCGCCGGTCGCGGCGCAGAGGCCCGGCAAGCCGGTGGCGGCGCTGGTCGGTCGCCGGATGGACGATGTCGAGCGCGAGCTGATCCTGGAGACGCTGACCCATTGCCTCGGCAACCGCACCCGTGCGGCAGAGCTCCTCGGCATCTCGATCCGCACGTTGCGGAACAAGTTGCAGGAATACCGCGCCTCCGGCCTGCCGGTGCCGCCGGCCCCGGGCACGGTGATGCCCGAAGCCCTGCCGGCAGGCTGACCGGGGATGGGGGGGATCGCGCTGCCGGGCTGGCTCGGGCGGGTGACGCCGGGCAGCGACGTCGCCCTCGCACTCGGCGTCGCGGCCTTGCTGGTCGTGCTCGTGGTGCCGCTGCCGGTGGTGCTGCTCGACCTCGGGCTCGCGATCTCGATCACGCTGTCGGTGCTGGTGCTGATGACCGCGCTGTTCCTGGCGCGGCCGCTCGACTTCACCTCCTTCCCGACGCTGCTGCTGCTGACGACCCTGCTGCGGCTCGCGCTCAACGTCGCGACGACGCGCATCATCCTGACCCATGGGCATGAGGGGCAGCAGGCGGCGGGCCATGTCGTCTCGGCCTTCGGCGGCTTCCTGATGGGCGGCGACATCATCGTCGGCTTCATCGTCTTCGCGATCCTGCTGGTCGTGAACTTCATGGTGGTCAGCAAGGGCTCCGGCCGCATCGCGGAGGTCGCGGCGCGGTTCAGCCTGGACGCCATGCCGGGCAAGCAGATGGCGATCGACGCCGACCTCTCCTCCGGCCTGATCGAGGAAGGCGAGGCGCGCCGCCGCCGCAAGGAGCTGGAGGAGGAGACCGGCTTCTACGGCGCCATGGACGGTGCCGCGAAATTCGTGCGCGGGGATGCGATCGCCGGGCTGATCATCACGGTCATCAACCTGCTCGGCGGCATCGCGATCGGCGTCGCGCGCCAGGGCATGCCCTTCGCCGACGCGGTCGAAACCTTCACCATGCTGACCGTGGGCGATGGCCTGGTCAGCCAGATCCCGGCGCTGCTGGTCTCGATCGCCGCCGGCATCGTGGTGAGCAAGGGCGGCAGCGAGGGCAGCGCCGACAAGGCGCTGGTCGGACAGCTCGGCGCCGGGTGGAAGCCGATGGCGCTCGCCTCCGGCGGTTCGGTGATGATGGGGCTGCTGCCGGGCATGCCGCTGCTGCCCTTCCTCGGCCTCGCGGGGATCACCGGCTACGCCGCCTGGCGCCGCCGTGCGAGCGAGGAGGCGACGGTCGCCGCCCTGGCCGCACCTGCGCCCGCGGCACCCGCCGAAGCGCCGCTGTCGGAATCGATGCGCATGGACCTGCTGCGGCTGGAGCTCGGCTACGGCCTGCTCTCGCTCGCCGCCGGAGAGGCGCCGCGGCTGACCGACCAGATCCGCGGCCTGCGCCGCGCCATCGCGACCGAGATGGGCTTCGTGCTGCCCTCGGTCCGCGTGCAGGACAATCTCCAGCTGCCGCCCGACACCTACGTCATCCGGCTGAAGGAGGTGGAGGCGGGGCGCGGCCAGCTCAAGCCGCCGATGCTGCTCGCGATCGATCCGGGCGGCGTCATCCCGGACATGCCCGGCCACCGCACGGTGGAGCCGACCTTCGGCCTGCCCGCCCTCTGGATCGAGGAGGCGAAGCGCGAGGAAGCGCTGTCGCGGGGGGCCACCGTCGTCGATTGCGCCGGCGTCGTCGCGACCCACCTGACCGAGCTCGTGCGCGAGAACATGGCCGAGCTGCTGTCCTTCGCGGAGACCCAGAAGCTGCTCGACGAGTTGCCGAAGGAGCAGCAGAAGCTCGTCGCCGACCTGGTGCCGGGGCAGATCAGCCTCGGCAGCATCCAGCGCGTGCTGCAGGCGCTGCTGGCGGAGCGGGTCTCGATCCGCGACCTGCCGACGGTGCTGGAGGGCATCCAGGAAGCCTGCGCCGGCGGCGCCCGCGCGGTCGGCTCGATCACCGCGGTGGTGCGGGCGCGGCTCGCGCGCCAGATCACCGACCAGGCGCGGAGCCCGGCCGGCTACGTGCCGATGATCACGCTCGGCGTCGAATGGGAGACCGCCTTCGCCGAGGCGCTCGTCGGCCCGCCGGAGGAGCGCCAGCTCGCGATCGCGCCGACCCGGCTCGGCGAGTTCATGCAGCGCGTCCGCGACCTGTTCGACGCCGCGACCGCGCAGGGCGAGCATCCGGTGCTGGTCTGCTCCTCGGGCATCCGGACCCATGTGCGGGCGATCGTGGAGCGCTTCCGGCCCTCGACCACCGTGCTCGCGCAGAACGAGATCCATCCCCGCGCCCGCATCCGGACGATCGGCAGCCTCTGAGGCCCTACCGCGCGAGCGCTGCAATCTCGCGCCGCACCAGCGTCTCCGCTTCCGTCGCCGGCAGCCGGGCGAGTGCCGCCAGGTCGCGGCCCGCCGCGGCGCGTTCGGCGATGAGGAGGCCGAGCGCATAGCCGCTGCGCGCCGGGATGTCGCCGCGATAGCCATAGCCGAGATAGCGGGCCCGGGTCGCGCCGTCGGTGGCACCCAGCACCGGCGGCAGCTCGCGCGCGATACGGGCGAGCAGCGCCTGGTCGATCGCCGCAAGCGCCGCATCGCCGAGCAGCACGCGCAGCCGCGACGCATCCGGGTTCAGCACCCCGCTCGCGTAGACCGCGAGCCCTTCCTTCCAGATGCCGAGCCAGAGCGGGTCGCCGCCCGGCAGGATCAGGGTCGGATTCACCTGGTGGTGGTAGAGATGGAAGGATTCGTGGTCGAGCAGGATGCCGATGTCGGGATCCGCGCCATGCACGGCGACGATGGTGTCGGGGCCGAGGAACAGCGCCGCGCGGCCGGAATCGGCGCGGACCCGGGCATCGAAATAGTGGAAGGAGGGCAGGATGGTGACCGGCGCCTCCGCCGCGTCCGGCAAGGCAGCGCGGAACCGCGCCGCATGCGCCACCCAGGCCGCCGGCAGCGCCGCCGACAGCCGGCGCACCGCGCCGGCCACGGGATCGAAGCGCTCGAGCCAGCGGACGAAATCGACGCGGCCGATACCGGCCGCGCGATAGGCCTCGATCCGCGGCATGAAGAAGCTGTCGATGAGCGCCCGGCCGCGCTGCTCGATGGTGCCGCCGGCGGCGTCGTAGCTTGCCCAGAAGGCCGGCATCAGGTCGGTCGCGGCAGCCGCCTGCGCGGCGGCGCGGCGCGGCCAGACAACGGCGGCAGCCAGGACGGCGAGGCATCGGCGGCGCGTGAAGCCGGATGGTGTCATGGGGTCCTTCGGTAACGCTTGGACAATCTCTCTCCTCTAGCATGCGCCCATGCGGCTGAAGCTGTTCCGTGCCCCTGCCATCCAGGATGCGATGGCCGAGATCCGCGCTTCCCTCGGCGCCGACGCCATCATCCTCTCGACCCGGCGCATCGCCGGCGGGGTCGAGGTGACGGTGGCGCTGGAACCGGAGGAGCCGGTGCTGATCCTGCCCGACGCGCCGGCCACCGCCGCGCCGCAGGGCCCGCTCGGCTTCCACAACCCGCCCGCCTGGCTGGCGCAGCGCCTCACCGGCGGTGCGCTCGAGGACCAGCTCGCCCGCGCGCTGGTCTTCGCCCCGCTGCCCGACTTCACCCGCCCGCTGCTGCTGGCCGGCCCGCCCGGCGCCGGCAAGACGCTGACCTGCGCCAAGCTCGCGACCCGCCTGGCACTCGCCGGCCGGGCGCCGCTGGTCGCGACCGCGGACGGCCAGCGCGCCGGCGCCGCCGAGCAGCTCGCTGCCTTCACCCGCCTGCTCGGCCTGCCGCTGGCGCTCGCCCCTTCCCCCGCGACGCTCGCCAAGGCGCTGATGCGGCGGGCGGAAGGGCAGCCGGTGCTGATCGACACCGCCGGCTGCGATCCGCTCGATCCCGTCCAGGCGGTTGCCCTGAAGCGCCTGGCGCAGGTCGCGGATGCGGAGATCGTGGCGGTGATGCCGGCGGGGATGGATTCCGCCGAGGCGGCCGACCTCGCCCGCGCCTTCGCGGCCTTGGGCGCCCGGCACCTGATCCCGACCCGGCTCGACGTCGCCCGGCGCCTGGGTGGCGTGCTCGCCGCTGCGGCGGCGGGGCCGCTGGCGCTGGCCGAGGCCGGCACCGGACCCGACGTCGCCGGCGGCCTGCTGCCGCTCGATCCCCATCTGCTCGCCGAAGCGCTCCGCGCCGGCCCGCGCCGCGCCGCATCGGAGGCCGCATGACCAGGCACCCTGCCCTCGCCGTCCTGCCGACCCCGTCGCGGGCCGGCCGCATCGTCGCCGTCGCCTCCGGCAAGGGCGGCGTCGGCAAGACCTGCGTCGCGATCGGCCTGGCGCATGCGCTCGCCGCCCGCGGCGAGCGGGTGCTGTTGCTCGACGGCGACCTCGGGCTTGCGAATGTCGACGTGCAGCTCGGCCTCACGCCGCTGCACGACCTCGGCGCGGTGCTCGGCGGCCGGGTGGCGCTCGATCAGGCGGTGCTGCGCCATGCCGGCGGCTTCGACATCCTGGCCGGGCGGTCCGGCAGCGGGGCGCTGGCCGGGCTGCAGCCGGCGGCGCTGGAGGCGGTGCTGGCGCTGGTGCGCCGCGCCGCGTCGCTCTGGGACGTGGTCGTCGTCGATCTCGGCGCCGGGCTCGATCCGCCGCAGCGGCGGCTGGCGGCGGCGGCCGACACGCTGCTGGTGCTCGCGACCGACGAGCCGACCAGCATCACGGACGCCTATGCCGTCATAAAACTGCATGCCCAGGACGCGCCGGGCGGCGATGCCCGGATCGTCGTCAACCAGGCCGCCGATGCCGGCGGCGGGGCGCGCACCCATGCGACGCTGACCCGCGCAACGGAGGCCTTCCTGAAGCGCAGCGTGCCGCTCGCCGGCGTGGTGCGGCGGGATGCCAAGATGAAGGACGCGATCCGCCACCAGGCCTCGCTGCTGACCCGGCATCCGGGCAGCAATGCCGCCCAGGATATCGAGGCGCTGGCGGCGGGCCTTCTCGCCTGATCAGATGATCTTTGCCTCGAATGGGGGCACGTAGTCGGGCGCCTCGAACTCGACGACCCAGAGGTCGGGGTCGCGGGCGACCTGGCGGGCGACATAGGCCTCGGCCTCCGGCTCCGGCACCGGCGCGGCGCCGGTGCCGCGCATCCAGGCGGCGCGGCCTTCCGCGTCGCGGACCTGGGCCAGCACCATCGCGGCGCCGCGGCCGAGCAGCACGCAGAGGATGCCGCCCGCATCGGGATCGCCCTTGCGCAGGATCGCCGCCGGGCGGCCCGCCATGTCCGACATCCGGGTCGCCATCGAGACCCAGAGCCCTGCCTTCACCCTTGCTTCCATGCGGCCGCACAGTCGCAGGATCGGCGTGGCGTGCAAGAGCCTTGCAACCCTCTTGCCCACGACCCCGCCATCGGCGAGATAGCGGCTTCGGGCATCGCGAGGGCGCCATGGCGGACAGGAAGCTTACGGAAGGCCAGCGCGCCTATGAGGCGAAGCGCGCCGCCAAGGCCGGCGTCAGCCTCGACCGCTGGCTCGCCGACAAGGAGAAGCGGGAGAAGGCGGAAGCCGCGGCGGCGGCCAAGGCCGCCCGCAAGGAGGCCGAGGCCGCGACGCCCAAGAAGCCGGCCGGCTTCTTCTCCCGCCTGCTCGACCGCGCCAACAAGCCGATCGGCTGATCGGTCCTAGCGGGCTGCGACCCTTGCCGTCACGCCGCCGACCAGGCCGGTCACGGTATTGAGCAGCCCGGGCACCAGCCCGCCCTGGCCGAGCAGCGGCCCGGTCACCGCATTCACCGCCACCGGCACCAGCCCGACTACCGAATTGACCGCCGGCGTCGCCGCGGTGACCGTCGCCGGCACCACGCCGACAATGCTTGCCACCGGCGCGGTGGCGCCGCCGACCACGCCCGGGACGGCCGCGACCGGCGCCACGAGGCTGGAGGCCAGGCCGGTCGCCGGACCGGTGACGCCGCCGGCGATGGCGGTCGCCGCCCCCGCCTGGCCCGCCGCGGTGCCGATCACGCTGGTCGCGACCGCACCCGCCTGGCCGGTGAGCCCGAGCAGCACGCCGCCCGTGGCGTTGAGCGGCGTCGCGACGACGCCGGTGAGGCCGTTGGCGACGCCGCCCACCACGGTGACGGCGGCGAGCGCCTGGCTGAGATCGGGCACCGCCTGCGCCTGAGCGGCGAGCGGCAGCCCGAGGAGCAGGGCAGCAAGCGGGAGCTTGGGCGACATCGAAGGGTTTTCCTGCATGGGTTGCGGGCGCACCCTGCCCGGCTTCCACGAAGGAGACCCAGCTTCCGATTGTCGTTTTTGGTCACAGCATGCGCAGCAATGTCCCGTCGCGGCGGAGCGCGTGATGGAACAGCGCGCCGCCGATATGGGCGAGCAGCAGCACCAGCAGCGACCAGCCGAAGATGGTGTGGACCCATTGCAGCCAGCCGGCGAGGCCGACATTGGCCTCCATGTATTTCGGCAGGTCGATGAAGCCGAGATAGGCGGTCTGGCCCTGCAGCGGGAAGCCCCAGGCATTGGTGGCCAGGAAGCCCAGGATCGGTTGCAGGATCAGCAGCGCATAGAGCGCGTGGTGCACGGCGGCGGCGACCTTGCGCATCGGCACCGGCACATGCGCCGGCAGCGCCGGCGGCGGGCTGACGCGGCGCCAGACCAGGCGCAGGATGGCGACCAGCAGGATCGTCAGGCCGGCCGATTCATGGATGGCGTAGAAGGCCATCTTGCTCTCGTCCTTGACGTGCCCGATCACGAAGCCCAGCGGCAGCGCCACCGCGATCAGCACGACGGTCGTCCAGTGGAACAGCTTGGCGATGGTCCCATACTGGCCGTCCGGATGCAGGGCATCGGTTCGCGCGACCGGCGCGGGCAGGCTGGCATCCATGCGGCGTCTCCCTGTTGCGGCCTCTGGGATGACTATGACACGACGAATGATCGCGGCTCACGCGGATTGGAGCACCGATCCGCGCAAGCGCTGGGTCACCATCGCGCGCGGCGGCGCGTCAGGCTGGCGGGCGGAGGCGCCGCGCCCGGTCGGCGATCCGGCGGCGCTGACCGCGGGCCTGCTGGCGGAAGGCCTGCCGGTCGCGATCGGGCTCGACCTGCCGCTCGGCGTGCCGCGACTCTATGCGGACGCCGCCGGCATCGGCTTCTTCCCGGACTTCCTGCGCGGCCTCGCCACGCGCCCTGATTTCTTCGCAGTCAGCGCGGCGCTCGACGGCGTGGCACTCGACCGGCCCTTCTACCCGGCGCGCGGCATCCGCGGCATGACCCGCGCAGCGCATGCGGCCGCACTCGGCTTCGGGGCCGCCGCGGCGCTGTCCCGCCATTGCGACCGCGCGACGGCGGAACGGCCAGCCGGTGCGCCGGTGTTCTGGACCCTCGGCGCCAACCAGTCGGGCAAGGCCGCGATCGCCGCCTGGCGCGACTGGCTGGCGCCGGCGCTCGCCGCCGGCGCGCCGCTCCGCCTCTGGCCCTTCGAGGGCACGATCGCCGGGCTGCTGGCGCCGGGCCAGGCCGCGATCGCCGAGGTCTACCCGGCCGAGGCGCTGCGGCATTGCGGCATCCGCCTGGCCGGCAGCAAGCGGGTCGCGTCCGACCGCGCGGCGGTGGCGGCGCCGCTGCTGGCCGCCATGGAGGCGCGAAGCGTCGTGCCGTCACCGGCGCTGGCCGCCGCGGCGCGGTCGGGCTTCGGCGCCGATGCGGCGGGCGAGGACCGCTTCGATTCGGTGATCGGCCTGCTCGGGCTGATCGGCGTGCTGGACGGGCTGCGGCCGGATTTCATCCCGGAGGATCCGGCGATCCGGAGCGTCGAGGGCTGGGTGCTCGGCCAGACCGCGCTGCCCCGCCCCCTTTGACGCCGGCGCCGTCCGGCGCGACGGTGACCCGTCGCCACACGGGACCAAGACCATGCACATCGCCCGCTTCCCGCGCATCCGCCTGGGTCATTCCAACACGCCGCTGGAGTTCATGCCGCGCCTGACCGCGGCGCTCGGCGGCCCCGACATCTGGATCAAGCGCGACGACTGCACCGGGCTCGCGACCGGCGGCAACAAGACGCGGAAGCTCGAATTCCTGATGGCGGAGGCGGTGGCGCAGGGCGCCGACACGGTGCTGACCCAGGGTGCGGTGCAATCCAACCACGCCCGCCAGACCGCCGCCGCCGCCGCCAAGCTCGGCATGGCCTGCGAGCTGCTGTTCGAGAACCGGGTGAAGGACCCGGACCAGAACTATCTGACCGGCGGCAACGTGTTCCTCGACGGGCTCTACCGCGCGAAGTCCCGGCACTACCCGGGCGGCACCGACATGAACGCGGCCCTGCAGCAGGTCGCCGAAGAGCTCACCCAGCAGGGCAAGCGCGTCTACGTCATCCCGGGCGGCGGATCGAACCCCGTCGGCGCACTGGGCTACGTCAATTGCGCGATCGAGATCGCGACCCAGGCGAACGAGATGGGGCTCCGCATCGACAGCGTCGTGCACGCGACCGGCTCGGCCGGCACCCAGGCGGGCCTCGTCGCCGGCTTCCGCGGCTTCCGCTCCGGCATCCCGGTGCTCGGCTTCGGCGTGCGCGCGCCGAAGGAGACGCAGGAGGCGAACGTGTTCAGGCTGACCCAGGCGGTCTGCGACCTGCTCGGCATCCCGGGCGCGGTGGCGCGCGAGGACGTGGTCGCCGACTGCAACTATGTCGGCGCCGGCTACGGCATTCCGACACCGGGGATGGTGGAAGCCGTGCGCCTGGTCGCGGAGACCGAGGCGGTGCTGCTCGACCCGGTCTATTCCGGCAAGGGCATGGCCGGCCTGATCGACCATTGCCGCAAGGGGCTCTTCAAGAAGGGCCAGACCGTGGTCTTCATCCACACCGGCGGCCAGGCCGGCCTCTTCGCCTATCAGAGCGTGTTCGACGCCGGCGCGTAGCAACCCGCCGCCTCCGCCGCCTGGGCGGCGAGGCGCACCAGGAGCTCGAGCGTCGGCGTCGCGACGCCGAGCTCGCGCGCCAGGCGCAGCGGCTCCAGAAACAGCGCTTCCACCTCCATGGGCCGCCCGAGCTCGAGGTCCTGCAGGATCGAGGGCTTGTGGGCGGTGCCGGCCAGCCGCGCGACCCGCTGCTCCGAGGCGGTGCCGAGGTCCTGGCCGAGGGCGGCGGCGATCGCCGCCCCTTCCTCGGCCAGCCGCACCGCGGCGGCGTAGAGCGCCGGGTCGCCGAAGGTCGCCTTCATGTCGCGCCGCGACAGCAGGCAGAGCGGGCCGCTGGTGAGGTTGCCCATCAGCTTGCCCCAGACCCGGTGGCGGATGTCCGGCACCACGGCGCAGGGCATGCCGCCGGCCTCGATCGGCGCCGCGATCGCCCGCGCCCGGTCCGAGACGCTGCCATCCGGCTCGCCGAGGATGAGGCGGATGTCGCCATGCTCGGAGACGACGACGCCCGGGCTTTCGACATGGCAGGCGGAATAGACGACGCCGCCGATCGCCCGTGCGACGCCGACCGCATGTCGCACTGCGTCACCGGGATCGACCGCCGGCAGCCGGCGGCCCTCCATCGCCCCGCCATGGTGGTCGAAGTACCACCAGGGGATGCCGTTCATGACGAAGGCGACCGCGGTCTCCGGCCCCAGCAGCGGTGCGATGCCGGCGGCGACGGCGGCGAGCGCAGGCGCCTTCACGGTGACGATCACCGCATCCTGGGCCCCGATCTCGGCCGCGGCCGTCGCGGCGTGCGGGCGGCAGAACAGCGTCCCGTCATGGGCACGGACGGTGAGGCCGCGCGCGCGGATCGCCTCCAGATGGGCGCCGCGCCCGATGACCGAGACCTCGGCGCCGCCGCGGGCGAGCCGGGCCGCGAGATGGCCGCCGATGGCGCCGGCCCCGTAGACGCAGATGCGCATGGTCCCGCTGGACTCCCCTTGCTCACGCCACATCTCGCATGGCGGCGAGCATCGCGACACCCGCCGCGGCGAGGCGGCCCACGATGCGCGCGCCATGCCCGGCGCTCGCGCCGCGCGGATCGGCGGCCTGCACGCCGCCTTCGGCGATCTCCTCGATCCCGAGCGGAACGCCGAATTCGGCGCCGCCGCAGGCGATGGTGCCGAAGCCCGTCACCGTCTGGCCGAGGAAGGGCGCGGCCGGGTGCCGCGGCCGCGCCGCTTCCGGCCGGCAGAGCGCCGGCAGCAGATGCAGCGCCACGGAAGCGATCGGATCGCCGCCATGGCCGAGGGCCGCCGGATCGCCGCCGAGGGCTGCCTGCCAGGCCCCCGCGACCTTCCAGAGATGCAGTGCCGGAACGACGGCGCCGTGCCGCGCCCGCAACGCCCGCGCCGCCGCCTCGATCGCCGCGATGCTGCCGCCATGGCCATTGACGACCAGGATGCGGCGGCAGCCGCTGCGCAGGAAGGCTTCCGTCATCTCGGTCACCATCGCCTGCAGCAGCGCGCCCGAGAAGGAGACGGCGCCGGGCACGGACGCGAAGAAATCCTCCCCGCCATAGGGGATCGGCGGTGCGACAAGGGCGTCGTCGCCCGCTTCCGCCGCGGCATCGGCGATCCGGCCGGCAATCGCCTCGGTCAGCAGGAAGTCGCCCATCGGCAGCGCCGGACCGTGGGTCTCGGTGCTGCCCATCGGCAGCAGCACCGCCGCACCGGAGGCGAGGCGCACCGCCACGTCCGGCGCCCGCAGCTCGGCGATGCGGTGGCGGCGGCGGCCGGCGGGATCGTTGAGGTCGTCGCTCGGCATGCGGCCTTCCGAGGGTGCTGCGCAATTTTCGTGCAGCCAATCTAAGTGAAGATGACTCCATGACAATGCGGATGGCTTGCTAGCGTACGAAACGCCATGCAATACCCCCTTAACTCGACTTTGGTATCCAGGGAGGGAGACGCTTGGTGGCAACCGGGGCCCGGCTGCAACGCAGGGGGGTCATCGCAGGCATGGGCGCTGCCCTGCTGCTGCCGGCCGTCGTGCGCGCGCAGGCCCCCTACCCCAGCCAGCCGCTCCGCCTGATCGTGCCCTTCGCCCCGGGCGGCACCACCGACCTCACCGCCCGCCTTGTCGCCCAGGGCCTCGGCGAGCGGCTCGGCCAGACCGTGGTCGTCGAGAACCGGCCCGGCGCCGGCGCCATGGTCGGCAGCGAGGCGGTCGCCCGTGCCACGCCCGATGGTTACACGCTGGTGATGTCGAACATCGCGAGCCACGCGATCAGCCCGACCCTCTATCCGGCGGCCGCCGTCCGCTACGATCCGGTGCGCGACTTCAGCCATGTCGCGCTGGTCGTCTCCAACCCCTCGGTCTGGGTGGTCAACCTCCGCACCGGCATCACCGACCTTGCCGGGCTGATGCAGCGCGCCCGCAGCCAGCGCGGCGGCTTCGACGTCGCGAGCTCGGGCGCCGGCTCCTCCAACCACCTGATGATCGTGCAGCTCGCGCAGCAGGCCGGCATCACGCTGAACCACATCCCCTATCGCGGCGCCGGGCCGGCGATGACGGCGGTGATCGGCGGCGAGGTGCCGGCGATGTCGGACAGCCTCTCCTCGGCCAGCGCCCATATCCGGCAGGGCTCGGTGCGCGCGGTCGCGATGTCCTCCGAAGCGCGGCATCCGGCCTTCCCCGAGGTGCCGACCTTCCGCGACCAGGGCATCGACCTGGTCAGCACCTCCTGGTTCGGGATCTCGGGGCCGGCCGGCCTGCCGGCGGCGATCGTCGCCCGGCTGAATGCCGAGATCCGCGCGGTGCTCGCGGTTCCCGACATCCGGCAGCGCTTCGCCGAGCTCGGCGGCACGCCGGGTGATACCGATGCGGCGGGTTATGGGCGCTTCGTCGCCGAGGAATTCGCCCGCTGGGCGCCGGTGGTGAGAGCCTCCGGTGCCGAGGCGGGGTGACTTGAACTGGGCAGTGCAATTCTGGCAGGGGCGGCGTTGCGTCTCGTGATGAGGAAACTGGCATGAAGATCAATACGAGGGATCTGCTCTCCGGCGTGATCCTGGTCCTGTTCGCGGTGGTGGGCTACTGGCTGAACCAGGATCATGCGCTCGGCACCGCCCGCCGCATGGGCCCCGGCTACATGCCGATGCTGACCTTCTGGATCCTGGGCGGGCTCGGCCTCACGGTGCTGGTCATCGCGATGTTCAGCGGCCCCAACCCGCTCGACAAGTGGACGCAGCTCGAGATCATCGCGGTGCCGCTCGCGATCGTCACCTTCTTCGTCACCTACTTCATCTTCGATGCGCTGAACATCTTCACCGGCAACTACTACGTGCTCGGCATCGCCTCGCTCGCCGGGTGCCTGGCACTCTCGATCGCCCCGGGATGGCGACCGCTCGGGCTCGTGCATGCCGGCATGGCCTGCTTCGGGCTGCTGCTCGACCAGGCCGGGCTGATGCTGGCCCTCGTCGCCTGCATCGTCGTCGCCTCGCTCGCCGATCCCGACCATCGCCCGAAAGGCGTGATCGGGATGGTGATCTTCCTCTGCGCGCTCTGCTGGTGGGTGTTCATCAAGGAGCTCGATATCCGCGTCAACGTCTGGCCGCAGTTCCTCTGATCCAGGGCCGAGAACAAGGACAAGACCCATGGAATTGCTGCTTCAGAATCTCGGCCACGGATTTGCCGTGGCCCTCACGGTCGACAACCTGCTGTTCGCCCTGCTCGGCTGCCTGATCGGCACCGCGATCGGCGTGCTGCCCGGCATCGGGCCGGTGGCGACCATCTCGCTGCTGCTGCCGATCACCTTCGGCCAGCCGGCGACGACCGCGATCATCATGCTGGCCGGCATCTACTACGGTGCCCAGTATGGCGGCTCGACCACCGCGATCCTGCTGAATTTGCCCGGTGAGGTCAGTTCGGTCGTCACCACGCTCGAAGGCTACAAGATGGCGCGGAACGGCCGCGCCGGCGCGGCGCTGACCATCGCGGCCCTCGGGTCCTTCTTCGCCGGCACCGTCGCGACCGTGCTGGTCGCCGCTTCCGGCCCGCTGCTGACCTCGGTCGCCCTCTCCTTCGGGCCGGCCGACTACTTCTCGCTGATGCTGCTCGGCCTGATCATCTCGGCGGTGCTGGCGCAGGGCTCGGTGCTGAAGTCGATCGGCATGGTGGTCCTCGGCGTGGCCCTCGGCCTCGTCGGCACCGACGTGCAGACCGGCCAGCAGCGCTTCACCTTCGGCGTGCCGGAGCTGTCGGACGGCGTCGGCTTCGTCTCGATCGCCATGGGCATGTTCGGCATCGCCGAGATCATCCTGAACCTCGAACGGCCGGAGGCGCGGAGCGTGCTGACCCAGAAGGTCGGCAGCCTGTTCCTGACCCGCGACGAGTTCCGCCGGGCGACGCCCGCGGTGCTGCGCGGCACCATCGTCGGCTCGCTGCTCGGCATCCTGCCGGGCGGCGGCGCGGCGCTCGCCTCCTTCGGCTCCTACATGATGGAGCGGAAGGTCTCGCGCGGCCGGCACGAATTCGGCAACGGCGCGATCGAAGGCGTCGCGGGTCCGGAGAGCGCCAACAACGCCGCCTCCCAGACCTCCTTCATCCCGCTGCTGACGCTCGGCATCCCGGCCAACGCCGTGATGGCGCTGATGGTCGGCGCGCTGATCATCCAGGGCATCCAGCCCGGGCCGCGCATGGTCGAGGCGCAGCCGGACCTGTTCTGGGGCCTGATCGCCTCGATGTGGATCGGCAACCTGATGCTGCTGGTCATCAACCTGCCGATGATCGGCATGTGGGTGAAGCTGCTCCAGGTCCCCTACAAGTACCTGTACCCGTCGATCCTGGTGTTCTGCTCGATCGGCGTCTATTCGCTGAACAACAACACCTTCGATATCTACCAGACGCTGCTGTTCGGCATCATCGGCTACCTGTTCAGCAAGCTGAAGATGGAGCCGGCGCCGCTGCTGATCGGCTTCGTGCTGGGCCCGATGATGGAGGAGCACCTGCGCCGGGCCATGCTGCTCTCGCGCGGCGATCCGATCGTCTTCGTCGAGCGGCCGATCAGCGCGACGCTGCTCGCGATCGGTGCCATCGCCATGCTGGCCATGGCCCTCCCCGGCCTGCGCAAGAGCAAGAACAAGGCGCTGGCCGAGTAGGCCGCAGCGCCGCGACCGTCCAAAAAACCGAGCCGCCCCGCACGCCGTGCGGGGCGGTTTGTGATTCAGGGCCCTCTTCCTATAGCGTCGCCGCCGACGCATTTTCCCCGCGCAACGACAAGGCGGCACCATGGCTAGCTCCGTTCCCCCCATCCTTCCGGTGATCCTCTCCGGCGGCTCCGGCTCCCGCCTGTGGCCGCTGTCGCGCGAGAGCTATCCGAAGCAGTTCTGGCCGCTGGTCTCCGACCGGCCGATGCTGGAGGAGACGGCGCTGCGTGCGACCGGCCCCGGCTTCCTGCCGCCGATGGCGGTCTGCAACGAAGCCCACCGCTTCCTGGTGGCCGAGCAGCTGCGCGCCCATCCCGGCGCCCGCATCGTGCTGGAACCCGCCCCCCGCAACAGCGCGCCGGCGATCGCCGCCGCCGCCCTGCTCGCCGCCGAGAGCGATGGCGCCGACACCCTGCTCTGGATCATGGCGGCCGATTCCGCGGTCGCCGACCTGCCGGCGCTGCATGCCGCGCTGGACCGGGCCGCGGCCGCCGCCCGCACCGGGCTGATCGTCACCTTCGGCATGCGGCCGACCACGCGCGAGATCGGCTACGGCTATATCGAGGCCGGCGACGCGCTGCCGGAGCTCGGCGGCGTGCAGCGGATCGCCCGCTTCGTCGAGAAGCCGGATGCCGAGACCGCGGCGCGGTTCCTGGCCGACGGCCGGCACCTCTGGAATTCCGGCATGTTCGTCGCCACCGCCGCGACCCTGATCGCGGAGCTCTCGCAGCATGCGCCGGAGCTGCTGGACGCGGCCCGCGCGGCGGTCGCCGCGGCCCGCCGCGACCTCGATTTCGTGCGCCTGGATGCCGAAGCCTTCAACGCCTCCCCCGCGATCTCCATCGACTATGCGGTGATGGAGCGTACCGAGCATGCCGCGGTGGTGCCGACCGATATCGGCTGGTCGGATATCGGCTCCTGGTCGGCGCTGTGGGACGCGCAGGCCAAGGACGCGGCCGGCAACGTCGCCGAGGGCCCGGTCGAGCTGGTCGGCGCCGAGCGCTGCCTGGTCCGCAGCCAGGGCATCCTGACCGGGGTCGTCGGCCTCAAGGACGCGGTCGTCGTCGTCACCGACGACGCCGTGCTCGCGATGCACCGCGACTGCGCGCAGGACGTGAAGACCCTGGTCGAGCGGCTGAAGAAGGCGGGGCATGCCCAGGCGACCGAGCACCGCCTCGCCTATCGCCCCTGGGGCCATTACGAGGGCGTGGTCCGCGGCGAGCGCTTCCAGGTCAAGCGCATCACCGTCCGCCCCGGCGCCAAGCTGTCGCTGCAGAAGCACTTCCACCGCGCCGAGCATTGGGTGGTGGTCAGCGGCACAGCGATCGTCCGCCGCGACGCGGAGGAGATCCTGCTGCGCGAGAACGAAAGCGTCTACCTGCCGCTCGGCTGCATCCACCGGATGGAGAATCCGGGCATGATCCCGCTGGTGCTGATCGAGGTGCAGTCGGGCAGCTATCTCGGCGAGGACGACATCGTCCGCTTCGAGGACACCTACGGGCGCTCCTGATCCCGTAGGGTGACCGGCGGGTTCGAGGGGGAGCCGCATGCCGATCGTCGAAGCCGTGCTCGGCATGATCGCCGCCTGCATCGCCTTCGCCCTGCTGGCGCGCCGCGCCAGGCTGCCCTACTCGGTCATCCTGGTGCTCGGCGGCATCGCCATCGCCTTCATCCCCGGCATTCCGCGGGTCGAGCTCGATCCCGGGATCGCGCTCGCCTTCTTCCTGCCGCCGCTGCTGATGGGCAGCGCCTTCCGCACCGACTGGCGGGAATTCCGCAGCAACCTGCGCCCGATCCTGCTGCTCGCGGTCGGCGCGGTGCTGTTCACCGCAATCTGCGTGGGCGCGGCGGCGAAGTGGATGATCCCGGATCTGCCCTGGGCAGCCGCGATCGCGCTCGGCGCCATCGTGGCGCCGCCGGATGCGGTCGCCGCGGCCTCGATCCTGGACCGGCTCCACATCCCGCGCCGCATCGTCACCGTGCTGGAAGGCGAGAGCCTGGTGAACGACGCGACCGCGCTGGTGCTGTACCGCTTCGCCGTCGCCGCGACCGTCACCGCCTTCAGCCCGTGGGAAGCCGCGGCCGCCTTCGTCGTGGTCGGCGCCGGCGGGATCGCGATCGGCTGGCTCGGTGCCCGTGCCGCCATCTGGATCATCCCGCGGCTGCACGACACGCTGCTGGAGACGGCGGCGACCTTCGTGCTGTGCTTCGCCGTCTTCCTGGCGGCCGAGGCCGTGCACGCCTCGGGCGTCATGGCGGTGGTGACCGCCGGGCTGGTGATGGGCCGGGCGATCTACCGCGCCTTCTCGGCCGACACCCGGCAGGCGGCCGGCGCCGTCTGGGAATTCATCGAGTTCGTCCTGAACAGCCTGGTCTTCATCCTGATCGGGCTGCAGCTCAACGCCATCCTCGGCCGCCTGGAAAGCCACAGCACTGCGTCGTTGCTCGGCTTCGCGCTGTTGCTGGCGGCGGTGCTGATCGTCTCCCGCTTCGTCTGGGTGATGCCGGCGACCTGGCTGCCGCGGCTGCTGCCCGCGGTCGGCCGCCGCGACCCGATGCCGCCGCTCAGCCACGTCACGGTGATCTGCTGGGCAGGCATGCGGGGCGTCGTCTCGCTGGCCGCGGCCCTCGCGCTGCCGGTCGATTTCCCGTCGCGCGACCTGCTGGTGTTCCTGGCCTTCTGCGCCATCCTGGCGACGCTCGTGCTGCAGGGCACCACGCTCGGCTGGCTGATCCGGCGCCTCAGGATCGAGGAGCCGCGCGAGACGGCGATGCCGCAGGACGAAGCGCGGGCGCGCAGCCTGGTCGCCCAGGCCTCGCTCGCGCGGCTGGTCGCACAATCCGGCGACCCGCTGGACGGCGCCATCGCGCGCGACATCATCGCGGAGTACCGCGACCGGGTGCGGCTGCTCGACGGCATCGGCGAAGGCGCCATCGCCGCCGAGCGCAACGCGCGGCTGCAGCTGCGCCTGGAGGCGCTGCGGCATGGCCGCGACCGCCTGGTGCGGCACCATGCCGAAGACGGGCTCGACGACATGATCCTGCACCGGATGGCGCAGGAGCTCGACCTCGAGGAGTTGCGGCTCCGCCGCCTGCTCGGCATCGCGGAGGGATATTAGGATGACCGACCTCGTCGCCGCACTCGAGGAGGCGCGGCGCGGCCTGCTCGACCTCTCGACCCGCAACCGGCTGCTGTCGCTGCCGAAGCCCGGCCGCTCGCGCGGCGTCGTGATCCTCGACGACGAGGATGCGGATTTCGTGCTCGCCGCGCTCAAGGACGGCGGCGCCTTCACCTTCGAGGCGTTGCCAGGCGACGCGCCGGCGGAGGCGCCGCCGGCGGCCGCAAAACCCCGCCGCGGCCGGCGTGCCGCGCCGAAGGCGGACGGCGTCGGTGTCGCAGACGCCGCCGCGACCCGCGAGGCGATGCAATCCGACGACCGGTTGCGGGTGCGGATGCCGGCGGCCGACCTCACGCGGCGGCTCCGCGACATCATGGCCGATGCCAGGACGGCGCGGGAGGAGACCGGCGTCGCGACGCTCTATCTGGCGCTCGGCGCGCTCGCCTGGCGCGATCCCGGCACGCCGGAGACCGAGCGCCTCGCGCCCTTGGCACTCCTGCCGGTGGCGCTGGAGCGGGAGGGCGTGTCGCAGGTGTTCCGGCTGCGCGCCGGCATCGCGGAGGCAGCCGAGAACCTGTCGCTCCGCGAGATGCTCAGCACCCAGTTCGGCGTCGCCCTGCCCGAATTCGACGCGGACGCCTATGACCCGACGCGCTGGGCGAAGGCGGTCGAGGACGCGATCGGCACGCGCGCGCAGTGGCGGGTGGAGCCGGATGCTCTGGCGCTCGGCCTGTTCTCCTTCGCCAAGTTCCTGATGTGGCGCGACCTCGACCCCGCCGCCAATCCCGGGCTCGCGACCCACCCGATCGTCCGCGCGCTGGCCGGCGGCGAAGCGCTGCCCGGCGCGGCGCCGGCCTTCGCCGACGATGCCGACATCGACGCCGCGATCCCGGTCGAGCGCCTCGATCACGTCATGGACATGGACGGCAGCCAGGCGCTGGCGGCGGAAGCCGTTCGCCAGGGCGGGCACCTCGTCATCCAGGGGCCGCCGGGGACCGGCAAGAGCCAGGTGATCGCGACCATCCTGGCGCAGGCGGCGCTCGACGGCCGGTCCGTGCTGTTCGTGGCCGAAAAGCTGGCGGCGCTCGAGGTGGTGCAACGGCGGCTGGCGTCCATCGGCCTCGGCCCCGCCTGCCTCGAGCTGCACAGCGAGAAGCAATCCAAGCGCGCGGTGCTGGACGAGCTGCGTGCCACGCTGGCCGCCCCCGCCGCCGCGAAGCCCGATCGCGATCCGGTGGTGCGGCGATTGGGCGCGCTCCGCGGCCGCATCAACCGCCATGCCGAGGCGATGCGTGCGCCGGCAGGCGAGAGCGGCCTGGCGCTCCACGCCGTCGTGGGCGCGCTCGCGGGCCTGCGCGCGCGCGGCGTCAAGGCCGGTGCCGTCGCCCTCGATGCCGGCGGCTGGAATGCCGGGCGGATCGAAGCGGCGCGCGGCGCGCTCCGCGAGCTGGCGCTCCGCCAGGCCGGCGCCGGGAGCCCGTTCCGGGGCGTCGCCCGCGACCTGTCGCCGGGCGAGACCGACCGCCTGCTGGCCCGCCTTCCGGAGCTGATCCGCGCCTTCGCCGGCGGTGCTGCAGCGCTGGCGGTGACGCAGGCGGCGCACGATGCGGCGCGCGCCGATCCGGCGCTGCTGCCGGGGGCGCTCGATGTCGAAGGGCTGGCCGAGGCGCGGGCGATCCTTGCCGAGGATGGCGGCCTGTTCGGCTTCCTGTCCGGCCGACGCCGGGCGGCGCAGGCGCTGGCCGCCCGCGTCGCGCGCGATCCGGAGCATCCGCTGCCGGCGCTCGACGCGGCGCTCGCCGGCCAGCATGCGCGGGCGGCACTCGCGGCAGGTGACGTTCGCGCGCAGGCGTCCACGCCGCCGCCGGAGCCGCCGGTCGCGGCCGCCCTCGCTGCCTGGCAGGCGCTGCACGACGCCACCGGCTACGACGCGCCGGATCTCGCCTTCGCGCGCCTGGTCGAGGTGCTGGGCGCCTGGGCGGCGGAGCCCGAATCGCTGCCGCTCTGGCAAGGCTGGCGCCGGGCGCTCGCCGCCGCCGAGGGTATCGAGGGCTTTGCCGCCGCACTCGCCGACGGCAGCCTGGCGCCGGAGGCGGCGGGCGATGCCTTCGAGCATGCGCTTCTCGAAGCCCTCCTCTCCGCCGCGATGCGTGCCCGGCCGGAGCTCGCTGCCTTCGACGGCGCCGCCGCCGATCGCCTGGTCGCGGAGTTCTCGGAGGCCGATCGCGACCGCATCGCGCTGGCCCGCCGCGAAGCGGCCGCCGCCCATGCCGAGCGCCTGACGGCGGTCCGGGCCGGGCTGCCGGGGATGGAGGTGCTGCGCGGCGAGATGGAGAAGAAGCGCGGCCATCTGCCGGTGCGGGAGCTGCTGCTGCGCGCCGCGACGGCCGTGCAGGCGGCGAAACCCATCTTCATGATGAGCCCGCTATCGGTCGCGCAATTCCTGGCGCCCCCGCATGGCTTGAAACCCGGTCTCTCCTTCGACCTGCTGGTGATGGACGAGGCGAGCCAGATCGAGCCGGTGGATGCGTTCGGCGCCATCGCGCGCGCTCGCCAGGTCGTGGTGGTGGGCGACGACCGGCAGATGCCGCCAACCCGCTTCTTCCAGCGCATGACCGGCGAGGAAGCGGAGGATGCGCCGGAGGAACAGGCGGTGGTCGCGGCGCGCGACGTCGAAAGCGTGCTCGGCCTCTGCAATGCCCGCGGCGTGCCCTCGGCGATGCTGCGCTGGCATTACCGCAGCCGGCACGAGAGCCTGATCGCCACCTCCAATCGCGAATTCTACGCCGATCGGCTGCTGGTCCTGCCCTCCCCCCGCAGCCGCTCCGCCCTGCTCGGCCTGTCGCTGGTGAAAGTCGAGGGGCGCTGGGATGCCGGCGGCAGCGGCACCAACGCCGCCGAGGCCGCGGCGATTGCCGACGCGGTGATGCGCCACGCGAAGGAAACGCCGGGCGACACGCTCGGCGTCGCCGCCTTCTCGATCCGTCAGCGCGACGCGATCGTCGACGCAGTGGAGGAGCGGCGGCGCGCCGATCCCGCCTGCGACGGCTTCTTCGCCGCGCATCCGGACGAGCCCTTCTTCGTCAAGAACCTGGAGAACGTGCAGGGCGACGAGCGCGACGCGATCCTGATCTCGGTGGGCTACGGCCGCGACGCGCAAGGCAAGCTCGCGATGCGCTTCGGCCCGCTTTCGGCCGAGGGCGGCGAGCGGCGGCTGAACGTGCTGATCACCCGGGCCAAGAAGCGGACGGTCGTCTTCGCCTCGATCGGCGCCGACGACATCGACCTCGCGCGCGCCGAAGGCCGCGGCGTCGCCGCGCTGAAGACGTTCCTGGGCTTCGCGGCCGCCGATGCAGCGGCGCCACGCACCGGCGCCGGCGGCACCGGTGTGCCGATTGCGGCGCTGATCGGCGATGCGGTGCGGAGCGCGGGCAAGGAAGCGGTGGCGCGGGTCGGCGTCTCCGGCCTCTATCTCGACGTCGCGGCGAAGGACGGCGCCGACTACGTGCTCGGCATCGAGGCCGATGCCGGCGACTGGACCGCGCTCCGCGCCGCCCGCGACCGCGAGCGCGGTCGCGCCGGGGCGCTCACCGGCATGGGCTGGCGGCTGGTGCGCGCCTGGTCGCTCGCCTGGCTGGCACGGCCGGAGGCGGAGGCGGCGCGCATCGCGACGCTGCTCGGCAAGGCGCCGGAGACGGAGGCGCCCACGGCCGCCGCCGCGCCCGATCCCGGCCTCGCCACACCCTACCGGGAGGCAGCGCCGGAAGTCCCCCGCGACACGGCGATCGAGGCAGTCCCCTTCGCGAGCCTCGCCGCCATCCTCGCCGCGATCGTCGCCACCGAGGCGCCGGTCTCGGGTGAGGCCATCCAGGAGCGCATCCGCCTGCTCTGGGACCGTCCGGCGCTGTCGCCGGCGGAGCGCGCGGCGCTCGCCCAGGCGCAGCGCCTGGCCGGCCAGTTGCACGGCATCCGGGAGGAGCAGGGATTCTGGCTGGCCGAGGACACGGTGGTCGCACCGCGCGATCGCCGCACGGCGGCGGCGCATCTCCGGCGCGCCGCCGCCGTCTCGCCGGCCGAGGTCGCCGCCGCGGCTGCGGTGCTGCAGGCGGCGCTGCCCGCGGTGACGGAAGCCGAGCTTGCCGCCGGCGTGCATCGCCTGCTCGGGCTCGAGTCGGCGGCGCGGCCGGCGATCGAGGCGCGGATCGCGGCACTCGCCGGGGCCGGGACCCTGCGATTCCCAGGATAGTGATCGTGGCAGGGTGGTTTTGTTTTGATTGGCGATTGACGTGCTGCCGGAACGTCGGCGAGCGTCCGGCGGCGCCGGTCGACCGGCGCCGCGAGGAGAACGACATCATGCGCCATTCCACCGCCTTCGCCGCCATCGGCCTGTTGCTGGCCGCCCCGGCCTTCGCCCAGGCGCCGGCCCCGATCGGCGTCGCCGAATGCGACGACTTCGTCACCAAGTACGAGCAATGCCTGAACACCAGCGTGCCGGCCGACCAGCGGGCCATGTATGCCGGCTCCATCACCCAGATGCGGGATGCCTGGCGCCAGGCGGCGCAGAACCCGCAGACCAGGGCGACGCTCGCCAGCCAATGCACCCAGATGGGTGCCTCGATGGGCCAGTCGATGGCGGCCTATGGCTGTCGGTTCTGAGGATTGAATCGCGCGGCGCCGGGTTATTCCCGGCGCCGCCGCGACTCAGCTTGCCGGGCCGCGCTGCACGCGCAACTCGTCGCGGATTTCGGTCAGCAGCGCCTCGGTCGGCGTCGGCGTCGGCGGCGTGCTCGGCTTCGCCTCCTCCTTCGCCTTGAAGCGCGACAGGAACTTCACCAGCCAGAACACCGCGAAGGCGACGATCGCGAATTTGATCACGGCATTGATGAACTTGCCGATGGCGAGCACCGCGGCGCCGCCCTGGCGCGTCGCTTCGAGCGAGGGCCGCCGCTCGCCGGTGATCACGACGAAGAGATTGGAGAAGTCGATGCCGCCGATCAGCAGGCCGATGATCGGATTGATCAGATCCTCGACGATCGAGCCCACGATCGCCGTGAATGCGGCGCCGATGATGATGCCGACGGCGAGGTCGACGACGTTGCCGCGCATGATGAAGGCCTTGAATTCCTTCAGCCATGCCGGCTCGCTGATGGTGATGGGCGGCTGCATCGGATGGTCCCCCTTCTGGTGCCGATGGTGCGCAGTCTGGCATGCCCGGACGCGATCGGGCATCGTCGCGTGATGGATGCTCCCCCCTTCGCCCAGGCCGTCACCTTCCTCTATGCCGAGGATCCGGCCGCGTGCCGGCGCTTCTATGCCGAGGTGCTGGGTCTTCGGATGGCGATCGACCAGGGACGCTGCGCGATCTATGCGGTGGCCGGCACGGAGGCCTTCCTCGGCATCTGCGAAGCCCGCGCGCCGCGCGAGATCCGCGAGACGCGGAGCGAAGGCGGCGTGGTCTTCACCTTCGTGACGCCCGAGGTCGATGCCTGGCACGCGCGGCTGGTCGCCGCCGGCGCGGCGGTGCTCGGGCCGCCGAAGCATTCCGAGGAATACCAGGTCTACGGCTTCTTCTTCCGCGACCCGGCCGGCTACCTGATGGAGGTGCAGCGCTTCGCGAGCGCCGCCTGGCCGCAGCCGGCGGCGGCAACCGGCCTCGCGCCGATACGTTGACCCTCCGATACAGGAGGATCACATGGCATTCACGAAAACGAGCCTGGCCGCGGCGTTGCTTTTGAGCGGCACATTGCTCGGCGGTGCCCTCGTCGCCGGCCAGGCGGCCGCGCAATCCGCCGGGCCGCCGAACACGGCACCGCGCGAGGCGCCGACCCAGACCCAGACCGGCACGACCGCGCCGGTGCCGAACCCCGCCCAGCCAGGTGTCGCGCCGACGCAGCAGGCCCCGCTCTCCGGCACGTCGCCCAATGCATCCGGCGCGACCGCGACGCCGCCCGGGGTCGTCCCCGCGCCCGGCCGCGACCCGGCGCCGCAGCTCGACACCCAGACAACGCGGCCGCAGCAGCCCGGCCAGACGACGCCGCGCTGAGATCGCGCGCTACCGCGCCAGCAGCCACTCCGGCAGGCCGGTGACGAGGGTGACCGGGAACAGCGTGATCAGCACGACGGTCAGCACCAGCATCAGGAAGAAGGGCAGCGAGGCGAGGGCGACCTCGCCTTGCTCGCGCCCCGTCATGGTCTGCATGACGAAAAGGTTGAAGCCGACCGGCGGCGTGATCTCCGCGATCTCCACCAGCAGCACGATGAAGATGCCGAACCACACCAGGTCGAAGCCGGCGGCCTGCACCATCGGCACCACGATCGAGGTGGTCAGCACGATCATCGAGACGCCGTCGAGCGCGGTGCCGAGCACGACGTAGACCACGGTCAGGATGGCGATGATGCCGAACGGCCCGAGGTTCAGGTGCGCGACGCCTTCGGCGAGCGCCGACGGGATGCCGGTCAGCGCCATCGCCTTGGTCAGGAAGGCGGCGCCCGCCAGGATGAACATGATCATGCAGGACAGCCGCGTCGCGCCCTTCAGGCTCTCGACGAAGCTCTCCCAGCTGAGCGTGCGGGTGACGGCGGCCAGGATCAGCGAGCCGAGCACGCCGAAGCCGGCCGCTTCCGTGGCCGTCGCCCAGCCCACGAACATGCTGCCGATGGTTGCCACGATCAGCAGCCCGCAGGGGATCAACTGCGCCGACAGCCGGAGCTTCTCGCCAAGGCTGGTGCGCGGCTCGAGCGGCGGCTGCTTGGCGGGGTTGAGCAGCGCCCAGACCGCGATATAGGCCGAGAACAGCAGCATGACGATCAGGCCCGGCAGGCAGCCGGCGATGAAGACGCGGACGATCGAGACCTCGGCCGCGACCGCATAGACCACCATGATGATCGAGGGCGGGATCATGATGCCGAGCGTGCCGGCGGTCGCCAGCGCGCCGATCGCGACCCGTTCGTCGTAGCCGCGGCGCTTCAGCTCCGGCAGCGCGATCTTGGAGACGGTGGCGCAGGTCGCGGCGGAGGAGCCGGAGACCGAGCCGAAGATGCCGCAGGCCAGGATGTTGACGTGCAGCAGCCGCCCGGGAATGCGCCGCACCCAGGGCGCGAGCCCGTTGAAGAGCTCCTCCGACAGCTTCGTGCGGAACAGGATCTCGCCCATCCAGACGAACATCGGCAGCGCGGCCAGCGTCCAGGACCCGCTCGATTCCCAGACCGCGGACGCGAGGAAGAGGCCGGGCGACGGATGCACCGCGACCATGGCGACGTAGCCCACGGCCGCGAGGCTCATCGCGATCCAGAGCCCGGCGCCGAGCAGCAGGCACAGCAGCACGAGCAGCAGCAGTGCGAAGGTCAGCAATTCCATGGAGTCCTCATCGTCCCTCAGACGCCGGGCGGCCGCATCCGCGGCCTTGGCTTCGCCGGACTACCGGCGGCGCCCGTTCGGGCGCTCGGCACACATGCAGTACGCGTGCCGTTATCTTCATACCTCGGCCGAGAAGTCGCCGCGGGCGGCGCGCTCCTCGGCGGCGCGGACATAGGCGGGGATGCGGCCGGCCAGCACGGTCAGCCATTCGTCGATGATGGCGACCAGCAGCAACCCGGCGCCGATCGGCATGACGAGCTTCGGGATCCAGAGCGGATAGGGCACGGTGCCCTGCGCCACCTCCTCGATCTCCAGGCTGAACAGAGTGTCCTGCCCGGTCCACCAGGTGATGTAGCCGACGACGAGGGCCGCCAGCGTCAGGGCGATCAGCTCCGCGATCCGCCGCGCGCCCGGGCCCAGCCGGTCGAGCGCCATCCCGACCCGGATCAGTTCGCCGCGCTTGAAGGTGGCGGCGAGCGCGAAGAAGGTGGTGCCGGCACAGAGATAGGCCGAGAGGTCGTCGGAGCCCGGGAACTGCACGTCGACCTGGCGCAGCGCCATCTGCACCATCATCACCGCGAAGATGCCGAAGAGGGAGAGTGCCGCGAGACCGGCGCTCGCCGCATAGAGCGCGTCGAGCGCCCGCCGGATCACCTGTTCCCCCCTTACGCGCGATAGGCTTCGATCAGCCGCCGGCCGTCCTCGCCGGTGCGCTGGATCCATTCCTCCGTCATCGTCGCGCTGATCCGGGCAAGGCCGGCCAGCAGCTCCGGCGACGGCTGCAGCACCTGCATGCCGCGCTCGCCGAGCGTGCGCTCGGTCCCGGTCTGGGCTTCGCGCGCCAGGTCGTAGCCCCGCGCCTCCGCCCGGCCGGCCGCGGCGGTGACGATGCCCTGCAGGTCGGCGGGCAGGCCCTGGAATTCGCGGCGGGAGATCAGCACCGCGTTCTTGGTCATGGTGAAGCCGAGCGGCGTGAAGACCCGTGCATAATCCCAGGCGGAGGTGTCGACGCCGGTCTGGGCCGAGGTCACCTGCGCCTGCACGATGCCGGTCGCGAAGGCCTGGGCGAGCTCGGCAGACTGCACCAGCGTCGGCGTCGCGCCGATCAGCGCCGCGAAGCGGTTGGTCATCGGGCTGTAGGTGCGGAAGCGGCTGCCGCGGAGCTGCTCGATCGCGGTGATCGGGGTCTGGGAATAGAGCCCCGCCGGCGGCCAGGGCACGGTGTAGAGCAGCATCAGGCCCTGGCGCTGGAGCCGTGCATCGATGAACGGCTTCTGCAGGTCGGCCAGCTTCTTCGCCTGCTCGTAGGAGGTGACGAGCTGCGGGATCGCATCCGCGTCGAAGAAGGGGTCCTCGTTGGCATAGGCGGTCAGCAGGATCTCGCCCATCTGCACCTGGCCGGTCTGCACGCCGCGCTTGATCTGCGGCATCGGCAGCAGGCTGCCATTGGAGTGCAATTGGACCGCGAGGCGCCCGCCGCTCGCCGCCTGGACCTCCTCCAGCAGGGTGCGGATGTTGCGGGTGTGGAAATTGCCGTCCGGATAGGGGGTCGCCATCTGCCAGCGGGTCTGCGCCGTGGCCGGCCGCACCATGGGAATCATCCCCGGCACGGCCAAGCCGGCCGCCAGCACGGTGCGGCGGGTGGTGATCATGCTGATTCGTCTCCCAAAACGGCACCGACGTGCCGGCGCGAAGTAACGCGCGCGGGAGCAGGCGGTGCAAGAGGATAACGCCGGCCGGCAGGATGCCGGAGGACCGGACTGCCCATGCGGCGGGCGATTGCTGCCTCGTCCGGCGCCACGCGGATTCGTGACCATCTCGCCGCCCGAGACCGTTGCGACTAGGCAAGATTCTATGCCAGTCTTGTGCCAGATCAGGAGGATCGACCATGTCCGGATGGCCGCTGGTGCGTCTTGCTGCCCTTGCGCTGCCTTTCGCTTTCGCGGCGCTGCCCACGGTGGCGCAGCCGACCAGCGATCCGCTCGTCGGCCGCATCATCGACCAGCTGACGCCCGGCAGCACCCGCGGCATCCGGGTGCCGCAGCAGGACACGAGCACGGGCCAGCCGACGGAACGCCGCGTTCCGTCGTCGCAGGCGGCGATCCGGCCCGACACCACCGCCCCCGACGGCACGCCGGCCCTGTCGGTGCTGGTGAACTTCGCGTCCGGTTCCGCGGTGCTGACCCCGGCCTCGCAGCGGGCACTCGACCCGGTGGGCCAGGCCCTCGCCTCGCCGGCGCTGGCGAGCTTCCGCTTCCGGATCGAAGGCCATACCGACACCACCGGCGACCCGGGCTCGAACCAGCTGCTGTCGGAGCGGCGCGCGGCCGCGGTGCGCGACTACCTGATGCAGCGCTACGGGGTCGATGGCCGCCGGCTGGAAGTCGTCGGGCTCGGCGAGACCCGGCTGCTGGTCCGGACCGGCGACGAGGTCCCCGAGATCAGGAACCGCCGGGTGCAGGTCCTGAACATCGGGGGTTGACGGCAGCCGGTACCTTCCGTCCCGCGATGACTCTTCCCCGGAGACAGTATCGCAGCACGAGACATTCCTTGCCGCCGAGTTGATCGGCAGTTACGTTCGTCGCTCCCTGGTACGATTTTCGGAAAAACACCGTACCGAATCTCTAAAAACCTTAACGAAACGCTATGCTGTATCCACTCTAACCGCTAAGACGTGATCGGGGGCCTTTAGGAACACGCGGACGTGCGCTCACGGGGCTATGCAGGCTGTCTTGCCGTTGCCGTGCCGCTATTGAGTCTGGCGGTTGCCGCCTTCTTTGCAGCGGTTCCCGCCTTTGCGCAGGTCGCGCCGCCGCCGCCCAGCCGATCGATCGAGGAGATCGCCCCGCGCGAGCCGCCGCGGCTCGGGCCAAGCGCGGCGCCGCCGGCGCCCGAGCCCCAGCGCGGCCCCGGCGAAGGCCGCCAGGTGATGGTCACCCGGGTGGTGGTCCAAGGGAACACCGCGCTGTCGGAGGCCGATCTCCGCCCCGTCGTGGCGCCGCTCGAAGGCCAGACCATCACCCTGGCCCGCGTCGAGCAGGCCAGGCTGGCGATCGTCACCGCCTATCGCAATGCCGGCTATGCCTTCGTGACCGTCGCCGCCGCGCTCTCCCCCGACGGCCCCGACCGGTCCGAGCTGCGCCTGGCGGTGACCGAAGGCTATGTCGCGGAAGCCCGGCTGGAAGGCGATATCGGCCCGGCCGGCACCCAGGTGCTGCGCTTCCTCAATGCCGCGACCGAGGAACGCCCGGTCCGGGTGCAGACGGTCGAGCGGGCGCTGCTGCTCGCCTCCGACGTGCCGGGCGTGACCGTGCGGGGCCTGCTGCAGCCGGTGCAGGGGGAGCCCGGGGCGCTCCGGCTCGTCGCCCAGGTCAGCCGCCGGGTGGTCAGCGGCTTCGCGACCGCCGACAACCGCGCCTATCGGCTGACCGGCCCCTGGCAGGGGCTGCTGGTCGTCGGCGCCAATTCCTTCACCTCGCTCGGCGAGCGGACCGAGGTCGCGCTGTTCGGGTCGGAGCGGGAGACGCAGTATTTCGGGCAAGGCTCCTTCGAGGCCTTCCTCGGCGCCTCCGGCCTGCGGCTCCGGCTCTATGCCGGCACCGGGCGGACCCAGCCGGGCGGCGTGCTGGCGCAGGTCGGCTACACCGCCGACACCCAGGTCGGCGGCGTCAGCCTGACCTATCCGGTGGTCCGCTCGCGGCCGCTCAACCTCTATGCCGTCGGCCAGTTCGACATCTTCAACGGCCTGGTCGAGAACGAGACCTTCGGCCGCACGACGCGCACCAGCCGCGACGCGGTGCGCGCCTTCCGCGGCGGCTTCGACACGCAGTTCGCCGACAGCCTGTTCGGCCTGGTGCCGCTGGCGACCAATATCGGCAGCTTCCGAATCTCCCAGGGCAGCACGATCTTCGGCGGCACCGGCAACGAGGCGCGGGACCCGACGCGGCAGACCAGCATCTTCGACTTCCTGAAGGCGACCGGCGAGTTCCAGCGCACGCAGCCGCTGTTCTCGCCCTTTGACGACGCCATGGTGAATTTCCAGTTCCTGCTGGCCGGGCAATGGAGCGACGACGTGCTGCCGGCGTCCGAGCGCTACTTCCTCGGCGGCAACCGGCTGGCGCGCGGCTACTATGCCGGCCAGGCGGCCGGCGACCGCGCCTATGGCTATGCGCTGGAGCTGCAGCTCGACACCGCCTGGGACGTGCCGCTGACCCCCTTCCCCGGCAGCGGCCGCGCCACCAGCCAGTTCTACGCCTTCTACGATTACGGGCGGGCGGAGCAGAACCTGGAGACCGACCGCAACTTCAAGGCGCTGTCCTATGGCGGCGGCGTCCGGACGGTGCTGAGCGAGACGGTCAGCCTCGACCTCGAATTCGTGCGCCGCCTGACCCGCCGGATCGACGGCGACAATGCCGATCCGCTGCGCGCCAACGCGGTCTATGTCCGCACCCTCGTGAGATTCTGAGCCATGGCCAAGCGCGTCTGGTTGCTGCGGACGACGGCGCTGCTGCCGGTGGCGCTCTGGGCCGTCGGGGCGGCAGCGCAGACCGTGGCGCCCGGCACCGGTCCGACCGGCGGGCAGGTGGTCGCCGGCCAGGCGAGCATCGCGACGGCGCCCAACCGCACCACCGTCATCCAGTCGACCGATCGCGGCGTCATCGACTGGCAGCGCTTCAACATCGGCTCCCAGCACACGGTGCAATTCCAGCAGCCGGGTGCCGGAAGCTGGACCCTGAACCGCGTCGTCACCGCCGACCCGTCGATCATCGCCGGCCGCATCCAGGCCAATGGCGGCATCGCCATCGTGAACCAGTCGGGCATCGTCTTCGGCCAGGGTGCCCAGGTCGATGTCGGGTCCCTGATCGCGAGCGCGCCCGGCATCACCAACCAGAATTTCATGGCCGGCCGGATGCGCTTCGACCAGCCGGCGCTGCCCGGCGCCCGGGTCGAGAATCGCGGCCGCATCACCGTGCCCGATCGCGGCATCGCGGTGCTGGCCGGTCCCCGCGTCGTCAATACCGGCGAGATCCATGCGCGGCTCGGCCGCGTGGTGCTGGCGGGTGCCGAGACCTATGCGCTCGACCTCGCGGGCGACGGGCTGATCAGCATCGACATCACCGGCGCGGTGCGCGGTGACGGCGCCGCGATCGTCACCAATGACGGCCTGATCGACGCCGCCGGCGGCAGCGTGCTGCTGAGCGCCCGCGCTGCCGGCGACCTGCTGGAGGGCCTGGTCCGCAACACCGGCCGGATCTCCGCGAACACGGAGGCCGGCCGCGCCGGGCAGGTGGCACTCAGGGCCGAGGGCGGCGGGGTCGAGGTGACCGGCACGGTGACCGCGACCGGCGGCGCCGGGCAGCAGGGCGGGCGCATCGCGGTGCAGTCGGGCGAGAGCGTGCGGGTCGCCGCCGGCGCGCTGCTCGACGCGTCCGGCGGCGCCGGCGGCGGCACGGTGCTGGTCGGCACCACCGGGGTCGGACGCGACCAGGCGATGGCGCGGCGCACCACGGTCGAGCGCGACGCCATCCTCCGCGCCGATGCGACGGTGCTCGGCCAGGGCGGCACCATCGCGATCAACAGCACCGAGCGCACGTCGATCGAGGCCACGATCTCGGCCCGCGGCGGACCGCAGGGCGGCAATGGCGGCTTCGTCGAGCTCTCCGGCCAGGGCGTGCTCGCGATCAACCAGGCGCCGGTCGACGTCAGTGCCCCGCGTGGGGCGTCCGGCAGCGTCCTGCTCGACCCGCAGCGCATCCGGGTGACGGACGCTGCCGCCGGTCCCGACGACGTGGTCGGCGACCCCCTCACCCCGACGCTCGGCACGATCACCGCCAACACCGCCCCCGATACCGGCGCGGTCCTGGTGCGCACCGCCGACATCAACACCTTCATCGGCAACCTGATCCTGGAGGCCGCGCTCGGCATCACCGTGGAAGCGGCGGTCAACAAGCCGCTCGGCAACCTGACCTTGCGCACGCTGGAGCCGGCCGGCACCACCGGCCTCACCGGCATCGACATCGGCGCGTCGGTGACCCTCGGCCTGGGAAGCTTCGCCGCCTCGACCGCCGGTTCCTTCACGATCACCGGCGCCGGCAGCCTCGCGATCGGCGGTACGACATCCATCACCGCGACCGGGCCGGTCGCGATCGGCGGCAACATCAGCGCGTCGGCGCTCGCCGTCGCCACCAATGGCGCCCTGACGCAATCCTCCGGCACCAGCATCACGGTCGACGGCCTCAGCGTGACCGGCATCGCCGGCGCCGGCAGCGCTGCCGCCTCGATCACCCTCGACCGCTCCGGCAATGCCATCGCCGCACTCGGCGAGGTGCGCGCGACCGGCGACATCGCGATCCATGCCGGTGCCGGCACGCTCGCCATCAACGGCGCCTCCACGGTCAGCGGCGCCAACGTCACCCTGACGGCAGGTGCCATCGCGCAATCGGGCGGCACGATCAGTGCCGGCACCGGGGCGCTGGCCTTCCGCACCAATGGCGCGGTGTCGCAATCGGGCGGCAGCGTCACCGCGGGCACCCTCAACGTCACCGGTGCCGCCGGCAGCGGCAGTGCCGCGGCCTCGGTCGACCTCGACCAGGCGACCAATGCGATCGCCGCACTCGGCGAGGTTCGCGCGACCAACGCCATCGCGATCCATGCCGGCCCCGGCACCCTTACCATCGGCACCGGCGCCGTGGTCAGCGGCGTCGGCGTCAGCCTGATCGCGGCCACCGCCATCGATCAATCCGGCGGCAGCATCGGCGCCGGCACCGGGGTGCTCGCCTTCCGTACCAATGGCGCGGTGTCGCAATCGGGCGGCACCGTCACCGCCGGCACCCTCAACGTCACCGACGCCGCCGGTACCGGCAACGCGGACTCCGTCACCCTCGACCGCTCCGGCAACGCGATTGCGGCGCTCGGCGAGGTCCGCGCGATCAACGCCATCGCGATCCATGCCGGCACCACCGGCACGCTCGCCATCAATAGCGACTCTGCGGTCAGCGGTGTCGGCGTGACGCTGACGGCCGCCGCCGTCACCCAATCGGGCGGCACGGTCAGCGCCGGCACCGGGGCGCTCGCCTTCCGCACCGACGGCGCCGTGTCGCAATCGGGCGGCACCGTCACCGCCGGCACCCTCATCGTCACCGGCGCCGCCGGCACCGGCAACGCCGCGGCCTCGGTCAGCCTCGGCCAGGCGGTCAATGCGATCGCAGCCTTGGGCGAGGTCCGCGCCATCGGTGCCATCGCGATCCATGCCGGCCCCGGCACGCTGACCATCGGCACCGGCGCCGTGGTCAGCGGCGTCGGCGTCACGCTGACGGCGGGCGCCGTCACCCAGTCGGACGGCACGGTCAGCGCCGGCACCGGGGCGCTCGCCTTCCGCACCAACGGCGCCGTGTCGCAATCGGGCGGCACCGTCACCGCCGGCACCCTGATCGTCACCGGCGCCGCCGGCACCGGCACCACGGCGACCTCGGTCGAGCTCGGTCAGTCGGGCAACGCGATCGGGGCACTCGGCGAGGTCGGCGCCAGCAGCACCATCGCGATCCATGCCGGCCCCGGCACGCTTGCCATCAACGGCGGCTCCGCGGTCAGCGGCGTGGGCGTCACGCTGACGGCCGCCGCCGTCAGCCAGTCGGGCGGCACGGTCAGCGCCGGCACCGGGGCGCTCGCCTTCCGCACCAATGGTGCCGTGTCGCAATCGGGCGGCAGCGTCACCGCCGGCACCCTCATCGTCACCGGCGCCGCCGGCACCGGCAATGCCGCGGCCTCGGTCAGCCTCGGCCAGGCGACCAATGCGATCGCAGCCTTGGGCGAGGTCCGCGCCGACGGCGCCATCGCGATCCATGCCGGCGCAGGGACGCTCTCCATCGGTACCGGCGCCCTGGTCAGCGGCGTCGGCGTCACGCTGACCGCGACCGCGGCAATCACGCAAACCGACGGCACGATCAACGCCGGCAGCGGCGCCCTGGCCTTCCGCACCAACGACGCGGTGAGCCAGTCGGGCGGGACGGTCGCCGCCAACAGCCTCGACGTCTCCGGTGCCGCCGGCGGGGTGACCAGCGCCGCGTCGGTCGACCTTGCCCAGGCCGGCAATGCGATCGCCGCGATCGGCCAGGTCAGCGCCACCGGCGATGTCAGCATCCGCTCCGACAGCGCGACCTTCTCGATCGGGGGCGTCGCCGGCGCCAACATCACGCTCCGCGGCGGCAGGACCGGCGGCACCGCGATCGACCTCACCGGCACCGTCAGCGGCACCGGCGTCAGCCTCCTCACCGACGGCGCGGTGACGCAATCGGGCGGCAGCCTCGCCGCCACCAGCCTCAGCATCGGCGGCGCGAGCGGCAGCCTGGCCGCCTCGGTCGCGCTGAACCGCTCGGCCAATGCCATCGCTGGCGTCGGCTCCGTGCAGGCCTTGGGCAGCGTCGCCCTGCATGCCGGCGCCGGCACGCTGACCATCGCCGGCGGGACGACGGTGCGCGGCGCCGGCATGGTGCTGACCGCGACCGGTGGCCTCAGCCAGACCGGCGGCAGCATCATCGCCAGCAGCGACGGCGTCGCGGCCGACCGGTCCCTGACGCTCCAGAGCAACGGCGCGGTGAGCCAGGTGGGCGGCACGCTGACCGCCGGCAGCCTCAGCGTGCTCGGCGCCACCGGCGGCAGCAGCGAAGCGGGTTCGGTCGCCATCGGGCAGGCCGGCAACACGATCGGCGCGATCGGCACCGTCCGGGCGACCGGCGCCATCACCCTCCAGGCGGGCAGCGGCACCGACCCGCTCGCGGTCGGCACCGTGCGGTCCTCGGCCGGCAGCGTCACCCTCGCCGCCGACCGGGCGCTCAGCCTGACGGGCCTGGTGCAGGGCACCGCGGTCACCCTCTCCGGTACCGCGATCGGCATCGCCGGCACCGGCGAGGCCGCGGCGACCGGCGGCGCGCTGATCCTCGACGCCTCCGGCGCCGGCGGCATCACGGCTGCCGCCAACGGGCGCCTCACCGGTGCCAGCGGCCAGCGCGTCGTGCTGCGCGCCGATGCCCTCGCCCTCGATGCCGGCGCCGTGCTGACGCTGACCGGCAGCCTGGTCGAGGTCGGGCCGCGGACGGCCGGGACCGCGGTGCTGCTCGGCACCACGGGCACCGGTCTCACGGTCGACGCGGCGACGCTCGGGCGACTGACCGGCTCCGGCGCCGCGGCGCTCCGTCTCGGCGAGACGCTGATCGGCAGCGACACGGTGCGCGGCGGCGCGCTGACCCTCGGCACCGCGCTCAGCTTCACGACCGGCGGCCTGACGCTGGTCGCCGGCGGCGCCATCGACCTCGGCGCCAATGCGGTCACCAACACCGGCCGCGACCTTCGCCTCCATGCCGGGGACACGGTCACCGGCAGCGGCACCCTGCAAGCGGCGTCGCTGACCATCCGCGGCGCCGACGGCAGCCCCGGCAGCACGGCCGGGGCGGTCACCCTCTCGGGGTCAGCCAACGCGATCGGGCTGCTCGATGCGCGGAGCAGCGGGGCCTTCTTCCTGGCCCATACCGGCGGCGCGCTGACGGTCCGCCAGGTTCGTGGCAGCAGCGTCGCGATCGATGCCGGTACCCGCGCTGTCACCATCGAGGCCAACCAGTCCGGCATCGTCGGGACCGGCGACGTCGACCTGCGCGCGGCCTCCCTCGTGCTCGGCGCCAATGCGGGGATCGCCGCCGGCGGCGGCCAGACGCTCACGCTGCAGGTCGCGAATGCCGCCGTCAGCGGCACCGGCACACTCTCGGCCGCCGGCGGCACCATCGAGATCGGGCCGTCCGTCGCCGGCACCGCGATCACCATCGGCAACGCGAACCTGGCGCCATCCGTGCTGAACGCCGCGACCGCGGGCACCATCGTCGTCGGGCGCAGCAGCTTCAATGGCGCGCCGGCGATCGATGCCGGCAGCATCACGGTGGCCGATGCGGTGAGCCGGAGCGGCGGCAGCCTCGAGCTCCGGGCCAGCGGCGCCATCAGCCTGCAGGCGGCGGTCGATGTCGGGGGCGGCACATTGACGCTCGCCAGCACCAGCGGCCTCATCAGCCAGACCGCCACCGGGCTGATCACCGCCGGCCTGCTTAACGCCAGCACCACCGGCAACGTCACGCTCGCAGCCGGTGATCCGAACCGCACGGGGGCAGACCCCTGGAACGCGATCGCGGCCCTCGGCACCATAACGGCGGGCGGCAGCCTCGTGCTGAACGCGCAAGGGGCGCTCAGCATCGGGGGCGCGGTGCAGGCGGCGAACGCCACCATCGCGACCCGCGGCGCGCTGACGCTCGGCGCCGCCGGCAGCGTCACGACGACGGGCGGCACGACGCGGCTCGCCGCGACCGGCGCCATCAGCCTGGCCGGCACCATCGACGCCGGCACCGGGACCGTCACCCTCGGCAGCGGCGCGGGGATCACGCAGACCGGCGGTGGCATCACCGCGGGGATCTTCGGCGCCAGCGGCACCAGCATCAGCCTGGCCGGCGGCACCAACAGCCTGGGCGCGGTGGCGCTGCGCGCCCTGACCGGCAGCCTCGCCTTCGACATCGACGGCACCCTGACGCTCGCCGGCAGCGTCAACCTGGCGGTGGTCGGCGGCACCGGCACCGAGCAGATCGGAGGCCTGTCCGCCGCAGAGAACCTCTCGGTCTCGGCGGCAACCATCATCGGTGGCTTCGGCACCCGGTTCGAGGCCGGCAACGGCTTCGCCATCACGCTCCGCGCCGATGCGCTCAGCCTCGATCCGGCCACCACCATCCGCGCCCAGAACGGCATCGGTGCGCTGTCGATGCTCGCGGTCGGGCCGCGGACCGAAGGCCGGGCGATGGTCATCGGCGGCACCGATCCCGGTGGCGCGCTGTTCCTTACCGATGCCACCGCGGGCCGCCTGCTGTCGGTCGCCGCACCGCTGACGCTTGGCCGCACGGTGGTCGCCGGCAGCACGGTCACGGCCGGCGACGTCGTCGTCGGATCGGCCCTGACCAAGACCGGCAACCTGACGCTGATCGCCGGGCAGGACATCCTGCTGCAGACGACCATCGGCGCGATCTCCGGCGACATCGTGCTTTCGGCCGGGCGCGACATCTTCCAGTCCGGCGGCCAGTCCGGCGGCGCGGTGCTGCTCGACACCGGCCTGCTGGCCGCGCGCGCCAGCCGCGACATCCGTCTGCTCGGCAACAACCAGATCAGCACCCTCGCCGCGCAGAGCGTCAGCGGCGCGGTGCAGATCGCGTCCATCAACCCGCTCACCACCGCCGGCGCCTCGGGCGTGCCGCTGCCGGCCGGCGGCACCGCGACGCTGACCGGCGTCCGCGCCGCGACCGAGGTCGTCCTCCAGGCGCCGACGCTGACCGTCGCCGCCGGCCAGCCGGTGGTGACGGATACCGGCGGCACGGTCACGCTCCGTGCCGACAGCCTCGACATCCAGGGCGTGGTCCAGGCGAGCGGCGGCACCGTCGCGCTCGAGCCGCTGACGCTCGGCGGCATCGCCATTCGGCTCGGCGGCATGGGTGTCGGCGGAACGCTCTCGATCTCCAACGCCGAGCTCGCGCTGATCCAGGCCGATACGCTCGTCGTCGGCCACTTCAGCGGCAGCACCTCCCGCGCGCTCACGACCGATGCTGCGGGCGTCACCTGGGGCGGGACGCTGCGCCTGATCGGCAGCAGCGTCGCGATCGCCGGCCCGCTCACGACGACCAGCCTGGAAGCCCAGGTGGCCGGCGCCCTGACCGACGTCGCCGGCGCCGGCATCATCACCGCAGGCCGGCTGACCGTGCGCGGCCTCGGCGGCACCACCGATGCCGGCTCCATCAGCCTCGCCGGCAACAACCACCGGATCGGCGCGCTCGACCTGCGCAGCGTGGGCGCGCTCGCCATCGATCTCGACGCCAATGGCGGCACCGTGCAGGCGGAGCAGCTCCGCGGCGGCAGCATCGCGGTCACCGCGGTCAATGGCGGGCTCACGCTCGGCGCGACCGGCGCCGGCGCCACCGCGACCGCCGGCAATCTGACCCTGACGGCAAGCGGGCTGCTCACCATCGCCGCGCCGATCAGCGTGCCGGCCGGCAATCTCGGCCTCACCGGCGGTGCGGTCACGGTGACGAGCGGCATCGCCATCACCGGTGGCACCCTCACCATCCTCGCCAATACCGGCGACGCGACGGTGAGCGGTGCGATCTCCGCGGGCGCCGTTTCGGTGACCAGCCTGCTCGGCGCGATCGGGATCGGCGGCACCGTCACCGCGACCGCCGGGAATGCGACGCTGACCGCCTCCGGCGCCGGCATCACCGTCAACGATGCGATCACCGCCTCCGGCAACGTCGTGATCGATGCCGGACGGTCACTCGTGCTGAACGCCGATGTCACCGCGGCGACCGCCGGCAGCGTCACGCTTCGCGCCGGCTCCGGCGGCAATCCGGCCTTCACCATCACCCAGACCGACGGCGTCGTCGGCGGCACCGGCGGCACCACCACGACGCTGGTCGTGAACAGCCGCTCCGGCGCCGCGACGCTCGGCCAGGCGAACCGGATCGCGAGCCTGGACGCGACCGCTTCCGGCGCACTCTCGGTCACCGGGGCCGGTGCGCTCACCGTCACCCGGGCAACCGGCATCGGCAGCGTCACGCTGAACGCGGCCTCCCTCGCCCTCACCGGCGGCGTCAGTGCCGGCAGCGGCACGGTCGACCTCCGGACCGGCAGCGGCGGCGTCAGCCAGACGGTGGCGGGCATCATCACCGCCGGCACCCTGACCGGCAGCGTCGCCACGGATGTCGCGCTCACGACCGCCGCGAATGCGGTCACGACCACCGGTGCCTTCAGCTTCGGCGGCGATTTCGCGCTGCGCACCGCCGGCACGCTGACGGTGAACGGCGCGCTGACGGCAGGCCCGGGCCAGCGCATCCGGCTCGAAGCCGGCGGCAGCCTGGCGTTGCAGGCGACGCTCACCGCCCCCACCGTCTCGCTCGCCGCGACCGGCGGCAGCATCGGCCAGACCGCATCCGGGCTGATCCTCGCCGCGAACCTCGACGCCGCCGGCTCGGCCGGGGTCGCGTTGAATGCCGGCGACGTCGCCGGCACCACCACCACCGCCTGGAACCAGGTGGGCACGCTGACCGCGGGCTCCGGCGGCAGCGGCGGCTTCCTGCTCCGCAACAGCGCCGATCTCGCTGTCTCCGGCCTGGCACAGGCGGCCGGGACGCTCGCCCTCGACACCTCCGGCACCCTGACCCTCGCGGCCGGCGGCACGCTCCGCGCCAATGGCGTCGGCGGCGCGGTGAACCTGAGGGCGGCGGGCGCGGTGACGCTCGCCGGCGCAATCGATGCGACGGGCGCCAACATCACCACCGCGGCGGCGCTGAGCCAGACCACCGGCAGCATCACGACGACCGGCCTGCTGGCGGCGCGCGCCACGGCGATCGACCTGCAGGCGGCGGGCAATGCGATCGCCGGCTTCGCCGGCACCGCGACCGCGGGCGATGTCACCGTCGCCTCGACCGGCACCATGACGATCGGCGGCCGCAGCGGCGTCCTGCTGCATGGCGGCGGCACCGCCGACATCATCGGCGTCTCCGGCAACACTGTCTTCCTGACCGCCGCCGGCCTCGACGTGACCCAGGCGGTCACCGCCGCCGCCGCGAGCACGGCGACGCTCCGCGCCGATGCCATGGCGATCGGCGCCGCGGTCAGCGCCGCCGGCGGCACGGTGCGGCTCGAACAGGCGACGCCGGTCACCCGCGCCGTCTCGCTCGGCGCCGAGAATGCGTCGGCGCTCTCGCTCACCACTGCGGAGCTCGCGAATGTCAGCGCCGCCACGCTCGTCATCGGGCGCGGCGGTGGCCAGGCCGGGACGATCACCGTCGCGGGCGACGTCGCGGCGCCGGGCAGCATCGGCACCCTGCAACTCCTCGGCAGCAGCATCGCGGTCAATGCCACGCTCACCGGGCCGGCGCTGACCGACCTCCGCGCACTCTCCGGCGACATCGCCGGCGCCGGCCGCGTCGTGGGGCCGAGGCTGGAAGCGAGGGCGGCGGCCGGCAGCGTCGCGCTGACCGGCGCCAGCGACGTGACCGAGCTCGCCGGCAGCGCAGCCGGCGGCTTCGCCTTCCGCGACGCCAACGGCTTCGTGGTCGCAGCCCCGGGCATCCAGGCGGCCAGCGTCGCGCTCTCGGCCGATGCCGGCAACATCACTCAGCAGGCGGGTGCGGCGATCACCGCCGGCAGCCTGGATGCGCGGGCCGCCGGCGGCTCCGTCCTGCTCGACGGCGGATCGGGCGGCAGCAGCGGCGCCGACCTCAACCGGATCGGCACGGTGACGCGGCTGGCGGCGGCCGGCAGCGGCGTCGCGCTTCTTCGCAACGCCCAGGGCTTCGATCTGGCGGGGCTTGCCGACAATGGCGGCGGCGGCCTGCTCGGCACGCTCCGCCTCTACGCGGCCTCCGGCAACATCACCCAGTCCGCCGGCCAGATCCGCGCGCAGCGGCTGGAAGTGGCGCTGCCCGGCGGCACGCTGGCGCTCGGCCAGGCGAATGCGATCGCGAGCCTCGGGCCCACGCAGGTTGCCGGCGACCTCACGATCGTCAATGGCGGCAGCCTGGTCCTGGCGGCACCCGTCGATGTCGGCAGCTTCGGCGGCGGCAGCTTCGGCACCGCGACCCTGACCACGACCGGCGGCAACCTGACGCAGACCGCCGGCGCCCGGCTCAGCGCCGACCGCCTGGTCGCCAACGCACTCGCCGGCAGCGTCGTGCTGGATGGCGGCGGATCGACCAACCCCGCCGACCTGCTGCGGGTCGCCGATCTTGGCGGCGGCTATGCCGCGCAATCGATGATCCTCCGCTTCGGCAATGCTGTCACGGTCACCGGCCTCACCCAGGCGGGGGCGACCTCCGGCCCGCTCAGCGGCCAGGTCGTGATCGAGGCGCCGGGCATCGCGATCGGCACGGCGGGTCAGGGCGGCACGCTGCTCCGCGCCGGCAGCGTCGTGCTGCGCACCCAGGCGGAGTTCGACGGGCCGGCGATCCCGGGCAGCGGCAGCATCGTCCAGCAGGGCGGCGCGATCGAGGCCGGCAACCTCGCCGCCTCGGCGCCCTCCGGCGACGTGCTGCTCGGCCTCGCCGCCAACCGCTTCGCGGCCCTCGCCCCCGGCGTCTCCGCGAGCGGTGCCGCCAGCGCCCGCAGCCTCGTCGCCGGCGGCAGCATCGACATCGCCGAGGGCGGACCGGGCTTCGTCGTGCTCGGCGGGCTGCAGAACAACGGCGCCGCGATCGATCTCCGCTCGCTCGGCAACCTCACCTTCAACGCCGCGACCTTTTCGGCCGGCACCATCAACCTCTCGGCCGGCGGCACGGTCACGATCGGCTCCGGCGGCGACCTGCGCTCGGCGACGCTGCTGACGCTGAACGGCGGTGCCGGGATCACGGTGCAGGGAACGCTCGCCGCCCCCGACATCGTCGCCGCGACCGGCGGCACCTTCACGCTGGCCGGCGGCACCGTCGCCGGGGGTTCGGGCATCGGCGACGACGTCGCGATCACCGCCGGCCGGGCACTCGCCGCCGGCGGCACCGTCTCGGCGCGCGATATCCGGATCACGACCGGCACCGGCGACCTCGCCAATGCCGGCTTCAACGCCGGCAACCGGATCGACATCCTGGCCGGCGGCGAGCTGCGCCTGACCGGCATCGGCGTCAATGCGGACACGATGCAGGCCCGGACGGCAGGGTTCCTGACCCTGTCCGGCGGCAGCTACACGATCGGGCGCGCCGTGGTCTTCGCCGGCAGCGCCGGCATCGGCAGCGGCGCCCCGGTGCAGGTGCGGCCGCAGACCCCGGGCCGGTTCCCCGCGGTCGTGTTCGACAGCCGCGCGCCGGGCACCGCACCCGATCCGCTCGCGGTGGTGCGCGCCGACATCGCCGGCCTGCCGCCCGACCAGCAGGCGACCCAGGTGCGCCTGCCCAATTCCGACGCGCCCGGCGCCTTCGGCGCCGCCAGCGGCGCCGCGGCCGGCAGCATCCGCTTCAACCTCGATGCCGGGCAGAGCCCGCTGTTCCTCCTGATCGACGGCGGCTCCGCCAGCGGCACCGTCAACACCGTCGGGCGCATCGGCATCCATGGCCGCGGCGGGCTGGTCGAGCTCACGGGCACCATCGTCGATGCCTCCGGGCAGCGGATCGACGGCCAGGCGGCGGCGCGGCTCGCGGATGCGACGCGGCCGGCGACCGGCGCCGACCTCTCCCGCTTCCGGATCAACGACTGCATCGTCTCCTCCTTCAACTGCGTCACGCCGTCGCAGGTGATCGTGGTGCCGAGCGTGACGCCGGCGCCGCCGCCGCTGATCTATGGCGGCGTCGGCCGCGACCCCGACGCCATCATCCCGAACGTCTCCGAGGAATGGACGGTGCCGCGCGACCGCGAGGACGATGAGGAGAACAAGCGCTGATGCGCCGCGCCCTCCTCCCCGCCCTGCTGCTGGCCTTCGTCGCGGCCTCCTGCGCCGAGCCGCCGCCCGAGGCCTATGTGACGCGCGGCGGCGGCCAGGCCGGGCAGCCGGCCGGCACCGATTCGCGGGGCGACGCCTGCACCGTGCAGAACGGCCGCCAGCCGCCCGCCGACCGGCCGGTGATCCGCGCCCAGGAAGCCTATTGCGGCGGCTGGTCGCAGCCGGCGGCACGGATCATCCAGCTGCGCGGCGCGACCGGCGGGACCGAGCTCGATGCGCTCGCCGCCGCCGGCCTGTGGCGCAGCTGGCTCGACCAGCGCGTCGCCTGCGGGGCGCCGGTCGCGACCACGGTCGCCGGCGGCGCCCCGGCGCGGCTCCTGACCTGCACGCGGCGCTCGGGCGGCTGGCCGCATGTGGCGCTGGTGATCGCCGGGCCCGAAGGCCCGGTCGTCGCCGACGGCGTCGCGACCGCGACCCCGGTGATCGAGCGCCTGGCCCTCGGCCAGCAGGCCGTCGGCAATGCCGGCGCACGCTCGGCGGCCATGCAGCTCGCGGTCACCCGGCTGGCCGCCGATGCCTTCCGCACCGGCGACGTCGGCCGCTACGAGGAGCTGATGCGCCTCGGCGCCGACCTCAACCAGACCGAGAACTACACCGCCGCCGAGGAAGCCTATCGCGCGGCGCTCGCCGTCCAGGAACGGGTGCTCGGGCGCGACAACCCGAACATCGTGGGCGCGCTGCTCGGGCTTGCGGTCAACATCTCGAACCAGCAGCGCCCGCGCGAGGCGCAGCTGCTGCTCGACCGCGCCGGCCAGCTCGCGTCGCAGGCCGCCGACGTGACCGCGCCGGCGCGCTACCTGCACTACACGGGGCTGGCGGCGATGAACCGCGGCGATCCGGCGGCCGCGATCGGCACGCTCGTCGAAGCGGAAGCCGCCTATCGCAACCAGGTGCCGACCCAGGCGCTGGAGGAGACCGGAGTCGCCGGCATCGTCGCCGACCCGATCGCGCAATCGGCGATCCTGGGCCTGGCGGAAGCCAAGCGGAACCGGGCGCTCGCGCTGACCCGCACCGGCCGCTCGGCGGAGGCGACCGCGCTCGTCGCGGAAGCGCGGACGCTGCTGCGCCGCGCCGGGCTGGAAGCCACGATCACCATCGGCCGCTCGCTCCGCACCCAGGCGGGCGCGGAGGCGCGGCGCGGCCGCACCGAATCGGCGGCGCGGCTCCTGGAACAGGCGGCCGGCCGCTTCGCGGTCGCGGCCCCGGGCGAGCGGCCGGAGGCGATCACCCTCTTCCTCGCCGGCAGCCAGCGGCTGCAGACCGGCCGACGCGCCGAGGCGCTGTCGGCCTTCCGGGCCGGGGCGGCGATCGTGCGCGCCCGCCAGGTGGCGCTGCCGGTCGGGGCGGTGATCCCCTATCTGGACGCGCTCGACGCCGAAGCGGCCGCCAACCCCTCGCAGGACCAGGCGCTGCGCGCCGAGATGTTCGGCGCGGCGCAGCTCGCGCAGCGCGGCTCCACCGCGCGCTACGTGCAGCAGGCGAGTGCCCGGGTCGGCGCCGCCGGCGGCGATGCCCGGGTGTCGGAAGCGGTGCGCGGGTTGCAGGAGGCGGACCGCGCGCTCCGCGACCTGTTCACCGAACGCGATGCCGCGGTCGGCGGCGGCAATGCGGACCTCGACACCCGGATCAACGCCGCCCAGCAGCGCCGTAACGATGCGGAATCGGAAGTCGCGGCGGCGGCGCCAGGTTACCGCCAGCTGCTGCTGACCGCGGTCGACGCGCCTGCGGTCGAGCGCGTGCTGGCGCCCGACGAGGCGCTGGTGACCATGCTGCTCGGCCCCCGCCACGGCTACGTCATGGCGATCCGCCGCGGCACCGTGACCGCGGTCCGCACGCCGCTCGGCGAGACCGAGGCGAACGAGCGCGTGCAGCGGCTGCGCGCCAGCATCGAGCTCACTGCCCAAGGCCAGGTGCCGGTCTTCGCGGCCGAGGAATCGCGGGCGCTGCATGCGGCGCTGCTGGCGCCGCTCGCCGCCGCGACCGAAGGGGCCGCGACGCTGATCGTCGCCCCCGACGGGCCGCTGCTGTCGCTGCCCTTCGGCCTGCTGCTGAGCGGGCCTGCCGATGCCGCCGGCCTCGGCCGCGCGCCCTTCCTGATCCGCCGCCACGCCATCGTCCACGTGCCGAGCCCGCAGGCGCTGGCGACGCTGCGTGCCGCACCCGGCGGCTCGGCGGCGCCGCTGCCCTATATCGGCTTCGGCGACTTCGTGCCGCCGACGCCGGCACAGCTCGCGCGGAGCTTCCCGGCAGATCGCTGCGGGGAGGATGCGCGGCTCGCGCAGGGGCTCGGCCGGCTGCCGGGCACCCGGACCGAGGTGCAGACGGCGCGCCAGCTGACGGGTTCGGCCACCGACGCCATCCTGCTCGGGGCCGATTTCACCGCGGCCCGGCTGCGCCAGGCGCAGCTCGGGCGCTACCGCATCCTGCACCTCGCGACCCATGCGCTGCTCGCGGGCGAGCTCAACTGCCTGCCGGAGCCGACCATCCTGCTGTCGGCGCCGGCCAATGCCGCGGATGCGAATGCCGCCTTCATGCGCGCCTCCGAGGTCTTGAACATCCGGATGGACGCCGACCTCGTGATCCTGTCGGCCTGCAACACCGGCGGTGCCGGCGGCGCCGGCGGCGAGGCGCTGTCGGGCCTGGCGCGCGCCTTCTTCTATGCCGGCGCCCGCGGCCTGCTGATCACCCATTGGGCGGTCGATGACGGCGCTGCGGCGCTGACCGTCGCGGATGCGATCCGCCGCCAGCAGGGCGGATCGAGCTCCGCCGCCGCCCTCCGCGGCGCCCAGCTGCTATTGCTGGACGAGGCCGGCGGCCGGCTGCCGGCCAATTTCGCCCATCCCTACTACTGGGCGCCCTTCGCGCTGATCGGCGACGGCCGCCGCGCGACGCCGGCCCGCGCCGCCGTCGTTCCGGCAGGCGACACCGGGGGCGCTTCGCGTCTATAAACGCCGACACGAACTCGATGGACTTGAGCGGGGTGCGATGCTTCCGGCCGAGTTAGCCCAGAAATACGAGGTGCGCGGCACCCTCGGCGCCGGTGCCATGGGCACCGTCCTCGATGCCGTCGACCGCATCATCGAACGTCGTGCCGCCATCAAGGTGGTGAAGATGCCGGGGCTCAACGACCCCGAAGGCCAGGAGGCGCATGCCCGCTTCCGGCGCGAGGCGCAGGCGGCCGGCCGGCTCAGCCATCCGAACATCGTCGGCGTCTACGACTACGGCGAGAATGCCGAGACCGCCTGGATCGTGATGGAGCTGGTCGAGGGCGGCAGCCTCAAGGACCGGCTCGACCGGCAGGAGCGCTTCACCGTCCAGGACGTGGCGCGGCTGATGGAGCAGGTGCTCTCCGCCCTCTCCTACTCGCATGGCCGCGGCGTCGTGCACCGCGACATCAAGCCCGGCAACATCATGCTGAGCTCCAAGGGTCCCGACGCCGCGGTGAAGATCGCCGATTTCGGCATCGCGCGGCTCGAGAACTCCTCGATGACGCAGGTCGGCACGCTGATCGGCACGCCCTCCTACATGGCGCCCGAGCAGTTCCGGGGCGAGCCGGTGGATGCGCGGGCCGACATCTGGGCCGCCGGCGTCATGCTCTATCAACTGCTGACCGGGGAGAAGCCCTTCGAGGGCGGGTTCAGCGCGGTGATGCACAAGGCGCTGAACACCGAGCCGCCGCCGCCCTCGCAGCTGTCGGTGACGGTGCCGCGGGCCTTCGATGCGGTGATCGCGCGCGCGCTCGCCAAGCGTCCGGACGAGCGCTTCGCCTCGGCCGACGCCTTCGCCCAGGCGATCCGCCAGGCGCTGGCCGCCCCCGCCGGCGCGACCCCCGGGCCGCTGCCGGCCAGCGTGCCGGACAGCGATGCGACGCTGGTCGCGACCGGCAGCGGCGGCGGCACCATGGCGGGCCTGCCCGGCATCGGCCTGCCCGGGCTCGACGGCGCGCCGGGCGCCGCCCCGCCGCCCCGCCAGCCGGCGCCGAAGCCGGCCGCGCCGCCGGCCAAGCGCGGCGCGCCGCTCGGCCTCATCCTCGGCGGCGGCGCCGGCGGCCTTGCCGCAATCGCCGCCGCGGTCTGGTTCTTCGTGCTGCAGCCGCCCGCCGGCCCGTCGCCGGAGGAGCTGGCGCGGCAGGCCGAGCAGGCCCGCCAGGCGGAGCTCGCCCGCCAGCAGGACGCGCAGCGCATCACCGATGACGCGGCGCGCGCGGCCGAGCGCGCCCGGCAGGAGGAAGCCGCCCGCCAGGCGGAGGCCGCCCGGCAGGAAGCCGCCCGCCAGGCCGAGCTCGCGCGGCTCGCGGAAGCGGCGCGCCAGCAGCGCCTGTCGGAGCAGGAGCAGGCCCGCCAGCAGGAGCTGCTCCGCCAGCAGGAGGAAGCGCGGCGGGCCGAGACCGCGCGGCAGGCGGAGGCGGCGCGGCAGGCGGCCGAAGCGGCGCGCCAGGCCGAGCTCGCGCGTCAGGCGGCGGAAGCGGCGCGCATCGCCGAGATCGCCCGCCAGCAGGAGATCGCGCGCCAGCAGCAGGACGCGGCCCGCGCCGCGGAGCTCGCCCGCCAGCAGGAAGCGGCGCGGCAGGCGGAGCTCGCGCGCCAGCAGGAAGCCGCCCGCCAGGCGGAGCTCGCGCGCCAGGCCGAGCTGGCGCGACAGCAGGACGCGGAGCGGCGGGCGGCCGAGCTCGCCCGTCAGCAGGAGGCCGAGCGGCGGCGCCAGGAGGAGGCGCAGCGGCAGCCGTCGGACATGCGCGCCGCCGCCGCCGCTGCAGTCGCGGCGGCGAGCTGCAGCCTGCTGACCTGGACCGCCAGCGACCAGAGCCTGACGATCGCCGGCGTGGCGCGTCGCGGCGAGGATGCGGCGATCCGCCGCGAACTCGCGGCCCGCAACGTGCCGGAGGGTGCGGTGCGGTTGATGGTGCAGCTCTTCGAAGGTCCCTATTGCGCGGCCCTCGACGTGTTCCGCCCGTTCGCGGCGCAGGGCGATTCGCCGCCGCGCGTCGCCGTCGTAGGCGTGCTGCCGCTGATCAAGGGGCAGTTGCTGCGGCTCGACGTGCAGATGCCGGATTGGCCGGCGCATCTCTACGTCGCCTACTTCATGAAATCGGGCGAGGTCGCGCATCTGGTGCCGTCCCAGCCGCAGCAGGCGCGCGCCCTGATCCACCTCGGCGAGCCGCGCGGCACCTTCACCGGCTGGGAGGTGGACGAGCCCTTCGGCACCGACCTCGCGGTGGTGATCGCCTCCGACCGGCCGCTGTTCGGCAATACCCGGCCGGTGGTGGAGCGGCAGGAGGACTACCTGGCGGCTTTGACAGTGGCCCTCCGCAACGCCCGCATGGCCGGCAATCGGGTCGTCATCCGCCCGGTGGTGGTGGAGACGGCGCCCGGCCGCTGAAGGCGCGGTCGGGTATCAGAGCCCGGCGCGGAGCGCCGCGCGCAGCACCTCGATGCGCGCATCGTCCAGGCCGACCATGGCCGGGGCGAAGAAGCGCCGGTCGGGCGTGAACATCGTATAGGCCATCGCCTCGTTGATCATCACGTCCTCCAGCGCCGGGTCGTAGCCCTCGTTCTGGAGGAAGCGGCGATAGGCGACGCGCTCGGCCTCGGTGAAGACCTCGCGCCAGACGCGCTGCACGTGGGCGGCGAAGGATGGGCGGGTGAAGTAGTGCCCGTGGCCGATCTCGTGGTGGAGGATGGCGCGGCGCATCGTGATGTCGACGCGGCGCTCCACGTTCGGGATCGCCAGCATCGCGAAGCCGTCGCGGCCGCGCATCATCTCGGTCGCCGTCTCGAACTGCAGGCGCAGCCATTCCTCGCCCATGTTCAGCGAGATGCGGTCGCGCTCGGCCAGCGCGAAGAAGCGGGCGACGTCGGATGAGCGGTAATTGTGCCCGTAATAGTAGGTGGCCGGCGTGTCGCCGGATTCGGTGATCGCGCGCGCCAGCGCCTCGTCGTCGAGCAGGCGGTCGCGCGGCTGGCCGACCTTCTCGACCAGGGCGGCGAGCCGGTTCATCGCCTCCCCCTGCATGTCGAGGGTCGGGAAATCCATGATGAAGATGCTCGGGTTCTCGCGCAGCCGCAGCAGGCGCGGCACCGTCGCGGCGTGGGTGAGGATGGTCTCCTCGTCCAGCACCGGCACCACGATGCGCGCCGCGATCGAGCGCTGGAGCGCGCCGTCGCCGCCGGGCGCCGGAACCGGGAGGGCAGCCGGGGTCGCACCCGGCGTCGCCGGCGCCGCCGAAGGCGCGGAGGCCGTGACCGCGGCCGGCTGCACCGGCGTCCTGAACATCACCCAATAGCTGCCGGCGGCACCCGCGATCCCGACTGCCAGGATGGCGGCGCCGGCGATCAGGTTGGGGCTTCGCTGAGCCGGAGGGCGCGCGGGCGGCGGCGCGCTGGAAGCAGGCCGGTCGAGCGGCGGGCTTCCCCGCCCCGCGGCCGGGGGAATCCGGACCGTCTCGTCGTCGCCCCCGGTCACCGCACCCTCAGCCGCTGATGTTCACCACCTGGACGCGGCGATTGCGCGACTCCGGCACGTTGTCCGGCGTCGGCACCAGCAGCTGGGTCTGGCCGAGCCCGACCGCTTCCACGCGCGCCGGATTGACGCCGTAGCGGCGGACCAGGAAGTCGCGCACCGAAGCGGCACGGCGCTCGGACAGGTTCTGGTTCAGCGCGGCGCTGCCGACCGTGTCGGTATGGCCTTCGATCCGGAAGCGATAGGCGGAGAGCTCCGCCGAGGCGAGCGCCCGGCCGAGCGGTGCCAGCTGGCGCTCGGCCTCCGGCGTCAGGGTGGCGGAGCCGGAGGGGAAGGTGACGGTGATGTTGGCCGCGGCCTGGCCGTCGGCTGCCGTCGTCTCGCGCGGGACGGGGCGCGCCACCGGTGCACCGGGTCCGGCGACCGAGCCGCCCTGCTGCCGCTGGCCGGAGAAGGAGGACGCCCCGGGCGAGCCGGGCGCCGCCGGCTGCGCAGGCGTCGAGAAGACCGGCGCCGGCTGCACCGGCTGCGGCGCGGTCGGCGTCTCCGCCGCGGCGCCGGGCACCCGGATGCCGCGGGTCTGGCCGCTCTGCGGACGCAGGCGCTGGATCAGGTCGAGCGCCGCCGGGTCGGACTGCGCGAGCACCGGCGCCGGCGCCATCGGGAAAGCGAGGACGAGCGCGGTGGCGCTGGCGAGGAGAAGGCGATGGGTCATGGAGAAGACGCTCCTGTCGGCTGGTCGCGAAGCTAGCACGAAAGTTTGCAAACCGGAATGGCCTTGCGGATCGGATGCCGGTCAGACCGCCCCCATCGCCTTCCAGGTCCGGTACTGGCGGTCGAGCAGCGCATGCGCGCCCTTTTCCGCATTGGCCCGCATCTCGTCGGTCGCGGCCTCCGGCAGCAGCAGCCGCGCCAGCGCCGCCGGGTCCGGCGGCGCCCCGCCCTGCAGCGCGCAGGCGACGCCGAGGTCGGAGGCCGAGATGATGTGCCCGCCGCCCAACGCCGGCACCACGAAGCCGAGCGGCGATGAGCTCGCCGCCGCCTCGGCGCCGAGCCGGTTGAAGATCGTCGCATTCGCCCGCGCCGCGCGAGCCACGTCGCCGCGGCCGGGCGGCCGCCAGAGCGGCAAAGCGGTGTTGGTGGTCGAGAGCATCATGCCGAGATCGGCAGGCGTCAGCCCGGCGCAGCCCGGCAAGGCCGCGAGCGCGCCAAGCGTCTTCGGCCCCGCCGTCAGCGCTTCCAGCAGCGCCGCATTCGCCGCCGGCGGCAGCTCCGCCTTGCCGGCCGCGGTGTGGATCACGAGCTCCGCCCGGTCGGGGTCGGCGAACAGCGCGAAGGGGAGTTGCGCCAGCATCGCCCGTCCTCCGGGGCGCCGCCCCTTGATGAAGACGTCGCGGCGGAAGCGGCGCAGCAGGAACAGGTCCATCAGGAAGTCGCGGTCCATCTGCGGCGGCAGGGCATCGAGCATGTCCCGCTGCTCGGGGCGGAGATGGAGCTCCGGCGCCGTCTCCGCCGGCACCGCACTGCCGACGAAATCGAGGCTGGCCGGGACGAGGTCGCGACGGAGGTCGGCGGCGAAGGCCGGCCGCCAGAAGCCGGTGCCGTATTCATGCGCCAGGTAGGCGGACATGCCGTCCGAATAGCCCGCCAGCTGCTCCAGCATCTTCTCCGACGGCAAATGCCGGGCGCCGCCATCGGCCAGCTGCTTGATGATGCCGGTGGCGGCCCGGGCCTTGGCCGCATCGCCGCCATGGGTCACCGCCATGCCTTCGGCCATCAGCCGCTGCAGCACGATGCTGTCCGAGAAGCCGGGCATCGCGTTGTAGCCGATCAGCAGCATGCCGCCCGGCTTGAGGCGGGAGGCGAGCAGCCGCACGATGCCCTGGCGCACCACGTCCGGCACCCAGGTCCAGACGCCGTAGAGGATGACGAGGTCGGCTTCGGGCAGCATCCGCTCCATCGCGGGCCCGTCGAGGGCAGCGACATCGGCTTCGTGGAAATGCAGGTTGTCGAGCCCGGCCTCGGCCGCGATCTCCCGCGCTTCGACGACATGCGCCGGCTGGAGGTCGATGCCGTGCACGTCCCAGCCCGGATTGGCGGCCGCCAGCACGGTCGCGGTCACGCCGCGGCCGCAGCCGATGTCGATCACCGTCATCCGCTCCGGATCCGGGTTCCAGACCGCGTCTTGCAGCGCTGCCGCCAACCGGAGGCGGGCCGGCACCGTCTCCTCCTGGAAGGCGGCGAGGTAGCGGATGTCGGCGGCCGCGTAGCTCGCCTTCATGCCGCCCTGGCTCTCGGTGCTCATGTGATGTCCTGCGGTTCGAAGATGGCGTCGCGCACGTCGGCGGTGCGCGCCTTCGGCGTCGCCGGCCAGGAGGACCAGCCGAGCCGGGCGCCGCCGCCGAGGCTCGCCTGCGGCACGTCCTCGGCCTTCAGCACCAGGTTGATCGCGAAGCCGGTGTCGAGGCCGACGAAGAGGCGGGTCAGGTCGGTGACGCGCTTGTGCGCCGGCTGGCCGGGGAGCAGCGCCTCGAATTCCGGGCGGGTCAGCGGGCCGATGCGGATGATGAAGCGCGCCTGGGCGTCCCAGACCTGGGCGCCGAGCACCGCGGTGCTGCCGAGGCCGCAATGCTGCGGCGCGCCGCGGCCGGCCGGCAGGCGGGATTGCTCGGTCCCGGGCAGGCGCATCCAGCCGCCGGCGAATTCCTCGATCTCCACCCGGCGCTCGGTCTCCGCTTCCAGCAGGCCGCGCAGCCGGTCGACGCTGCGGCTGCGGGAAGCGAGGTTGCCGGCATGGTAGAGCAGGGCCTCGGCCGGGATCGCCATCCGCCCGTCGAGGCCCTTGGTGCCCATGCCGATCGCGGCGGCGAGTGCGCGGCGCGCCGGTTCCGGATCCCGGGTCGGGCGGTACTTGGCGCCGGCGGCGACGAATTGTCCCGCGAGCCGGCGCGCCAGCATGTCGACGAAGCCGTGCAACGCGCGGGAGCGCTTGCGCACCTCGGCCGCGACCGTCGCGGTGTGGTGCCGCGGCAGGGTGCCGCCGGGGCCGATCAGGCCGAAGGTCGCGAAGGTGAGCTGCCCGTCCTCGGGCCGCGCCTGCACCACGGCCCCCGCGGCATGGCCGAGCCGCGGCGGCGAGCGGTAGTCGAGCTCGCGCACCGGGCGCTTGGAGACCTGGGCGGCGACCGCCGCCGCCTCGTCCGGATGGAAGCGCGTGGGTTCCCGCCGGAGGAGGGCCGCCGGCGGCAGCACCCGGAGCGAGGGTGAAGGCAGCGGCTCATCTGCCGCCGGCGCCGGCGCCGGCGCGCCCCCGCCTTCCCCGGCCGGCGCCTCCGGCCGCTCCGGCCCTTCGAAGGGCGCGAAGCGCGGCGCCCGCATCGTCGCTTCCATCGCCTGGTCGAGGATGGAGGGCGCGCTCTCCTCCGGCCGCTCCTCGCTCACAACAGCACGCGGGTGCCGCTCCGCGCCGGGAAGCGGGCGGCGATGCCGGGCCGGCCGCGCAGCGTGACCGCCACGCGGGAGAAGGCGTTGATCGAGACCTGCACGGCGAGGAAGCGTTCCAGCACCTGGGCCAGCGGATAGAGGCCGGCCGAGTTCCAGATCTGCGCGTCGAAGCCGAGCGTGACCTCGAGCCCGCGCACGAAGGCGCCGGCGCGGCCGCCCGGCAGGCGGGCGACGCCGGGCTTGGCATCGACCGTCAGCAGCGCGCCGAGCGCCGCCCGGCTTTCCGCCGTGTCGCGGAGGTCGTGCAGACGCAGCACCTCGCGCAGCGCATGCGCGCCCGAGGGACCGCCGGCGATGCTCAGATGGTTCAGCGCCAGATGCGAGACCAGCTTCCAGGCGCTGCGCTCCAGCAGGTTCGGGCGCAGCGTCGGCGTCGGCGGCGACAGGCAGTCGATCGCCTTGACCGGCGCGCCGCCATCGACGAGGCGAAGCTGCGGCTGGCCGCCGCCGAAGGGCAGCAGCGACGGCAGGTCGCGGTTGCAGCAGAGCGCCTCGACGGTCAGCACGCCATCGGCCGGCATCGTCGGGTCGTAGGCGAGGTCGCGGAGCGAGATCATCGTCTCGGTGCCGGTCATCGGCGGGTTCGACGGCTCCCGCGTCGCGACGAAGGTGATCTCGGCGACCGTGGCGTCCTCGGCGTCGGAGCCCAGGCGATAGAAGGGCATCACCTCCCGGATGGTGCCGTCCGACCGGCTCTCGCGCACTGCGTCGACGGCGTAGATCTCGAGCGCCGCCGGCCGCCTGGCATCCGGGACGGCGCGGAATTCGGAGAGGGTACCGTCGAGCGGCACCGGCTCGCAGCGATGCGGGAAGAGGTTGATCGCCGGCGTGCAGCCGAGCGCGAAGCTCTCCCCCGTCACCACGCGCTCGAGCTCCGGCGAGGGCCGCGCCAGGTAGAAGAAGATCTCGAGCTTGTCGCTCTCCTGCAGGAGTGCCCGGGATTCGAGGCCGGTCACGTCGAGGTAGAGGAATTTTTCGGGGAAGGCGAAGTACTCGGTCAGCAGGCGGTGGCCGGCGAAGGCGCGCTTCGGCCAGGGCAACGCCGCCTCCTCCTCCGCGAAGCCGGCCGGCACCACGACCTCCGGCCCCAGCAGCGTCGGATTGGGATCGAGGGCGCTGTCGGCGAGTGCGACGCCGAGCGTCGAGGTCGCCAGCAGCTCCATCAGCAGCGCCGCCTGGGCGCCGACGCCGCGCAGGTGGAAGCGCAGCCGTTCGATGCCGAGCTGGGCGAAGGTGATGTCCTTGGCGCGGGTCCTGAGCGTCAGCCGCAGGCAGCCCTGGGCGCCCATGACGCGCGGGTTGGCCGGCGCCGAGATCGGCAGGCCGGAGAGCCGCGCCGCCTCGATCTCGACCGGCCAGAGCGTCACGTCGTGGCAGGTCGCGAAGCGCACCGGCTCGCCGCGCACCGGCTCCGTCTCCAGCAGCAGGCCGCGCTTGACGTGGACCGCCTCCGGCGCCTCCGCCGGGCCAAGCAGGCGGAGCGTGGTCATCGAGGGCACCGGTGCCAGGAGCTGCGGCGACAGCATCTCGAGCAGGCTGTCGGACAGTTCCGGCAATTCGTCGTCGAGGCGCTTCAGCACGCGCGCGCCCAGGAAGGCGACGCCTTCGAGCAGCCGCTCGACATAGGGATCGTCCACCGCCTCCTGCGTCACGCGGAGGCGGGAGGCGACCTTCGGATAGGCATCGGCGAATTCGCCCGCGAGCTTCCGGATCGCAGCGAGTTCGCGGTTGTAATAGGGCAGCAGGGTATCGGACACGATGCCTTACGGGCCTTCCTGAGAGTGGGCGTCAGCCTTCGCGCACCGCGACGTCGAGCGTGGTCGGGCGCACGACCGTCTCGAAGCTGATCTGCTCCGGCACCGGGTCGGTGCGGAGCACGGCTTCGATGCGCAGCCGCAGCACCCGGTCGATCGCCTCCCGCTCCGAGTTGCGGAGCTGGACGCGCACCTGCGTCAGCCGCGGCTCGAAGCGCCTGATCGTCGCCTCCACCTCCCGCGCGACGGCGATCCGCCGCTGCTCCTCGGTGAAGGACCCGGCGGTCGGATCCGGCACGCCGTAGCCGACCGGGGAGAGCGGCAGCTCGACATAGCCGGCGGGCGGCGTCAGGCGCCGGCGCCGTGCGTTCAGCAGCGCTTCGATATCACGGCGCACCGCGGCGCGCAGCACCTCGATCGCCATGCCCTGGCTGAGCGGCGGATCCGCCGGCGCGTCCGGATCGGCATCGAGCAGCCGGTCCAGCAGCGGCAGCCGGATGCGCGAGGCCGAGCGCGTCTCGCCCATCGACGGCCTCAGTCGTCGAAGGTGAGGGCGGTGACCTCGGCGAGCGGCAGCGCGTCCTCGCCGACCAGCAGCAGGCGCTGGCCGAGGCCGCGCACCGGTCCCTGCGCCGGGTCGGTCCAGTCGGTGCCGCGGCCGAGGCGGTACTCGACCGGCGCGTCCTTGGGCGTCCAGGGATAGAGGGTCGGCAGGTAGACCACGCCTTCGGTGCCGTCCTTGGTCTCGATCGCGGCGCGGCGCCAATAGAGGTCGCGCGGCCGGCGCGGCGGATCGAAGACCAGCGAGCGCAGGCGCTCGACCGGCACCCACATGTAGTCGCCGCCGGCGGTGATCACCTCGAAGATCGGGGCGAACATGTCGTCGGCGTCGCGGAGGTCGTCGAAGGCCGTGTCGCCATGCTTGCCGGGCGTGCGGCCGCGAAGCGTCTCCGCCTCCGCCGCCGAGGCCGCGGAGGCCGCCAGGTCGCCGGCGCGGAACTGCACCAGCGCCTGCATCACCGCCTTCTGCGCCTCGGTCGGGTCGTCGCCCTGGAACTTCGGCAGCCGGCCGTCCGCGAAGGTCTGCCGCCGCCATTCCTCGGCGCGGAGCAGGCGGCGGAATTCCAGCACCGCGGGCGAAGGCTGCTCCATGATCACCGCGTCGAGCGAGCGGTCCGCCCGCTCCACCTCGCCCGCATAGAGCAGCATCTCGGCCAGCACCCAGCGCAGCCCGGCGTCGCGCGGGGCGGCCTTCACCGCCGCCGTCGCGGCCGCCACCGCACCGTCGATGTCGCCATTCGTGAACGCTTCGCCTGCCGTCGTCATGCCGCCCTCGCCGCCTGGAGATCCGTGACCAGCCGGAAGGAGGCCCCGACCTCGTCCAGCTGGTAATGGGGTTGAAGATGGATGACGCAGCCGAAGACGCCGGGCTTGCCCGGCTTCTCCACCACGTCGACCATCGCATCGCGCAGCGGATACCTCGCACCCCGCTCGGTCGAGGCCGAGAGGTCGGCGAATTTCTGCAGCCAGGCCTGCAACCGGCGCTGGATGGTATCCGCATCCTGGAAGGAGCCGACCATGTCGCGGCCCATCAGCTTGACGCAATGCGCGAAGCGGCTGACGCAGAGCAGCGCGTTGAACTGCGCCGACAGCCGCTGGTTCGCATTGGCGATATCGGAGTTCATGCGCGGCGGCACGTGGATCGACGGCATCGCGCCGAAGCTCGCCTCGCCGAGGCCTTCGAGGCCGACGAGCGGGATCAGCCCGCCTTCGACCGCCTGGCGTTCCTGGTCGTCGGTCAGCGCGAGCTCCAGCGGCGGGCGGATCGCAGCACCCAGGGGGTCGGCATGGGCCGGTTCGGTCGGCAGGGTCGCGATGACGCCGCCCTGCGGATCGGGCGCGATGGTGGCGCCTCGGATATCGGCCGGCCAGTGGCTGACCGCGAAGGCGCGGATCGCCGCGGCGCCCAGCGCAAAGCCGGGCGAGCACCAGACCCGCGCCGCGGCGTCGGGCGCGTATTCGCGGTAGCGGAAGCGGTCGGCGCGGGTGCCGTCATCGGCCCAGGGTGCGCGCGCCATCATCCGCGGCAGCACGACGCAGAGGAAGCGGGTGTCGTCGCGCGCCTGCAGGCTGCGCCAGCGCTGCCGGTCCTGGCCGCGGAGCGGCTCCGCGATGTCGGAGGCGGCGCCGACCTCGGCCCAGCTGTCGAAGCCGACGAGCGCCGGATGTGCCGCGACGACGGTCGGCGCGAAGGAGGCGGCGGCGACGGCGGCCAGGCCATCGAGCCCGGCCACGTCGTCGGTCGGGCTGCCGGGCCCGGGCGCGTGCCGCACTTCGTAATCGGCGAGCAGCATGGAGAAGGGCTCGCCGCCCGGGGTGCCGAACTCGCCTTCGTAGACGGTGCGGAACAGCGCGCTCTGGTCGAACTCCGACGCGCGATCGAAATCGCGGCAGATCTCCGCCCAGCGGGCGGTCAGCAGCTTGATCTTCACCCGCGCGCCGAACGGCACCTGGTCGAGCAGCCAGGCGAGCGCGCGCCAGGATCCCTCGAGCCGCCTGAGCCGGTCATGATGCAGCACGGCATCGAGCTGGGCCGAGATCAGCCGATCGATCGCGGCGATGTCGCGGTCGACCGCCACCTCCAGCCGCTGCATCGCGAGCAGGCGGTCGCGTTTGGTGCCGTCATGCGCGAGGAGGGCCGGCAGGCGCTGCCCGAACCAGAGATCGAGCGCCTCGACCGGCGCCGCGCCGAACAGGAAATGCGCGACGTCGCCGGCGGTCGCACCCGCCGCCGGGCCGTAGAAATTGCCCGACAGGATGCGGGCACGCAAAGCGGGGGCCGCCGGAACGACGCCCCCCGCATCCAGGGGGGGCGCCGCTTCCGCGACGGCACTGCCGTCCGGACCTGGGCCCATGGCGCCCGCCCCTTTCCTGTGTCAGCCGAGCCTTGTCCGGCTCAGTTCTTCTGCGGAATCCGCGCCACCATGCGCATGGAGGTCGAGAGTTCCTCCATCTGCAGCCAGGGGCGGAGATAGGCCACGGCGTTGTAGACGCCGGGCTTGCCCGGCACTTCCTTCACCTCGACCTTCGCCTCGCGCAGCGGATAACGGGCGCGCATCTCCTGCCCGCCGCCTTCCGAGGCGTTGACGTAGTTGCGGATCCAGCGGTTCAGCCAGTTCTCGACGTCCGACGCCTCCATGAAGGAGCCGATCTTGTCGCGCGCCATCACCTTCAGGAAGTGGGCGAAGCGGCTGGTCGCCATGAGGTACGGCAGGCGGGCGGAAATGGCGGCGTTCGCCGTCGCTTCCGGCCGGTCGTACTTCTTCGGCTTCTGCACGGACTGGCCACCGAAGAACACCGCGTAGTCGGTGTTCTTGTAGTGGCAGAGCGGCAGGAAGCCGAGGCCGGACAGCTCGGCTTCGCGACGATCCGTGATGCCGATCTCGGTCGGGCACTTCGCGTCGCTGTCGCCGTCGTCGGAGGTGAAGGTGTGGGTCGGCAGGTTGGAGACCTTGCCGCCGCCCTCGGCACCGCGGATCGCGGTGCAGAAGCCGTACTGCGCGAAGGCGTCGGTCATCCGCGTCGCCATCACGTAGGCGGCGTTCATCCAGCAATAGTCTTCGTGGTCCATCGACTTGGCCTTGCCGGCCTCGTCATACGGCGCTTCCTCGTAGCCGAAATCCTCGACCGGCACGGTCGCCGCGCCATAGGGCAGGCGGGCGATGGTGCGCGGCATCACCAGGTTGACGAAGCGCGCATCCTCGCTGTCGCGGAAGGACCGCCACTTGGCGTATTCCGTGGTGTCGAAGATCTTCGCGAGGTCGCGCGGCTTCGACAGCTCGGTCCAGGTCTCCATGCCGAAGAGGCCGGCACCGGCGGCCGAGATGAAGGGCGCGAAGGACGCGGCCGCCACCGAGGACATCAGGCGCAGCGTCTCGATGTCGTCCGGGTGGTTGGTCCACTCGTAGTCGCCCACCAGCGCGCCATAGGGCTCGCCGCCCGGGGTGCCGAACTCGTTCTCGTAGAGCTTCTTGAACATCTGGCTCTGGTCGAACTCGACGGCCTTCTGCAGGTCGCGCGAGAGGTCCTTCTTCGAGCACTGCAGCATCCGGATCTTCAGGCCGGTGCCGGTCTCGGAGTTCATCACCAGGTAGTGCAGGCCGCGCCAGCTGCCCTCGAGCTTCGAGAAGCGCGGGTGGTGCATGATCTTGTTCAGCTGTTCGGACAGCTTCTGGTCGATCGCCGCGATCGCGCGCTCGAAGGTGACCGTGAGGTTGCGGCTGAAGGAGACGGTGCCCTTCAGCGCTTCCTCGGTCAGCGCCTTGATCAGGTCCTGGGCGCGGTCGCGCTCGGTCTGCTTGGTGGCGCCGATGACCTGGTCGAGGAAGGAAACGCCGCCTTCGGTCGTCGTCGTCGTGGCGCCGGCGCCCTGGGTCTGAGCTTCGCTCATCTCTGGCTACTCCTTCTTGTCGAGGCCGAGCTCGGCGGAGAGCTGGCCGAGCTTGTCTTTGTCCTGCAGCACGTCCTCGAGCATTTTCTCGAGGTCCTCGGAGCGGTCGACCTTGCTCATCAGGTCGCGCAGCTTGGAACGGGTCTCCATCAGCGCCTTCAGCGCCGGCACCTGCTCCGCCACCTTCGCGGGCTCGAAATCATCGAGCGAACGGAACTTCAGGCCGACAGCCATCTGGCTGCCGTCGCCGGCGAGGGTGTTGTCGACCTTGATGTTCAGGCCGGGCTGGATGCGCGCCATGACGTCGTTGAAGTTGTCACGGTCGATCTGCACGAACTTGCGTTCGGCGATCGGCTTCAGCGGCTCGGTCGGGTCGCCGGCATAATCGCCCATGACGCCGACGACGAAGGGCAGCTCGCGCTCCACCTCCGCGCCTTCGGTCTCGACCTGATACGTGATGTGGACGCGCGGCTTGCGCACGCGCGCGAGCTTGTCGTGGACGCTGCTCATCGCCTACCCCTTTGGCTCTCGGTTGTCTGATCCGGCTGCCCAGCCTCACCTGACGGGCAGCCTACGCGTCGTTGCCTTTCCGGGTCAACGGGGGTTTCGTACCGTCACCCCAATGGCTTAGCTGTCCTATCCCTCCGGTTGATGAATGCCGAGCCGGGTCAGCATCGCCTTGCGCGCCTCGCCTTCCGGCAAAACTTCCGCGAGCAGCTCGGTCAGCGGCATGCGCGCGCGGCGTGCGGCATCCTCCAGCGTGAAGGCGACCGGGGAATGCGGCTCGGTCTTCTTGAAGAAGGCCGCGACCTCCTCGATCTGCTTGATCGCATCCTCGCGCGTGCGCATCGGCCGCGGACCGCCGCCGCCGCCCGCCGCCATGCCGCCGCCTGCGGCGGCGCCCTCGCCGGGCGCTCCTTCGGCGCTGCCCTGCTCGCCCTCCGCCGGCGCGGCGTCGCTCTGCAGGGGCCCGACGATGCGGGTCGCGAGTTCGATGACGGCGCCGAGCGCCTCGTTCACGTTGCGCGTCGACGGCGCATTGCCGGCGAAGGGATCGGTCAGCGCCTGGTCCATCGCCTGCCAGGCCTCGCGCGCCGCCAGCGCCTGCAGCGCGACCGCCTTCAGGGCCGGGCCATCCGCCCTGCCCTCGCGCTGCAGATCCTCGAGCCTCGGGATGCCTTCCTTGTAACGCCGCTCGCGCCGTTCCTCCTCGACGATCGCCGCCGTCTCCTCGGCGCGCTTGAAGAGGAAGAGGTCGCAGGGGCTGCCATCGCCGCGGCGGAACAGCGCCAGGCGGCGGAGCGGCTGCATCAGGGTGCCATCGGTGCCTTCGCCTGCCAGGCCGCCGATCGGGGAGGCGCGGTCGTCGATCCCCTCCGGCTCCTCGAGGCTCGGGAAGGCCTTGTCCCAGAAGCCCTGGGCGAGGCCGGTGATCAGCGTCGAGCCGGCCTCGAGGCCGGCCAGGCCATCGAGGCGCACCAGCGCTTCGGTCAGCCAGGCAGCGACCTCGAAATCCTTCGACTTGGTGCCGATGATCGAGATGCCGAGCTTCTTCACCTCCCGCCAATGGCCGAGGATGGTGGCGGGATCGGCTTCGGGATCGCCGCCATCCATCCGCCGCTCCAGCGCCCGCGCTTCGCCGCGCGCATTGCGCAGCAGCTGATAGGGCGCCTTCGGCGCGTAATCGGTGCGCGTGTCCTCACCGGCGCCCTCGCCTTCCGCGAGCGGCGTCAGCAGCAGCTCCATCTCCAGAACGCCTTCGGCCATCGTTCCCCCTGCCTTCTCGTCATCCTGGCGCATCCGCCGGCGCGGCGCCGTGAAAACTTGTGGAAATCCCTGGCGCGGCCCGGAAATCCGGCGGCGACCCCGGCAAAGATGATGGACTTGATTCGCCGTCGCATCTAGCCTTCGTTCCACGACCGGGTGCGGACGGCCAGTGACCGCGGGCACGTCATGCGCGCCCGGTGCCCGCCTAAGCGTCGGAAACGTCAATCACGGGGTGCGTCTCGGCATGGTAGCTCTCGACCTGAAATCCCTCGTCGGGCGCATGAACGCGCTCTCCCGGCGGCAGCTCGAAGGGGCGGCGGGGCTGACGCTCTCGCGCTCCCACTACAATGTCGAGATCGAGCACGTGCTGCTGAAGCTGATCGAGCAGCAGGGCTCCGACATCTCGGCGATCATGCGCAAGGCCGGCGTCGATGCCGGCCGCGTCGCGAGCGAGATCACCCGCGCACTCGACAAGCTGCGCACCGGCAATGCCCGGGCACCCTCGCTGTCGCCCGACATCGTGGCCTGGCTGCGGGAAGCCTTCCTGCTGGTCAGCCTCGAAGGCGGCGGCGGCGCGATCCGCTCCGGCCACCTGCTGATGGCGCTGCTGCTCGACGAGAGCCTGAACCGCACGCTGAAGGACAGCGCGCCGAGCCTGCTGTCGGTGCCGGGCGATGCGCTCCGGCGGAACATCTCGGACTTCACCGACGGCAGCGAGGAAGCGAACGAGGCGGCGGCGACCGCGGCCGCACCCGGCGGTGCCGGTGCGGGCGGCGCGCCCGCCGGCGACATGCCGCGCTCGGGCGGCCCGCTCGACCAGTTCTGCACCGACCTCACTGCCCAGGCGAAGGCCGGCAAGATCGACCCGATCCTCGGCCGCGACGGCGAGATCCGGCAGATCATCGACATCCTGACCCGGCGCCGCCAGAACAACCCGATCTGCACCGGCGAAGCCGGCGTCGGCAAGACCGCGGTGATCGAGGGGCTGGCGCTGCGGCTTGCCGCCGGCGACGTGCCGGACGCGCTCAAGAAGGTGCGGCTGATGTCGCTCGACCTCGGCCTGCTGCAGGCCGGCGCCGGCGTGAAGGGCGAGTTCGAGAACCGACTGAAGGGCGTGATCGACGCGATCAAGTCCTCCCCGATCCCGATCATCGTGTTCATCGACGAGGCGCATACCCTGATCGGCGCCGGCGGCGCGGCCGGCCAGGGCGACGCGGCCAACCTGCTGAAGCCCGCACTCGCCCGCGGCGAGATGCGCTGCATCGCGGCGACCACCTGGGCCGAATACAAGAAGTACTTCGAGAAGGACGCGGCGCTGACCCGCCGCTTCCAGGTGGTGAAGGTCGACGAGCCGTCGGAGCCGCTGGCGCGCGCCATGCTGCGCGGCCTGGTGCCGACACTCGAGAAGCACCACGGCGTGCGCATCCTCGACGAGGCGATCGACGAGGCGGTCAGGCTCTCGGCCCGCTACATCCCGGCCCGGCAGCTGCCGGACAAGGGCGTGTCGCTGATCGACACCGCCTGCGCCCGCGTCTCCATGTCGCAGGCGGCGATCCCGGCGCCGATCGAGGATCGCGTGCGCCGCCTGGACCTGGTGGCGACCGAGCTCGCCTCCCTGGAGCGGGAAGCCGCCACCGGCACCGACCACGGCAAGCGCGTGGCGGAGCTGGTGGCCGAGAAGGCCGCGGCGACCGCCGAGCTCGAGGCGCTGAACGTCCAGTGGGACAAGGAGAAGGAGCTGGTCGACCAGATCCGCCAGCTCCGCACCGCGCTCGAAGCCCCGCGGGAGCCGGTGCCGGAAGGCGAAGCGCCGCCGGCCGATCAGCCCGACCTCGACAAGCTCCGCGCCGAGCTCGCCGAGGTCACCGGGGAGCTGCACAAGCTGCAGGGCGAGGAGCCGCTGGTGCATCCGGTGGTCGACGGCCAGGCGGTCGCCGAGGTGGTCGCGACCTGGACCGGCATCCCCGTGGGCCGCATGGTCTCGAACGAGATCAAGGGCGTGCTGGCGCTGCGCGAGGCGCTGATGACCCGCGTCATCGGCCAGGACCACGCGCTGGAAGCGGTCGCCCAGGCGATCCGCACCAACCGCGCCGGCCTCACCGATCCCAGGAAGCCCGTCGGCGTCTTCATGTTCGCCGGCACCTCCGGCACCGGCAAGACCGAGACCGCGGTGGCGCTGGCCGACCTGCTCTACGGCGGCGAGCAGAACCTCACCGTCATCAACATGAGCGAGTTCAAGGAAGAGCATAAGGTCTCGATGCTCATGGGCGCGCCGGCCGGCTATGTCGGCTACGGCGAAGGCGGCGTGCTGACCGAAGCGGTGCGGCGCAAGCCCTACTCCATCATCCTGCTCGACGAGATGGAGAAGGCGCATCCCGGCGTCCAGGACGTGTTCTACCAGGTCTTCGACAAGGGCAACATGAAGGACGGCGAGGGGCGGGACATCGACTTCCGCAACTGCGTCATCATCATGACGTCCAACGCCGGCACCGACACGATCGCGAAATTGTGCGCGGACCCCGAAACCTCCCCGGAGCCGGAGGCGCTGCTCGAGGCGTTGCGCCCGGATCTGCTGAAGGTGTTCAAGCCGGCCTTCCTGGGCCGTGTGAACGTCGTGATCTACTACCCGCTGGCCGACGCGATCATGAGAAAGATCGTGGTCCTGCAGCTGAATCGCATCAATAAGCGGATCCGCGAGAACTACGGCATTCCCTTCGAATACGATGCGGTGGTGCCCGAATCCATCGCGTCCCGCTGCCGCGAGGTCGAAAGCGGCGCCCGCAACATCGAGAACATCTTGAACCGCACCCTGCTGCCCGAGCTCTCCGCCCGCATCCTCGGCCGGCTTGCCGAGGGCGGCGAGATCACAAAGGTGGCAGTGGGTATTTCCGACGACGGTTCATTCCGCTATACCATCGGTTGAGGGCACGGCGCACGGCCGGTTCCGGACATCGCAGGTTCCTTGAGAGAGGGAGACATCCATCATGGCCATCATGCTGAACTACGACGGCGTCCAGGGCGAATCGAACATCCAGGGCTACGAGAAGTGGATCAATCTCGAGAGCTTCCAGTTCGGGATCGGCCGCGGCATCGCTTCCGCCTACGGCAACTCCACCCGTGAGAGCTCGATCGTGTCGGTGAGCGAGATCACCATCACGAAGCAGACCGACGGCACCACCGTGAAGCTCATGGAAGAAGGCCTGCACGGCAAGCTCAACAAGCTCGTGAAGGTCGCCTTCCTGCGCACCGGCTCCGGCGCCGCGCAGGAGTATCTCTCCTTCGAGCTGAACGGCTGCGGCGTCTCCGGCTTCTCGCTCTCCTCGGGCGGCGACCGCCCCTCCGAGAGCCTGTCGCTCAACTTCGACAAGTACATCCTGAAGTACAACCCGATCGGCGACGACTTCTCGGGCAGCCCCGCCACCGTCGGCTGGGACCTCGCGAAGGCCATCAAGGTCTGATCCCGCTCCGGGGCCGGCGCTTCCGCCGGCCCCACCTGCGATCCAGAGGGGAACGCCGGGTTCGGCCCATGCCGGTCCCGGCGTCCTTGCTTCCACGCCTTGTCGCTTTCACGCCTTGTCTTCCTGCGAGCCCGAGGAGGGGCGCCGCCATGCCGATCCTGATGAAGTACGACAGCGTCGACGGCGACGTGGAGAGCCCCGGCTACGAGAAGCATATCCTGCTCGAGAGCGTGGATTGGGGCTTCGAGCGCAACGTCTCCTCGGTCGGCGCCGACGACAACAACCGCGCCCGCCCGACCATGCAGCGGCTGAGCTTCACCAAGTTGACCGACCTTGCGACCACCGGCCTCGTCACCGATGCGCTGACCGGCACGCACAACCGCAAGGTCACCATCAACTGGACCCGCACCAACAAGAGCGGCAACCTCGACACCTTCTGCATCGTCGAGCTCACCAATGCGGCGGTCGTCGCCTACAAGCTCGCGACCGCAGGCGACCGGCCGATCGACACCTTCACGCTCAGCTACAAGCAGGTCGAGATCAAGACCTGGAGCTGGAAGAACGACCGCCCGGGCAATTCCCGCAGCGCCTCCTACGACGTCCAGGCCGGGCGCTGAGCCACGCCGTTGCACCGCGTCGATCACAAGACCGAGAAGGGCCTTTCCAGGACCAAATTGTTGCGCTATAGGATCGTTCGAGGGCACGGCGCAGCGCCGGATCCGGACATCGCAGCGTCCTTCAGAGGGAGACAATCCTCATGGCCATCATGCTGAACTACGAGAGCGTCCAGGGCGAATCGAACATCCAGGGCTACGAGAAGTGGATCAATCTCGAGAGCTTCCAGTTCGGGATCGGCCGCGGCATCGCTTCCGCCTACGGCAACTCCACCCGTGAGAGCTCGATCGTGTCGGTGAGCGAGATCACCATCACGAAGCAGACCGACGGCACCACCGTGAAGCTCATGGAAGAAGGCCTGCACGGCAAGCTCAACAAGCTCGTGAAGGTCGCCTTCCTGCGCACCGGCTCCGGCGCCGCGCAGGAGTATCTCTCCTTCGAGCTGAACGGCTGCGGCGTTTCCGGCTTCTCGATGTCCTCAGGCGGCGACCGCCCCTCCGAGAGCCTGTCGCTCAACTTCGACAAGTACATCCTGAAGTACAACCCGATCGGCGACGACTTCTCGGGCAGCCCCGCCACCGTCGGCTGGGATCTCGCGAAGGCCATCAAGGTCTGATCCCGCTCCGGGGCCGGCGCTTCCGCCGGCCCCGCCTGCGATCCAGGGGGAACGCCGGGTTCGGCCCATGCCGATCCCGGCGTTTTCCGTTTCAGCCCATGATGTCGACGACGATCGCGGTCACGTTGTCCCGGGCGGCACGCTCCAGCGCCAGGTTGATCAGATCGCCGGCGCCGTGGCCGGCGGCGAGGCAGGCGGCGATCTCGGCTTCCGGCACCGCCTTGAACAGCCCGTCGCTGCAGAGCAGGAAGCGGTCGCCCGGCGCGACGCGGCCCGACAGCTTGTCGAGCATCAGCTCACCATGGCCGCCGATCGCGCGGGTGATGACATTGGCCTGCGGATGGGCTTCCGCCTCGTCCTCGGTCAGCGTCCCGGCATCGACCAGCTCCTGCACCAGGCTGTGGTCGCGGGTGACGCGGCTGAAGGTGCCGCCGCGCAGCATGTAGATGCGCGAATCGCCGGCCCAGAGGCAGGCGAAATGGCCGCCGCGCGCCAGCAGCACGACGACGGTCGAGGCCAGCAGCTTGCCGGGGCCGCGCCGCTCGGCTTCCGCCTGCAGCTCGGCATGCACCTCGGTCAGCCGCAGCCGGAGCTGCGCCAGCAATTCCGGCGCCGAGAGCCCTTCCGGGACGGCGGCGAGGGAGGCGGCGATGGCGCTGGAGGCGACATCGCCCGAGCCATGCCCGCCGGCGCCGTCGGCGACCGCCCAGAGGCCGATCTCGGCTCGGTCCACCATGGCATCCTCGTTGCGCGGCCTGACGGCGCCGGGATGGGTGACCGCTTCGGAATGCAGCGACGCGCTCATGCCTCGGTTTCCAGCAGGAAGACGAAAGCCTCCGGGGGAGGCAGGGCCGGCAGGGCCCAGACCATGGCCGGCAGCCGCACGCCGCCGAGCGTCCACCAGCCGCCCTCGCTCGGCCGCTCCGGCGGCGGGACCGGCGCGGCGGCAGCGGCGGGCGGCTCGGGCTCGGCAGCAACCGGCGCCTCGGGCACGGGCTCGGGCACGGGCTCCGGCTCGAGGGCAGGCGCCTCCGAAGGCGGCGGCAGCGCCGGGATGACGGCCGAAGCCTCCATGCCGAACAGCTTCCGGGTAACGTCCTCGGCCGGCGCCGGCGCCGGCGTTGTGAGCAGCACCTTCCAGTCGCCCGGTGCCGGACCGGCCGGCTTCGGTGCGTCCGGCCCGGCCCCGAGCAGGTCAAGCCACGCTTCCGGCGGCGGCCCGGCAACCGCGGCGGCCGCGGCGGGCTCCGCGGGCCCGGCCGGCGCGGGCTCGGCCGGCGCTTCCTGGCCGCGTGCATCGCCGAGCAGGCCGAGCCAGCCCTCGGGTGCCGCCTCCATCTGCTCAGGCTCGGGCTCAGGCTCGGCTTCAGGCGCAGCCTTCGCAGGGGACGGCGCATCGCCGTCGTCACCGGCGAACAGCGCCTGCCAGCCCTCCGGGGGATCGGCGTCGGGTGCTGCTTCCGGCGTCGCGGCGCTCGCCTCGGCCGCCTTGTCGGCCGCAAACAGGTGCAGCCAGTCCTCGGGCGGCACCTCTGCTCCCGCCGGCTCCGCCGGCTCCGCCGGCGGCGCCTCGGGCAAGGGGTCGGGCGCCGGCGGCGCGGCCGGCGGTTCCCCGAACAGGCCGAGCAGCGTCGTCTCCGGCAGGGCCGGCATCGTGGCGGCTTCGGCAGCGCCCTCCCCGTGCGCCAGCACCCGGGTCAGCGCATCGGCGTCGAGCAGGCCTTCGCGCGCCTGCCGCGCCCGGGCCTCGACCGTGCCGAACCAGCCCTCCTCCGGCGGCAGGCCGCGCGGCAGCAGCGCCGCGACGGTCAGCGGAAAGCGCCGGCCGACCGTGTCGGCCGAAGGCAGCATGACGCCGGCAACCGCATCCGGCCCGCAGATCCCGGCCGGAAGCGCGAAGCGCCAGGCCGGCGCCTCGTCCCAGGCGGATGCGAACCCCTCGCCCAGCCGCTCGCGCGCCGCCGCGATGCCGGCCGCGAGCCAGGCATCCCAGGGTGCGACGAAGCTTCCCGGCAGGGCGCGGCGCACGAAATCCCCATGCGCCGGCATCTTGCCGTAGAGCCCGACCGCCGCCGGGCCGCCGCTCAGTTCGGGGACAGGGTCGGGCATCGGAACTCCGTCAGGTCCCTCAGGCCGAAGGGGTGGTTGGTGCTGCCGGCGCGCAACTCGAAGACGATGCTCCTGTCGCCGTGCTGGATGTTGAGGCGGAGCCGCGTCGCGTTGCTCGTCGCCTGCAGGCTGTTCTGCCGGCGCATGACCAGGCGCAGCGCCGACCAGGGGCCGTCGAAGTTCAGCGTGCCGGCGCTCGACGGCGGCTCGAAGGACAGCGTCGTGTTGGTGCGCGTCGGCCAGGAGAGCGGCACCGGCCGCTGCGGCCCGTCGCGCCGCATCTCGGTGCGCAGGCCCTCCGCCTCCAGCACCGCGCCCTGCGCGCCGGGGTCCATGCCCTGGGGCACCAGCTCGAAGCGGAGGCCGGATGCCGCGACGCCGGGGAAGAAGGCGTTGCGGATATTGGCGGCGCGCTGGAACTGCGCGACGTCCGCCGGGCTCACCGGCGGCGCCAGGCCGCTGGCGGCGACCGGCCGCCAGGTCTGCTGGGTGGTGTCGACATATTGCCGGACGTGCTGGGTGAAGAACTGGTCCAGCACGCCGGTCGGGCCGAAGAAGCGCGTGAAGTCGTCGACCGGCATCTCCTCCCCGTCCAGGCGGAAGGGGAACTTGGTCTCGAGGCCGCGGCAGGTCGGCGCCAGGGCCTGGCCGCCGGCGGCCGCGATCGCCGCCCGCGCGCCGCCGGTCCGGGCGGTCGAGGTCTGGGTCGCCAGGTTCTGCAGCCAGCGGCCGAGCGGCTGCGGCGCGCGGGCCGCCTCCGCCGCCAGGCGCTGGCCGGGATCGAGCCCGACGCTCGGCGGCAGCACGGTGCCCGGCGGCGCCGTCGCCAGCCGCGCGACCTGCACATAGAGGTCGTTGATGATCGCGAGGATGCCGTCGAGCGGCTGGCCGGCGGCTTCGCGCAGCCGCTCGTAGCGCGCCTCCACCACCCGCGCCACGGGGTCGGAGATCTTGGGCTCGGGAGGCCCCCCTTGGGCGGCCGCGGCGCGCGCCGCGGCGCCGGTCGGCGCCGGCGGCGTCACGCCTTCGGGCGGCGTGCCGACGCTCAGCTCGCGGGCCATGCTGCGCAGCATGTCGCGGAGCGGCGAGTTGGGCGCGCCCAGGACATTGAGGCCCTCCGCCGCGCTCTGGAGGCTGTTGAAGCCCGGCAGGTTCAGGTCGTCGAGCATCTGCTGCCAGACCTGCGCGTATTCGTTCGCGTAGAGCGTCAGCACCTGCTCCTCGAGCCGCGGCAGCTCCTCCGTCCTTTGCGTCGCGGCCTGCGGGCCGAGCACCCAGCTCTCGGCCGCACCCGAGCGGATGGCGTCGCCGAGTGCGGGCAGCAGCGCGCGGTAGAAGCCGTTGACGGTGTAGAGCCCGTTGATCCCCTCGTTCAGCGGCCGGCCGGAGGCGCGGACGAAGAAGCGCTGCCCGGCGGCGCCGGCGGCATCCGACGGCCGCCAGGGCGGGATGTTCTGCGCGACGGTGCGCAGGCGCGAGAAGATGCGCTCGGCGAGCGGCAGGCGGGAGAAGATGCGCCGCGCCTCATCGACCAGCGCGCCGTCCAGCGGATAGACCTGGAGGTTGTTGAGCGCCAGCAGCGCCGTCAGATGCCCCGCCAGCTCGTCCCGGGTCGGCTGGCCGATGGCGCCCGGATAGGCGCGCGCCCATTCGATCTGGAACCATTGCCGCACCAGCTCGGCGTCCATCGGCCCTTCGCGGCCGATCATCAGGTAGACGCGCGTCGCCTCGTAGAGGAAGTCCGGCCGCTGGAAGCCGCCGCGGATCTGCAGCTCCAGCCGGGCCAGCAGCCGCGGCAGGAAGCTGCGTTCCAGCGCCCGGCGATAGGCGCTCTCGGCGCCGGCGACGAGCTTCTCCTGCTGGCTGAGGCCGAAGGGCGGCTCCTCGCCGCGGGCCGCCGGCGGCAGGTCGCGCGCCGCGGCGAGATAGGGCAGCACGCGCTGGAACTCGGCATCGGTGATGCGCTCGAAGGGGATGCCCTGCGCCGCCTGCTCGGCCTTCGTCACCTGCGCGGCGAGCCGCTCGGAGCGCGCCTTCTCGGCCGCCCAGGCGGTGTAGCCGAAGAAGCCGCCGCCGAGCAGCAGCAGCAGCGCCAGGCTCCAGGCGATCAGGCCCACGGTGCGGCGCCGCTTCTCGAGCCCGCGATTGCGGGCGGCGAGCCGCGCCTCGTTGAACACCACGTCCTTCAGCAGCCGGCCGAGGAAGTAGGCGCGGCCCTTCTGCCCCATGACGGAGGCCGGGCGCCGCGCATCGAGGCCGAAATTGCGCGCCATGGCGCCGGCCAGGCGATCGAGCGGCGAGCCTTCCTGGGTGCCGGAGGTGAAGTAGAAGCCGCGCAGGAACGGCGCCGGTTCCAGCCGGGTGCCGGCGAAGCCGGCCTGGAGGAAGGCGCCGAGCGGCGCTTCGAGGGCCGCGAATTGCGAGGGCAGCCCGGCGAGTGCGGCGCGCTGCTGCGGTCCCCGCTCCTGCTGCAGGCGCTCCACCACGCGGTCCTGCAGGCGCGCCAGCAGCGCCTGGAATTCCTTCGCGAAGGTCGCGAGCGGGCTTTCCGCGGGCTTGACGACCGGGAAGGTCGCGCCCCAGACCTGCTCGCGCCCGGTCTTGTCGAGGTCGTCGAAGAACTCGACGAAGCCCGGGATCAGGTCCGCCTTGCTGATCAGGAAGTAGACCGGCAGGCGCTGGCCGAGCTGTTCCTCCAGCTCCTTGATGCGGCGGCGCACGGCGCGGGCATGGCTCTCGCGCTCGGTGGGGCCGAGGCGCGCGATCATGTCCATGCCGAAGGCGACGAGCACGCCGTTCAGCGGCTGCCGCGGCCGGTTCTGCTTGAGCAGGCCCAAGAAGCGGTCCCAGCCGGCCTTGTCGGCGGCGGCATCCGAATCCTGCGTCGTGTAGCGGCCGGCGGTGTCGATCAGCACTGCGCGGTCGGTCAGCCACCATTCGCAGAGCCGGGTGCCGCCGACGCCCTGCAGCTTGCCGCCGTCGGCCAGCGGGAATTCAAGCCCGGAATTCGCGAGTGCCGTGGTCTTGCCCGAGCCCGGCGGGCCGATGATCACGTACCAGGGCTGGTCATACAGGAAGCCGCCCTTGCCGCCCTTGGCCTTCCGGAGCGAGGCCATGGCGTTGGTCAGCTTGTCGCGGAGCTCGGCTTCCTCCTCCGCCGCGCGATCGCTCGACGGATCGTCGGCGGCGGCACCCTGCATCAGGTTGAAGTCGCGCTTCCGCCGCCGCCGGTCGACGATCCAGAGGACGACAATGCAGATGACAAACAGCACGGCGCAGACGGCGACGCGGTTGAGCTCGCTCTGGAAGGGACGGAAATCGCCGATCACGATCAGCGGCGAGAACAGGTAGATGACCGGCATCAGCAGCGCGACGGCCATCAGGGCGGCGATGGCACGGCCGGCCAGGAATGGGCGGAAGACCTCCATCTCAGTTCATCCCCCGCTGCAGCACCACTTCGATGCGCCGATTGGCCTCCCGCCCTGTCGGCGTCGTGTTCGGCTCCACCGGTTCGCTGTCGGCCTTGCCTTCGGCGGCGAAGCGGGCGGCGTTGCCGGTGGCTGCCGCGATCATCTGCATCGCCGCCTCGGCCCGCGCCGTCGAGAGCTGGAAGTTGGACGGGAAGCGGACGGTGCGGATCGGCACGTTGTCCGAATGCCCGATCACCTGCACCCGGCCCGGCTCCTCGCGCAGGCCCTCGCCGATGCGGCGCATCAGGTCGTGGTAGCGCGGCTCGAGCGTCGCCGAGCCGGAGGCGAACATGCCGGTGTTGCGGATGCGCACGGTCACCGTGCGGGCATCGCCGAAGACGGTGACCAGGCCGGCATCGATCTCGGGCTTCAGGAATTCGCGGAGCTTGATCTGCGGATCGGGCCTGACGATCGCGGCGGGCGCCGGCGGGGGCGGCGCCGGCGGCACCGGCGGCGCCGCGCGCTCGATCTCCGGCAGGCGGCCGGGCGGCAGCGCCGCGATCCGCTCATAGAGGTTGTCGGAACCGTCGTTCAGGTAGTTGTTCAGCACGTACCAGCCCATGCCGAGGCCGAACAGCGCGACGCAGGCGGCGACCCAGGCCGGGATGCCGCGGGCCGGGCCGCGATGCGGCGCATCCTCGCCGCGCCAATGCGGCGACAGCTCCCGCTCCCAGGCGCCGCGGAGCTGCACGAGCAGCTGATAGAGGCCTTCGCGGATGCGATCGAGCTCGGAGGCGCCGCGCGGTGACAGCCGGTAGCGGCCCTGGAAGCCGAGCGCCAGGCAGAGATAGGCGATCTCCATCGCGCCGAGCCAGCGCCCGGGCTCCTTCTGCATGCCGGCCAGCACGTCGAAGAAGCGGTCGCCCGACTTCACTTCCTGATGGAAGGTCGAGACGAGGGAGCGCGTCGACCAGTTGCTCTGGATGCCCCAGGGCTGCGCGAGCACCACGTCGTCGAGGCTGGCGCAGATCAGGTAATGCGCGGCGCGCAGCTGCTCGGGCGGAATCTCGGCATCGCGGGCATCGACCTCGAACTGCCGGAGCGCCCGGATCGCGCGTTCGCGGAGGTCGTCCGCATTGGGCTGCGAGGCGACACCGGCCTGACCGACGCGCGCCAGCAGATCGAGCAGCGGCGCCGCGGTGGCGGCGAGCGGGCCGATGCCGACCTTCGGCATCGCTTCCGCCTCGCCGGCGAGGCGGGGTGCGGATTCGGCGCGTCCGCCCGCGCCTTGTGCGGGCCCGCCGGGCAGCGGGCCGCCGCCATAGCCGCCGGGGGTGGTGGGTCTCGGTGCCGCCGGCATCGGCGCGGGCGTCGGCCGCGCCGCGCCTCCGGGGCCCCGGACGAGGGTCTTGTCGCTGTCGTCCGGCTCAGCGAAGGGATTGTCGCTCATCCGCGGATCGCCCAGAGTTCCATGCGAAGGTTCGGAAATTCACCGGAGACGTGGAGCGCGAAGGCGCCGGAATTCTGCATCTGCGCCCAGTGCGGCGAGCCACGGTCCAGTTCGAAATAGGTCGCACCCGCGGTGAACGGGATCTGACGGGGTGCGACCGGCAGCGGCCGGATCGCGATGCCGGGGAGTGCCACGTTCACCAGCTCCCGGATGTGCTCGACGGCGCCGATCTTCACCTGGTTCGGGAACAGCCGGCGAAGCTGCTCGCCCGGCATGTCCGCCTGCACGGTCAGCACGAAGGAGGAGGCGCGGAGCAGGTTGCGGTCGACGATCGGGCCGACGCGGACGCCGAACTTGCGATCCTGCAGCGGGATCGCGACGGCGTTGGTCTCGAGCACCGCCGACAGGCTGCGGCGGATGTCGGCGACGACCGGGGCGAAGCTCCGCTGGATGTCGTCGTGGCGATAGGCGGGATAGGCGCTGGCGCGCTTGTCGGGTGCGGTGAAGGTCGCGAGCTCGCCGGCGATCTGCACGAGTGCGGCGTAGAGCGCTTCGGGATGCACGTTCGCCGCATCGGCCCAATGCGCCAGCAGCGGCTGGCAGCGGTTGACGGTCTGCAGCAGCATGAAATCCGCGACCTCGGCGACGCCGCGCGACCCGGGCTGGGTCAGCCGCGCCGCCAGCGCCTCGGCGCGCTGGCCGAACATGCCGACCAGCTCCCCGATCAGGTTCGCGAGCGGCGGTGCGGCGGAAGCGCGGAGGCAGGGCGGGATGAAGCGGTCGTCGACGACGACGCGGCGATCGGCCTGCACTTCCACCACGCGCGCCAGGCCGATGCAGGAGAAGCCGGGCCTTTCCTCGGTCTCCAGCATGAAGCGCAGCCGCGGGCGGGCGACCTGAACCTCGGCCGGGAGCGTGGAGCCGGAATGCGTGTCATAGGCTTCGAAGCCGCGCAGGCCGAAGCGCGCGGTCAGCGCATCCGGCCCCTCGCCCGTCGTGACCTCGGCCGCCCCCGGCTGGCGCACCGGCAGAGCGAGGTAGACGATGCAGTTGCGCAGGCCCTCCGGCAGGTCGAGCGGCGGCGGCTGGTCGGCATCGCCCGGCACCGCGAAGGGGGTGCCGTCCTCCATGATGCCGGCGCAGGAGGCGATCGCGAACTTGCCGGCGGCCAGCAGGTCGCGATCGAGCGACAATTCGGTGACGCCCCAGGGATGCGGCCGCAGCGGCGCCGCGCGCATCTGCACCAGGTGTTCCGCATAGCGGTCCGCCTGCTGGAAATGCTGCGAGCGGAGGAACATGCCCTCCTGCCACACGACCTTGTCGTTCCACGCCATACGCGCCGTCCCCCTTGCGCCGCCGGCAACCTACCGGGATTCGGTCATCGTTTCGATGCCTGTTCGTAGGCGCGCGCGAACTCTTTCCCGAAGGCGCTGTCGAAATCATCGTCGAACTGGTCGCTGACCTGCTGGTGCAGCTTCCGGTAGGCATCCCACAGCTTCTTCTCGCGGCTGGCGCCGAACAGGCCGCCGCCGCCCTGCTCCGCGCCCTCGAGCACCGCGGGCGCCAGCTTGTCGAGCAGCGCGCGCGCCGCGGCCTGGGTCGCGGCCAGGGTCGCGACCTGATGCGCGGTGAGGTCGGCGACGGTCTCCGCCAGTGCCGCCGGTCCCCGCGTCGCGCCGGCGGCGATCAGGCCGGTGATCGCCGCTTCGTCGGTCGCGGCGAACTTCACCGGGTTGTTGGCGCCGGCGCGCAGCATGGTCTGCTCGATCCGGAACTCCCGCTTCACGTCGGCGCGCGCGATCAGCAGCGCGCGCATGCCGGCGACCGCGGCGGCGAAGGCCGCACCGAGCGCCCGCAGGGCCTCCTCCGCGCTGCCCTGGATCGGCTGCTGGGGCACGCCGGCGCCGGCGAGGAAGGCGGCGAGCCCGGCGGCCGCATCGCCGCCGCCCGATATCGGCACGGCTGCCGGCGCAAGCATCGGCGCGACGGCCGGCGGCAGCCCGACCGGCGGCGGCGCGGCCGGCGTCGCCTGCGGCACCGCGGCGACCACGACCGGTGCGGGCGGCGGCTCCGGCGGCTGCGCGATCGGCACGTCCTCGTTGAAGGGATCGGTTTCGTCCGCCGTGAACTGGGAGGTCGGCGGCGGCGCCAGCGGCTCGACCGGCGCCGCCATCGGCAGCGCCGCCGGCATGATTGGTGCCGGCATGACGGGCGCCGGCGGCGGCATCGGCGGCGCGGGCGGCGGCGGCGCGGGCGGCGGCGGGCGCGGCGGGGCCGCGGCCGGCTTTGGCGTCAGGTCGAGATCCCAGTCGTCCGGGATCGCGCCGGCCGGCGCCGCCGGCGCGGGCGGCGGCGGGCCCTGGTTGTGCGCGGGCTTCGGCGACAGGTCGAGGTCCCAGTCGTCCGGAATGCCGGAGACCTGCTGCATCGCCCGCGGCGGCAGGAAGGCGTCCGAGGTCGAGGGCCGGTGGTCCGGCATCGCCTCGCTGGCGAAGGGATCGCCGCCCGGGCTCGCGAAGGGGTCGTTGCCGGGCAGGCCGCCGCCGCTCCCACCCGGCATGCCGCCCGGCATGCCGCCGGACGCCCCGCCGAAGCCCCCGGAAGAGGGCGCATCGAGGCCCGGCATCGCGAAGGGATCGCCGGCGATGCGGGGCGCCATCGGCTCCTGCTGCCGGGTCGGCTGCGCCGAATGTTCCCAGCCGCTGACCTGCCAGGCATCGCCGGCCTGGCGCGGCGGCGGCTCGGCATTCCATTCGGCGCGCGGCGGCGGCGGATCCTCCCAGCCGGGTGCGGCCGGCGCCATCGGCATGCCGCCCGCGCCCTGCCAGCTTCCGGACGCGGCCTGCTCGACCCGGATCTCGATCTCGTAGGCGCCGAGGCGGATGCGGTCGCCGTCGTTCAGCACCGCCGACTGCTCGCGCCCGACCGGCCCGGCCGCATGGTTGACGAAGGTGCCGTTGGTCGAGGTGTCGCGCACCTCCCAGCCGCCGGAGCGGAATTCCAGCACGCAATGCTGCTTCGAGAGCAGCCGGTCGGGGTCCGGCAGCACCCAGTCGCAATCGGCGCCGCGGCCGATGCGGTAATCGCCGCCGGGCACGCGGCGCTGCTCCGGCACCACGCTGTCCGGGCAGCGCAACACGGTGAGGGTCAGTTCCATGGGCGTCAGCCCGGCAGGATCGTTCTGGTCGGCATCGGCATGGTCGTCAGCCCTCCTCAACCTCGACGCGGCCGGAGCCGCCGGCAGCGATGGCGCGCGCGCTGTCGAGGAATTTTTCGATGCGCCCCGGTTGACGTTCGGGCTTCACGCGCACCGAAGCAAGCACCACGGCGCCGGCGATCGCGACGCCGGTCAGATGCTCGCCGGGCGGCACCTCCGCCATGCCCTCCGGCGCCAGGCTGCCGCCCGACCAGAAGGCGCCCATCGCGGCCCAGGCCTCGGCCGACTGGAAGCTCGTCTTCTCCGCGGCGTCCGCGGCCTGCCGGCGCGCCGCCTCCTCCGGCCGGCGCACCCAGGCCTCGGCGGCTTCCAGCGCCACGATGTCCTCGGGCTTCACCGCCGGGTCGGGGACCGAGCGGGCGCACATGCAGGCCCACCACACCGCCTCCCGCTTCGGCAGCGCATGCGCGGCAAGGCGCGCCGCCTCGACCAGCAGCCCGGCATCGACCAGGCGCTCGATGCCCTGGAGCGCATTCTCGGCGCCGTTCAGCGCCTCCTCGCCCTCGGGTTCCAGCTCCAGCCGCGGCAGCAGCGGCGGCAGCGGGACGGCGAGCTTCGGAATGGTCTGCTGGCTCATCTCAGTTCAGCTTCACGATGCCGCCCTTGAGGGTCAGCATGCCGCTGCCCTCGACGGTCGTCAGCGGCGCGCTCACCTTGCTCGTGATGCTGCCCTTCACGGTCACCATCAGGCCTTCGATCTTGATGCCCATCTGGCTGATCTCGATCTTGTTGGAACCGACCTTGAGAGTGATCTTCTGCATCGCCTCCAGCGTGTAACTTCCGGCACTCACCTTCACCTTGCGGTCGCCGGTCTTCACCGTCAGCGCCGCGTCGCCCATCACCTCGACCGTCTGCTTGCCGGAGGAGACCTTGTTGGTCTGGTCGCCGGACTGGACGGTGTTGGTCTGGTCGCCTTTCACCGTCACCGTCTGGGTGCCGGCCTTCACCGTGTTGGTCTGGTTGCCGGTATTGACCGTGTTGTCCTGGTTGCCGGTGCGGATCGTCGTCGTATGGGTGCCCTCGATCGTCGTGGTCTGGGTGCCGGCATCGACCAGGAAGGTGTCGTTGCCTTCGCGCACCGTGATCGACCGGTCGTTCTTGATCTCCTCCAGGTGGTCGTGGCCGACATATTCCTTGCGGTCGTTCTTGACGTTGGAGAGCTGGTCCTTCTGCGCCTGGAGGTACACCTCCTCGCTGCCCTTCTTGTCGTTGAAGCGGATGATGTTGGCCTGCTTCGTATGGTCCGAGGTCAGGGTGTCGGCCGCCGTCTTGCTGACGAAGCCATCCCCCGCCATGCCGCCTTCGCTCGATCGGGAGAGCATGCCGGCGACCGTCTTATTGGCCGGTAAAGGCCAGGGCGGCAGGCCGTCCGAATTGTAGAGGGTGCCGACGATCACCGGCTTGTCCGGATCGCCGTCGACGAAGCCCATCAGCACCTCGTCGCCGACGCGGGGCAGGAAGAAGCCGCCGCCCCAGGCGCCGGCATAGGGGTGCACCATGCGCACCCGGATCGAGGTGCCGCCCTGGTACTGCTTCTTGCGGTCCCACAGGAAGCGCACCAGCACCCGGCCTTCCTTGTCGGTGTCGATCTCGCCCTGGCCGACGACGATCGCCGATTGCATCCCGGGCATGATCGGCCGCGGCCGCGGATTGGACACCCGGAAGGTGCGCGCGAAGGGGATCAGCGTCAGCTGCGCGGCATAATGCGTCGTGCCGCCCTCGCTGGTCTGGGTATCGTCGTAGCCGGTGTGGGTGACCTCGGTGATCAGCCAGTCGGCGCTGCCGCCGCCCACCTGGTCCTGGACGGTGACGCGCATGCCGGCATGGACGCGCTGGTCCCGGCAGGTCGCCTGGGCGACCTCGGCGGTCGCTTCGAGCTGCTCCATGAACAGCTTGGCGGGATCGACGTCCGGATGGCCGTGGATGCCGCCCGGCCAGGCGAACATCTCGAAGCCTGCGGCGCCGGCGGTCGGCAGCACGCTCGGCGCCTGCTTCTGCAAGGGGCCCGACGGCTTGATCAGGTCATAGTCGACGGTCGTGACCTTGGCCGGCGGATGCGAGGTGTCGAGCGCCCAGCCGGTGAGACCGTCGTCGAAATCGCCTTCGCCGCGGATGACGAGGGTGCCGGGAAATTTCGGGTACTCGGCATTGCTGCCGCAAACCATCATCTCGTGGTCGGAGGCCTTCTGGTCGAACCAGTAGCCGGCGCCGACCTCGTCCAGCAGGCGCTGGATGAAATCCATGTCGGTCTCGTTGTACTGAATGGTGTAGGGCCGCGGCGCCGTCGGCACGCTGCCGCCGAAGCGGACCGGCGTGGCGCTGCCCTCCCCGATCAGCTCCTGCGCGATGTCCTTGACCGATTTCTGCTGCCAGGCGCGGCAATCGAGGGTGCGGGACAGCAGCCAGAACTTCGGCACCGCCACCAGCCGGTAGATCGAATGCGCGGCATCGAGCTGCCCGACCTTGGCGAAGCCGCGGCAGATGCCGTGGAAGGTCCGGATGGTTCCGGTGCCCCCTTTGACGCCGACCGTGAAGCCGACCGGCTTGCCGATCAGGTCCGCCGGCTTGTGGTGGGCCGATTCCCCGATCAGCTCGGCCTGGATCAGATAGGGCCTGGAGATCGCCTCCTGCACGCGCAGGCTGCGCAGCACCAGGGTGTCCTCGCCCAGCGGCGTCTTCGCGATCAGCAGCCGCTCGGCCTGACTAATGGCCATTTCCTGCTCTCCTCGCCGCCATCACCCGGCGACATCGGACATAAAGTGGAACATTACGATCCAGTTCTCAATCCCGGACGTGCCGGGATCGGCGCCGCTCGCGATGTCTTCAACCAGATTGCCACGCTTGGCTTGGGGGGAGGCAGGGATGGCGGCCGGATCATTCCATCCGCGGCGGGCCGGCGCCAGAGGCTTTCTAGGGTGAGCAAAGCCTGGCCAGCGCCGCCGTCAGCTCCCCCGAATCATAGGGCTTGGCGAGCACCGGCACGCCCCGGTGCGCCTCCGGCAGGCCGGCGACGCCGTAGCCGCTGGCGACCAGGAAGGGCACCCCCTGCTGGACCAGGGCATCGGCGACCGGGGCCGAGGTCTCGCCCGACAGGTTGAGGTCGAGGACGGCGGCTTCCGGCAGCTCCGCCTCCAGCAGGGCCAGTGCCTCGGCGACGGTCGCGGCGGGGCCGATGATCCGGGCGCCGGCATCGAGCAGCGCATCCTCGACCAGCATGGCGACCAGCGCCTCGTCCTCCACGACCAGAATCCGGCGGCCGCGGAGCAAGGCTTCGTCCGGTGCGCTCACGAAGCCGCATCCTCCTCGGCAATGGCGGCGGCGATCGGGAAGGCGAGCGTCGCGACCAGCCCGTCCGGGTGGTAGCGCAGCACGACGCTGGCGCCGCGGCCGAGCTCGGCCGCGAGGCCGCGGCCGAGAAGCCGGGTGCCGAAGCCCTGATGCGCCGGCGGCACCACCGGCGGGCCGCCGGCCTCCCGCCAGTCCAGGATCGCCTGGTCCGCGTCCGCCATGCGCCAGGTGAGCGCCGCATGGCCGGCGCTTTCGGGCGAGAGCGCACCGTGCTTGGCCGCATTGGTCGCGAGCTCGTGCAGCGCGAGCGAGAGGGCCAGCGCCTGGCGCGGCCCGAGCCAGAGGCGCGGCCCGACCAGGGTGATGCGCGGCGGCGTCCCGCCCCGCCAGGGCGACAGCACGGAGGCGGCCAGCGCGTCGAGCTCCGCCCCCTGCCAGGTGCTGGCGGTCAGCAGGTCATGGCCGCGGGCCAGCGCCTGGATGCGGGCGCGGAACACCGGCAGGAAGCCGGCGAGCCCGCCATCCCGGCCGGCCCCGCCGCGCGCCGTCTGCTGCGCGATCGACAGCACGGTCGCCAGCGTGTTCTTCACCCGGTGGTTGAGCTCGGCGATCAGCAGCGCCTGCCGGGTCTCGGCTTCCTTCCGCACCGTCACGTCGCGGGCCAGCCGGCCGATGCGGAGCGGCGCCGGGGTGCGGGTGTTGTCGCGGATCGGGAAGGCGCTGTCGCGCAGCCAGATCGTGGTGCCGTCGGCGCGGCGCATCCGGTACTCGATCTCGGAGGGGCGGCCGGCGGCGGCGGCGGTCATCGCCTGTTGCAGCTTCTCCCGGTCCTCGGGGGCCAGCTGCGCCGTCCAGGCGCCGGGATCGGCGACCAGCTGCGCGAGCGGCAGGCCGGAGAGCTGCGCGGCGGCGGGGCTGACGAAGATCGCGGTGCGGGCGGCCGGCGACTGGATCCAGACCGCATCGGGGCTGGCCTCCGCGAAGCGCCGGAACCGCTCTTCCGAGGCGGCGAGCGCCGCGGCGGCGGCCATCGCTTCCCGCCTTGCAGCGGCTTCGGCCTCCACCTGCTCGCCGAGCGCCTGGGCGGCGGCGTATTCGTCGCCGACATCGACAAGGACGGAAGCGATGGTCGCCGGCGGCTCCCCGGGTTCGGCCCGCATCGGCACCGCCGCGACCCGGAGCCAGACCATGCGGCCATCGGCGCGGCGGAGCCGGTAATCCGCACCGGCCGGCCGGCCGGTGCGGATCGCCCGCGTCAGCGGCCGCTCCTCGACCGCGAGGCGCCGGCCTTCGGCGGTATAGGCGGGCCAGTCCTCTGCATGCTCGACCATCGAGGCACCGGAGGGGATCGGCTGCCCCAGAATCTCGACCAGGCGGCGATTGATGAACAGCAGGCGGCCGGTCTCGGCTTCGGTCAGCGCCACGCCGACGGTCAGGTGGTCGAGCACGCTGCGGAGCCGCGCCTCGCTCGCCTCCCGCGCCGCCTCGCGCTCGTCGCGTTCGGCGGCGGCGGCGGCGATGGCGCGGCCGACGGCGTCGATCTCGCGAATGCCGGAATGGGGCAGCGGCATCGCCGCACCGCGGGTGCCGAGGGCGGCGGCGCTGCGCTCCAGGTCGGACAGCGGGCGGACGATGCGGCGGGCACCCCAGAACGAGATGCCGAGCGGTGCGAGCAGGGTGAACAGGCCGCCGCCGGCGAGCACCGGCCAGAGGGCCCGGGCGAAGGCGCCGTCCACCGCCTCCGCCGGCACGCCGACCATCGCGGTCCAGCCGGTCGCCGCGATCCGCCGCCAAGCGACGTCGACCGGCGCCCCGTCCCGCCCGACGCCGCGCCGCCAGCCGGGGGCGGGGCCCAGCACGAAGCGCGTCTCCGGACGCACGAACTGGCCGACGAAGCGTTCCGGCGACGGGAAGCGGGCCAGGATCCGGCCTTCCGCATCGAGCACCTCGGCACTCCAGCCCGGCGGCAGCGCCGCCCGGCCGAGGGCGGCCGACCAGACGCCGATGGCATCCGCATGCAGCACCAGCTGCTGCCCGCCGGCATCCGGCAAGGCGAGGATCAGCGGCACCCGCCCGGCCCCGGATTCGAGCTCGAAGCGGCCGATCGCGACGCTGCCGGGGGTGGCGCGCGGGCTCGCCGGCTCCAGGCTGAAGCCGACGCCCATCAGGGAGCCGAGCGCCTCCGCCTGGGCCTGCAGCGCTTCCGGATCGCGGGTGGTGCCGGGCGGAGCGGCGCCGAGCGCGGTCAGCGCCGCGGTCAGCGCGGTCAGGTCGCGCTCCACCGCCGCTGCTGCGGCCCGCGCCGCCTCGGCGCCGTCGCGGCCGATCGCGGCGCGCTCCGCCTCCGCCATGCGCCAGGCGACCAGGCCGGCAAAGCTCCAGACCGGCAGCAGCAGCACGAGTACGAGGACCGCGAGGCGGCTGCGGATGCCGCGCGCCGTCGCATCCGCCGGCAGGCCGGGTGAGGCCCGGGCCGCCAGGCCGCTGCCTTCCTGGAACTCTCGAAACCCGTCCAAACCCTGCCCCGCCGGCAGACCCGCCCCGGTCAGGCGTCCATGGAGCGGGGAAGCCGGGGACGGATCAAGCACGGACACCCGTGCCTTCTCCCTGTAGCGGCCCGCCGGCCGGCCGGCCGCTCAAGATTGCGCGTGCACCGCCAACGGCCCGCAAAGCGAGCGGATCGGTCATGGCGGGACAACCGGAGGGCATCGGCCGCGGACCGGGTCTCAATAACCCGGATCGGCGAGGTTCAGCAGCGGGAAGGCGCTGAACACGCCGGGCGCGTTGGTGGCGGCGGCCGGGTGCAGGCAATGCGGGCCGAGCTCGGCAAGGCTCGGCACCCCGAGCAGGCCGAGGGCCGAGGTCACCTCGTTCTCCAGCAGCGCCAGCACCCCTTCCACTCCTTCCTGCGCATCCGCGGCCAGGCCGTAGCAATAGAGCCGGCCAAGGGCCACCAGCTCCGCCCCCAGCGCCACCGCCTTGACGATGTCGGTGCCGCGGCAGAAGCCGCCATCGACCCAGACCTTGGCGCGGCCGGCGACCGCCGAGACGACCTCCGGCAGCACCTCGATCGAGCCGCGCCCGTGATCGAGCTGGCGGCCGCCATGGTTGGAGACGTAGACGGTGTCGACCCCGTGCTCGACCGCCATCATCGCATCCTCGGCGGTCGCGATGCCCTTCAGGATCAGCGGCAGCCTGTGGTGCTTCTTGTAGTGCGCGACATGGGCCCAGTTCAGACCGGCCTGGAACTCGGCGCCCATTGCGCGCTGGCGCCAGGTCTTGATGAAGCGCTTGGCGATGTCGCGCTCGCGCCGGCTGTAGATCGCGGTGTCGACGGTCAGGCAGAACATGTCGTAGCCGGCGGCCTCGGCCTTGCGCACCTGCTCGTCCTGCCAGGCCTGGTCGCCGCGGACATAGAGCTGGAAGACGCGCGGGCCCTTGCTCTTGGCCACATCGTCCAGGATCGGCTGCGGCGTCACGCTGCTGACGATGATCGGCACGTCGAAGGCCTCGGCGGCGAGGGCCGCCGTGCCGGCGCCGCCGGGCGAGAAGGATTCGAGGGAGCCGACCGGGGCGAGCGCCACCGGCAGGCGGATGCGCCGGCCGAGGAAGCTGCCGCGGGCATCGATGGCGGAAACGTCGCGCAGCACCCGCGGCCGGAAGGCCAGGCTCTCGATCCCGAGGCGGTTGCGGCGCAGCGTCGTCTCGGTCTCGGTGCCGCCGGTCAGGTAGTCCCAGACGTCGGGGCTGACCTTGTTGCGCGCATACTTCACGTATTCATGGAGCGTGAGGAACCGCCCCTCTTCCTGGCTGACCATCGTCAATGCTCTCCCTGATCCGTCGTCACGCGCCGAGGAAGTCCCTGGTCCGGCGCGCATAATCGTCTTCCCGCGAAGCGGCCTTCATGAAGCCGGCGGGCGGCACGCCGGCGAGCTTGCCGGGGGCGATGCCGTCGCGGAGCTGCTGCAGCGTGGCATGCACGGCCGCCGCCGCCGCCGCGAAGGGCTGGTGCCCCTGGAGTGCGACGCGGACCCGGTGGCGGGCGAGCCAGTCGCGGTCCTGCAACGCCTCCGGCAGGCCGCCCAGCATGATCGGCAGGCGGGTCGCCGCCGCCAGCGCCTCCAGCTGGGCGCGCTCGGTGATGCCGGTGAAGAACAGCGCATCGGCGCCCGAGGCGTCATAGGCGCGGGCGCGGTCGAGCGCGTCGTCCATGCCGGTGACCCCGGGCGCGCCGGTGCGGGCCAGGATGACGAGGCCCGGATCCTGCCGCGCGGCGAGTGCGGCGCGGACCTTGCCGAGGCCTTCGGCGAGGGGGATCAGCCGGGTCGCGCCGTCGCCGAAGACGCGCGGCAGCTCGGTGTCTTCGATCGAGAGGCCGGCGATGCCGGCCGCCTCCAGCTCCTCCACGGTGCGCATCACGTTGAGCGCATTGCCGTAGCCATGATCGGCGTCGCAGAGCAGCGGCGGCGCGCCGGCGCGGACGATGCGCCGCGCCTGGTCGGCGAATTCGGTGAGCGTCAGCAGGATCAGGTCGGGCGCGCCGAGCACGGCGAGCGAGGCGACCGAGCCCGCGAACATGCCGAGCTCGAAGCCGAGGTCGCTCGCGATGCGGGCCGAGATCGGGTCGTGCAGCGAGGCGGGGTGGAGGCAGGCATCCCCCGCCAGGATCGCGCGCAGCTTTGCCCGTCTCTCGCCTGCCGTCATCGCTGCCCTCATCCCCATCGTTCCTGACGGCAGTCTGGACCAGCTTGGGCGTGGCGTGGAGGGGGGGTAGCCTGAGCCCCTGCCTCTGGCCGCCAGGAGATGTCGCGATGCCGATGCCGCAAGCGTCCCGCCGATCCGTCGTCGGCGGCCTCTTCGCCTTGCCGGTCGCGGCCGGCGCCGCGCCCGCCGCGGCGGCCGTGCCGGACCCCGGGCGCGTCACCTTCCTGCACGTCAACGACATCTACCAGCATGCGCCGATCGGCGGCCGCGGCGGGCTCGCGACACTCGCGACCCTGATCGCGCGGGTGCGGGAAGCGGCACCGGGTCCGGTCGTGTTCACCTTCGGCGGCGACCTGTTCTCGCCCTCCCTCGCCTCCTCGATCACGCGCGGGCGGCACATGGTGGAGCTGTTCAACGTGCTGGCGCCGGTCGCCGCCGTGCTCGGCAACCACGAATTCGACTTCGGCCCGGAGGAGGCCGAGCGCAACATCCGCGCCTCGCGCTTTCCCTGGCTCGGCGCCAACGTGCTCGGCGCCGATGGCCGCCCCTTCGGCGGCGCCGTCGCGACCGCGATGCACGAGGCGGCCGGCGGGCTCCGGATCGGCTTCGTCGGCGTGCTGACGCCGGCGACCGCGCAGCTCTCGAGCGCCGCCGGCATCACCTTCACCCCGCCCGAAGCAGCACTCCGTGCCGGCGCCGCCGCGCTCCGCGCCCAGGGTGCCGAGATCGTGGTGGCGCTCACCCATCTCGACATGGCCGACGACCGCCGCATCGCGCGCGAGGTGCCGGGGATCGACCTCGTCCTCGGCGGCCACGACCACGATCCGATGAGCCTGATGGAGGACGGTCCGCTGGTGCTGAAGGCGGGCCATGACGCGCATTGGCTGGCGGCCGTCGAGATGGAGGTCGCGCGGCAGCCGGGCGGGCGCGCCACGGTCGCGAGCCTCGGCTGGCGCTTCGTGCCGAATGTCGGCGCGCCTGCCGAGCCGCGCCTCGCGGCCGCGGTCGCCGCGATCGATGCCGAGCTCGACCGCAGCCTGGCGCGGGTGATCGCGGCGCTGACCGAACCGCTCGACAGCCGCAGCTCCGTGGTGCGAACGCGGGAGGCGGCGATCGGCAACCTCGTCTGCGACGCGCTGCGCGGGCATTTCGGCGCCGATGCCGCGCTGATCAATGGCGGCGGGCTGCGCGGCAACCGCGAATACGGCGCGGGCCATGCCTTCTCCCGCCGCGACCTGCTGACCGAGATGCCGTTCGGCAATGCCGGCGTGCTGCTGGAGCTGACCGGCGCCGAGCTGCTCGGCGTGCTGGAGCATGGGCTCTCGGCGGTGGAGACCGGCGCCGGCCGCTTCCCGCAGCTCTCCGGCATCGTGGCGACCTATGCCGCGGCGGCGCCGGCCGGGAGCCGCCTGCGGGACGTCGCGGTCGCCGGTGCGCCGCTCGACCCCGCGCGGCGCTACCGGCTGGCGACCGTCGACTTCCTGGCCCGCGGCGGCGACGGCTATGCCGGGCTGCGCGGCGCCCGGATGCTGATCGACGCCGCGGCCGGCCCCCTGCTGGTCAACCTCGTCGCCGAGGCGATCGAACGCGCGGGCGCCGTCACCGCGCGGGTGGAGGGACGGCTGCGCGCCGTGGACTGAGATCCGGCATCGACGCCGGCGCTGCAACGGAAGAGGATCACGCGATGCCGCAGGCTTCCAGACGCTCATTGCTTGTCACGGCCGCCACGCTGCCCCTGGCCGCGCGGCCAGTCGGTGCCGCGGAGGCGGACGCGACGCTGCAGATGGCGGTGGGCGCGGTGCCCACCTCGCTCGATCCGCACTACCACACGCTGACCCCCAACAATGCGTTGGCGCAGCACTTCTTCGACAACCTGGTGCATCGCGACGCGCAGGCCCGGCTGGTGCCGGCGCTGGCGGAATCCTGGCGGCTGATCGACGAGACGACCTGGGAGTTCCGCCTCCGCCGCGGCGTCACCTTCCACAATGGCGAGCCTTTCACCGCGCGCGACGTGCTCTACACGCTGGACCGCGTGCCGCAGGTGGTGAACAGCCCCGGCTCCTTCGGGGTGTTCACGCGCGCCATAAAGAGTGCCGAGGCGGTCGATCCCCACACGCTGCGTTTCCGCACGGAGAGCCTCTATCCGCTGCTGCCGGCCGACCTGTCGCAGGTGTCGATCATCTGGCACGGCGTCGCGGGTTTCAGCCAGACCGGCGACTTCAACACCGGCCGCGCCGCGATCGGCACCGGCCCCTTCCGCCTCCTCGCCTATCGCCACGGGGAGCGCGCGGAGATGGAGCGCAACCCCCGCTACTGGGGCGCGGCACCGGCCTGGTCGCGCGTGGTCTACCGCTTCATCCCGAATGACGGTGCCCGCGTCGCGGCACTCCGCGCCGGCGACGTCGCCTTCATCGATGCCGTGCCGACGACGGACCTCGAGCGCGTGCGCAGCGAACCGCGCTTCGCCATGTCGGAGACCGTCAGTCTCCGCTCCGTCTATCTCCGCACCGATTTCCGCGAGCGGACGGCCTATGTCACCGGTCCGAACGGCGAGCCGCTCGAGGCCAATCCGCTGCGCGACCTCCGCGTGCGCCAGGCGCTGTCGACGGCCATCAACCGCGCCGCGATCGCCGAACGCATCATGGCCGGTGCCGCCATTCCGACCGGCCAGTTCATGCCGCCCGGCACCTATGGCCATGTGCCGGACCTGGCGGCCCCAGCCTTCGATCCGGACCGCGCCCGCCGCCTGCTGGCCGAGGCGGGTCATCCGCAGGGTCTGGCCATCACCCTGCACGGCCCGAACGACCGCTACGTGAACGACGCGCAGATCGCCCAGAGCATCGGGCAGATGTGGGCGCGCATCGGCGTCAGGGCGCGCATCGACACGATGCCCTATGCGGCCTATGCCCAGCGCACCGCCCGGTTCGACACCTCGATCTCGTTCGGCGGCTGGGCCAATTCCAGCGGCGAGCCTTCGGCCGGGCTGCGCGGCCTGCTCGGCACCCGCGACGTGGCGCGGGGATGGGGCACGGTGAACCGCTCCGGCTATTCCAGCGCCGCCTACGACGCGACGCTGACCCGGGCGCTGGCGACCGCCGACGACGAGGATCGCGAGAAGCTGTTCCAGGAAACCACGCGCATCGCGGCGCGCGACGTCGCCTGGATCCCGCTGCACGTCCAGAAGAATATCTGGGCCATGCGCCGCGGCCTCGCCCACGCGGCGCGTGCGGACGAGATGACGCTCGCGCAGGATGTGCGCCCAGCCTGAGGGAAGCCGCCTTCCGTCATACGGAAGGCGATGCGAGCTCCTGCTCGACCAGGCTCAGCCAATAGGCGATGCCGAGCGGGATCGCGTCGTCATTGAAGTCGTAGGTCGGCGTGTGCAGCGCTTCCGAGCTCGGCCCGCCGGCGCCGATGCCCATGAACATGAAGGCCCCTGGCCGCGCCTTCAGCATCAACGAAAAATCCTCGCCGCCGGTGATCAGCCCGGCATGGCCGTCGACGCGGTCGGGCCCCGCCACCGCCGTCGCGGCCTGGACCGCGACTTCGGTCTGCTCGGCGTGGTTGGCGAGCGCCGTGCCGCGGCGGAGGTATTCCACCTCCGCCGTGCAGCCGAAGGAGGCCGCCAGCCCGGTGGCGAGCTCCCGCATCCGGCGTTCCATCGTGTCGCGCACCGCTTCGGTGAAGGAGCGTGCGGTGCCGCCGATCACCATCTCGGACGGCATGACGTTGGTCGACAGCAGGGAGCCGCCATGGATCGCACCGACGCTGATCACCGCGGCATCCACCGCCGCGACGTTGCGTGCCACCACGGTCTGCAGCGCCAGGACGAACTGCGCCTGCAGCACGGTGACATCGGTCGCGAGGTGCGGGGAGGCCCCGCCATGGCCGCCGGTGCCGCGGAAGGTCACCACCCAGCGGTCGCCGGCCGCCATGGCCGGTCCCGGCCGGATCGAGAAGCTGCCCAGCGGCCGCCCCGGCTGGTTGTGCAGCCCGTAGACCGCATCCACCGGGAAGCGCTCGAACAGGCCATCCGCGAGCATGGCCTTGGCGCCGCCGCGGCCTTCCTCGGCGGGCTGGAAGATGAACTGCACGGTGCCGCCGAAATCCGGATCGTCGGCCAGCATCTTCGCAGCACCGAGCAGCATGGTCGTATGCCCGTCATGGCCGCAGGCATGCATCAGTCCGGCATTCCGGGAAGCATGCGGCAGGCCGGTCGCTTCCGTGATGGCCAGCGCATCCATGTCCGCGCGCAGCCCGATCGCCCGCTGCCCGGGCCGCCTGCCCTTCAGCGTGGCGACGACGCCGTGCTTGCCGATGCCCTCGGTCACCTGCAAACCCCAGCCCTTGAGCTTCTCCGCCACCAGCGCGGAGGTCCGCACTTCCTCCATCCCCAGCTCGGGATGCGCATGGATGTCTCGCCGGATCGCAACGAGCGCCGGCTGAAGCGCATGGAGGCGGGCTTTGGTGCCGTCGTTCATGGTCGAACTCCCGAATGCTGCAAGCACCAGCACCAAGTAGCAAAAATCAAAGAAGGGGGCGCGGGGGAATTCCTTCCCCCGCTGCTTCCTTCCTACTCCGGCAGATAGATCCGCCCGCCCTTCTCCGCGAATTCCGCGCTCTTCTCCTCCATCCCGGTCATCCGCTCGGCTTCCGCGCGCAGATCCTGGGTGATTTTCATCGAGCAGAATTTCGGCCCGCACATGGAGCAGAAATGCGCCACCTTGTGCGCGTCCTTGGGCAGCGTCTCGTCGTGGTAGGCGCGCGCCGTGTCGGGGTCGAGGCCGAGGTTGAACTGGTCTTCCCAGCGGAAGTCGAAGCGCGCGCGGGACAGGGCGTCGTCGCGGAGCTTTGCCGCCGGATGGCCTTTCGCGAGGTCGGCGGCGTGGGCCGCGATGCGGTAGGTGACGACGCCGGTCTTGACGTCGTCGCGGTTCGGCAGGCCGAGATGCTCCTTCGGCGTCACGTAGCAGAGCATGGCGCAGCCGAACCATCCGATCATCGCGGCACCGATGCCGCTGGTGATGTGGTCGTAGCCCGGTGCGATGTCGGTGGTCAGCGGCCCGAGCGTGTAGAAGGGCGCTTCGCCGCATTCGCGGAGCTGCTTGTCCATGTTCTCCTTGATCTTGTGCATGGGCACGTGGCCCGGGCCTTCGATCATCACCTGGCAGCCCTTGTCCCAGGCGGTCCTGGTCAGCTCGCCGAGGGTTTCGAGCTCGGCGAATTGCGCGGCGTCGTTGGCGTCCGCGATGGAGCCGGGGCGCAGCCCGTCGCCCAGTGAGAAGGAGACGTCGTAGCGGCGCATGATGTCGCAGATCTCGTCGAAGCGCTCGTAGAGGAAGCTCTCGCGGTGGTGGGAGAGACACCAGCGCGCCATGATCGAGCCGCCGCGGGAGACGATGCCGGTGACGCGGCGCGCGGTCAGCGGCACGTAGGCCAGGCGCACGCCGGCATGGATGGTGAAGTAGTCGACGCCCTGCTCGGCCTGTTCGATCAGCGTGTCCTTGAACACCTCCCAGTCGAGCTTGGCGGGATCGCCGCCGACCTTCTCGAGCGCCTGGTAGATCGGCACGGTGCCGATCGGCACCGGCGAATTGCGCAGGATCCAGCCGCGGATGTTGTGGATGTTGCGGCCGGTCGAGAGGTCCATCACCGTGTCGGCGCCCCAGCGGATCGCCCAGACGAGTTTCTCCACCTCCTCGGCGGCGGAGGAGGTCACGGCGGAGTTGCCGATATTGGCGTTCACCTTGACCAGGAAGTTGCGGCCGATCGCCATCGGCTCCAGCTCGGGGTGGTTGATGTTGGCCGGGATGATGGCGCGGCCGCGCGCCACTTCCTCGCGCACGAAGTCGGGGGTGATGAAGGCGGGCAGTGCGGCGCCGAAGCTCTCGCCGTCGGCGAGGCGTGCTTCGGCGCCGTCGAGCATGGCAGCTCTGCCGAGATTCTCCCGGTGCGCGACGTAGACCATCTCCTCGGTGACGATGCCGGCGCGGGCGAACTCGTATTGGGTGACGTGGCGGGCGGCGCCGGCGTCGCGCAGCGTGCGGGGCGACGGGCATGGCGGCAGCACGCGGTCTTCCGGCAGGTTGCCGTTGTCGAGCGGCTGCACGGCGCGCGGCGTCGCGGGGGCGAAGCCGCGGCGGGCGATCCAGGGCTCGCGGATCGCGGGCAGGCCGGCGCCGAGATCGACCGCGTGGGCCGTGTCGGTATAGGGGCCGGAGGTGTCGTAGAGGCGCACCGGCGGCTCCTTGGCGGAGGGTGCGAGCGGCACCTCGCGGAAGGGCACGCGGATGTCGGGGCGGTCCGGCCAGGCGGCATAGGCCTTGCGGCTGCCCTGGATGGGGCCGGTGGTGACGGTCTCGGGGACCGGCGGGCGGGGGTTGATGTGGTTCACGGCAGGACCTCCTCCGAAGCGGCGACAGGAGATCCGGGAATTGGCTGTGGCGGCTGCTGCGCGTCGCGCGGTTTCCGTCCCTTCGCCGGCATGACCCGGATCAGGTTCGAAGGGTCACCATCGGGGCCGCGGGAGCGGCCGGGATGGACTCTCAGCGCCCTCGCGGCGCGCCCCTGGAACGGTGCGAGGGTGGGCGCGGCACCCCGCCGCGTCAATCCGCTTGCGGCGACCGGGCGGCGGGGCCTCTATTGTGCACAAAGCCGACAATGGCGCCGCCGGCGCCGGAGGGGAGGAGCGAAGACATGACCCAGACGATCACCATGACGGTGAACGGGCGGGAGGCGCGGGTCGAGACCGACGATCCCGACATGCCGCTGCTCTATGCGCTGCGGAACACGCTCGGCCTCACCGGGCCGCATTACGGCTGCGGCCTCGGCCAGTGCGGCGCCTGCACGGTGCATCTGGACGGCGAGGCAACGCGCTCCTGCATGCTGCCGGTCGCGGCGGCGGCGGGGAAGCGCGTCACCACGCTCGAGGGCCTCGGCACGCCGGAGCGGCCGCATCCGCTGCAGGCCGCCTTCATCGCCGAGCAGGCGGTGCAGTGCGGCTACTGCGCCAATGGGATGATCATGCAATCCGCGGCGTTCCTCGCGAAGACGCCGCGCCCGACCGAGGACCAGGTGCGGGAGGAGCTGGTCAACAACATCTGTCGCTGCGGCACGCATCCGCGCGTGGTCGCGGCGGTGATGCGCGCGGCGCGCGGTTGAGGAGGCGGATCATGAACGCGATCACCCTGAACCGCCGTGGCCTGCTGCGCGGGGCCGCCGCGCTGACCGTCGCCTTCCAGGTTGGGCTGCGTCCGCGGGATGCCGCGGGCTGGACCGAGAAGCCGGTGGCCGCCGACGAGGTCGGCGCCTTCCTGGCGATCGATGCGGAAGGCCGGGTCACCGTCTATGTCGGCAAGGTCGACCTCGGCACCGGCATCCGCACCGGCTTCATGCAGATCGCCGCCGAGGAGCTCGACGTCGCGATGGCGCGCGTCGCGGTGATCGAGGGCGACACCGCGCTGACGCCGGACCAGGGCCCGACCTATGGCTCGCTCTCGATCCAGAATGCCGGCGTCGCCTTGCGTGCCGCGGCGGCGACGGCGCGGCGCGAATGCCTCCGCCGCGCCTCCGAGCGGCTGAACATGCCGGCGGCGGCGCTCCGCATCGAGGATGGCGTGGTGATCGGCGGCGATCGCCGCGTGACATATGCGGAGCTGCTCGGCGGCCGGCCGATGGCGCTGAAGGTCGATGCCGAGGCGCCGATCAAGCCGCCGGAAGCGCGGCGCGTGGTCGGGCGCGCGGCACCGCGCGTCGATATCCCGGACAAGGTGTTCGGGCGCTTCCGCTACGTCCACGACCTGACGCGGCCGGGCATGCTGCATGGCCGCCCGGTGCGGCCACCGGCGCTCGGCGCCGTGGCCGAAGCGGTGGACGAGGCGAGCCTGCAGGGCATCCCCGGCATCGTCCGAATCGTGCACCAGGGCGGCTTCGTCGGCGTGGTGGCGGAGAGCGAGTGGTCGGCGATCCGTGCCGCGCGGACGCTCCGCGTGCGCTGGTCGGCCTGGGCCGGCCTGCCGGAGCAGGCCAAGCTCTGGGAGCATGTGCGCGCGACGCCGGTCGCACAGGTGCAGGTGACCTCGGAGCGCGGCGACGCCGCGGCGGCGATCGCGGCCGCGCCGAAGCGGCTGGCGGCCACCTACGACTTCGCGATCCACAGCCATGCCTCGATGGGCCCGTCCTGCGCGGTCGCCGAGTTCGAGCGCGACCGGCTGACGGTCTGGAGCGCGAGCCAGGCGACCCACAACCTCCGCAAGCAGCTGGCGATGATGCTGGGCGCGGGGGTGGAGAATGTGCGCTGCATCTACCTGGAAGGGGCCGGCTGCTACGGCCGGAACGGGCATGAGGATGCGGCGGCCGATGCCGCGTTGCTGGCGAAGGCGGTGGGGCGCCCGGTCCGCGTGCAATGGATGCGGGCGGACGAGCATGGCTGGGACCCGAAGGGCCCGCCGCATCTGGTCGACCTCCGCGCCGGGCTCGATGCGCAGGGGGCGATCACCGGCTGGACGGCGGATGCCTTCATCCCGAAGGGCGCCGGCGGCAATGTCGACCTGACGGCGGCCGAGCTCGCGAGCCTGCCGCGCGAGCAGGTGCTGAGCCCCGGCAACATCGTCCACAACCTGGCGCATGGCTATGCGATGCCGGCGGTGAAGACGGTCTGCCACCGGCTGGACACGACGCCCTTCCGCCCGTCCTGGATCCGCACGCCGGGTCGGATGCAGAACACCTTCGCGACCGAGGCCTTCCTGGACGAATGCGCGGCGGAGGCGGGTGCGGACCCGGTCGCCTACCGGTTGGGGCTGCTGCCGCCCGAGGAGCGGCGCGGGCGGGAGGCGCTGGAGCGCGTCGCGCGGCTGGCGGATTGGCAGACGCGGCCGAGCCCGCAGCGCGACCGCGCCGGCGCCGTGCTGCGCGGCCGCGGCGTGACCTATGTGAAGTACGAGATGGTGCGCACCTATGTCGCGGCGGTCGCCGAGGTGGAGGTGACGCGGGCGACCGGCGCGATCCGGGTGACGCGCTTCTTCTGCACCCATGATTGCGGCCAGATGATCAACCCGGGCGGCGTCCGGTCCCAGGTCGAGGGCAACATCATCCACACCCTGTCGCGGGTGCTGAAGGAGGAGCTGACCTTCGACCGCGGCGCGGTCACCAGCCTCGACTGGGCGACCTATCCGGTGATCACCTTCCCCGAGGTGCCGCAGATGACGATCGAGCTGATCGACCGGCCGGGCGAGCGTCCCTGGGGCGCCGGCGAGCCGGCGGCGGCGATCGTGCCCTCGGCGGTCTCCAACGCGGTCTTCGACGCCATCGGCGTCCGGATGCGGAGCGTGCCGTTCACGCCCGCCAAGCTGCTGGCGGCATTGCGCGGCGCCTGAGGCGTCCGGAGGGGCGGAGGGAGTGATCCGCCCCTCGCGGTTATTTTGATATCCAATCGATCCGGTGTCCGGTTTGATGGCGGCCTGTCACAGCAGGAAGAGCCCATGTCAGGGACCGCCAAGCTCCGCAACGGCATCGCCCGCCTGTATCACTTCCCGAAGGGCGTGCAGCACGTCGCCTGGACCTGGGTGCATGAGAACTACCTGAGCTATTCGAGCTGGACGCCCGAACCCGGCCTCGGGTCGCGGGTCGGCACGCGCGACGTGCCGATGCCGGGCGGCGGCACCAGCCGCCTCGTCATCTCCCGCCGCGGCACCAACCGCTTCGTGACGCTCGAGGAGGATGTCGCGCATTACGGGGAGCCGCGGCATGTCGACGTGACCGGGCTGAACCTGGCGGAGATGACGCGGCTGCACCGCTTCAAGTTCCTGCTCGGCGACCATGGCGTGCACGGCCCCTTGCAGGCCTATGTGCTGGCCTCCGCGCAGGACGAGCGGGACGGGCGGATGGTCGACCGCTTCAACTGCGTCATCCATTGCATGACGCTGTTCACCGCGGCGCTCACGGGCATCGTGCTGCCGCCACGCTTCGCCGAACGGCATGCGGCGGCGCTGGTCAATCACTGGCGGTCCAACGCCTTCCCGGATGTCATCCAGGCGCGCGAGGTTTTCGACGTCGTCCAGGGTTTTGCGGCGGAGCGCGGCTGACGGCCGGGTCTTTGCCCGGCCGCGCCGGACATCACTCGCCGTTGTCGGTGTTGTAGAGCGCCGCGGACTGCGCCCCGAAGGACGGGTCGGAAGCCGCGGCCCAATGCGTGTCGGCGACCCGGCTCTGGTCCAGGTTCTGCGAGTCGCCGTCATTGGCGGCCATCGCGAGAGTCGCGAAGCCGAGGCTGGAGGCGGCGATCACCGCCGCGATCAAAAGGCGTTTCATGACTGTGTCTCCTCGGTCTACCGGCAATAGCGAAATAATACTCCGGCAGCTGCTTTCCAGGAGATCCCCCAAGCTGAAGCTTATTTCATCGCGGCGACGGATCGGGTTCATGTATGGAGCGCCGGACATGAAAAGGGCGGGCCCATGAGGACCCGCCCTCTTCTTTCCGAAGCTTACGGCAAGCTTACTCGCCGTTCGCCGTGCTGTACTGCGCCGCCTGCTGCTTGCCGAAGGAGCCTTCGGAAGCGCCGGCCCAGCGGCTGTCGGTGGACTGGCGGATGGTCTGGGTGTTGCCGTCATTGGCGGCCATCGCGGTCTGGGCGAGGCCGAAGGTCGAGGCCGCCAGCAGGGCCGCCATCAGGAAACGGGTCATAGTCTTCATCCTTCTCGATCGCTGCGGCGCTTTCGGCGCCGCAAGCGGAATGGCCATCGTCAGCCAAGGAACCACGCGCGCAATCCCGCTCCATGCCCGGATCTGCCGGCATTCACGCAGAAGGATTGACCTGTATACTGAGATGGTTGCGCCGGTTTCTTGGCCTTGGTGATGGTCTAGTCATCGGCGACTATCACCGTCGATGTGACAGGAATATGGCACCCGCCCCGCCGCAAGCAATCCGCCCTGCGGCGCGCCAGATATGCTATAAACGCATGGCATAGGCATCTTGCATGCGATCGAACTGCACGGGTCAGTTCAGTTCGTGGCCGCCTGGCTTCGAACGGGGCAACGGCATCCACATCTGGTGGAGAGCGCCGATGACGGACAGCGCCTTCGGCATCGGCATCGCCGACGGGGAAGGACAGGCCAAGCCGTACCGCCCGCCCCTCCCCACCGAAACCTCAGCCACCATTCGCAGTATTGTACTGCGCCGCCTGCTGCTTCCCGAAGGACCCTTCGGACGCGCCGGCCACGCGGCCGTCCGGCACCTGGCGCACGACCGGGGCATTGCCGGCGCTGGAGGCCATCGCGACCGGAGCGAGGCCGAGGGTGGATGCGGCCAGCAAGGCCGCCATCAGGAAACGGGTCATGACAGTGTCTCCCTTCTCGATCGGTGCGTCGGCACCGCATCCCTGTATGGCGGTCGCGGCAGGAAAAGTTACGGGCAGCGGCCTCCGTCCGGAAACGCGCCGCAGCGCCTTGCCCTGTCGGAGCGCGGCTGGCCTAATGCGTGCGGACACCGCGCGGCATCGACCGCGCGGGCCGGAGGACACGTCGTGATGCCGCAGGCCGGCTTGCGCCCATGCTGATCTATCTGCTGCGCCGCCTCGGCCTCGCGCTCCTCACCTGCCTCTTCATCTCCATCCTCACCTTCGTCATCATCCGCCTGCCGCCCGGCGACTTCGTCGACGCCTACATCGCCAACCTCGCCGCCAGCGGCAGCGCGATCTCGGCCGAGCAGGCGGCCGCGATGCGCCGCGACTACGGGCTCGACGAGCCCGTCGTCGTTCAATACGCGCTCTGGATGGGGCGCGTGCTGCAAGGCGATTTCGGCGTCTCCATGATGTGGCGCCGGCCGGTCACCGAGGTGATCGGCGACCGCCTCTGGCTGACCATGATCGTCTCGCTCGCCGCCCTCTTCCTGACCTGGATGATCGCGCTGCCGATCGGCATCTATTCCGCGATGCGGCAATACTCCTTCGGCGACTACGTCTTCACCACGCTCGGCTTCATCGGGCTCGCGATCCCGAACTTCCTGCTGGCGCTGATCCTGATGTATCTCGGCTTCCGCTATCTGGGCCTGAACGTCGGCGGCCTGTTCTCCGCCGAGTACATCCAGGCGCCCTGGAGCTGGGCGCGCGCCTGGGACCTCGCCAAGCATCTGCCGCTGCCGGCGGCGGTGCTGGCGCTCGCCGGCACCGCGCAGCTGATCCGCATCATGCGTGCCAACCTGCTCGACGAGTTGCGCAAGCCCTATGTCGTCACCGCCCGCGCCAAGGGCCTGACCGAGCGACGCGCCATCCTCAAATACCCGGTGCGGGCAGCACTCAACCCCTTCGCAAGCTCGATCGCCTACCTGTTCCCCTACCTCGTCTCCGGCAGCATCATCGTCTCCTTGGTACTAGGGCTACCAACAGTAGGCCCGCTGCTGCTGCAGGCGCTCGTCGCGCAGGACATGTTCCTCGCCGGCACCATCGTCCTGCTGCTCGGCGTCATGACGGTGATCGGCACCCTCGTCTCCGACGTCCTGCTGATGTGGATCGACCCCCGCATCCGGCTGGAGGGACGCTGAGCGATGAGTGCCACCGCCGCCGATCCCAAGGCCGCCGCCGCCGAGGCGCGCTTCGCGGAAGCGACGCAGCTCCGCCTCACCTGGTGGCGCTTCCGGCGGCACAAGCTCGCGGTCGCGAGCCTCGTCGTCGTCGTGCTGTTCTACGGCATCGCGGTGTTTGCCGATTTCCTGGCGACCGGCGATCCGCACGCGACCGATGCGCGGCGCAGCTTCATCCCGCCGCAGGGCATCCACCTGTTCGACGAGACCGGCTTCAACCCGCACGTCTACGGGCTGCGGGGCACCAGGAACCCGCGCACCTTCCAGCTCAGCTACTCGCCCGATCCGGCGCGCAAGCTGCCGGTGCGCCTCTTCGTCCGCGGCTACACCTACAACCTGCTCGGCCTGTTCGAGACCGACATCCATCTGTTCGGCATCGAAGGGGGCCGCCCCGGCGAGGGCATCTTCCTGCTCGGCACCGACCAACTCGGCCGCGACCTCTATTCGCGCATGATGGTCGCGACCCGCGTCTCGCTCTCGATCGGCCTCGCCGGCGTGCTGCTCAGCCTGTTCCTCGGCGTGCTGCTCGGCGGCATCTCCGGCCTCTATGGCGGCTGGGTCGACCTCGTGATCCAGCGCGTGATCGAGCTGCTGCGATCGGTGCCGACCATCCCGCTCTGGATGGGCCTCGCCGCCGCGCTGCCGCGGAGCTGGAGCGTCATCGAGGTCTACTTCGCGATCACCGTGATCATCTCCCTGATCGGCTGGACCGACCTGGCGCGCGTCGTGCGCGGCCGGTTCCTGGCGCTGCGCGAGGAGGATTTCGTCGTCGCGGCGGAGCTCGCGGGCGCCAGCCAGGGGCGGATCATCTTCCGCCACATGCTGCCCTCCTTCGCGAGCCACGTGATCGCGGCGACCAGCCTGGCGCTGCCGGCGATGATCATCAGCGAGACCTCGCTGAGCTTCCTGGGCCTCGGGCTCCGGCCGCCGGCCGTCAGCTGGGGGATCCTGCTGCAGGACGCGCAGAACATCCAGGTGCTGGCCGGCGCGCCCTGGCTCCTGTCGGCGGCGGTGCCGGTGACGCTCGTGATCCTGGCCTTCAACTTCCTGGGCGACGGCCTCCGCGACGCGGCGGATCCCTATGGCTGAGAACCCGCCCCCTGCCCTCTCGGTCCGCGACCTCGCCGTCCAGTTCGAAAGCGAGCAGGGCGTGGTGCGGGCACTCGACGGCGTCAGCTTCGACCTCCGTGCCGGCCGCACGCTCGGCATCGTGGGCGAAAGCGGCTGCGGCAAGAGCGTGACGGCACGCTCGATCCTGCGCATCATCGACCGGCCGGGGCGCATCACCGGCGGCCAGATGCTGCTCGATCCCGGCACGCCCGAGGCGCTCGACCTCGCTTCCCTCGATCCGGAATCGCCGCGGATGCGCCAGGTCCGGGGCGGCCGCATCGGCCTGATCTTCCAGGAGCCGATGACGGCACTCAGCGTCCACTACACGGTCGGCAACCAGATCATGGAAGCGGTGCGCCAGCACCACGACGTCTCCCGGGCCGAAGCCCGCGACCGCGTCGTCGCGCTGCTGCGTGACGTCGGCATCCCACGCCCGGAGACGCGGATCGGCGCCTATCCCTTCGAGCTGTCGGGCGGCCTCCGCCAGCGGGTCGGCATCGCCATGGCGCTCGCCGCCGAGCCCGCGATCGTCATCGCCGACGAGCCGACGACGGCCCTCGACGTCACCACCCAGGCGCAGATCCTGGCGCTGCTGAAGCGCCTGCAGGCCGAACGCGGGATCGCGCTGATGCTGATCACCCACGACATGGGCGTGATCGCCGAGATGGCCGACGAGGTCGCCGTGATGTATCTCGGCCGCGTCGTCGAATTCGGCCCGGTCGAGACGGTCTTCGCAGCCCCCCGCCATCCCTATACGCGGGCGCTGCTGCGCGCGGTGCCGAGCATCCTGGCCGCACCCCGGCAGCGGCTGGCGACGATCGGCGGCGCCGTGCCGCATCCCGGCAACCGCCCCACGGGCTGCGCCTTCCACCCGCGCTGCGCGGAGCGGCTCGGCGCCGTCTGCCTCGAGCGCGCACCGAAGCCGGTGCCGCCCGGAGAGGCCGGCGCCGTCTGCTTCCGCGAGGAAGAACGGGAGCAGGCGGCATGAACCTGCTGGAGGTCGAGGGGCTGACCAAGCACTACCCGATCCGCGCCGGGCTGCTGCGGCGGGAAGTGGGGCGGGTGCGCGCCGTCGACGGCGTCAGCTTCCACATCGCCAGGGGCGAGACGCTGGCGCTGGTCGGCGAGAGCGGCTGCGGCAAGACCACCGTCTCCCGCTGCATCCTGCGGGCGATGCCGGTCACGTCCGGCGCGATCCGCTTCGCCGCCGGGGGCGGCCCGCCGATCGACCTGGCGAGCCTGCCGAAGCGGCGGCTGCGGCCGCTCCGGCGGCACATGCAGATGATCTTCCAGGACCCCTACGCCTCGCTCAACCCGCGCATGATGGTGGGGGACATCATCGCCGAGCCCCTGAAGGTGAACGGAATCCCCGCCGCCGAGCGCCGCGCGCGGGTGCGGGAGCTGCTGGAGCTGGTGCAGATGCCGGACGGCGCCCGCACCCGCTTCCCGCACGCCTTCTCGGGCGGGCAGCGGCAGCGCATCGGCATCGCCCGCGCGCTCGCGCTCAACCCGGAACTGGTGGTGGCGGACGAGCCGGTCTCGGCGCTCGATGTCTCGGTGCAGGCGCAGATCATCAACCTGCTGCTCGACCTGCAGGACCGGCTGGGGCTTTCGATGCTGTTCGTGGCGCACGACCTCAGCGTCGTGCGCCATGTCAGCGACCGGGTGGCGGTGATGTATGTCGGCCGCATCGTGGAGGTGGCACCGACCGACGCGCTGTATCGCCGCCCGCTGCACCCCTATACCGAGGCGCTGCTGGCCGCGGTGCCGGCGCCCGACCCCACGCGCCGCGGCCAGCGCCGCGTGGCGCAGGGCGAGGTCGCGGATCCGGCCAACCCGCCGCCCGGCTGCGCCTTCCACCCCCGCTGCCCGCATGCCGTCGAGCGCTGCCGCCAGGAACGGCCGGCGCTGACGCCGGCCGCGGACGGGCGCTGGGTAAGCTGCCATCGCGCCGGCGAGCTCGACCTCGCCGGCGTCGGCTGACCGGACGAGGCAAGAACACAAGGGAGGCTCTCATGCGGCGAAGGGATCTCGGCATCGTGGCGCTGGCCGGCTGGGCCGGGGCGGCGGCGGCGCAGACATCGGGCGGCTTCCAGGATTCCGGCCTGGTCGGCACCCTCGAAGGCCCGACCATCCTGGTGGACGCGCCGCGGCCGGCGCAGCTCAAGGAAGCGCCGATGCTGGCCGAGCTGGTGCGCGCCGGGCGCCTGCCGCCGGTCGAGCAGCGACTGCCGCAGGACGTGATGGTGATCCGGCCGCTCCGCAGCCTCGGCCGGTATGGCGGCACCTGGCGGCGCGGCTTCATCGGCCCCGGCGACAGCGAGAACGGCAACCGCATCATGTCGGCCGACAAGCCGCTGTTCTTCGATGCGAGCGGCACCACGCTGCAGCCCTGCCTCGCCCGCGCCTGGGAGGTCAGCGCCGACGGCCGCCGCACCACGCTGCACCTCCGCCGCGGCCTGCGCTGGTCGGACGGCACGCCGCACACCGCCGATGACTGGCTGTTCTGGTTCCGGGAGCTCTACACGGAGCGCGACCTGGTGCCGGCGCCGGCGCCGGAGCTCGCCTCCAACGGCAAGCCCGGCCGCATGGTGAAGGTCGACGACCACACCGTCGCCTTCGAGTTCGAGGAGCCCTATTTCCTGTTTGCGCAGCTGCTCGCCGGCGACACGCTGGTCGGCGGTGGCCAGACGCGGCTGCAATCCCAGGGGCAGACCTATGCGCTGTATGCGCCGGCGCATTACCTGCGACGCTTCCTGCCGAAGAACACGCCGCTCGAGACCCTGACGCGGGAGGCGCGCGCCGCCGGCTTCGGCAATTGGGTGGAGCACTTCAAATACGTCTCCGACTGGCGGCTGAACCGGGACCTGCCGACGTTGTCGGCCTGGCGGATGGTGCAGCCGATCAACACCCAGCTCTGGGTGCTGGAGCGCAACCCCTACTACTACGCGGTCGACACCGAAGGGCAGCAGCTGCCCTATATCGACCGCGTGCAGATGACGCTGGCCGAGAATCCGGAGGTCGTGAACCTGCGCGCGATCGCCGGCGACTACGACTACCAGGAACGCTTCATGGATCTCGGCAAGCTGCCGGTGATCATCGAGAACCAGCAGCGCAGCCGCTACAAGGTGCATCTCGACCCGGGCTTCAACGGCGCCGATTCCGTGCTGTTCCCGACGCTGACCTATACCGAGGACCGCGAGATCGGCGAGCTGCTGCGGATGCTCGACTTCCGCCGCGCGCTGTCGCTCGGCATCGATCGCGACCAGCTCAACGAGGCCTTCTGGCTCGGCCTCGGCACACCGGGCTCGGTAATCCCGGACGACAGCCTGCCGGAAAGCCCGGGCGGCGAGTGGCGGCGGAAATGGTCGACCCACGACCCCGCCCAGGCGAACCGGTTGCTCGACGGCATCGGCCTGACCCGCAAGGACCGCGAAGGCTACCGGCTGCGACGGGACAACGGCCAGCGGCTCAGGATCGAGATCGCGGTCGGGCAGACCCTGTCGGCGACCTGGCCGCAGCAGGCCGAGATGATCGTACAGCATTGGCGCGGCATCGGCATCGCGGGCGACGTCAAGGTGATGGAGCGCAGCCTTTGGACCACCCGCTCGCTCAGCGACCAGCACCAGATCGCGCTCTGGACCAACAACGGCACCGAGAGCCTCTATCTCTATCCGCGCTACGTGCTGCCGGTCGATCCGATCGGCGGCGTCGTCAGCAACGTCTATGCCGCCTGGTACGCCTCCAACGGCGAACGCGGGTCGCCGCCGCCCGATCCCGAGCTGCTGCGTGCCTACACGCTGATGCGGGCGGCAACCGGCCAGCAGCAGGCAGAGCGCAACGAGACCGCGAAGGAGGTCTGGAAGATCGCGGTCGACCAGCAATGGGGCATCGGCCTGGTCGGGCTGTCGCCGGCCTTCATGGGCGTCCGCGTCGTCAGCCAGAGGCTTGAGAACGTGCCGGGCCGCACCGGCATCTCCCAGCATTGCCGCACGCCCTGGGGCGCCCATCCGGAGCAGTGGTTCTTCAGGAGCTGAGCCGGAGCTCCTCCAGGCGGATGCGCATGGCGGCCTCGGAGACGTCGAAGACGCGGACGAGGTGCGCCAGCGAGGGATCGGCGCGGAAGGCTTCCCGCACCAGCGGCGCCGGCATGACCAGGTCGGCCGCGAAGCGCTCGGCCTCGCGCTCCATCCGGCGATGGGCGTGGCCGCGATAGGCTTCGTATTCGGTGTCGTCCTCGAACATCGAGCGGTGCAGCAGCGCATGCGCCAGCTCATGCGCCAGGGTGTAGCGGCGTGCCCTCGGCGGGCAGCGGGCGCTGATCTCGATCGTGTAGACCTCCCGGCCGCCGCGGATCTCCCGGCTGATCTGGCCTCAGGTACCGCGGGACAGCCGCGCCTCCGGCTTCAGCCGCATGCCCAATGCGGCGACCATACCCGCGAGGTCGACCGGCGCGCGCTGCAGGAAGGGGCGGATGATCGCTTCAGTCGGCCTGTCCGGCCGCGGCGCGAAGAGGCTCCGCGTATAGGGGATCGTCACACGCTCATCCGCCTCCGAAGGCCAGGGCGACGCGGAAAGGCGCATTGTATGCCGCCCGCTTGCCGATGCGGTGCCGCAAGGTGCCCATCGGGTGCGGGCGGGGCGATCCCGCAGGGTCGGGGCCGGGCCCCGAATTTGCGTCGGGGGTTGCGAGCGGCGGGGGGAGCCGCTACGAAGCGCGCCGCACCGGAACGCTGCCGTAGCTCAGTGGTAGAGCACTCCCTTGGTAAGGGAGAGGTCGAGAGTTCAATCCTCTCTGGCAGCACCAGTTTTCCGCATGTGCTTCGCCAGAGAATGCAGCGGATTGGTCGCTCAGAGCCCATTCGGAGACGGGCTCGTGCGTCGCGTCGAAGACCGGCGAGTTCTCCGGACGCCAGGCGGCTCGCCCAGACCGAACCCGCTCTCTCAAGCGGCGTGCAGCGCCTGCCAACGCTCCGTGCCCCGGCCGTGTCGCGAACCCGCGCGCCGTGTGGCCTGGTCGCTTGCGCAGAAGTTTTCATTCGCTATCAGATCTCTTATTTTGCTCAAAATACTACCCGAATGTTAGTTCTCCAGCCAGGTCTGATCAATTGGAGAATTAAAATGGGCTGGTGGGAACAGAAAAGCAGAAAATGGAAGATGGTCATCGTCGCCCAGATGGGCGGTGGCGTAGGCGTCGGTGCCGGCGTCTTCTTCCTGGTGTTCAAATCTCCGGACTTGCCGGTGAAGCCTGTCTTCGTGGCCATCGCGGGCGGACTTGGCGTCGGAGGGTCGATTGGCAGCGGCGTCTCCATCCCCTGGAGCGACGTGGTGCGCCAACTCATCAATCCGAGCTTCCGGCAGCCGGAGGATGCCGAGTTCGCAACCCTGACGGGCGAATTCTCCTGCGCGGAGATCCAGCGCGAGAGCATCTCCTTCGGCCAGATCCAGGGTTCGGTCATCATGGTCGGCGCGCAGGTCTCCCAGGTCATGTGCTGGGAAATCAACATGCTCGGGCCGAACCGGCAGCTCTTCGAAACCGAGATGCGGATCCCCAGGAACCTTCCGGAATGGGGCCGCGCGGCCCTGGACCTGCCGCAGATCCAGGGCGGCCTTGGCGTCGGCGCCTTCGCGTTCACCGGCTCGCTCTTCTACATGGGCGCTTCGTGACGGCAATCGGCAGCTCGGGGGCGGAAGGCCGGGGTGGCGCTGCTCGCATCACTGGCCGATGCGCATGGGCCGATGCGCAGGCTCTGAGCCCGGCCGCGGATCACGCCAACCGGAGCGCCAGCAGCACAAGAAGAATGGCCCCGGCGCTGCCGGCCACCATGAGAATTTGTCGAACGAACGGCTGCAACCGCAGTGCCAGCAGCCGCGTTGGCCGAACTCCCGCCGTTCTCGACATCGATCTGACAATGGGCATGGAGCGTCGTACCACGCCTCGGGCAGGGTTTTTACACATCGACTCTTCCGTCTTTCCTCGCTACCTGCTTTTTCAGTCGTCCTTTTCCGCAATCGGATGGTTTGGTTTCGGCCATTTTCGGTTGGCGTTCGCCGCTCCCGACAATCCGCTTCCATCGCGTCGATCCGCTCGGCAGCGTTGCCGGGCGTTCCCCGTTTCGAAAGGAAACGCAGCATGGCCACCGGTACGGTCAAATGGTTCAACACCACCAAGGGCTACGGCTTCATCAAGCCGGATGACGGCTCCAAGGACGTCTTCCTGCACGCGAGCGACGTCCAGGCGGCCGGCCTGCATAACGTGCAGGAAGGCGACAAGCTGGAGTTCGAGCTGCAGCAGAGCCGCGACGGCAAGAGCTCCGCGGGCAGCCTTCGCCAAGTCTGAACCGATCCTGCCGCCCGGCTGCGCCGGGAGGAAGGGTGGCTTCGGAAGCCCCGGTCAGCGTGTCTGGCCGGGGCTTTCCTATTTGTGCGTGTGACCTGCTGCCGGTTTCTGCACCGCTCCGAGCCGCCTGAACCTGGCATGGCGGTGCAGGCTCCTCGGTGCGCGTCACCCGTCATGGCTATCCGCGCATCGATATCCGTCGCACCCTGGACCGCAGCGCCTCAAGGTCCACCGCGGCGATCGTCGCCGTCGGCAGCGTGCTGAACTGGTTCGGCGCAGTGAAGATCATCCAGTAGCCCGGCCGTTCCCAGATGTCGGTTATCACCGACCAGGGCAGTTGCGCCGAGCCGAGCTCGGAGGCGAAGGACAGCCCTTCCTCCCGGAACGCGACCTCCGCGCTCGGCGTCGGCATGCGGCGGAACCGGCCGACGGTGTTCCGGGAATGCGCCGCCCATCCGGCGACCAGGAGCAGCACCGGCAACAGAACCACCACCGCGAGCACGCCCACGACCCAGCTCCGGTCGCCACGCCAGAGCAGGATGGCCAGCAGCACCAGGAGCCCCGCGGCCGCCAGCCAGAGCCCCTTCTGCTCGCGCACGAACCGCTGCCAGACGAAGCTGCGCACGGCGTCCCGCACCATCGCTTCGGTGTAGGTGACCCTGTAGGCGGAAGAGGGGTTGATCATGCGCTCCGCTGGAGGGGCCGGGTTCAGGTGTCCGATCGTATCGACGGCCTGGCTTGGCGTCGAGCGAGACACGACGCCATGCGCGCACACCCCATCTCGCAACGCGGATCGCGACAACCGGAATGCCGGCATCGGAAGAAGAATGGTCCGGCGCGCCCCGCCACCATAATTATCCGCGGGCTGAATGACTGCCGCTTAATTCCCAACGGCTACGCTTGCTTCGTTCTTCAATTCGAACCGGCGAGAATTCAGGCAGCCGTCCCGGGTTCTCGTTTTTCCTTGTGCCATCCCGGTTCAAGTGTTAAAAGGGACCGTCAATTGGATTGGTTCTGGCTGTTTCGGTTCGCGTTCAGCGCTTCCCGGCAATCTGCCTCCAACGCTGTTGATCTGCCCGGCCATGCGGCTGGGCGGTCCTCCCATTCGAAAGGGAACGCATCATGGCCACCGGTACGGTCAAATGGTTCAACACCACCAAGGGCTACGGCTTCATCAAGCCGGATGACGGCTCCAACGACGTTTTCCTGCATGTCAGCGACGTCCAGGCAGCCGGTCTGCACAGCGTGCAGGAAGGCGACAAGCTGGAATTCGAGCGGCAGCAGAACCGCGACGGCAAGAGCTCCGCGGGCAGCCTCCGCCAGATCTGAACGATCCTCGTCCCGGTTGCGCCGGGACGCTGGATGGCATGGAGCCCCGGTCAGCATGTCTGGCCGGGGCTTCTTGTTGCGATGGCCCGGACCGGCATCGCCCGGCACATCGGGGTGAAGCGCGGCGCTGCGCCGCAACCCCTCTCCCACCGCTGCGCGTTCCCGACGGAGCTTCCCTCCGGGGAGTGACGCCATGCCCCATGATCTCGGCCGCCGCAGCGCCGTCGCCCTCGGCCTGATCGACCTTGCCCCGGCCGGCGTAGCGCGCGAGGCTCGTCGCCGGAGGCCTGCCCGTGACCCTCGTCGAGCATATCCGCGCTGAGTCGGCGCGCCTCGCGGCACTCTGCACCGCCTGCGGCGCCTGCGTCACCGCCTGCCCGATGACGCCCTATGCGGCGGGCGTCGAGGCCGCGCCGCCCGCAGCCGTCGCCGCCGGCATGCGCGACCTGTTGCTGGACGGGCCCGCGACGCCCGAGGCGCTGGCCTGGATCGCCGCCTGCACGCGGAGCGGCGTCTGCAGCGCCGCCTGCCCGGAGCAGCTCGACGCCGCCTTCATGCTGCGGCTCGCGACCTGGCGCGCCAAGGGCGCGCTCGGGGAAGCGCCGCGGATCCCGGTGAAGGAGGACACGCAATACTCGCCGAAGGTGAAGGCCTTCGCGCGGCTGACGCTGACCGAGGAGGAGCAGGCACGATGGCTGTGACCGGCGATGCCGCCATCTTCTGGTATGGCTGCAACATGACCCGCCATGGCGAGGTGATCCGCACCGCGGCGCGCCTGCTGGAAGCGGTCGGCATGGAAGCGGCGCCGGCCGGCGGCCCCGCCCATTGCTGCGGCAGCCCGAAGGACGCCAGCGCCCGCATCAACCAGGGCATGGCGAAGCGCACCATCGAAGGCTTCAACGCGAGCGGCCGCGGCACCGTCGTCACCTGGTGCCCCTCCTGCCACATGAACATGCAGGACAGCATGGCGCCGGTGACGCCGACGAATTTCGAGACCGTGCATGTCAGCGAGGTGCTGCATGCCAGGCGCGAGGCGCTGCGCCCGCTGCTGACCCGCCGGGTCGAGCGCCGGGTGCTGCTGCACGCCCATCTCGGCTTCGACGGCCGCGTGCCGGTAAACGCGATGATCCCGGAGATCCTGGGGATGATCCCGGGGCTGGAGCTCGTGGCCCACCCCTATCGCGCGCCGGGGCACATGTGCTCCGCGATCGCCGGCGTGCCGGGGGCACTGGCCGATGCGCAGCGCGCGACGCTGGCGGCCATGGCGGAGACCGGCGCCGACACGCTCTGCACCATCTTCCATTCCTGCCACCGCGAGAGCGTCAGCCTCGAACGGCACGGCATCCGCGTCGCCAACTGGATGCACCTGCTGGCCGAAAGCCTCGGCTGGGAAGCCGAGGATGGCTACAAGACCTGGCGCAACGCGGAAGATCCGCGCGCCGCGATCGGGGAGGACGGGATCGCGGCGGTCGGCGAGCTCGCCTACGAACGCTTCCTGGACGCCGAGCTCAGGAAGCCGCCCACGGTCTAGCCCTTCAGCCCGCGCTCGACGATCCGCGCATAGAGCGCCGCGCCGAAGGGGATCGCTTCGTCGTTGAACATGTAGCGCGGGTTGTGTGGCATCGCGCCCTCGCCATTGCCGACCAGGATATAGGCGCCCGGCACCTTCTCCATCATGAAGGAGAAATCCTCGGACCCCATCGAGGGCGGCTTGCCCCGCGTCACCTTCGCCTCTCCCACCAGCTCGGTCGCCGCCGCCACATAGGCGTCGGTCGCATCCGGCGCGTTCAGCGTCGGCGCGAAGATCAGCCGGTAGTCGAGCACCGCCGTGCAGCCGAGTCCGGCCGCCACATGCTCCACCACCCGCTTCAGGCCTTCCTCGACCTGCGCGCCGACCTTGCGGCTGAAGAAGCGCGCGGTGCCGGCAAGCGTCGCGGTCTCCGGAATGACGTTGTAGGCGTCGCCGCCGGCGATCCTGGTGATGCTGATCACCGCCGCATCCGCCGGGTCGACGACGCGGGAGACGATGGTCTGCGCCGCGGTCGCGATGTGGCAGGCGGCGATCACCGGATCGATCCCGGCTTCCGGATGCGCGCCATGCGCGCCCTTGCCGGTGACCGTCACGTCGAAGAAGGCGCCGCCCGCCATCGCCGGCCCCTCGCTGATCGCATATTCGCCGACCGCCAGGCCCGGGCGGTTGTGCATGCCGTAGACCGCATCGCAGGGGAAGCGCTCGAACAGCCCGTCGGCCAGCATGGCCAGCGCACCGCCGCAGCCTTCCTCCCCGGGCTGGAAGATCAGGTTCACGGTGCCGTCGAAGTTCCGCGTCTCCGCCAGGTATCTTGCTGCGCCGAGCAGCATGGTCGTGTGCCCGTCATGGCCGCAGGCATGCATCACGCCCTTGGCGCCGCTGCGATAGGGCACCTCGTTCAGCTCCTCGATCGGCAGCGCATCCATGTCGGCGCGCAAGCCCACCGCACGGTTGCCCGGCCGCCCTCGCAGCACGCCGACCACGCCGGTGCCGCCGATGCCGCGATGCACCTCGACGCCGTAGGATTCGAGGGTACGGGCCACGATCTCGGCGGTGCGGTGCTCGGTCATGCCGAGCTCCGGATGGGCGTGCAGGTCGCGACGGATCGCGGTCAGCTCAGGGTGGTGGCGACGAATGGCATCGAGGGCGGACATGCGGGCGGCGGCCTCCTGGTCGTGATCCTCCATCCTGCGCCGAAGCCCGATTGCCCGGTAGCCCCTGACCGGTGCAGAACCGGGGCATGAGCCAGGACAAGCCCCGAACTGCGAGCGAAGCCGAGCGCGCCGCCCGGGAGGCGGCCGCCCTTCGCGAAAACCTCCGCAAGCGCAAGGCCCAGGCCCGCGCCCGGGCGGAGCCGGCGCGCGCCCCGGAGGAGCCTCCCCTGCCCGCCGCGCCGGTTGCCCCGAAACCGCCGAGCGGCTAAGCCCGCCGCACCGCAACACGGCTCGCCCCGAGGCGCCCCATGGCCATCATGCCCGATAGCTGGATCCGCCGCATGGCGATGGATCACGGCATGATCGACCCCTTCGTCGAGAGCCAGCGGCGCCAGGGCGTGATCAGCTACGGCCTGTCCTCCTACGGCTACGACAGCCGGGTCGCCGACGAGTTCAAGATTTTTACGAACGTCGACAATGCCGTCGTCGACCCGAAGCAATTCTCCGATGCCGGCTTCGTGAACCGCCAGGGGCCGGTCTGCATCATCCCGCCCAATTCCTTCGCGCTCGCCCACACCGTCGAGTATTTCCGCATCCCGCGCGACGTGCTGGTGATCTGCCTCGGCAAGTCGACCTATGCCCGCTGCGGCCTGATCGTGAACGTGACGCCGCTGGAGCCGGAATGGGAAGGCCAGGTGACGATCGAGATCAGCAACACCACGCCGCTGCCCGCCAAGGTCTATGCGAACGAGGGCATCTGCCAGTTCCTGTTCCTGAAGGGCGAAGGGCCGCCCGAGGTCAGCTATGCCGACCGCGCCGGCAAGTACATGGGCCAGCGCGGCGTCTCGCTGCCGAAACTGTAGGACATTCCGATGGACCGCATCCGCATCCGCGGCGGCCGCCGCCTCGAAGGCCGCATCCCGGTCTCCGGCGCCAAGAACGCCACCCTGCCGCTGATGGCCTGCGCGCTGCTGACCGACGGCCCGCTGGTGCTGACCAATGCGCCGGAGCTGGCCGACATCGAGACCATGGGCCGCCTGATCGCCCAGCATGGGCTCTCGGTCGAGCATGACCTCGAGCGCCGGACCCTGACGCTCGGCGGCCGCGCCACCAACCGGGAAGCGCCCTACGACCTGGTGCGCAAGATGCGCGCCTCCGTCCTCGTGCTCGGGCCGCTCGTCGCCCGCTACGGCGAGGCGCGGGTGTCGCTGCCCGGCGGTTGCGCCATCGGCACCCGGCCCGTCGACCTCCACCTCAAGGGGCTGGAGGCGATGGGTGCCACCATCACGGTCGAGAGCGGCTATATCGAGGCCCGCGCGCCGGAGGGCGGCCTCAAGGGCACCCGCATCATCTTCCCCCAGGTCTCGGTCGGCGCCACCGAGAACCTGCTGATGGCGGCGGCGCTGGCCGATGGCGAGACCGAGCTCGTCAACGCCGCGCGCGAGCCCGAGATCGGCGACCTGGCGCGCTGCCTGATGGCGATGGGCGCCGATGTCGAGGGCATCGGCAGCGACCGCCTGCGCATCCGCGGCAGCGCGCGGCTGTCGGGCGCGACGCACGGCATCATCCCCGACCGGATCGAGGCCGGCACCTTCGCCTGTGCGGCCGCCATCACCGGCGGCAGCCTGGTGCTGGAAGGGGCCCGGCTCGACCATCTCGGCGCCGTCACCCGGGTGCTGCGCGATGCCGGCGTCGACGTGCGCGAGCATGCCGACGGGCTGCTCGTCAGCCGGCTGAACGGTCTGCACGGCACCGACGTCTCGACCGAGCCCTTCCCCGGCTTCGCCACCGACATGCAGGCCCAGTTCATGGCGGTGATGTGCGTCGCCGAAGGGGCGGCCATGCTCACCGAGACGATCTTCGAGAACCGCTTCATGCACGTGCCCGAGCTGAACCGCATGGGTGCCCGGATCAACGTCCACGGATCGTCCGCGATCGTGCGCGGGGTCGCGCGGCTCTCCGGCGCGCCGGTGATGGCGACCGACCTCCGCGCCTCGGTCTCGCTGATCCTGGCCGGCCTCGCCGCCCAGGGCGACACCACGGTCAACCGCGTCTACCACCTCGACCGCGGCTACGAACGGATCGAGCGCAAGCTCGCCGCCGTCGGCGCCGACGTGGCGCGGCTGACGGATTGAGGGGCGGCCCGCCATGGACATGCCGAGCCCGCTGACGCCCGCGACGCCCGCCGATGCCGCGCCGGTGATCCTGGCCTTGCCGAAGGGCCGCATCCTGTCGGAGCTCGGCCCGATGCTGGAGCGTGCCGGCATCCGGCCGGCCGCCGACTATGCCGACGAGGACAGCCGGCGCCTGCGTTTCCCGACCGACGACCCGGCGCTCGACGTCGTGCGCGTCCGGCCCTTCGACGTCGCGACCTTCGTGGCGCATGGCGCGGCGCAGATCGGCATCTGCGGCGCCGACGTGCTGATGGAATTCGACTATGCGGAGATCTACGCGCCGCTCGACCTCGGCATCGGGCGCTGCCGGGTCTCGATCGCGGAGCCGGCGCCGCGGCCGCCGGCCGAGGACATGGCGCGCTGGTCCTGCGTCACCGTCGCGACCAAATACCCGAACACCGCCCGCCGCCACTTCGCCCAGCGCGGCATCCAGGCCGAGATCGTGCACCTGAACGGCGCGATGGAGCTCGCCCCCTCGCTAGGCCTCGCGAACCTCATCGTCGACCTGGTGCAGACCGGCTCCACGCTGAAGGCCAATGGCCTGGTCGAGACCGAAGTGATCGCGCCGGTCACCTCCCGCCTGATCGTCAACCGCACCGCGCTGAAGACGCGGCCGGAGGCGATCGGCGCCTGGATCGCGCGCTTCCGCGCGGCCTTGGCGGAGACCGCCGGGCTGTGAAGCGCCTCGACGCCGCGTCCCCGGATTTCGAGACGGCGTTCGTGGCGCTGCTGGACGATGCGCGGGAGACCACGGCCCGCGTCGATGCCGCGGTCGCCGGCATCATCACGGAGGTCCGCGCCCGCGGCGATGCGGCGCTGGTCGATTTCACCGCGCGCTTCGACCGCTGGCAGCCAGGGGACGCCGCTTCGCTCCGCGTGGGCGCGGCCGAGATCGCGACCGCGACGGCGGGAATCGCGCCCGGGCTGATGGCAGCCCTCGACCTGGCGGCCGAGCGCATCGAGGCTTTCCATGCCGCGCAGATGCCGCCGGACATCACGCGGCGGGACGATGCCGGCCTGTCGCTCGGGATGCGCTGGGGCGCGATCGATGCCGTCGGGCTCTATGTCCCGGGCGGCAAGGCAAGCTATCCGTCCTCGGTCCTGATGAACGCGATCCCGGCGCGCATCGCCGGCGTGCGGCGCATCGCGATCTGCGTGCCGGCGCCGGAGGGCGAGCTCAACCCGCTGGTGCTCGCCGCCGCCGCGCGCGCCGGCGTCACCGAGATCTGGCGCATCGGCGGCGCCCAGGCGATCGCCGCACTCGCCTGGGGCACCGGCTCGATCGCGCCGGTCGACCGCATCGCCGGCCCCGGCAACGCCTATGTCGCGGAGGCCAAGCGCCAGGTCTTCGGGCGTGTCGGCATCGATTCCATCGCCGGCCCGTCCGAGGTCGTGGTCGTCGCCGATGCCGCGAACGATCCGGACCACGTCGCGATGGACCTGCTCGCCCAGGCCGAGCATGACGAGAGCGCGCAATCGATCCTGATCACCGACGATGCCGGCTTCGCCGATCGGGTGGCGGCGGCGGTCGAAGCGGCGCTCGCGACCCTGCCGCGCGCCGCAATCGCGGCCGAGAGCTGGCGCCGGCACGGTGCCATCATCCTGGTGCCCGATCTCGGGGCCGCGGCGGCGCTCGTCGACCGGCTGGCGCCGGAGCACCTCCAGATCATGACCGCCGATCCGCAGGCGCTCTTCGGCCGCATCCGCCATGCCGGCGCCGCCTTCCTCGGGCGCTTCTGCCCGGAAGCGGTCGGCGACTACGTCGCCGGGCCGAACCACGTGCTGCCGACCGGCCGCACCGCGCGCTTCGCCTCCGGTCTCTCGGTGTTCGACTTCCTCAAGCGCACCACCTGGGTCGAGGCCGACCGCGCGGCGCTCGCCGCGGTCGGGCCGGCGGCCGTCGCCCTCGCCGAAGCCGAGGGCCTGACCGCGCATGCCGAGAGCATCGCGATGAGGCTCCGGTGATCGGCCTCGACTGGGGCACCTCCAGCCTCCGCGCCTGGCGCTTCGCGCCGGATGGCGCGGTGCGCGCGCGGCGGGAAAGCCCGCACGGCATCACGGCACTGCCGCCGGGCGGCTTCGAGGCGGCCTTCGCGGCCGCAGTCGGCGACTGGCTCGCGGATGGGGAGAAGGCCGCCCTGCTCTGCGGGATGGTCGGCAGCCGCCAGGGCTGGGTGGAAGCGCCCTACCTGCCCTGCCCCGCCGGCACGGCAGAGATCGCGGCCGCAGCGATGACGCTGCCCATCTCCGGGCCGCACGCGCTGATCGTCCCCGGCCTGACCTGCCGCGACGCCGATGGCGTGCCGGAGGTGATGCGCGGGGAGGAGACGAAGCTCGTCGCCCTCCTCACCCGCATCGGCGGGCGCGAGGCGACGCTCTGCTCGCCCGGGACGCATGCCAAATGGGCGTGCGTCGCCGGCGGCCGCATCGAGGGTTTCACCACCCACATGACCGGCGAGGTCTTCGCCGCCCTCTCCCGCCACACCATCCTGCGCCACAGCCTGGAAGCGGCGCCGGAGGGCGGCGGCATCCCGCCGGGCTTCGCGGCCGGCCTCGCCCAGGCGCGGCGGCCGGGCGGGCTGCTGCACCAGATCTTCGGGCTTCGCACCCGCAGCCTGATGGGCGAGATGGCACCCGGCGAGGGTGCCGGCTTCCTCTCCGGCCTGCTGATCGGGCAGGAGGTGGCGGCGGTGCTGGAAGCGGGCGTCGCGCCGCCGGTCGTCATCGCCGGCGCCGACCATTTGGCGCGCCTCTATGCCGCGGCGCTCGACGCCTGGGGGATCCCGCAGGAGAGCGCCGGCGCCGACCTCGCGGCCGAGGGCCTGGTCGCGATCGGCCGGGCGCGCGGTATGCTGCCGTCATGATCGACCTCGCCCAGGCCCTCGCCCGCTGCCCGCTGGTCGCGATCCTCCGCGGCCTGGATCCCGAACAGGCCGAGGGCATCGGCGCGGCGCTGACCGGCGGCGGCTTCAACATCATCGAGGTGCCGCTCAACTCCCCGCAGCCGATGACCAGCATCGCGACGCTGGCCCGCCGCTACGGCGACCGCGCCCTGATCGGCGCCGGCACGGTGACGACGCCCGAGCAGGTAGCAGAGGTCGCCGCCGCCGGCGGCCGGCTGATCGTGACGCCGCATGCCGACCCGGCCATCGTCCGCGCCGCCAAGGACCGGGGCCTGATCGCCGTGCCCGGCTTCTTCACCCCGGGCGAGGCCTTTGCCCTGCTCGCCGCCGGCGCCGATGCGCTGAAGCTGTTCCCGGCCGAGGCCGCCTCCCCCGCCGTGCTGCGGGCGCTGCTGGCGGTGCTGCCGAAGGGGACCATGGTGCTGCCGGTCGGCGGCATGGACGGTGTCACGATCCCGGCCTGGCGCGAGGCCGGCGCCGCCGGCTTCGGCATCGGCTCCGCCCTCTATCGCCCCGGCGACACGCCGCAGGCGGTCGCGGCCAAGGCGCGGGCGCTGCTGGAGGCGATCGGCCCCGGCTGAGCACTCGCTTCGCGCGGCCGATCTGCATTACCCTCCGCCGCGAAAGAATCAGGGGGGTTCCATGACGACGCGTCGCATCCTGCTCGGCTCCGCGCTCGCGGCGCCGGCGCTGTTGCGTCCGGCCGCACTCCGCGCGCAGGAAGTGACGCTGCGGCTGCACCATTTCCTGCCCGCCGTCTCCAACGTGCACCGCCACTTCCTGCAACCCTGGGCGCGCAAGGTGCAGGAGGAGAGCAACAACCGCCTCCGCATCCAGATCTTCCCGGCGATGCAGTTGGGCGGCGCGCCGCCGCAGCTCTACGACCAGGCACGCGACGGCGTCGCCGACATCGTCTGGACGCTGCCGGGCTACACCCCCGGCCGCTTCCCGCGCATCGAGGTGTTCGAGCTGCCCTTCGTCGCCGATCGCCGCGCCGCGGTGAACGCGCGGGCCACCCAGGCACTCGTCGCCGGCCCGCTTGCGGAGGAGTTCCGCGACGTCCACGTGATCTGTGCCTGGAGCCACGACGGCGGCGTCATCCACGCCAGGCGCGAGGTGAAGACGCTCGAGGATCTGCGCGGCCTCAAGCTGCGCTTCCCGACCCGCCAGGCGGGAGAGGCGCTCCGCGCCCTCGGCGCCGCGCCGGTCGGCCTGCCGGTGCCGCAGGTGCCGGAGGCGCTGAGCCAGGGCGTCATCGACGGCGCCGTGGTGCCCTGGGAAGTGGTGCCCTCGATCCGGCTGCAGGAGATGGTCCGCAACCACACCGAGATCCCGGGCAGCCCGACCCTCTACAGCGCGTCGATGCTGCTCGCGATGAACCCGGCGAAGTATGCGTCGCTGCCGCCGGAGGCGAAGCGGGTGCTGGACGCCAACAGCGGCGATGTCGGCTCCCAGATGGCGGCCCGTGTCTGGGACGAGCAGGGACCGCAGGTCGCGGAGGCGGCGCGCCGCCGCGGCAACGCCATCGTCGAGATCAGCGCCGAGGAACGGGCGCGCTGGCAGCGCACCACCCAGCCGGTGATCGACGCCTGGCTTGCCCAGATGCGCGAACGCGGGATCGACGGCGGCGCGCTGCTGGAACAGGCGCGCGCGGCTTTGGCGCGGAGCGCGTGAGCGGCGCCATCGGGCGCGCCGCGCGCGGCCTCGCACTCGCCGGCGGCCTGGTGCTGCTGGCGGCGGCCGCGCTGACGCTGGTCTCGGTGCTGTTGCGCTGGCTGACCACGCAGCCGGTGCGCGGCGACGTGGAGCTCGTCTCGCTCGGCGCCGGCGTCGCGGTGTTCGGCTTCTTCGCCTATGGCACCTTCGCCCGCGCCAACATCATCGTCGACAGCCTGACCACCTGGCTGCCGCAGCGGGTGAACGACCGGATCGACGCGGTGTGGTCGCTGGTCTGGGCCGCGGTGATCGCGGCGCTCGCCTGGCGCGGCGCGGTCGGCGCGCGGGAAGCGCTGCGCGACCACACCCAGACCATGGGCCTGCTCGGCGTGCCGATCTTCTGGACGGTCGGCATCGGCGCGCTCTGCTTCGCGGCGACCGCGCTCGCGGCCCTGTACTGGACCGGGCGCCTCGCCCGCGGGCGCGGATGAGAGCCTGCCTCGGAAGGGTGGCAGGTCGCTCCGGCGATCCTTGTCCCCGCTTCCGCCTTCCTCGCCGATGCCATCAGCATCGGCCGCGTCAGCCGACACGCCAGGGACGAAAAATGCCTCGCCGGACCAACCCGCCACCCTTCCGAGACAGGCTCTGATGGCCGAGGAATTCCTGGTCGCCGGCACCGGCTTCGCCGCACTCCTGGTGCTGATCGCACTCCGCGCGCCGATCGGGCTTGCGATGCTGCTGGCCGGCGCGGCGGGCTACGTCCACATCCTCGATGCCGGGGCGCTGCTGCAATACCTGAAGACGACGCCCTACTTCCTGTTCGCGAACTACACGCTCTCGGTCATCCCGCTGTTCATCCTGATGGGGGCGCTCGCCGAGCGCGGCGGCCTGGCGCGGGACCTGTTCACCGCGGCGAGCGCCCTGATCGGGCATCGGCGCGGCGGCCTGGCGATGGGCGTCATCGGTGCCTGCGCCTGCTTCGGCGCGGTCTGCGGCAGCTCGGTCGCGACCACCGCGACCTTCGGGCGCGCGGCGCTGCCGGAGCTGCGCCGGCACCGCTATGCGCCCGGTTTCTCGACCGGCGTCATCGCGGTCGGCGGCACGCTCGGCATCCTGATCCCGCCTTCGGTGATCCTGGTCGTCTATGCGATCAGCACCGAGCAGAACATCGCCAAGCTGTTCATGGCGGCCTTCCTGCCCGGGCTGCTCGCGACCGTGTTCTACCTCGTGACCATCGCGATCCTGGCGCGTCTCCGGCCCGCCGACATGCCGCCGGCCGCGCCGATCGACGCCGGCGAACGGCGGGCAGCGTTCCGCAACGTCATCCCGGTGCTGTTGATCGCGCTCGTGGTCGTCGGCGGCATCTATGGCGGCATCTTCACGCCGACCGAGAGTGCCGGCATCGGCTGCATCGCGGTGCTCGCCGTTGGTCTGGCGCGGCGGACGCTGCCGATGGCCGCGATCCGCGATGCGCTGCTCGCGACCGCCGAGACGACCGCGATGATCTTCGCGATCCTGCTGGGGGCGGAGGTGTTCAACGCCTTCCTGGCCCTGTCGCAGGCGCCGGACCTGCTGGCGGCCTGGATCACCGAGCAGGGCTACCCCGCCTATGGCGTGCTGGCCTTGCTGCTGCTCGCCTACATCGTGCTCGGCGCGGTGATGGACGAGCTTGCGATGATCCTGCTGACCTTGCCGGTCTTCTTCCCGGTGATCACCGCGCTCGATTTCGGCCTGACCGCGGAGGAGACCGCGATCTGGTTCGGCATCCTGGTCCTGGTGGTGGTCGGGATCGGGCTGACCGCGCCGCCGATCGGGCTCAACGTCTTCGTCGTCTCCGGCCTCGCGCGCGACGTGCCGATCGCCCAGACCTATCGCGGCGTGTTGCCCTTCCTGATCGCCGACCTCATCCGGCTTGCCATCTGCGTCGCCGCACCGGGCTTGTCCTTGTGGCTGGTGCGCCTGCTAACCTGAGCGCTTGTCAGTCGGGCATCCGATTCAGACCTTCGGGCCGTCCGACGTATACGTCGGACCCTTACGGTGATCGGATACCGTCCAATCCAAGGAGCCTTGCCATGAAGACACGCGCCGCCGTCGCCTGGGGGCCGGGAAAGCCGCTGTCGGTCGAGACGATCGAGATCGGCGGCCCGCAGCCGGGCGAGGTGCTGGTGGAGGTGATGGCGACCGGCATCTGCCACACCGACCAGTACACGCTGTCCGGCAAGGATCCCGAAGGCCTGTTCCCGGCGATCCTCGGGCATGAGGGCGCGGGCGTGGTGCGGGAGGTCGGCGCCGGCGTCACCACGCTGAAGCCCGGCGACCACGTGATCCCGCTCTACACGCCGGAATGCCGGCAATGCAAAACCTGCCTGTCGCAGCGCTCCAACCTCTGCACCGCGATCCGCGCCACCCAGGGCCGCGGCGTCATGCCGGACGGCAGCAGCCGCTTCTCCTGCGACCAGGGGACGGTGTTCCACTACATGGGCTGCTCGACCTTCGCGAACTTCACCATCCTGCCGGAGATCGCGCTGGCAAAAGTCCGGGACGACGCGCCATTCGACAAGATCTGCTACATCGGCTGCGGCGTGACGACCGGCATCGGCGCGGTGATCAACACGGCCAAGGTCTGGCCAGGCGCCAATGTCGCGGTGTTCGGCCTGGGCGGCATCGGGCTCAACGTGCTGCAGGCGGCGCGGATGGTGGGCGCCGACCGCATCATCGGCATCGACCTCAACCCGGGGCGGGAGGCGATGGCGCGGCGCTTCGGCATGACCGATTTCGTCAACCCGAACGAGGTCGGCGCCGACAAGGTCGTGCAGGCGATCGTCGACCTCACCGGCGGCGGCGCCGATTTCTCCTTCGAATGCATCGGCAAGGTCAACGTCATGCGCCAGGCGCTGGAATGCACGCATCGCGGCTGGGGCGAGAGCGTGATCATCGGCGTGGCGGCGTCGGGTCAGGAGATCAGCACCCGGCCCTTCCAGCTGGTCACCGGGCGCAGCTGGCGCGGCACCGCCTTCGGCGGCGCCCGCGGCCGCACCGACGTGCCGCGGATCGTCGACTGGTACATGGACGGCAAGATCGAGATCGACAGCCTGATCACCCACACCATGCCGCTCGAGGACATCAACCGCGGCTTCGAGCTGATGGAGAAGGGCGAAAGCATCCGCTCGGTGGTGGTCTACTGACGAGCGATCAGGGAAGGGCGCCTGCGCCCTCCCCTGTCCAGGCGGTTACTGCGCCTGGATGCCGTTCTCGGTGACGACGATCGCCGAGGTCGTGCAGATGTTGACGTTGCGGAGCTCGGCGTTGCGGCCGCCTTCCATGATCACGCGGAAATCGTGGTTGCCGGGCGCGCCGGTGTTGAAGGCCTGGCTCTGGGCCGGGCGCAGCACGCCGGTGCCGAGGCGGTCGGAGCCCCAGTTGCTGTCGCTCGAGGTGCTGAAATAGAACTCCATGACCGTCGTGCCCGAGCGGTTCACGAGTTGCAGGCTGGTGTCGCATGCCTGCGCCATGGCGGCGCCGGCAAAGGACAAGGTCAGCATTGCCGTAAGGACAAGGCGGCGCAGCATGAAGGCACTCTCCTGGTTGGCGATGATTCGCGATCGCATCGTTACACGGCCGCCAATGGCGTTCGCGTGAAATCGATGGGCCTGAACACGATTTAATCCGGCCGGATCCCCGCCTCGGTCACCAGTGTCGCCCAGCGTCCGACCTCGGCCTGCAGGAAGCGGGCGCTCTCCGCCGCATCCCAGCCGAGCAGCTCGAATCCGCCCTCCTCGGCGCGCGTGCGGAGGCCGGGATCGCGGAGTGCCGCCTGCACCCCGGCCGCGATCGCCATGCGGGCCGGCGCCGGCGTCGCCGCCGGCACCATCATCCCGGTCCAGTTGCCGATGACGAGCGTCGGCAGCCCGGCCTCGGCGGTCGTCGGCACCGCCGGGATCAGGCGATGCCGCCGCTCCGCGGTGACCGCCAGCGCGCGCAGCCGTCCGGCGCGAATCTGCGGCAGCACCTCCGGCAGGTTGCCGACCACCATCTGCACATGCCCCGCGACCAGGTCGGTGATCGCCGGGGCGCCGCCGCGATAGGGCACGTGCAGCAGGCCTTCGCCGGCGCCGGCGGCGCGGCGGAACAGCTCGAGCCCGAGATGCGGCGGCGATCCGTTGCCGGAGGAGGCGGCGCTGATCCGCTGGCCGCGGACCAGCCGCACGAGGCCAGCCAGGTCGCGTGCCGGATTCTCGGCCGCCACGCAGACCACCAGCGGCAGCGAGCCGATGATCGCGACCGGCGCCAGGTCGCGCAGCAGGTCGTAGCTGGCGTTCGGGAACAGCGCGACGTTGACCGCATGGGTCATGGTCATCGCGAGCAGCGTGTGGCCGTCGGGTGCGGCGCGGGCCACCGCCTCGGCGCCGATCATCGCATTGCCGCCGGCCCGGTTCTCGACCACGACCGGCTTGTCCCACTGTACCGACAGGCGCTCGGCGACCAGGCGCGCCATGATGTCGGTCAGGCCGCCCGGCGGGAAGGGCACCACGTAGCGCAACGCGCGGTCCGGGAAGGCGGTCTCCGCCGCGGCGCCCCGTGCGGCAGTGAGCGCGATCGTCAGGCCGATCAGCCCGCGGCGATGCATCACCTTGGCCATCCCCCCATCCCCGGCCTCAGCTTGCCGGAGGCGGCGGGCGCGCGGCAAGCGCCGCGCGGGCGAAACTCAGCGGCCTTCGGCGAGCTCCAGATGCGCCGTGCCGTTGCGGCGGAGGCGGGCGAGCTGGGTGCTGCCGCAGTTGCGGTCGGCGAAGACGGGGCTGTTCGGCTCCACCGCCTCGATCTTGCCGCGCACCCGACAGACATAGGTCGCGGCGTTGCGGGGCGAGGCGCCGTGCCAGCGCCGCAGCACCTCCGCCCAGTCGCCGGTGCGGTCGTAGTTGCTGCGCAGGAACTGCGCCGCCCAGTCGGCCGCCGCCCAGGGATCGAGCGGCCAGACCTCGCCGCGGGCATGCACGCGGGCGTTGATCTGCAGGCACCCGGCCATCACGTAGCCGCGGCCGGACGCGGCGCGCAGCATCCGCTCGGCTTCCTGCCGGCTCTCGGGGAAGCTGGCGCGGCCGCCGACATTGAGCGCATGGGCGTGCAGGCCGGATTCGTTGAGGCCGATCGCGACGAGCAGGCCGGGCGGCAGGCCGTAGCGCGCCTCGGTGGTGCGGAGCGCATCGAGGCAGGCGGCGCGCGGGGTGCCCGCCGGTGCGACGGCTTCGTCGGTGAGCGCGGGAACCGTCGGCACCGCGGCCCAGGGCGGGGTCTCGGCGGCAGCCGCAGCCGGCGCGGCGGGGGGCCGGCCGGAGGCCTCGGCGGGCGCCGCGCCGAGGCCGACCGCGACCAATCCCATGCCAAGGATCGCCGCCAGGCCGTGCAGCCGGTCGCGGAGGCCGCGCGCGAGGCCGGCGTCGCGCAATCTGCGCGCCAGGCCGATGAATCGCTGCCGGAGCGGCGCATGGCGGCGCGGCACGCGCAGCGACCGGGACGCCGGCCTCGACCCGAGACCCGGGGATCCGAGGTGCTGGCTGCCCCGCCGCATCGCGCGCTGGGGCCTCGCCACGTGCCGCCGCCGGGGGGGCGTCAGCGTACCGTTTGCGCTCGTCATGGCGTCGCCCCTAACACGCCGCGAAGCCATGTCAAACAACCAAAAACTCCAAACCCCACCTGAGAGCTTCGGTTAGCGGATGGTGGCAGGATTGGGGCCAAGTCCCGGCAAGTATCGAATACTTATACTGCCGGGCCGACCCGCCTGTTCTGTCAGTGTTCGATGGATTTTTTTCAGTATGCCGGCTGCGGGGCCGCGGCGGGCCGGCGGGGAGTCTTATTTTCTCTCCCTTAGGGAAGTGTGCAGCTTGGCCTCAGCCGAGCGAGAAGGCCTCGTGCACTGCGGTCTGGATGCCGCCGCCGGTGACCGGGCCGCCGCCCGCCACATGCACCCAGTCGCCGCAGAGCGCCGCCCCCAGCCCGTGGCGCGGGGTGGGCATCGGCGCGTGCTGCTGCCAGGTGTCGGCGGCGGGGTCGTAGCTCTCCATCTGGCCGAAGACGCGGCCCTGGGTGATCTGCCCGCCGCGCACCAGGCCGCCCTCGCCCCCCATGGCGAAGAAGCGGCCGCGATAGCTGACCAGGCCGTGGCCGGAGCGCACCGTCGGCATCGGCGCCCGCTCCTCCCAGGTGTCCTCGGCCGGCAGATACACGTGGTGCAGCGCGGTGTTGTATTCGAAGGTGTTGAAGCGGCCGCCGACGATGTGGATCCGCCCTTCATGCGCGACGACGCCGGCATGGTCGCGTGCCGCCGGCAGCGCCTTCAGCACCGACCAGCGATCCGCCTGCGGATCGTAGACCTCGTGCCAGGCGACGGAGGCGCGTTCGGCTTCGGGATCGGAGGCGCCGCCGATGTGGTGGATGCGCCCGCCGAGGGCGATCACCGCGCCGGCGCCGCGCGGCCGCGGCAGCGGCGCGATCTCCCGCCAGCGGTCGGCGGCGACCTCATAGACGAAGGCGCGGCCATGCGACCCGCGGTTCTGGCCGATGAAGCCGCCGAGCGCGTAGATCCGCCCGGCATCGGCGACGACGCCGACATGGTTGGCGCCGAGCGGCAGCGCCGCCTTCTGATCCCAGCGGTCGGCGGCCGGGTCGTAGATATGGTGGTAGCCGCGGTCGACGCGCTGCTCGGCATAGCCGCCGATGACGTGCAGCTTGTTGTCCCACGCGGTCGCCCAGGCCATCTCGCTCCGCGGGATCGGCAATGGGGCGCGCGCCGCCCAGCGCCCGGGCGGCCCCGCCGGCGCCGTGCTGTCGACCACCCGCTGCGCGAGCTGGTCCGGCGTCAGCGCCGGCGGCGTGGCGCCGCGCAGCGCCTGCATCTGCCCCTCGGGGATCGGCAGCCCGTGATGGGCGTGCTGCGCCGCCGCGCCGCCCGCCGCCAGAACGCCGCCCGCCGCGGCGAGGAATGAACGTCGCTGCATGATCCGCTCCCGGTCCTGTGATGGATGACCCGAGAGTGGCGCGTCCTCAGCGCCCCGCCAAGGCTTGGGCGAAGCGCTTGAAGCCGAGCCATTGCTGGCTGAGCCAGCCGCCGCTCGCGAGACCCTCCGGCGCTTCCGGATCGCCGGTCTCCGGATAGACGTCGCGGCGGAAATCGGCAGTGCCGAAGACCCAGTCCCAGACCGGCAGCAGCACGGCGTAGTTCTTGCCCGCCTGCCCGATCGAGAGCACGCCGTGATGCACCCGGTGGAAGCGCGGCGAGACGATCAGCCGCTCCCCCACCGCCCCGTAGGAGAGGCGGATATTGGCGTGGCTCATCGCCTCCGCGACGCGCAGGATCAGCAGGATCACCGGGAACTGGCCGAGCGGCACGCCGATCAGCAGCGCCAGCGCGCCGAACCAGAAGGCGGCGATGACCTCGTCCAGGATGTGGTTGCGGTCGTCGGTCCAGAAGGTCATCTGGCGCTGCGCGTGGTGCACCGAATGCAGCGCCCACCACCAGCCGAAGCGGTGCTGGAAGCGGTGCCGCCAATACTCCCCGAAATCCAGCACCACGACATAGGCGAGCAGCGCCAGCAGCGGGTGCTCCCGCAGCACCGGGAAGAGGGTCTCGAGCGTCGGCGGCACGAAGCCGGTATCGGCGATCCACCCGTCGAGCCGGCTCTGCGCGCCGTTCAGCAGCACGAAGGCGATCAGCGGCAGGAGGCCCACGCGGGCGAGCAGCGTGTAGAGCATGTCGGTGTGCACCGGCCCGCTGCCCGGCCAGCGCTCGACCGGCATCGCCGCTTCCAGCGGCCGGCAGATGACGTAGGAGACGACGATGCCGATCAGCCCGAAGATCGCGAAGTCGAGCCATTGATAGAGGTCGTCGGCATAATCCATCAGCCCGAGCGCATAGAGGGCCGGCTGCAGCGCGGCGGTGTAGAGCCAGCCGGTCAGTTGCGAATAGGCGGTGTCGAGATGGCCGAACATCGGCGAAGTCTATCCCTGGATGCCGCCGGGCGGCAGGGTCGCGAAGCCGAATCCACGATCCCGTAATCCGCCGAGCAGCGCGTCCATGACGCCGGCATAGGGCTCCCGCCGGCTGCGCACGCCCCAATGCATGACCAGCACCTCCTGGTCGCGGATGTCGCGGAGCGAGCGGGCGAGGAGGGATGCATTCGGGTGCTGGCCGCTGTCGAGCTCGTCACCGAGGAAGCCGCCCCTGGTCCAGCCCTGGTGGCGCAGCCCGCAGGCCGCCGCCATGCGGAGCGCGCCCGGCGTCGTGATGCCGCCCGGCGCCCGCCAGAGCGGCAGCACCGCCGCCTCCGGCACCATCGCGCGCAGCCGCTCGACCGGGCGCGCAAGCTCGGCGCAGAGGCTGTCCTGGTCCAGCACTTCGGATCCCGGCCCGCCGCGCTGGACGTAGCGGAGCCGCCCCGGCGCCGGATCGCCGCGGAAGTACCAGTGCCGCCAGGTGTGGGAGGCGAAGACGTGGCCCTCGGCGGCGCGCGCCCGCCAGAACGGCGCCCAGGCATCCGACAGGCTCCGCTCGCCGGTATGGGTCGGCTCGTCGGCGACGAAGAGCGTCGCGCGGACGCCGTGGCGGCGGAGGCTGGCGGCGATCGCCTCCGCCTCGCGCCCCCAGCCGGTATCGATGGTCAGGTAGACGCGGCGGCCGGCGGGCTGCGCGGAGAGCACCTTGGGCGCGAGCGCGGCGGCGAGGCCCGCACCGAGCCCCCTCCGGCCGATCATTCGCCCCGCCGCGGCTGCACGAAGATGCCGTGCGGGCTGCGGCCGACCCGGATGGTCTCGAGCGCGCCGCTGCGGGTGTCGAGGATGCCGACCCGCTGCACCCAGCGGAGCGTGGCCCAGAGCCGGCCGTCGGAATCGAAGGCGATGCAGTCGGGCCCGCCCGGCACCTCGTAGACCCGCGTCACCTCCAGCGTCTCGGGGTCGATCGCGGCGATCCGGCTGTCGACCCGGCTCGCGCCGTACAGCACCCGCCCGTCGGGGGAGGCGAAGATGGTGTGGGCGCCGCGGCCGATCGGGATCTGGCGCTCGATCTGGCGGGTCTCGGGGTTGAGGACCACGAAATGCGCCTCCCCCATCACGCCGACGATCAGCTTGCCGCGGTTCCAGTAGACGCCGGCCGGCTCCCGCCCGACCTCCGCCTGCCAGGCCGGCTGCCGGGTCGCCAGATCGATGGCCAGCAGGGCGCGGACGCCCTGGAGGGTGATGTAGGCGGTGGTGGCACGCGGGTCGAAGCAGATATGGCTCGGCTTGTCCCCGACCCGCAGCCGCTGCAGCAGGGAGAGGTCGGCGGCGTCGTAGATATCGACCTGGTCGCGGCGGAGCGAGGCGACCACCAGGTATTTGCCGTCCGGCGAGTAGCAGAGGTGGTAGGGGTTGCTGATCCGCACCCGGCGCTTCACCTCGGCGGTCGCGGGGTCGAGGAAGAAGAACTCGTTGCCGCCGGAATCGGCGATGATCAGCTCCCGCCCGTCCGGCGTCAGCGAGAGGTGGTGCGGCTCCCGGAGCGTCGGCATCCGGCGGATCTCGCTCCGCGTCCCGGCATCGAGGATCGAGATCGTGGCGTCCCCGGAATTGAGGACGTAGACGACGTCCGACCGCTCGGGCAGCGCCGCCACCGGCTGCGCCGAGGGCGCGGCCGGCGCCGCCGTCTGGGCACGGGCGCCGGCGGTCAGCAGCAGGGGCAGGAACAGGGCGGCCCGCCGGGATGCGGTGCTCATGGTGGCGGAGTGTCCAGGCTGGCGGTCTCCGCGGACGCATGCACGGCGCCGGAGCGCCGCGCAAGCCTGGATATGTCAGCCCTTGGGTTCGAAGCGCAACGCAGCCCCGTTCATGCAATAGCGCTGGCCGGTCGGCGCGGGCCCGTCCGGGAAGACATGGCCGAGATGGCCGCCGCAGCGGGCGCAGTGCACCTCCGTCCGGACCATGAAATGGCTGCGGTCGGTGGTGGTGGCGACCCCGCCTTCGATCGGCGCATAGAAGCTCGGCCAACCGCTGCCGCTCTCGTATTTCGTGTCCGATCCGAACAGCGCCGCGTTGCAGCCGGCGCAGTAGAAGACGCCGTCGCGCTTCTCGCCGTTGAGCGGCGAGCTCCCCGGCCGCTCGGTGCCGTGCTCGCGGAGCACGCGGAAGGCGGCGTCGGGCAGCTCCGCCTTCCACTCGGCCTCGGTCTTCGCCGCCGGATCGGCGGCCGTGCTGTCTTTCGTCACCATGGTCCCCTCCCGTTGGATCAGGCGGCGCTCTCGCGCGGCGCGAAAAGGCCGGAGAACTGCTTGCGGAACTTCGCCACCTTGGGCCCGACCACGGCGCGGCAATAGCCGGACCAGGGATTGCGGGCGAAGTAGTCCTGGTGCTCCGGCTCGGCCGGCCAGAAGGTAACGGCCGGCTTCAGCTCGGTCACGATCTTCCCATCCCAGATGCCGGCCGCTTCGATCTCCGCGATCACCGCCTGCGCCGTCGCCTGCTGGGCGGCGTCCTCGGTGAAGATCACGGACCGGTATTGCGGGCCGACATCGGCGCCCTGGCGGTCCCTGGTCGTCGGATCGTGGATCGAGAAGAAGACGCGGAGGATGTCGGCATAGCTGATCGCGGCCGGGTCGAAGGTGACGCGGACCACTTCGGCATGCCCGGTCTCCTTGCCGCAGACCGCCTCGTAGCTGGGATTCGGCACATGTCCGCCGGCATAGCCGGAGACCACCTCGGTGACGCCGCGCAGCTCCCGGTACACCGCATCGAGGCACCAGAAGCAGCCGCCGCCCAGCACCGCGACCTCGCGATTCTGTTCCGCCATCGCATTCCTCCTTGTCCTGAAGCGCGCCATATGGGGATCGTGATCCCGCGACGAAAGACCGGCTTGGCCCGGGGCGGCGGGCGGTCCAGGTTTCTGCTCAACTCCCCAATCGGAGCGCCGCCATGCCGCTAGCCGCCGCCATCGTCCCGGTGACGCCCTTCCAGCAGAACTGCGCCCTCGTCTGGGACGAGGCCAGCAAGCGCGGCGTCGTGGTCGATCCCGGCGGCGACGTGGAGCGGATCGAGGGCGCGATCGCCGAGCTCGGGATCACCATCGAGCGCATCCTGCTGACCCATGGCCATATCGACCATGCCGGCGGCGCCGCGGCGCTGGCCGAGGCGCTCGCGGTCCCGATCGAGGGGCCGTCGCGGGAGGACGCCTTCCTGCTCGACGACCTGCCGGCCCAGGGCGCGCGCTTCGGCTTCGCAGGCGTGCGGCCGGTGACGCCGGACCGCTGGCTGGCGGAGGGCGAGACGGTCGACATCGGCGGCCACGCATTCAGCGTGCTGCATTGCCCGGGCCATACGCCGGGGCATGTCGTCTTCACCAATGTCGCGGCGGGCTTCGCGATCGTCGGCGACGTGCTGTTCCAGGGCTCGGTCGGCCGCACCGACTTCCCTTACGGCGATCCGGCGGCGCTGACCGCGGCCATCCGCGGCAAGCTGTTCCCGCTCGGCGACGAGATCGCCTTCCTCTGCGGCCATGGCCCCGGATCGAGTTTCGGGGTCGAGCGCCGTGAAAACCCCTTCGCCGGCGATAGCGCCGCCTGACCGGAAGGAGACCGCCCATGGCCACCATCGCCTTCGCCGAACCGCCGCTGCCGACCGCGGAACCGGCTTCGCTCGGCTTCTCCGCTTCCCGCCTCGCCCGCCTCGGCGCCGCCCTGAACCGGGAGGTGGAGGCCGGCCGCCTGCCCGGCGCCGTCGTCGCCATCGCCCGCCACGGACGACTGGTGCATGCCGAGGCGATCGGCCAGCTCGACCCCGCGACCGGTGCCGCCATGCGCGCCGATGCGATCTTCCCGATCGCCTCCATGACCAAGCCGGTGACCGGGGCGACCGCGCTGTCGCTGATGCAGGAAGGGCGGCTGCTGCCGAGCGACCCGGTCGCCGACTGGCTGCCTGCCTTTGCCGGCCTGCGCGTCGCGGTCGAGAGCCAGGCCATGCTCTCCGGCAGCGGCCCGCTCGAGACAAGGCCGGCGGCCCGCACGATGACCGTGCAGGACGCGATGCGCCACACCACGGGCTTCGTCTATGGCGGCGCCGGCCGCGGCACCACCGCGGTGCATGCCGCCTATCCCGGCGGCTCCGGCCTGCTGCAGGAGAAGACCACCTCCGAACAGGCGGAGGCGCTGCTGGCCGCGCTGCCGCTCCGGCACGAGCCGGGGACGGTCTGGGAGTACGGCTTCTCGACCGACGTGCTCGGCCTCGTCGTCGAGCGCGCCGCCGGCGCCCGGCTCGGGAGCGCGATGCGGGAGCGCATCCTGGACCCGCTCGGCATGGCGGAGACCGGCCAGGTGGTGAGCGAGGGGCGGCTGCCGCGGCTCGCCAAACCCTTCGCGCAGGACCCGCTCGGCGGCGCCGCGCAATCGGTGCCGGTCTTCACCACGCCCTCGCCCATGGACCCCGGCGGCACCGGCCTGACCGCGACCGCCGGCGACTATCTCCGCTTCGCGCAGATGCTGCTCGACCGCGGCCGCTGGGGGCGGGAGCAGGTGCTGGCGCCGCGCATCGTCGACTGGATGGTGAGCGACCATCTGGGGGACGAGATCCGGAACACGCTGACCGGCTTCGATGCCTCGCTCGCCGGCTACGGCTTCGGGCTGACCGTCGCGGTCCGCACCCGCCCGGGCGTCGCCGGGCTGCTCGGCCAGCCCGGCCTGTTCTCCTGGAGCGGCGTCTACGGCACCAATTTCTGGGTCGATCCGCAGGCGGGGCTGGCCGTCGTCTTCATGGCGCAGGCGCCGGGCGAGCTTCGCAAGCGCTACCGCCGGCTGGTCAACATGCTGGTCTACCAGGCACTCGAGGAGTAGGCCGGCCCCGGTCGATCAGCCGTCGATGAGCGCAAACCCCTGGCGGATGCCTTCCGCCAGGGCCTGGGCGGCCGGGGTGCCGCGGGCGGCGCGGCTCTGCACCAGCTCGATCCCGATCGCCGGCAGCTTCGGCAGGCCATCCGATTCGCCGAGCCAGATCAGCCCCTCCGGCAGCGGCGCCGGGGTGCTGACGGTGACCGCGACGCCGGCGAGCGTCAGCGCGAAGCAGCCGGTCTGGGTGGCGCTGTTGTAGGTCACCCGCGCGGTGCGGCCGGCCTGTTCGAGGGCCGCCAGCGCCACCGTCCGCCAGGTGCAGCCCTCATGCGCGAGCGCCAGCGGCAGCGGGTCGCGCCGATGCGCGGCGTGGCGGGCGCTGCCCACCCATTGCAGCGGGCCGCGCCAGATCTCCTCCGAATGCCAGCCCTGCTGCACATGGCCTTCGGTCAGCAAGGTCAGATCCATCCCGCCTTCCGCGAATTGCCGGGCAAGGATGTCGGAGTTCAGGCAGATCACCTCGACCTCGACCGCGGGATGGGTCTCGGCGAAGCGCGCGAGGATGCCGGGTAGCCAGCGCAGCGCGTAGTCGTCGGGCGTGCCGAGCTTGACCTGGCCGACCAGCGGCGGGTCGCGGAAGCCGCTGACGATCTCGTCGTTCAGCGCCAGCACCATGCGCGCGCGGCAGAGCAGCCAGGCGCCGTGCGGCGTCGGCGAAAGCCCCTTCGAGGTGCGGGTCAGCAGCGTGCGGCCGAGCGTCTCCTCCAGCCGCTTCATCTGCATCGAGACCGCGGACTGGGTGCGGCCGACGCGTTCGGCGGCGCGGGTGACGCTGCCGCCTTCGGCGATCAGCACGAAGGCGCGCAGCAGGTCGGGGTCGAGACCGGGGGGTAAGGCAAGCATGGCACTATGAATATATCTGATGCTTCGCTTCAGAACAAAGCATTTCACTTATCCCAAGCGCTACAGGAGGATATCGCCACATCGAACCCCAGGAGGTCTCCCCGATGTCCGGTTTCGTCCTCTCCTCTCCCCTCGCCGCCCGGCGTCCCCGGGGCGTGGTCCGCGCCGTCCTGGCCGCGGTCGCGGGGGCGTTCCGTGCCGTCGTCACCCGCCGCCAGCTCCTCGAGATGGACGAGCGGATGCTGAAGGATATCGGCATCACCCGCGCCGAGGCGCTGCGCGAAGCCGCGCGCGCGCCGTGGGACCAGGACGTCCGCCGGCCGCATTGACCGGCGGCATGGATCGGGCGGCCCCTACACCCGCTCGATCACCATCGCGATGCCCTGGCCGACGCCGATGCACATCGTCGCCAGGGCATAGCGCGCGCGCCGGCGGTGCAGCTCCGCGACCGCGGTCTGCACCAGCCGCGCGCCGCTCATGCCCAAGGGATGGCCGAGCGCGATCGCACCGCCATTCGGGTTCACATGCTCCGCATCGTCGGCGAGGCCGAGGTCGCGGGTCACCGCCAGCGCCTGCGCGGCGAAGGCCTCGTTCAGCTCGATCACGTCGATGTCGGAGAGCGCCAGCCCCGCCTTGGCCAGCACCTTGCGCACCGCAGGCGCCGGGCCGAAGCCCATGATGCGCGGCGCGACGCCGGCGGTCGCGACGGCGACGACGCGCGCCCGCGGCGTCAGCCCATGCTTCGCAGCCCCGGCCGCGGAGGCGATCAGCATGGCGCAGGCGCCGTCATTGACGCCGGAGGCATTGCCGGCGGTGACGCTGCCGCCCTCCTTGCGGAACGGCGTCGGCAGCTTGGCCAGCGCTTCCAGCGTCGTCTCCGGCCGCGGATGCTCGTCGGTATCGACGATGATCGGCTCGCCCTTACGGCGCGCGATCGAGACCGGGACGATCTCCTCGGCGAAGCGGCCGGAGGCGATGGCGCGGCCGGCGCGCTGCTGCGAGCGCCAGGCGAAGGCGTCCTGATCGGCGCGGGCGACCTGGAAATCCTGGGCGACGTTCTCCGCCGTCTCCGGCATCGAATCGATGCCGTACTGCGCCTTCATCTTCGGGTTGACGAAGCGCCAGCCGATCGTCGTGTCGAACACCTCGGCGCTGCGGCCGAAGGCCTCTGCCTGCTTGCCCATGACGAAGGGCGCGCGGGTCATGCTCTCGACGCCGCCGGCGATCATGAGCGCCGCCTCGCCCGCCTTGACGGCGCGCGCCGCGATGCCGACCGCATCCATCCCCGACCCGCAGAGGCGGTTGACGGTGCCGCCGGGAATGCCGTCCGGCAGGCCGGCCAGCAGCAGCGCCATGCGGGCGACGTTGCGGTTGTCCTCGCCCGCTTGGTTGGCGCAGCCGAAGATCACGTCCTCGACCGCGTCCCAGTCGACGCCGGCATTGCGATCCTTGAGCGCCTTCAGCGGGATGGCGCCGAGGTCGTCGGCGCGGACCGGCGCCAGCGCCCCGGCATAGCGGCCGATGGGCGTGCGCGCGGCATCGCAGATCAGGGCTTCGGTCATCGGCATTTCCTCCAGTGTCTTGCTATCCCGCGCCTACACCCGGCGGGCGGGCGGGGTAAAGCCCGCGGTCAGTCGAGGGCTGCCAGCACCTGCCCGACGAAGCCATCGACGGCGGCCGGATCCATCCAGCGCCAGACCGCGACGATGCCGGTCGCGGGATCGATCCAGGTGGCGTTGCCGCCGGCGCCGAAGGCGAAGACCGCGTCGGCCGCCGCACTCGGCACCCGCGCGCGCGTCGAGTTCAGCCACCAGAGGAAGCCGTAGCTCGGGTTGAGCGCGCAGGGCGTGACGCTCTCGGCGATCCAGGCTTCGGGGAGCAGCCGTGCCCCACCCCAGGCGCCCTTCTGGAGCATCATCAGCCCGATGCGCGCCTGGTCCTCGGCATGGATGAAGCAGCCGCCGCCCCAATGCCCGCCGCCCGAGACCGACTGCACGCGGCGGCCGCCGACCTCGACCCAGCTCGTGCGGTAGCCCTCCCAGCGCCAGTCGGCGGAAGCGCCGATCGGCCGCATGATCCGCTCGGCAAAGACCTCCGGCAGCGGCCGCCCGAAGCGGTGGAGGAGGGCCAGCGCCAGGCGGTTGACCCGCACGTCGTTGTATTCCCAATGCGTGCCGGGCGCCTGCAACGGCCGCGCCGCGCCTTTCCGGCCCTGCCCTTCGACCGCCAGGTCGCGGCCGCGGTCGATCAATTCGGCCTTGCCGAACAGCGTGCCTTCCCATTCCGAGGTGTTGGTCAGGATGTGCCGCCAGGTGATCGGCGCGTTCTGCGCGCAATCGAACCCGCCGTCGCGCACCGTCTCCCCGATCGGCTCGTCGAGGTCGCGGATCAGGCCGTCGGCCTGGGCGATGCCGGCGAGCAGCGAGAGGTAGGACTTCGCGACCGAGAAGGTCATGTCGACCTGGCGCGTGTCGCCCCAGGAGGCGACCTGCACGCCGTGGCGGGTGATGAGCCCGTTCGGCGCGCCGCGCGGGCTGACGGTGCCCAGGATCTCGTTGTCGGGCGGCCCTTCAAAATAGCCGCCGGCGATATGGGCCGCGATGTCGTTCGGCCAGGGCGTCTCCCGCGACGCCGCGAAGTCGGCTGCGGCGGCGAGCTTGCCTGCGTCGAAGCCATGCGCGGCGGCGGCGGCGCTCGGCCAGGCGACGGGGGATGGCGGCGGCAGGGCGATGCTGGTCATGACGGTCTCGCGGGGACTGGGCCGCGGAGGATGCGGCGGCGCGGCCCGCGGCTCAAGCCGCGATGCCGCCCTGTTCCAGGATGAAGGCGGCGATCTCGGCGACGCCCTGGTTCTCCTTGAGGTTGGTGAACAGGAAGGGGCGCTGGCCGCGCATCTTCCGCGCATCGCGGTCCATGACCGAGAGGTCGGCGCCGACCAGCGGCGCGAGGTCGGTCTTGTTGATGATGAGAAGGTCGCTGCGGGTGATCCCCGGCCCGCCCTTGCGCGGGATCTTGTCGCCGGCCGAGACGTCGATGACGTAGAGCGTGAGATCCGCGAGCTCCGGGCTGAAGGTCGCGGCCAGGTTGTCGCCGCCGCTCTCGATGAACAGCACTTCGAGCTTCGGGAAGCGCTCCACCATCTCGTGCACGGCGGCGAGGTTGATCGAGGCGTCCTCGCGGATCGCGGTGTGCGGGCAGCCGCCGGTCTCGACCCCCATGATCCGCGCCGGCTCCAGCGCGCCGGAGCGGGTCAGGAACTCGGCATCCTCCTTGGTGTAGATGTCGTTGGTGATGGCCGCGATGTCGTGCCCGCCGCGCAGATGCTTGCAGAGCCGGTCGACGAGCGCCGTCTTGCCGGAGCCGACGGGACCGCCGACGCCGACGCGGAATGGTCCGCCCGTCCGATGGCCGGAGCGCGCATCGCGCGCGGAGGGCTGAATCGGCCGGGCCGCTTCGGATGCGTTCATGACCTGAACAGCCTCGTGTATTGCGTCTCGTGACGCAGGGAAAAGAGATCGAGCATCGGCGCCGCGGTGCCGAGCGTGTCGGGATCGGCGGCGAGCGCCGCATCCGTTGCCGCCGCGACGTCCGTCAACAGCGCCGCCGTGGTGCGCTGCCCGTCGGTCTGGCCGAGCGGCACCAGCCGCACGCCGGCGGAGACCAGGTTGGCGGCGAAACCCGCGAGGAAGGCGAAGACCGCCTCCCGCGCCGGAACGCCCGCGAAGCCGCAGGCGGCGCCGAAGGCGACGGCATGGGTCAGGCGCTTCGGATGCCGGGCGCAGAAGGCGTCGAAGCCGGCATCGGGCCAGGCGGCCGCGGTGACGGACGCGAAGGCATTGCCCTGCTGGGTCGCTTCCAGCGCCGTCTCGGCGGTGCCACGCCAGGCGAAGCCGAGCTCGGCGACGGCATCGAGCGCCGCATCGTCGCCCACCGCCGCGAGGGATGCCGCCGCCAGCGCCCCGTCGACGCGCCCGGCGCCATCGCGGAGTGCGGTCCGCACATAGCCCGCGAGCGTCGCCGCATCGTGCACCGCGCCCTCCTCCACCGCCGTCTCCAGCCCGTGGCTGTAGGTATAGGCGCCCACCGGATATGCGGGAGAAGACCAGGCGAGCAGGCGCGCCAGCGCCTCAATGCCCGTGGTCATGGCCGTGGTGGTGATGGTCGTGATCATGGTCGTGCCCGTCATGGTGATGGTGATGGGCGTGGTGGTGATCGGGGTTGCGGTTGTGCTCGCCATAGGCGCCGCCTTCCGGATCGAACGGCGTCTCCACCTTCGCGAGCGTCGCACCGAGCCCCTTCAGCATGGCGACGATGACATGGTCGTCGCGGATCAGGATACGCTCACCCTCGATCTGCGCCGGCAAATGCCGGTTGCCGAGATGCCAGGCGAGCCGCATCAGCTTCTCCGGCGTCTCCGCGGTGACCGCGACCAGCGGCTCCGCCGCGGCGCGGACCAGGATCACCCCGCCGCCTTCCAGCAGCAGCCCATCCCCGTCGCGAAGCGCTGTCGCTTCCTCGAGGTCGAGCAGGAAAGCCAGGCCCTTGGCACCGACATAGCGCCGCCGGCGGCGAAACCGGTCGTCGAAATCGAGGGTGACGGCATCGCGCGCGGTGCGCTCGACCCAATGCCCGGCGCGGAGCACCTGGGTGGCGCGGGGGAGTTCGGCGTCCATCGCGGCCTCTCAGAACAGGAAGTAGCGCTGCGCCATCGGCAGCAGCTTCGCGGGTTCGCAGATCAGCAGTTCGCCGTCGGCGCGGACCTCGTAGGTTTCGGCGTCGACCTCGATCCGCGGCAGGGCGTCGTTCAGGACCATGTCGCGCTTGCTGATGCCGCTGCGGGTGTTCGCCACCGGCAGGATCATGCGCGCGAGCGACAGCCGGTCCGCGACGCCGGCGTCGATCGCCGCCTGCGAGAGGAAGGTGACGGCGGAGGCCGCCATGGCGCGGCCGAAGCCTGCGAACATCGGCCGGTAATGCACCGGCTGCGGCGTCGGGATCGAGGCGTTCGGGTCGCCCATCGGCGCCATCGCGATGCTGCCCGCCTTCAGCACCATCTCCGGCTTCACGCCGAAGAAGGCCGGCGACCAGAGCACCAGGTCGGCGAGCTTGCCGACCTCGACGCTGCCGACCTCGGCCGCGATCCCCTGCGAGATCGCGGGATTGATCGTGTACTTCGCGATGTAGCGGCGGGCGCGGAGATTGTCGTTGTCGCCGCTCTCGCCGGGCAGCCGGCCGCGCTGCACCTTCATCTTGTGCGCGGCCTGCCAGGTGCGGATGATCACCTCGCCGACGCGGCCCATCGCCTGGCTGTCGCTGCTCATCATGCTGATGGCGCCGATGTCGTGCAGGATGTCCTCGGCCGCGATGGTCTCGCGCCGGATGCGGCTCTCGGCGAAGGCCACGTCCTCCGGGATGCGGGGATCGAGGTGGTGGCAGACCATGAGCATGTCGAGATGCTCGTCCACCGTGTTCACGGTGTAGGGCATGGTCGGGTTGGTGCTGCTCGGCAGCACGTTCGGCTCGCCGACCAGGCGCAGGATGTCGGGCGCATGGCCGCCGCCGGCACCTTCGGTGTGGAAGGCCTGGATGGTGCGGCCGCCGATCGCCCGGATCGTCTCCTCGACGAAGCCGCTCTCGTTCAAGGTGTCGGTGTGGATCGCGACCTGGATGTCGAAGCGGTCGGCGACCGCCAGGCAGGTGTCGATCGCCTTCGGCGTGGTGCCCCAATCCTCGTGCAGCTTGAGCCCCGCCGCACCGCCAGCGATCTGCTCCGCAAGCGCTGCCGGCAGCGCCGCATTGCCCTTGCCGAGGAAGCCGAGATTGACCGGCAGGCCCTCGGCGGCCTGCAGCATCCGCGCCATGTGCCACGGCCCGGGCGTCGAGGTGGTGGCCAGGCTGCCATGCGCCGGGCCGGTGCCGCCGCCGAACATGGTGGTGACACCGGACGCGAGCGCTTCCTCGACCTGCTGGGGGCAGATGAAGTGGATATGCACGTCGAGCCCGCCGGCGGTCAGGATGCGGCCTTCGCCGGCGATGATCTCGGTGCCCGGCCCGATCACGATGGTGACGCCGTTCTGGGTGTCCGGATTGCCGGCCTTGCCGATCGCCGCGATCCGCCCGTCCTTCAGCCCGATATCGGCCTTCACCACGCCCCAATGGTCGAGGATGAGCGCGTTGGTGATCACGGTGTCCGCAGCGCCCTCGGCGCGGGTGCGCTGGGACTGGCCCATGCCGTCGCGGATCACCTTGCCGCCGCCGAACTTCACCTCCTCGCCATGGAGGGTGAAGTCGCGCTCGACCTCGATGAAGAGCTCCGTATCGGCGAGGCGCACCTTGTCGCCGACCGTCGGGCCGTACATGCCGGCATAGGCCGAACGCGAAATCCGGGCCGGCATCAGAGGGCGCCCTCGATCGCACCGCGGAAGCCGTGCACGACGCGCGCGCCGCCGATCGGCACCAGCCGCACCAGGCGCGTCTGCCCGGGCTCGAACCTGACCGCGGTGCCGGCCGCGATGTCGAGACGCTGGCCGCGCGCCAGGGCGCGGTCGAAACGCAGCGCCGGGTTCGCTTCGAAGAAATGGTAGTGGCTGCCGACCTGGATCGGCCGGTCGCCGGTATTCGCGACCTCCAGCTCCTGCACCGGCGCACCGGCATTGAGCTCGATCTCGCCGTCAGCGGTGATGACTTCGCCCGGGATCATGCGCAGCCCCTTCTGAATGGAGCGTCCGATTCAGACCTTCGGGCCCTTCGGCCCTTCGGTCATCGGACGCTCAGCGGATCGGATTGTGGACGGTGACGAGCTTGGTGCCGTCGGGGAAGGTCGCTTCCACCTGGATCTCATGGATCATCTCGGGAATTCCCTCCATCACCTGGGCGCGTGTCAGCACGGTGGCACCATCGCGCATCAGCTCCGCGACGCTGCGCCCGTCGCGGGCGCCTTCGACGACGAAATCGGTGATCAGCGCGATCGCCTCCGGATGGTTGAGCACGACGCCGCGCGCCAGGCGCTTCCGCGCCACCTCCGCCGCCATGGCGATCAGCAGCTTGTCCTTCTCGCGGGGCATCAGGTGCATGGCGGCGTCCGGTCCGGGGTCGATGGCATCATCATGTCGCGCGGAGGCTCATGTCGTCCACAGCCGCGGCAGCCGCGGCGGCAGGCCGAGCGCGGCCGCGCGCAGCCGGCAGAGCGCCTCGGCAAGCAAGGCGCGGACCGCGGGCGCGGTGCCGAGCCAGCGCAGCAGCAGCAGGCCGGGCCGCGGCAGGGTCGCGGGGCAGCCCGCCTCCCGCAGCGCCGGCAGCAGCGCCGCCGCATCCTCGTCCACCAGCAGCAGCATCGCCATCGCTTCCGCCCCCCCGAAACCGAAGGGATTCGTCAACGCCGCGTCGCCCTCCAGCGCGATGCCGTCGGCCCAGAGCAGCCGCCCGTCCCGCCGGATGCGCCAGGAGTCGCGCAGGCTGCCACGGGTGAAGGTCTCGCCGCGCGCCGGCCGGCCGAAGACGATCGCCTCCGCGGCGAGCAGCCGCGCCCGTGGCCCGAGCGAGATCTCCATCCGGCGGTCGAAGCGGGCGCCGTCGAACAGGATCGTCTCCTGCGGGATCCATTCGAGCGTCGCGTCGGCGCCTGCGCTCAGGGTGCAGCGCAGCCGGCTCTCCGGCCCGAGGCTGCGATAGACCTTCTCGGCCGCCGGCGTCGCGAGCGTCGCCCGCGCGCCCTCGCCGAGCGTCACCGCGATCCGGAGAGAGTCGCCGCCCGCCAGGCCACCCGCGGTGTTGACGATCGCCGCCGTCAGCGCCTCGTCCGGCTCCGGCACCGGGAACAGGGCGCGGAGCGGCGCCGCCTGGAAGAGGTGGCCGAGCCCGCCGCGGCTGATGCGGATCTCGAGCTGGCCGGCGGCGCGCTGATGCGATGGCGGGTTGGCGGTCGGCGGCACGCGGCGAAGCTGCCACAGCGCGCCGCCGGCGCAAAACGCCGGACGATGAGGCAGGCGGCGCGGCGGCTGCCCAAGCCGCAGGCACCTGGCGCCAAACCGCCGTGCAGGGCGAGGCAACGTCCCCGGCTGGCACAGCGGTTGCACACAATGCCCGCATGCTGGACGACACCGTGCCGCCGCTCCGCGGCCATGCCCTGGACATCGAGGATCTGACGGTCCGCTACGGGCGTTTCACCGCCCTCGACGACGTCTCCCTCTCGATCGAACCGGGCGAGATCCTGGCGCTTCTCGGCCCCTCCGGTTGCGGCAAGACGACGCTGCTCCGGACGGTCGCCGGTTTCGCACGGCAGGCGGCCGGGCAAGTCCGCATCGACGGCGCCGCGGTCGACGCGCTGCCGCCGGAGCGCCGCCAGGTCGGCATCGTCTTCCAGAACTACGCGCTGTTCCCGCACATGACGGTGTTCGAGAACGTCGCCTACGGCATGCGGGCGCGGCGCGCACCGGCCGCGCGCATCCGCGCCCGCGTCGCGACCCTGCTCGAGATGGTGCAGCTGGGCCCGCTCGCCGATCGGCGCCCGGCGCAGCTCTCGGGCGGGCAGCAGCAGCGGGTGGCGCTGGCGCGCGCGCTCGCGATCGAGCCGTCGATCCTGCTGCTCGACGAGCCTTTCGCGGCGCTCGACCGCGCGCTTCGCCTCGACCTCCAGATCGAGATCAAGCGGCTGCAGCGCCAGCTGGGCCTCACCGCCATCCTCGTGACCCACGACCAGGACGAGGCGATGAGCGTCGCCGACCGGATCGCGGTGATGCGCGGCGGCCGCATCGAGCAGCTCGGCACCCCGGTCGAGATCTACGACCGGCCGCAGAGCCTGTTCGTCGCGGGCTTCATCGGCACGATGAACCGCCTGCCCTGCCGGATCGAGGCGGTGGCGGCGGGCGAGGCGCAAGTGAGGCTCGCGGCCGGCGCAACGCTCACCTTGCCGGCGCCGGAGACGGCGCGCGCCGGCGCCGCCGGCATCGTGGTGCTGCGGCCCGAGCAGTTGCTGCTGCACGCGGCGCCGGCACCGGATCGTTTCGCGGTCGAGCAGGCGCTGGCGGTGCCGATCGGCGGCAGCGCCATCCGGGAGCTGCGCGCGGCCGACGGCACCATGCTCCGCATCACCGAACCGCGGTTCGGCGCCATCGGTGCGCTGCCTGGGCCCGCCTGGTGCGGCCCTGCCCCGGGCGCCCGCCCGGCCCTGTTCCAGCAAGAGGATTGACCATGCCGCGCCCGACCGCCTCCCGCCGCGCCGTGCTGCTCGGCGCCGCCGGCCTTGCCGCATCCCTCGCCGCGCCTGGCATCGCCCGCGCCCAGCGCCGCGGCAGCGTCGCGGCCGCCATCTATCCCGGCCCGTGGGAGGAAGCCTTCCGCGACCATGTCGCACCGGCGCTGCTGCGTGCGCACAATGTCGAGCTGGAGATGCAGCCGCTGTTCGCGGTCGACCAGATCGCGAAATTCGCCGGCACCCGCGGCGCGCCGCCCTTCGATGCCTTCGTGCTCGACCCCGGGCCGCGCATCACCGGCATCGATCGCGGCATGTTCGAGCGCTTCGATCCGGCGCGGCTCACGAACAGGGGCCGGATCCCGCCCGCGATGATCGACGAATGGGGGGTCGCGACCGGCGCCCAGGTGGTCGGCATCGCCTACAACCCGCGGAAGCTGCCGCGCCCCACCGGCTGGGCGGACCTGCTGCGCGACCCCTTCGTCTCCCGCCTCGGCATCACCGGCTTCGGCACCACCTTCGGCACCGTCTCCCTGATCGAGATCGCCAAGATCTTCGGCGGCTCGGAGACCGACATCGAGCCGGCGCTGGCGGAGCTCAAGAAGGTGCTGCCGCGGATCGCCGCGGTCGGCGCGCCGGCGGCGATGGCCGGGCTGTTCCAGCAGGGCCAGTGCGACGTGATGTACACCAACACCCAGACGGTCACGACGCTGAAGGACCGCGGCGTCGACATCGAATTCACAGCGCCCGCGACCGGCGCCGTCAGCTTCGTCACCACGCTGCACATCGCCAAGGGCTCGACCGAGATCGACAACGCCTATCGCTACATCGACACCGCGATCGGCGCGCCGGTGCAGCGGGCACTGATGGGATCCCCCTACAATTTCGTCCCCGTGAACCGGGAAGTGCCGCTCGGCCCGGGCCTGCCGATGCGCAGCCTCGACGACATGGCAAGCTTCGTCACCCATGACTGGGCGCGGATCAACCCGCTGCGCGGCGGCTGGATCGAGCGCTTCAACCGGGAGATGGCGCGCTGACCGCCGGTCGCCCCGGTCCCTGGCAGCTCGCGCTGCCGCTCGGCCTCGCCTACCTCGCCTTCTTCCTGGCCCCGTTGTTGATGCTGTTCGCGGTCTCCTTCTACGCCGACGAGCGGATGACGGCATTCGGCCTCGGGCAATGGCAGCGCTTCCTGTTCGACGCCTTCCATTGGAAGGTCGTCGCCGACACGCTGCTGCTCGGCGTGAAAACCGTGCTCGCGACGCTGCTGCTCGGCATCCCGCTCGCGTTGCTCTATCGCGGCGCCTCGCCCGGCTGGCAGCGGGTGCTGCTGTTCGTCGTGATCATGCCGTTGCTCACCAGCGTCGTCGTCCGCACCTTCGCCTGGATCGTGATCCTGGGGCGGGAGGGCGTGGTGAACCGCCTGGTGCTCGACATGGGCCTCGCCGCCGAGCCGCTGCGCCTGTTGCAGACCGAACTCGGCCTCGTCATCGCGCTGACCCAGATCGAGATGCCGCTGCTGCTGCTGCCGCTGCTGTCGGTCATGAGCCGGATCGACCCCAACCTGCTCGACGCCTCCGCCTCGCTCGGCGGCTCGCGCTGGCGGACGCTGTTCCGGGTGCTGCTGCCGCTCTCGGTCCCGGGCCTCGTCGCCGGCTGCACGCTGGTCTTCGCCTCCTCGACCACCGCCTTCATCAGCCAGGGCGTGATCGGCGGCGGCCGGCTGGTCTACCTGCCGGCGATGATCTGGCAGCAGGCGATGGTGGTCGCCAACTGGCCCTTCGCCGCGACGCTGGCGGTCGCTTTGCTGCTCTCGGTGCTGGCGGCGATCGCCGCGATCGCCGCCCTCGGGCGCCTGGCCGGGGGGCGGGTGCATGGGTAGGCAGCGCAGCCTCTCCGATATCCTCTACATCCTGGTGATCGGTGGGCTCGCGGTGCTGGCGCTGCTGATCCTGGTCGGGCCGGTGGTGATCGTGCTGCTGACCTCGCTGACCGACAGCCGCTCCATCCGCTTCCCGCCGCAGGGCCTCTCCTTCCGCTGGTACGAGTTGCTGATGGACGGCGTGCGATCCCGCCAGATCCACCGTGCGGCCGGCAACACGCTGGAGGTGGCGGTGGCGGCCGCACTCGCCGCCTCGGTCTTCGGCACCGCGGCGGCACTCGGGCTCGCCGGCGCCCGCGGCCGGCTGGCCCGCATCGCAGACACCTTCTTCCTCTCGCCGCTGGTGCTGCCCGGCCTCGCCTTCGGGCTGGCGGCGCTGATGTACTTCACGCTGATCGGCTTCCGGCCTTCGCTGGAGCTGATCGCCCTCGGCCATGCGATCGTGCTGGTGCCCTTCGTGCTGCGCACCGTCGGCGCCTCGCTGACGCAGCTCGACCCGGCGCTCCTTGAATGCTCGCGCAGCCTCGGCGCCGGGCCGCTCACGACCTTCCGCCGCGTCACCCTGCCGCTGATCGCGCCCGGGATCGCGGCCGGCGCCTTCCTGGCCTTCATGGGCTCGGTCGACCAGGTGCCGGTCTCCCTCTTCCTCTCCTCGGCGCGGACGGACATGCTGCCGATCCGCATGTGGGGCATGATGGAGAGCACGCTCGACGTCCGCGTCGCCGCCGTCTCCGGCACGCTCGTCGTCGCGGTGTTCCTGCTGATGCTGCTGATGGAACGGCTGACCGGCCTGACCCGCCGGATGAGGGGATGATGCGCCTGATCCTGGAACCGCTGACCACCGAGGCCTTCGCGCCCTATGGCGACGTGCTCGCGGCACCCGCCGAACCCGGCCGGACCTATATCGACGCCGGCTTCCGCAGCCTGCGGCCGGAGGCGCGGCCGAGCCTGTCCTTCACGCGGAAGGCGCCGTCGGCGCTGCCCGTCGCCTCCCACCTCATGGAGCGGCACGAATTCTCCGCCCAGTCCTTCATCCCGATGGATGGCGGCGTCTGCATCGTGGTGGTCGCACCGCATGCCGAAGCGGGCGGCCCGGATATGGCGCGCGCCCGCGCCTTCCTCTCGGCCCCCGGCCAGGGCGTCACCTATGCGCCCGATGTCTGGCACCATCCCTTCACCGTGCTGGATCGTCCGGCCTGCTACGCCGTCGCGATGTGGCTCGACGGCACCACGGGCGACGAGGAGTTCGTGACCGTGCCGGACTTCACCATCGATCGCTGAGGAACGCCCCATGACCTACGAGGTGAAGCGCGACTTCGTCGGCTACGGCCGCAACCCGCCCGATCCGCAATGGCCGGGCGGTGCGAAGCTCGCGGTCAATTTCGTGATGAACTACGAGGAGGGGTCGGAGCCGTCCTACGAGCTCGGCGACGGCGTCACCGAGAACGGGCTGACCGAGGCGCATGGCCTGAACCAGGTGAAGTCAGGCCGCGACCTGGCCGCCGAGGGCATGTTCGAATACGGCAGCCGCGTCGGCTTCTGGCGCCTGCACGACCTGTTTGTCGAACGCGGCCTGCCGATGACGGTGTTCGGCTGCGCACTCGCACTCGAGCGCAACCCGGAAGCCGCGGCGGCGATCCGCGCCGCCGGCTACGACGTCTGCTGCCATGGCTGGCGGTGGATAAAACATTTCGAGCTGCCGGAGGCGGAGGAGCGCGAGCACATCCGCCGCGCGGTCGAGAGCCTGAAGGCGACCGTCGGCCATCGGCCCGATGGCTGGTATTGCCGCTATGGCCCTTCGGTGAACACCCGCCGCCTCGTCGTCGAGGAAGGCGGCTTCCTCTACGACAGCGACTACTACGGCGACGAGCTGCCCTTCTGGGTGACCGTCGAAGGCCGCGGCCAGCTCGTGATTCCCTATTCGCTCACCAACAATGACGGAAAGTATGCCGGCTGGATGGGCACCTCCGACCAGTGGTTCGGCTTCGTGCGCGACGCCTTCGACATGCTGCTCGAGGAAGGGCGGCGCGGCCGGCCGAAGATGATGTCGATCGGGTTGCACATGCGACTGATCGGCCATCCGGCACGCGCGATGGGGCTCAAGCGGCTGCTGGACCACATCGCGGGTGAGAAGGATGCGTGGATCTGCCGCCGCGCGGAGATCGCACGTCACTGGCGGGCAGCGCACCCTTATTCAGGCGCCGGATTGAATGAATAGTCGTTGCATGCTGCGCCGCCGCAGGCTTCGATGCGGCACGCAGATGAGGGGGCTTCCATGACGGCGATCGGTCGGCGCGGCATTCTGGCAGGGGCGGCGGTGCTCGCGACGCCCGGCCTGGTACGCGCCCAGGGCGAGGCGATCCGCATCGGCGAGATCAACTCCTACACCGCGCAGCCGGCCTTCCTGGCCCCCTATCGCAATGCCTGGGTGCTGGCGGTGGAGCAGGTCAATGCGGCGGGCGGCATCAACGGCCGCCGGCTGGAGACGGTGTTCCGCGACGATGCCGGCCGGCCCGAGGATGCGGTGCGCCACGCCGGCGAGCTCGTCAACGCCGAGCGCGTGCACCTGCTCTCGGGCGGGTTCCTGTCGAATGTCGGGCTCGCGATCGCCGATTTCGCGAAGCAGAACCGCCGCCTGTTCGTCGCCTCCGAGCCGCTGACCGATGCGCTCGTCTGGGCGCAGGGCAACCGCTACACGTTTCGTCTGCGTCCTTCGACTTACATGCAGGCGGCGATGCTGGTGGAGGAAGCGGCGAAGCTGCCGGCGCGGCGCTGGGCGACGGTGGCACCCAACTACGAATACGGGCAGAGCGCGGTGCGCTGGTTCAAGGAGCTGCTGACCCGCGCCAAGCCGGACGTGCAGTTCGTCGGCGAGCAGTTCCCCGCCCTCGGCCGCATCGATGCCGGCGCCACCGTGCAGGCGCTGGCCAGCACGACGCCAGAAGCGATCTTCAACGTGACCTTCGGCGCCGACCTCACGAACTTCGTCCGCCAGGGCAATACGCGCGGGTTGTTCGAGCGCCGGCGCGTCGTCTCCATGCTGACCGGGGAGCCGGAATACCTGCTGCCGCTCGGCGACGAGGCGCCGGAGAACTGGATCGTCACCGGCTATCCGTGGGAAGACCTGAACACCCCGGGCCACGTCGCCTTCCGCGACGCCTATCGCGGTCGGTGGAACGAGGCGCCGCGCCTGGGCTCCGTCGTCGCCTACGACACCGTCTCGGCGATCGCGGCGATGCTGCGCAAGACGGCCGCGAATACCGAGACGGAGGCGATGGTGGACGCGATGCGCGGCCTCAGCTTCCCGACCGCCTTCGGCACCGGCGACGTCACCTTCCGCGCGATCGACCACCAGTCGACGCTCGGCGCCTATATCGGCCGCACCGCGGTCCGCGGCGGCCGCGGCACCATGGTCGATTGGCGCTATGCCGACGGCACCCAGTATCTGCCATCGGATGAGGTGGTGCGGAGCCTGCGTCCGCAGGGATGATGGAAGACCTGCTGATCCAGGCCCTCAACGGCCTGGCGAGCGCGTCGTCGCTGTTCCTCGTGGCCTCCGGGCTGACGGTCATCTTCGGGGTCAGCCGCATCGTCAACTTCGCCCATGGCAGCTTCTACATGCTGGGCGCCTATCTGGGCTGGACGCTGGTCACCCGACTGCCCGAAGGGCTTGCCGGCACTTCGCTAGGCTTCTGGGGCGGCGTGCTGCTGGCGGCCTTCATCGTCGGCCTGATCGGCATGGCGATCGAGTTCCTGCTGCTGCGGCGCATCTACGGCTCGCCGGAGCTGTTCCAGCTGCTCGCGACCTTCGGCGTGGTGCTGGTGGTGCAGGACCTGGCGCTGATGGCCTGGGGGCCGCAGGACCTGCTCGGGCCGCGCGCGCCGCTGCTCCGCGGCAGCACGGAGCTGCTGGGCCTGCGCTTCCCGCGCTACGAGCTGTTCCTGATCTGCGTCGGCCCGGTCGTGCTCGGGCTGCTGTGGCTGCTGTTCCACCGCACCCGCTGGGGAAGGCTGGTGCGCGCCGCAACCCAGGACCGGGAGATGGTGAGTGCGCTCGGCATCGACCAGCGGCGGCTGTTCACCGGGGTGTTCTTCCTGGGCTCGCTGCTGGCCGGCCTCGGCGGCGCGCTGCAATTGCCGCGCGAGAGCGTCAACCTGCACATGGATCTCGCCATCATCACCGAAGCCTTCGTCGTCGTGGTGGTGGGCGGGCTCGGCTCGCTCGGCGGCGCGTTCCTCGCCGCACTGCTGATCGGGGAGCTGCACGCCTTCGGCATCCTGGTGCTGCCCAAGATCACGCTGGTGCTGGTCTTCCTGGTGATGGCGGTGGTGCTGGTGGTGCGCCCGCACGGGCTGCTCGGCCGCGCTTCGGCGCCGCCGCGCGGGGCGGCCGCCGCACCCGACCCGCCGATCGGGCCGACGCCGAAGCCGCTCGTCGTCGCGGGCCTCGTCGCTCTGGCGCTGCTGATCGTGCTGCCGCCCTTCCTGCCGGAATACGAGGTCTCGATCCTGATCGACCTCGCGGTCTTCGTGCTCTTCGCCGCCAGCCTGCACTTCATCATGGGGCCAGGCGGCATGGCGAGCTTCGGGCATGCCGCCTATTTCGGCGCCGGCGCCTATGGCGCGGCGCTGCTCGTCAAGCATTTCGCGGCGCCGATGGTAGTGGGCCTGGCCGCGGCGCCGTTCGCGGCCGGGCTCATGGGCCTCGCCTTCGGGTGGTTCTGCGTGCGGCTCTCCGGCGTCTACGCCGCCATGCTGACGCTCGCCTTCGCGCAGATCGCGTGGTCGGTGGCCTTCCAATGGGTGGAGGTCACCGGCGGCGACAACGGCATTTTGGGGGTCTGGCCGGCAGCCTGGGCCAGATCCAAGCTCGCCTATTTCTACCTGACGTTGGCGCTCTGCCTCGGCGGCACGCTGCTGTTGCGGCGGGTGGTGCGCGCGCCCTTCGGCATGGCGCTCCGCGCGCAGCGGGATTCGGCGCTGCGGGCGGAGGCGATCGGCATCGACGGCTTCCGCATCCGCTGGTTCGCCTTCGGGATCGCGGCGGTGATGGCGGGCGTCGCCGGCGGCCTGTTCGCCTATGCCAAGGGCAGCGTCTTCCCGACCTATCTCGCGATCTCGCGCAGCGTCGATGCGCTGCTGATGGTGCTGCTCGGCGGCGTGCAGACGCTGACCGGGCCGATCCTCGGCGCCATCGGCTTCGCCGGGCTGCAGGAGCAGCTGATGCGCGCGACCGATCTCTGGCGCCTGATCATGGGCGGTATCATCCTGGCCCTCGTGCTGTTCTTCCCGCAGGGCCTCGCCGGTGCGGCGCGCCGCCTCTACAAAGGGCGCCGCGGATGACCGAAGCGGTGCTGCAGGTCGAGGGCCTGGAAAAATCATTCGGCGGCGTGCGCGCGGTGCAGGGCGTCGACTTCGCGGTCGCGGCCGGGGAGATGCTGGCGCTGATCGGCCCGAACGGTGCCGGCAAGAGCACCTGCTTCAACATGCTGAACGGCCAGCTCCGCCCCGATGCCGGCCGGGTGCGGCTGCTCGGGCGCGACATCACCGGCATGGCGCCGCGCCGCGTCTGGCGGCTCGGCGTCGGGCGCACCTTCCAGATCACCGCCACCTTCGGCTCCATGACGGTGCGGGAGAACGTGCAGATGGCGCTGCTGTCGCATGCCGGGCACCTGCTGCGCGCCTGGCGGCCGGCAACCGCCGCCTTCGTGGCCGAGGCCGATGCGCTGCTCGCCCGCGTCGACATGGCGGAGCAGGCCGGGCGCACCGCCGCGGTGCTCGCCTATGGCGACCTCAAGCGGCTGGAGCTCGCGATCGCGCTCGCCAATGCGCCGCGGCTGCTGCTGATGGACGAGCCGACCGCCGGCATGGCGCCGCGGGAGCGGGTCGCGCTGATGCAGCTCACCGCCGGCATAGCGCGCGAGCGCGGCATCGCGGTGCTGTTCACGGAGCACGACATGGACGTGGTCTTCGCCGAGGCCGACCGCATCATCGTGCTCGACCGCGGCAAGCTGATCGCGGAAGGGGCGCCCACCGCGGTGCGCGCCGATCCGCAGGTGCAGGCGGTCTATCTCGGCGCCGGCCTGGTGCACGCCTGATGCTGCAGGTCGCGGGGCTTTCGGCGCATTACGGGCGCGCGCATATCCTGGACGATGTCGGCTTCGAGGTCGCGGCCGGGGAAGTGGTGGTGCTGCTCGGCCGCAACGGCGCCGGCAAGAGCACGACGATGAAGGCGATCATGGGCCTGGTGCCGCCCACCGGCGGCAGCGTGTTGTTCCAGGGGCAGGAGGTCGCCGGCCGCCCGCCCTTCCGCATCGCCCGCGCGGGCCTCGGCTACGTGCCGGAGGAGCGGCGCATCTTCACCGACCTGACGGTCACCGAAAACCTCGAGGTCGGGCGCCAGGCGCCGCGCGACGGTCTCGCTCCCTGGAATCCGGCGCGCCTGTTCGAGCTGTTCCCGAGCCTCGGCGCCATGCGCGACCGGCCGGGCGGGCGCATGAGCGGCGGCGAGCAGCAGATGCTGACCATCGCGCGGACCCTGATGGGCAACCCGCGGCTGGTGCTGCTCGACGAACCCTCGGAGGGGCTGGCGCCAGTGATCATCGAACGCATGGTCCACGCGATCCAGGCGCTGAAGGCGGAGGGCCTGGCGATCCTGCTGTCGGAGCAGAACCTGCATTTCGCGCGCCTGGTCTCCGACCGCGCGGTGATCATCGAGAAGGGCCGGATCCGCTGGTCGGGCACCCTCGCCGCGCTGATGGACGCGCCCGAGGTGCGGGAGCAGTACCTCTCCGTCTGATCCGTGCCATACAGGCGCCGTCCGAAGGAGGGCGAGGGCCATGTTCTCAGTTGGGCAGCGTGTCTACCACCGGGATGGCCGCCGCAGCGGCAGGGTCCTGGACCAGGACGGCGACAGGGTCTTCATCGAGCAGGACAATGGCGCCGAGCTCGATTTCAAGGCCAGCGACCTGAGCGCCACGCCGCCCGACGACCCGAAGGCGAGCGCGGCCGCGGATCCGATGTCCCAGCCCGTGCTCGCGCGGCCCCTGACGGCGGCCAGTATCACGCCCGAGCATGTCCGGGTGCTGGGCATCATCCCGCCGCGCATCGTGCAGGCCGTCGCCGCGCTGTTCGAGCGCCGGCCCGGCGCCGGCCGCTTCAGCGGGCTCGACGTCGCTTCGAAGCTGAACGTCATCGCCGAGATCACCGCCATCCCCTACCGCACCATGCACGCCTACAGCGACCGCCCGGGCGAGCTGGGGCTGATGATGGGCAAGGGGCTGGCGGATGCGCAGGCCCAGGCCGGCGCCCGGAAGATCAAGGGCTGAGGGTTCGGACTGTCGAAGGAGCCCGCCTACTCCGCCAGCCTAAAGTCGCAATTCCACCCCCGGGGATCACCATGGGCCAGGAGCCTGCCCTGTTCGCAAAGGGCGGCGAGCCGACTCCTCAGCATGACGTCTTCGACCTGGACATAGGGCTCCCTATTGCACCTCATGGTGTCGCCGACGATCAGTGCAGATCTGCGCCACTTCTTGGTCGCCTGCTTCAGAAGCCACGCATCGAAGACATCCGCAGGTGCCGATGCGAGACCTGCCTCCGTGACGATACGGAACGGCGCATTCTCGGATTGCAGCCGGCGCCAGCGCTGCGCCGCGTCTTCCCGGTCCTCGCGCGTCATCGCGCGTTCCGTGCCGAAAAGCGAAGCAATCTCCTCCACGGTCATGTGCGCGACGGCCCCTATCGGCGGCGATAATTCCGGTTCGCTGCCAGGCCGGATGAAGGGTATCCGCAACCCGGTGACGTCGATGATGTCGTATGGGTGGTCGCCGAGCCGGTCCGCCAGCGCCAGGAAGAAGGCGTGCTCGGAGGCGCTGTGACGTCCGAACCAGACGATGAGCCGGTCGGGGGTCGACGCAACCTGCCGCCAGAAATCGTCGATATCGATGTCGCTCTCATCCTGCACCGACGCCCACCAGCGCGCCCGCTGCGAACCATCCTCGGAATCGATGGGGCCGCAGCTGAGGTCGTCCTGGAAGCCGAGCACCCGATCGGTGCCTCCGCTCGAACGAACCGCTGCGCGCAGCCTCCAGGCAGCCAAATGGCCAGGCACGACATGCAGCACGCCGCTGCGCCACTTCTGCGTCCCGTCGGCCTTCACATCCCGCCTGAGATAGTCGGTCTGGGAAAGCGTGCGATGGACGAGGAGCCGTTCGTCCGACCGCAGCAGGTGATAGAGGGTGGCTTGCCTGGGTGGCCAATGGGCGGCGAAGCGGACGCCGTCCTCGCCATGGTGCAGATCCCGGATGTCGGCCAACGCGCCGGTGGGATTGTCGATGGCACGGATGACGAGGAGCCCGTCGACAATCTCGATCTCGATCGTCGCCGTCCTGGGCCATACGTCTTCGGTAATCCAACGCCCGACGAAATCCTCTCTCGGCATACCCTCGATCCCCCTAATCCGGCAGCCTCACCTCGCAACGCCACCCCCGGGGATCACCATGGGCCAGGAGCCTGCCCTGTTCGCAAAGGGCGGCGAGCCGGCGCCTCAGCATGACGTCCCCAGACTGGAGGTATGGCTCCGGGTCCAGCAACATGGTGTCGGAAACGACCCGCAGAGATGCGCGCCAATCCTTGGTCGCCTGCTTCAGAAGCTCCGCATCGAAGACATCCGCAGGTGCCGATGCGAGACCTGCATCCGTGACGATACGGAACGGCGCATTCTCGGATTTCAGCCGGCGCCAGCGCTGCGCGGCGGCTTCACGGTCCTCGCGCGTCATCGCGCGTTCCGTGCCGAAAAGCGAAGCAAGCGCTTCCTCGCTCATGCGGGCGACGGCCCCTATCGGCCGCGACGATTCCGGTTCGCTGCCGGGCCGCAGCACGGGTATCCGCAACCCGGTGACGTCGATGATATCGTAGGGGCGGTCGCCGAGCCGATCCGCCAGCGCCAGGAAGAAGGCGTGCTCGGAGGCGCTGTGGCGTGCGAACCAGACGATGAGCCGATCGGGGGTCGACGCAACCTGCCCCCAGAAATCATTGATATCGCTATCGATGTCGGGTTCATCGTAGACCGATGCCCACCAGCGCGCCCGCTGCGAACCATCCTCGGAATCGATGGGGCCGCAGCCGAGGTCGTCCCAGAAGCCGAGCACCCGATCGGTGCGTCCGCTCGAACGAACCGCCGCGCGCAGCGCCCCGGCGGCCGAGAGGCTAGGCGCGATGTGCAGCACGCCGCTGCACCATTTCTGCGTCCCGTCTGCGTTCACATCCCGCCTGAGATGCTCGGTCTCGGAAAACCTGCGATGGACGACGAGCCGGTCGCCGGACCGTAGCAGGCGATAGAGGGTGGCTTGCCTCGATAGCCAATGAGCGGCGAAACGGACCTCGTCCTCCCCATATTGCAGATCTTGAGTATCGGCCAACTCGCCATCGGAGTCGTCGATGACACGGACGACGAGGAGCCCATCGACGATCTCGACCTCGATCGTTTCTATTTCTTTCCAACTACTTCCGGCAATCCAGCGACCGACAAAATCCTCCCTCGGCATGCTCTTGATCCCGCTGTTGTCGTCCCCCGAAAATCGGACAGGTCAAGTTGCCCGCATAGCACGGATGAATTGCGTGGGGGCCTGTATCCCAGGGGAAATGGGGCGGAGCTTATTGTCGTGGATGCACCAGGTGGACAATGGGCGGAGCGCAGTCCGGGCGCCGCCGGCGGAGGCGGACATAGCCGTGCTTGGAACGCCTCGGCCATGCCATTGCTTCGTGGGCTTCGAGCGGTACCGGCTTCGACAGCAGCCGATGGTCCGGGCGAAGTCCTTGTATTGCGGGCGACATAGGGCCTCAGTGCAGTGGCTATCCAGAGCTGATGGAAGGCATGCAAGCCATCATCAAGAAAGGGCGCACGCTATTCAGGCACTCTCACCGCCCTGATGGACGCGGCCGAAGTGCGGGAGCAGTATCTGGCAGTCTGATTGCGGTCCTTGATCGGAAGGAGCCGAGGATGAACCGCAGGGCCATCCGCCACGGGCTGGCTGTGCTCGCCTGGATCCTGACGTCGCAGGCGGGCGCCTTCGCCAGGTGCGCGCCGGCAAGGGACGCGGACCTCGTCGCGGCGGGCGGTGCGATCGTATCGGGCCGGATCGTCGCCGTGGAAGGGCCGATGCCGGGCGCAGGCGACGGCTTCTTCGAACAGGCCCGCTTCGAAGTCACCGAACGCAGGGCGGGATCGGCGCCGGGCATCGTCCGGCTGCAGGCCGTGCAGGCCGGGCTTTACACCATCCGCTTCTCCGTCGGTGCCGGCGCGACCTTCGCCATCCGGAATCCGCATGGACTGTCCGGGGTGACGATGTGCGATGCGCGCGGGCCGTGACGCCGCGTCAGGGCGTGATCAAGCATCCCTCTCCACCGCCGACAAGCCGCACCTCATCGCCGATCGCCAGCATCGTCGCGACGATCAGCCCGTCTCGCCGCAACCTTGCGGCGACCGCGGCGCCGGCCTCCAGCGCCTGAACCACCAGCGATGCCGGCAATTGGCCGACGCCGGTCGTGACCAGGATGTCGCCGAGGTCGCTGTCGGGATCGAGGCTGCGGGCCGGGCTGCGCCGGATCGCGGGGTGATCGGCATCGACGGCATTGGCGATGATGGTCGCCGCCGCATCGGCATCGGCCGCGCGCGCCGCCAGCACCGTCACGGCGTCGGCAATCCCGCGGGAGAAGCTGCGGCCGGGCCAGCCGCTGGTCGCGATGCCGCGCACCGGCATTGCATGCGTCACCGTCACCTGCCCCTCCGGCGCGGCATGCGCGAGCGAGCGCACCAGCCCGACGCGCAGCGCCTCCCCGTCCGCCAGGTGGATCGCGATATCGCCGCCATTGTTGACATGCGCGCGGCGGATCGCGGGATCGGTCGCGATCGCGGCCAGCACATGCTCGGCGACCGCGCCGGCGACGGCCGCCATCGGCGTGATGAACTCCGCCGCATGTGGGCGCACCGCCTCCGCCATGCGGCGCGCGACCGGATGGCGGAGCGGCGCGGCATCGACCGGCGCGCGCAACGCCGGCAGCTCCTCCGCCAGCGCCGCGATCAGCCCGTCGAAGGCCGCAGCCGCGCGCGCATAGGCCGCGCGTCGCGCCGGCTCCGGCGCGTCGACGCCGATGACGAGGTCGCTCGGCCCGTCCTGCAAATGCAGGCGGCCGTCGGGGAGGATCAGGGCCTGGGCCAGGGGTTCTCCGGATGGATGGCCTCGCGCCGCGCCGCCTCGCCGTGCTCGGCCAGCAACCGCGGCAGCGGGATCGCCTGGTCCACATGGCCGCCGAGTGCGGCGTAGTGGTCAGCGCGGAGGGTGAACTCGATCGGCGCCACCAGCGCCGGCGTCGGCACGTAGCCGAAGGCGCGCTCCGGCAGGCGCAACACGTCGGCCATGATGGTGATGCCGCCGCCGGGCCAGAGCGTGCAGGGCGCACCGCCCATCGTCACCCGGACCAGCGAATCGCGGACACCACGCGTGAGCAGGATCGGGTTCTCGGTGACGCCGGCGCGGAGCGAGCCGCCGGCGCCCGCCATGAACAGGATGGAGGTCAGCGCCGGCTCGCAATTCTCGCCGATGCGCGCGACGGTCGCGGCGACGGCCGCCGGCATCGGCTGCACCACCGGGCGCAGCGCCTCGTCCAGCACGCAGTAGAGCGCATCCTCCCCCGTCGTGCTGGTCAGCAGCAGCCGGAGCCCGGGCCAGGCGAGCTTCGGGTCGATCGCCTCGATGATCGACAGCGGGTCGCTGATGTCGGTGCCGCCCCAGCCGGTACCGGGATGCGCCACCTGGAAGTAGCGCCCGGGGGTGGAGCGGCGGCCGCGCACCCGCACGCCCGCCCGCCGCATGCCGAGGCAGGCGCCGGCCTGGTGCTCGCTCAGGACGCCGGTGATGTGGTCGTCGACCACGATCACCTCGTCCACATGCCCCTGCCATTGCCGGGCGAAGATGCCGACGGTCGCACTCCCGCAGCCGACGCGCATCCGCTCCTCCGGTCGGCCGTTTACGATCGGCGCGGCGCCGGCCTGGAGCATGAGCGTCGCGCCGCCGTCGATGGTCACCTCGATCGCCTGCTTGTCGCAAAGCGCGAGCATGGCAGCGCAGGTGACGCTGCCTTCCTTCTTCGATCCGCCCGTGAGGTGCCGGACGCCGCCCAAGCTCAGCATCTGGCTGCCGTATTCGGCGGTCGTCACATGGCCGATCTGCTCGCCCTGGTGCCGCACCGCCGCGGTCTCCGGGCCGAGATGCCGGTCGGTGTCGATCTTCACCTTGAGGCCGCAATAGCTGAAGATGCCCTCGGTCACGACGGTGACGGTGTCGACGCCCGCATGCTCGGTCGCGACGATGAAGGGCGCCGGCTTGTAGTCGGGATAGGTGGTGCCGGCGCCGATCGCGGTGACGAAGGTGTCCGGCGCCAGGCTGCCGGCCCAATCCTCGGCGCCGACGGCGAAGGGCACCAGCGCGCTTCCCGCTTCCTGCGCGCGGGTCACCAGCACCAGCGGATCGGTGCGCACCAGCGCGCCGTTCTCGTTCGCGTAGCGGGAGCAGGCGCCGCTGCGGCCGGGGCGGATGCGGCAGAGCACCGGACACGCATCGCAGCGCACGATGCCGTCCGCCTCCCGCGCGCCGAACAGGCTGGTGCGGTCGCTCATCGGCCCGCTTCCGGCCGCCGGAGCGCTTCCTGCATGCTTCGCGGCCGCAGCCAGCGTCCCATGACCCGTCTCGATCGTTGTCAGACTAACGATTCTAGGGGAGCACGGCACCGGGTTCAACGGCAATCGTCATCCAAGCCGGCGGAGCAGTGCCACCAGCCGCGCCTGCTCCTCCCGGGAGAGCGGCGCGAGCGTCGCGGCGGTGACCGCCCGGGCGCGCTCGACCAGGCCCGGCAGGTCGCGGCGCGCCGCCGGCGTCAGCACGATGCGGAGCAGCCTTGCATCCTCGGCGTCGCGCTCCCGGGTGACGTAGCCGCGCGCCTCCAGCCGGGCGACCACGCCCTTCACGGTCGGCGGATCCATGGCCAGCAGCCGGCCGAGCAGGTTCTGCGACAGCGGCCCCTGCCGCCACAGCGTGAACAGCGCCGCGAACTGCATGGCGGTCGGCTGGTCATCGCCGAAGATGCCCTGGAACAGCGCCAGGTGCCGCTGCTGGGCGCGGCGCAGCAGGTGCCCGGCCTGATCCTCCAGCACGTAATCCTCGGTCGGTTCCGGCCGGCTGCGCCGCGGCATCCCGGGCTCTCCTCGTCCTCTATTTCGTTTCTAGGCTCACGACCCCGACCGGCGCTAGGCTCCGTTTGGCAACCAGGGGAGCAGGGCGATGGCAGTCGAGGCGGCAAGCGGCGTGGCGCCGGGCAGCACCATCATCCGCAACATCGGGCTGCTGCTCTCGGGCGACCTCGCCGCACCGGTGCTGTCCGCGGACGCCATCCTGGTCACCGATGGCCGGATCGCGGCGATCGGCCGGGCGCAGGACCTGCCGGACGCGCCGGGCGCGGCGGTGATCGACGCGCGCGGCGGCGCGGTGGCGCCCGGGCTGATCGACAGCCATGTCCACCCGGTCTTCGGCGACTGGACGCCGCGGCAGAACCAGCTCGGCTGGGTCGAGAGTTTTTTGCATGGCGGCGTCACCACCATGATCTCGGCCGGCGAGGTCCACCTCCCCGGGCGGCCGAAGGACATCGTGGGATTGAAGGCGCTGGCGATCGCGGCGCAGCGGAGTTTTGCGAATGCCCGGCCGGCCGGCGTCAAGGTGCTGGCCGGCGCGCCGGTGCTGGAGAAGGGCATGGTCGAGAGCGACTTCGCCGAGCTCGCGGCCGCCGGCGTGACGCTGTTGGGCGAGGTCGGGCTCGGCTCGGTCAAGGCCGGCTACGAAGCGCGCGAGATGGTCGCCTGGGCGCGCAAGCACGGCATCCAGAGCACCATCCACACCGGCGGCCCCTCGATCCCCGGCAGCGGGCTGATCGACAAGGACACGGTGCTGGAGGCGGATGCCGACATCATCGGCCACATCAATGGCGGCCACACCGCGCTGCCGGAGGCGCATGTCTGCGAGCTCTGCGAGCGCAGCAGCCGCGCGATCGAGCTGGTGCACAACGGCAATGAGCGGGTGGCGGTCGCGGCCGCCCAGGCGGCGCGCGACCTCGGCCAGCTGCACCGCGTCATCCTCGGCACCGACAGCCCGGCGGGCTCGGGGGTGCAGCCGCTCGGCATCCTGCGCATGGTCTCGCTCCTGGCCTCGCTCGGCGGCATCCGGCCGGAGCTCGCTTTCTGCATGGCGACCGGCAACACGGCGCGGCTCCGCGGCCTCGATTCCGGCGTCATCGAAGTGGGGCGCGCCGCCGACCTGGTCTTCCTCGACCGCGCCCAGCACAGCGCCGGGCGCGACCTGCTGCATTCGGTCGAGCTCGGCGACATCCCCGGGATCGGCATGGTGATGATCGACGGCGCCATCCGCGCCGGCCGCAGCCGCAACACCCCGCCCGCCGAGCGGGTCCCCGAGCTGCTCGGGCACTGAAGGAGCTTCCCGCCATGACCGCCGTGATCCGCAAGCTCGTGGTGCTGCTGGACGAGACGCAACGCGAGATGGGGCGCGCCGTCGTGCCGCCGATCCGCCGCGCGGTCGCCGGCGCCGTCATCGAAAACCCCTTCGCCGGGCGCTATGTCGAGGACCTGGCGGAGCTGATCGCGGCCGGGGAGGAATTGGGCGGGCTGCTGGCGGAGCGCTGCGTCGCCGCCCTCGGCATTGCGGGCCCGGACGCGCAGTCCTACGGCAAGGCCGCGATCGTCGGCGAAGCCGGCGAATTGGAGCATGCGGCGGCGCTGCTGCACCCGAAGATGGGGGCGCCGATCCGCCGGGTGCTCGGCACCGGGGCGGCGCTGATCCCGTCGGCCAAGAAATCGGGCGGGCCGGGCTGCGCGATCGACGTGCCGCTCGGCCACAAGGACGCGGCCTTCGTGCGCAGCCATTTCGACGCCATCGAGGCGCGGATCGCCGATGCCCCGCGCGCGGCGGAGATCGCGGTCTTCGTCGCCATCACCACCGGCGGCCGGCCCCTGCCCCGCATCGGCGGGCTGGCGGCCGACGCGATCGAGGGCAATGATGGGCTTCGTTGATCCTTCGGGAGCCCGCCATGACCGATGCCGCCATCGCCGGCCATATCGCCATCGTCTCCGACGCCATCTGCCCCTGGTGCTGGATCGGCAAGCGCCATGCCGACCGGGCGCTGGCGATGCTGGCGGAAGAAGGGCTGCATTTCCGCCGAAGCTGGCTGCCCTATCAGCTCAACCCTGATCTGCCGCCGGAGGGCGTCGACCGGGACCAGTACCGGGCGTGGAAATTCGGCTCGCTGGAGCAGTCGCGCCGGCGCGACGCGGAGGTGGCGGAAGCGGGCGCCGCGGCCGGGCTGACCTTCCGGCACGACCTGATGCGGCGCACCCCGAACACGCTGGCGGCGCACCGGCTGGTGCGGCTCGCGGGCGAGGTCGGGCAGCAGGACGCCACCCTCGAGGCGATCTTCCGCGCCTATTTCCAGGAGGGCATCGATGTCGGGGAGACGGCGGCGCTCGCCGCCCTCGGCCGTGACGCCGGCCTGCCGGAGGCGACGATCGCCGATTTCGAGGCCGGCGAGACCGGGCGGGACGCGGTGCTGGCCGAGGATGCGGCGCTCCGCGGTGCCGGCCTCTCCGGCGTGCCGAGCTTCCTGATGGACCGCCACTTCCTGTTCTCCGGTGCGATGCCGGCCGAGCGGATGGCCGCCGCCTTCCGCCAGGCGCACCAGGTGCTGGCGGAACGCGCCGCCGCCGCCGCGTGAACCCCTACGCGCCACCGAACCAGAGCAGTACCTCGACCACCGCCCAGGCGAGCACCAGGCCCCAGGCGAAGTCCCGCATCGCGGCGCGAACCGCCGAAGGGCGAGGCTGCCTCGCCCGGACCCGGGGCCGCATCGGTCGCGGCGGGATGGCGATGTCATCCCCCCAGAGGCTGGCGTGCCCGGCGAGGCCTTGGCGCGCATCCAGCAGATGACGGGGCAGGTCGGGGTCGAAGCGGCTCATGCACGGATAAGAACAAATCAGGAACTCGGAAGCAAGCGAAAAAGTGTCCCCGCGCTTGTGGCCGGATGTGCAACGTCCGAAGATATCTTCCCATCCACGGAGCGCCTGCGATGAGTGACGAGCCAGCAGATCGGCCAGCGAAGTCCCGGCTGTCCCGCCGCCTGATGATCCTGCGCGTCGGTGCCGCCGCGGGCGGCGCCGCGACGCTGCCCGGCCTCGCCGCGGCGCAGGGGGTGAAGGGCGGCGGCGGCCCCGGGCCGGCGCCGCTGCAACCGCCGCCGCCACGCAGCGGGCTGACCGACAACGATCCCGGCGACCAGCCCGGTCAGGGCCGCGGCGGCAGCGGGCGGGGGAACACCGGCGTCTCCGATGCCGATCCCAACGACCCGCCCGGCGGCGGTCGCGGCGGCTCCCGCCAGCCGCCGCGCCAGGGCGGCGGCGGGGTTTCCGATTCCGACCCGAACGACCCGCCGGGCCAGGGCCGCGGCACCTTCGGGCGCGGCCCGACCGACGCCGACCCGAACGATCCGCCGGGCGGCGGCACCGGCCGCAACCCGGTGCGCCCGGGCGGCCCATCCGACAGCGACCCCAACGATCCGCCGGGTCAGGGCCGCGGCGGCAGCGGCCGGCCGACCAAGACCTGATCGGGACGCAAGGAAACGGCTCATGCCGTCCAATCGCAGGGCCGTCCTGCTGGGCGGGCTCGCCGGCGCCACGGCTGCCTGCGTGCCGAAGGATCCGGCGATGGATGCGCTCTGGCGGCAATGGCAAGCGGATTGGCGCTGGATGGAGGCCATTGCCCGCCGGCGCGGCTGGAACCTGACGCCGCTCGAGATCGCGCCGCCGGCCACCGAGGCCGCGATCCGGCGCCTCGAGGCGCGGCATGGCCTGACCGTGCCGCCGCAGCTGCGCCAGCTGCTCAAGGAGTATTCCGCCAAAATCGCCTTCGGCTGGCACGTCCCGGGCCACCTGCGTCCGATGGACATGGCCTCGCTGCCGACCATGAGTGCCAATCGCAACGCGGTCTGGGACATCGACCACATCGCCGATCATGCGATCCCGAACTTCCTCGGCTGGAAGCGGCAGCTTGCGCGGGTCGATCGCTCGGAGGCGCCGAACCGGCCGGAGATGTGGGACAACCAGTTCCCCTTCTACGACCTGGTCAATGGCGACATGCTGACGATCGACATGTCGCGGCCGAAGGGGCCGCATCCGGTGCGCTACTTCAGCCATGAGCTCGAGATGCTGCATGGCCTGGCGCTGGCGCCCGATTTCCGGCGCTTCGTCACCGAGATGGCGCGGCTCGGCCATGCCGGCACCGAATGGGCGTCCTGGATGCCGTTCGGGCAGCGGGAGGGCGACAGCTACACGCTCCGCGCCGACAGCGCCGGCGGCCGGCAATGGCGTGCCTGGCTCGAGCGGGATCCGGCCGCGACCGGCGCCGACGAGCCGCCGCCCGCTGTCGTCGAGACGACGCCCGCCGATCGCGCGCTGCTGACCGCGGCGCGCGCCGGGCTGTCAGCGGGGGTGGAGGCGGCACTGCTGGCCGGCGCGACGCCGGACGTGGTCTGGAGCCGCGACTGGCTGCTGGACGAAATGGCCTGGGGCGAGGAGTTCTGCACCGCGGTCACCTATGCCGTCCGGCACGACGACCTGGCGATGCTGACGCTCCTCCGCCGGCGCGGCGCCACGCTCGACACGCGGCGCCTGCCGGTGGGCGAGGCGGTGGTCCAGAGCCGGCTTTCGACTCTGGAATGGCTGATCGCGCAGGGTGCCCGCATCAATGGTTGGCGGGAGGATCGCTTCTGGCCGCTGCACCTGCTGGTCACCCGGCGCGCCGAGATGGCGGGCATGAGCCGCGCGGAATACGAGCGCAGCCTGCGCGAGGCCGGCTGGCCCACGACGGAGCCCGAGATCCGCGACGCGGTCGCCCGCCACATCGATGCCGCCACCTACCGCGCGATGCTGGAAGCGCTGCTCCGCGCCGGCGCCGATCCAGACGCCCGCTGGGACAATGGCCTGACCATGCTGTTCTGGGGCGGGGAGGAGACGGCGCGCGTGCTGCTGGCCCATGGCGCCGACATCCACCTGCGCGATGCGCATGGCACGACGGCGCTGCATTGGGGCCGGACGCCCGGCAAGATACGGCTGCTCGCGGCGCATGGCGCCGATCCCAATCGCCGCGCGGAGCCGCCGGCCGGCGACGAGCCGAGCCTCACCTACACCCCGGTCCAGGCCGAGTTGCTGACCGCCTATCGCGGCCTCGACATGGTGCGGGCGCTGATCGAGGTGGGCGCCGATCCGAAGGTCCGCGACGGCGCGGGGCGCAGCACGCTCTGCTACTGCACCAGGGTCGAAAGCTTCCGCCTGATCGAGCCCTACGGCCTCGACCCGATGGAGCGGCTGCCGGATGGCGGCACGCTGCTGCACACCCTTTTCCGCATGACCGGCGGCGTCCGGTCGAGCTTTCCGGAAGAGGTCACCTATCTCGATCTCCTCCTCGGACTCGGCCTCGACATCAATGCCGGGGACACCGAAGGGCGCACCATGCTGCACGTCGCCGCGGAGCGGACGGAGACTGCGGCCGATATCCGGCTGCTGCTCGACCGCGGGGCCGACAGGGCGGTCCGCGACCGCTCGGGCAAGCGGCCGGCCGAGCTGGTGCCGCGATCGCTGGGGGAGATCCGTGCACTGCTGTCCTGAGCGCCTATATCGGGACCAGGCCGCACCAGGGGGACAGGCATGGACGACATGACGGCGGCGCCGCGCCCGGACCGGCGGCCGGTGGCGCTGGTGCTGCAAGGCGGCGGCGCGCTCGGCAGCTACCAGGCCGGCGTCTATGAGGCGCTCGCTGCCTCGCCCTGGCATCCGGACTGGGTGGCCGGCATCTCGATCGGCGCCATCAACGCCGCGATCATCGCCGGCAATGCGCCGGAGCGTCGCGTCGAGCGGCTCGCCGCCTTCTGGGAAGGCGTCACCGATCCGCCGGCCTTCTGGCCGGTGGCGGAAGGCGGCCTTGCCCCATTCTTCCCGGAAAGCCGGGAGGCGGGCGCGCTTTCCGCCCTGCTGTTCGGGCAGCCCGGCTTCTTCGCGCCGCGCCCGGTCGCCGACTGGCTCCGCCCATCGCCGCCGGTCAGCGTCTACGACACCGCGGCGCTGAAAGGCACGCTGGAACGCCTGGTCGATTTCGACCGGATCAACGCCCGCGAGATGCGCTTCAGCGTCGGCGCGGTGAACGTCCGCACCGGCAACTTCACCTATTTCGACAACACGCCCGCGACCGGGCAGCCGGCGACCCGCATCCGCGCCGAGCATGTGATGGCCTCGGGCGCACTGCCGCCGGGCTTCCCGCCGGTCGAGATCGACGGGCAATGCTATTGGGATGGCGGCCTCGTCTCCAACACGCCGCTGCAATACGTGCTGGAGACCGAGCCGCGGCAGAGCCGCATCGCCTTCGAGGTCGACCTGTTCCCGGCCCGCGGCCCGGTGCCGACGACGCTGCCGGAAAGCCAGGAGCGGGAGAAGGACATCCGCTATTCCAGCCGCACCCGCGCCGGCGTCGACAATTTCAAGCGCATGCACGATGTGCGCGTGAACGTCAGCAAGCTGTGGGAGAAGCTGCCGGAGGCGCTGCGCGCGACGCCGGAAGCGCAGTTCCTGCGCAGCTTCGCCTGCCTCACCACCATGGACGTCGTCGAGCTGATCTACCGCCCGGCCGAGATGCAGGGGCAGAGCAAGGACTACGCCTTCAGCCGCGGCACCATGCGCGAACGCTGGGCCCAGGGGCGGGAGGATGGCGCAATGGTGCTGCGCCAGGCGCCCTGGGCCGCCCCCTTCCCGCCCGGCATCGGCGTCCGCCGCTTCGACCTGCTGGCCCGCACGCCGGACGCGGCGGCGGGGGAGCATGTCTGAAGGTTCAGCCGAATATGGGCCGCCCAGCCCGGTGAGATATCCGGGCTACCCCTGGTCCCCGGCAGCCTCAACCCAATTCTCTATCCGGAGACCCGGCATTCGAGAAAATTCGCGCGTGTTGTTGGTGACCAGGATCAGGCCCTCGCTGCGGGCATGGCCGCCGATCTGCATGTCGTGCGGGCCACAAGGCCGGCCCACCCGTTCCAGCTCCGCCCGCAACTGTCCGTAATGCGCTGCCGCCTTCTCGCCAAAGGGCAGGACCTCGAGCCGTGCGGTGAACTGCTCGATTGCCGCCAGGTTCGCCGCGCGGCGGGAGGACTTCTCCGCGCCGTAGTGCAGTTCGCCATAGGTGATGCTGGAGATCGAGAGCTGCTCGGCAAGCGCGTTGAACCTCTCCCGCAACCCGGCCGGATAGCGCTTGATGACATAGATGCAGATATCGGTGTCGAGCATGTGCGACAGCATCAGAGTGGCTCGCGCGTCTCCGACGGCGGCTGCTCCCGCTCAACCAGGAAGTCGCCATCGGCGCGCGGGCCGTTCAGGAACAGGTCGTCCCAGCGCTGACCCTTCGGGACCAGCACGCGGCTCCGGCCGATCTTCAATACGTCGACCTGATGCACGCCTTCCGGGAAGGCGACCGGCTTGGGCAGCCGGACTGCCTGGCTGCGGTTGCTCGTGAAAATCGTCGAACTGGCCATGGCCGGCTCCGTATATCCCGCTGGGATATACTTGGTCGGAAGCGCTTCAGATGCAAGCCACCTGATCTTGACGCCCCCCATCGCCCCGGCGTCTCGTCCGTGCATGACCCTTCGCTTCGCCGACCTCGCCTATCCGACCCCGAGTGCCAAAAGCCTCGCCGAGGAGCACGCCGCCGTGCTGGCGCTGTTGCCGGACCGTGCCGCGGCGCTCGCCGCCTGGGACCAGGCGCGGCGCGGGTATGACAGCTGGAGCGCGCTGGTGCATCTGCGCTTCTCGCAGGACACCGCCGATGCGGCGGCCAAGGCCGCGCGCGAATACGCCGATGCGCTGTCGCCGGAAGCGACAAAGCACGAGACCGCGGTCAAGGAGCGGCTGCTCGCCGATCCCGATCGCGCCGGGCTGGAGGCGCTCGCCGGCGGCCATACCGTGCGGCTCTGGGAGAACGACGTCACCACCTTCGAGCCGGCGATCGCCGGCGACCTCGAGGAGGAAGCGAAGCTCTCCGCCCGCTACACCGAGCTGCTGGCTTCGGCCCGCTTCGAGATCGGCGGCGGCAGCGTCAACCTCTCCGGCCTCGCGCCTTTCGCAGAGGATGCCGACCGCGCGACGCGCGAGGTAGCGGAGCGGCTGCGCTGGGGTTTCTTCGCGGCCAACCGTGCCGAGCTCGACCGCCTCTACGACGCACTGGTAAAACTGCGCCACGGCATGGCGACGAAGCTCGGTGACCGCGACTTCACCGCACTCGCCTATCGCCGCCTGCGCCGGCTGGATTACGGCCCGACCGAGGTTGCGCGCTACCGGGAAGAGGTGCTGCGCCACGTGGTGCCGCTGGTGGCCAAGCTGCTGGGGCAGCGCCGCGCGTCGCAGGGCTGGGACAAGCTCCGCTACTGGGACGAGGCGCTGATCGACCCCGCCGGCAACCCGAAGCCGGTCGGCGATCACGACAGGCTGGTCGCCGCGGCCGAGACCATGTTCGACCGGATGGATCCGCGGCTCGCGGATTTCTATCGGACGCTCCGCGACGGCGGCTTCATGGACCTGAAGAACCGCCCGGCCAAGGCCGGCGGCGGTTTCTGCACGGCCTTCCCGGCCGCCGGCGTGCCCTTCATCTTCGCCAATTTCAACGGCACCCACCACGACATCGGCGTCTTCACGCATGAGATGGGCCACGCCTTCCAGGCCTGGGAAAGCCGCGACCTGCCCGGCATCGACCAGCTCTGGCCGACCATGGAAGCGGCCGAGATCCACTCCATGGGCCTGGAATTCCTGACCCATCCGCAGATGGGGCTCCTGGTCGGCGATGCGGCGGCCGACCGCTTCCGCCGCATGCACCTGATCGGCTCGCTCGCCTTCCTGCCCTACGGCGTCTGCGTCGACCATTTCCAGCACGAGGTCTACGCCAACCCGGGTGCGACGCCGGAGGAGCGGCACGCGATCTGGCAGAGGCTGGAGCGGCTCTACATGCCCTGGACGGATTACGGCGACCTGCCGCATGTCGGCATCGGCGGCCGCTGGCAGGCGAAGCAGCACATCTATGCGAGCCCCTTCTACTACATCGACTACACGCTGGCGCTCTGCTGCGCGCTGCAGTTCTGGGTCAGGAGCCGGCAGGATCCGAAGGCCGCACTCGACACCTATGTCGCTCTCTGCGGCCGCGGCGGGTCGATGCCCTTCGGCGGCCTCGTCGCCTCGGCGGGCCTCATCTCGCCCTTCGCCGACGGCGCGCTGGCCGAGGTGGTGCGGGAGGCGGAGGGCTTCCTCGCCGCCCCTTGATGGGACAAGCTTTCCCCTGACAACGGGAGAGACAACGATCATGGCCCATGCCGGCTTGCGCTTCGGCATCTTCCTGGCCCCTTTCCATCGCGTCGGCGACAACCCGACGCTCGCGATCCATCGCGACCTCGAGCTCGTCGTCCGGCTCGACGAACTGGGCTACGACGAGGCCTGGATCGGCGAGCACCACTCCGCGGGATGGGAGACGATCGCCGCCCCCGAGATCTTCATCGCCGCCGCCGCCGAGCGCACCCGCCACATCCGGCTCGGCTCTGGCGTCACCAGCCTGCCCTATCACCACCCGCTGCTGGTCGCGCAGCGCTTCGTGCAGCTCGACCACATGACGCGCGGCCGCACCATGCTCGGCTGCGGGCCCGGGGCGCTGGTCTCGGATGCCTGGATGATGGGGATCGAAGCCGGCGACCAGCGCCGGCGGATGGAGGAAAGCCTCGCCGCCATCATCCGCCTGCTCGCCTGCGAGGAGCCGGTCACCATGAAGACCGACTGGTTCGAGCTGCGGGAAGCGCGGCTGCACCTCGCCCCCTACACCCACCCGCGCTTCCCGATCGCGGTCGCGAGCAGCACCACGCCCTCCGGCGTCCTCGCCGCGGCGAAGCACGGGCTCGGCCTGATCTCGCTCGGCGCCGGGCTGCCGGGCGGCCCCGCCAAGCTCGCGGAGCAATGGAAGCTCGGCGAGGCGACGGCGGCCGAACATGGCAAGACCATGGACCGCGCCGATTGGCGCCTGGTCGTCAACCTGCACGTCGCCGAGGATGACGAGCAGGCGATGCGGGAAGTGCGCATCGGCGAACGGCTGGAAACCAACGACTACTTCTCCGAGGTGCTGGGCCGGCCGCCGATGCGCTCCGAGAATCCCCTGAAGGAAGGGCTTGCCGCCGGCACCACCCTGGTCGGCTCGCCGGAGACGGTCGCGGCCGGGATCGAGAAGCTGCTCGGCTTCACCGATGGCGGCGCCGGCTGCGTGCTGTTCCGCAGCCATGACTGGGCCGACCGCGAGCAGACGCTCCGCAGCTACGAGCTGTTCGCGCGCTGGGTGATGCCGCGCTTCCAGGGCTCGACCGTCACCACCCACGCGTCGCGGAACTGGGTCAGCGACAACCGCGGCAGCATCTTCGCGCCGAACATCGCGGCCTTGAAGCAGGCCTTCGTCGATGCCGGCCAGGACGTGCCGGACAGCGTGCGGTTGCGCCTGCATGCCGGAGAGAGATCGAAGCGCGAATAGGCTTGCGCAGACCGATTCCGCGCTTGTCCAGTCGGCCATCGCGGCGCTTGCCCTTGTCATCGCTACGTCACTAATCTGCCATCCTGCTGCATCGCAGCGCGTCTACCCCCACGCCCGTCGCAGGAGGGGTCGGATGGGCAAACGCCGCAACGTGCTGTTGATCGTGGTCGACCAGTGGCGCGCCGATTTCGTGCCGGCGCTCGGCGCCGGCTTCCTGCGCACGCCCAATCTCGACCGGCTCTGCCGTGAAGGCGTGACCTTCCGCCACCACGTGACGACGACGGTGCCCTGCGGCCCGGCGCGGGCCAGCCTGCTGACCGGCCTCTACCTCATGAACCACCGGGCGGTGCAGAACACCGTGCCGCTCGATCAGCGCCACTTCAACCTGGCCAAGGCGCTGCGGCTGATCGGCTACGACCCGGCGCTGATCGGCTACACGACGACGACGCCCGATCCGCGCACCACCGGCCCGCGCGACCCGCGCTTCCTGGTGCTCGGCGACATCATGGACGGCTTCCGCTCGGTCGGCGCCTTCGAGCCGAACATGGACGGCTACTTCGGCTGGATCGCGCAGAACGGCTTCACCCTGCCGCCGAAGCGGGAGGACATCTGGCTGCCGGACGGCATCGACGCGGTGCCGGGTGCGACCGACCGCCCGTCCCGCATCCCGAAGGAGTTCTCCGACAGCAGCTTCTTCACCGACCGGGCGCTGACCTTCCTCAAGGGCAAGGGCGAGAAAAGCTGGTTCCTGCATCTCGGCTACTACCGGCCGCACCCGCCCTTCGTCGCACCCGCGCCCTACCACGCGATGTACCGGCCGGAAGACATGCCGCGCCCGGTGCGCGCGCCCAGCTGGGAACAGGAGGCGGCGCAGCACCCGCTGCTCGACTTCTATCTCCGCAATATCCGCCGCGGCAACTTCTTCCACGGCGCCGACGGCGATGCCGCCGGGCTCGATGAGGCCGCGGTCCTGCAGATGCGCGCGACCTATGCCGGGCTGATCACCGAGATCGACGACTGCCTCGGCCGCGTCTTCGCCTATCTCGACGAGACGAAGCAATGGGAAGACACGCTGATCGTCTTCACCAGCGACCATGGCGAGCAGCTCGGCGACCACTACCTGCTCGGCAAGATCGGTTATCACGACGAGAGCTTCCGCATTCCGCTGGTCGTCAAGGACCCGGATGCGACGGGTCGCGCCGGCAGCATCGAAGGCGCCTTCACCGAGAGCGTCGACGTCATGCCGACCATCATCGACTGGCTCGGCGGCGAGATCCCCCGCGCCGCCGACGGCGCCTCCGTGCTGCCGCTGGTGCATGGAACGACGCCAGCCGGTTGGCGCGACGCGCTGCACTACGAGTACGATTTCCGCGACGTGCACTACAGCCGGCCGGAGAGCGCGCTCGGCCTCGGCATGGATGAGAGCAGCCTCTGCGTCATCCAGGACGCGCACTACAAATACGTGCATTTCGCGGCGCTGCCGCCGCTGTTCTTCGACCTCCGCGACGACCCGCACCAGTTCCGCAACCTGGCGGAGGACCCCGGCTATGCGTCGCTGGTCAAGGATTATGCGCAGAAGGCGCTGTCCTGGCGGCTCCGCCATGCCGAACGCACGCTGACCCATCATCGCGCGACGCCGCAGGGGCTCGAGACCCGCGGCCTCCCCGCACCCCAGGAGAACGCGCCATGATCCGCATCTCTCGCCGCGCCGCGCTGGCGACCGGCGCTGCCGCCCTCGCCCTGCCGCGCTTTGCGATCGCCCAGGCCGACCAGCGCCCGTCGATCACCGTCGCGGTGCAGAAGATCAGCAACGCCAATGTGCTGGAACCGCTGCGCGAGCAGTCCAACGTCGGCGAGCGCGTCTGCCTGACCTCGATCTGGGAAGGGCTGCTCGGCCGCAACTACCAGGACGCGCTGCAGACCGTGCCGGTGCTGGCGACCGGGGTGCGGCGGATCAGCGACAGCGTCGTCGAGTTCACGCTGCGCCAGGACGTCAAGTTCCACAACGGCGACACGTTCACCGCCGAGGACGTCGCCTTCGCCTTCGGCAATGAGCGCATGTTCGGCCCCGGCGGCCCGAACAGCAGCGGCACCATCCGGGTCGGCGAGGCGAACCCGACGCGCGGCGGCCGCGAGCTGCCGCCCGAAGTGCCGGCGGTCGCCAACCGTTCCTTCCCCGGGCTCGAGCGGATCGAGATCGTCGACCGCCACACGGTGCGCTGGATCAACCGCACGCCGGACGTGACGCTGGAAGGCCGGCTCGCGCGCTACGCAAGCGAGATCGGCAGCCGCCGCGGTTTCATGGAAGCGGCGACCTGGCTCGACTGGGCCCGCAAGCCCGTCGCGACCGGTCCCTACAAGGTGGTCGAGTTCCGCCCCGACACCTCGCTGACGCTCGCGGCGCATGACGAGTATTGGGGCGGCCGCCCGCCGCTGCGGCAGCTGCGCTTCGTCGAGGTGCCGGAGGTGTCGTCGCGCATCAACGGCCTGCTGTCCGGCGAGTACCACTTCGCCTGCGACATCCCGCCCGACCAGATCGCCGGCGTCGAACGCAACGCGGCCTTCGAGGTGGTGGGCGGCACCATCCCGAACCATCGCCTGACGGTCTTCGACAAGACCCATGCGGTGCTGCGCAACCCGCTGGTGCGGCGCGCCTTCACCCATGCGATCGACCGCCAGGCGATCGTCGACAGCCTCTGGGCCGGGCGCACCGTGATCCCGAAGGGGCTGCAGTGGGATTTCTACGGCGACATGCTGATCGCCGACTGGACGGTGCCGCGCTTCGATCAGGCCGAGGCCCGCCGCCTGTTGCGCGAGGCCGGCTATCGCGGCGAGCCGATCCCCTATCGCCTGCTGAACAACTACTACACCAACCAGACGCCGACCGCGCAGGTGCTGGTCGAGATGTGGCGTGCCGTCGGGCTCAACGTCCAGATCGAGATGAAGGAGAACTGGTCGCAGATCCTGGAACGCTCGGCCACGCGCGCGGTGCGGGACTGGTCGAATTCCGGCCTGTTCAGCGACCCGGTCTCCTCGCTCGTCAACCAGCACGGGCCGAACGGTCAGCAGCAGCAGGTCGGCGAATACGCCAACGAGGAATACAACCGCCTCTGCGTGGAGCTCGAGACCAGCACCGACCGCGCGCGGCGCCGCGCCGTGTTCCGCCGGCTGCTGGAGATCGGGGAGCGCGAGGATCCGGCCTATACCGTGCTGCACCAGAACGCGACCTTCACCGCCAAGCGCAAGGAGATCCGCTGGCGCGCGGCGCCGGCCTTCGCGATGGATTTCCGCGCCCAGAACTGGGGCGCCTGAGCATGGTCAGCCGCCGCGGCCTCGTCGCCGGCGCCTTCGCCGCAGGCACCCTCCCGCGCTTCGCGATCGCCCAGGCCGACCAGCGGCCGGCGATGACCATCGCCGTCCAGAAGATCGCCAATACCAACACGCTGGAGACGCTGCGGGAGCAGTCGAATGTCGGCACCCGCACCTGGAACAGCTATGCCGAGACGCTGATCGACATCGACTGGCTCGGCGATCTCGGCTTCATGCCGTCGCTCGCCGAGAGCTGGCGGCGGATCGACGCCCGCACGCTGGAACTGACGCTCCGCCAGGGCGTGTTGTTCCATGACGGGCGCCGGATGACGGCGGAGGACGTCGCCTTCTCCTTCGGGCCGGACCGCATGGGCTGGGCGCAGTCGGCGGAGGCGCGCAACCTGTTCGGCGGCGTTCCCGGCCAGGCCCAGGGCCGCGCCGCGCCGCCCGAGGTGCCGGCCGTCGCGCGCCGCACCTATCCGGGCTTCGAGAAGATCGAGATCGTCGACGCGCGCACCATCCGCTTCGTCAACCGCACGCCGGACGCGACGCTGGAAGGCCGGCTGACCCGCAACACCGGGATGATCCTTAGCCAGGCCGGCTTCGAGGCCTCGGCGACCTGGCTCGACCATGCGCGCAAGCCGATCGGCACCGGCCCCTATCGCATCGCCGAGTTCCGCCCCGACCAGTCGCTGACGCTCGACGCCTTCGACGAATACTGGGGCGGCCGGCCGCCGCTCCGCCGCATCCGCTTCGTGGAGGTGCCGGAAGTCGCGTCCCGCATCAATGCGCTGCTCTCCGGCGAAGTCGACTTCGCCTGCGACATGCCGCCCGACCAGATCGGCACCGTCGAACGGTCCGAGCGGCACCAGGTGGTCGGCGGGACCATCATGAACCACCGGCTGACGGTCTTCGACAAGACGCATCCGCAGCTCGCGAACCCGCTGGTGCGCCGCGCCTTCACCCATGCGATCGACCGCCAGTCGATCGTCGAGGCGCTGTGGGGCAATCGCACCCGGGTGCCGAAGGGCCTGCAATTCGATTTCTACGGCGCCATGCTGCAGCAGGATTGGGAGGTGCCGCGCTTCGACATCGCCGAAGCCCGCCGGTTGCTCCGCGAAGCGGGTTACCGCGGCGCGCCGATCCCCTACCGCCTGCTCAACAACTACTACGCCAACCAGACGCCGACCGCGCAGATCCTGGTCGAGGGCTGGCGCGCCGCCGGCCTCAACGTGCAGATCGAGATGCGGGAGAACTTCCCGCAGGTGCTCTCCCGCGAAGGCCAGCGCGGGGTGCGCGACTGGTCGAACAGCGCCTCCTACAACGACCCGGTCGCCTCGCTCTCCGCCCAGCACGGGCCGGACGGGCAGCAATGGCAGATCGGCGAATGGCGGAACGAGGAGTTCGGCACGCTCTCCCGCCTGCTGGAATCGAGCACCGAGCTCGACGAGCGCCGCCGCACCTTCCGCCGCATGCTGGAGATCGCGGAGCGCGAGGACCCGGCCTATACCGTGCTGCACCAGACGGTGAACCTGACCGCCAAGCGCCGGGCGCTCCGCTGGTCGCCCGGCCAATCCTTCACCATGGATTTCCGCGCCCGCAACTGGGGCAGTCCGGCGTGAGCCTGGTCGCGATCCGCGACCTGGCCGTCAGCTTCGACGGCGCGCCGGCGCTGCGCGGCATCGACATCGCGATCGGCCGCGGCGAGGCGCTCGGCATGGTGGGCGAATCCGGCTGCGGCAAGTCGGTCACCTGGCTTGCCGCACTCGGCCTGCTGCCGGCCAAGGCGCGGATCAGCGGCAGCGTGCGCCTGGACGGGCAGGAGATCCTGGGTGCCGCGCCGACGGTGCTCGACAAGGTGCGCGGCGGCCGCGTCGCGATGATCTTCCAGGACCCGGCGAGCAGCCTGAACCCGGTGCATCGTATCGGCCGCCAGGTGACCGAAGCGCTGGCGCTGCATCGCGGACTGCGCGGCAGCGTCGCGCGCGCCGAGGCCAAGCGCCTGTTCGACCTGGTCGGCATCCCGGATGCGGCGCGGCGGCTCGACGCCTATCCGCACGAGCTCTCGGGCGGGCAAAACCAGCGGGTGATGATCGCGATCGCGCTCGCCGGCCGACCGGAGCTGCTGGTGGCGGACGAGCCCACGACCGCGCTCGACGTTACCATCCAGGCGCAGATCCTCGACCTGCTCGGCACGCTGCGGCGGGAGATGGACATGGCGCTGGTGCTGATCTCCCACGATCTCGGCGTCATCGCGGAGGCCTGCGAGCGGGTCGCGGTCATGTATGCCGGCCGCATCGTGGAGGAAGCGCCGATCGGGCGCATCTTTGCCGCACCCGCCCATCCCTACACGCAGGGCCTGCTCGGCGCGCTGCCGCCGATCGAGGGCGAGCGGCGGCCGCTTGCCGCGATCCCGGGCCAGGTGCCCGATCCCCGCGCCATGCCGCCCGGCTGCGCCTTCGCGCCGCGCTGCGCCGTGCGCATGGACGGCTGCACCGCGGCGCTGCCTGCGAGCCGCATGGTCGAGGCGGACCACCGGGCCGCCTGCCTCCGCGCCGAAGCGCGGGTGGCGGTCGCGGCATGAGGCAGGGTCCGACCACGACGCCGCTGCTGGCGGCAGACAATCTGGTGCGGCGCTACTGGATGCGGCGCGGGCTGTTCGGCCACCCCGCCGAGGTGCGCGCCGTCGACGGCGTGTCGCTCACGCTGGAGCGCGGCCGCACCTTGGGACTGGTCGGCGAATCCGGCTGCGGCAAGTCGACCACCGGACGCCTGGTGCTCGGGCTCGAGCCGCCGGATGCCGGCAGCGTCGCCTTCCAGGGCCGCCCGATGCCGAGCCCCGGCAGCCGCGACTGGCGGGCGCAGCGGGCGCGCATGCAGATGGTGTTCCAGGACCCGCTCGGCGCCCTCGACCGCCGCCTGCCGATCGGCGCCCAGGTGCGGGAACCGCTCGACATCCACGCGATCGGCGAGCCCGCTTCGCGCGAGGCGCGGATGCTGGAGCTGCTGGCCGCGACCGGGCTGCGCCCGGATCAGGCCGCGCGCTACCCGCACGAGCTCTCCGGCGGCCAGCGCCAGCGCGCGGTGCTGGCCCGCGCGCTGGCGACCGACCCCGCGTTGCTCGTCTGCGACGAGCCGATCAGCGCGCTCGACGTCTCGATCCAGGCGCAGGTGATGAACCTGCTGGTCGAGCTGCAGCAGCGCTTCGGCACCGCCATGCTGTTCATCAGCCACGATCTGCGCGCCGTGCGCCAGGTGAGCCACCGGGTCGCGGTGATGTATCTCGGCCGCATCGTCGAGGAAGGCGAGCCCGACGCGGTGCTGCACGCGCCGGCGCATCCCTACGCCCAGGCCCTCGTCTCCGCGATCCCGCATCCCGGCCGCAAGGGGCAGCGCATCCTGCTGCAGGGCGACCCGCCGAACCCGGCCGACCGTCCCTCCGGCTGCGCCTTCCACCCGCGCTGCCCGGTCGCGGTCGCGCGCTGCGCGCAGGAAACGCCGGCGCTGGTGCCGCGCGACGACGGCCGCCTGGTCGCCTGCCACCTGGCGCATGCCGCACCCCTCGCGAAGGCTGCCTGATGCTGCGCTTCCTCGGCTTCCGCACGCTGCGCGCCGCCATCACCATCGTCATGGTGGTCACCTTCGCCTTCGTGGTGCTGCGCCTCTCCGGCGACCCGGCGCTGCTGATCATGTCGGTCGATGCGCCGCCGGAGGCGATCGCCGCCTTCCGCACCTCCTGGGGCCTCGATGAGCCGCTCTGGGTGCAATACGTGAAGTATTTCGGCGCGATCTTCGAAGGCGATCTCGGCCGCTCGATGCGCGATGGCCGGCCGGCGCTCGACCTCGTCGCCGAACGCATCCCGGCGACCCTCGCACTCACCATCCCGGCGCTCTTCATCAAGATCGGCCTCGGCATCCCGGCCGGCGTCACCGCAGCACTCCACCGCAATTCCTTCATCGACCGCGCGGTCATGGCGCTCGCGGTCGCCGGCTTCACCATGCCCTCCTTCGTGCTCGGCCTGCTGCTGGTGCTGCTGTTCGCGGTGCAGCTCGGCTGGCTGCCCTCCGGCGGCAACGAGAGCTGGCGGCACGCGATCCTGCCGGTGATCACGCTCGGCATCGGCGGTGCGGCGGTGCTCGCGCGCTTCACCCGCAGCGCCATGCTCGAAGTGCTCGGCCAGCCCTATATCCGCACCGCCAGCGCCAAGGGCGTGCCGTGGCGCCAGGTGGTGCGCGGCCACGCCCTGCCCAACGCCGCGATCCCGACCGTGACCATCGTCGGCTTCATGGTCGGCAGCCTGATCGCCGGCGCCGTCGTCGTCGAAAGCGTCTTCTCCTGGCCAGGCGTCGGCCGGCTGCTGGTGGTCGCAGTCGCCAACCGCGACCTGGCCGTCGTGCAATGCATCCTGCTTCTGGTCGCGGCGACCATGGTCGCCGCCAACATGATCGTCGACCTGCTCTACGGCCTGCTCGACCCGCGCCTCCGCGCCGCGCCGCGCTCGGCGAAAGCCTGAGCCATGAGCGACGCCGTCCTCGCCGCCCCCGCCCGCCGCCGCACGCTCCGGCTGCCGCCGCCGCTCGTCCTCTTCGCCCTGTTCTGGGTCGCCACCATGCTCGGCGTCGCGCTGCTCGCCGACGCCATCGCACCCTACAGCTACACTGCCCTCGACCTCCGCAACCGGCTGTCGCCGCCGGTCGGCTTCGGCGGCGTCTGGATCCACCCGCTCGGCACCGACGAGCTCGGCCGCGACGTGCTCTCGCGGCTGATCTATTCCATCCGCATGTCGCTGCTGATCGCCTTCGGCGCGACGATCATCGGTGCGGCGCTGGGCACCTCGCTCGGCTTCCTCGCCGCCCATTTCCGCGGCCTGGTGGAGCAGGCGGTGATGGCGCTGGTCGACTTCTCAGCATCCATCCCCTTCCTGATCCTGGCGCTGGCCGTGCTCGCCTTCTTCGGCAACTCCCTCACGCTCTTCATCTGCCTGCTCGGCCTGCACGCCTGGGAACGCTACGCCCGCATCGCCCGAGGGCTCGCGATCAGCGCCGGCGCCCAGGGCTACGCCGCCGCCATCCGCCAGCTCGGCGCCACGCCCTGGCGCATCTACGGCCGCCACGTGCTGCCGAACATCGCCTCCACCCTCATCGTCTCGATGACCCTCGCCTTCCCGGAAATCATCCTCCTCGAAAGCGGCCTGTCCTTCCTCGGCCTCGGGGTGCAGCCGCCGGAAACCTCGCTCGGTTCCATGGTCGGCTACGGCCGCGAATACCTGACCCGCGCACCCTGGATCCTGCTGTCGCCGGCGGCGGTGATCGTGCTCACGACCTTCTCGGTGTCGGTGCTGGGGGATTGGCTGCGGGACAGGCTGGATCCGACACTGAGATGATGGGTTGAACGCAGTGCGTTCAACCCCCCTTCTTCTTTTTTTGCCACTTGGTGCCGGCCACTGCAGCCAGCACCAAGCGGCAAAAAGAAAAGAATGGGGGGTCGACGTATACGTCGACGGGACATTCATTTCCCCCAGTCTACTTACGCATTCGCTCCTTCGATCGCCGCCACCACCGCCGCAGTCACCTCCGCGGTCGTCGCGGTGCCGCCCACATCCGCGGTCAGCACTCCATCGGCGCAGACGCGCTCGACCGCCGCCATGAGACGCGCGGCGGCGGGGGCTTCGCCGAGGTGCTCCAGCATCATCGCCGCCGTCCAGAAGGTCGCGACCGGGTTGGCGATGCCCTTGCCGGCAATGTCGAAGGCGGAGCCGTGGATCGGTTCGAACATCGAGGGGTGACGACGCTCGGGGTCGAGGTTGGCGGTGGGGGCGACGCCGAGCGAGCCGGCGACGGCGCCGGCCAGGTCGCTCAGGATGTCGGCGTGGAGGTTGGTGGCGACCACGGTGTCGATGCTGTCGGGGTGGCGCACCATGCGGGCGGCCATGGCGTCGACCAGTTCCTTCTCCCAGGTGACGTCCGGGAAGTCGCGCGCGACTTCGGCGGCGATCTCGTCCCAGAACACCATGCCGTGGCGTTGGGCGTTGGATTTGGTGACGACGGTGAGCAGCTTGCGCGGGCGGCTGGCTGCGATGCGGAAGGCCGTGCGCATGATGCGGGTGACGCCGGCGCGGGTGAAGATCGCGGTTTCGGTCGCGACTTCCTCGGGGTGGCCGCGATGGGCGCGGCCGCCATGGCCGGCATATTCGCCTTCGCTGTTCTCGCGCACGATCACCCAGTCGATGTCGCCGGGGGCGACGGCGCGGAGCGGGCTGGTGAGGCCGGGCAACACGCGGGTCGGGCGGATGTTGGCGTATTGATCGAAGCCCTGGCAGATCTTCAGGCGCAGGCCCCAGAGGGTGATGTCGTCGGGCAGATCCTTGTCGCCGACGGCGCCGAAGAAGATCGCATCGAAGCCTTTCAGCGTCTCGAGCCCGTCTTCCGGCATCATGCGGCCATGGGTGCGGTACCAGTCGCTGCCCCAGGGGAAATCCTCGACGTCGAGCGCGAAGTCGCCGCTGCGCCGGGCGAGTGCCTGCAGCACTTCGAGGCCCGCGGGGATCACTTCCTGGCCGATGCCGTCGGCGGGGATGGCGGCGATACGGTGGCGGCGCATGCGGGGACCTCGTTTCCTGGATCAGGCGGGTTAGCAGGCGATGGGCATGCCGGCCAGGGACGGCGAGGCGCGAAAGGCTTGAACCGCGGCGCCCGCGGCCCCACCCTCCGCGGAGCATGTGGAACGAACCCTATCTCGAGACCTGCTGCCGTTCGGCGCTGCACCGGCTGACGCTGGTGGCGACGCATGGCCGCCCGCCGGGCCTGAAGGACGGGCCTTGCCTCGCGCGGCTGACCGAGATGGGACTCGCGGGCACGCGCGCGGATGGGCGGTTCGAGATCACCGATGCCGGCCGCGCCCGCCATGCGATCGAGATCCTGCGCCGGAACGACGCTGCCTGACGTCGATGCGCCATGACGACATCTGGCGCGCCCTCGATGCGCTGGCGGCGGAGAACGGGCTGTCGGCTTCGGGACTTGCGCGGAAGGCGGGGCTCGATCCCACGGCCTTCAACCCGTCGAAGCGCGTCGGCGCGGATGGCCGCGCGCGCTGGCCCTCGACCGAGAGCATCGCCAAGGTGCTGGACGCGACCGGCACCGGCGTCGAGGCCTTCGCCGACCTGATCACCGGCAAGCGCGCGCTGCCGAGCGGCCGGGCGCCGGCGCGGCGGCATCTGCCGCTGATCGGCGTCGCGCAGGCGAGCGGCGACGGCTATTTCGACGAGGGCGGCCTGCCGACCGGCAGCGGCTGGGACGAGATCGCGATGCCGGAGATCGCCGACCCGCACGCCTATGCGCTGGAGATCGCGGGCGATGCGATGGAGCCGGTGCTGCGCGACGGCGACACCATCATCGTCTCACCCGCAGCACCGGTGCGCCGCGGCGACCGGGTGGTGGTGCGCACCACGCGGAGCGAGGTGCTGGTGAAGGAGCTGATCCGCCAATCGGCACGGCGGATCGAACTGAAAAGCCTCAACCCGCTGCACCCGAACGACAGTTTTGATCTCGGCGAGATCGCCTGGACGCACCGCGTGGTGTGGCTCAGCCAGTGATCAGGTCGGCGGCGCGGTGTCATCCGAGGCGGGCGCCGGGGAGGATGCCGGCGCGGGGGCTGCGGGATCGGGGCGGGCGGCGGTCGGCGGCTGCGCGGCGGGCGCCGGGCGGCGCTGCATCTCGCCGGTCATCGGGATGAAGTAGACGCCGACATCCTTGCGGCTGCGCACCCGGCCTTCCTCGTCCTTGGTGTAGATGTAGAGGAACTGGCCGCGCCGGAAGGGCTGCCCGATCGGGATCAGCATGCGGCCGCCGGGCTTGAGCTGCTGGAGCAGCGCCGGCGGCACGTATTGCGCGGCGCAGGTGACGATGATGGTGTCGAAGCCGCCCTCGACCTCCGGCCAGCCGAAGAACCCGTCGCCGACCCTGGTCTCCACATTCGTGTAACCGAGGGGTGCGAAGATGCGCTGCACCGCGCGGCCGAGCGGCTGGATGATCTCGATCGAGTATTGCCGCGCCACGATCCGCGACAGCAGCGCCGACTGGAAGCCGCTGCCGGTGCCGATCTCCAGCACCACGTGCTCGGGCTTCGGCTCCAGCGCCTGGGTCATGTAGGCTTGGCCGAGATAGTCCGACAGCGCCGAGCCGTAGCCGAGCCCCCAGGGCTTCGCATCGGCTTCCCAGGCATCGAGCGGCGTCGCGCGGCCGCCTTCGTACATGTAGTGGAAATACTCCCGCGGCACTTCGCCGAAGGCCCGCATCACCGCGGGATCGGCATTGCCGAAGCGGGTGCGGAGATAGGCTTCGATCCGGCGCAGCCCGTCCTGGCGACGCTGCTGGATGGTGCGGAAGCCGGCCTCGTTCAGCCCGGTCTCCCGCCCCGAGGCGCGCATCGCCGCGAGGTAGGCGGCATGGGTCCAGCCGGTGGCGGGCGTCGGCTGCGCCGCGGCCGCGGCGGGCCAGGCGAGCGCCGCGCCGGCGGCGAGGAAGTCACGGCGTCCGAAGGACATGGGCGTCGTTCCGCGGAAAGATCAACATCACCGTGGCATAACACAGCAAAGCGACCCACAGCAGCGTGGAAAGCCCTTCGGCCCGCGCCAGGAGGTTGGCGAGTGGCGTGGAAACCACACTGAAGGCGCCGTTCAGCGCCCAGGCCCAGGGCAGCAGCCGCGGCGCGCCCCTGGCGAAGCGGGCGAGGCCCAGCGGGAAGGGCAGCCCGAGTGCCAGCCCGGCCGGGGCGGATAGCGCCAGCACCAGGGCCGCGCGGGCGATCCAGGGCCAGTCGAGTGTCGCGCCGACCAAGGGCCGCAGCCCGGCCAGCGCCAGCCCGCACCAGAGCAGGATGACGGCGCCGGCCGCCAGCAGCGGGCCGCGCGGCCGCGCTTCGAACCGTCCGGCCAGCATGCTGCCGAACCCCGAGAAGACCAGCATCGCGGTCAGCACCAGCGCGAAGCCGGTGGCGCGATCCTCCAGCAGGAAGGCCGCCTGCTCGATCAGCGCGATCTCGATCATCAGGAAGCCGAGGCCGAGCGCCGCGAAATAGGGCAGCGCCCGCAGCACGAGCGAGGGCGGCGCGCCGATGCCGCCGCGCCGGAGCGCCGGCAGGAGTGCCACCAGCAGCGCGAGCAGCGCCGCCTGGGCCAGCACCGCGACGTTGACGAGGGTGCCGATCTCCGCCTGCGGCAGCACCTCGACCCGGCTCAGCGCCAGCGGCAGGGCGGAGAGGCGGACCAGCGGCGCCAGCCAGGGCCGGTCCTCGGTCACCGGCGAACGGTCGAAGGCGTCTTCCGCCGGCCGCCCGGCGAGCACGCCCGGCGCTTCCTGGGCGATCGCGTCGTCGCCGGCGGCCTGGGTCTCGGATTCGAGCGCCACCGGTGGCAGCTCGTTCCAGACGGTGCGGTCGGGCGCGACGGCATCGAGATGCGGTGCGAAGGAGATGTCGAAGGAGCGCTCCTCCGCGAAGCGATGCAGCGCCGCGACCCGCGCCGCGTCCCACGGCATGGGCGAGACCAGCGCGCGGAGGTTCCAGGCCGAGCGCAGCACCACGACGTGCTGCGCGGGGTCGGCGGCGCCGGCGAGGCGCAGGGCTTCGCGCACCGAGGCCAGCACACGCACCGCATAGACCGGCAATTCGCGGATATTGACCGGCAGCGACAGCAGCCCGCCGGGTGCAAGGCGCGAAAGTTCCTCGGCGATCGCCTCCGCAGCGTAGAGATGCCGGCTCTGCTCCTCCGCATCCAGGATGTCGCCCGCATAATCGATCAGGTCGAAGCGCTCGCCGCCGGCGCTGAGTGGGTGCGAGGCCGAGAGGGTGACGCGCGAATCGGCCGGCAGCGGCGGCACCGGGCCGAGCCCTTCGGCCAGGATCCGGCGCAGCATCGGCTCCGGCTCCTGCACGACGACGCTCCGCGCCTCGAGCGCCAGCGCCTCGGCGACGCGGAAGCCGCCGGAAGCGCCGATCAGCAGCACCCGCGGCCGGGTCAGCAGCGCATAGGGGCCTGCCGCAAGCGTCGCCTGCGCGTAGGGCGCGGCGAGCGCTTCGGAAGGCAGCGCCGCGATGCGGACGCCGTCGCGATAGAGGCCATAGCTGCGCCCGGGCGGCGGCAGGCCGAGCCGACCCAGGTTGTTGCTGATGTCGGTGTCGAGCCGCTCGGTGAAATTCTCGAGCAGTTGGTAGACGCCGCGCGGGCTCATCACCTCCGCCAGCACCCGGCTGTCCGGCACGTTGAGCGCGACCGAGACCGGCTTGTATTCGCTGACCCGCGGCGCGGCGGCGAGGAGGACCAGCGCTTCCGACGCCAGCAGCACGAGCAGCGTCGCGCCGCGCGGCAAGGCGGGCTTCGCCGCCGGCGTCAGCCAGGCGGCGACGGCGAGCACCGGCAGCAGCGCCGGCACCAGGTGGAACGGGTGCAGCAAATGCAGCGCCACGATCGCGGCGACGGCGCCGGCGCCGGCGCCGAGCAGGTCCCAGCCATAGACCCGCCCGATCGCCTCGGCGTAGCGGACGAAGTAGAGCGAGACCGCGAAGCCGGTCAGGAAGAAGAAGGGGAACAGCGCCGCGTAGTAGAGCAGGATGTTCGCCGCCTGCTCCTGCCAGGTGACGCCGTTCTGCAGCTCCAGGGGGTTGAAGGGGTTGAGCGTGACGCCGACCCAGCCGGCCGCCCCCGTCGCCATCATCGCGACCGGCAGCGCCGGCAGCAGCCAGCCGGCGCGGCTGAGCAGCGCGTCGCGGCCGAGCACCATGACGACGCCGGAGACGGCGAAGCCGGTCATCGCGATCGAGATCACCCAGTAGCCGTATTCGGACCAGCTCGCGACCGCGAAGAAGCGGGTCAGTCCGGTCTCCAGCGCGACCGCGGCGAGCGAGATCAGGAACAGCGGCAGCAGGGCGCGCAGGCCGATCGCCGACGACGTCACGCCCAGCGCGCCCGGCGGCCGGCGAAGTCCGCCAGCAGCGCGTTGAAGCGCTCGGCCTCGTCGACGAAGAGGGCGTGGCCGGCGCCGTCGAAGACCTCGACCCGCGCATCGGCATGGCGCGCGGCGAGCGCGTCCCCCTGCACGGCGAAACCGGGACGGATGGCGTAGAGCACCGGTCGCCGCGTGCCGTAGACGGCATCCCGCCAGTATTCGCGCGGCCGCGGATAGGACAGCAGGTCGATGCTCGCCTGCAGCGGCACCCGCAGCACGTCGCGGCTCAGCCGGTCGAGGTAGTCGGGCGGTTGCGGGGTGCGGAACATGGAGGCCACGAAGCCGCGCACCGTCGGTTCCCGCCGCTGCCGCAGCGCCGGGATGAAGCGGGATCGCGAGGCGCCGGAGGGCGCCGGCCCCTCCCCCACCGAATTGTCGACCAGGACCAGGCCGGCGATGCGCTGGTCGCCGTGCTCGGCGATCGCGGCCAGGCTGTCGAGCACGCCGAGCGACCAGCCGGCGAGCACCACCCGCGGCAGGTTCAGGTGCTGGATCAGCTCCATGATGTCGCGCCCGCGCCGCCCGGGCTCATGCCCGCGCGCCGCGATCTGCGACTGGCCCTGGGAGCGCGGGTCGAAGCCGATGACGCGATGGCCGAAGGCGAGGGCCGCGACCTGCCGCTCCCAGATCCAGGCCGGCATGCACCAGCCCGGCACCAGCACCAGCGGCCGCCCCTGCCCGGCATCGACGTAGTGCAGGCGCATGCCGTCGCTGCTGGTGAAGAAGCGGTCGATGCCGGTCGCCGCCGCCGGCGCGGCGAGGCCGGCGGCGGCCGCGGCCAGCAGGGCGCGGCGACGGAGATTCATGCCCTGCCGCTCAGGCCATGCCGCCCCGTGCGGCGACCGGCCAGAGGCATTCGACGCGGCCGCGGCGCACGCCGACATACCAGTCGTAGCGGTCGACGGTCGGGTCGCAATGCCCGGGGATCAGCCGCAGCTTCTCGCCGAGCGCCGGCGCCGCGCCGTCCTCGATTGCGAGCTTCCCATGCTCGTCGGAAGCGCCGACGAAGCGCAGCCCCGGCCGATCCGCGACCAGCGGCAGGCCGGAATCGACCGCGACCGCCTTGTGCCCGGCATCCACGACCGCGACGCCCGGCATCGCCCGGCTCATCACGGTCGCCAGCACGAACAGCGCGTGGCGGAAGGGCGGCGCCTCCTCGTTCCGCGCGTAATCCGCATCCATGAAGGCGTAGGACCCGGCCTGGATCTCGGTATAGACGCCGCTCGTCGCCTCGTGGCGGAAGGTGCCGGTGCCGGCACCGCCGACGATCGGGCAATCGAGGCCGCGCTGGCGGAGCTGCTCCACCGTGCGCCGCGACGCATCGGCCGCCGCTGCGATCGAGGCGGCGCGCTGCTCCGGCGCGCGCTGGTGCTGGGCGCTGCCGTGATAGGCCTGGATGCCGCCGAAGCGGAGCTGCTTCGAAGCCGCGATACGCTCGGCCAGTGCGACCGCGGGCGGCCCCGGTTCGACGCCGCAGCGGGCCATGCCGACATCGATCTCGACCAGCACCGGCAGCCGCACCCCGGCCGCTTCCGCCGCTGCTTCGATCGCCGCGACCTGGGCCGGGTCGTCGGCGCAGATCGCGACCTCCGCGATACGGGCGAGTGCGGCGAAGCGCGCCAGCTTGCGGGCGCCGACCACCTGGTTGCTGACCAGGATGTCCGGGATGCCGCCCCAGGCGAGCTGCTCCGCCTCCGCGACCTTCTGCACGCATTGCCCGACCGCGCCGCGCGCCATCTGCAGCTTCGCGATCACCGGCGACTTATGGGTCTTCGTATGGGCGCGGAGCCTGGCACCCGTCGGCGCGAGGAAGGCCGCCATCGCATCCAGATTGGCCTCGAAGGCATCAAGATCGAGCAGGAGGGCGGGGGTATCGACCTCCTCCTCGCGCATCCCGGGCTCGGCGGGCGGCGGCTGCAGCATGCGGATTCTCCTTCGCCCCGACGCTAGCCCGTTCCGGCGGAATCGCCCACCGTGCCATCCTGTCCGCCAGAACCAACGGAGAGCCGCCCTTGGGCGCCAGGTCCTTCCCGCTGACGGCGGCGCAAGCCCGCGCGATCTGGCTCCGGGCCCAGCGGCTGGATGTCGAAGCCCCGTTCGGGGAGGGTCCGGACGCGACGCGGCGCGCGGTCGCGCATCTCGGCTACGTGCAGATCGACACCATCAACGTCATCGAGCGCAGCCACCACCACATCCTGCACAGCCGGATCCCGGCCTATCGCCGCACCGACCTGGAACAGGCGCAATCGATCGACAAGTCGGTGTTCGAGTACTGGACCCACGCGCTCTCCTACGTGCCGGCCGCCGACTACCGCTTCTTCGTCGCGGCAATGGAGCAGCATCGCGAGGCGCCGAAGTCCTGGCTCGCCGGCGTCGATCCGGACGACTATGCCACGCTGCTGCGGCGCATCCGCCGCGACGGCGCGATCTCGATCCGCGACATCGATGACGAGGTGCTGGTCGAGAAGATCCATCCCTGGGCCAGCCGCAAGCCATCCCGGCGCGTGCTGCAATTCGGCTTCTTCAACGGCGACCTCGCCATCAGCAGGCGGTCCGGCATGCTGAAGAGCTATGAGCTCGCCGGCCGGCATTTCGGCTGGCAGCGCCGCCCGCGGCCCGCGACGGAGGCGCAGTTCGCTGGCTATCTGCTGGATCGCGCGGTGCGGTCGCAAGGCATCGTCAGCCTCGATTCCATCTGCTTCGGCAACCTGGCGCTCAAGCCCGAGGTCTCCGGCCTCATCGAGCGGGCGATGCGGCGCCGGCGGCTGCTGCCCGTCACCCTCGACGGGCACGAGAAGGTCACGCATTGGGCAGCGCCGGAGGCGCTCGACACCGTCATCGAGGCGCCATCGCCGCCGCCTGTGCACATCCTGTCGCCCTTCGACCCGCTGGTCATCCAGCGCAAGCGCCTGAACCTCCTCTTCGGCTACGAGCACCGGTTCGAAGCCTATGTCCCGGCCGCCAAACGGGTCCTCGGCTACTTTGCGCTGCCGGTCCTGGTCGGCGACGAGATCGTCGCTGCCATCGACTTCAAGACGGATCGCCAGGCGCGCAAGCTGCTGGTGCAGAAATGGACCTGGGTCGCGAGGCGCCGCGCGGGACTGAAGCTTGCCGTCGAGGAGGCCATGACGCGGTTCGAGCGGTTCCAACTGGCGTAGCCCGGTCAGGGCACCTCGGCAGCCACGGACAGGCCGGGCCAGCGCGCCGCCCAGCGCTTCGCCCGGACGCGTTCGGCGAAGATCGCACGTTTCGCGGCGGAGGAAGCGAAATGCGGGGTCGGGCGGATGCGGCGGGCCAGCAGGTCGTCGAGCCCGTACGGTGCGGCGATCTCGATCCCTGTGATGGTCCAGCGCGCCGCGATGGCGGTCGCCGTCTCCGGCCAATGCGCGATGGCGTCGCAGACATCGGCATACGGCGCATCGCCGTTCCGCGCCGCCATGCGCGCCTGGTTGCGCACCGACCAGGGAAGCTCCGGCCGCAGCGCGACGAGCCGCGCCTCGATCGCGGCATCGAGCGCGGCATCCGGCCGCGCCGCATCGAACCAGACGACATCGATATCGCCTGGTGAGTTGCTGCCTTGTGCGAGGCCGGACAGCGCATCCCAGACCGCGTTGCGAAGCAGCCCGGCGCCGATCCAGGCATCCGGCAGGCAGAGTTCAGCCAGGACTTTGAGCGGCTCCGCCACCGCCGCCGTCTCCGCAAGGAAACGGCGAAGCGACACCGCGTCCCGGATCACGGCCAGGGCGCGGTGCCCGCGCGCCAAGCGGCCGCCACCCAGGCGCGGGCGCGGAGCGGGCCGCGCAGCGTCAGCACCCGCACCGGCCGCAGCCGGTAGGCGGCGCCCTCATAGGCGGCCAGGCGCCGGAACGCCGCAGGGTGCGGCCGCACCACCTCGCCCGCCACCGCGCCGCTGCCGTCGGCGCGGAGCGTCGGATAGGACGTGCCGCGCAGCGCGACGCGGCGATGGCCAATCAGGACCGCGGGCGTTGCCCGGCGCGGCAGGCGCGGGTCGCCGCCGCGGCTCGCCAGCACCGCCGGATCGAGCAGCGTGCCGTAGAGGAAGACCGGCGTCACTCGACCTGCATGCGGAGCTCGTTCACCAGCGGCCGTACCTGCGCGAGCTGGGCGCGGACATTGGCGCCGAACTCCTCCGGACTGTCGCCACCCGGGACCGCGCCGAGCTCGGCGATGCGGTTGGCGACCGCCGGGTGGCGGGCGGCAGCCGCGATCTCCTGATGCAATCTTGCCAGCACCGGCGCCGGCGTGCGGGCGGGGGCGAAGAAGCCGTTCCAGCCGAGCAGCTCGATGTTCGGAAAACCCTGTTCCCGTGCCGTCGGCACGTCGGGCAGCGCGGTGGCGCGCTGGGCCGCCAGGGTCGCGATCGGGCGCAGCGCGCCGGCGCGGATATGACCGAGCGAGGAGGAGAGCTGGTCGCCGCCGAAATGGATGCGCCCGGCCAGCATGTCCTGCACCAGCGGCGCGGCGCCGCGGAACGGCACGTGGTCCATCTGGATGCGCGCGTCGCGCTTCAGGATCTCGCCCACCAGGTTGATCGTGCTGCCGGGACCGGTGGAGCCGTAGAACAGGTCGGTCCGCGTGCGCGCCAGGGCCACGAATTCCTGCAGGTTGCTGGCAGGCACCGCGGCCCCGACCAGCAGCATCATCGGCACGTTGGCGCCCATCGAAATCGGCGCGAAGTCGCGCTCGATCGCATGCGGCGCACGGTTCTGGAACTCGAGCGCCGCGGTCGTCGTGCAGAAGGTCAGGTTGTGGAACAGCAGCGTGTAGCCGTCGGGCGTGGCCTTCGCGACCACATCGGCGCCGATCGAACCGCCGCCGCCGCCGCGGTTCTCGACCACGACCGACTGGCCCATCGTCTCGGTCAGGCGCTGGCCGTAGAGCCGCGCGAGCAGGTCGGTGGTGCCGCCCGCCGGGAAGGGCACGACGATGCGGATCGGGCGGGACGGAAAGGCTGCCTCCTGCGCCACGCCAGGGCGCGGCAGCAGGCCAGCGAGCGGTGCTGCAAACAGGGCGCGGCGATGAAGGCGCATGATGTCTCTCCCGGGGTAACCTTCAGCGTTTGCAAAGCATCTTCACGCCTTCGGGCGAAGCCGCCCTACGGCGATCTGCTTTGGTGGTTACCCCGAGCCTGGGGGCGCCGGCCGGCCGCCGTCAATGACCGGCGTTGTCGCCCGAGAAATCCGGCGCCTCGAGCCCGCTCGCGACGAGTTGCCGCACCAGGCTCGCCTTCAGCCGCTCGAGCCCGGCCTCGTCCCGCGCCTCGGCGCGCGCCACCAGCACCGCCTGGGTGTTGGAGGCGCGGAGCAGCCACCAGCCATCCGCCGTCAGCACCCGGACACCATCGACCGCCTGCACCTCGGCGCCCTCGGCCGCGAGCCGGTCCTTCACCTCGGCCACCACCTGGAACTTGCGGTCCTCGGCGCAGTCGAAGCGGAGCTCCGGCGTGTTGATCACCTGCGGCAGGGCCTTGCGCACGTCCGACAGCGTCTCCGTCATGCGGGCGATGATGCCGAGCAGCCGGATCGCGGAGTAGGGCGCGTCGTCGAAGCCGTACCACTTGTCGGCGAAGAAGATATGCCCCGACATCTCGCCGGCCAGCGGGCTGCCGGTCTCGGCCATCTTTGCCTTGATCAACGAATGCCCGGTCTTCCACATCAGCGGCGTGCCGCCGGCCTTGGCGACCTCGTCGAACAGCACCTGGCTCGCCTTCACGTCGGCGATGATGGTGCCGCCGGGCTTCGATTTCAGCACGTCGCGCGCCAGCACGACCAGCAGCTGGTCGCCGAACAGGATGTGGCCCTCGTCGTCGACGACGCCGATGCGGTCGGCATCGCCGTCGAAGGCGATGCCGAGATCGGCACCCTTCGCATGCACCTCGGCGATGATCTGCTCCAGGTTCTTGGCGACGGTCGGGTCCGGGTGGTGCGCCGGGAAGGTGCCGTCGATGGTGCCGTTGATGACGCTGTGCTCGCCCGGCAGCCGCGCCGCCAGCGCCTTGACGATCTCCGCCCCCGAGCCGTTGCCCGGATCCCAGACCACCTTCAGCGGCCGATCGCCGCCGTCATAGTCGCGCAGCATGCGCGCCAGGTAATCCTCCGCGAGCTCGACATGCCGCTCGCTGCCCGGCGCTTCGGCGACCACGTCGCCGGCCGCCGCCATGCGGCCGATCTCCTGGATCTGCGGGCCGAAGAACGGCTTCTTGCCGAGCATCATCTTGAAGCCGTTGTAGTCGGGCGGGTTGTGGCTGCCGGTCACCATGATGCCGCCATCGGCCGAGAGCGCGTATGTCGCGTAGTACAGCATCGGCGTCGGCCCGACGCCGACCCTGAGCACCTCGAGCCCGCAGGCGACGAGGCCCGCGACCAGCGCCGCTTCCAGCTCCGGCGAGGAGAGGCGGCCGTCGCAGCCGACCGCGACCTTGGCGCCGCCGCCGCGCCTGACGATCGAGCCGAAGCAGCGGCCGATCGCGAAGGCGTCGGCCGCATGCAGGGTGCGGCCGACGATGCCGCGGATGTCGTATTCGCGGAGCGTCGTCTGGTCGAATTTGTGAGAAAAGTCGGTCATGTGTGGGGTCCTTGCAATCAGGGCCTGCCGATGGAGTGGTAGCGGAACCCGGCTTCGCGCATCGCCGCCGGATCCCAGACGTTGCGGAGGTCGAGCACCACGTCGCCCCGCATCGCCGATTTCAGCTTCTGCGGCGACAGGGCGCGGAACTCGTTCCATTCGGTGAGCAGCACGACGGCGTCCGCCCCGGCCGCGGCATCCAGCGCATTGGCGGCGTAGCGCACGCCCGCCGGCAGCAGCTGGCGCGCATAATCGGTGCCGGCCGGGTCGAAGGCCGCGAGCCGGGCGCCGGCGGCGGCCAGCAGCGGCAGCACGGTGAGCGACGGCGCTTCCCGCATGTCGTCGGTCTCCGGCTTGAAGGTCAGGCCGAGGATCGCGACGGTCTTGCCGGCGAGGTCGCCGCCGAAGGCCGCGATCACTCGCGCCGCCATCGCCGCCTTCCGCGCCTCGTTCACCGCGACCGTGGTCTCGACCAGGCGGAGCGGGCTTTCGTGATCCTGGCCGATGCGCGCGAAGGCCAGCGTGTCCTTCGGGAAGCAGGAGCCGCCGAAGCCCGGCCCGGCATGGAGGAACTTGCGCCCGATGCGGCCGTCGAGGCCGATGCCGCGCGCCACGTCGTGCACGTCGGCGCCCACCTTCTCGCAGAGGTCGGCGACCTCGTTGATGAAGGTGACCTTCATCGCGAGGAAGGCGTTGGCGGCATACTTGATCATCTCCGCGGTCTCGATCGCGGTCGCGACCACCGGCGTCTCGATCAGGTAGAGCGGGCGGTAGAGCCGCTTCAGCACCGCCTCCGCGCGTTCGGTCTCGACGCCGATGACGACGCGGTCGGGCCGCATGAAATCGCCGATCGCATTGCCTTCGCGAAGGAATTCCGGGTTGGAGGCGATGTCGATGGCGAGGTCCGGCCGCGCCTCGCGCACGATGCGCCTGACCTCGGCACCGGTGCCGACCGGCACCGTCGACTTGGTCACCAGCAGGGTCGGGCCGGTCAGCGCCATCGCCACTTCGCGGGCGGCGGCGAAGACGTAGGAGAGGTCGGCATGGCCGTCGCCGCGCCGGGTCGGCGTGCCGACCGCGAGGAACACCGCCTCCGCCTGTGCCACCGCCTCCGCGAGGTCGGTCGTGAAATGCAGCCTGCCGTCCTGGACATTGTCGGCGACCAGCTTTTCGAGCCCCGGCTCGTAGATCGGGATGCGGCCGTGGCGCAGGCCTTCGATCCGCGCCGGATCCTTGTCGAGCACGATCACGTCATGGCCGAACTCGGCGAAGCAGGCCCCGGAGACGAGGCCGACATAGCCGGCGCCGATCATGGTGATGCGCATGGCGTCAGTCCTTCCGTCCGAAGCGGGCGAGGCGTCGCCATGCCGGTTCCGCGCCCGGCGCGCAAGGGTCAGGCACCGGCGGGTGCCTTCGGCAAGGTCGGCAGCAGCGGCAGCAGCGTCGTCAGGTCGTGTTCCGGCCGGCAGGCGAGGTAGCGCGGATCGCCGGCCGGCTCATCGAGAGGAAAGGCCGTGAGGCCGATATCCTCATAGACGCGGAGCAACTCCGGCCCCGCGCGCCAGACCGCCGGATCGACGCGGGCGCTGTCGCAGAGATCACGGAAGCGCCAGATCGCGGAGACGCGATCCGCCTCCTCCCCTTCCGGATCGCCGAGCGCCAGCCAGATTCCGCCGCGCTTCACGAAGGCGAGACCGGCGCGGCCGGCATCGCCGAAGACGGCGCCGTCGGCGGTGTCCGGGGCGAGCGCCCCGAGCGATTGCAGGCGCGCCCGCGTCTCCTGGTCATAGGGCGCGGCGCGGCGGCGGAAGGGCCGCAGCAGCCGGAGCATGGCGACGATCAGCATCACCGCCGAGAGGCCGACGGTGAAGCGGAGGGAGTCGGGCGCCACCTGCGACAGCACCACCTGCCACCAGCTCGCATGCGCGACGCCGCCATCATAGGCGACGAGGGCCAGGGTGATGGCGCAGCCGGCGATGGCGCCGAAGGCGAGCGTCGCCTCCCCCGACAGCGGCTCCCCGATCAGGCGGGCGGTGCGGTAGAAGGCGCCGCGGGTCGCGGCCAGCAGCGCGAAGACCACGAGGAAAGCGCCCCAGAGCCACCAGGCCTCGCCGCGCAGCCAGAGGATCAGTGCGCCGTTGAGCAGCAGCAGCAGGCCGAAGGTCCAGGCGATGCGCAGGCGCCGCAGCAGCCCGTAACCGATCACGAGCAGCAGCGAGCCGACGACCGACGCCGCGAAATGCGACGCGATGGCCGCGGTCGGCCCGGCCCATTCCTCAATGATCGTCCCCTTCACCGGCAGCGCGCCCACGAAGATCAGGATCGCGCCGCCGAAGCCGACGAGGGAGGCGAGGGCCGGCACCTCCAGCGCCTCGCTGCCGCGGATGTCGCCGGTGAGGCGGGCGAAGACGGCACGGCGCTGGGTCACCTCGAAGGCGGCAAACAGGGCGCCGGCCACGAACAGCGGCACGATGTAGTAGTAGAGGCGGAACAGCAGCAGGGCGCCCACCGCCTGCGGCGGCGCCATGTAGGGTGAGAGCGCCAGCAGCAGGAAGCCGTCGAAGACGCCGATGCCGCCCGGCACGCTGGCCGCGATGCCGGCGGTGTAGCCGGCCACGTAGATGCCGAGGAACTTGATGAAGGTGAGCCCATCCGCCGACGGCAGCAGCGTGTAGAAGATCGCCGCCGTCACCGCGACGTCGACGCTGGCCAGCGCCACCTGCGCCAGCGCCATCTTCATGCCCGGCAGCGTGATCTGGTGGCCGAAGATGCGGATGCTGGAGACCAGGCGGGACAGCACGACATAGGCGATGACGATCGCCCAGAGCAGCAGCGCGATGCCGCGCATCGCGAGGTCGGGGACGTGGTCGCGGAACCAGGGCAGGATCCCGGGCTCCAGCATCAGCACCATGCCGCCGAGCGCGAAGCCGCCCAGCCCGTAGGTCAGGCTGGTGAAGGCGACGAGCTTGGCGATCTCGAGCGGCGTCAGCCCCCAGGCGGCGTAGAAGCGGTAGCGCACCGCCGCCCCCGACACCGCCGCGAAGCCGAGATTGTGGGCCAGCGTGTAGGAGACGAAGGAGGCGAGCGAGCTGCGCGCATAGCTCACCGGATGCCCGGCATAGACCGAGCCCAGCCGGTCGTAGATGGTCAGCACCGCGAAGGCGACGATCGTCCAGCCGGCGGCGATCCAGAGCGAGGCGGGCGGGATCGCCGCCAAAGCGGTACGGATGTCGGCCACCGACAGGCCGCGGAACTCGTGCTGCACCACGTAGATGGCGCCGATGAGCAGCGCCAGGCCGAAGACGGTCGGCCCATGGCGGCGGAGCAGCGGCCAGAGCGCCTTCACGCGGCGGCGCCCTCGCCGTCAACCTGGCGCGCCAGCGCCGCCTCGATCAGGCCGATGGTGCCGGCAATGCCATAGAGTGCTACGAAGCCGCCGAAGCGCGGGCCTTCCTTCTGGCCGAGCAGCACCTGGTACAGCGCATTGAACCAGGCGCGGGAGACGCCCGGGCGGCCATCCTTCCCGGCCTCCAGGAACGGCTCGCGGCGGCCGGCTTCGTAGACCAGGTCCTGGATCGATCGCGCCCGCGCCTCGGTCGGCAGCGTCTCCAGCGATTGCGCCTGGTCGCGGAGCGCCGCGAGGAGGGCCGCGAAGGCCGGACGCTCGGCCTCCGTCGGCGCGCGGTGGCGCTTCTCCGGCAGGACGAAGTCGCGGTAGTAGGCAACGGCGTGTTCGGCCAGCCGGGCGAGCAGCGGGTGGCTCTCCGGCGTCGCCTCCGGCGCATAGCGGCGGATGAAGCCCCAGAGGATCTGGGCCTCGTCGGCATTCACCACGCTTGCGAGGTTGAGCAGCATCGCGAAGGACAGCGGGCTGCCCGGGTCGTTGGTTGCCCCACCCTGGATATGCCAGGCCGGGTTCGCCGGATCGGGTGCAGCGCGCAGCCGGTCGAGGTGTGCTACGTAGTCGTCGACGGCGCGCGGGATCACGTCGAAATAGAGCCGCTTCGCCCGCTGCGGCGCCTGGTACATGAAGTAGGCGAGGCTTTCCGGCGGCGCGTAGCGCAGCCATTCGTCGATGGTGAGCCCGTTGCCCTTCGACTTGCTGATCTTCTGGCCGAGCTCGTCCAGGAACAGCTCGACGGTCAGGCCGATCGGCGGCTCGGCGCCGAGCACCCGGCAGATCGCGGAGGACAGCCGGACGCTGTCGATCAGGTCCTTGCCCGACATCTCGTAATCGACGCCGAGCGCATACCAGCGGAGCGCCCAATCGGCCTTCCACTGCGCCTTGCAGTGGCCGCCGGTGATCCGGGTCTCGAACCGCTCGCCGCTTTCCGGGTCGCGCCAGAGCAGCGCGTCGCGGTCCGGATGCACGGCGTCCATCGGCACCTGCATGACGATGCCGGTCTTCGGGTGGATCGGCAGGAAGGGCGAATAGGTCGCCCGCCGCTCCGGCCCGAGCGTCGGCAGGATCACGTCGCGCACCGCGTCGTGACATTCGGCCATGCGGAGCAGCGCCGCGTCGAAGCGTCCGCCCTTGTAGTAGTCGGTCGCGGAGGCGAATTCGTAGGCGAAGCCGAAGGCGTCGAGGAAGGCCTTGAGGCGGGCGTTGTTGTGGGCGCCGAAGCTCGGATGGGTGCCGAAGGGATCCGGGATCGCGGTCACCGACCGGCCGAGATGGGCGGCCAGCATGTCCTTGTTCGGCACGTTGTCCGGGACCTTGCGCAGCCCGTCCATGTCGTCGCTGAAGACGATCAGCCGCGCCGGCAGCCCGGTCATGCGCTCGAAGGCGCGCTTGACCCAGGTGGTGCGGACGACTTCCCCGAAAGTGCCGATATGCGGCAGGCCGGAGGGGCCGTAGCCGGTCTGGAACAGCGCGCCCTCCGGTTTCGGCCGGGCCGCGAGGCGGTCGGCGACGCGGGCCGCTTCCTCGAAGGGCCACGCCTTGACGGTACGGAGCGTCGGATCGTCGGTCATCCCGGCCAGATGGCAGGCGGGGCGGCCAGGGTCAATTCGGCTGATCGCTGCCCCTCCGGCGCCTTGCATGACGGGTTTGCGACGGCGAGTGTGGCGCCGGGCGCCCGGCTGCGCTAATCGGGCGCGTTGTTCCACGCAAAGGAAGGGTGTCATGCGCGTCGGCGTGATCGGGGCCACGGGTGCGGTCGGCAGGGAACTGGTGGAGGTGCTGGGCAAGCGCCGCTTCCCGGTGACCACGCTGAAGCTCTTCGCCTCGCCCCGGTCGGCCGGCACCCGAATTCCGACCCCCTTCGGGGAAACCACGATCGAGGCCTTCTCGCCGGAGGCGGCAAAGGGCCTCGACCTCGCATTGCTGGCCGTCTCGGGCGATTTCGCGAAGGCGCATGCAAGGGCGCTGGCGGCCGAAGGCGTCGCGGTGATCGACAATTCCTCCGCGCTCCGGCTGGAGGAGGACGTGCCGCTGGTGGTGCCGGAGGTGAACGCAGCCGCGATCGGCGGCCATCGCCTGATCGCCAACCCGAACTGCACCACGGCGATCCTGGTGGTGGCACTCGAGCCGCTGCGCCAGGCTTTCGGCCTGAAACGCGTCATCGTCTCCAGCTACCAGGCGGCGAGCGGCGCCGGCGCCGAGGGCATGCAGGAGCTGGAGCGGGAGACCCGCCGGGCCCTGGTCGAAGGCGAGCCCGCGGGGCACGAGGTCTTCGCCCATCCGCTGCCCTTCAACGTCATCCCGCACATCGATAGCTTCCAGCCGAACGGCTACACCCGGGAAGAGATGAAGGTCACCTGGGAAAGCCGGAAGATCATGGGCCTGCCGGAGCTGCTGATCTCCTGCACCGCGGTCCGCATCCCGACCTTCCGCGTGCATGCCGAGGCGGTGACGATCGAGACCGAGCGGCCGGTGACGCCGGAAGCGGCGCGCGCGGCACTCGCCGCCGCGCCGGGCGTCGTCGTCGTCGACGATCCGGCCGCCAACCGCTACCCGATGCCGCTGACCGCGACCGGGCGCGACGACGTCGAGGTCGGGCGCATCCGCGCCAACCCGGTGTTCGGCGATCGCGGGCTCGACATTTTCCTCTGCGGCGATCAGCTCCTGAAGGGTGCGGCGCTCAACGCGGTGCAGATCGCGGAGCGGCTCCGCGCTGCCTGACCGGCCAAAGGCGCCGCCGCGCCTCCTGCTCCCGGCGGCGCCGGCGCTGATCGCCGGCTCCGGCCGCGCCACGATCCTGACCCCGGACGGGGAGGTCCTGTGGCTGCCCGGCGCGGAGGTGCCGGCGCGGCTGGAGGCGCCGCCGATGCTGGTGCATGCGCCGGCGACGGCGCGGCGGCTCGGCCTTGCCGGCTTCGCCGGCGCCTACGACCTGCTGGAGCTTTTCGCCTTCTGCCGGCCGGCGCAGCCGACGGCGCCGACGCCGCGGGGCCTCGCACTCGCCCTCGGCTTCGATGCGCCGCGCGACGCGGAGGCCGCCGCCGCCCTGTTGCCGGAGATGGCGACGGCGCTGCTCCGGCACCTGGCCGCCGGACGGAACGCGCCGCTCAACCGCGACGCCGCCTCGCTCGCCGCCCGGCTCGGCGAGGCCGTCGACTGGCCCTGGGCGCCCTCGGTGCTGGCCGCCCTCGGCGAGGCGGATGCGGCGCCTTCGACCGTCGGGCTCAAGGTCTGGCGCCGGCTGCCGGAATGGGAGGACACGGCGCCGCCGGTGCCGGCCGCGAGCTTCGGCGTCGAGCCGGCGGAGGCGCGGCAGCGCCTGGCCGAGATCCTGGGGCCGGAGGCGGAGCAGCGGCCGCAGCAGGCCGACTATGCGTCCGCCGCCGCCGCCGCTTTCGCGCCGCGCACGGCACCCGGCGCGCCGCAGATGGTGCTGGCCGAGGCCGGCACCGGCACCGGCAAGACGCTCGGCTACATCGCGCCGGCCAGCCTCTGGGCGGAGCGGAACGGCGCCCCGGTCTGGATCTCCACCTATACCCGCAACCTCCAGCGCCAGATCGACCAGGAGCTGGCACGGCTGTTCCCCGACCCGGAGGAGCGGCGGCGCAAGGTGGTGCTGCGCAAGGGGCGGGAGAACTACCTGTGCCTGCTGAATCTGGAGGAAGCCTCGGGCGGCGGCCATCCCGGGCAGGTCACGGCGCTGGCGCTCGCTGCGCGCTGGGCGCTCGCGACCCGCGACGGCGACCTGATGGGCGGCGACTTCCCGGGCTGGCTCGCGGAGCTGTTCGGCCACCAGGCGATCGCGACGCTGGCCGACCGCCGCGGCGAATGCATCCACTCCGCCTGCCCGCACTACCGGCAATGCTTCGTCGAGCATTCGATCCGCCGCGCCCGCGGCGCCGCGATCGTCGTCGCCAACCACGCGCTGGTGATGATCCAGGCGGCCTTCGGCGGCGGCGAGGACGGGCGCCCGCTCCGCCTGGTGCTCGACGAGGGGCATCAGGTCTTCGATGCCGCGGACGCTGCCTTCTCCGCCGCGCTTTCGGGTGCCGAGACGGCGGAGCTCCGGCGCTGGCTGCTCGGCGCCGAAGGCGGCCGCTCGCGCGCCCGCGGCCTGCGGCGCCGGCTGGAGGAGGTGATCGGCGACCGCGCCGACCTGCTCGCGCCGATGGAAGCGGGGCTGCAGGCGGCGCGTGCCCTGCCGCCGCCCGGCTGGCATGCGCGGCTGACCGAAGCGGCGTCCGATAACCCGGCAGAAGCCTTCCTGCACCAGGTGCGCCACCAGGTGCTGGCGCGGAGCGCCGAGGCGGATGCGGGCTACGATTCCGAATGCGACCTGCACCCGGTGATCGAGGCGCTGCCGGAGGCGGCGGCGGCGCTGGAACGCGCCCTCTCGCGGCTCGAGGCGCCGCTGCGGACGCTCCGCACCCGGCTGGAGGCGCTGGTCGAGGCCGAGGGCGAGGAGATGGAGACCGGCGTCCGCATCCGGATCGAGGCGGTCTGCCGCTCGCTCGACCGGCGGGCGCTGGCGCCGCTCGGCGCCTGGATCGGCATGCTGCGCCAGGTGCAGGCGCCGGCGCCCGAACCGGGACAGCGCCCGTCCTTCATCGACTGGCTGTCGCTGCAGCGGCGCGAGGGCCGTGACGTCGATGCCGGCATGCACCGCCACCACCTCGATCCCACGGTGCCCTTCGCGGCGGTGGTCGCGGCACCTGCGCATGGGCTGCTGGTCACCTCGGCGACGCTCCGCGACACGGCGGAGGGCGAGGATTTGGAAGCCAGCTGGCGGGCGGCGGAAGCGCGCACCGGCGCCGTGCACCTGCCGCTGCCGGCACTCCGCGCCGCCATGGCGTCACCCTTCGACTATGCCGCCAATACCCGCGCCTTCGTGGTCAGCGACGTCAGGCAAGGCGATGCCGGCCAGGTCGCGGGGGCGATGCGGGCGCTGTTCCTGGCCGCCGGCGGCGGCGGCCTCGGCCTCTTCACCGCCATCCGGCGCCTGCGCGAGACCCATGCCCGGATCGCGCCGGCGCTGGAGGAAGCGGGGATCCCGCTCTACGCGCAGCATGTCGACGCGATGGACAATGCGACGCTGGTCGACGTGTTCCGCGCCGAGGAGGATGCCTGCCTGCTGGGGACGGACGCGATGCGCGACGGCGTCGACGTGCCGGGCCGGGCGCTGCGGCTGCTGGCGTTCGATCGGGTGCCCTGGCCGCGGCCCACGATCCTGCACCGGGAGCGGCGGCTGCACCTCTCGGAAGGGCGGCCCAAGGAGTACGACGACGCGGTGGCGCGGCACCGGCTGCGCCAGGCCTTCGGGCGCCTGGTGCGGCGCGCCGACGATCGCGGCGTCTTCGTGGTGCTCGATCCGCGGACGCCGTCGCGGCTGATGGCCGGGCTGCCGCCGGGCGTCACCGTCGAGCGGCTGCCGCTCCGATCCGTGGTCGAAGCGACGCGCGGCTTCCTCGGCGCGTGACTGGCGGCGCCGCTTCGCGGTAGATGCGGGCGGAGACGCGAAGGAGTTCCGCATGGCTGCCGGGGATGCGAAGCTGGGCTTCACCGTGCCGGAGGCGCTGGTCTGCGCCATGGTGCTGATGGCGGCCTCCGACGAGCGGATGTCGGATGCCGAGATCGCCACGATGTCGCGGCTGGTCGAGGAGCTGCCGGCTTTTTCCGAGTTCCGCCCGGAGGCGATCGGCGGCGTGACCGAGACCTGCCTCGGCCTGCTCAACCGCAGTGACGGGCTCGACCGCGCCTGCACCATGATCCGGGACGCGCTGCCGCCGCGCCTGCGCGAGACCGCCTACCTGCTGGCCTGCGAAGTCGCGGCCGCGGATGGCGATGCGAGCCAGGGCGAGCTGCTTTTCCTGCAGGATTTCCGGATCGCGATGGAGATCGACCGGCTGATCGCGGGTGCGATCGAACGCGCGACGCGGGCGCGCTACCAGAGCGTCTGAACGTGAAAAGGGCCGGCGCCTCGCGGCGGCCGGCCCTTCGTCAGTCGCGGAAGCTCAGAGCGGCTTGAGGTTGATGGCGGCGGCCTTGCCGCGCTCCATCGCCACGTCGTAGCTGACCTTCTGGTTCTCGTTCAGGCCCTGCAGCCCGGCCTTCTGGACGGCGGTGATGTGGACGAACACGTCCTTGCCACCTTCCTGCGGGACGATGAAGCCGAAGCCCTTGGTTGCGTTGAACCACTTCACGGTGCCGGTCGCCATGCGATCTGCCTCCTTCTGCTCGTTGTGCCCGGGCGGAATCGCTCGGGCGGACAACCGGGGTATTGGACGTCATGGAGGCACCCGGTATCCCGAGGCACGGCACGGCGAGCCAAGTCGGTTGGCTATGATGAACCTGGGGCGTGGACGATGCCCTGTCAAACAAATCCGCTGCTATGTCGCAGCGCAACAGAAAGGGGCGGCCCTTGCGGGCCGCCCCCTTCCGTCTCCGATCTCGTCGCCGAGATCAGAAATCCATGTCGCCCATGCCGCCGCCCGGCGGGCCGCCGGCGGCCGCCTTCTTCTCCGGACGCTCGGCGACCATCGCCTCGGTGGTGATCAGCAGCGAGGAGACGGAAGCCGCATCCTGCAGCGCCGTGCGCACGACCTTGGTCGGATCGATGATGCCGGCCTCGACGAGGTTCTTGTACTCGTCGTTCTGCGCGTCGTAGCCGAACTCGTAGGTGTCGGTGCGGAGCACCTCACCGGCGACCACGGCGCCGTCCTTGCCGGCGTTCTCGGCGATCTGCTTGAGCGGCGACTGGATCGCGCGGCGCACGATCTCGATGCCGACCTGCTGATCGTTGTTGTCGGCCTTGAGGCCGGCCAGCTTCTGCGACGCGCGCAGCAGCGCGATGCCGCCGCCCGGGACGATGCCTTCCTCGACCGCGGCGCGGGTCGCATGCAGCGCGTCGTCGACGCGATCCTTGCGCTCCTTCACCTCGACCTCGGTCGAACCGCCGACGCGGATCACCGCGACGCCGCCCGCGAGCTTCGCCAGACGCTCCTGCAGCTTCTCGCGGTCGTAGTCCGAGGTGGTCTCCTCGATCTGCGCCTTGATCTGCTCCACGCGGCCGTTGATCGCAGCCTTCTCGCCGGCGCCGTCGACGATCGTGGTGTTCTCCTTCTCGATGCGGATCGTCTTGGCGCGGCCGAGCTGCGCCAGCGTCACGTTCTCGAGCTTGATGCCGAGGTCTTCGGAGATCACCTCGCCGCCGGTCAGGATCGCGATGTCTTCCAGCATCGCCTTGCGGCGATCGCCGAAGCCCGGCGCCTTCACGGCCGCGATCTTGAGGCCGCCGCGGAGCTTGTTGACGACGAGCGTCGCCAGCGCCTCACCCTCGACGTCCTCGGCCACGATCACCAGCGGACGGCCGGACTGCACCACGGCTTCGAGCAGCGGCAGCATCGGCTGCAGCTGCGAGAGCTTCTTCTCGAAGATCAGGACGTAGGGGCTGTCCATCTCCGCGATCATCTTCTCCGCATTCGTGATGAAGTACGGGGAGACGTAGCCGCGGTCGAACTGCATGCCCTCGACGACGTCGAGCTCGGTCTGGATGCTCTTGGCTTCCTCGACCGTGATGACGCCCTCGTTGCCGACCTTCTCCATCGCCTGGGCGATCATCTCGCCGATCTCGGTCTCGCCATTGGCGGAGAGCGAGCCGACCTGAGCGACCTCGGCGGAGGTGGTGATCTTGCGGGTCTTCGCCTTCAGCTCCTCGACGACCGTGGCGACGGCCTTGTCGATGCCGCGCTTCAGGTCCATCGGGTTCATGCCGGCGGCGACCGCCTTCGAACCCTCGCGCACGATCGCCTGGGCCAGCACGGTCGCGGTGGTGGTGCCGTCACCGGCGACGTCGTTGGTCTTCGAGGCCACTTCGCGCACCATCTGGGCGCCCATGTTCTCGAACTTGTCCGCCAGCTCGATCTCCTTGGCGACGGTGACGCCGTCCTTGGTGATCCGCGGCGCGCCGAAGCTCTTGTCGAGCACGACGTTGCGGCCCTTCGGGCCGAGCGTCACCTTCACGGCGTCGGCCAGGATGTCGACGCCCCGCAGCATGCGGTCGCGCGCGTTGGCGCCGAACTTCACGTCCTTCGCAGCCATGTGCGATTCCTTTCTCTATGTCCGGTATGTCGGATCAGGCGAAGCGAAGAGTGCGGCTCAGGCCGCCTTCTTCGCCGCCGCGCTGCCGTCGACGATGCCGAGGATGTCGGATTCCTTCATGATCAGCAGCTCTTCGCCGCCGATCTTCACCTCGGTGCCGGACCACTTGCCGAACAGGATGCGGTCGCCGGCCTTCACGTCCAGCGGGCGGAGGTCGCCCTTGTCGTTCAGGGTGCCGGAGCCGACGGAGACGACCTCGCCTTCCTGCGGCTTTTCCTTCGCGGTGTCCGGGATGATGATGCCGCCGGCGCTCTTCTCTTCCGCGTTGACGCGGCGAACCAGAACGCGGTCATGCAGGGGACGGAAGCTCATGTGATCCTCTCCTGACGCCTCATGATTGAAGCACGTCTCGCTCCGGGATCGCGGGGCGTGCCACGGGTCCGGCCACCATGGCCCGGCCTCCGCTGGCACTCCCCCCGGAGGAGTGCCAGAGACGTAGAGCGACTGGGATGGGGCGTCAAGCGGTTGCAGCACTCTATGAGTGCGAGTGCTAACAAGCTGAATTTAATGAGTTTTTTACTTGGAGTCGCCTGTCATGGCTGTGTCACGTTGAGGCGGTTCCAGACCAGCGAGGTTCCACGGTGCTCCAGGCGCTCGATCCCCTGATCCGTATCCCCGATTGGCGGCTGACCACGGCCGAGATCCTCTACCATTTGCCCGACCATCCGGCGGTGCTGCAGAGCTTCGTCTGGCAGAAGATCGATCGGGCGCCGGGCTTCCCGGAGCTCAACCGCTTCCTCGATTTCTGGCGCCGCGAAATCGAAGGCCGCCTGCATTCGGTCCGCGTCGCCTCCTCCGCCCTCCTCCGCCCGGCGGAGCTGCGCTATGCCGGGGGCGAGTTGCGGCTGCATTGACGGAGCAGCGGAGGCGGAGCTCTGGCCATGGCAGGATCGGGCAGCGTCCTTGCTGATCCTGCCGGCGAGCGGGCGATGGTGCTCGAAGCCGATCCGGCACCCCTTCACGGCACCCTCCTGCTCCCGACGGCGGAAGCGCAGCCCATTCCGGGCGTGCTGATCCTGGCCGGCTCAGGTCCCGTGGACCGCGACGGCAACTTGCCTCACGCGAGGAATGACAGCCTGCGACTGCTCGCCCAGGGGCTGGCACGGCGCGGCATCGCCTCGCTCAGGATCGACAAGCGAGGCATCGGGGCGAGCGGCGGCGCGGCCCTGCGCGAGGACGATCTGCGCTTCGAAACCTACGTCGCCGACGCCGCGCGCTGGCTTGACCGGCTGCGCGCGGAGCCCGGCATCGCCCGCGTCGGCGTGATCGGCCACAGCGAAGGCGCGCTGGTCGCGACCCTGGCGGTCCAGAGCCGGCCGGACGCTGCCGGGCTCGTCCTGCTGGCCGGAGCCGGATTCCCGGCCGGCGTCGTCCTCCGGCGCCAGTTCGAGGCGGCGGCGATGCCCGACGGCCTCAGGGAAAACGCCCTCCGCATCCTGGTCGCGCTGGAGCAAGGCCGCATGGTTGCCGATGTTCCTGGCGACCTGGCGCCGATCTTTCGCCCGAGCGTGCAGCCTTATCTCGCATCCTGGCTGCCGCTCGACCCCGCCACCGAACTCACCGGAACGCGCGTGCCGACGCTCATCGTCCAGGGCACGACGGATCTGCAGGTGAGCGAGGGCGACGCGCGACGGCTCGCATCCGCTCGCCCGGACGCCGAGATCGAGGTGATCGCCGGCATGAACCACGTGCTGAAGCATGCGCCGATCGAGCGCGCAGCGAATTTTGCCAGCTACGCCGATCCCACTTTGCCGGTGGTATCGGCCTTGATCGACCGCGTCGCGGCCTTCCTGGGACGCTGAGCGCCGGTCGGGATCCGGCGCTGTCGGGGCGAAGGCACTCTTTTGCCGGAGGCCCCCGATCGAAGTAATGGCATATGTCACTCTCGGCTGGCGCTCTGCCGGCGGCAGCACGGGGATACTGAATGCGGCTGGTGAGGCGCCTCGCTGCAAGGATGGTCCTCGGCGCGACCGTTCTGCTGCTGGCCTTCGTCCTGCTGCTCACTCTGCTGCAGGACCGCTTCATCTATTTTCCGGATCGGGCCCGCTCCGACCTGGCCCTCAGCGGCCTGAGCGGCGTCCGCGAGACCCATGTGACGACGGAAGACGGACTCCGCCTGCTGGCCTGGACGCTGCCGCCAGCGGACGAGAGCAAGCCGGTGGTGCTCTATCTGCACGGCAACTCTGGCAACCTGCTCGGCCTTCGCCACCGCATCGCGCAATTCGCCGCCCTCGGCTGGGGCGCCATGATGCTCGAATGGCGCGGCTATGGCGGCAATCCCGGCACACCTGGCGAAGCCGGGTTTCTTCGGGACGCTCGCGCGGCGCTTGCCGCGCTGGCGTCCCAGGGCGTGCCGCCCGGACGCATCGCGCTCTGGGGCGAGTCCCTCGGCAGCGGCATTGCCGTGGCACTCGCCGCCGAACAGCCGCACGCGATCGGCGCCTTGCTGTTGGAATCGCCCTACACCAGCATGCTCGCGATCGCGCAGGGTCATTTCCCCTGGCTGCCGCTGCGCTGGCTGCTGCGCGACCATTACGACAGCCTGTCCCGGATCGGCGCCGTCAACGTCCCCATCCTGATCATGACCGGCGGCCGCGACGAGGTGATCCCCCCTTGGATGAGCGATCACCTGGCTGCCGCCGCCCGCGCGCCGGTCGAGCGTCGCTTCGCGCCGGAAGCTGGGCACGCCGATCTGGTGCCCCAGGCCATCGGCATCGACGCCGTTGCCGATTTCGTGCGGCGTCGACTCTCCCGCGACTAGCCGCCCCTCACGCCGCCTGCGGCTGGCGCTTGCGGAACAGCAGCGCGAGCGGCCAGAGCAGCGCCGCGCCGGTCATGAAGGCCAGCACCGCCGAGACAGGCCGCTCGAAGAAGGGCAGCAGGCTGCTGTCCGACTTGATCAGCGAGGTGACGAAGTTGGTCTCCACCATCGATCCCATGACGATCCCGAGCACCATCGCCGCCACCGGATAGCCGTTCCGCTCCATCACGAAGCCCAGGCACCCGAACAGCCCCACCAGCAGCACCGCGAACAGGTTGTTGCCGGTCGCGAAGGCACCGACCGCGCAGAGCAGCACGATCACCGGCATCACCGCCGCCCGCGGCGCCTTCAGCACGTGGCTCGCCGCGCGGATCATCAGGATGCCGAGCGGGATCATGATGATGTTGGCGATGATGAAGATCAGGTACAGCGCATACATGCTCGACGCGCGCTCGGTGAACAGCGTCGGCCCGGGATTGAGCCCCTTCATGTAGAGCACCCCGATCGCGATCGCGGTGATGGTGTCGCCCGGGATGCCGAACAGCAGCGACGGCACCCAGCCCGAAGCCAGCGAGGCGTTGTTGGAAGCCCCGGCCTCGACCAGCCCCTCCGGATGGCCGGTGCCGAATTTCTCCGGCTCCTTCGAGAAGCGCTTCGACATCGCGTAGCTGACCCAGGCGGCCATGTCGGCGCCCGCCCCCGGCAGCACGCCGATGATGATGCCGACGATGTTCCCCCGCCACATCGGCCACTGGTACTTCTTGGTCAGCCGCCACTGCCCGGCCAGGATGCTGCCGAAGCGGCGCTTGGGCAGCGGCGGCGGCTCCGCGCTCAGCATCGCCCGCATCACCTCGCTCACCGCGAAGACGCCGACCAGCGCCGGGATCGGCTCGATGCCGCCGAGCAGGTCCGTCACGCCGAAGGTGAAGCGCGGCGTGCCGGCCGGATTCTCCATCCCGATGCAGGAGACCAGCAGCCCGATGAACATCGCCGCGATCGCCTTGATCGGCGAGGAGCGCGCGACCAGCGTCGCGCACATCAGCCCGAGGAAGGCCAGCCAGAAATACTCGTAGGTCGAGAAGCTCAGCGCCATCTCCGCCAGCGCCGGCGCCATCAGCACCAGCGAGAGCGTGCCGACGATGCCGCCGATCGCGCTGAACCAGAGCCCGGCGCCAAGCGCCAGCTCCGCCTGGCCCTTGCGCGTCATCGCATAGGCCTCGTCCGTGTAGGCCGCCGAGGCCGGCGTGCCCGGGATGCGCAGCAGGGCGCCCGGGATGTCGCCCGAGAAGATCGCCATCGCCGACGCCGCGATGATCGTCGCGATCGCCGCGATCGGCGAGAGGTAGAAGGTGATCGGCACCAGCAGCGCCGTCGCCATGGTCGCCGACAGCCCGGGCAGCGATCCCACCACCAGCCCATAGACCGAGGCGGCGAGGATCGCGATGATCACATCCGTCTGCGCGACCAGGCGGAAGGCTTCGAGGAGGTCGGCCATCACCAGGGCGCCGCCAGCAGCCCGTCCGCCAACGGCACCCGCAGCAGCTTGACGAACACCGCATGGACGAAGAGCGGCGCCAGGACCGCAAGCGGCAGCGCCAGCCGCAGCCGCGCGCCGAGCGCCACCGCGACGACGCCCACCATCACCGCCGCGGTGATCAGGAAGCCGAGCCCGTCGACCGCCAGCACGTAGAACAGCAGCAGCCCGGGGGGCAACAGCGCGCGCAGCCCGTGATGCCAGGGCCGCGCCTCCACCGGCTCGTCCGGCACCTCCAACGCGGAGCCGACGCCAAGCGCGATCAGCACCCCGCAGACCAGCATCCCGCCCCCGATCACCATCGGGAACACGCTCGGCCCCACATCCTGGCCCGGCACCGCCGGCAGGCGCGACCCCGCCCAGGCGGCCGCGACCCCAACCGTCGCGATCACCCCGCCGCTCACCCGGTCGGACAGATGCATGCCCGCTCCCCCTCGCCCATTCTTCTTCCGGCCCGAACACTAGGGGCCGGCGCCGCACCGCCACAAGCGCGCCCGGGCGGGGGTGACAGCGGGCCGTGCCTGTGCTGCCATTTCCGCCTCGCGGAACAACGGCACCAGGAACGCCCGGCATGAGAATGGGACACGCACGGCCATGAGCATCAACGGCAAGGCCTATATCGTCGGCGCCTACGAGCACCCGACCCGGAAGGCCGAACACCAGTCCGTCGCCCAGCTCCATGCCGAGGTCGCCCTCGGCGCCCTCCAGGATGCCGGGCTCTCCAAGGACGACATCGACGGCTATTTCTGCGCCGGCGACGCCCCCGGCCTCGGCCCGCTCAACATGGCCGACTACCTGGGCCTCGACCGCCTGTCGCATGTCGACAGCACCGATACCGGCGGCTCCTCCTACCTGATCCACGTCGCCCATGCGGCGGAGGCGATCGCGCTCGGCAAGTGCAACGTTGCCCTCATCACGCTGGCCGGCCGGCCGCGCTCGGAAGCGATGGCGACCGGCACGCAGGCACGCTCCTGGGGCGTCAACGTCCCCGACGACCCCTTCGAGATCCCCTTCAACCGCACCGTCGCCACCGCCTATGCGATGTCCGCGATGCGCCACATGCACGAATTCGGCACCACCAGCGAACAGCTCGCCTGGATCAAGGTCGCCGCCTCCCACCACGCGCAGCACAACGAACACGCGATGCTCAGGAAGGTCGTGACGGTCGAGGAGGTGGTGAACTCCCCCCTCATCGCCGACCCGCTGCATCGCCTCGACTGCTGCGTCATCTCCGACGGCGGCGGCGCGCTGATCGTCGCCCGCCCCGAGATCGCGAAGGCGCTCAAGCGCCCGCGGGTCAGGATCAAGGGCGCCGGCGAAGCGGTGAAGCACCAGGCCGGCGGCACCATCGACGTCACCTTCTCGGGCGCCCGCTACTCCGGCAAGCGCGCCTTCGAGATGGCCGGCATCACCCCCGCCGACATCAAATACGTCAGCATCTACGACAGCTTCACGATCACCGTGCTGATCCAGCTCGAAGACCTCGGCTTCTGCGAGAAGGGCCAGGGCGGCCGCCTCGTCGCCGACGGCAACCTGATCTCCGGCACCGGCAAGCTGCCCTTCAACACCGATGGCGGCGGCCTCTGCTCCAACCACCCGGCCAACCGCGGCGGCATCACCAAGGTCATCGAAGCCGTCCGCCAGGCGCGCGGCGAAGCCCACCCCGCCGTGCAGGTGAAGAACGCAGACCTGGTGCTCGCCCACGGCACCGGCGGCCTGATCAGCATCCGCCACGGCAGCGGCACCCTCATCCTGGAGCGGGAATAAGCACCATGACGACGATGGCAGCGAACCGCGCAATCCCCGCGCCCACGATCGACCCCACCAACAAGCCGTTCTGGGACGCCGCCCGCGAAGGCCGCTTCCTGATCGGCCTCTGCAAGGACACCAACCGCCACTTCTTCTACCCGCGCGGCGTCTCCCCCTTCACGCTCTCGACCAACGTCGCGCTGGTGGAAGCCAAGGGGACCGGCACGATCTACACCTTCACCGTGGCGCGGACGAAGGAACCCCACGCCGTCGCCTACGTCGAACTCGACGAAGGCCCACGCATCTTCACCAACATCACCGATTGCGACCTGGACGCGCTGAAGATCGGGCAGCAGGTCAAACTCGTCTGGAAACCGACCGCCGACGGCGCGCCGCCGGTGTACATGTTCACCCCGGTCTGAAGGGTGGTTCCGTCCCGGGGAAGGTAGGGCCTTCCCCGGGGCAGCACCGCTTCAACCGCGTGCCAGGCCCGCCGCGCGCATGGCGTCGCCCATGGCGGTGTTGGTGCGGTCCATGTAGGCGGCGAATTCCTGGCCGTTGCCCCAGACGGTGCCGAAGCCGCGCGCGCTCATGAAATCCTTGAATTCCTGGGCCTTGTAGATGCGGTCCATGGCGGCTTCGAGTTGGGCGGCGATCTCGGCCGGCAGGTTGCGCGGGGCGGCGATGCCGCGCCAGGCGCCGGTCGCGTAGTTGATGCCGAGGGTTTCGTTGAGCGTCGGCACGTTCGGGAAGATCGGGTTGCGTTGCGGCGCCATGATCGCGAGGCTGCGGGCGCGGCCGGCATCGATCATGGCGCGGGCTTCCGGCACCGAGCAGGTGACGATGTCGAGGCCGCCGGCGGCGAGGTCCTGCATGGCGGGTGCGGCGCCGTTGGCGGGCACCCAGCGGACGTGGTCGGCGCGGAGCCCCATCGCCTGGAGCCAGCCGACGAGGGCCAGGTGCCAGATGCCGCCCTGTCCGGTGCCGGAGGCCTTGAAGCGACCGGCGGGTGCGGCCTTGATCGCGTCGGCCAGCGCCTTGATGTCCGCGTAGGGCGCGTTGTGGGGCACCTGCACGCCGGGCGGGTCTTCGTTCATCAGCGCGATCGGCGTGTAGTTGGTGTGGTTGATCGGCGTCAGGCCTTGCCAGTGCATCATCGTGATCTCCACGGTGATGATGCCGATCGTGTAGCCGTCGGGCTGGGCCTGGGCGATCGCGGTGTGGCCGACGACGCCGGATCCGCCGGTGCGGTTCACGACGTTGACCGGCTGGCCGATCTCGCGTTCGAGGAGGGTGCCGACGATGCGGGCGGTGGCGTCGGTGCCGCCGCCGGCGCCCCAGGGCACGATGAGCTGGATCGGCCGCGCGGGGTAGCGCGCCTGCGCCAGGGCGGGGCGCGCGAGCATGGCGGCGGCGCCTGCGGCGCCAAGCCCGCGGCGGGTAAGGTCGGTCATCGGCCGGTATCCTCCCTGGCATCGGGTGCAAGCGGGCCCCGTTGCGAAGGAGGCTATCGTGGCGGCCGAAGCTTCCGCAAGCGGGTCAGGCGCTGCCGGCGAGTTCGGCGCGTCGGGTGCGGAGGTGCTGGGCGAGTGCCTCGAGCACGGCGCGGATGCGGGCGGTGTGGCGCAGGTCGGGATGGGTGAGCAGCCAGAGCGAGGTCTCGGCCTCGGGCAGCGGCGGCAGCGCGCGGCGGAGTGCGGGATCGGGATCGCCGAGGATGCAGGGCAGCGGGGCGAGGCCGAGCCCGGCGCGCGAAGCGGCGGCGAGTGCGAGGAGGGAGTTCGCGCGGTGGACGATCCGTGCCGGTGCGACGCGGGCGGCGATCCAGCGCGCGGCGCCGAGATGGGAGAGGCTGTCCTCCGGCGCCAGCCAGTCGAGCGTGGCGGGATCGCCGGGGTGCGCGTCGAGGTAGGCGGGCGCGGCGTAGATGGCGGTCGCGACGCTGCCGATGCGGCGCGCGACGAGCCCATCGGGTGCGGCGTCGGCGGGGCGGAGCGCGATGTCGGCGTCGCGCCTGGTCAAGCTGAAGAAGCGGTCGGCGGTGACGAGCTCGACCAGGATCGCGGGATGGGTGGCGCGGAGGCTCGCCAGCACCGGCACGACCAGCGGCAGCAGCGTGTCGGTGGTGGTCAGCCGCACCGTCCCGCCCGGGCGGATGTCCTGCCCGGCGAGGCGGCGTTCGAGGCTGTCGAGTTCCTCGAGCAGGCGGCCGGCGGCGGCGATGGCTTCCTCCCCGGCCGGGGTCGCGGCGTAGCCGGTGCGGTGCCGGTCGAAGAGCCGCACGCCGAGCCGCACTTCGAGGGCGCCGAGCCGCCGCCAGGCGCTGGCATGGTTGACGCCGAGCGCGCGGGCGGCGCCGGCGAGGCTGCCGGCATCGGCCAACGCCACGACGAGGCGGAGGTCGTCGAGGCCGAGCCGTCCTTGCTCTGGAAGCAAACTCATCTTGCAAGACCCGTCTCTGGCCTTGCAGAAAGATAGGCGCCACCTGCGCTCCCGTCATCACCCACCGGAGCCGCGCCCGATGTCCGAACGCCTCACCCTCGTCAGCCACGACCTCTGCCCCTACGTCCAGCGCGCGGCGATCGCGCTGCACGAGAAGGGCGTCGGCTTCGCGCGGGTCGATATCGACCTGGCGGACCGGCCGGATTGGTTCCGCGCCCTGTCGCCGCTCGGCAAGGTGCCGCTGCTGCGCATCCGGCGACCGGACGGCGAGGAGGCGGTGCTCTTCGAGAGCAGCGTCATCTGCGAATACATCGAGGAGACGGAGGCCGGGCCGGCGCTGCATCCGGCGGACCCGCTGGAGCGGGCGCGGCATCGCGGCTGGATGGAGTTCGCCTCGGCGATCCTCGCCGACATCTACGGGCTGGAGACGATCAGCGACGCGGGCGCCTTCGCGGCGAAGCGCGATGCGGTCGCGGCGAAGTTCGCGCGGGTCGAGGCGGCGCTCGGCGACGGTCCGTTCTTCGCGGGCACGCACTTCAGCCTGGTCGATGCGGCCTTCGCGCCGGTCTTCCGCTACTTCGACCTGTTCGACACGCTCGCCGACCTCGGCCTCTTCGCCGCGACGCCGAAGCTCCGCGCCTGGCGCGCCGCTCTGGCCGCGCGGCCGAGCGTGCGGGCGGCCGTTGCACCCGACTACGCGCAATTGCTGCACGCCTTCCTGCGCCGGCACGACTCGCGCCTGCTCGCGATCGGCCGCAACGGTTGAACCACATCACCTTCCAGCAGAGGAACTCGCCATGGCCTGGGTCCACCTTGCGGCTGCCGCCGCCTTCGAGATCGTCTTCGCGATGAGCATGAAATACGCAGAAGGCTTCACCCGCCCGCTGCCGAGCGCGGTGACCCTCCTCGCCGCCGCCGGCGGCATCGGCTTCCTGACATTGGCGCTGCGCGACCTGCCGGTCAGCATCGCCTACCCGGTCTGGACCGCGGTCGGCACCCTCGGGACGGTGGTGCTCGGCTTCCTGCTGCTGCGCGAGCCGCTCTCGGCGCTGAAGCTCGCGAGCGCCCTCGCGATCGTCGGCGGCGTCGCCGGCCTCAAGATCGCTTCGGCCTGAGGGAGGGACGCGGCCGCGGTCACCCCGCCTCCGCCACCAGCCAGTCGCAGAAGCGGCGGAGCGCCGGGTCGCCCTGGCGCGCTGCTTCCACCATCAGGACGAAGCTGCGGGAGGAGCGGCGGATGCCGGGGGCCGGTTGCACGATGTGCCCGGCCGCGAGGTCCGGCCCGATCAGGCCGCGGATCGCGAGCGCCACGCCTAAACCTTCGCGGGCCGCGTCGATCGCCAGGCTGATGCTCTCGAAGGCCGGGCCCGCGGCGGCATCGACGCCCTCGATCCCCTGCGCCGCCAGCCAGCGCGCCCAGTCGCGCGGCCGTTGCCGCGAATGCAGCAGCACCTGGCGGTCCCAGCGGAACGGTGCCTGCGCGAGCGCCGGCGCGCAGACCGGCACCATCTCGATCGGCAGCAAGGGCCGCGTCCAGAAGCCGGGCCGCGGCCGGTCGTCGGCGACCGCGATCACCGCGTCGAAGCGCCCGGGGACGAGCTCCAGCGGATCGGCGCTGGTGGTCAGCACGAGGTCGAGCCCCGGTTCCGCCGCCCGCAGCCGGCCCCAACGCGGGATCAGCCAGCGGCTGGCGAAGAAGGCATAGGCACCGACCGAGATGGGGCGCGTGCCGGCGGCGCGCCGTGCCTCTGCGACGCCCGCCTCCAGCCCGTCCAGCGCATTGCCGCAGGCGCCGAGCAGCACGCGGCCGGCCTCGGTCGGCGCGAGCCCGGCCGGGCCGCGCAGGAACAGCGCCAGGCCGAGCCCGTCCTCCAGAACCCGGATCTGGCGGCTGACCGCGCCCGGCGTCACCGCGAGTTCGTCCGCCGCGCGGGTGACGCTGCAATGCCGCGCCGCTGCCTCGAAGGCGCGGAGCGCGTTGAGCGATGGCAGGCGGCGATAGGTCATCGGGTTGAGTTTAACTCAAGAGGCCCGTCGGAGAAATCGATTGGCGCGGCGGGCGTCCCGGCGCTTCTTCCGCCCGGACGTCCAGGCAAAGGCTTATCCCCCATGCATCTGCGCAGCATCGCCCCCCTTGCCGGCGCCGCGGCGGTCCCGGACAGCCGCGGCATCAACCTCCATCGCGCCGACCCGACGCAGAACCGGCTGCTCGACCTCCATCTGCCGCCGGGCCTCGCTGCCCATCTCCGCCCCGCGCTCGACCGGCTGGGCGGCCTCGCCGGCGGCGAGCTCGATGCGCTGGCGGCGACCGCCGACCGCAACCCGCCGGTGCTGGTCAGCCGCACAAGGCGTGGTGAGGATGCGCAGCACATCGACTACCACCCGGCCTATCGCGCGATGGAGCAGTTGGCCTTCGGGGAGTTCGGCCTGGCGGCGCTGTCGCATCGCGGAGGCGTGCTCGGCTGGGATGCGCCGATGCCGCCGGCGGCGAAATACGCCCTCACCTATCTCTTCGTGCAGGCGGAGTTCGGGCTCTGCTGCCCGGTCAGCATGACCGACAGCCTGACCCGGACGCTCCGCAAGTTCGGCGATCCGGCGCTGGTCGCGCGCTATCTGCCGGCGCTGACCAGCCAGGACCTCGACGTGCTGACCCAGGGCGCGATGTTCATGACCGAGCAGGGCGCCGGATCGGATGTCGGCGCGACCGCGGTCGTGGCCGTGCCGCAGGACGACGGCAGCTGGGCGCTCAGCGGCGACAAGTGGTTCTGCTCCAATGCCGATGCGGCGCTCGCGATGGTGCTGGCGCGGCGGGAGGGCGCGGCGCCGGGGCTCAAGGGCGTCTCGCTCTTCCTGCTGCCGCGGGTGCTGCCGGACGGCAGCGCCAACCGCTACCGGATCCTCCGCCTCAAGGACAAGCTCGGTACCCGCTCGATGGCGAGCGGCGAGGTGCGGCTCGAGGGTGCGACCGCCTACCTGGTCGGCGATGCCGATGCCGGCTTCCGGCAGATGGCCGACATGATCAACAATTCCCGGCTGTCGAACGGCGTGCGCGCCGCCGGCATGATGCGCCGCGCAACGACGGAAGCGCTGTTCGTCGCCCATCGCCGCATCGCCTTCGGCCAGCCGATCGCGCGCATGAAGCTGATGCGCCGGCAGCTGATGAAGCTCCTCATGCCGACCGAGCAGGCGCGCAGCATGATGTTCCAGACCGCGGAGGCGCTGCGTCGCGCCGATGCGGGCGAGGAAGGCGCCTATCCCCTGCTCCGCATCCTCACGCCACTGATGAAATTCCGCGCCTGCCGCGATGCGCGCCGCGTCACCGGCGATGCGATGGAGGTGCGCGGCGGCTGCGGCTACATCGAGGAATTCTCCGATGCGCGGCTGCTGCGCGATGCGCATCTCGGCAGCATCTGGGAAGGGACGAGCAACATCGTCGCACTCGACGTGATGCGCGCGGTGGAGCGGGAAGGATCGCTGCCGGTGCTCGCCGCGCATTGCCGCTCGCTGACGGGCGACGGTTCGGCGCTGCCGGAGATGGCGCCCGCCTGGGAGCGCGCCGAGGCGCTGGTCCAGGCGGCGCTCGGCGATCCGGCGCTGGCGCGGCAGGCGGCCTCCGCGCTCTATCACCTGGCCTCCGCCGCAGCCCTCGCCTGGGAGGCGTCGCAAGGCCTGCCGGAGCGGCTGGCCCTGGCGCGGCTCGTGCTGCGGCACCGGGTGCTGCCGCGCGACCCGCTGGCGCCCGACATGGCGGGCGAGGATCCGGCACTGGCGCCGCTGCTCGCCGATCCCGGCGCCGCCACGGGGCTGCCGGCATGATCGCGCGCCGCATCCTGCTCGGCGCCGCCCTCGCGCCGCTCGCCATGCCGGCGCTCGCGCAGACCGGCGCGCGGCCGGTGACCTTGGTCGTTCCCTTCGCGCCGGGCGGCCCGACCGACCTCATCGCCCGGCGCCTGGCGACCGCGCTGCATGACGGGCTCGGCCAGGTCGTGATCGTCGAGAACCGCGCCGGCGCCGGCGGCAATGTCGGCGCCGAATATGTGGCGCGCGGTGCGGCCGATGGCAGCCTGATCCTGTTCGGCACCTCCGGCCCGCTCGCGATCAACCGCATGCTCTACCCGGGCCAGGGCTACGACCCGGCGCGCGACTTCGCGCCGATCGCGCCGATCGGACGCATCCCGAACGTGCTCGCGGTGAATGCCGCGGTGCCGGCGCGCTCGGTGCAGGAGCTCATCGCGCTCGACCGCCGCGGCGAACGGCTGGCCTTCGGCTCCTCCGGCAACGGCGCTTCCTCTCACCTGGCCGGCGCGCTGTTCAACAGCATGGCGGGCACGCGGTTCGAGCACATCCCCTATCGCGGCACCGGCCCGGCGCTGAACGACCTGATCGCCGGGCATATCGCGATGGTCTTCACCGACGTGCTGACCGCGTTGCCGCATGTGCAGGGCGGCCGGCTCAGGGCCCTCGGCGTCACCACCGAAGCGCGCTCCGCCGTGCTGCCGGAGGTGCCGACGGTCGCCGAGCAGGGGCTTGCCGGCTATGACGCCTCGGTCTTCTTCGGTTTCGTCGTCGCGGCAGCGACGCCGGTACCGGCGCGCGAGGCGCTGCGCGCCGCGACCGAGGCCGCGCTCGCGGAGCCCGGGCTGCGCCGCTGGCTGGAGCAGCAGGGCATGCAGGTGGCGCCCATGATCACGCCGGCGGCGCTGACCGCGTTGATGGCCGCCGAGACGACGCGCTGGGCCGCGGTGATCCGGGAGACGGGTGCGCGCGCCGACTGACGATGGCTTCACGCTCAGCCGCGCGGCAGGGCAGCGATCGCATCCGCCTCGACAAGCATGTCGGGATGAAACAGCGCGCTCACGCCGATCAGCGCGCTCGCCGGCGGCCGCATCGTGTCGACATAGCGGTCGCGCATGCCGCGGATCAGCGGCAACTGGTCCGGACGATAGTCGCGGACATAGAGGGTGAGCCGGGCGACGTCGCGGAATCCGGCGCCGGCGGCGACCAGGGTGGCGCTCAGGTTGTCGAAGACCTGGCGGAGCTGCGGCTCGAGCCCCGGACCGGCGATCGAGCCGTCCGGGCGCATCGGTCCGTGGCCGGAGAGGACCACCAGGCGGGCATCGTCCACGATCATGGCTTGCGAGATGCCCGGCATGGCCGAGCCGGGCGGGTTCACGGCGCGCATGGTCATGGGAATGTCCTTTCGCGGTGAAGCGCCCTTCTAGCGCCGCGCCAACCCGCACGCAGGCGCAGGGCCATGACATCGGCAGGGCGGTCGCTATGCGCGCCGCGGACGATCACGGCCCTTCGGATGGTTCGCCATGACGTTGTCTGCGGCGAGCCGCGCCGTCTCTGCCACGCGGCGGGAGCGGGTTTCGGGCCGCTTCGCGATCGCGATCCATTCCAGGATCCCGCGCCGGCTCGATTTCGGAAAAGCAGCGAACCGCGCCGCGGCACCGGCAAGGCCGGCGAGCGCCGCGGCGAGATCGGCCGGCACCCTCAGGGTTTCGACCGCATCGAGCGCCGACCAGCTCCCATCGGCCATGGCGCGCTCCACGGCGCGGAGCCCGGGCGCCGCCATGCGCCCCGCCGCAATCAGACGTTCGACGCGGTCCTTGTTCACCTTGGACCAGGCGCTGCCGGGCTGGCGCGGCGAGAGAAGCAGCATGGAGCGCGTCTCGTCGAGCTTGCGCGGCAGACTGTCCACCCAGCCGAAGCAGATCGCTTCCTCGACCACCGCGTCATAGGGCAGGTAGGTCGCACCCATGGCCTTCTTGTGCCGCACCAGCCAGATGCTCTCGGCCTGGCCGTGATGGGCCGCGAGCCAGGCGCGCCAAGCGTCCCGGCTGGTTACCTCGACACGGGCGAATTCCTTCATCGATATCCCCTTCCCCGAGTTCCGCGATGCTCGACAAAGCTGCGGCCGCGCGCCAGCCTCTCGCGTGGGAACGGGGGAAACCTTTCGGTGGGGCGGAGCCTGTTCGAGAAGCTTGGCTATCGGCCCGGCACGCCGGCGCTGCTATGGAGCGTTCCGGCCGCGCTAGCCGGCAGCCTGCCCCCCGCCGCTGAGGGCGGCGAAGCGCCGCGATGGATCATGGCCTTCCTCCGGGACCGGGCGGCGCTCGATGCCATCGCGGGCAGCGTGCTTCCCGCCTATCACCGAGGCGGCTGGCTCTGGCTCGCCTACCCCAAGCGGTCGGGCCGCATCCGGAGCGACCTCAGCCGCGACCGCGGCTGGGACGTCGTCACAGTCACTGGCCTGATCGGCGTCGCGCAGATCGCGGTGGATGCCGACTGGTCAGCGCTGCGGTTCCGCTACCAGGATGAAGTCCCGAAGCTGACGCGACGGACGGTCCCGGCCTGACTGAACCCGGCGTGAGCCGGATCCGCGCCTGACGAGTGGCGTCAGGGCGCTGCGCCCAGCAGGATCTCCGCCACCTCGTCGGAGCATCGGCAGCGCTCACCGAGCAGGATGACGCTGTCCGCGGCGTCTCCGTCCGGTTCGGCCGCCGGCAGGCCGTGCGCGCGCAGCGCATCGGCGCAGCCGGGCCAATCCCCCGATGCGACCGGCCGGTTGACCGATGCCCAGCCCAGGGTGCCGCAGACATCGGCGCCGAAGCCGTGCCGCTCCGTCCAGTGCGCGCCATGCGCCAGCAGGAAGCAGGTCAGCGCCGCATCGCCGCGGAACACCGCATGGTTGAGGGCCGAGGCGTCCCAATCCCCGCCGCGGATGGCGATCGGCCAGCCGAGCGTCACCATCAACCGAACGGCATCGGCAGCGCCTTCCGCGGCCAGATCCGGCAGCAGACGAAGCCCGGTTTCCGGCAGGGCGGCCGGCAAGCCGGGGTCCAGCGCCTGCAGGCGGCGCGCCTCCGCCGCGTCGCCGCGGGCGCAGGCAGCGACGAAATCCTCCGCATCGGAGTCCTCTGCCGTGCCGCCTGGCTCGCGCAGCAACGCCGCGACCTCCGGCAGGCCATAGCGCCGTGCCCAGACCTGCGCGCCGGTGCCGTCCGGCGTCCGCGCCGCCGGATCGGCGCCGGCCGCGAGCAACGCCGCGACATGCGCGGGCGATCGCCGGCGCCGGATGGCCCAGAGCAGCGGACAGCCCCAGTCCGACGTCGGCCGGCTGAGGGCCTGCTCGTTCGGATCCGCCCCATGCGCGAGCAGCAGGCGCAACGCGTCGACATCGTCGAGGTCCAGCACGCGATACATGGCATTGCTGCCGGCGATGCGGGCGCCGGCCTCGAGCAGCAGGCGTGTGCAGCCAGGATTTTCCAGCGAATGATAAAGGGATTCGCCATCATTCGGATCGGCGCCCGCCTCCAACAGCAGCCGCGTCATCTCCGGATCGTGGTTCTGGCCGGCGGCGCCGTGCAGCGCCGAGAGGCGATCCACGGCGGAGGGCGCGGCCAGGCTCGCCGGCGGCCAGCGGCTGCCAACCGCCTGGTCGGGATCGGCGCCGGCCTCCAGCAGCAGCGTCGTCGCGGCCAGCAGGCGGTCCCGGAACTGCGGCAGGCGGATCAGGCTGGACTGCGTCACGGCGACGAGCGGCGGCAGGGCGAGCGGCCCGCCCGCACGGTTGATCCAGGCGGCATCCGCCGCGATCGCCCGGCGGAGCCGGGCCACGTCGCCGATGGCGCAGGCGAGATGAGGGTCATCGGCCAGCAGCGCCGGATCCTCCTCCAGCAGGCGTGCGGCGAGGTGCGGCCTGGCGCGATCCATGCCGCCGGCGATGTCGCCCGTATAGACCAGGCGGCACCAGCGCAGCCGCCGCGCCGCGCCATCCTCGCCGGCGGCAGCACGGATCTCGACGAAACCCTTCAGCTCCGCCCAGGCCACAAAACCGTATTCCCGCGCGAGCGCCGATTGCGCGTCGTGCAGCCGCAGGCCGAGTGCCGCAATCGCCGCGTCGCTCTTGTCGATAGCGGCGGGCAGGGACGCTCGGATGCGCGCGATCGCCTCGGGCTCGCCGTGTCGCAACGCGGCCAGCAGCGCCTTGGCCTGCTTCCGCAGATGATCGAGATCCGGTCGCTCCGGGAGACGCTGCATGACACCCTCCGTGCATCAGTGCCGAAGGCCCGCAATTCCGGCTGCACAAAGGATCGGCCGTCATCGTGACAGAGCAGCAAGTGGGTTGAACCCTTCCCGCGGGCCCGGGTGCGGCTTGCAACGCGTGGGAAGGCTACTGCGGCGTGATGAAGCAGGTCAAAGCATGGACGGGAACAGGCACGGCGTGGGAGCATCGGCCGATCATCGCGCGCAAGAACGCCCGCGACGCCGAGCAAGGGACGCCAGCATGTCGGACCGGCCGACGCAGAAGGAGTTCTGGGGGGGCAAGGCCGGCGACGAATGGGCGGCCCATGCGGACCGCCTCGACGTCATGATGGGCGGCCTGACGGATGCCGCCCTGACATTGGCGGATGTCCGGCCCGGCGAGCGCATCCTCGACATCGGCTGCGGGGCCGGTGCGACCAGCATCGCGATCGCGCGCCGCGTGATGCCGGAGGGCTCGGTCGTCGGCGTCGACATCTCGCCGCAACTGCTCGCGGTGGCCCGCCGGCGCGCGAGCGGGCTCGCGGTCGCCTTCGTCGAGGCCGACGCGGCGACCGCGGCCCTCAATCCGGATTTCGACGCCGCCTTCTCGCGCTTCGGCGTGATGTTCTTCGATGACCCGGTGGCGGCCTTCGCCCATCTCAGGACGCGGCTCCGCGCGGGCGGCCGCCTCGTCTTCCTGTGCTGGCGCGCGCTGCAGGACAATGTCTGGGCGACGGCGCCGATCGAGGCGCTCCGGCCCATGCTGAGATCCGCCGTCGCACCGCCCGACCCCGATGCGCCGGGGCCTTTCGCTTTCGCCGATCGCGGGAAGATCGAGCGGATCCTGTCCGAGGCCGGCTGGCGCGACATCGCCGTCAAGCGGCACGATTCCAAGATCCCTATCGGCGGCGGCGGCAGCCTCGCCGAGACCGCGGAGTTCCTGCTGCGGATCGGACCCTGCGCGCGGGCGATCGCCGAGCAGTCGCTCGATCCGGCGGCCGCGAAGCAGCGCCTGATCGATCATCTGGCGCCCAGCCACCGCGACGGCGGCGTCGCCCTGGCCGCCTCCTGCTGGCTGGTCGCGGCGCGCGCCTAACCCACCGACCGCATCGCTTCGACCAGCAGACGTGTCACCGCCTCCCGCGTCTCGATCTGCGGCAGGTGGCCGACGCCCGCGAAGACGTGCAGCGCGATCGCGCCCGGCAGGCCGCGCGCCTGCCGGGCCGGGATGATGCGGTCCTCGGCGCCGAACACGATTTTCGTCGGCATCGCGAGCCTGCTCAGCACCGGCCGGATGGAGAAGGCCTGCGTCCCGTCCGGGAACAGCGCCGCCGCGAGGCGTTGCAGCAGCACGGCGCGCGCGCCATCGGCGCGGCTCCGCGCCGTCGCCTTGATGAAGGCGGGCATCAGCACGGCGTGATCGGCCACGCATTCGCCGAGCCAGGCGGCGAGGCTCGCTTCGGTCCGCGACCGGGCCAGGCCGCCGATGGCGTCGCCGTTGATCTCGGGGCCGAGGCCGGCCGGCGCGAGCAGCACCAGCGAGCGGATCTCGCGCGCGGCGATGCCGGCAACCGTCGCCGCCACCGCACCGCCGAGCGAATGCCCGACGAGGTGCAGCGCGCCGACGCCCTCCTCCGCCAGCGCGGCCTCGACCGCGAGCGCCAGGCCATCGAGCGAGAGCTCGCCGTCGAGCGCCGACCGGCCATGGCCCGGCAGGTCGAGCGCCAGCACCGGGCGCCCGGGCGACCAGCCCGCGAGGACACCGCGCCAGGCATCGAGATCGGCGCCGAAGCCATGCAGCAGCACAAGCGGATCGCCCTCGCCCTGGCGCAGCCAGGCACGGTGGAGCGTGCCGCCGGGCGCCACGGTCACGGGCGCCGCAGGGCGCGCCGCATCCGGCACGTCCTTCGCGACGATCCGGCCGCGTGGTCCGGAGCCGTTGAGGGCGGCGAGGTCGATGCCGCGCTCCCGGGCCAGGCGCCGCGCAAGAGGCGTAGCGCGGGGCGTGGTGGACGCCTCGGTCGCTTCCGGCGCGGAAGCAGGTTCGGGCGCCGGTGCGGCGTCCCCCTCGGGGACCGCCGCGGCGGCGGGCTCGGCCGCTGGTGCGATCGCCTCGCCGGGTGCGGCGATCCAGGCGATGGTGGCGCCGACCGGCACCGCGACGCCGGGGGCGGCGGACACCGCGCGCAGCACGCCGGAGGCCGGCGCCTCGATCTCCATCGCCGCCTTGTCGGTCTCGATCTCGAACAGCGGCTGACCCTGCTCGACCGCCTCGCCTTCCTCGACATACCAGCGGCTCACCCGGCCGGCCGCCATGTCCATGTCGACCCGCGGCAGGATGACCTCGGTCGCCATGTCAGGCCTCGCCCCGGACCAGCCGGCGCGTGGCCGCGACGATGTCCGGCACCTGCGGGACCGCCGCCTTCTCGAGCACCGGGTTGTAGGGCAGCGGCACTTCGGCGCCGCCCAGGCGCAGGATCGGCGCGTCGAGATAGTCGAAGGCCTCGCTCTCGGCGATCGCGGCGCTGATCTCGGCGCCGATGCCGAGCGTCTTCACGCCCTCGTAGACCGAGATCAGCCGCGTCGTGCGCTTCGCGCTCTCGACGATGGTCGCAGTGTCGATCGGGCGGAGCGAGCGCAGGTCGATCACCTCCGCCTCGATCCCCTCCTCGGCGAGCGCCGCCGCCGCATCGAGCGAACGATGCACCATCATCGACGTCGCGACGATCGTCACGTCGCGGCCGCCGCGGCGCAGCTCGGCCTTGCCGATCGGCACCGTGTAGTGGCCTTTGGGGACGTGGCCCTTGGTCGCGTAGAGCAGCTTGTGCTCGAAGATCAGCACCGGGTCGGGATCGGCGATCGCGGCGAGCAGCAGGCCCTTGGCGTCGTGGGGCGTCGCCGGCTGCACGACCTTGAGGCCGGGCACATGCGCGAACCACGCCTCCAGGCTCTGGCTGTGCTGGGCGGCGGCACCGGTGCCGGACCCTGCGGGCAGGCGTATCACCAGCGGCACCGAGACCGCGCCGCCCAGCATGTAGCGCATCTTCGCGGCCTGGTTGACGATCTGCTCCATGGCCAGCGTCGCGAAGTCGGAGAACTGGAACTCGAAGATCGGCTTCAGCCCGGTCAGCGCCGCGCCGACGGCGACGCCGGCGCCGCCCAGCTCGGAGATCGGGGTGTCCATCACCCGATCCTCCCCGAAGCGATGCACCAGGTCGCCGGTGACCTGGAAGGCGCCGCCATAGACGCCGATATCCTCGCCCATCAGGATGACGCGCTCATCCGCCTCCATGGCGATCGCCATGGCCTCGCGGATCGCCTGGGCATAGCTCAGCTCGCGCATGCTCTGATCCATTGCGGTGGCCTCAGGAGACGGTGACGACGTCGCGCGTCAGCTCGGCGACGAGGGGTGCCGGGCTCTGCTTGGCGAACTCGATCGCGTCGGCGATCTCGGTCTCCACCTCAGCGCGGATGCGCGCGATATCGGCCGCGCCGATCAGGCCGAATTCGGCGAGCTCGTTCTCGAACCGCAGGATCGGATCCCGTGCCTTCCAGGACTCGATCTCCTCCTTGCTGCGGTAGCGGTTGCGGTCGGAGCGCGAATGGCCGCGGATGCGATAGGTCTTGCTCTCGATCAGGGTCGGGCCCTGCCCCGCCCGCGCGCGCTCGGTCGCGGCGAAGGCAGCCTCGGCGACCTCGGCGAAATTGTTGCCGTCCACGATCACGCCGGGCATGCCGTAGGCGCTCGCGCGGTCGGCGATGTTGGGCACCGCGGTCGAGCGCTCGGTCGAGGTCGACATGCCGTAACGGTTGTTCTCGCAGACGAAGACCACCGGCAGCTTCCAGATCGCGGCCATGTTCAGCGCCTCGTGGAAGGCGCCTTCGTTGTTGGCGCCGTCGCCGAAGAAGGACATGGCGACCTGGCCGGTGCCGCGGCGCTTCGCCGACAGCGCCGCGCCGACCGCGATCGGGATGCCGCCGCCGACGATGCCGTTGGCGCCGAGATTGCCCTTGGAGACATCGGCGATGTGCATCGATCCGCCGCGGCCGCGGCAATAGCCGTCCTCCTTGCCGAAGAACTCCGCGAACATGCGCTTCACCTCGGCGCCCTTGCCGATGCAGTGGCCGTGGCCGCGATGGGTCGAGGTGATGAAATCGGCATCGGTGAGCGGCATGCACATGCCGACCGCACTCGCCTCCTGCCCGATCGACAGGTGCATGGTGCCGTGGATGAGGCCGCGCATATAGCACTCCTCCGCCCCTTCTTCGAAGCGGCGGATGAGGTGCATCTTGCGCAGCGCCTCGTGCAGCGCGGCGGTGGGAAGCCGGGCATAGACGGGCGGCAGGTTGGCCCGCGACGGGGCAGCGGCGGAGCTCATCGGCGTCAGGCGGCGAGGTGTTCGGCGTCGGACTGGTCGAGGCGCCTGCGGATCTGGGTCACCAGCAGCGTGTCGTCCGGCGCGCAATTCGCGTAGGTCAATGCCTCGCCGGCCTTGATCGGCCGCAGCACGCGGGCGCGCTCGGCGAGGCCGAGCGGCAGCGCGCCGCCGTCGCGGGCCTCGTGCCAGGTCATGGCATGGCCGCGGTAGTCGTATTCGCCGATCTTCCCGAGCGTCTGGCCGGGGGCCAGGTCGCGCTTGGCGAGTGCGGTGCATTCCGCGACCGGGCGATCGAGAACCTCCATGTCCGGGCGCTTGTGCAGCACCGCGCGCGCGGCGGAGAGCGGCACTTCGAGGCTGGTCAGGTGGTAAGGGCGCAGCAGGGAGAAGCAGGGGCCGGGCCCGACCTTGAGGTCGACCATGCGTTCCAGCACGCGCGGGTGGCGCGGCTTGACGATGCAGAAGACGCCGGGGGCGACGCCCTTGCCGATCGAGTAGTCGACGACGCCCGACTTGTTCAGGATGCCGCCATCCGCCTTGGCGCAAAGCACCTGGGCGAGCTCGTCCCGCGTCGCCTGCGGGCCGTGCATGCCGGGGATGTCGGGGATGAGGCCGGTCGCGTTCGCGACCGCGGTCATCTCGATCATCGTCTTGGAGCCGTCGACGAACTCGACCAGCATGCGCGCGTTCATGTTGCGCGCCCGCGCCTCCGCCTCGTACTCGTCCGGCATCGCGTCGAACTTCAGCGGGTTGTTCTTGCCCTTGCCGGCGCAGACGACCTCGAAGCCGAGCGACTGCGCCAGGCCGATCAGCTCGATCGTCGCGGCGGGCTCGTCGCCGGCGGCACCGGTCAGCACGACGCCCGCCTTCTTCGCCTCCTGCTTCAGGAAGCGGCCGATGGTGATGTCGGCCTCGACGTTCAGCATCACGACGTGCTTGCCGTTGGCGAAGGCCTCGAGCGCGATCAGCGCGCCGATGTTCGGATTGCCGGTGGCATCGATGACGACGTCGATGTGGCCCGCGGCACAGAGCGCCTTGTAGTCCTCGGTCACCGCGACCTGGCCACCCTCGATGGCGCGGTCGATGGCCGAGACGGAGGCGGCCGTCACGACATCGGCCCGGTCATGGCCGGCCATCACGGCGGCATCGATCGCGGCCTGGACCGCGATCTCGGAGATCGCACCGATCCGCAGGCCCGGCATCAGCGCCACCTGCACCACGATATCGGTGCCCATCTGGCCGGCGCCGGCCAGGCCGATGGTGATCGGGCCGCTTGCCTCGGCGTGCTGCTGTAGTTCGGCGGCGAAGCCGGCGGGAACGATATTCGGCTGAACCAACATGCTCGCGGACCTCCCGAAGGCGCGTCTCAGGCTGGCAGCGTCTTATTGTACATTTGTCTTTCTGTCAAATCTTATGTTCACATCCGACGCGTCGGCGGATCAGCCGAGCTTCGGCGGTGCCGGCTCGGGAGCCTGCGACTCCATCACCTTCCGCATCGCCGGGCGGGCGCGGGCATAGTCCGGCGCATGCCAATTGGGCATGTTGCCGAGGAAGGTGTCGAAGAAGCCGATCGCCGTGGAGACGTCCTCCTGGATGTTCTCGCGGTAGCTCCACCAGACGCGCAGGTCGTCGATGAGCGGGGAGACCTCCAGGGGCTTGTGGAATTCCTGCTGGTGAACCGCGTTGAGCACGCAGAGGCAGAAGCTGGTGTAGAGGAAGCCCTCGGGCCAGAAATCGACGATCGCCGCGGACGGGCCCTTGGTCACCGCCGGTCCGGAGCCCTCCAGGCGCCGGAGCCTGATGGGACGGGTGCGCAGCAATTCCTTCAGCAGCAGCCCGGCAGCGAAGGCCGCGAAGTCCCGGCGATCCAGCGCGGCCAGGGATTTCTGGCCGCTGAAGCGGTCGATCCAGTTCAGGAAGCACTCGGTGAGCACGGGCGTGTCGATCGCGACCGCCAGGCCGTTCTCGGCCGCGATCTTCTCCCCGATGCGCCGGAACGCCTCGCGGAACCAGCGCAGGCGACGCACCTCATGGCGAAGATCCGGGACGGCGATCAGCTCGTCGCGCAAGATGATGTCCATCGGCTCCCTCCCGCCCTCGGGCGGATGTGAGCCGCGCCGCGGGCCCGTGCAAGGCTCCTCGAATTCGTACATGTTGACATTCCAAAAAACAAATGTACGGTTTGCTGATAACGATGTGGCGGAACGAACCGGTCACGGAGGGAGCGAGGTTCCATGGCATTCTGGCAGATCGCGTTGCTGGCACTCGCATTGGCCTGGGCCGTCCAGGCTTTCGGGACCTGGTCGCAGGTCCGCCACTATCGCACGGTCATGTCCTCGATTTCGGCGCGCTATGCGGATGGGCATCTCGGCGCGGGCAATGCGCGCGGCCGCTTCGGCAAGGGCGTCATCGCCATCGTCGTCGCCGACCAGCAGGACGTCGTGCGCGAGCTGCTGATCATGGAAGGCCGCAGCGTCTTCGCCAAGTTCCGGGCGCTGCCGGAATTCGCCGGCCGCACGCTCGACGCGCTCGCCGCCGAACCGCCCTTCCCGGCCAAGGAGAGCGGCCGCAACCAGGCGGTCGCCCGCGCCATCGAGCAGCTCCGGCTGGCCCGGTCGAATGCCGCCGCCGCCGGACCCGCTGCGGCGGTCACGTCACGCTTCGCGCACGCCTGAGGGGAAGGAAGCACGCCATGTCGTTGGTGATGACGATTGCGCAATCCGCGGATCAGCTCGCGCAGACCATGTCCACGGTCGGCGCCCATGCCGACGAGGCGATCCGCGCCGTGCTGCACTGGCCGGCGGAGGCCCGCGAAGGGTTCGTCGTCCTCGCGCAGGGTCCCGGCGGGATCGAGGATTACGCCGGCCGGGTGCAGCAGATCGGGCGCAACCAGGAGGAGCAGCTCGGCTGGCTCGCGACCTTCGGCAAGCACTTCATCGGCGTCTTCCAGCGCGGCGGCCAGGTCTTCCTGAGCTTCGTCACCGGCATCATCCCGACGCTGATCGTGCTGATGACCGCCTTCTATGCGGTCACCGAGATGGTCGGCGAAAAGCGCGTGCACGGCATCGCGCGCGCCGCCGGCCGCATCGCGCTGACGCGCTACACGGTGCTGCCGGTGCTCGCGGTGTTCTTCCTGACCAACCCGATGGCCTACACCTTCGGCACCTTCCTGGAGGAGAAGCACAAGCCCGCCTTCTACGATTCGGCGGTCTCCTTCGTGCACCCGGTGCTCGGCCTGTTCCCGCATGCGAATCCCGGCGAGTACTTCGTGTGGGGCGGCGTGCTGGTGGCGCTGCTGGAGCTCGAACGGACCGGCAGGGTGCCCGCCGGCTACCACGTCACCATCGCCATCGCCTACTTCCTGGTGGGCATCGTGGTCATCCTGCTGAAGGGCATCCTGACCGAGAAGATCACCATGCTGATGGCCCGCCGCCAGGGCGTGGATCTCTGACGCAGCACGGCAGGAAGGGAAATCCGGACATGTCGAAGACATTCAAACCCGTGCGCGTCGACCGTGGCGCTTCCGGCTGGGGCGGGCCGCTGGTGATCCGGCCGACCGAACAGAAGGACAAGATCGTGGCGGTGACCGGGGGCGGCATCCCCGAGGTCGCGCTGCGGCTGGCGGAGATGACCGGCGCGACCGCGGTCGACGGCTTCCGCTCGCCGCCGGTCGAAGGCGAGATCGCGGCGGTGGTGGTCGATTGCGGCGGCACCGCCCGTTGCGGCGTCTATCCGCGGAAGCGCATCCCGACCATCAACCTGACCCCGGTCGGGCAATCGGGTCCGCTCGCGCAATTCATCACCGAGGACATCTACGTCTCCGGCGTGACGGTCGCGAGCCTCAGCTTCGACGACGGCTCCGCGGTGCCGGCCGCCGCATCGGCGGCGGCGCCCGAAGCGGCGAGCCGGCCGGCGGTCGTGCAGGATGGCGGCGGCTTCGTCGGCTTCATCTCGAAGATCGGCCGCGGCATGGGCCGGGTGGTCAACATCTTCTTCAATGCCGGCCGCCGCACCATCGACCAGGTGATCCGCAACGTCCTGCCCTTCATGGCCTTCGTGACCATGCTGATCGGGCTGATCCTCTACACCGGAATCGGCGACATCCTGGCAGCGCCCATGGGGCCGCTCGCCAACACCATCTTCGGCCTGGTGATCCTGGCGGCCGTCTGCTCGCTGCCCTTCCTGTCGCCGATCCTGGGGCCGGGGGCGGTGATCGCCCAGGTGATCGGCGTCGCGATCATCGGCCCGCAGATCGCCAACGGCACCATCGCCCCGGCGATGGCCCTGCCCGCGCTCTTCGCCTACAACGCGCAGGTTGGTTGCGACTTCGTGCCGGTGGGCCTGGCGCTCGGCGAAGCCAAGCCGAAGACCATCGAGATCGGCGTGCCGGCGGTGCTGCTCAGCCGCCAGGTGATGGGCCCGGTTTCGGTGGTGATCGCCTGGCTCGCGACCTTCCTCATCTGACCGGAGACATGGCCGTGATCATGCGCACCACGATCACCGATATCGGACCCGAGGTCCGCGAGCTTCTCGATGCCGGCCTGCTGATCCTGTTCGCCGCCGGCGCGCCGCCGGAGCTCGCCGAGGTCTCCGTGCAGCATGCCGTCGATGACGGCGCGTCGGCGGAGGCGCCCGCTGTCGGGACGACGATCGCGATCGGCACGGTCACCGCCTCGATCACCGCGGTCGGCGACATCGCCTGGAGGAAGTTCTGCGACATCGGCCATGTGGTGGTGAACTTCAACGGCGCGACCTCGACCGAACGGCCCGGCGAGATCTGCGCCGACAAGGTGGACGCCGCCACGCTGCATGCGGCCCTGGCGCCCGGCGTCGCGATCGAGATCCGCAGCTAGAGCACCCGCGGAGCGTATTTGCATGTTCGAGAAGAGCGTCGTCGTCCGGGTCGAGGAGGGGCTGCATGCGCGCCCCGCCGCCCGCCTCGTCCAGCTTGCCAAGAGCTTCGCCAGCGAGGTGGAGGTGGTGCGCGGCGAAACCGCGGCCAATGCCAAGAGCTCGGTCAAGCTGATGCTGCTCGGGGTCAAGGAGAATGACCGCATCCTGATCCGCGCCCGCGGCGAGGATGAGGTGCAGGCGGTCGAGGCGCTCTCGAGCTTCGTCGTCGCCTCGGATGCCGGCCTCGCCGTCCATCCGGGCGCTGCGGCAGGCGCGGCCCCCGCGACGGCGGGGCCGGCGCCGGACGGTGCTGCGATCCGCGGCATCGCCGCGAGCGAGGGGGTCGCCATCGGACCGGTCTTCGTGCTCGCGCGCGATCCGGTGCGGGCGTCGCGGCAGGCGATCGGCGCGGCGGACATCGCCGCCGAGACGGCGCGGTTCCGCAAGATCGTCGACGACGCCATCGCGGCGCTGGCCGCCAACGACAATGGCAGTTCCGAAAGCGAGATCGTCGCCGCCCTCGTCGAGGTGATCCGCGACCGCGAATTCGCCGGCCGCATCGAGGAGCGCATCGCCGGCCTGCAGGATCCGGTGGCGGCGACGCTCGCGATCGGCGGCGAGCTGGCCGAGAGCTTCGCCGCGGCGGCCGATCCCTACCTGCAGGCACGCGCCGAGGACGTGCGCGGCGCGACCCGCCTGATCGCACTCGCCCTCGACGGCCGCAAGGATTCCGATCTTTCCGACATCCCGGTCCCGAGCATCGTCGTCGCCCACGAGATCAGCGCCTTCGACTTCGCCAAGGCGCGGCCCGACTGCATCCTCGGCCTGGTCTGCACGACCGGTGCCGCGACGTCCCATGTCGCGATCATGGCGCGGACCCACGGCATCGCAGCGGTGCTCGGCGTCGACGCCGAGCTCGATGTGCTGCGCGGCGCCAAGGTCATGGCGCTCGACGGCTCGAGCGGCGCCGTGTTCCCGGACCCCGACGACAGCGTCCGCGCCCGTATCGACGACGCGCTGGCGCGGCAACGGCGCAGCAAGGCGGAGCTCGCCGGCTTCGTCGACATCTCCCCACGCACGCGCGACGGCGTCGCCGTGCAGGTCGCCGCCAATCTTGGTTCACTGAAGGAGATCGCGGCGGCGCAGGAGGCGGGTGCGATGGGCGTCGGCCTGTTCCGCACCGAGCTGTTGTTCATGGAACGCCGGTCGCTGCCGGACGAGGACGAGCAGGCCGAGGTCTACCGCCAGCTCGCGGAAGGCTTCGCGCCGCATCCGGTCATCGTGCGCACCCTCGACATCGGCGGCGACAAGCCGGTCGCCGGCATCGACGTGCCGCAGGAGGACAACCCCTTCCTCGGCTGGCGCGGCGTGCGCCTGTGTCTCGCGCGCCCGGACGTGTTCAAGCCGCAGCTGAAGGCGCTGCTGCGGGCCGCCGTCCTCGGCAACATCAAGATCATGGTGCCGATGGTGACCACGGTCGACGAGGTGCGGCAGGTCAAGGCGCTGCTGGCCGAATGCCGGGCGGAGCTGGCGGCGGCCGGCACGCCGCATGGCGAGGCCGAGCTCGGCATCATGATCGAGACGCCGGCGGCGGTGCTGCTCGCCGAGGATTTCGCCCGCGAGGTCGCCTTCTTCTCGATCGGCACCAACGACCTGACGCAATACGTCATGGCGGCCGACCGCCTCAATCCGCGCGTGGCACTTCTGAACCGCACCGACAACCCGGCGGTGCTGCGCGCGATCGCGCTGGTCTGCCAGGCGGCGCGGAAGGCCGGCATCTGGGTCGGAATCTGCGGCGAGGCGGCCGCCGACCCGGCCCTGATCGGGGAATTCCTGCGCCTCGGCGTGACCGAGCTTTCGATGAGCCCGGCCTCGATCCCGCGCGCGAAGCGGGTGGTCACCGAACAGGGCGCAGGCGACGCCTAGAACTCGGCCCCGACCTGGGTCAGGACGCGGGACGCGGTCATCTCGTCGGTGATGAAGACGGTGGGCTTCAGCATGCGAAGCGCACCGATCACGGCGTCCGTCTTCTCTGCGCCGCCGGAGGTGAGCACGCGCTCCGGCGTCGCCTTCAGCGTCTCGGACGGGATCGACATCACCCGGTGATTGATCGGGTGGTCGACCAGCTTCCCGTCGATGTCGATGAAGTTGTAGATCACGTCGCCGACCGCGCCGGCCTCGATCAGGGAATGCCAGTCCTGGTCGGAGAAGAAGCCGAAGCGCTGCGACGTGCTGGTGGGACCCATCCCGCCCACGCTCAGCACCACGACATCCATCTCGCGGGCCAGGTTGTAGACATTGGCGAGGCCGCAGCGCTCGATCAGCGCGCGCTTGGTCTCGACGCCGTCGACCAGCGCCGGCGCCGCGATGAGATGGCAGTCCGCCTGGAAGATTCGGGAGAACTGCCAGGCGAATTCCGCCGGGTTGTATTGCTTGGCCTTGGTGATGCCGCCGAGCAGCGAAATCACCGAGACGTTCGAGACCGTCTTCTCGGCCACGAAGCTCAGCGCGGACATCAGCGTGCGCCCCCAGCCGAAGCCGATCTTGAGGTCGGAGCGCATGACGCCCGAGATGTACTGGCCGGTGGCGGCACCGATCGCCAGGGTCGGGTCGGCATCGGCGCCGGAGACCGGCGCGACCACGGCGTCGTTCAACCCGAAGGCGCGGCACAGCGCCATCTCCAGCCGCGGCAGCTCGGCGATGTCGCGCCTGAGGTCGATCTTCACCTCGTTCAGCTTGCGGGCATCCGCCAGCAACCGCACGACCGTGACCCGGCCGATGTCGAGCGCCTCGGCGATCGCGCTCTGGGTCATGCCCTCGACATAGTACATCCAGGCCGCGCGCAGGCGGAGCCGCGACAGGCGCCGCCCCGTGCTGCCGAGATCCAGCGAGACGCCATCCTCCGCCGCCTGCGTGTCGGATCTACGAGCGGCCCGTTGTTCCACCATCGTCAGGCAGGGTAACATTCCCGAGCCGTCGAAGACCATATCCGCCTCGAAGGGCAAGGATGATGATCAAGGTATTGCCCCACCCGCCCGCCTGGCTGTCGCTCGGCCCCGCCGCGCTGCCGGTGAAGGACGCCATGCGCTTCCTCCGCGACAACCTGCGCCGCGGCAGCCGGCGCGTGCGGGAGGAAGCGCCGCTGCCCTTCCCGCCGCTGCCGCTGATGGCACTCGCCGGAGACGAGATGCTCGACGTCGCCGAGGGCGTGCTGCGCGGCATCGCGCCGGGCGAGGATTCCGCGACGCTGCTCAAGGCCTTCCCCCTGCCGCCGGGCGAGTATGTCGACGCCGGCCGGCTGTTCATCGGCACCCACTACGCCGTCGCGAAGCGCCTGCTGCGCGAGGCGGCGGAGGGTGTGGCACCCGGCGCCCACTTCATCAGCGAGACCGCGATCGGCGCCGCCTGGCACCAGCTGCGGCCGACGCTGCCGCGCTTCGGCGATGACGGGATCGGCCAGGCCGCAGCGATCACGCTGGCTCTGCTCCGCCACCGGCCGATCCGGCGGGCGCCGCTGGCGCCAAGCCCTTCCCCGGACCCTGGCGACCTCAACCCGATGGTGTTCTGCACGGCCGGGCTGGCGACCGCCGCCGCAGCGCTCCCACTGGCCCGGCCGCCGTCCGGCCAGGAGCTGCTGGGCCTCGCCAGGGACGTGGTCCGGGCCCGCATCGGAAGCTTCGAGGCGGCAGCGACGGGACCGGCCGCGCATCGGGAGCTGCGGCGCCTGTTCGAGGGCCTTGCCCCGATCCTGCTCTGACCAGCGACCGAGGGAACGCCATGACGAAGACCTATGGCGGCAGCTGCCACTGCGGCCGCGTCGCGTTCGAAGTGACCATGGACCTGGCCGGCACCAGCAAGTGCAATTGCCGCTATTGCTGGAAGCAGCGGAACTGGAACGTCACCGGCCTGAAGCCGGACCAGTTCCGGCTGCTCAAGGGCGAGGAGCATCTGGGCGACTACGCCCGCAGCGGCGACGGCTTCGAGACGCATCACCGCTTCTGCCGCCATTGCGGCACCGCGACCCACGGGCACGGCCGGATCGATGCCATGGGTGGCGATTTCGTCGGCGTGCGCGTCGCCGCGCTGGACGACCTGTCCATCGACGCGCTGGTCGCCACTCCGCTCGTCTATTGCGACGGGCTGAACGACAGTTGGTGGAATCCGCCGGCCGACACCCGGCACCTGTGAAGCCTGCCGTGGCCGACGGCACACCCTGGCACCCACTCGATCACACATCGCCGGCCGCCGGAGCCGCCATCATGGCTCCGGCAAATCCCGGCTCGGAGAATGCAAGGGTGCCGTCGGGTAGCCCCAGGATGCGGTCGATGGCGATCCCCTGCTGGCGCAGGCGCTCGTCCAGCACGGCCGCGGCGTCGTCGGCGTGCGTCGTTCCGGAGGCGTCGATGGCGCGCGCCACCGCGTCATGGGTGGCGGTGCCCAGGTGCATGATGATCTCCGCAATCGTCATCGGATCGTCGATGCGGAAACGGCCCTCCGCTTTCCCCTGCGTCAGGATACCGGCAAAGAGCGGCAGCATGACCTTGCCCACCGCGCGATTGAGGCGGTGGTAGAGCACGATGTTCCCGGGCTTGAAGGCCGCGTCGAAGGCGGCGCGGATGGCGGCCGCATCCTCGACCTTGAATCGGCGCGCTTGGGAAAGAACAGCGTTCATGCGCGCCACCGCATCCAGACCGGCGTCGCCGAGGATCGGCCGGAGGCGATCCGCGGCCTCGGCCGCGAGCCGCTCCGCCAACGCTTCCAGCAGATCGTCCTTGGCGGTGAAGTGGTGGTAGAAGCCTCCCTTCGAAACGCCAGCCCGTTCCATGATGTCGGCGACGGTGGTTGCCTCATAGCCCTTGCGGAAGAAAAGCGCCTGGGCGCAGTCGAGCAGTTCGTTGCGCCGGACCTCCGGGGACTTCTTCACCCAACCGGCCACCTTGATCCCCCTTGAAACCGACCGTCGGTTTGTACAATACTTGCCGCGAACCCGAGCGCAATGCCATGGGACGGGGCATGATCGTGCAGCCATCCGGTACGTCGCCCTGCGAGCCCCTCGGTTCTGAGGCACCCGCCGCGATCCTCGTCGGCGAACTCACCTTCCGCTATCCCGGCCAGACCAGGCCGGCCGTGCAGGGCGTGAGCTTCTCCGTCGCGCGCGGTGAGATTTTCGGCCTGCTCGGGCCCTCGGGCGCGGGCAAGAGCACGTTGCAGAAGGTGCTGACGCGACAGCAGCGCCGCTTCGACGGCTCGGTCCGGATCCTCGGCAAGCCGCTCCCCGCCTGGGGGCAGGACTACTTCGAGACCATCGGGGTCGGTTTCGAACTGCCCAACCACTACGTCAAATTCACCGCCGTCGAGAACCTCAGCTTCTTCGCCTCGCTCTACCGGCGGAAGAGCCGCGATCCCCTGGAGATGCTGGCGCTCGTCGGGCTGGAAGCCGCCGCCCACAGCAAGGTCGAGACCTTCTCCAAGGGGATGCGTATGCGTCTGAACTTCGTGCGCGCGATCCAGCACGATCCCGAACTCCTGTTTCTCGACGAGCCCACCGCCGGCCTCGACCCGGTCAATGCCCGCATCGTCAAGGACATCATCGCGGACCTTCGCCGGGCGGGTAAGACCATCGTGCTCACCACGCACAACATGAACGACGTCGATCAACTCTGCGACCGGGTGTCCTTCATGGTCGCCGGAAAATTCGCGGCGATCGATGCGCCCGAGGCGCTCAAGGCGAAGTACGGCCGGCGCACGATCCGGATCACCCATGGCCGCGACGACATCGAGACCGATGAGTTTCCGCTCGACGGGCTGGCCGACAACGCGCGATTCCATGCCGTGCTCCGGGCCGGTGCCGTGCGCACGCTGCACAGCCAGGAAGCGAGCCTCGATCAGGTCTTCGCCGACGTGACCGGCACCTCGCTCGATCTTGCGGGAGAAGCCGCATGAACGCGGCGCTGTTCCTGCGTCTGGCGCTCTGGGACGTTCGTGCGCAGGCGCGCGAGCGCATCTATCTCTTTACGGCAGTCACCACGGCGATGTTCGCGGCGGTCACGGCACTGCTGCCCGACACCGCGCCGGCCACCGCGATCACTGCCATCCTGTTCCTTGACCCGGCCGTCGTCGGCATGGGCTTCGTCGGCGGCATGGTGCTGCTGGAGCGATCGCAGGGCACGCCGCCGGCCCTCGCCGTCACGCCCGCATCGGCGGCCGACTACGTGCTCGCCAAGCTCCTGACCTTCGTGGCGTTGACCATTGCCGGGGGGCTGGCGATCGTCATCGTCGCCTGTTGGCCGCCCTCGCCCGGATTGCTGTTGCGCATGGCATTGGCGCTGGCCGCCACCGGCATGCTGGGTGTGCTCGGCGGTCTGGTCATCGTGGCGACGGCACATTCGCTGAACCATGTCATCGCTCGCGCCTTTCCGGTTTCGGTCGTGCTCTACCTGCCCTTGCTGGCTCATTTCGGGGCGGTCGAAGGCTGGTTCGCCTGGATGGCGTTCGGGATCAATCCTGGTCATGCCATGCTGCGCGCCCTGCTCTGGGCTGCCGATCCGTCAGCCGTCACGCTGATCGGGACGGGCTACGCCTTCGGCTACATGGCGCTGCTCAGCGCCGCCCTGCTTCGCTGGGCGCTCGATTTGCACACCCGCACCATCGGTCGTGCCGGCGGCTAGCGCGGATCGCCGGAGGGCGAGCTCGCCCGGAGGCGTGAATCTGCGCGTCAGAACAACCGGCTGGAGCATTTGGAGTGAGCCGAAGCGAACGAAACTGCTCCAGGAGGCTGTCATGTCCCTGCTCCTGAACCTCGCCATCCACGATCTCGTCAGCATCCGGCGCGATCAGGTGGTGCGCAACGTCATCGGGCTGATGCTGTTGATGGTCGTCATCGCAGCGGTCGCACGCGGCTTCGGCTACTTTCGCGACTGGTGGGTCGAGATCCAGCTTCTCCTGCTCCTCGGTTACATGCCGGGCGTGGGTTACCTCTCTGCCGTAGTGATCGTCGACGAGATGGACAGCGGCGTCGACCGGGCGCTCCGGGTTTCGCCGCTCGCGGAGGGCCAAGCACTGGCCTTGCGCATGGCGATGTGCGCCCTCTTCGTCCTGTCCTACGGGATCATGATGGTGCAACTGACGCGCATGATCGAGCTGCCTCTGATCGCGTGGGTGCCGCCTCTGCTGGCATTGTCGCTCGGCAGCGTCTGGACCACCGTCACCGTGCCGGCGCTGTCTCGCGACAAGGTACAGGCGCTCGGCCTGTTCAAGGTGCTCAACCTCTATGTGCAGATCGCGGCGCTCTACATCTTCATCCCGCAGGATGCCTGGTACGCGCAGCTCCTGTTCCTCTCGCCCGCCACCTGGTCGGTGAAGTCGATCCTATCGTTTATCGATGGCGCTGCCGTTGCCGGACATCTTTGGGCAGTCGGGGGCGCCGTCTTCTGGTCCGTGCTGATCGCGATCTCCGTCGCGGCGTTTCAGCGCAGACGTGATCGCAGGCCGGCGTGACGCGCTCGCGCATGGGCCTGCCCCTTGCGTTCATCGCGGCGCAGTCATCAACCCACGCTGCCGGTCCGGTCGGACGGGGGGCGCTCCAGCGTGATCAAGCTGGAACGTAGGTCAACCTGATCACGTCCTCGCCGATGCGGTCGCTGGCCACGAGGCGGAGCGGCGGTCGCGGTCCGGCGAAATAGGGCTTGCCGCGACCAAGCACGACGGGATGCAGGTAGATCCGATACTCGTCGATCAGTCCAAGGTGGGTCAGGCTTTGCGCCAGCTGCGGGCCGGCAACCTCGATCTCGCCGGCGCGCCCGGCCTTGAGCGCACGGATCGCGCCCTCGAGATCATCCCCGACGAGCGTGGCGTTGGGGCCGACCGATGTCAGCGAACGGGAGACGACCCATTTCGGCTGGCTCCGCCAGGCTGCCGCGAAGTCGCGCCGTTCTGCATCCCATTCCGGATGATCGTCGTCCCAGTGTAAGCGTCCGGCCAGCACCGCGGCCGTGCGCGACTCAGGCGGCCATGCGCTGATCGAGACGCGCCGGTAGACCGTTGACGTTCCACGGCAGCAGCTCGTCGACGCGGCTTACCGGGTGATCGGCGA